>ERZ1036412.4-NODE-4-length-450436-cov-91.911335_pt1 | contig 450436 bp, 394 predicted proteins | sample MGYA00514218_ERZ1036412 | MGnify/ENA primary metagenome ERZ1036412 (study PRJEB33795, sample SAMN09464944) | human gut metagenome | host: Homo sapiens | place: USA: Stanford, California | collected 2016-11 | study: EMG produced TPA metagenomics assembly of the...
AGCCGTGAGGTTTGGAGCTGACTGGTACTAATCGATCGAGGGCTTTACTTAAGCAACGTAAAACATTAAGCAGAATGTGCAACAAATATATATACCTTCTATGTGGTTTTCAGAGTACAAACTCTGACAGATTCAGTGGCGATGGCTATGAGGATCCACCTGTTCCCATCTCGAACACAGTAGTTAAGCTCATAAACGCCGAAAGTACTTGGCTGGAGACGGCCTGGGAGGATAGGAAGCCGCTGATTGACTAAAAGAAAAAGGTCTACCTAAAGGTAGGCCTTTTCTTTTTGCTAGTCTTCGACTAGCTAACTCTGCAAGAGCCGTCTCCAGCCAAGGTTGTACAAGTAGAAACTATCTATATAAATCAATAAGACGGCGTGGGAAGGGTAGGGTGTGAGGCCACAGAGGAGTGAAACGACGTATGGGGCCCACACATCACCTTCTTCCGAACGTAAGATTTACCGAACTGCGAAGCAGTGAAGGAAAATCCACAGTGAGGATTGATAGGAAGCTGCTGATTAAGCTAAAGGCACACTTGAGGGTGTGTCTTTTTTTGTATGGATTTTTATTCTTTTAAGGGAACTAATGAGCAAAGCAGTAGACGTTGAAGGAGTTACTTATATAATTAGTATTAATTATCGTGCTTTGAAGCACATATTTTTCTCATGGATATGGTATACTTAGGCTTATATCATATTTATAGGAGGTCATATGGCTAAGAAAATTGCGGTCCTCGTTAATGAGGAGACAATGCAGCGCTGTTCTTGTGGCGGTTGTTTGAAAGCATTTATGAATAAAGCGGATTCTTTTGAGCGTTATGCTGATGAGGATATTGAGTTGGTGGGGTTCACACATAGCGGTGGGGATCTTGCTAAGAAAATCGAGTCTTTTAAGAAAAAAGGTGTTACTACGGTACATCTTTCTACATGTACGCGTGGTAAGAATGAAAATTATGAAAGCATCGCAGAGCAGTGTGCTGAGGCGGGCTTTGATGTAGTAGGCTATACACATGGTGGTGCTGTTTCTAAAGATGGTAAAGAAGCGATAGTACTTTCAGCTAAACCAGTAACGACAGATCAATAGTCAGCAATGCTTGAATTAACTATAACAATTTGCAATATCTTATAATAGATGAATAATTGTTCCATTATTCATTCTATATTTACACTAAACCTATATTATATAGATAGTATGTAAATTATGAGTGATATATTTATCATTTTGAGAGGTTGAGAGAATGAATAAGAAACTTACAGCGGCTACTTTATCTATTGCTATGGCAGTGACAATGGCACCTACTGTGATGCAAACGGCTTCTGTCAATGCTGCTTCTGCTGCGGTACAATCCTTAGCTGGTGGTGCTATTGCTATGGCTTACGTATCTACTGCATTAAATAAAATGGATAATTCTGCAGAGGGGCAACAGGAGAGTTTGGCGCGCACAAAAGAGAAAACTGGTTACTTAAACGATAGTGCAGCCCAAGAGCGTGTAAATCGAATCATGAAGACATTAGAGGCTACACCTAGTGTAAAGCGTTCTTACGTTGTATATGCAAATCCTGATGAGGAGTTTAATGCGTTTGCCACACTTGGCCGTGTTATGTCCATTAACAAGGGTGCTCTAGATACACTGGATGATGATCAATTAGCCTATGTAATGGCTCATGAAATCTCTCATGGTGAGCATAAAGATATTATTAATGGCGCTAAGAAGCAAATCGGTCTTTCTACAGCGGTTGGCATTGCTGCTGGCGGTAGTGAAGGTGCGGCTATTTTATCTAATGTGGCAGGCAACTACTTATCTAATCAAGTGTTTACGATGAGTCAAGAAAAAGCTGCTGATGAGTTAGGCTTTAAGATTTTAAGTGAATCTCCATACAATGTGGGTGGTGCAGCTGGTTCTATGGCAGTACTGCGCAACAAAGTGGGGGAACACTACCGTGAAGGGCTTTCACAAGTGGTAGCACCTAACAACCATCCAAAGTTGTCCGATCGGGTGAACAATAATATTTCTCGCATGTACGCCTATTCTGGGAACCATGTAAATGTATCGAATGGTACTGTGTACGTAAACGGTGATAATATCTATACTCCAGCAGGTAGTGGCCGTTACACAGGCGAAGAGCGTGCTTATTACATGGCCGGTAAATTGGCACGATTGTATCATAATAATCAAGTGACACCAGGTTCTGCATCGTATAGTGGTGACACTGTAACGGTAGCTGGTCAATCCATTGTTTCTACGCCAAATGCGGACGTAGCATTACAAGTGGCAACAAATCTTAATAATGTATTTGTAAAACCTGCAGGTTCTGCTGTTAATGCGAAAAAACCAATAAAGGTTAAACAAGAAAAACCTAAAAAGGTAAAAGAAAATAAAAAGGCAAAAGCTGATAAAGCTAAAAAATAAATAAGAGCTATACATGGCATATAATTTGCTTTAAGGATTTATGCTATTATAATGAGAATAATCAGAGGACTGAGCCCATGAAGGCTTAGTCCTCTTTTTATATAGATTGTAATATTTATAGTTTGAGTATAAGTTAATAAGTTTATAAGATATATTGAGCGCTATAGGAGTAATAAATAGACCGTAAAGATATGGATAGTCTGGAGTATAAGTATTATTCATGTATGAATAAATTATATTCATGAAGCAATAATAGATTCATAAAAATACAGAAAACCTTTGAGGGTAGGAAGTGAATTATAATAATTTTATACCGTAAAATATGAGGAATTCTCTTATTAAGCATAGTTTTAATAAATGCTTATATTATATTCTTTATAATAATTATAAAGCTTTTATGCGAGAATTTAATCTTGTCTATATATAGTGGATAGATGTATATTTAAGGTGGATGAAATATGTGGTTAGAATGGAATCCTATAGAAATATCATAACGGTAGGGGGTATAGGGTTATTGTACTTATACATGCTTTATAGGATAATGTCAATGTTGGTGGTTAATCTAATAATATAGATGACCATTTTTTTGTTAAATAACACGTAATTTTATATATTATATGGAGGCTATGATGGAGTATACAATTCACCTATTTAATGCAGGTGGTTTCGTTATGTATCCACTTGTACTATTCATGTTAGCAGCATGTACTATTTTATTTGAACGTATTCGTACGTACAGAAACATCAATCATGAGTTACAGCAGTTGTCCGATAGCATTGATGCAGGCCGTAATAGTAATAATTGGTCTACTCTAGAGAATTCTATAAAAAATAGTGATGATGCATTGAGTAGATTCGTGTCTCCTATCGTGGAGTCTGTATATAGTGCGGAAGGTTTAGAGAATCGTTTACATGATGTGGTAGGGTATATGGATGAACGTTTAAAACGTGGTCTTAACTGGCTTAGCATGATGGTAACAATGGCTCCATTACTTGGCCTTTTGGGTACTGTTGTTGGTATGATCCGCTCCTTCGCGGCCGTTGGTGGCGATATTGGTGCGCCTACTGTTATTACAGGCGGCGTATCCGAAGCGCTGGTTGCCACTGCAACAGGGCTTTCAGTAGCCATCGTAGCATTAGCCATCCATAGTTGGTGCACAGATAAAGTAAATTCAGATATCGCAAAGTTAGAGCAAAAATTAGGTTCTATTATGGATTTATATATTAGGAGTCAACGATGAAACGTAGTTCAGTAGGCATACAAAAAGAACCTACCATCATGATTATACCTATGATTGATATCGTTTTCTTCTTGCTCGTATTTTTCATGATGAGTACGTTGTACATGAATACAGAGGAACAAATTCCTCTTAACTTACCGAAGGCTTCATCTTCTTCTGCTAAGACGATTGAGCCTATCACGATTTCATTAACAGCTACACATAAGATGTATTTGAATGAACGTGAGATTGTCCCTGATCAACTGGGCAATGAAATTCAAGGTATTGTTGCAAAAGAACCTCAACAGGCATTTATTGTGCGTGCCTCTGAGGATATTGCGTATAAGGACGTTATCAATATTTTAGATAATCTTAAAATTAGTGGTGCTCGGTTTGTTAGCGTAGCTACAGAACGGAAGTGATTCTATGGTAGATAAACGATATGGAATTCCTTTCGTAGCTGCATTGGCATTAAATCTTGTATATTGGGGTGTTGTAGGTGATTGGTTTGGTCATATAAAACCTCCAGAAACACCCAAAAAAGACTTGGTTATCAACCTTGATATGGGGCAGCAAGAACCTCCTCAAGAGAAGAAAGATCCTGAGAAATTAAAGATTCAACCTGACGACAAACCAGTCGCAGGAGGCGGTAAAGCAGGTAGTGTATTGCCTGATTTATCAGGAAAGCCCACAGAAGGCTTAAAAAATCTGAATCCTTACTTAGGTGGTAATGAGACGGCATCAGTCAACTTGAATGGTAATACTGATAATCCTGTTGGCAATCCAGGCAGTGGCAATGTACCAGGCCCTGGTGGTGGTAACGTTGGCAATGGTGGTAAAGCTAATGATGGGCTAGGCTCAGAAGTGGGAAATCCTGGTACTAGTAATACGGAAGGTACGGGTTACTTTGATGTTTCTGAATACCGAGCTAGCTTAGATGCTAATAAAGTAATGCCGCCACAAGCTGTTCGACGAGGTATTACCGGAGTAGTTACTATTAGAGTTTATTTTGATGGTGAAGGTAATTATGTAAGTGCTAAAATTGAAGAAAGCAGTGGCTCTAGTCTTCTAGATAATGATGCACTTGCACTTGCAGCTAGGTCAGGCGGTGCTATAAATACAACTGGCGAACCCAAATCAGATGTTTTTTATATAAGATATAGCTTTGAGTAGTGATTTGAATAGCTAGATTTAGTTGGAATAAAATGAATAAAAAGCAAATTTAATATGGAATATATATTATGTAGGGGATATGAGGATACTCGTATCCCCTACACTAAATTGCCCGTTGTTGTAGTATTTAAGCTATAAATTAATAGATTTTAAATAGTTTTTAATAGAAGATATAGGATGATAAATGGAATGAATAAATATGTATATGCGGCCACAATGATAGGTTTATTTAGTGTGACTACTAATGGTTATACTGTAGATGTAACAACTAATCAAAGTCAAGAGGCGGCAAATATTATTAATATAACAGCTAATCGTACAGCGTTATTAGATTTAGATACACCGGTATCGACTTCTGTTATTACCCAAGAGGATATACAAAATAGCGGCGCTAAGACGGCTTTTGATGCGGTCGCTAATGTACCGGGTGTAACCATTAACTCCTTTAGTGCATCTGGCGCAGATTTTGGTGGCATGGATAGCCGTACGAATATTCGTGGTCTCGATCGCGGTGCACTTGTTCTTGTAAACGGTGTACCTATGAACTTAAATGGTAAGAGCGGAATTGGCTCTATACCTACCAGTGCCATTGAGCGCATCGAAGTTGTAAAGGGGGCGGCCTCTACCTTATATGGCGCAGAAGCTTTAGGTGGCGTTATAAATATTATTACAAAAACGCCGTCAAAAGAGGGCGGTTCTGCTACGGTAGCTGTAGGTAATCGAGGCTCCAAGAGATTCGATATTTCTTATGGTACTGATCGATTCCTCGTTGGTATCGATAGAAAATACTGGGGGACTCAAGATCCATCTACACCGGTGCGGTATGACTATACAGGCCGCAAGGGTTATGATTACTACACTACGCGCAATAAAGGTAATTCCTTAGGTGTGTTCATGAGCGGTAAGCTTTCAGATAAGATAACCTTAAATTATACTCGCGCTGAAAGCCGTTCCTCCTTTGGTTTGATTAGTACAGAAAGAAATCCTGTGAGACAGGCTCGTCATTCTACGACATATCATTACAAGGATGACCGTAATAATGCATCTTTGATTTATAAGGATGATAATACGACGGGAACATTGTTTTATAATGACCGTACTATGCGTGGTGAAAGCCGTGTTCATAGTGCTAAACAGTTCAAGCCGACCGAAACCAGTTATGTAGCTCGTCAATATGGTATAGATGTACAACATGAATGGGACTTTAGAGGCGGTAAGGATTATTTGATTGCCGGTGTTACAGGTAAGCAAGAAACCTATCGTGCCACACAGGCCCCTGTGTATACACGGCCTCATCGTAATACCTATGCGGTGTACAGTAGCTATTCTCGTGAAATCAATCCAAAATGGACTGCCATTTTGGGCTTGCGTTATACAGCCATTAGTGATCCTATTAAGGACCAACATGTGTTAACGCCTCAGTTCCAATTGTTGCACACCATCAATAAAGCTTCCTCCATGTACTTAAATATAGGGAAAGCTTACACGATGCCTAGCTTGAGTGATTCATTCCGTAGCGTGAACCGCCAATACACAGCAGTAAGTGGTAAAAATCTTAAGCCTGAAGAGGGTTGGAACTATGAATTAGGTTATAAACGTCTTAATAAGAAGGATAGCTGGAAGGTGGACGTGTTCTATATGGACTTCAAGAACTTCTTCCAATGGCAACCTGATGTAAATGGTCGCCCAACCGTTCGCGTAAACGGTGGTAAATTCCACAATGTTGGGATTGAAGCTGAGTATAGTAGACATTTGTCAGATCGACTCAAAATGAGTGTAAGTGGTTCTTATTCTAATCCAAAACAAAAGGAAATGAATGAAACCTATTGGAAACAAGCGGCTCCTAAGTTACAGTTTACAACCGGCATTCATTATAAAAGCCCAACCTGGGAAGCTGGTACATCCTTTAGCTTTGTTACCAAACGTTTGCGCAATCGTGATGGCGGCTTGAATCCTAACATTGCTCTTTGGAATGCTTACGTTGGGTATCACTTTAACAAAGATGCTACATTACGCCTCGATGCACGCAATCTTTTGAATCGTCATAATGTGGTATCCAATGGAGATTATGAATACTGGGATGCACCATTCAATTATGAATTAAGTTATACACAAAAATTTTAATATGTATTGACGATACAATCCCCCGAGAATGCAGTAGCGGTAGGGGTATGGGTTTTGTGCGGGCCAAATAAATGTGTAATAATACAAATATGTAGTTTATATAATTGTGTGAATGTATATATGTGTTAAGTGAGGCATTTGGTATGAGACAACAAATTAAGCATCGTATATCTATACTTGTGGGTTTAGCATTGATGGGATTGTCTGTGAATGGATATGCAGCAGAGGTAAGTGCTGATAAGACTCCCACTATAGCTGCATCGAGTGAAACTAATGGAGTATCTGAAATCCATACTATTAATGTAACAGCAAATCGCATGGCTCTTTTAGATTTAGATACGCCGGCTGCGATGGATGTTATTACTCAAAAGGACTTAGCTAATAGCGGTGCTAAAAATGCATTTGATGCAGTTAATATGGTACCAGGCATTACGTCTTTTTCCTATGGTGCATCCGGTCTTGAATATGGGGCTATGGATAGCCGTGTGAATATCCGTGGCCTTGAACGGGGATCCTTGATTCTCATGAATGGGGTACCGATGAACCTCAATGGCAAGGGCGGCCTTAGTTCTATTCCGACTAGCTCTATTGAACGCATTGAAGTATTAAAAGGTGCAGCCTCTGCTTTATATGGCGCTGATGCTATGAGTGGTGTTATCAATGTAATTACTAAGACTCCAAGTAAAGAAGGGGGCTCTGCTACGGTAGGTTTTGGTAATATGGGTCGCCAAACTTATAAAATTAACTATGGCACGCCTCGCTTCTTAATTGGTGTGGAACGTAACTTCTTTGGTGCTCAAGATCCAGAAACCCCTATCCGCTCCGATATCGGTGCTTATGCTAGAGGTTATGAATATTATACAGCTCGTAACAAAGGGAATTCCTTAGGTGTATTTATGAGCGGTAAATTAAATGATAAGTTGACCTTGAACTTTAGCCGTTTTGAAGGTAATTCTTCCTTTGGACAGTTGAGTACAGAAACGAATCCTATTAAGCAAAAGCTTCACTCTACAACATATGCTTATAAAGATACTAAAAATAATACGTCTTTAGTTTATAAAGATGGCAATACTACAGGTACAATCTTCTACAATGATAGAGATTTGTATGGTAAAAGTCGCATACATAGCAAAAAGACATATACGTTGAGTGATAATAACTATATTGCTCGACAATATGGTTTCGATGTGCAACATGAATGGGATTTCCGCGGTGGCAAGGATTATTTCATTGCAGGTGTACTTGGTAAACGAGAAACATATCGCACTACATCTGGTCCATACTATGGAAATCCACATCGCAATAGTTATGCCATTTATGGTACATACTCCTATCAAATCAATCCTAAATGGACTAGTATTTTAGGCTTGCGTTATTCGGATATTAAAGATCCTGTAAAAAATCAGCGCGTATTAATTCCACAGTTCCAATTACAACATCGTATCAACAAGGAATCATCCATGTACATAAATGTTGGTAAAGCCTTTAGAATGCCGAACTTAAGCGATACTTTCAAGAAAATTAATAAAGGCTATGCCTCTGTTAGTGGACGTAATTTGAAACCTGAAGAAGGTTGGAATTACGAATTAGGCTATAAACACATTACTAATAAAGATAGCTGGAAAGTAGCGCTCTTCTATATGGACTTTAAAAACTTCTTCTCTTGGAAACCGGATAGCAATGGTAAAAACACGATTCGCGTAAATGGTGGTCGCTATAGAAATGTCGGTATCGAAGCCCAATATGGTCGTAAATTAACAGATCACTTAAAAATGACTGTGGGTGCATCGTATTCTAATCCAAAACAACGAGAAATCGATAAGACCTATTGGAAACAAGCTAACCCTAAATTGCAATTTACAGGGGGTATCCATTACAATAGCTCAACCTGGACTGCAGGTACTAGCATCAACTTTGTCACAAAACGGATGAAGAACCGCGATGGCGGTACAAACCCAAATCTTATAGCTTGGAATGCATACGTAGGCTATCAGTTCAATGAAAACTCATCCTTGCGGCTAGATGCACGTAACTTGTTAAACCGTCATAATGTTATTTCAAACGGCGACTGGGAATACTGGGATGAACCATTTAATTACCAACTCAGCTATACTCAAAAATTCTAGTCTTTATGTAATCACTAATTAGAACTATACAAGGAGTATCATCATGAACAAGAAAATTGGATTTTTCATATGTTTGATGATACTCCTTTGTGTATGTTTAACAGGTTGTGGACCTCAATCTAAGGATGGTGTAACACCATATATTCGCTATGTTGACAGTCATGATGGCGTTCAAGTTGCTGTTCCAGAGCATCCAAAACGGATTTTATCACTGTCTTCTGCGGTCGACACAATTTTATTAGGACTTATAGAACCAGAACGTTTAGCAGGCATTAATAAATTGTCTACCTATGAGGAATATTCGCTAGAGGCAAAGCGCGCAAAGCTGGTAAAACCAGTGTTGAGTTCGTATCCTTTGGAGAAAATCATAGCCTTGAAACCGGATCTCGTTATAGCGCCAGATTATATATCGGCTGATGTTATCTATGGCTTACGGCACATGGGTATAGCCACTGTTGTGGTACCTACCCCTTCTACGGTGGACGGAGTGATTCAGAATGTGATGGAGATTGCTCATATTATTGGGGAAGATGAAAAGGGTAGCTTTTACAATCGGAAGATTCACCGTGAAATAGATGAAATAAAGCACCTAGCAGAATCTATTCCAATTGAGCAGCGCAAGACGGTTCTCTTTGTATCATCTATGGACGGATATACGGGAACAGGAAGCCTTTTTGATGATATGTGTCACTATATGAGTATCTATAATGCACCGAATCGGATTGGCTTACCGCCGCACATACCCTTTGGGGAGGAGCGGGTATTAGCCATGAATCCAGACTACATTTTTATTCCATCCTATAAGGGAATGGACAAGAATTTGGCGGATCGATATTTAAAAAATCCGGCCTTTCAAAATCTGCCGGCTATCAAGGAAAATCGTGTTAAGCCTTTACCGGCAGCGTACTTATATACTATGAATCAGCATATTGGGGAAGCGATGCTAGCCATTATGTATACTGTGTATCCTCAATTAGAAAGGAATTCTCATGACTAAACAGACACAACGCATCATGGCGATAACTCTGATTGGGGTATTGCTATGTATCGTGAGCTTATTGGCGCTCCATATAGGGACCATTATGATTCCTATTGGAGGGGGCGTCCAAAGTATTTTGAATGGTATGGGTATACCAGTGAGTTTTACTGAACCTATTTCTGCTGAACAAGAGGCGGTACTGTGGTTTATCCGCATGCCGCGCCTCATCATTGGACTACTCGTAGGCGGTGCCTTGGCAATCGCTGGCGCCGTTATGCAAGGGGTATTCTCGAATCCGTTGGCTGATCCAGGTATTATGGGCGTATCCGCTGGGGCATCCCTCGGTGCGGTTATCGCCATTGCTCTTGGCGTAACATCCCTTAGCATGTTTTACATGCCTGCCTTTGCTTTCGTTGGAGCCTTTGTATCCGTTGGGATTACTATACTTTTAACATGGCGTAATAACAAGCTCGACACAACCACCTTGTTGCTGGCTGGTGTAGCTGTTAGTATGCTGCTCGGCGCTTTCACATCGGGTATTTTGACGATGATTAATGAATATCGCTTGCGTGAATTCCTATTCTGGATGGTGGGGGGCCTAGATTTCCGTCGTTGGGATCACGTTTTGCTAGCCGTGGGCCCTATCGTGACGGGCAGTATTATATTGATGATGCTCGGTCGTCACTTGAATGTACTCGTTCTGGGCGATACAGAGGCGCGTGCCTTAGGTTTGCCTGTTATGGTGTACCGCATGTTATTCCTGTTTTTGGCATCTGTCGTTACTGCTACTGCGGTGTGCGTCAGTGGTTCTATTGGCTTTGTAGGTCTTGTGGTACCACATATTGTGCGTATCTTAGTAGGGCCAGATCATCGAATACTATTGCCTATGGCGGCCGTTGGAGGTGCCTTATTCCTCGTATTCTGTGATACATTAGGTCGCGTTATTGCCCAGCCAGTTGAGATTCGCGTAGGTATCATGACGGCTCTATTAGGGGCACCATATTTTCTATATTTACTTCATCGCTTGCGTAGTAAAGGAGGGGCCTAATGAAACTAGATGTTCAATCTCTATCCGTCACATTAGGGGAAACCACCATTCTAAAGGATGCGTCCTTTTCTATTGATAGCGGTGAGTTTGTCGGCATTATCGGGCCTAATGGCTCCGGTAAAACAACGTTATTAAAAACTTTGCGTGGTCTCTATCCTACGTCTGGTGGAGATGTTTTGTGGGATGGTAAAAGCATCACTTCTTTGAGTGACAAGGAAATCGCTCATCATGTGGCGTATATGCAGCAGTCCGTCAATGTTTCCTTCGATTATGAAGCCATCGATATTGTGATGACTGCCCGCTATCCGTATTTGAAATGGTGGCAACAAGAGGGTCCTGAAGATAAGGTCATTGTAGAAAATGCCATGAAAGAGGTGGGCGTGTATCACTTGCGGCATCGGTCCGTACAATCTTTGAGCGGCGGTGAGCGACAACGGGTATTTTTGGCTAAGGCATTAGCACAACAAACAGAGGTGTTGTTACTCGATGAACCGACGGCGGCGCTCGATTTAGTGTACGCCGATGATATTTTCCACGAAGGTCGCCGGTTATGTGACGAAGGAAAAACGATTCTAATCGTCGTTCATGATTTAGAGTTAGCTGCCAAATATTGCACCAAACTCGTTTTGGTGAGTGATGGTCACATCGTTGATGTAGGTGCACCTCGAGATGTATTGACGGCAGAAAATTTACGAAATGCGTTCCGTTTATCGGCTGCGGTCTATGACGATCCGTACTTTAAACAACAACGTATCTTTGTATTCCCAAAAGGAACTACAAAGATTGATGACTTCAAACAAACCGAAGTTACTTCAGAAATGTCTATTGATCCAAATCTGAAATAGTTAGAATGGATTACGATACTTAGCGTTTTCCTAGGGGTTATTGATTTATTATGTATGGTGACTATTTTGTATTGCGAATCTGAGTGAGGTTAGGTGTATGCTATATCCATTTACTGCTATTGTTGGTCAAGATGAAATGAAATTGGCCTTGTTGCTCAATGCCATAAACCCATCAATCGGCGGTGTCTTAATTGAAGGCGAAAAAGGCACTGCTAAGTCTACGGCTGTACGTGCGTTAGCGAATCTGTTACCTCCTATGGAAACAGGCGCATCAGCGATGTCTGTTGTTGAGCTACCTATCAATGCTACAGAAGATCGCGTTGTAGGATCCATAAATTTGGAAAAGGCATTGCAAGAGGGTGTAAAAGCCTTTGAACCGGGTATTTTACACGCAGCCCATCAAAATATTCTTTACGTAGATGAGGTTAATCTATTAGATGACCACATTGTAGATATTTTGCTAGACGTGGCGGCTATGGGGGTGAATACGGTAGAGCGGGAAGGGGTGAGCCATTCTCATCCATCTCGTTTTATCCTCGTAGGAACGATGAATCCTGAAGAAGGCGACCTCAGACCTCAACTGCTAGACCGTTTCGGACTATCTGTTATGGTCTATGGAGAACAGGACCCGGCACAACGTATGGAGGTAATCAAGCGTCGCCTCGCCTTTGGCGACAATGCTGAAAGCTTTGTAGCGTCTTACAAGGAATCAGAACATAGCCTGCACGAACGTTTATTACAAGCTCGTGAAGTATTGCCAGGCATCATCCCATCTGATGATGTGTTGTTGCAAATAGCGAGTATCAGCATAGGTGTCGGCGTTGATGGACATCGCCCAGACATTACGATGATGCATACGGCTCGTGCTCATGCAGCCTTTCACAGTCGCAACCAAATTACAGCGGAAGACCTCAAGGTGGCGGCACGATTAGCGTTAAAACATCGCTTACGTCGCTTGCCATTTGAAGAACAAGGTTACGATGAGGAGCGCATTGATACAGTGGTATCGGCAGTGCTTGAGGGCTAGTTATGGAAACATCTGTACAAGAGGCCCTCAAAATAGGCCTTGTAAACGACCAGATTCATACCATTGTTATTTCTGGAGGTACCGGTGTTGGTAAAAGCTATGTACTTCGTCAGTGCCTCGAGAAATGGCAAATTCCATATCGTTTGATACCTGTTTATATAGATACTTCACAACTACAAGAGTCCATCGATTTTGAAGCATCCCTTGCACAGGGTAAGATGGTTATGGCATCTGGATTATTAGGTGATACGAGTAATCGATGCTGGGTTGTCGATGATGCTCACGTTCTGTCGCCTGAAGTCCGTCATGCATTATTGGTAGAAGCGAAACGTCGTCAAATACTACTGATACTGACCATAAACCATGAGGATGGAACCTTAGATGATGTGGAGTGGGAACTCGTAGATGTGCATGTATCTATGGATGTACCTACACTACAATCTAAGGTGAAGGTGTTACAACGAAGGCGAGATGAAATTGAGCCTTCATCTGAGGATTTATTGAGCCTAATATATTCTAAACAAGTTCAATCTATAGTTGTTCCTGATGCTATGCTTTCACTGGCTATATCCTATGCATTGCAAGCTCGAACCGTAGGTCATGGAGCAGAGTATGTATTATTACAAGTTATGAAATCACTGGCAGTTCTTGATGGTAGTTCTTACTGCAAGCCATCTCATGCGGAACAAGCCGCTCTCTATGTACTGCCTCATCGCATGAAGCGCAATGATACACCTGAATCTCAGACCTCACAAGGAGAGGCATCTAATAGTGCAAGTAACCAAAACCAGTCACAGAAAAATACTGAAACAGCAACAGATGATTCGGATGTAGACGACTCTGATAACTCTGATTCTAGAGATTCCAAGCGTGATGAATCCCATTCTGACGAGTTAAACTCTAATGGGCTAGATAATTCAAATAGCGATGGTCATGACGGCTCACGTGATATGGATTTTGATGATGGTAAATCAAAAGAGTCCAATCATTCAGAAACATTAGAGTCTACAGCGAATGAGTCGGAAACTTCTGATTCAATGAATACTCATAGTGACGCATCTAATGGAATATCTTCTTTATGTTTGCCCGATACTGTTGCCCGTATAGCTAACCAGTTTTTTCAATGGAAATTGCAATCTTCTAAAACGGTAGACCGTCAGTATCGTAAAGGTTCTGGTCGGCGCCTTATGACTAGAACAAAGGATACTAGGGGGCGCATGATTCGAGCCTATCAAGATGAACAGGCTTTAGAGGATTTGGCTTTAATTGACACATTGTGTGCAGCCGCACCGTATCAACGATTGCGGGCCGTTGAAAGGGTAAAACAATTACAGGTAGATACCCCATTAAATGTAGTGGAGCAATCTGTTACATCGGAATGCTTATGTCAAATGGACCCACAAGCAGAGCGTCATGATTTAAAAGGGCTATCTATTGTAGTAAAACCTCAAGATTACCGCCGAAAGGCTCGGGAAAAGAGGATTGGTGCGTATCAGCTTTTCGTAGTGGATGCCAGTGGCTCTATGGCAGCTCGCCATCGCATGGAGGCGACAAAAGGTGCGATTTTGAGCCTCTTGCGTGACTCTTATGTTCACCGTGATTCGGTGGGACTCATTGTATTTCGCAAGGACTCCGCAGAGGTATTATTGCCTTTCACCCGTAGTGTAGAGCGAGCAGAACGACTGTTAGCTACATTGCCAACGGGGGGCAAGACGCCCTTAGCCCAAGGTTTACGAGTCGCCTATACTATGTGTGATAGATTGCTTCGCAGACATTCGGCGGAGCGGATTCAAATGATTTGTATTACCGATGGTCGTGCTACTTCGGGGGCTTCTGAGGACCCTGTAGGGGAGGCGAAACAATGGGCTCGTATTTTAGGGACCTTGCCAGTAGACTGTATCGTTATCGATACGGAAACGGGCTTTATCAAGCTCGGCTTAGCTAAGGAATTGTGTAAATTAATGAATGGCAGTTATTATGCGATGGACTCTATTACGTCAGATAGTATTTTGCGCGTATCGCGGAGGTAGATCATGAGTCGACTCCTGTATATTTCTAATTTAGGAAAACAAATCCAATATATAGAAAAAGCTGTTGCTACTTACCCGGAACTCTTACAGGGCGAGGTGGACCTTTGCAATATGAAAAAGCCTCCTCAATGGGATGCTGACTTTGAAAGTCGCTTACGCGCTGCCGATGTAGTTCTGGTAACGAATATGGGGGTTGGTTTAGACTCGCCCTTCTTAGAACGTCTGGAACGCTGGTTATATGCATATCATCCTAAATACTGGATTGATGTAGTAGAACCTAAGAAAACAGATATTTTATATCGCAATTTGGATGAGGATAAACGGGTTCTTCTTGAAAGCTACCGCCGAACCAGTGGGGTCATGAATTATGTACGCTTAATCAACGGTGCTTTCAGTACAAAACCTACCTCTGAATGGGAAGAGCCAGATCCTATTCCTTGGCAAGCCATTATGGGTCGAGAAGGCAATATCTACGAAACTTATGATGAGTTTATGGATGCCGAAGGGCATCGAGATTGGCCATCTATAGCGGTCTACTTTTACCGTGACGAATGGATCATGGGGGATATTGAGTATCAACAGGCCTTATTTGAAGAGATTTACAAACATCAGTACAATCCGATTATCTTTTATGGTCAGTATGGCTCGAATCCGCGCGTAGGTATTCCGAATATGAAGCTGTCCATGAACCATCTTTTTGGGAAGGATGAATTCCCCTTTGATGTGCTCATAAATACTTGTAAATTTTCCTTTCAGTCCTTAGGTGCTCAAACCTTGGAGGAGTTAAAGCTACAGGATGTTCCTATCGTTCAGGGTTATACCATATACATGGATGAGAAATCTTGGGCCGAGAATCCACAAGGTGTAACACCTTTAGACGTGAATTTATCTATATCTCAGCCTGAGCTAGATGGGGTTATTCAAGGCGGTGTTGTGGCATGCCAAACCTATGATGAGCGTGGACACTATGTGTACTTGCCTGTGAAAGAACGCATCGCTGCTATTGTACAACGAGCTATTAAATGGTCTACATTGCGCCATATCCCTGTATCGGAGCGAAAAGTGGCCGTTATATTACATAACTATCCGCCTAAGAACTCCAACATTGGCTCTGCCGCAGGTCTTGATACACCTGAGTCGGTGCTACGGTTATTGCGAGATATGAAGGCGGAAGGTTATACCATCGACACGGTGCCAGAAACAAGTGCAGACTTGATGGATGTGGTAACGTCTCATATGACGAATGACCGCTCCATGCTCACCGATGAACTGCTAGCCTCTGCAGAAGGTCGGTTAAGTAGCGATGATTACAAATCATATTTTGCTACGCTGCCGGAAGATACGCAGACAGCAATGGTTAAATCTTGGGGCGAAGCCCCAGGGGATGTATTCGTCTACGATGATGACGTGATTATCCCAGGTTTCTCCAATGGCAATCTGTGGATTACGGTACAGCCACCCCGTGGATTTGGGGAGAATGTATCGGCCATTTATCACGATCCTTGCTTGCCTCCACCACATCAATACTTAGCGTTTTATCACTGGGTGCGCGATGTCTTTGAAGCTGATGCAGTTATCCATGTTGGTACCCATGGCTCTCTAGAATGGCTGCCCGGTAAGGGGGCTGGACTCAGCGCTAGTTGTTATCCGGAAATCGGCATTTCCAGTTTGCCAAATATTTACCCGTATTGGACAACCATTATTGGGGAAGGCATACAAGCCAAGCGGCGTAGTTCGGCTTGCTTAGTGGGTCACTTGTCGCCGCCGATGACGACAGCGGGCCTCTATGATGAGTTCGAAGAATTAGAGGCCTTACTCGATGAACATAGTCATTTTGAGCGGGAACATCCTGAAAGTGTCTCTACTCTAGGTGAAGTGATTCGAGAAAAGGCCATGGAGTGCCATCTCATCGATAAAGAACGAGGTTCTACCATGACGGTGGACGATATAATTACAGAGGTCCACGAAAAGCTGAGCGACTTGAAACATATGCAGATGCGCAATGGTTTGCACATCTTGGGGCAAGGTCCTGAAGGGGAAGCATTAGAAGAGTTTATTACTGCTATTGTAAGCACTCCTCAAGGTGAAATCGCGTCAGGCCTTGCCACCATCGCAGAAGAATTAGGTTATGATTGGTCTTATATGGCGGAACATGCTGGCGAAATTCATTCAGATGGTATACGATATAGTGTTACCATAGATCGAATTTGGAATGAATTGCGTAGCTTTGTAAGGCATGTGATCAATATACCAGATTATACAGTGCCCGAACGGTTAGAACCTTTGGCGAATGCGATCGTTCGAGAGTATATTCCAAAATTAGGTGACACCAAGAACGAGCTAACCTCTATTTCAAATGCCTTACAGGGCAGATATGTAGAGCCCGGTCCAGGTGGAGCCCCCTCGAGCGGTCAAGTCGACGTACTGCCTACGGGGCGTAACTTCTATGGTTTAGATGAAAGAGCTTTACCGACGAAGATAGCCTATCAATTAGGCATAGAGTTAGCAGATCAAGTTATGGCTGATTATATTTTAAATGAACAGCGCTATCCCGAGACGATAGGGATTATCTTATGGGCTAGTAGCAACTCTAGAAGTCATGGTCAGTGTTTAGGTGAATTCCTCTACTTGTTGGGGGTTCGTCCTAAATGGCAATCTAACGGTCGTATTTCAGGTCTCGAGGTTATTCCGCTAGATGAATTACAACGCCCTCGTATCGACGTGATGGGCCGCATCAGTGGTCTTATTCGAGATATGATGCCTACTGCCATTAGTTGGCTCGACAAGGCAGTTGAAATGGTAGCAGAATTAGATGAGTCCTTGGAAGACAACTACGTGAAAAAGCATATTCATGATGATGTGGATTGGCTTGTTGAACAAGGTGAAGATCCTATGCTAGCCACTAAAAAGGCGCGCCTTCGTATCTTTGGCGACCCACCACAAGCCTATGGCACGGGTGTGGGTGCCCTGATTGAAGGGAAAAATTGGGAGTCCTTAAGCGACATTGCACAAGTTTACAGCAAGTGGAGTAGCTTTCACCTGCATGAGGACATTCCTCAGGATATGAGGCTATTCCAACGGCGATTAACTACGATGGATGTAACCATTAAGAACGAAGATAATCGGGAAACGCACATTTTGAGTGCTGATGATTATTACAGCTATCATGGTGGTCTCATTGCGGCGGTGCGAAATGCAAAAGGTAGTGCCCCTCGTGCCTATGTGGGGGATAGTACAGATCGCAGCCGCGTCGTGATGCGGTCCTTATCGGATGAGTTTCGCCGCGTTGTACAAGGGGAAACGCAGAATCCGAAATTCATTCAGGCCATGATGAACCATGGCTACAAAGGGGCATCGGATATGTCTAATGTGGTTTCTCATAGTTTTGGCTGGGATGTTACCAGTGATGTGGTGCCTGACTGGGTTTATGAGGGGTATGCTAACAAATATGCCTTAGACAAAGTGGTGCAAGACTGGATGCGCAATGTAAACCCTTGGGCCTTACAGCGCATTGCAGAAATTTTGTTAGAAGCTGCTCAACGTGGCTATTGGGATGCAGCTCCAGATATGCTGGAGGAATTGCAGTCCCTATATATTTCCATGGAAGGTGTTATAGAAGGTCGTTAGTATGAAGCACAGAATATCTATTATATGTACCATAGTAATGATGGTACTTCTAGTGGTCGGTTGTGGTCCTACGCAGACGGGGACTACGGGCACGACACATCAGGTTACGGATGGCACTGGTGTAACTGTTACGGTGCCTAGTGAGCCGAAGCGAATCGTCCCTATTGCTGCGAGTACAGAGGATATAGTGTTATCCTTGGTTGATCCGAGCCGAGTGGCAGCCGTTGGCACCGTGCCTAATAATGTACCTGATGAGTCTGCCAAGGTGGGGACGCATGTGAAAGCAACTGCTGAATCCATGCTTTCTGTACAACCTGATTTAGTATTAGTTCCAAACTGGATATCTCCAGATGCAATTGGGGAAATGCGGAATATGCAGATTCCCGTTTACGTCTATAAGACTCCGACTACGGTAGAAGAAGCAAAAGCTGTTATCCATGAAATTGCAAGTCTTTTACACGCATCGGATGAAAAGATGATTGCTAGTATGGATGCAGATTTGAAAACTGTCGAAGAATTAGCCAATAAACATGCCGGTGAACGTCCTGTAGTAGCATTTTATACGCAATTTGGTTTAACCGGTGGCAAGGGGTCAACCTTTGATGATATGACTAAATATCTGAAGGTTACCAATGCGGCCGCCCAATTAGGCTTGGGGCCTTTTGATAATGGGACGCGAGAGGATTTAATTAAAGCGAATCCAGACATTATCATCATCCCATCGGTAGCTTATACCTCGGATGGCACTACGCCAGCAACGGCAGAACAGCTCTATTCTGACCCTGCTTTGCAAGGGGTTAAGGCCATCGCCAATCGTCGTGTGTTCCTTGTAGATTCCTCGCAGGTCATGAGTTATTCTCAATTTATGACTCGTGCAATGGTTTCTATGGCACAAAATATATATAACAAATGATTTAGTGTGTGTGGAGGTTTTTATGAAAGTATCAAGAATGCAACGATTATCCATGTATGTAGGGTTAGCTCTCGTATTTGGTAGCACATTGAGTGCACCTAGTGTGTTAGCTGTTGACGCTGGTGATGCGAAAGAAGCGCATACCATTGTTGTTACGGCGACTCGTAGTGAACAACAGCTTTCAGAAGTGCCAGCTAGTGTAGGCGTAGTAACAGGCGACGATATTCGTGAGCGCCATGCTACGAATATGAACGAAGCCTTGAACATCGTACCGGGCGTAGATATTAATACGTATGGTGGTGGCGTAGGTTACACGAACTCCAATGCATTCCGCATCAATGGTTCCGACCAAGTATTGTATTTGGTAGACGGCATCAATATGGGGGCGGCTGGTGTGAATCCGCCGATGACTATTTTGAAAGATATGTCTAGTATTGATCGCATTGAAGTTCAACGTGGTGCAGGCTCTACATTGTATGGTTCCGGTGCCATTGGTGGTGTAGTAAATGTAATCACTGCAAAACCTGAGCAAGGTGTACAAACTAAGCTTCGCGTGATGGGTGGCAGCAATGATTTAGAGCAATACGCAATTACCAACGAAGGTAGCCAAAATGATTGGTATTGGCGTGTAGGCGTACAAAAAGATATTATTGGTTCCTATAAAGATGGTCATGGTGTGCGCATTCCTCAACATGGCAACAGCCACACTGCATCTTTCATGGTGGGCAATACAATCAATGATAAGAACGATGTAAAAATAGCTTACGACACATATCGTGGTGATGTAATGTACTCCGACCATTTGGGTGCCCTTAATCACATTCGTTATGGTAATGAAGCAAATGACTCCTTACGCGCGATTTGGAACAATAAAATCAGCAATCGTTGGAGCCATCAATTATACTTGATGAACAATCATTATAAAACAACATATGATGGGTACTTAACGGATGTGAAGACTCGTGGTATTGGTGATCAAGTTACGTATAAAGCAAAAGACCATACTGTAGTAGTCGGCTTTGACTGGCGTCAAGATAAAGTGGTTAACATGGGCGGCGTGAAGCTTACGAACGCATCTTACTTTATTCAAGATGAATGGAAATTTGCTCCTAAGTGGACTGTAACGCCTGGTATCCGCGTTGACCACCATTCTTCTTTCGGTACTCATACATCTCCATCCATCAGCCTCGGCTATGATGTAAATGAGAAGACAAATGTGTATGCTGCGTATAAAGAGTACTTCTTGGCACCTACACCATACCAATTGTTCGATGGCTATAACGGTAACCGCAACTTGAAACCTGAAACAGGTCATGAATTTGATTTAGGTGTACACCATAAATTCGGTAAAACTTGGAATGGTAATCTCAGCTTCTTTAGCCGTAGTACAAAGGATAAGATCGGTTGGGTTATGACGGATCCTGCAACATTCACAGGTCAATATCGCAATTTTGATACAGAAAAAGCCCGTGGCGTGAATGCAGAAGTGCGCAAACAAATCAACAATCATTTGTCTGCACGACTTGGCTATACATATACTCATATCGATGCAACACCTACACGCAAAGCTAATCGTGATGGTTATGTGCCTAAACATGCTGTTAATGCAGGTCTCGATTACAACAATGCGAAATGGGATGCCCATTTAGATATTCGTGGTGTCATCGACCGTCCAGGCCCTGCTGATAATATTTTCCCTCGCACAACGTATTGGCTTGCTGATATTAGTGCGAACTATCGCGTACGTGAAAATGTTACTGTATTTGGTCGTGTTAATAATATCTTTGATACATACTATGCGGAACAATCTAACGTTCGTTGGGGCAACCCTGGTGACTGGTGGCCAGGTCAAGGTCGCAACTTCCGTCTAGGTGTAGAAGTGACTATCTAATAGATATAACTACTGCAATGGTTCGATTATAAAGTTATACTAATAATTGACAATTACGTCGTAGTTATTTGTATAGCTTCAAAAAGTAATCTATATCATGGTGAAAGAGCCTCTCGTGGGGCTCTTTCATTTTTATTATAGTTTTTGATGGTATATTGAGACCGCACTAAGTACCATGAGAGTTATTTTCAATAACCAATAAATTAAGCATAGGTAAATAAGTATATATTATAAAACTATAGATTTTCTATAGTAAAAGCTCTATAATATTATGTATCTATCTATAGGTATTCATAGTTTATGTTTTGTGATGTACTTGTATATTTGCTTGTATAGTAAGTGTTTTGTTACTTTCACAGTTATCAAAACCTTCCAATGGAGAAGGTTGATTTTTAGAGGAGTTGGATCGAAATGAAACAACCAGAATTATCGCCGTATATGATGGCTCGGAAGCCGTCTGGCATTCGCCTAGGACAAATTAAATTCTTGGAACGTAAGAACCCGCCTATCTTGGTGAATGGTTCTATTGGCAATGTAATGCGTCCTATGCATCCCGCCATGCAGCGTAGGTTGTTTGATTTGGGCGGTGTCAATAGCCCGTTCCATAATGGGATTGTGCCATATGTACCAACTACGGGCACTGATGAGTGTCGAGAAGCGTTTCTCCACATTTTGCGCAGCCAAGGCTTTGATACAACAGGGCTTGATGTACTTGTAACAGACGGTGCATCCATGGCGATGGAAATCATCATGCTCGGCGTATGTGGTGGTGCTGGCGAAGAAGAACGTCCTCTTTTGATGTTCAATCCTTCTTATACAAACTATGATGCAGTAGGTCTTCGCATTGGTCGTAAAACGGTTACTGTAGAACGGGAGCTCAATGAAAATGGTGAGTTCGAATTGCCCTCTGTAGAGACTGTCGAACAACGTATTATCGAGACAAAACCTGGGGCGTTGCTTATCATTCCTTATGATAATCCTACAGGTCAATTATTTAGCAAAGAAACGCTTATTGAATATACTAAATTGTGCGTTAAACATAATTTATGGATCATCTCTGACGAAGCGTACCGTGAATTAGCTTATGAAAAAGGGAAAGAAACATCTAGCATTTGGGCCTTAACCGATAAAGATGTGCCTGGCATTGAAGGCCGTCGTATCAGTCTTGAAACGGCAAGTAAGGTTTGGAATGCTTGTGGACTTCGCATTGGAGCTATCATTACGGATAATAAATTATGTTATGAAAAATCTGTTGCGGAATATACGGCAAACCTCAGCGCTAATACATTGGGCCAATATATTTTTGGTGCTTTGAAACATGAGTCCTATGCGCAATTGCACAACTGGTATGAGCAACAACGCGACTACTATCGTCAAATGATCTTTGAACTCCACAAAGGTTTTAAAGAGGCAGAACCGGACTTTATCGTGTCTCGCCCTGAAGCGTCTATTTACTTTGTAATCGACGTGAGAAAGGTTGCAAAACCTGGCTTTGATGGTGTAGAATTTGCTTCTTGGTGTGCCGAACACGGTGCAGTAAGCCTTGATGACGGCAAGGAATATACACTTCTCATGGCACCGCTCAATGGTTTCTATAGCGGTAAAAATGGCGATAACAACCCTGGTAAAACACAATTGCGTGTGTCTTTCTGTGAAAACCCAGATTTATTGCGTTTGGCTCCTGAATTATTATCTAAACTATTCAGAGCTTACGAAGCACAACGAAATGTATAAAAGTAAAGAGTGCCCTCCCAAATGGGAAGGCACTCTTTTTACGTTATGAGTTGTATATATACTATAAGTGGTATAGTATCACATAAAAAAGAGCTATAATTTTGAATATTATAGCTCTTTTCGTTTTTCCCTAGATATGGTAAGTAGGGAAGGGCTTTTATTTACTTTCTTCATCATGCTGCGGTCCCTTAGTACGTATTTCGACTGCCAGTTGCTCGCTAGGTATGGAGCTTTCATCAATTGATGGATATGATGTGTCTTCTAAGATAACCGTTTCTAATAATTTGTCAATTTCGTCAGACTGTATGGATACTTCTTTGTTGTACCATTCGCCAAATTCGTGAATAACCTCTTCGTTGCGACGAAAATAGGTATATTGGTCGATTTTGCGCGATTCCACAAGTTCAGCATTCTCTAAGATGCTCATAAATGTAGAAATAGAAGATTGCGATACACCGCAGCGCTTTTGGATACTCTTAACGCTCACACTATGAGGGAAATCGATAAGAGTGTTAGAGTGTACTTGTACACCGAATTCTTTCTCTGGGCGTTTTAGCCACAATATAATATCTAACCGATGCGGATTTGATAATGCTTTCAAGATTTTTAACGGGTCCATAGGGCCTCCTCTTAATTAAAAAATAACGAGTTCCCAACCTTGACCGTGGACTTGCATTATGCGGTCGTATTATACGCGTCTTGCTCCGTATAGGGTTTTTGCTACCTTTATCATACGCTACTTTTACCGTGAAAGCTAGACTTACTTATAAAATTCACGAATTGATGAATTTTATTGCACTCATCTAGAACAGAAAGTATACATTAGTATTAATATATAATGAGTATATATACAACATGTATAGACTTTTATAATATATTTCTGAAAAATATAGAATATATTCATCTTTCTGTGATAATTTTTAAAGGTATTTTGGTTCTAAATAGAGAAATATATATACTATATGAACTTATGTAAGTCTAAGCTTTCATTTAAAGGAGCTGAGTATATGGCAATTGATCGCAATGAAACATTTGATGTTATCGTTGTTGGCGCAGGGCCAGCAGGTTCTGCGGCGGCATTACGCCTTGCGGAGCAGAGGGTAAAAGTTTTACTCATCGAACGCGGTACCGCACCAGGCGCTAAAAACATGATGGGGGGACGCATTTATACACATTCTTTGGAACGTCTTGTTCCGGACTTTAGAGACCGTGCGCCGTTGGAACGAAAGGTGACAAAAGAGCGTATTTCTATTGGTACAGGCAATGAAATGACCACTATCGAGTATAGTTACCAAGATGGTGAACCTAATGAAGAATCCTACGTAGTATTGCGTGCTAAATTTGATAAATGGTTAGCAGAAGAGGCGGAGAAAAAAGGGGCTCTCCTCGTGTCTAATGTACAGGTAACTGAGCTTATTACCGAAGGTGAAGGAAAACGTCGCCGTGTAATAGGGGTTCGCTGTCACGATGACGAAGTATATGCAAAACTAGTTATCATCGCAGAAGGTTCTAATACATTATTATTGGAAGAAGCTGGTCTTACAGGTCCTACAGATCCAAAAACAATGGCTGTAGGGGTGAAAGAAGTATATAAACTCAAAAAAGAGGATCTTGAAAATCGTCTCATGCTATCTGGCGATGAGGGGATGGCGTGGCTTACTTTGGGCGATATGACCGATGGCTTATTGGGCGGTGGCTTTATTTATACGAATAAAGACAGCCTTTCCGTAGGTATGGTTGTAGGCCTTGAAGATATCGGTAAAGCAAATAAATCGGTAGATGAAATGCTACTAGCTTTCACAAGCCATCCAAGAATTGCACCATTATTGAAAAATGGTCAATTGAAGGAGCATAGTGCGCATCTCGTGCCAGAAGGCGGCTTTAAAGCTCTGCCTACATTGGGCGGTAATGGGTATGTTATCGTTGGTGATGCGGCGCGTATGTGTATGAACTTGGGGTATACCATTCGTGGGATGGACCTTGCCATCGAATCTGGCATGTGTGCAGCCGATGCGGTTAACGTAGCATTGCGCGATGAAAACATGGAGCGCGTTGCTAAATTGTATGAACGTCAAATCAAGAATTCTTGGTTATATAAGGACATGAAGCTTTATAAAAATATGCCTGCCTTCCTCGCATCAAATCCTCGCATATTCAAAGAGTATCCAGCTCTTGTGAATCATGTGATGCGCGATGTATTCACTGTAAATGGTGATGGTGCAGTACCAATGATGAAGAAATTGATGGGTAGTGTAAGTGACGTTGGTTTAGTTACCTTGATTCGTGATGCTTGGAAAGGGGTGCGTTTCCTATGAAACTAGAAGAGCGCTTGGGCGCCAATAAATACTATGTAGATGAAACGTCTCCTCATATTATTGTGGATGGCGCTGGCTTTAGCTTGGAAGAGAAAATGAAACTCGTAAACGGCTGTCCTGCCGGTCTATATACATTACAAGAAAATGGTGATTTAGCCTTTGATTTCGCTGGGTGTCTTGAGTGCGGCACCTGCCGTGTTCTTTGTGGCGAAACAATCGTAAAAACTTGGAAATATCCGCGTAACGCTAAGGGCGTAGAATTTAGACAGGGGTGAGTGTATGGAGTTATTAGTATGTATCAAACAGGTTCCAGATACATCTGAGATTAAGCTGGATCCGGAAACGAATAATCTCATCCGCACAGGTCTGCCTAGTATTGTAAACCCTTACGATATGCATGCGTTAGAGGCAGCTCTTGCGGTAAAAGACCAATATGAAGGTAGTCGTGTAACCGTTGTCACTATGGGGCCTCCTCAAGCTGAGGCGGCACTTCGCGAGTGTTTATCCCTCGGTGCAGATGATGCGGTGCTTATTACAGACCGTGGTTTCGGCGGTGCTGATACATTGGCTACAAGCTATACGATTGCCTCTGCCATTCGTCATATTCAACGTACCATGAATCGCGAGTTCCAAATGATTTTCTGCGGCAAGCAGGCTATCGATGGGGATACGGCGCAAGTAGGTCCTCAAATTGCGGAGGAACTAGGCATGGCGCAAGCTACGTATGCTTGTGAGTTGACCGTAGATCAGGCGGCTCAAAAGGCGATTGTGAAACGAGAGCATGAAAATGGTTATGAAGTGATTGAGGCTCCATTACCATTATTGGTAACAGCTACGGCTGAACTCAATGAGCCTCGTCAACCAGGGCTTTGGAGCTCTATTTACGCGAAACGTTATGAAATTTCCCATATTACATTGCGTGATATGCCTAATATTGATGAAAGCCGTATTGGTCTCAATGGCTCTCCTACGCGCGTTCGTAAGGTATATCAACCACCGCTTCGGGGCAAGGTAGAAATGCTTTCATCCGTGGAAGAAGGGGCTAAAAAGGTTCTTGAATTGGCCTATAATATCAAGCCAGAAAAGTTTTCTCATCTATTGGTGCCTAGCGAAGAACCTGTGGATGAGCCTGTAGATAACAACGATGAGGGCGTGGATGTAAAAGATCCTGTGCAGCGGGCTGCCACTGTTGAAAGTGTATCCTCTAGTGAGTTTAAGGCTTTAGCGGCCGTTAAAGGTGGAGAAGGTTCCAAAGGAGGTGATCGATAATGGGAGTGACAAATTTTGATGAATATAGAGATGTCTTTGTCGTAGCCGATACCATCGATGACGTAGTGCATCCGGTTACGTACGAACTTATCGGTCAAGCTCGTCGAATCGCTAAGGAATTGGGCCAACTCGTTCAAGTTATGCTTCTTGGTGAGAATGTTCAATCCGAGGCGGAGGAACTTGTGGCACATGGTGCCGATATTGTTCACGTTTTTGAAAGCCCTCTTTTAAAATACTATACAACAGACGGCTATACAAAGGTTTTGACAGATTTCTTTGAAGACCATAAGCCTAATATCCTTTTGATTGGCGCTACGAATAATGGCCGTGACTTGGCACCTCGCATGTCAGGTCGCATGAAAAATGGTGTCGTAGCTGACTGTACCATTTTGACGGTAGATACTACAGAAGGCCTTGTAGAATGGACGCGTCCTGCCTTGGGTGGCAATATTTTAGCTGAAATTATTTCTCCAAATCATCGTCCACAAATGGGCTCTGTCCGTCCTAATGTATTTAAAAAGCCGGACCGCATTGCAGATAGCTGGGGCCGTATTCAAATTGAACAATTTGACCTTAAACCTGAAGATATTCGCATGAAGCGCCTTGACTTCATTCCGTTCAGCAAAGATGGTTACAACATCCAAGAAGCAGATATCATCGTAGCCGGCGGCCGCGGTATGGGTTCTAAGGAGAACTTCGATAAGCTCTACGAACTTGCCGATGCTATCGGCGGTGTTGTAGGTGCTACACGTCCCCTTGTAGAAAAGGGCTGGATAGAATTGCCATACCAAGTAGGCCAAACAGGTAAAACTGTAAGCCCTAAACTATACTTGGCATTCGGTATCTCTGGTGCTATTCAACACGTGAGCGGTATCTCTGGTGCTGACACAATCGTGGCTATCAATAACGATCCAAATGCAGAAATCTTCCAACACGCTAACTATGGGATCGTGGGGGATTGCATGGAAGTGTTAAATGATATGTTGGCGCATTTGAAATAAAAGACGTAGTATTTGAGCTCTACTTATCAGACTAAATAAGACATAGGGATACCTATCCTCAGCCTTCATGGGTACGCGTAGCGCCCAAGGCGGCTTCGAATAGGTATCCCTATTTGGCTTACTGCTGCTGTAGAGCTCAAATATTAGTGTATTATAAACAAATGCTCCAACATATTATTTATACAAAGGGAAAGTCGCTTCCAGAACGGTAATCCTTTTTCATTTCTATGCGTTTTGCCTTCAAATGCGTCAATATGTCATTTTAGAGAGAAGGGAAAAGCGCCCAAGGCGGCTTTGAATAGGTATCCCTATTTGGTTTATTGTTGCTGTAGAGCTCAAATGTTCAAGTATTATAAACCACTGCGCCGACATATTATTTATACAGAGGAAAAGTCGGTTTAAGAAAGGGTATCCTCTTTTTATTATCATATTCCTAAATCCATATGCCACTTTATGTGTTCTTTTAATACTATATGCGCCAATGTATCATTTTTATTAGTATAGGAGAATGGACTAGAGTCCATTACATATTAAAGTGGTATAATTAGGCTATAGATATAGTTCGGATTGATAAGGAGGTATTTATGGCTCGTAATGTTTTTGTTACTGGTGCAACGTCTGGTATTGGTCTTTGTATTGCCGAGGCATATGCAAAGTATGGCGATAATGTTTTGATTTCCGGTCGTCGCACTGAGGTGTTGGCTGAGGTACAGGCTCGTTTGTCTAAGGAATATGGCGTGCGCGTTGAGACTTTGGTTCTTGATGTGCGTAGTCGTGAGGATGTTGAAAGCAAGGTTCCAGCAGCAATTGAAGCGTTTGGTGGCGTTGATGTCCTCGTAAATAACGCAGGTCTTGCGCAAGGTTTGGATCCTTTCCAAGATAGTGCTGTCGATGATGCGGTGACTATGATTGATACAAATGTGAAAGGTCTTTTATATGTAACAAAGGCTGTACTACCTTATATGATTGATAAAAACGCAGGCCATATTGTGAATATGGGCTCTACTGCTGGTATATACGCATATCCAGGTGGCGCTGTTTACTGTGCTACAAAGGCGGCCGTTAAGACGTTGAGCGATGGTATTCGCATGGATACGATTGCTACGGATATTAAGGTCACAACCATTCAACCGGGCATCGTAGAGACTCCATTTAGTGAAGTCCGCTTTCACGGTGATGCTGAAAGAGCTAAAGCTGTCTATGCCGGCATCGATGCGATCCAACCTGAGGATGTGGCGGATGTTGTACTATACGTAACAAACCAACCTAAACGCTTGCAAATTTCTGATGTCACAATCATGGCTAACCAACAAGCAGCTGGGTTTATGGTGCATAAGAAATAGTTATTTGAAATTTTATTTCATTTAGTATATAATCGATAGGAAAGTTTTGATAAATATAATTTTACGAAACTTATTTTCGGAGATTGTTGTTATGACAACAAAGATAAAGATATTACTAGTAGCTTCTTTAGTATGTGCATCTATTGGTTTATATAACATTGTTAGTGCCGAAGCGCCGGCTAATAAAGGTGAGTCTATGCCTGTGATTGGTGGCATATCAGTTGAAGCGGCAGAACCAAATGTTATTATGCCGAGTCCGGTACATGTGTTCACCACAGTTCAACAAGCAGCGGAGTATATGAATATAACACCACAGATGCCAAAGTTGTTACCTGTAGGCTTTAATATTCAATCTGTCATAACCTTAGAAAAAGATATATTACAAGTTGTTTATGTCTATGGACCTGGTGCGGAGCCATATTACAACAAAGCTAGCGGTGCACTTATTATATATCGAACATCTAAGTTAACTGGTGATATTAGCGGTGACCACAAGATTCATAAGGTTATAGAAACTGAAAGTGTAGATGGTACAAAGGTTACTTTCAAAGGTGATAAAAACAAGGTCTATCTTGTATCGTGGATGAAAGATGGGCAGAATCACTCTTTAGAGTTTCAGCATCCCATTATGCGAGATATGGCGAAGGCTATAATTCGTAATATTGTTGAGGAAAAATCACATACAAAATAAATGTGTTTTTAATAATTTTCGTGTTGAGCGAAGGGAGATTATACCCATGGTTAAAAAATTGGTCTTGATGGCAGTTGCTTGTGTATGTGTAGCTTCTTATACTGTTGCTGGTGCTCAAGGTACTCTTGATGTAAAGCCAGATCAACCTAAATCTGTGGTAGCTCAACAAGAAGCGCCAATGGTTGGTATGCCAAGCCCGTTTCATGAGTTTGCTACTGTAGATGAAGCGGCTAAATATATGAACATTACACCTCAAATGCCTAAGGTATTACCTGTAGGTTACAACATTGAGTCTGTAAGTACTATCGAAAAAGATATATTGCAAGTAGTTTATGTTTACCAAGCTGGTGAAGACGCTACTCGTAATCAAGCTGCAGGCAAACGCATCGTCCATCGCATAGCCAATGAAATAAAAGAAGATATCAGCGGCGATTATAACGATTTTCGTGTAACAGCTAATGAAAAAGTAAACGGCACAAAGGTTGTTTTCAAAGGCGGTAATAAAATGGTATATCTCATAGGTTGGACAAAAGACGGACAAACTCATGGGATGTACTTCGAACGCCCTGTAACTCGTGACATGGCTAAAGCAATCGTTGCTAATACGGTAGCCCCAAAACAACATACAAAATAATATAAAAGTCAAGGCCTAATGGGATAGGCATGCGAGCTGTAGTGAAGCACTCGCATGGACACTGTAAGGGTTTTATATAGAACGGCTCCTCGTATGAGGGGCCGTTTTAGTATATATGCTAAAATTTCATAATGAGAATCATTCTAATATACATATAGGGGCATATCTAAAAATTTGAATAACTGTTAAAATAAAATATAACTGTTTTGTGATAAAGAAGGCAGGTGATGTATTGTATCGATTAATACTACAGCGTTTGGCAAGTATTGTAGGTATTTTATTGGTTGTTACCATCGGTACATTTGTATTGATAAAATTATCTCCTATTGATCCCGTGTCGATGAAGTTTAATCTTCTAGGAGCTACACCAGATCCAGTTGTAGTTGCACAGACACGAGAGCAGTTGGGGCTCAATGACCCTTGGTGGCAGCAATACCTACGTTGGTTAGGTCAAATTATACAAGGGGACTTTGGTGAGTCCATTCTGTACGCTTTACCAGTGGCGACCATTCTTGGCGGTGCCTTGCCAAATACCTTGGGGCTAGTATCCTTAGCTCTTGTTATGGGGATAGTGGCGACCATACCGCTCGGTATGTTATCTGCAAAGTATCAAGACTCATGGATTGATCATGGGGTTCGTCTCGTTACATTCCTAGCATTAGCAATCCCTGGGTTCTGGGTCGGTTTATTATTACTGTACTTATTCGGTGTTAAATTACAGCTAGTGTCGGTAACGAATACCAATGGCTTTTCTGCCTATGTTCTGCCCGCAGTAACCCTTGCTTTATGGATATGTGGTCTCTACATTCGTCGATTGCGCAATGCTATTTTAGAAGTGTCGCGACAGCCCTTTGTACAGGGGGCGCGAGCATTGGGCTTGCCAGAATGGATGGTCTACACCCGTTATATATTCCCTCATGTGGGTCTTATATTGCTGCCTATGATGGGAGTAACTATGGGCGCTATGCTAGGTGGCTCTGCCGTTATTGAAACGGTATTCTCCATAAAAGGTATTGGTTATATGATGGTGCAGGGCATTATGGCTCGCGATTATGTATTGATGCAAGGTTATATCATCTGGATTACCTTGGTGTTCATCGTGATTAATATCATCATTGATATATTGAGTGTTTGGCTGAATCCGAAGCGAAGAGCCGCCATAAAAGGAGGCTCCTATGAATAGACAAAAGCCCTATACCTTATACGCTATGTTGGTATTAGCAGCTCTGTGGATCGTATTTTTCTTATGCGCTCCCTATATAGCACCCTTTGATCCTGAAACAACGAGTATCGCGGACCGCTTACAAGACATTAGTAGTACCCATCTATTAGGTACTGACCAACTCGGTCGTGATGTGTGGTCTCGTATTCTGTACGGTGGTAAAGCCTCTTTAGGGATTGCTTTCACCATCATTGGTATTAGTGGGGCCATTGGCATCGCTATTGGTGGATTAGCAGGGTTCTCTACACCTCGCGTTGACCGTTGGTTATCTCGTTTAATCGATTTAGTACTTGGCTTCCCGAATATGGTTATAGCTATTGCTTTCATCGGTATCATGGGTCCTAGCATAACGAATGTAATCATTTCCTTATGTATTACGAAATGGGCGGAATATGCCCGTATCACGAGGGGCCTCGTACAGATTGAACGCCACGCGGAGTACATTACCTTTGCTCGCATGTCGGGCGCTTCAAATCTACGAATTTTGTGGCGCTATATTCTGCCGAATGTATTGCCACCGTTGGTGATTGTTATTATTCAACATCTAGGGGACGCCATTATTTTGGTAGCCAGTTTTTCGCTCATCGGCATCGGTGTACAACCGCCGGATCCGGAGTGGGGCGCTATCTTGTTGAGCTCCCGAGATTTTCTACAAACGGCGCCGTGGCTGCTAATTTACCCGGGGCTCGCTATTTTTATTACTGTTGTTTTATTTAACTATATTGGCGATGCGTTGCGCGATGCCCTCGATGTATCTCGTTAACCGTGCTGTGTTTAGATTTTTTATGGTGAAAGCCTCAACGAGGCGATATATTTTAAAGGAGATATTATGAAACGTTGGTTGTTAGCATGTTTGTCCATGCTATGCATGGTAGCTCTCTTGGTCGGCTGTGGTAATGATACTGCTAAAGACAGCAAACAAGGGAAGCATATGAATGTTGGTTTGTATTGGTTTGGTGAAACATTAGATCCAACTCACGAATGGGATGCGTGGACATTGACTCGTATCGGTGCAGGTGAAAACTTAGCCGTTGTAACACCGGATATGAAATTTGCCCCACAATTGGCAGATTCTTGGGAAAATGTGGACCCTACAACATGGAAATTCCACATCCGTGAAAATGTAAAATTCCATAATGGTACGCCTATGACGCCTCAAAAGGTTAAAGAGTCTATCGAGTACACGATGAAACAAAGTGCTCGTTCCGCGAAAGCTGTTAAAATCGAGTCCATCACAGTAGATGGTCAAAACTTGATCATTAAAACTACAGAGCCTAATGGTTCCTTGTTATCTAGCTTGACTGAACCTGCTTTCGTTATCATGGATACTGCAGATCTTAAAGACGTAGCATCTAAACCAGTTCTTACAGGCCCTTATAAAATCACTGCTTTCAAAAAAGGTGAAACAATTGAACTTGCAGCCTTCGCAGATTACTGGGGCGGCAAACCAGGTCTTGATTCTGTAACTGTAAAAGATATCGAAGACAACAATAAACGCGCTATGGCGTTGCAATCTAAAGACGTAGACGTAATTCAAAAAGTGGACTCTGCTAACCGCAGCTTGTTCAAAGACGGTTTCAATATTCAAGATGTTGCTGGCGTTCGTGTGTTTATGTTGAAAGCAAATCACACAGAAGCATCTCCATTGCATGATAAAGCTGTACGTTCCGCTATTGCTCATATCATTAACTATGATTCCATGGCTAAAATCATCGGCAATGGCTCTACACCAGGGGCGGCACCATTCCCTCCATCTGCCAATTTAGGTTATGATGCGATTGCTAATAAACCGATGACAGATGTGGCGAAAGCTGAGCAAATCTTGACTCAAGCTGGTTACGCTAAGAATGCAAACGGCATGTATGCAAAAGATGGCAAAGAATTAGCGATTACTATTGCTATTTGGGGTAAAGACACAAGCTTATACGAAGAAATTCAACAAGAATTGAAAAAAGCAGGTATTGCTGTAACTCTTAAGAAATTACAAAGCCCTGATGAAGTAGATACACTTGGTACAGATGGTTTCGATTTAGTAGAACGCAATGTAGTGACTATGCCTACAAACGATCCTTACTGGTTCCTCAGCTTATTCTACAAAACTGGTGCGAAAGCAAACGTTGGTGGCTACTCTAACCCTCAAGTAGATGCGTTAATCGACCAATTGTCAGTAACATTTGATCAAAATGAACGCTCTAATATTGCAAAACAAGCGCAACAAATCTTAGTTGATGACGTAGCAGATATCTATTTGTTGTATCCAAGTGCAACAGTTGTATCCACTACAAAAGTTAAAAATGTACCGGTACATCCAATCGATTACTACTTATTAACAAAGGATTCTACTATTGAATAAATCTGATTGTATCGTATTTGATAAGGTTACAATTTCATATGGTACGGAGCAAGCGGTACGCGATGTATCCTTCTCCGTGCCCAATGGTGAGGTCTTTGCTATCGTTGGTGAAAGCGGCTCTGGTAAATCTACGTTAGTTCGTGCCGCCTTTGGTATGTTGAAACAAGCTAGCATTAGTGGTCAAATTTTGCTAAACGGCACCGATATTTCTACATTAAGTGATAGCGATTGGCGACAATTGCGGGGCACAAAGATTTCCATGATCTTTCAAAATCCCAGCGCCTATCTAAACCCAAATCGAACCGTAGAAAATCACTTTAAAGATTTATTCCGTGCCCATGGTGAAAGCTATGATGTAAGCCGCGTTATAGATATGCTTAATCTTGTTCACTTAACTGACGGAGAGCGTATCTTGCAGTCCTATCCGTTTCAATTGAGCGGTGGCATGCAACAACGGTTAGCAATAGCCTTGAGTCTCATCTTGAAGCCTGGTATCGTATTTGCTGACGAACCGACTAGTGCCCTAGATATGCTCGTGCAAGCCTCTGTATTGGACCTTATGAAAGAGGTAACGCAGGCTCTTGGAGCAACGGTGATTATTGTAACCCATAATATCAAGGCGGCTGCTCGCATTGCCAATAGCATTGGGGTTATGAATAAGGGGCAACTCGTTGAAGTGGGATCCGCCACAGAGGTTATGGCCCATCCAAAGGATGAGTATACTCGTATTTTGTTAGATTCCGTAATGAAAGTGGTGTAGTATGATTCAAGTTGAGCATTTATGTAAACAATATACAAACCACCATCATACGGTTCGTGCCGTTGATAACGTATCCTTTTCCGTGACTCCCAATGAACGCGTAGGTATTGCTGGTGGTAGTGGTTCCGGTAAAAGTACTCTGCTTAGACTGATTGCTTTATTGGAAAAGCCTACCTCTGGCACCTTACGACTCTTTGGTGAGGAAATACATTCTATTCAAAATTATAGAGACATATATCGTTCTATGCAGATGATGTTCCAAAATCCCTTGGCGGTGATTCCACCGAGGATGAACTTGGAAGCATTTCTCTTAGAGCCGTATATCAACTATGGTCTCATGGATATAGCGGCAGCAAAGGACGATATCCGTAAGTGGATTCAACATGTAGACCTACCTGAAACGATCGTTAACAAATACCCGCATGAGGTCAGCGGCGGTCAATTGCAACGCGTTGTATTAGCACGAATAATGTTGATGAATCCAAAACTAGTACTCTTTGACGAACCTACATCAGCCCTTGATGCGGTGAATCAAAAGCTGGTGCTAGACCTATTACAAAAACTCCATACGGAACAACCCTTCGGCTACATATTCGTCAGCCATGATATCGGACTATTACAAGCTGTAACAGACCGAATCATCGTCATGAAAGACGGACAAATCGTAGAAACCATCGAATCAAAACGACTTAAAGAAGCGGTACATCCATATACACAAGCACTTGTGAAAGCGAGTGTGTAAAAAGAAAGCCCCTCTATAATGGATTGAGATAAAAGTTATTTTAACTTTAAATCAAAATACATTTTGAGGGGTTGTTTTATATTATAGAGGTCTTTGTTGATGGTTATTATAAATAAATAAATATATTAATTTTGATATAATAATATTGTCTATGTAATTATTTAATATATTAATATGATTAACTAATACTATTATTGGGTGGTGGTTATATGTTATATGATGAAAAAGACTTACGTGTATTTGATAATTCAGACTCTCGAAACTATTTTAAAGAAATATTGCAATCGTATTATAGTCAGAATTATCGAGCGACGATAGTTTTATTATATTCATTTGTGATTTATGATTTATTTATTAAGTTACAAACTATGGCGGATGAAGGTGATAGTAAAGCAAGGCAACAATTAGAAAAAGTTAATGGTATGATAAGTTCAGATGAAAAATATTCAAAAGTAGAGCGTGAAATTATTGATTTTTTTAAAGATAATTGTTCTTTGTATTTTGAAAGGTTCATAGAGGATATTGAATATCTTAGAAATTGCCGGAATAAATGTGCTCATTTGAAAGTGAATGATAATTCTCTATATGTTCCTAATGATTATCATGCTAAAATGATGATTTGCTCTATGTATGATCATGTTCTTTCTGTGAAAGCTCCATTTATTATGGATTTATTTGAGATTGCAAAACATGATGTTGAAAAGTTTACTGAGCAGATAATATTTGATCCAGATGGATTGGATGAATCAATAAGAAAAAAAATTACAGATAAATATTTAAAGAGAATGACTAATATTTCATTAAAAAAATCATATAAAACATTTCTTAAATTTCTATATAATACAGACGATGAGGAGTGTATTAGAAATATACTTGGAGTATATGCCTTCTTATTTTCTATGACCTCTTATTTGATAGAAGAAGGTCGAATAGATCTACTCCGAGAGCAGGCAATATTGGATGAATTCTCTAAAATCAGTGTTGATGAATTAAAAAACAATTCTGTTCGTGCTGAAATTTTAGTTTCTATGGTATTAAAATATTCTATTATAATGGAAATTATTAGAGAAAATGAGGAAGTATTCGAATATTTAAAAGCACGTATATTAATCCCAACAGGCTTAGTAGCATATCGTGCTTTTTATCCTCATGACCCAAGGTCTGAGTACGGATTTTTCAAAGATACTTCATCTCTTCATAAAAATAAATATATTAAGGAAATTTTTGAATCAGTTAAACTTTGTGAAGATTTTAATTTGGTAGAATTTGCTAAGATTATGGTTAACGCTGTTCCAACATATTTGGGATATGATGACGCGGATTGTTATATGTCTTTTTTAAAAATTCATGTAGCGGAATTTAATGCTTTAGATCTTCAAGAAATTATGGATATATATTATAAAAATGACCAATGTTATAATCGTGGTAGACATACGGCTGATATGGAAATAATTGAACCTTATCTTGCTGAAGATAAAATACCATTCTAACTATCTAAATAATATGTAAATGTCAATATAAGAATGTACAATTTTGACGATGTACAATGTACAGTTATTCCTTCTGCTGCATATGGTTTCGTAACCGGTATGAATCTCCAGTTATGCTAATCACATGTGCATGGTGAAGTAATCGATCAACAATAGCATTAGCTACTCGCTCATCATGTAATATGGTAGCCCACTCATCAAAATTAATGTTAGAGGTTACGATGGTACTTTTCTGTTCATACCGTCTATCAATAATTTGAAATAGCAAATTAGCATCTCCTGGCTGCAATGGCAAATAACCAATTTCATCAATAATGAGTAATTGGTAGCGTGTGTAATGCTTGAGCCGAGTTTCTAATTTTCCTTCATCCTTTGCTCTTTTAAGATTTTGGATTAAATCATGGCATTTAATAAAATAAGTACTTCGTCTGTTACGAGAGCTTTCAATCCCTAGTGAGGTAGCTAAATGTGTTTTCCCAACACCACTAGATCCAAGAAATACAATGTTTTCAGCTCGTTTCATAAAACCCAATGACGCTAAATTCTTAATTTGCACTTCGTTAATTTGTGGTTGAAATGAAAATTCAAAATCAGCTAGTGTTTTCAAATGAGGAAAATTACTAATTTTTACCATATGGTTAATGACGTTTTGTCGTTTAATATCGACCTCGTAATCACTAAGCTTCAGTAACCACTCAATATGAGATAAGTTCTGTTTATTAGCTAATTCAATTGTTTCATCGAGGTGTAGTATACATTGTTTTAGTTTTAGATACGCTAAATTGTCTTGTAATCGTTGGTAATTAGTCTGTAGTGTCATAGATAGCTCCTATCTTTTCCAAATTAGATTTTGCTTTAGCTTTTACATCTTCAGAATTTAGATAAGGAATTGTTTTCTGCAATTGTGCCTCGTAATGAGACGGCAAATAGTTAACCTTCTTACCACTTAATAGGTGCTGTGCAATCAATTCTGTGCTATCATATATGTATAGCATCTTATCTATGGTCTTTAAGGTCATAGATTTGGCCACATATCCTGGTGGTACAGAATAGTGGCTACCACGAAAGCTAATGAGGTTACTCGTTGAAACCTTAGCTTTTGGGTGTTCTATGCGATAGGAATCTCTTATCACTTTTGTTGGAAGTGGGGTAAGAGATTCCTTTTCTTTTGCAAGCAGTACAGACGGTATTTGTCTTGTGGCTTGAGAAATTGCTAGATTGCTACGTAAAATAATTTTTTGAATCTGTTCTTCCACTTCCTGTATTGTCAATTTCCCTTGGTAAGCATGAATTTCATCTAGAATTTTCATTTGGCTTTCTACTTTACCTTTCGTTTGTGGACGGCGCGCAATACAAGGTTTAAATGTAAAGCTAAAGTCACTTGAAAATTGTTCTGCTTTGGTATGAAGCTGTCCTTTAACTCTAGCTAGCCTCGGTTGTGCCATCACAGTCTTCATATTATCTGTTACTAGTACATGAGGAACACCTTGTAATTGCTCAAAGAATTCTACCAATGTATCTTGTAGTGTTTCAGTAGTTCTATCGAACGTGACCTTTGCTAATTTGTATCGAGAATAGCCTAATGTCATCAGCAATATATTAAAAGTTATGTATGTTCCATCAGGCAATAGGAATTTAATATTCTCTTTCCAATCCACTTGAGCCTGTTCAGCTGGTGCGGTTTCAAAGCGAATCGTATGTTGCGTACTAGGCGATGTTTGTTTTCTATCAAAATAGGATTGAAATACTGGTACCTTTGAAATATAACCACGAAATGTAGAGTAAGTAGCTGTGAGTCCATGGTTGTCTACCAAATATTGCCATAGAACACGCTTGTAATATTAGGTTTCAAATTGCAAGCATCCAGAGTGTCTCTTAATATTGGTAAGTCTAATAATGATGTTATAGTAAATGAACTGTTAATACCGTATACGTATTGCATGTTGTTATCACCTCAACTATAGTATCGGTGATACAATCAAAATTGTACATTCTTATATCATCATTTTTGTACATTCTTAGAGTATCATTTACAAGCAAAGAATCTTTCGACTATTTACTCCTTTTATTTGGATATATTAATAAGTGTGTTTTGGAAAAAGTTTAGTGTTGTATAGGATTTAATTTCTTTTAGTATAGATACTTTCATAATTGCTATGAATATCAACTTATTCTAAGTTTTATGATGAAAAAAGTGAACAATTTTCAATATTAATAACTGCTTCTTATATAATCCTTATTATTAGTGGCTCTATAATAAATATCTATGCATGAACTGTAAAAACGGAATTTTTTATTCTGTTTTTACAGTTCTTCTTTTTTGTTTGTCAAGTTTGTGATACACTATTGACAAGAAAAGGAGAATCAACTATGAATACGCCTATTGTTCGTTTAGAAGAGATTACAATTAAAAATCTAAAGAATGTTGAATATGGTCATATTAAATTGAACGTAGATAAGAAATGTTCTTCATCAAACTTATTAGGTTTATACGGGCAAAATGGCTCAGGAAAAACGGTTTTAATTAATGCGATTGATATATTAAAACAGTTATTGATGGGGCAGAGACTACCAGATCATTTAGTTGATTATATTAATATCAATAGTGATTTGGCAGAACTCTCTTTTGAATTTTCTTTACAAATTGATGATGATAATATACATGTATATTACGATGTAGAATTAGCTAGAAATAAGGTTACTAGTGATAGTAATACAGACAATATAGATTCTATAAAAACTATACCTATTGTAAAAAAAGAAGTATTACAGTATAGAATGGAAAACCGTACTACATCGATTAGGAAGAATATAATTGCTAATACAGATACTACAGAAGTGTTTGTACCTAAAAGCAAATTTGAAATTTTATTTGGTAAACACTATGATGATATGACTGATTTTCTTGTAGATAAACGTCTTTGCCAAGCTACATCCAGATCTTTTTTATTTTCTTCACTATTTTTGAAACGTCTTAATTCTAGACAAGAATTTATTGAAAATACTAGTGAGTATAATTATATTTTTATGATTATACATATGTTAGTAAAATATGGTAATCATGATTTATTTGTCGTATTAACCTCTCATAGTGGTTTACACAGTCTTAATGTATTACCGTTAGAAATAAATGTACAACAAGATGATATGGGACGAATCGGTACAATTACATTACCTTTAGATAAACCAGTTACTTTACCTATACCTATTGTTGATGAAATTCATAATATTATCAGCATGATGAATTTAGTTTTATCTGAAATTATTCCAGGCTTACGGATTTCAGCATCTGATTTAGGCGTTGAATTATTAGAAAATGGTGAAAACGGTAAACGTTTAATGCTGGTTTCTAATAAAAATGATAAAAGTATACCTTTAAAATATGAGTCAGAAGGTATACGCAAAATTATATCTATTTTGAGTTTATTAATTGCTGTATATAATCGTCCATCTGTTACTATTGCAGTTGATGAATTGGATGCTGGTATTTTTGAGTATTTACTAGGGGAGTTACTTCGAATTATAGCTGAAAAAGGTAAAGGTCAATTGATTTTTACTTCACATAATTTGCGTCCTTTAGAGACATTGGATAAAGGATGCATAGCTTTTACCACAACAAATCCTAATAATCGTTATATTCGTCCTAAAAATGTGAAGTCATCTAATAATTTAAGAGATTTTTATTATCGGGATATTACATTAGGTGAGCAAGCAGAAGAAGTCTATAAACCAACACAAAATGCTGAAATTTCATATGCTTTCAAGAAAGCTGGTGTATATAAGTGGCACGAAAAAAAATAGTGCTAGTAATCGTGGAAGGTCCATCAGACGCTTCTGCATTAGAACGGTATTTTGTTAAATATTTTGATAGTGATCGTATTGTAACAAAGATAATACATGGTGATATTACTACTGATAAAAATATTGATCAATCAAAAATAAAAGCACATTTGGGAAACAAGGTTAAATCATGGATTACAAAAGATAAATTTAAGAAGTCAGACATAGATAGGATTGTTCATATTGTTGATATGGATGGTGCTTATATAGATGATAAACTCATCCGATTTGATGAATCATGTAAAGATCCATTTTATTCACCTATATCTATAAAAACCTCAAATGTAGAGAATATTCGTCTTAGAAATGTCCAAAAGAGAGAAAATGTAGATACATTGAGTACTAATACAAGTGGTATTTACAATGGTATTCCTTATAAGGTATATTATATGTCTTGTAATTTAGATCATGTATTATATAATCTTCAAAATGCTAGTGATAAAGAAAAGGAAGATTATGCATTAGAGTTTTCAGAGAAATATATAGATAATATTGATGATTTTATATCATTTCTTTGTAATTCTGATTTTTCTTGTTGTGACTCTTATGAAGATTCTTGGAAATTCATTAAGGGTGGTAAGCACTCATTAGAACGTTATAGTAATTTAGGACTTTGTTTTTTACCCTCTAATTAGTGGTGCTTTGGTATAAATACAAATAATAGTCTATATGCGGATATCAGCACGGGTCTATCTGGCACATACAAGCAAAGCTGGGCGATTAATGCAGGGTATACGCATTGATTCTAAGCCATTAGATGAGCAAAATTGATACATGTTTTCATTGAAAAATCTAATAAAGTTTATATTCAGTTTATTGCTCCTCAATATATCGATTTTGTATAATGAATATATAAATGAAATTATCGTGAAAACAAGTTAGAGAGATTTCATATTATGAGATAGGTATGTTCTTTACAACTAGGTGAGTCTGAGGCTGCTATTGGTGCAGATTCTATGACGCCACAAGGGATTTTCTTTACCATTGTTAATTTCCTTGGCGAACTTATTCATAAGGCAAAATCCTTTGGTCGTGCATTGGCTATGAAATTAGATGATACAGCATCTCGTATATACGTAAAAGACTTGCTACAAACATGCGATACATACCGTATATTTGCTGGTCAATTAGTGTACTAATGTATTGCAACATAAACATAATATTGATAGACCCCCAAAAGAATGAGGCATCGACTATAATCGGTGTCTCATTTTTATCGTCTAGTTGCCAACCCATTTTCAGATGAGATATTAATAGGTCGAGGTATTACCTCTAGAATTAATATATTCCCTCGTGCTATATTACATATGAGTAGTATTTTTACGTTCATATGTATAAGGAGATACTCTATGTTTAACTTTTATAGTGAGTTATTATTACGTTTACAGAAACAATTTGTATCCGAACATGAATCTGATTTCAAATCTATTGAGGATTTGTTAGAAGCATTTATGACTCAATATAATCGTGGTGATTTTAATAATACGATAGAAATGAAATTACGTGATTTATATGAGGCTGCAGAAGAGGCTGATACGAATGAGAAATCAAGGAAGTTATACAATGAAATCCTTGCATTATGTCCTGATGAAGTAGATGCTAAACGAGAACTCATAGCCCTTGAGTTACATCCAAGCTTTCAAATTTATCAGTTGAAACAGCTAGTAGAATCGTTGAAAAAACCAAAGAAAATAGATTGGAATATAATAGAGACGCGTCCTTATATGCGTTGCCTCATCGACATGGGGATGATATATTTAGAATATAATATGTATAATGATGCGATTGCCTGCTTTACGCCAGTTTTTCACGGAGACAAGCAAGATCATTCGGGATTTCTTGTGTATATGATGGTTGCTTGTTGTGGCGCTGCCAACTGGGATCGCGGCCGCAAGGTATATCAGCGATATCTTGCATGTTGCGATGATATACAAAATGCATTTAATCAGGCTCCGGATATCATGTTGCCTATGCATATGCTGTATATTCTATTGGCTTTGCAGTGTGGTGAAAGCAAGATAGCCCATGATGTATTAGCAGATCTTGTTGATGAATATGAAGATATTGATTGGTTATTACAAGATGCAACGCGCTGGAACGATTTTGTAGAAGATCATTTAGAGGCTATTATGTATATGGTAGACCAAGTGAGCAACATAGATTCTGACCCACGAGAATTAATAAGCTTATATACTGCTATCTCATTTTTACCAACTCAATTAGTGGATTTTGAAAGTCCATTATGGCAGACTCTATATGATGCGTATGAACGTGTTACCGATCGAACTGTTATAAATCGGTACTCTAATGATAGTTATATGGGAAAACGCGAGTCCGCTCATATGAGCCCCGTAGAGGTTGCTAAAGGTGGGGCTTTGCGTGGAAATCCGGTATATGACAATATACGGTTCGGTGCACAAATTACACTTTCACAAGCCGGCCTATACACAGTAGATGATTTTAAAACAATTACTAAACAAGAAGTATTGATGCTACCGGGCATTGGTAAAAAAACAGTGGAACAACTAGAGCATAATGGTGTTATATTTAAAGCCTAAGATGTGACTTGAATTTAATAGCAATCCTAGGATAACGAAGGGCTATTTGTCTTTTTCATAATTAATATAATCCCTTTGATGAGTATCTTGGTACTGATCAAGGGGATTTTAAATTACTACAGGGTTGTACTAATTTTTGTCCTATAACCCCATTATTACGCTAATGTTAGAGCGTTGGGCTAGTTGCTAAATAAAAGGGCTAGAAAAGCGTCTAACCACTTGCAAATGTAGTAGGCGAATACATTTACCATGACGGCTAGCCAAAACAAATAAAATAGCTGCCACAAATACGAAATAGACATCGTAATTTATGACAGCTATTTTGGCAGTACATGGTCGATCTTATAGTGTAATTATTTAGTTATATTCTATTTTTTAAAAGCCTCACCGATGGAATAAATTCCGTCAAATAAGAAACCGAAGGCGATGAAATAGATAAATGCTTGTCCAGAAACGATCGGCTCGAATATAAGTAATAGGCCTAATAGTAAAAGAATTAGTGCAAGCCATTTTGCATTACGTCCCATGAGTGATACCATGCTGTCGGACTTTCTTGATTTAATGAAAATAAAGATGGCTTCAATTACCATCCAGACGCCGATTGTAATTGGGAGTACTAATGGTAGGAATGCAAATCCGCCGAATATTAAATAGATACCGAATAGAGCGTTGATAATACCGCCAATGAGATGCCAGCCGCTTCTCATTGCAGAAGGCAACCTAAAATAATTTATAATGCCACTGATTGCATTGGCAAAGAAGATGATAGACATAACCCAAGTGAATGCAAAGAGGTTAATAAGCGGATTTAATAGTAAGAATATCCCTAGGATAATACTTACAATACCCGACAAAATATAAAAGAATTTGTTTGAACCACTCATAATTATTCCTCCAATCTTTGGTACTGCTTATTTTCAGTATGCGTGAAATCATGGGGAATGTCAAATTGTAACGATAAAACTGTGCTTTCACAAAACTCACATGTCCATCCTGTTGACACAGTTCTATAGAATACCGTATAATACTTTTATATCTTAAATCAAGCGATGAACGGGTATAAAGGTTTACAAATCCTGCTTTCAGAGAGTTGCCGGCCGGTGTGAGGCAATAGAGGTTGTACGCTGACACTCTCCCGCGAGCTTCGGTGGCGAATACAGCAGTAGTCATCGACGGTGGTTCCGTTATACCCGAAACGAGTCCCAATTAGGGTGGTACCGTGTTATGAATATAACGCCCCTTTGAGCAACGACAGTTGTTCTGAGGGGCTTTTTTATTGTAAAAGTCTAGTAAAATTACTGATTTAATTGTATCTACTTAGGATTAGCCGAAATAGCGTTGAAATCGGCGGTTTTACTAGACTTTCACAATGAATAGATGTAATAAGGGAATATGTTTTATAGGATAAAAGGTGAAGATTATGGAACAGAATCGCGTATATTTCTTTGATACAACCCTTCGTGATGGGGAACAAACACCAGGTGTATCTTTACAAACTCCTGAAAAAATTGAAATTGCGAAAGGCCTAGTACGTCTCGGCATTGACGTTATTGAGGCCGGTTTCCCGGCTGCATCCCCTGGAGATTTTGAAGCGGTACAAACGATTGCTCGCGAAGTCAAAGGTGCAACAATTTGTGCGTTGGCTCGTGCTAATGAAAAGGACGTACAAAAAGCGATTGATGCGTTGAAAGATGCGGAACGTAGCCGTTTACATGTATTCATTGCTATTTCCGAACTTCATATGGAATATAAATTAAAAATGACTCGCCAAGAGGTATTGGATAAGGTTAAATCCGTATTGGCATATGCAAAAGGTAAGGTTGATGAAATCGAGTTCTCCGGCGAAGACGCGGCACGCTCTGATTTAGATTTCGCATGTCAAGTATTTGGTGTTGCAATTGCTGGTGGCGCTACAATTATTAACGTACCAGATACAGTAGGTTATATGAACCCTAATGAGTTCGGTGATAAAATCCGCTACATCAAAGAACATACATCAGGCATTGAAAATGCAATTATCTCTGTTCACTGCCATGATGACTTAGGTCTTGCCAATGCGAATACGTTAGCTGCTATTAAAGCAGGTGCACGCCAAGTAGAAGGCACAATTAATGGTCTGGGCGAACGGGCTGGTAACGTAGCGATTGAAGAAGTGGTAATGGCTCTTAAAACACGCCATGATTATTTCGATGACCTTCAAGTGAACATCGATACAAAACAATTTACGAAAGTATCTAAACTTGTAAGCCGTTTAACAGGTGTTGTAGTTCCTCCGAATAAAGCAATCGTTGGTTCTAATGCCTTTGCTCATGAGTCTGGTATTCACCAACATGGTATGATGAGTAATCCTGAAACGTATGAAATCATGACTCCTGAGTCCGTAGGGGCTGAAAAAACAGACCTCGTATTGGGTAAACACTCTGGCCGTCATGCCTTCGCTGATCACTTGGCAAAACTTGGTTTCCAATCTTTCACAGAAGAGAAAATCAACGACCTCTTCGCTAAATTCAAAGAATTGGCTGACCGCAAAAAACAAGTATACGATGATGATATCGTAGCCCTTGTTGTAGATAATCTTCACCACAAAAAAGCATTCGAGCTCGTGGCTCAATATTACAAATTGGGCGAGAAAGGCTATGCCTATGCTGACGTTCGTCTCATGACACCAGATGGTGAAAGAGCGGATGCTGCCGTAGGTGACGGTCCAGTAGATGCGTCCCTTAAAGCGGTTGAACGTGTGGTTGGCTTGCCAATCAGCTTAAAAGACTACCAAATCCGTGCTATCACAGCCGGTAAAGATGCACTTGGGGAAGCAACCCTTAAGGTAGAATACAACGGTCGCTTGTACCATGGTCGTGGTATCAGCACCGATATCGTTAAATCAAGTGTAAATGCATATATCAATGCGGTGAATTCCGTATTCCTAGCTATGGAGCTAGAACAACAGGAGGAAGAATAATATGGGTATGACCATTACCGAAAAGAATATGGCTCGCCATGCGGGTCTTGATGTTGTAAAACCAGGCCAAATCATTGAATGTCATTTGGACGCTGTGTTGATGAACGACATCACATTCCCACCGGCTCGTAAAGAGTTTTTGAAGATTGGCAAACCTGTATTTGATCGCCATAAAATCTACTTGGTGCCTGACCATTTCACACCAAATAAAGATATTCAATCTGCTACTCAAGCTAAGGTAATGCGCGACTTCGTACGCGAACATGGCATTACGAACTACTTTGAAGTCGGTAGAATGGGTATTGAGCACGTTATTTTGCCAGAAAAAGGCCTTATCGGTCCCGGGGAAATGATGATTGGTGCTGACTCCCACACTTGTACATATGGTGCGGTAAATGCATTCTCCACAGGCGTAGGCTCCACTGATGCGGGCGTTGCTATGGCAGAAGGTAAAACTTGGTTCAAAGTACCTGAAACAATTAAGGTTGAGCTTATCGGCAAACCTAACAAATGGGTAACTGGTAAGGACGTAATCCTTGATTTAATCGGTCAAATCGGTGTAGACGGCGCTCGTTACATGGCTCTTGAATTCGCTGGCGAAGGTGTACAACACATGACTATGGCTGATCGTCTTACCATTTGTAACATGGCTATCGAAGCGGGCGGTAAATGTGGCGTATTCCCTTACGATGCAATTACTGAAGAATATATCAAAGGCCGTGTTAATCGTCCTGTTGAGCCAATCGCTCCAGATGCTGATGCGGTATATGCTCAAACGATTACCATCGACTTGTCCAAATTGCAACCAGTTGTAGCATTCCCTCATTTGCCATCCAACACACATTACATCAACGAAATCGACAAAGATATTAAAATCGACCAAGTTATCATCGGTTCCTGTACAAATGGCCGTTACGAAGACTTGGTGGCAGCTGCAGAAATCTTCAAAGGTCGCAAAGTGGCTCCATTCGTTCGTTGCATCGTAATTCCTGGTTCCCAAGATGTATACGATCAAGCTATGAAAGATGGTTTATTGGACATCTTCATTCAAGCTGACTGCGCTGTATCCACTCCAACATGTGGTCCTTGCCTAGGCGGTTACATGGGCATCATGGCCGAAGGGGAACGCACTGTTTCCACTACAAACCGTAACTTCCGTGGTCGTATGGGTCACGTTGATTCTGAGGTATACTTGGCAAGCCCATACGTGGCGGCAGCAAGTGCTGTATTAGGCCGCATTGCAGGCCCTGAGGAGGTTTAATATGGATTTTGAAAGCAAGAAAATTTGGCGCTACGGCGACGATGTAGATACAGACGTAATCATTCCAGCTCGTTACTTGGCGATTGCTGATTGGAACGAATTGGCCGAACATGCGATGGAAGATATTGATACGACGTTCGCTCCTAATGTGAAAGCTGGCGAAATCATGGTAGCTGGTAAAAACTTTGGTTGTGGTTCTTCTCGTGAACATGCACCAGGCGTTATTAAAGCTAAAGGCGTGCCTGTTATCATTGCACACTCCTTTGCACGCATCTTCTTCCGTAATGCTATCAATATCGGTTTACCAGTTGTGGAAATCGGTGAACAAGTAGATCGCATTGACGCTGGTGATGCGATTGGAGTAGACTTGTCTAAAGGTATCGTGTACAACTTGACTAAAAACGAACAATACCAAGGGACTGAGTTGCCACAATTCATTCAAGATATTGCGGCAGCTGGCGGTCTTGTAAGTTTTGCTAAAAACCGTAAATAGGGGCGAGCCGAACACTCGTCTCAAGCCTCCACTGGCCAGGTCTGACTTCGGCCTGCGGCCTCCGCAGGGCCAAAGTCGTTTTCGACGAGCATTCGGCTCTTGGGAGTGTGAAGGCTCGACACTGACTATATAGATTTCTAACAGTGGAATAAAGAAAGATGAGTTTGTGGTTCATCTATGAGCATTTACTATATGGAGAGGTAATATGAGCGAAAAGAGTATCGTATTGATTCCTGGTGATGGTATCGGTACTGAGATTATTGCGGCAGCGAAGGCTGTGTGTGGTGTGGCTTTTGAGAAAGCCGGTGTAAAGGTTAATTGGATTGATAAGAAAGCGGGCGGTGCGTCTATCGATGCGTATGGTGTGCCTTTGACTGAGGATACGATTGAGGCTTGTAAAGCGGCTGATGCTGTATTGCTCGGTGCTGTAGGCGGTCCTAAATGGGATAATGTCGATCCTTCTATCCGTCCTGAGAAAGCAATTCTAGGTCTTCGTAAGGAGCTTGGTTTGTTCTGTAATTTGCGTCCTGTAAAAATCTATCCATCCTTGCAAGAGTATTCTCCACTTAAAAAGGAACTCGTGCAAGATGTAGATTTCGTTATCGTTCGTGAGTTAACTGGCGGTATTTACTTCGGTGAACGGGAAGAGGCACAAGGTGAAGGCGCTAACGAGTTCGCTTGGGATAAAGAAACGTACAGCCGTTATGAAGTAGAGCGCATCATGGACATCGCTATGGAAACAGCTCGTAAACGTAACAAAAAGGTTGTATCCGTAGATAAAGCAAATGTATTGGCTTCTTCTCGTTTATGGCGTAAAATCGCTCAAGAGAAAGCCGCTGCTAATCCGGATATCGCAACAGATTACCTTTATGTAGATAATACAGCAATGCAACTCGTTGTAAATCCTGCACAGTTTGACGTTATCGTTACAACGAACTTATTTGGCGATATCTTGTCCGACGAAGGTGCTGTTATCTCTGGTTCCATCGGGCTTTTACCATCTGCATCTATGGGTACAGGTACTGCATTGTACGAGCCAATCCACGGATCCGCACCGGACATCATGGGCAAAAACTTGGCGAATCCGTTGGGTACAATCTTGTCCGCTGCGATGATGTGCCGTCATTCCCTTGATTTACCTCAAGTGGCTGACGCTATTGAAAGTGCTGTAGAACAAGTGCTCGTTGATGGTTACCGTACTGGCGATATCTACCGTGAAGGTTTGAAACGGGTAGGTACAACAGAAATGGCGCAAGCCGTAATTGAACGTTTATAAAAGTAATGAATTAAGATTTCTGAAAGTTATTAACGTGAGTTACGTCATTTTTAAAATCGTATTATAAGCGTTAAGATATAGGTATTATAATATATTTGTCCAATTAAATAAGAGGGGGTTGTAAGGCCCTCTCTTTTTTGTAGGACACTAGCGGTATACGTAGTTGTTCTTCATATATTAGAGTGCTATATTGGTAGATGTATGGCAAAATATTCTTTAAGGAGGCCTTTATGAATTCTTCTATGTATCGAAATTTAACTATTACTGCCTTATTGATGGCGCTAGCCATTATGATTCCTATCGTGATGCCTTTGAAAGTAGTGATACCACCGGCATCGTATACATTGGCGAGTCACGTTCCTATATTCCTGGCCATGTTCTTATCTCGTAAGATGGCAGCTTGTGTTGTCATAGGTTCTACGCTCGGCTTCTTTGTAGCAGGCTTCCCACTTGTTATCGTTATGCGTGCTGCTTCTCATATGATGTTTGCTTTGATGGGGGCGTACTACATTAAACATCATCCCTCTGTATTGACTGGGGGCTTATCTTTTACCGCTTTCAATATCGTCTGCGGCATTATTCACGCTATTGGCGAAGTGCTAGCTTGCCTCTTGTTCTATACGACAACTACAATGCCAAATATTGATCTCGTTTACGTTGTGTTCGTTCTTGTCGGCGGCGGTACAGTCGTTCATAGCCTAGTTGATGGATATATTTCTCTATATATCTATAAAGCTATCCCTGGACTATCTAAATCGGGTAATAAATAATCATATAATTACATATACTCGTAACCACTCATGGGAAATCGATGTGTACTAATGTACGGCATGTGATTACCTATGAGTGGTTTTTATAATAATTCTCAAATCTGTACCTACAGGTACAGACTTCATTATGTGATGTCCGTATAATAGAACCATAGTTAATGACCGATTTGTGTTGTATCTATTGATACAACATGGGGCCATATATTGGGTAATACCGGTGAAAGTTGCTCCTCTCATCTGTGGGCCTTTATAGACTCATTAAAAGATATGAGGTGAGTATATTTACTTTCACAGAACATGGAGGTTATTATGAGAAAGCACATTAAAAACAACGTATCATGGGTTGGTAAAATCGACTGGGAATTGCAAGAGTTTCACGGTTCCGATTACACCATTAATAATGGGTCTAGCCAAAATGCCTATTTGATTGAAGAGGAGAAGACGGTCCTCATTGATACTGTATGGAAACCTCATTCCTCTGAGTTCATTGATAATTTGGAATCTGAAATTGATTTGAATACGATTGATTTCATCGTATGTAACCACGGCGAAGTAGATCACAGCGGTTCCTTGCCTGCATTGATGGAAAAAATCCCTAATACGCCTATTTATTGTACAGAAAATGCTGTTAAGTCCTTGGTTGGTCAATATCATCACTCTGAATGGAACTTTAAAACCGTTAAAACAGGAGATTCCGTAGATATTGGAAACGGAAAATCCTTGGTGTTCGTAGAAATGCGCATGCTCCACTGGCCTGATTCCATGGCGACTTATATGACAGGGGATAATATCTTGTTCTCTAACGATGCATTTGGTCAACATTTTGCCGTAGAGGAATTATGGGCAGATAAGGCCGATCAATGCCGTCTATGGGAAGAGGCGATGAAGTATTACGCGAATATCTTGAATCCGTTCTCTCCATTGGTAAAAGCTAAAGTTGAAGAAATTCAAAAGCTTAATTTGCCAATCGATATCATCGCTACGAGTCATGGAGCGATTTGGCGTGAAAATCCAATGCAAATCGTAGAAAAATACTATGAATGGTCGCAAGCATATCAAGAGAATCAAATCACAATAGTATACGACACTATGTGGGACGGCACCAAGAAGTTGGCACATAAGATTGCTGAAGAAATTGCGAAACAATCCCCTGATACACGTGTTAAGATTTTCAATATTAGTAAAACCAATAAAAATGACATCATGACAGAAGTCTTTAAGTCTAAAGCTATTGCTGTAGGGTCTCCAACAGTAGGTAATAGCGTATTATCTTCCGTAGCTGGTTGGCTCGATTTCTTGCGTGAGTTGAAATTTAAAAATAAAAAAGCCGCTGTATTCGGTACCTATGGTTGGTCTGGTGAATCTACAAAGGTACTCCGTGAAGAGTTGACTAAATATGGATTCTCTGTAGTAGAACCTGAAATCAAATGCAACTGGAACCCAGAAGAATCCGATTTTAATAAAGCAGAAGCACTTGTAAGCGCCTTATTAGCATAATTACATATAATAAAGAAAGATTCTTGTTATAAAACCCCTATTTTTGATATGTACCCCCTTTACTGGATAATCAGTAAAAGGGGTATTTTCATGAAGAATAGGGGCCTTCTTTTTTTAAACATATACATAAAATATTAGTCAATATAAATTGTATTTGTCATGTTTATTCTCATAACATTCTCGTTAGCGTTTTTTGGGGCACCGATTTGCATTGATAGATACTGGCGCTATAGAAATATAAAATTATAATAAAATGTTAAGTTGTTGATTAAATATACAAAACAGTTTAACTCACATATAATTCATGAATTAAGTGTGAATGTGAATTAATGAGGATATAAGGTATATTTTGCGTACTTATAAGGTGGTTATTTATTTATAAGTTATACAGTTTGTTATATGAGAAAAGTTTACAAAGTTGCGAAAAAATTAACTCATAAGGGGAAATAATGAGTAAAATTTATTTCCCTGTAAAGCTAGGAATAAAGCGGATTTTGATAGGTATAAAGACTTGGTAATTTGGTTTGTGTTAGAAAAAAGGGTTGTGTATATCGTAAAACTTTGATATGCTATGCGGGTAATCGACAATATAAATTTTTCTTAAACTGATTAGGGGTATTTCTTTATGCTAATTTAGAATATGCGCCTGTTCAGACCGAGGTGAGAGACGGAACATAGAGAGAATGAAAAATTGTATTGTAATTTGGATAATTTTTTAATTTAGTGAGGGTGTAAGATGAGAGAAATGAAACATTCCAAAAAATTAGCATTTGCTGTATTGGCTGCTGTCACTGCTGTTGGTGCGAATGTTAATCCAGTAGACGCTGCTTCTGTTGTAATGGACAACACTAATGTTGTTACAGGTGCTAATAATGCAGTTGCGTATGGTAGTGGTAATACTGTAAAAGAATCTGATGCAAACTTCCGTGATCGTGATTATGAAAATGAGCCAGATGATGCTACAAAGAGAACTGGTGACTGGAAAAGTAATTCTGTCGCTATAGGTGTTAACAATACTGCAGCAGGTACTTCTGCATTAGCAATGGGGAATTCTTCCAAAGCGTTGATGAATGAATCTATTGCTATTGGTCATTCTGCTGAAGCACAACGTACATGGTCTACTGCTATTGGTACACGTGCAAAGGCTTCCGAAGTTCGCTCACAAGCTATTGGCTATGAAGCGTTAGCATCTGGCTATAAATCTAATGCGATTGGTTCTAGCGCACAAGCAACCAATAATCATTCTGTTGCTATGGGTTCCTCTGCTCTTGCATCTGGTGATCATGCTCAAGCATTTGGCGCTGGTGCACAGGCAACTAATGTGCGTTCTAATGCGTTTGGTTCTGATGCAAGTGCTACAGCTGACTATGCTATGGCGATTGGTGATCATGCAAATGCAACACATTTAAACTCTATCGCTTTAGGTACAGGTTCCACTACAAGTGAAGCTACAGCACAAAGTAGTGCAACCATCGCTGGCCATACGTTCGGTGGTTTTGCTGGCGTAGGTTCTGCAGCTAATGGTTCTGTGTCTGTAGGTAAAGCTGGTGCTGAACGTCAAATTAAAAATGTTGCTCCTGGTGAGCTTTCCGCTACTTCTACAGATGCTGTAAACGGTAGCCAATTATATTCCGTAGCTAATGATTTACAAACACAAATCAACAATTCCACACCTGGTCAAATTAATAACAATATTAAGAACTTGACTAATCGTGTTGGTACTGTTGAAAGACGGGTTAACAAAGTAGGTGCAGGTTCCGCTGCATTGGCTGCATTGCACCCATTGGATTTTAACCCAGATGATAAATGGACAATTGCTGCTGGCTATGGTCACTACCATAATGCTAACTCCGCTGCGTTGGGTGCATTCTACCGCCCTAACGAAGATACAATGTTCTCTGTTGGTGGTACTGTAGGTACTGGCGAAACTCAATTGAACGCGGGTGTATCTATTCGTCTTGGTAAACGTTCCCCTGAATCCCGTTCCCGCGTAGCTATGGGTCGTGAAATTGCTGAATTGAACGCACGTCTTCAAGATATGGAAAACAAATATAACAACTTGTTACAAATCTTGACTCCACATGCAATTGATCCAAGCAAAACTGCTGAATTCCCAGACGTTCCTCGCAACCACTGGGCTTACCAATATATTAGCCAATTGGCTGGTAATGGTATCCTTGTTGGCTACCCTGATGGCACATTCAAAGGCGATGTTAAGATGACTCGTTACGAATTCGCTACAATGTTGTATCGTGCACTTCAAAATGGTGCTCCTATTGACGAAAACATGAAACGTGCATTGAATGAATTCGGTCCTGAATTACAAAATATTCGTCTTAACCACTTCCGTGTTGATCGTATTTCTGGTGATGATAACGATCGTCATAAAACTGAACGTGTTCGCGTTAACAACGAACCTAAAAACGAACGTGACGTATACGGTTCCCGTATATACAATAATCAATAGAATTAACTTTTCTAGCGTTTGTAAAAGTTCAAAACAGGATGTATCTTTGATACATCCTGTTTTTTTGTCTAAATTTTTTTGTGGTATTGTGCTTATTTTATAGGAATTCGTCAATTATGGTTAGACGGAATGAAATCATTGACTGAAATTTAAATTGTATTCTGCTTATTTTTATACAAACACTCTTTCGGTTGAGAATTTGGACCTTTTATTTATTTGATACTTAGTATGGTTGAGGGTTGGTCTATATATTACATTATTGCATATAAGATTTCCTTTATAGATATTATGATTTCATATAATATTTATGTAAATATATTGCAAATAAATACATATAGGTGTATAATTACTTTCATAAAATGAATTAATATACGTAGTTTGTGAATAAAATATAGATATGAGGGAAAGACCATGAAGGAATTTAGACAATTAACAGTAGCAGACACAGCAGAATATCATAAGGTATTAATCGACGGTTACGCAGCTATAAAAGACTATCCCATTAGCTTCGATGCCATTGATTTTACGGAAGAGGAATCTAAGGAATGGATTGAGAATTATCCTGTATACGGCTTGTATATTGATGGGCAATTAGTTAGTTCTATTACGTTTTGTATGCCTTGGGTGAAATACTCAACGCCGGATAAATATCCGCATATTGCTCATTTTGTAACGGCACCAGCTTTCAAAGGCAAAGGATATGCACGGGAAGTCTTGGGCTATGCAGAGGAGCTTTTAAAAGAACAGTTTAAAACACATATTGTTACATTAGGAACGGCTAAGGAGCATCCGTGGTTGCCTAAAATGTATGAATCCTTTGGGTTTACGGCGTATGATAAGGTTCATTTTAGAGGAAAACAGCATACAACTATATTATTCAAGAAAGAATTAAATTAATTAAGAAAGCGTTATATTAATTACGTAAATTACCTTGTACTCTATTTGAGTGTTTTATGCTCTGATCGCAGATCAGGGACATTCACTAAATTTAGATACAAGGTATTTTTTTGTGTAAGATTATGACTATTCAGTATATAATATATACATATAACGTATCCTTATGGTTATATGTGTTATGGATGATTTGTAGAAAGGATGTGTCCATATGTTGATTTTGTCTGGTATTTTAGTGATGGTCATCGGTCTGATGCTGCGCTTTAATGCCTTGTTAGTTGTCGTAGCCGCAGGCTTTGTAACGGGCCTTGCAGGTGGTCTCAGTATTAACGATATCGTTGGTGCTATTGGAGAGGCCTTTGTTAAAAATCGTTATATGTCATTATTTATTTTGATTTTACCTGTTATCGGTCTTATGGAACGTCACGGCTTGCGTGAACGGGCAGAAATTTTGATTGGCAAGATCAACGCTGCTACGGCAGGTCGTATCTTTATGATTTACTTATTTGTGCGTCAAGTAACTGTAGCCTTTGGCATTAACATGTCCGGTATGGTTGCCATGGTTCGTCCATTAATCGCTCCCATGAGTGAAGCTGCGGTAGCTCAAGGCCATCCAGTATCTCAACGTACGCTTGATAAGGTGCGCGGTGTGGCTGCTTCTGCAGATAATATAGGTAACTTCTTCGGTCAAAACTTATTCCTTGCTGCTGGTGGGTTATTACTCATCAAAGGCGTTATGGAACAATTAGGTTATTCTGTAGAATTAACAGATATGGTATTGTACGGATTGCCAACTGCTGTTTGTGCCTATATCGTTAACTTCATTCGGTTTATTATCTTTGATAAAACAATTCAAGCCTCTGTTGCTCGTGACGAAGCGGATATGAAAGCTGGTAAATTAGTACCTAATGAGTTAAATATTCTTGTTACACCAGAAGAATTGAAGAAGGAGGCTGAATAATATGTTAGAAATACTCTATAAAATGCAGCCCTTAGATTACGTATATCTTCTCGTAGGGATTATTCTATTTATCTTTGCTATTCAATCATTTCTAGATAAAGAACATAAATATCGCATTGGTACAGGCTTATTTTGGCTCTTATATAGCGTATCCTTTATCTTTGGTTCTTATCTTTCCAAGGAAATTAATGGCTGGCTTGTCATTGCTATGGCAGCTATCGTATTAGTAAAACAACTCGGCAAAGGCCATTACTTTGAGTCTCCTATCGAATTCAAAAAAGGCGAAGCTATTCGTATTGGTAATGTAATCTTTGTACCAGCGTTACTTGTTGGTATTATTACATTCTTCATTGGTTTCTTTACTAAGTTAGGCGCTCTTGTTGGTCTAGGTATTGCCGCAATCATCGCTATGTGTGCTGCTCTTTACATTACAAAGGGCGAACTTAACCAAGGTTTCCATGAAGGCCGTCGACTTATTGATGCTATCAGTTGGACTGCTATTTTGTCCCAGTTATTAGCGGCTCTTGGGTATCTATTTAATTTGGCTGGCGTTGGTAAACTTATCTCCAGTGCAGTCGCAAGTGTAGTACCAGCAGATAATGTATTCCTCGTTGTTGTGGCTTACTGCATCGGTATGGTTATCTTTACAATGATTATGGGTAATGCCTTTGCCGCATTTGCGATGATTACAAGTGCCATCGGTATCCCAATGCTCGTTGTAGCTCATGGTGCGAATCCTGCGGCTGTTGGTGCTATAGCAATGCTTGCAGGCTATTGCGGTACTTTGATGACACCTATGGCTGCCAACTTTAACATCGTACCGGTAGCGCTCCTTGAAATGCGCGACCAATACGGCGTTATTAAAGCACAACTTCCAATTGCATTGATTATGCTCGTATTGAATATTCTATTAATGTATTACTTTATTTAACCCTTTTGTGAAAGTACGATATGCTTATGAAACTGTATGATATATCCTTCTAAGATTATGTATCATGTTTGATTATTCTAATGAACCATAAGATATCGTTATGAGGTAGTGTGATGAAAACAATTTTAATTACCGGCTTTGATCCATTCGGCGGTGAACCTATTAATCCGGCTTGGGAAGCGGTCAAAACAATGGATGGTTATACTGATGGTGATTACAAGGTAGTGACACAAATGGTTCCTACCATTCGTTATAAATCTGTTGATACTGTAAAAGCAGCCGCTGAACAGTGCCAACCAGATTTTATCCTGTGTGTAGGTCAAGCAGGTGGTCGTCCTGATATTACAGTGGAACGCGTTGCTATTAACTGCGACGATTTTCGCATCCCAGATAATGGGGGCAATCAACCGGAAGATGAGCCTGTTGTAGCCGATGGCCCTAGTGCCTATTTTGCGACATTGCCCATAAAAAATATCGTCAATGCGTTACATCAAAACGGTATTCCTGCTAAGGTCTCCAATACAGCGGGAACCTTCGTATGCAACCACTTGATGTATGGTGTATGTCACTATGCCGCGCAAAAGGGCAATATTAAGGCGGGCTTTATGCACATCCCATACTTGCCATCCCAAGTGGTGGATAAACCAAATCAACCAAGCATGGCTGTTGAAACTGTACGTGCCACATTGGAAACCATCGTTCATGTATTAGCTCATGGTGAAAGTTACAAGGCACAAGATATTAACTATACAACACCTCACGAATAAAAATATTACCAATACTAGTGTTTGTTTAATACACATAATTTAAATAAAGCTCGAGTTATATCTAGAAACGATATAACTCGAGATTTTTGTTTGTAATAGATATTATAAATTTTAAATACCCACTATTGACATAGGTTTTTAAATAATATAATATAGGCTTATATTCATATTAAGTTAGTAGGAATAATTGAGGAATATCACAGAAGCTTTCACCATGAAAAGTGGAATAAAGCTAATGGGGATGACCTTTATAAGGAGTATAGAATGAGTGAACACGTAGATGTAAGTAAAATCAAGGATCCTACCATTGCGGCGGCTCGTAAAGAAGTTGAGTTCCAACGTGCTATGAATCCTTGTCCTATCGATTTTTCTGAGTTTCAATCTAGTAACCCTCGTTCTCAAGGGGAGCAGAAGGAGTATGAAGGTAAAGATGCATCGAATTTTAACCGTCGTCAAAAATATTCTGATAGTGAAGAGCCTCAATTCACAACACCTTTTGGCGGTGAACCAGGGCTTTTACCTGTAGAAAAGGACCGTTATCGCCTTGTATGGTCTAAGCATTGTCCTTGGGCTCACCGTATTGCTATCGCCATCGATTTGCTCGGACTAGATAAGGTAATTTCCAAAGGTGTTGTTGATCCATTGCGTCCAGCAGGCGTTATTGCGGACTGGTTCTTTACCCTTGATAAAGATGAAAAAGACCCCGTATTGGGTATTCACTCTTTAGGTGAAGCGTATCGCAAGGGCGACCCTAACTATGATGCACGTTCCACAGTACCAGCTATCGTAGATGTTACGACTGGCGCGGTAGTTAACAACGACTACCATGCGTTGACTACGGAATTGGCATTAGGCTTTAAAGATTTCATTTCCCCTGATGCACCAGATATTTATCCTGAGGAATTGCGTGCTGATATCGATGCATTGAATGTTATCATCTATGCTGACTTCAACTTGGCTGTAAATCTAGCAGCCCTCGTAACGAACCAAAAAGATTACGAATATTACTATAACCGCATTTTTGCTCGCTTAGACTGGCTTGAAGAACGCCTTAGCAAGCAACGTTACTTGATGGGTGATACTATTACGGACCCAGATATTCGTATCTTCCCAACATTGGCACGTTTTGACCTTGTATTCTACCAAAAATACTTGGTGAATAAAAAACGCCTCGTAGACTATCCAAATCTTTGGAACTATGCGAAGGACTTGTACTCCAATCCAGCCTTCGGTGGCACAACAGACTTCGATTCCATGCGTAAACGTTTCTACTATGTAGACCATACGCCATTTGAAGACCTACCACGCCTCGTTCCAAAAGGTCCAGACGACTCCATTTGGTTAGAACCAAATGACCGTGCTGAAAAATTTGGTAAATAAAATAGACAGTAAATTCATATGTTGGATGAGCTGTATTTAGTAAATCTTTTACTATAAAATCTGATATATTACTGACGAATCAATCAATATATTTAATTATAGATAACTGAAAGGACGGCTTCATGGATTCTGTAACACAGACGATTGTGAACTACATAGAACAAACGGATGTGACGAACCGTGAGGACCTCCTGTCAGTGGCTCGTATTGCCTTTCTAGATTATCTGGCATCCTTAGCACCAGCAGAGAACGAACAAGCCGTTCAAGACTTGGCTCGGTTCATAGGGGCTAAGTCATCTATAGGCTCGGATGTTGGTCATGTTATGAACTCCACTGTTTTGAGTGGCAAGGTTATATCAGAGGGCAAAATTGACTTAGCAATAGAAAATGTATCTAAAGCCGATAAAGCTTTGTATTATGGCTTTGCCTCCCATTATTTAGATTTTGATGATGCCCAGGCGAATTTGGCGGGTCACTTCAGTACTGTTTTATATTCTGCTTTACTAGCCGTGCTCGAACCAACCGATACATGGAACGAATTCTTTCGGGCCTATATCATCGGAGCCGAGTTAGAGGGGATTATTGGTTCCCTTATTAATCCTGCCCATCGGACCCAAGGATGGCATTCTACGGGGACCGTTGGTGTTATTGGGGCGGCGGCCGCTATAGGCGCTTTGAGAGGCCTTCATGGTGAAAGCTTGGCTCAGCTCCTGTCTTTGGCTGCCACACAATCGGCGGGCATGTTCTTTCAAAGTGGTACAGATGGTAAGCCACTCCATGCGGGACTGGCAGCACACAATGGCGTATGGGCTTATGAACTGTTACAACATACATCACTGCGAATAAGTACAAAACCTTTTGACCCCAAACGGGGTTGGTTTAAAACTATCGGTAATATTACCGTTACATCAAATGACATTGCTGGTCGTTGGCTAGCACCAGGGCAACTCATTGATCCTGGTTTATGGATGAAAGTCCACCCGTATTGCTCGGCAGCTATTTGTGGCGCTGAAGCAGCAGAAATCGTGGCACATAGTATATATACTACATCTTCTTCGTATGTGTCTAAGCACTACAACGTTTCACCAGATGCAGAGGAGCAAGGTAAACGTAGACTATGTGCCACCCCCGTTTCTTCCCTTTGGGATGAGATAGATCGAGTGACTGTTCACTTCCCACCTGGTGCTGATGCGGCATTGCGTTATACATCGCCAAAAACAGGTCGAGAAGGACAATTTTCCATAGAGTATGTCGTGTACCAAGTCCTCGCTTATGGGGAGGTACAGGACGAGTTGTTTAAGATAGATACCATAGACCAATCAGTGCGAGACTGTATGTCGCGCATAGAGCGTGTCTATGACTTGCCGAAGGTATCTCAAACAGAGCGGATTACGAAAGTAACCGTTACACTGAAAAATGGTGATACTTTCACAGAAACGGTGAACAATCCTAAAGGATCGCCGAAAAATCCTCTTACTATGGAGGATATACGCATTAAATTAGGTCTCACCTTGGAGGCTGAGCAAATAGATAGAGTTATTGAGGCTTTCACCCATACCAACGAGGTGGAGCCATTCCTGCAAACATTGCGAAAAGAAGGAGTTTTACATGTTTAATACAAAGAAATTAACGAAATTATTCGCCATCGGCGCATTGGCACTAGGCGTGCTCGTCGTAGCTGGTTGTGGCGACGACACATCTAAGGACGCAAAGGTAAATCCAGATGCTAAAGTGATTAACGTAGCTACACGCGGTACAGTTCGCCCGTATTCTTACACAGATGATAATGGCAACCTTACTGGTTTTGACGTAGAATTGTTGAAAGAAATTGAACGTCGTAATCCAGATCTTCACTTCAACTTCAAACCAATGGCCGTTGATGCTGCCTTCGTAGCGATGGACGCAGGTCAAGTGGATATGATTGCAAACCAAATGCGTCGCAATCCTACACGTGAAGCAAAATACTACTACACAAATGAGGTTAACAACTACTCTACACGCAAATTAGTAGTTAAAAACGACCGCAACGACATCTCTAAATTGGATGATTTGAAAGGCAAAAAGATCGCCGTTACCACATCCTCTGAGTTCAACGAATTAGTAAAACAATTCAACGAAACGGCAAATCCTCAAATCGAGGTTATCTATACAGATAAAGCCGGTGCTGAAACATTGAATCTCGTTGCTACAGGTCGTGCTGATGCAGCCGGTGAATACGAATACGTTATTAACTCTGCTATTAAAGATCGTGGCTTGCCACTCAAAGCCGTAGGTGATGTATTGGCCGTAGTACCAACTTACTTCTTGTCTAAACGGACAGATGACATGAAACAAGTAAACGAAAAAATCGATAAAACTATGAAAGAAATGCGTGCAGATGGTACGTTGAAAAAACTTTCTGAACAATATCTTGGTGGGGATTACACATTCGATCCAACACAAAAATAACGAATAGGCCGCCTTGGCGGCCTTATTCTATTATGTCTAGAAGCGAGGTGCTACTGTGGGCAAGTATTTTGATGTGTCCTACATGATCCAAGCGTTTCCACAGCTCTTGAATTATGTGCATGTAACGGTATTAATCACCGTTATTTCTGCCATCTTAGGTGTTATTTTGGGCTCTATCATAGCCATCATTCGCCTCAAGAAGGTGCCAGTATTAAACCAATTATTTATTGTATTTATCTCCTTTATGCGGGGCACGCCGTTCTTGGTACAACTCTTCCTTATTTACTTTGGGGTGCCAGAAATTATGTCCCATATGGGGCTTAACATGAGAAATGTGCCGGGCCTCGTATTTGTATATGCCGTGTTTACATTGCATATTGCGGCGTATAGTGCAGAAATCATGCGCTCCAGTATTGATGCGGTTGCGCCTGGTGAAAAGGAAGCCGCTAAGAGCCTTGGTATGACCGAGTTCCAAAGCTATGTGCGCATTATCTTGCCGCAGGCTTTCACCATGAGTATTCCACCGTTGACGAACCTCGTTATTGGCATGTTGAAAGGGACAGCCCTCATCTTTAATGTCGGCGTTGTAGATATGATGCGTAAGGCGGACCTCATGGGTGGCAATAGCCAGCGTTATCTTGAGTTATTCGTCGATGCAGCCATCATTTATGGCATTTTAATTATCATCGTGTCCCTCTTGGGCCGATTGCTTGAAAAACGTTTTACCGTTGCGGGCAAGGAAACGCAACGCATTTTGATCAGTGAGGAGTAGGGGCGTATGGGACATATAATTGATTCAACCTATATTTATGGCACCTTCTTTGCTGTCATTCCTTATGTGAAAGTAACCCTCATGATTACCTTCCTCAGCGTTGGTTTGGGTACTATCCTAGGTCTATTAAGTTGCGTGCTACAACAAAACAAAGTACCTGTGCTCAGTCAGCTTAGCTACTTGTACGTATTATTGTGCCGTAGTATTCCGAACATGGTTCTCTTATACCTCGTATACTATGGATTGCCAATTCTATTTCTCGCCCTAGAGGATCAAACAGGTGTGCATGTGCCTTTTGAAAAGGTGCCAGCTACCTTCGTAGCCGTTGTAGGCTTAACCTTGCATACAGGGGCTTATTTGAGTGAAATCTTCCGAGCTGCCTTACAATCTGTACCGAAAGGGCAAATGGAAGCGGCTCAGGCCATCGGTATGACTTGGTTCCAAGCGTTCCGTCGCATCGTATTGCCACAAGCGACAGTCTTTGCGTTGCCACTATTTACGAACCAGTTCCTTAACACAATGAAGAGTACTAGTATTGTATTCGTTATTACCGTTATTGAACTATTTGGCGCTGCAAAGTTATATACAGAGGAAAATTCACAGTATTTTGAGGCATACATCGTGGTGGCCGGTCTGTTCTGGGTGATGGGGATTGTCTTTGAATTTATCTTCCATCGTTTAGAAGTCTATGCAAGCAAGTATAAACGAGGTAATGCATTATGATAGATATTAAACAAGTTCACAAATCCTTCGGGAACCGTGAAATTTTAAAGGGCATCGACCTACACGTGCCAACAGGTTCTGTAACGGTTATCCTTGGCCCATCTGGCAGTGGTAAGACGACGTTCCTTAGAACGCTCAATTTTCTTGAAAAGGCCGACGCTGGGACGATGCAATTAAACGATATTTCTGTAGACCTCCATAAAGCGTCTAACAAGGAAATCTTAAACGCACGCCGTAACACATCCATGGTGTTTCAGTCTTATAACTTATTCTCTAACAAGACTGTTATTGAAAACATTATGGAAGGCCTTGTAACGGTTAAGAAGATGAAGAAATCTCAAGCCCGTGAAATCGCTCAACGCTTCCTCAAGGAAGTAGGCATGGAAGGGTATGATGATTACTATCCGGTACAATTATCTGGAGGCCAACAACAACGTATCGGCATCGCTCGTGCCCTAGCGATGGATCCAGAGGTTATCCTCTTTGACGAACCTACATCAGCCCTCGACCCAGAACTCGTAGGGGAAGTATTGGCTGTTATCCGCAAGATTGCTAAAGAGTTAGAAGTAACCATGATCATCGTAACTCATGAAATTGGCTTTGCTAAAGAAGTGGCTGATCAAGTAGTCTTCATGGAAGGCGGCGTCATCGTAGAACAAGGGGACCCTAAGGTTGTCCTCGAACATCCAAAAGAAGAACGGACACGTAAATTCTTGAGCCGTTATCTTACACTCGATAGTGAATTGCCTCTAGATAGCGCAGCGTTATAAGGCTCTACTAGTTCTGTTTTTAAAATACTAGTATTATATTAAAAATGTGATACTGTATTGATATAGCTAATTCTAATGTGCAATCTAATGACGCAGTTAGTTTATGATTAGAGCATTTTGAACGAGGTAAATAGATGAAAGAATTTAGACAATTAACCGTAGATGATGCGGCTGAGTATCACGAGGTGTTGATTGCAGGCTATGCAGAGAATAAGAACTATCCTATATCCTTCGATGCTATCAACTTTAGCCCAGAAGAGTCTCGGGCGTGGATCTTAAAATATCCTGTATTCGGTCTCTATGTAGATGGCTCCTTGGTATGCTCTATTTCATTCCGCATGCCTTGGATTCCAAAGGCTACACCAGACATATATCCACATATAGCTCACTTTGTGACGGCCCCTGAACATAAGGGACAGGGCTATGCTCGTGAAGTCCTCGCCGAAGCAGAAGACCTATTGCGCAACGTATATAAAACACCAGCCGTAACCCTTGGTACAGCCGCAGAACATCCATGGCTTGCCAAAATGTATGAAGGCTTTGGCTTTAAAGAATATAAACGAACACAACTACCTGGAAAGGTACATACGACCATATTCTTTAAGAAAACACTGTAATAAGAACTCTAATTTTAAAGTCCTACCATACAAATAGCGACTAGTTAAGATAACCAACTAGTCGCTATTTTTTATATGTTATTGTTATGCTAGACTTTACATGCATTAGTGTTGCTTTTAAAAATTATCGATACTATTTCATTAATACATGTAATGTTATAATAAATGAAAATGTTACTATTTGTGGAGTGTGAATAGGATGTATGAAATTGTAAATGAACCCAATTTAACAATTACTTTTGATATGGATACAGAATTATCTCAATTTGGTGTATTTGGCGTATATATTAAACAGGGCTACAATATTTGTGCTGGGTACATTGACCCTAGTGACTGGTCTGGTATTCATAGGGGATACAAAGAATTAGTTGCGCTATATGCGAATTGCAAGGGGACAGCCACCTTTACTTATGTATTAACTGGAGAAGGGGATACGCTTACATTCTCGTTAGATCAAAAGGGTGCTCTAACGATGGAGATTAACATCTGTACCATTTATAATTATAAATGTCATATGATTATTGAAAGTTTAGATCAAACGTATTTGCCAAAGTTTATTGAGTTCTTTAAAGTGTTTTTAGAGAAAGAGCCGAAATAAAAAGAGTCGCATCAAAGGATGCGACTCTTTTTCTGTACCCAGTTTCTATTTACGATTATTTTGTAACAACTTTAAGATCTACAGGGATTTTAGCTTCTACAGTTTCGCCTTTGATAACTTTTTGAGCTGTATCGATAGCGATTTTACCCATTTGGTCTGGTTGTTGAGCAATTGTTGCAGCCAATGTGCCGTCTTTAACAGCTTTGTCTGCATCAGCAGTACCATCAAAGCCTACGATGAAGATTGTTTTGCCTGCGGATTTAGCTGCTTGGATAGCGCCCAATGCCATTTCGTCGTTGTGAGCGAAGATAGCTTGTACATCTGGGTTAGCTTGCAAGATATTTGTTGCTACGTTCAAACCTTTTGTGCGGTCGAAGTCAGCGCTTTGTTTTGCTACTACTGTTAAGTCTTTGTCAGCTACGTTGTGGAAACCTTGGCCCCGTTCACGAGTTGCGGAAGCACCAGGGATACCTTCGATTTCAGCTACTTTAGCAGCTTTGCCTACTTTATCAGCGATCAGTTGAGCTGCCATTTCGCCGCCTTTTACGTTATCGGAAGCGATGTGAGCTACTACTTTGCCTTTGTCAGCAGAACGGTCAACAGTGATTACAGGAATATTTTTAGCATTTGCTGCTTCTACGGAAGTAGAGATAGCTGCAGAGTCTACAGGATTGATGATCAATACAGAAACGCCGCTCTCAAGCAAGTCGGAAATATCGTTTGCTTGTTTTGCAGGGTCATTTTGAGCATCAACGATTTTAACTTTAAGACCAAGCGCTTTAGCTTGAGCCTCAATGCCTTCCTTCATAGTTACGAAGAATGGGTTGTTCAATGTGGAAACAGAGAAGCCGATGGTGCCGGATTTTTTGTCGCCGCCGTTATCAGCGCTTTTACCACAGCCTGCTACAAGACCGATAACCATGATAGCCATCGCCAACAGTAACAATAGTTTTTTCATAGGAACCTCCTAGGCTTTCTTGCGGTCTGCAAGAACCGCCAATAAAATGACAATACCTTTTACAACTTGTTGATAGAAACTGGAAACGTCGAGAATATTTAACCCGTTGTTGAGGGTACCGATAATAAGGGCACCAATTAATGTGCCAACGATATGACCACGACCACCAGCAAGGCTTGTGCCGCCAAGAACTACCGCTGCGATAGCGTCAAGTTCGTAGCCTGCACCTGCTGTAGGCTGTGCAGAGTTAAGACGAGATGTGATGATTGCACCAGCGATACCACAGAGCATACCAGTTAAGGCATACACGAAGATTTTAACGCGGTCAATTTTGATACCGGCAATGTAACTAACTTTTTCACTACCACCTACGGCGTATGTTTTACGGCCTAAGGATGTGCGGCTCAATACGAACCAGAGGATGATGAAAGCTAGAAACATTGTGATAGCTGGAACTGGAAGGCCTGCAATATCCCCTTGGCCAAAGCCGTGGAATAGAGGGTCTTGCGTAAGGCCAGAGATTGGGTTGCCGTCTGTGAATACTAAGGTTGCACCACGGTAGATTGTCATGGTCGCCAAGGTAGCGATAAATGGAGCTACGCGGCCATAGGTAATAACGAGACCGTTAATACCGCCCAATACGAGGCCCGCACCTGCGGCTAAGATGATAGCTAATACAGGGTCAGTACCAGTTACGATGAGGTTGGCCATCACTGCACTAGAGAGAGCAAGGATGGAACCAACGGATAAGTCGATACCGCCAGTTAAGATGACGAAGGTCATACCGAAGGCGATGATCGCATTGATGGATACTTGGCGCAACAAGTTACGCAAGTTAGAGAATTCAAGGAAACTGTCGTTCATGACAGATATAATGATAAATAATAGGATGAGGCCGATGAGGGGGCCTAATTTTTTTACATATTGTAGAGCTTTGCTGTCCATTATTGTCCTCCTGTGGCTAATGTCATAATCGATTCTGGTGTTGCATCGCTACGGTCCAAGATACCTGCTACGCGACCTTCATGAATGACCATAACGCGGTCGCTCATGCCGAGCACTTCAGGTAACTCAGAGGACACCATGATAATGGACACACCATCGTTCGTTAATTCGTTCATTAAATCATAAATATCACGTTTCGCGCCGATATCGATACCGCGCGTAGGCTCGTCCATGATGATAATGGATGGCTTTTTACCAACCCATTTTGCGATAACCACCTTTTGTTGGTTACCACCGGATAGGGACGATGCCGGTTCGTGAATAGATTGTGTTTTAACGCCCAGTTTTTTAGACAATTCGTCAGCAAAAGACGTAAGTTTGCCCTTATCTAGTACATGAGAGGGGCAAATTTCGCCAAGATTCGGCAATGTAATGTTAGAACCAATGGAGAAATCGAGGATCAAGCCTTCGCTTTTTCTATTTTCTGTGATGAAAGCAATGCCAGCCTTGATGGCATCTTCTGGTTTTTTACAGTTTAGGACGGAGCCGTTTACTGTTACGGTGCCGCCGTTGTGTTTATCTACACCGAAAATGGCACGCATAATTTCTGTACGGCCAGCGCCCATGAGACCTGCTACGCCGAGAATTTCCCCTTTACGCAAGGAGAAGGAAATATCGTTGTCGAAACTTTCAGGTTTGAGGTTGTCCACGCTCATAACCACGTCGCCCGGTGTTGTAGTGCGAGCAGGGTAGAACTCGTCGATGGAACGACCTACCATGTGACGCACCACTTCGTCTACGGAAATATCAGATGTTGGTTTAGTGATAATCGTGTGACCATCACGCATAACCGTAATCGTATCACATTCGCTAAATACCTCTTCCATGCGGTGAGAAATATATACGATAGCAACGCCGCGTGCTTTCATTTTGCGCATCATGTTGAACAATGTCGCCGTTTCACGCTCTGTGAGGGCTGCTGTCGGTTCGTCCATGATGACAACCTTTGCATCTAACATCAAGATACGAAGGATTTCTGTCATTTGTTGGTGACCAACGGAGCAAAGGCCTGCCTCTGTTGTGAGTGGCAATTCGATGCCTAGTTCGCGGCATGTGGTTTCAGCCTCAGTGAGCATCGCCTTTTTGTCGAGCATACCAAATTTGTTGCGCTTTGGTCTCATTAAATATAGATTTTCTAACAATGTTAGATTTGGCCAAATGTTAAGCTCTTGGTGGATGAAGGCCACACCGTTTAGCTCGGCCTCTCTCGGGTTCGGGAAGGTTCGCTCTACGCCGTCGATGGTAATCGTACCAGCATCCGCCTTGTGAATACCGGTGAGGATATTCATGAGCGTAGATTTGCCGGCGCCGTTTTCGCCCATCAAGGCGTGAACTTCGCCCTCCTTGAGGGTAATACTTACATCGCGCAGTACTTGGTTTGTACCAAATGCCTTCGCAATGCCTGACATAACAATTTCCATAACTACTCCTATATGACTGATGAAAGTATCTCTTGATATATGTAATAGATTAGATGTTTAGATAATCTTTGAAAACTAAGCTATCTAATTTACATAAACTGATTTATAGGTTCAGTTCCTTAATGTATAAACTTAGTTGGTTAATCTATTATTTTAGGGACGATCGCTGAAAATACAATCGGCACGTAAGATAATGTTCGCATACGGAGATGTTTCACCAGTTCTAATAATGCATTTGCATTGTTTCGTGGCTTCTTTGAAAGCATCGTGGCTCGTTTCAATCCATTCGTATTGATCAGATGGGAAGGTAGACTCTAAGAAGGCGTAAGCCTTAGGATTATTTTCTTTAATTTCTGTTGCCACATGAATCGCTTCGGATTTCATATGTTTAGCGATGATGGATACTACTTGCTCAAAGCTAGGTACACCAAAATCCAAGGCTAAGTCGATTTTTTGAACCCCTTCAGGTACCGGTAAGCCACAATCAGAGATACAAATTGTATCTGTGTGACCAAGATCTGCCAAAACCTTAGCAATATGGCTATTTAAAATACCGTGTCGTTGCATAAATAACTCCTTATCTATTCCGATGGCTGAGGCTATAGAGCCTTAGTCATTAACTCTCTCTGCTATATAGAGGACAGTTGCATTCATTGCTTGAAGAACGTATAGTTTGGATTGAAAGATCGGTTCAATCTATACGTGTTCTGCTAAGAATGCAGCGACCTCGTCTTTTGTTGGCATGCCACCTTGAGCCCCCAAGCGTTGGATGGAGAGGGCAGCTGCTGCATTGCCGTAGTGTAGAGCATCGGCTAAGCTTTTACCATTAACGATAGCCGTTGCAAAGGCACCGTTAAATGTATCGCCAGCACCTGTTGTATCTACGGGCTCAACCTTGAAGCCAGGTACAATGTGAATTTCACCGTTATCGGCATATCCTACACCCTTGCTACCAAGGGTAACGATGATTTTGTTTTCGTTAGCTAGTAAAATCTCCTCTGTAGATTGATTAGGGTAGAGCGCAGATAACTCGTGTTCGTTTGGCGTAATATAGGTTGCTAATTCTAACCATTCCGAATCGAGGTCGGCTGCTGGAGCAGGATTTAAGAGGACTTTCACATTAGCCTCGTGACAACGACGAACGATGTATTCAATAGTTGGAATAGGAATCTCGTTTTGAACCATTACAAGATCGGCTTGCTCGATAGTAGACCAAGCGTTATCTACTACGGACTGGTCTACCTTAGCATTAGCGCCTGCAATCACGATGATGCTATTATCGCCTTCAGCTAATGTAATGTGTGCTGTACCGGTTGTAGTATTCGGTACCGTAACGATGTAATCTGTATTGATGAAATTTTCTTTTAAATTATCTATAATCATATGGCCGTATGCATCTTCACCGATACAGCCGACCATAGTGACCTCTGCACCTAGATGAGCCGCAGCCACCGCTTGGTTTGCTCCCTTGCCACCGTGAGCGATGTGCAATTCGTTGCCCATGATTGTTTCGCCTGCAGTAGGGCGTTTGTTCGCGAGGACTACAAAATCCATGTTGCAACTGCCAATAACAACAATGCGATTCATAATAACTCCTTAATAAGCATCTGCCCTAACTGGGACTAAAAATGACTATCATTTATTTTTATACATAGAATCTTGTGTATTTTATACAACGAGCTGTATATATAAATATAATTGATAATCTAAGAGGCATTTGCTTTCACATACCTATAAGTGTATATTAATCATTTATTAGTATAGCGTAAATACGTGAGTTTATCTATATAAATATCTATAAAATGTAGGAATAAAAAAGGTATACCCAAAATCTATGTTACATGAGTAAAAATGTACCGATTAGATTTAGGATATACCACTTTGAAGGGTATTTAATTTTTAAAGAAGCACTGGTTTAGTTCAAATGTTATAATCCGTTTAGTATATTTACATAATCCTGTCGTTGATCAAGTATAGAGATTAAATAAATAGTTCTAGCTTCCTCTACAACTGTGTAGAAAATAATAAGCTTTTCTAAAATCAACATTCGAAAGTCACTGTCATTAAGTGCTCTAATTTTAGGTGTAGTCCCCATATATGGATGATTCATAAGATTTAAAATTGAATTTTGAATATTTTCTTTGACTTGTATAGCTGTTTCTTTTGAAAACTGCATAGCTACATAAAGTATTTGTTGATGTAGCTCTTTATTGAACTTTTCAGTAGGAATGATTGTGTAAGTTTGGGAGTCCATAGATTTACCCCATTTGCTCTAGCATTTTATCAATACTGTTGAAAGTTTCATCAAGTGTAGTGGTACGACCTTGAATGATATCGTTTTGCCCTTCTACAAGAGAGGATAGTAATTCTATTTTTGACTTTAACATATTGTAAGTATTATAGCCGAGACTTACGGTGTCTCCACGGCCATTTACAGTAATAATAGCAGCCTCATCTTTAAGTTGTAAGGATTTAGAAATTTCAGGATACTTATTTCGTAAATCAGAGGATGGACGTATTGTTTCACGTAATATTCCCATAGTTATCTCCTTATAGTTTTAAAAGTGTTAGTTCATTATTTATATGCCATAATTATATCATTTAAATGATATAATTGCAGTATATAAATATATATGAGGTATTTATTTAAAGGGTTTTAACTAGATACTTTAATCATACAATGATATATAAAAAGACTATCTCCATATGTATTGGAGATAGTCTGATATTGGTATATAGTAATTTCTCTTTTCTACTAAATTTAATGTTATATATTAGTGAAAGCTTGGTTTGTCATAGTGTGTACCTGGTTCACCTACACCGATGCTTGTGCGATGGAAAGGCGTTTCATCCGCAGCATGTAAGATGTCGAAGATGGCTTTTACCACAGCTTCGCGTGAAACTTGGGCATCGTTGAATTGAGCCCCTTCAGGGATGAGTTCGTAATCAGTTTTCTCTGGATCATTGTAAAGCCATGTGAGGCGCAAGATAGTGTAATTTAAATTGGATTCGCGCAATACGTTGCGTGCTTGGCGCTCACCTTGAACATAGCTAATCGGCAAGTTGTCGAAGGTCCATTTTTCAAGTGCTACAGGGAGTTCACCAGAAAGTCCAGCCATGGACACACCGATAACACGGCGTATATTTTTGCGGCTCAATGCTTTCACGATGGACGCCATATCACTGCCAGACTCCATAGCACCTACAAATACAACCTCCGCATTTGTTACAGCTTGTTCTAATTTACCAGGATTTTGGAACGAACCTTCAATCACTGTAACACGTTCATGGTCGATAATCTCTGGAGGTATACGTGTTTTCAACTGACGACCATATAATGTAATGTGCATATCTGTATATGTTAATAGTGTAGCAGTCAACTTTTGAGCTATTTGGCCCGCAGCTCCTAAAATCGTAATATACTTATACATAAAAAAGACCTCCTATGTTCGGGCATAAATATTTAATGAAATTTTAACATACATATATGACAAATACGTGAGAAAAAATTATAAAAATCTTTGTATTATTTTCGTAATTTAATTGATGCTTAATATTTCGTTTGTTGTTTTTAGCTGCGCAAATCGATTCCGCCAAATCTTTTCTTTGTAAAAGGATAAGATTGTATCGGCGGATAGATGATCATTATCAAAGGTTGAGATAGCATCTTCGACGATGGTGATATTATAACCATATTCAAAGCCTACTTTCACAGATGTATCAATGCAAAATTCCACCTGCATTCCTACGAATGTTACATCGGTAATATTTTTTCGGTTTAAATATTCCTTTAATTCAGTATCCTTGAAGATGCTATTGTAATATTTATTGAAAATCTTTTCGTTTTCTTGCGGTTTTAATTCGTGATAGACTTGCCAATTATCACTGCCCGTTGCTAATAAGCCTTCATCTTCAGAATGCCTGATAAAAATGACTTCTATATTTTGATCTCTGAAATGTTGAATGATTGCTTTTGTATTCGCGATAAGATTTTTTGCATCGTAAGGGCTTTCCTTAACTAAGCCTTCTTGTATATCGATTACGATTAATGCTTGTGCCATGATATATTTCCTTTTTTATTCGTAAATAAGTATCTATGCGCATTATATCATAAGTATATAACAAGAAAAGGAAGAAAGAAGTATCATAGATGTTGATAGTAATTTTAAAGGGTGCTGTAAAATTTAATGTTAAATTTACTTAAAGTCCCTTGATAGTCTCTAGGCTTTCACAAATTCTCGAAGAATGATAAAATAAATCCATATATATTTTTATAGAAATGAGGCTATTATGGAACGGATTCAGGATCTTGTGTACACACATGTGCAGGGTGGCCAGTTTAGATGGGTTACTGTTAGCACATTGATGCTCGCATTGGGCACGATTTTGCATTTGGTAAGCCCTAGTGTGGCTGGGGTAACGCCGAACTGGACGATTGCTACGTACTGCGTAGCTATTTTATTGACTCGTCCTAGTTTGAGTCAAACCTTGGGGATTGGCCTCGTGGCGGCCCTCATCAACGTATTGACGTCTAAGTCAGCGTTCCCTTATGGCAACTTGTTGTCTGAGCCAGGTGGTGCTTTGACGGCGGCTCTCGTAACACGCGCTATGTTGTCCATGAAGTTCCGTAAAATTGGTGGTTTTGATTTAACCCCTGTCGTGTCTGGCTTCTTAGCAACTGTTGTATCTGGCGGTATCTTTGTTACCATTTTGTGGCAAGTGCTTGGGTTGCCAAATAATGTGTACATGTACGGTATGTGGCCATTGGTACTTATCGTAGGGGCCTTGAATGGTGCCATTACACCAATCTTATATATTCCGGCACAACGTTTATTCTCTAAACGTGGCATGCTACCAAATGCGGACCAATTGACATCTGATCATAGTCGCTTGACTATCTTGCCTGAGCGCCAAGCTAAAATATCCATTGAGCACGTAAATTACTATCATCCTAAGGCAACTACTCCATCCCTTGAAAATATCAATCTCGATGTAAATGAAGGTGACTTCCTCGTTGTCACAGGTCCTGCCGGTTGTGGTAAAAGTACCCTTTGCATGGCGATGGTAGGGGCGGTGCCTAAATTCTATGGTGGACGTCTAGAAGGCATGGTCTTCGTTGATGGTCATGCGACTACGCAAATGGAAATCCCAGAACTAGCGAACCATATCGGTGTAGTTCTAGCCGACTACGATACACAGCTCGTAACGATGACAGTTCGTGAAGAAGTGGCCTTTGCTATGGAAAACCGCGGTTATGACCGTGAAACTATTAAAGCTCGTTCTGAAGAGGTGTTTAAGCAAGTTGGGCTCGTAGGTTTAGAAGATCGCAAGATTACAAGTTTATCTGGTGGTCAACGCCAACGTTTAGCTATCGCTTCCGTATTGGCTACGAACCCAACCGTACTTGTTCTTGATGAACCGACAAGCTCCCTCGATCCAGATGGGACCGCTGAATTATATCGCCTCGTAGGTGACTTGAACCAAAAACACGGTATCACCGTTGTCGTTATCGACCATGATTTGCATGCCGTATTGCCGTACGCTAACCGCATGGCTCTCATGGTAGATGGCTCTATCGCCTGTGATGACGATGTACCTACTACGCTTCGTTATATGTACGAGCACAATATTCATGTCGATGCATTGCCATCTGTATTTACAACCTATATGGAATTGGAACAAGCCGGCTTCCACAGTGATGAACCTTGGCTCAGCATCGAGTCTGCTATCAAGGGCTTGCACCAAATTGAAATGGCTCACGCAATACAAACAGAGGTGCATGGTGAAAGTAACTCTCCAGCTAATCAAAGAAATACAGTAGATAATCTTGCTAATCAATCTAATATAGTAGAAAATAGACAACCAGTTCAACGCGTTGATGATGTACCAGGAAAGGACGGTGGCGCTCATGCTTAAGGTTGAAAACATCCGCTTTGGCTATGTGCCATCCGTAGATATTTTCCAAAACGTGACTTTCAGCATCGAAGGGGGCGAATATATCGCTATCGGTGGTCGTAATGGTTGCGGCAAAACGACTATTACGCGGTTGCTTGTCGGCCTCGAAAAGGCTAGGGAAGGCCACATGTATTATAACGGCAGAGATATTACGTCCATGCCGCCGTCTAAACGGGGTCAATTTATCGGCTATGTATTCCAACAGCCAGATCGCCAAATGTTCAGACCTACCGTAGCCACAGAGGTTGCCTTCGGACCTGAGTCCTTGGGGCGCAGTAAAGCCGAAGTGAAGCGTATTGTTGATGAAGTATTGGAGCGCACAGGCATCGGCCATTTGCGTGAAGCCTATCCTCCAACATTGCGCCGCGGTGAAAAGCAACGCGTTGCCATTGCTTCTGCGTTGGCTATGCAATCTAAAATCCTCATCCTTGATGAACCAACCAGTGGTCAAGATGGTAAGGAAACTAAAGAGCTATTAGCATTATTGCGTCAGCTTAATTCAGAAGGTATCACAATCCTTCTTATTACCCATGATATGGAAATCATGGCTAGCGAATGTAGCCGTGCTATCATCATGGGCAACCAAACCGTTGCCTTTGACGGCAGTCCAGAAGAATTATTCAAAAAATCTACGGATGAATTGCAAGACCTAGGCCTTACAAAACCGCCAAGTGTGGAACTTTCACTAGCGGTACCATCCTTAGGTTATTGCAAATCTATGGATGAATTGAAATCTAAGTTAGTGGCTCAGTTGAGCGGAAAATAGGAGGGACATATGGAACGTTTAGTACCGTTAACAAAAATCTTGATGACCCTCGCTGTATCCGTGTGGGCCATCCTATTGCGTGACTGGGCATCGCTATTGGCATTAGTCGTAGTAGAACTCGGTGTACTGTTTTTGGCAGGTTTGTTGTTCAAACAACGCAAAGCCGTGTTGGCATTAACTAGTTTCGCTGTATTCCTTGGCCTCATCCAATTCCTTGGCAGCGGCGATGTAACCTCTGCCATCGTATCCGGCTTACGAATGTTGGCTATGACACTTGTCTTTATAGGCTTGTTGGCAACTACAAAATTACAAGACCTTACGGCCGCGCTCGTAACACAATGCAAAATTCCTTATGAATATGCATTTATGTTCACTGCTGCGCTCCGCTTCGTGCCTGACTTTATTGCTGAAAGCCATGCTGTACAAGAGGCGCAAGCTTGCCGTGGCTTATCTCTAGAAGGCAACTTCATTAAGCGTATCAAATCCTATGCATCTGTTATTCAACCATTGCTATTAAAATCCTTGGGACGCTCCGAAACAATGGCGTTATCCTTGGAACTACGTGGTTTTGGTGGCCCTACACACAGCTTTGCCGCATCCGTAGGATTGAAAAGAATCGATTATACTGTTATTAGTACTTTAATTGCTATTACAATACTTTTATTTGTTATTGTGTAATTTTCTTATATATCAAGTAAGAGTATAATTTTGCTCCTATAGAAATGTACTAGCTTTAATAGTCATAATAAAAAATATGATGATAGTATATAAGTAAAATAAGAGCTTTTTACTTATATATGCTTCAAAATGTATATGCTGAGTGGTAAAAAACGTTGTTTTTACCACTCAGTTTTGTTGTATTGGGGATATAGATGTAAAATATGTAATTCTTACCTCAAAAGATGGAGAAAAGTGAAATGGTATGTTATACGAATAGTTCGTCCTTTTTCTTGCGTATGTGGGCTATTTTTATATATTATGTTAAATAGAAAATAGAAATAATATTTTTTAGGATACCTACAGTTTTGAGGAATACTTATGAGTGAATTAGTAATACGACCAATTACAAGGAATGATATAGCCCCTTGTTTAGATATTTACAACTATGAGGTTGTGAACGGCGTAGCCACGCTTGATCTTGAACCGCGCACGTTGCCAGAGTGGCAGGAGTGGCATGAGTCTCATAGCGATGAGCACCATCCTATTGTGGTAGGTACCATTGATGGGATTGTAGCAGGCTATGCATCGCTTTCACCATATCGACCTAAAGAGGCCTACAAAAGTACCGTCGAATTATCTATCTATATCCATCAAGATTATCGTGGTAGGGGAATCGCTACACAGCTGATGGCTCATATTTTAGAAATAGCAAAAAATGATCCGTTATTGCACAATGTGGTATCCGTTATTACGGCTGGCAATGAAGGCAGCACCAAGTTACACGCGCGATTTGGCTTTACCTATTGTGGTTTAACGCCTCAAGTTGGATTCAAACATGGTAAATATCAGGATACCGAAACATACGCATTATTGGTATAATAATTAGTATAGTAAAAGATAAATATTAATACGTTATACTAATGATGTATAGATTATAGATAAGGATTCGCCAGGGGTTAGGGCGAATAGGGGTGATTGAATGAACATGAAAGATGAACGGCAGTTCGTTGGATATAGTAAATATCGTAGCCGTCTCGTGGACGGTCATGTGCATACGGAGTTGTGTCCACATGGTAGTGGGGACCGAACTGCGATGATGATTGAGAAGGCCATCGAGTTGCGTATCGAAAAGGTATGCCTTACAGAACATGCACCATTGCCAACAGCTTTTGCTGCAGAATATGGTGGTGATAAAAAGGCCTATGACACAGCGTCTTTGAAATTAAATGAAGTTGATACTTACTTAGAGTTGGGTCGTCAATTACAACGTGCCTATGGCACACATATCGATATTTCTCTCGGTTTTGAAGTCGATTATATTCCAGGCTTTGAATCAGACATTCAAGAGTTCTTGGATCGCTATGGTCCGTTGACGGATGATAATATTTTATCCGTTCACTTTATGGAAGGCGTTAATAATGCCTTTTACTGCTTAGACTACAGTGCTGAAGAATTTGAGAAAGGCTTTGGGCCGTGGATTGAAAAACAATATGAGTTATATTACAAGTATTATTCTACAGTGCGCCAAGCCGTGCGTGCTGACCTCGGTGAATATACGCCTAAACGGATAGGGCATTTTGATTTAATCAAGAAATACCAACATCACTTTGGCTTTGAACGTCATTTAGATCGTCGCAATGCGCAGGTGGTGAGCGATATTTTGCATATCATGCGCGTCCAAGGTCGCGAGTTAGACTACAACATGAGCGGCTTCTTCAAACCAGATTGTCGTGAAATGTACCCAAGCCGCTTCATTCAAGGCATGGCGGCTATCATCGGTGTGCCATTTGTATTGGGGTCTGATGCACATAGCGTGGCAGATATAGAAAACGTTTGGGGCTAGTATAAAATCATTATTATAGTAAATACATGAAATATTAACGGTTCTATTGACAATTCTATAGAACCGTTATATTATGATTTCATACTTTAATAAATTAAAGCGATAAAATAGAAAAGTATCGATATAGGTAAATTTTTTCTCATAGTGTATTGGATAGCCACATAATCCCAATGATAGTACAGAAATATGGCTTTCACAGGCGTGAGAAATAATATGAATCAATTGATAGAAAGGATGTTTACGATGGTACAGCAGCAATTACCTACTGGTTTCCGCGATGATATAGGGATCGTAGCAGAGCGCAAGGATGATGTGAGTCAATATGTACTCGGTCTTTGTCGAAATCGTCAATACACAAAGATCTCTACGCCTCTCGTAGAGTACAAAGATGTTTTCAATGGCTATGCAATGGGGCGCGGTCAACATATGTACGAATTCATGGATAGTTCTGAAGTGTCCGTCGTAATTCGTCCGGATTTGACCATGCCTATCGGTCGTTTCTTGGCGACTACAAATATTGAATTGCCTCGCACGTTCTACTACTTGGGCGATGTATTTATGAAAAATAAAAAGCATCGTGGCGATGTCAACCAAGTGACGCAAGGTGGCATCGAGATGGTAGGCTATGAAGGGCTTGAGGCTGAGCAAGAGTGCTTCAAGATTATTAAAGAGGTGAACGAAGCTCAGTTGGGTAATCATTTGTTGCTCGAAATTGGGGATGCTCGTTTTTCTCGTGCTATTACCGATGCTCTTGGACTCAGTGATGATGAAAAGGCAGAGCTCTTAGAGGCGTTATTCACTAAATACTTGCCACGATATAACGAGTTGATTTCTGACTTTAAAAATAGTGCGCTATATCCTTTCTTAACTGTATGGCCTCGCTTGTTTGGTACGGTTCAAGATATAAAGGATGAGCTTAATCAAATTATCTTGCCTGCAGCGGCGCAGCGCATTTTAGATAATCTCGTAGATATGGCAAATCAAGTGGAAGCAACGGGGCAACGGGTTCGCATTGATGTTTCTACGGAACCACTTCAATCCTATTACACAGGTCTTACTTTTAGAGGCTATGTGGACGGCGTGTCTCAATACATCGTCAGCGGCGGCCGTTATGATGGCTTGCTATCTAGCTTTGATGGTACGCCGATGCCGGCAGTAGGGATGGCTTTTAATATCGACGTCTTGACTGATGTTACCTTGCAGGGTGAAAGCAAAGCTCAAGATAACGATACATTGCGTATCGCTCTTACGAAGGGGCGCGTAGAAAAGGATTTTATTCCACTCCTAGAAGCATGTGGTGTTGATTGCGAGCCATTACATAATAAGGCGCGTAAGCTCATTATCTCTTTAGGCGATTCTATGGAGATCATCCTTGCAAAGGGGCCAGATGTAACGACGTATTTGAAAAATGGCGTGGTTGATCTTGGCATCGTCGGTAGCGATGTGCTCGATGAACAAGACGATACGAGCTATGAAATGCTAGATTTACAAACGGGTAAATGCCAATTCATCTTGGCGTCCTTAGCGGGCTATGATCCTAAAGAAGGTCGTCGTCAACGAATTGGTACGAAATATCCAACCATTACAAAACAGTACTTTGGAGCTCAAGATGTGGAAATCATCAAGATTGAAGGCTCTGTTGAGCTGGCCCCACTTGTAGGACTAGCAGATGCTATCGTAGATATTACGGAAACGGGTACCACTTTGCGTGAAAACAATCTAGAAATCTTCGATTGGCTACAGCCCATATCTACACGCTTAGTAGCAAATCCATTAGCATTAAAACAAAAGCGAAATACCATTTTTAAACTCATAGATCAGCTTTCAGAAGCAATTAATAAAAATTAATAAATAAGATGTAGAGTGAATCATATATTTAACTAGCAATATGGATAGCTCAAGTAGGAAGAAGGATGACAGATGAAAATATATAAGGAATCATTAGAGGCGATGCTTGCTATCATACGGAATTACACACAGCAAACCACAGATATGGAGATTGAACGTCGGGTGTACGATATCATTGCTGATGTCCGCACTAACGGTGATGCAGCGCTCAAATCGTATTCTGAAAAATTTGACGGTGTTTCCATTGAAGATTTCAAGGTGCCTCAAGAGGAAATCGACGCAGCTTATGAGTCTTTATCTGATGATTTGAAAGCCGCATTATTAAAGGCAAAGGCGAATATTACAGAATTCCACAGCCGTGAAATCGAGCAGGGTTTTGTGGATATGGATACACCGGGTATCATCCGTGGTCAAAAGGTCATTCCTTTGGCTCGTGTTGGTCTTTACGTTCCTGGAGGTACAGCCGCGTATCCTTCGACCATTATCATGACTGCTTTGCCCGCAAAGATTGCAGGCGTAAAAGAAATCATCATGGTTACGCCGCCTCAAAAGGATGGCATTAATCCTGCCGTATTAGGTGCTGCAAAGCTTGCCGGCGTTGATGCGGTATATCAAGTGGGCGGTGCCCAAGGTGTGGCGGCCCTCGCTTATGGTACGGAAACGATTCCAAAGGTAGATAAAATTGTAGGTCCTGGCAATATTTACGTGGCTACGGCGAAACGTCAAGTATTTGGCCAAGTCGATATCGACATGATTGCGGGCCCAAGTGAAATCGGTGTTATCGCCGATGACAGCGCAAATCCAGTTCATTTGGCAGCAGACTTGTTATCTCAAGCAGAACATGATCCTCGTGCACGCGCTATTATGGTGACTACTAGTGAAAGTTTAGCAAATGCCGTATCTGATGAGGTGGAACGTCAACTTAAATTGTTACCTCGTGAAAGCATCGCTCGTCCAGCTATTGAAAACAACAGTTACATTGCTATTATGGACAGCATTGAAGACATGTTCACGGTGATGAACGAAGTGGCGCCAGAGCATTTGGAAATCCAATTGCCGGATCCAATGAACTATATGAGCCTCGTTCAAAATGCAGGCTCTGTATTCCTTGGCGCTTATGCGTCTGAGCCGTTGGGCGATTATGTAGGTGGTACAAACCACGTATTGCCTACTAGTGGTACGGCGCGATTCTCGTCTCCGTTAGGCGTATATGATTTCGTGAAACGTACATCTTTCACACAATTTACAAAAGAACGTTTAGAAGAAGTGGCAAAACACATTACTACATTGGCTCGTACGGAAGGTCTCGAAGCGCATGCTCGTGCCATCGAAGTACGATTTGAAAAATAGATTATAAAAAATATTAGAAAATAGATTTGGCATCTATATTTATATGTGTATTTAAAATATACAGTGAAAATATAGATTAGAAATATAGATTATAAAAATAGATTTGAAGTATAGAGGTCGTTATGATACGCACAGGCACGGTGCAACGCACCACTCAAGAAACAGATATTACAGTAGAAATTACCCTTGATGGGGCACAAACAAGCTCCATCTCGACCGGAATAGGCTTCTTTGACCACATGTTGACGCTATTGGCGAAGCACGGCCGTTTTGGCCTTGTGGTAGAGGCAAAGGGAGATACATATGTGGATGCTCATCATACAGTTGAGGACGTTGGACTTGCCTTAGGGCAGGCCTTGGTGAAAGCCCTTGGCGATAAGGCTGGTATCGAGCGCTATGGCGATGCTTGGGTCCCTATGGATGAAGCATTGACGCAAGTTGTCATCGATTTAAGTGGTCGTCCGTACCTCGTTTTCCAAGGGGAATGGAGTACGCCGGTTTTAGGTGGCAACTTTGAAACAGAGCTGGTGGAGGACTTCTTCCAAGCTCTTGCGATGAGCGCTGCTATGAACTTACATGTGCGCAATTTGTATGGTCGCAATACACATCACATTATTGAAAGTATGTTTAAGGCAACGGGTCGTGCATTGCGCAAAGCAGTTACTATCAATCCGGATATCCAAGGAGTTAACTCTACAAAGGGAGTTATTTAATAAAGGAGAATGTATGATTTTTCCAGCTATAGATTTACAAGAGGGGCGCAGTGTTCGCCTGTATAAAGGCGATTTCGCACAGGAAACGGTCATCAACCCTGATCCAGTAGACCAAGCGAAACAATATGAAGCAGCTAAGGTTGGAGCCTTGCACCTCGTTGATTTAGATGGTGCCAAGGCGGGCAAGCCTGTAAATGTAGACATTGTAAAAGCAGTGCGTGCAGCTTTCACAGGTATCCTTGAAATCGGAGGCGGCATCCGAGATAAAGAGGCTATTGACCTCTATTTGAGTTTGGGCGTAGATCGGGTTATCTTAGGATCTGTAGCGCTTAAAAATCCGGAACTTACAAAGCAAGTTATCGCTGAATACGGTGCGGAGCGCATCGTTATCGGTGTAGATGGAAAAAATGGCAAGGTCGCCGCTGAAGGTTGGCTCGACCAATCCGACGTGCCGATGACCGATTTAATCGGTGCCATGGTTGAAGGTGGGGCAAAGTATTTCATCGTTACCGATGTAGACCGAGACGGTACAATGCAGGGCGCCAATGAAGAGTTACTTGGAAATTTGCAAAACGAATTTCCTACAGCTCGCATCGTTGCTTCTGGGGGTGTTCGTAATTTAGCAGATATTAAATCCCTAGAACAAAAAGGTGTTATGGATAGTATCGTTGGTAAGGCCTTGTACGAGGGCACTATTACGTTAGAGGAAATCGCCGAGTACAATCAGCAGAAATAATAGAAATGATTGTGATGTTCTCAAATTAATTATTGACCGTAACCAATGGAATATATTGATTGACACTCGATGGAAAGGAGCTTTATGTTAGCGAAACGGATTATTCCTTGCCTAGATGTAGATGATGGGCGCGTAAAAAAAGGGGTTAACTTTGTTAATCTCGTAGACGTAGGCAGTCCAGTAGACATTGCGGCCTCCTATGAGCAGCAACAAGCTGATGAGCTTGTATTTTTAGATATTACGGCTACCGTTGATGCGCGGACTACTATGCGCGATGTGGTACAAGAAATCTCCACACAAGTATTTATGCCACTCACCGTGGGTGGTGGTATCAAGAGCGTTGATGATATGACGGCTTTGTTGAAAGCTGGTGCGGACAAGGTATCTTTGAACTCTGCGGCTCTCGCTAATCCTGAGCTCATCACAGAAGGGGCTCAAAAGTTTGGCAATCAATGCATGGTGGTAGCCATCGACGTGAAAACCGATGAAGAAACTGGTGAATGGTATGCTTACACTCATGGTGGTCGCAAGCGTACAGAGTGGAAAGCTCTCGACTGGGCTAAAGAGGCCGTAGATCGTGGAGCAGGAGAGTTGTTAGTGACAAGCATGGGTAAAGATGGTACAAAATCCGGCTTTGATATTGAATTATATAAGGCTCTAGAATCAGTCGTAAATGTACCTATCATTGCATCTGGAGGGGCAGGTAAGGTTGAGGATTTTGTAGATCTCTTTAAGCAAACTAGCGTTACCGGTGCACTGGCGGCATCTATATTCCACTTCGGAGAAGTTAAAATTCCTGAACTCAAACAAGAACTACGAGCTCACGGAATTACGGTACGCTAAAACAGATTAAAAAAAATTATTATCTCTCGCAAGTTCTTTACTAGTCTATATGTTCAGAGTTAGTTAAATAGCTTGTTTATAGATAAACAGAATAGAAATAGCAATAGATAGATAAACAGAAAATAGCAATAGCAATAGCAATAGAAAGAGATACAAGCTAATATAGGATAACAGATTGGTGATTACTTTTAATAAAGGATAGAATATGAAACCGGATTTTGAAAAAGGAAATGGCTTGTTGCCGACGGTTGTGCAGGATGCGGAGACTAAGGACGTCCTCATGGTGGCTTGGATGAACGAAGAAAGCTTTCACAAAACACTAGAAACAAGGGAAACGTGGTTTTGGTCTCGGTCTCGTGAAGAGTTATGGCATAAGGGTGGCACTAGCGGTAATGTGCAGCACGTGGTGAGCATGGCCCTAGATTGTGATGGCGATACTTTGCTCATTCAAGTTAAGCCTGAAGGTCCTGCCTGTCACACAGGGCGCACAAGCTGTTTCTTTAATGAAGTAGAACGGAGTTAAACATGGCACAGCAAACACTGAACGAATTATACGAAATTATTAAAAATCGCAAGGTACAGCCAAAGGAAGGTTCTTATACGAATTATTTATTCGACAATGGGCTCGATAAAATCTTGAAAAAAGTTGGTGAAGAGGCTACAGAGGTAGTAATCGCCGCAAAAAATGAAGATCCACAGGAGCTGATTTACGAAACAGCAGACGTGTTATATCACTTGCTCGTGTTATTAGCGGAGAAAAATATTCCATACGAAGCCATTGAAGCAGAGCTTGCGAGCCGTGAAGGGGTTGTTAGCAAGACTACGGATCGCCCAGAAATTACAAATTTATAATGTATATCCTATTATGAGCTCAGACATATGAGCTCTGGTGGAGTTTATATGTGTTTTTTAAGTGTTATATGAGTTATATGCGTTAAGGAATAGATAGAAAGGATAGCCTATGAAAGAGATAATTCGCACATTGAAACCTTATATACCTGAGGAGCCGGCTGAAGCGGTGAAAGAGCGCCTTGGTGTAGAGCGATTGGTGCGCTTGTCGGCGAATGAAAATCCTTACGGTACATCGCCATTGGTACGGGAGGCTATCCTTAGCTATGTAACCCATAATGATGCCAACTACTATCCGGATGGCAACGCCTCCAATTTGCGTATGAAACTCGCTGACTACTGGCAAGTACAACCTGAGCAACTCGTCATCGGCGTAGGTCTCGATGAGGTCATCGCCATGGTCAATAAAACATTGATTACCGCTGGTGACTCCATCGTAGTAAGCGTGCCAGCCTTCTCGGAATATGCCTTGAATGGCCTCGTGGAAGGTGCTGAGATCCGCGAGGTGCCAGCTGATTTTGAAACAGGACAGTATGATTTTTCTGCTCTCGTGAAAGCTGTAGATGAAACGACACGCCTCGTGTGGATTTGTAATCCTAATAATCCAACGGGTACCTATGAGTCTGTTGAAGATATCCGCAAACTTGTAGTAGCTATACCAAAGGAAACCTTGGTCATCATAGACGAGGCGTATATCGATTTTGTTACCTCTGTAGCAGTTCCTACGGCACGTGCGCTCTTGGATGAGTTCCCTAATGTGGCTATCATGCGTACCTTCTCGAAAGCTTATGGCCTTGCCAATTACCGTGTAGGTTACATGATGACACCTATAGAATTGGCAAATTATATGCAAACCATTCGCTTGCCGTATAATTTGAATACCTTATCTCAAGTGGCTGCAGAAGCCGCTTTCGGTGATCAAGAATTCGTGGCGAGAACGGTCTCTCAAAATGCAGAGGAACGGTCAAAATGGGAAATCCTTTTTGACGAGCTAGGTATTCACTACTATAAGAGTGAGGCTAATTTTATTTTCTTTGCAGCGCCTGATGCAGAAGGTCTTGCAGATGCTTGGCTCAAATCAGGTTACCAAGTACGCCGAGGTCAACGAGAAGGGTGGTTGCGCCTTACGATTCCTATGTCTCAAGATGGGGATATTATGCGCAAGATATTAAGAGACTTCATGAATTAATTCGTACAGAATAACGTACAATTCGTAATACGTTTTGTTTAATCTTATCGTGTTTTACCCTATAGAATGGAGTTTATTATGATTGCCATTATAGATTATGATGCAGGGAATACCTTCAATGTCCAGAAAGCCTTAGCTTACATTGGTCTTGAGACAGTACTAACGGCAGATTCGGCGACTATATTAAATGCTGATGGTGTTCTCTTGCCAGGTGTAGGCGCATATGCGCCAGCGATGGCAGTTTTAAAAGAGCGTGGTTTAGTCGATGTCATCCATGAAGTAGTAAAACGGGATATACCTTTATTAGGTATTTGTTTAGGCATGCAACTTTTATTTGAAGAATCTGAAGAATACGGCCCAACGCCCGGTTTAGGGCTTATTCCCGGTAAGGTAAAAGAAATTCCTCGCAACCTTGGCCTTAGCGTGCCTCATATGGGTTGGAATAAAAATGTAGTACACCAGCCTCATAGTGCTTTTAGCAATGTAGATGATCAATATACATATTTCGTCCATTCCTATTATGTGGATACAGATCCTGAATATATCATATCTACTGCAAATTATGGTATCGATGTACCTGGCATTGTAGAACGAGGTAGAGTATATGGAATGCAATTCCACCCTGAAAAAAGCGGTGTCGTAGGTCTAAATTTGTTGCGTACATTTGGGACTATTACAAAAACTTATAGGAAAGCAGGAGAATAGGGATATAGCTATCTTTTATTACAGATAAGAATGAGTCATTCAGTAACCAATATATCTAGGATAATAACGGTATCTCATAGGTAGAGAATGCCGTTATTATGCTTTATAGTTATACTTAACTTTCAAAATGAGAAATTAATAATTGACACCTTGTTGATTAGTTATACAATAATGTTGTAAGTACTAACATTTTAGGAAGCCATTGTGGCATGGATACGATACATAAGTTTTATCAGTAATATTCATATACTCCATGTCACGTGATTATTGGAGGTGTTTATATGGTTATGAATGGTATTTACTTAGTTATTGCCTCCGCGTGTATTCTAATTTTAGCGTACCGCTTTTATGGGGCTTTTATAGCGGCTAAGGTACTGACATTGGATCAATATCGTCCAACGCCAGCCATGGTTCACAATGATGGTCACGATTACGTGCCAACCAACAAATGGGTAACCTTTGGTCATCACTTTGCAGCAATTGCTGGTGCAGGTCCACTTGTAGGTCCTGTTATCGCAGCACAGTTTGGGTATTTGCCTGGGGCATTATGGATCCTAATTGGTTCCGTATTAGCCGGTGCTGTACATGATATGGTTATCTTGTTTGCTTCCGTTCGTTACGATGGTAAATCGATTGCGGATATTGCTCGCGAAGAAATCAGTAAACTTGCTGGTTTTGGTGCTATGCTCGCTACCTTATTCCTATTGATTATTACCCTTGCTGGTATGGCTGTAGTAGTAGCTAACGCATTGCATAACTCTCCTTGGGGATTCTTCTCCGTATTTGCTACCATTCCAATCGCTATTTTTATTGGTATTTATTTGAAATGGTTGCGTCCTGGTAAAATCCAAGAGGCGACTATTATTGGGGTAGCCTTAATCTTCGCAGCTATCATCTACGGTCCAAATGTAGCGGCTAGCGAATATGCATCTTGGTTCACATACGACTTGCAAACCATTGAAATTATGCTTGCTGTGTATGGTTTCTTTGCAGCTGCATTGCCAGTATGGTTGTTACTTGCTCCTCGTGACTATTTGTCCACATACCTTAAAATCGGTACAATCGGTGCATTGGCTCTTGGTATTATTATCGTAATGCCTGAAATTCAAATGCCAGCTGTAACTCCTTACATCTGGGGCGGCGGTCCTGTATTGAAAGGTTCCGTATTCCCTTACATCTTCATTACTATCGCATGTGGTGCGTTATCTGGCTTCCATACTGTTATTGCTACAGGTACAACACCTAAAATGCTTACTAATGAAAAAGAAATTTTACCTATCGGTTATGGTGCGATGTTAACAGAAGGCTTCATCGCTATGATGGCGTTGATTGCTGCCACTGCATTGCATCCAGATGATTACTTTGCGATTAACTCCACAGTTGAGTCTTTCAAAGCTTTAGGCCTTCAAGTCCATGAATTGCCAGCATTGTCTGCAATGGTTGGTGAAGACTTGATGCACCGTCCTGGTGGCGCCGTATCCCTTGCAGTAGGTATGGCTCATATCTTCTCCAGATTGCCTAACATGGCTCACTTGATGGGTTACTGGTATCACTTCTGTATCATGTTTGAAGCATTGTTCATCATGACATTAATCGATGCTGGTACTCGTGTAGGTCGTTACTTACTTCAAGAATTATTAGGTCATTTCCATCCTAAATTCAACGACCAACACTGGGCTCCTGGTGTGTATGGTTGTGCCGCTTTAATTTGTATCTTGTGGGGCTACCTAGTTCTACAAGGTAATATCGGTATTATCTGGCCTCTATTCGGCGTATCTAACCAATTATTAGGTACCATGACATTGGCCGTAGGTACTACAGTTATTATGAGACTTGGCCGCAAACGCTATGCTTGGGTAACAGGTATTCCTTGTATCTTAATGGCTATCGTGGCTATCGCTGCAGACTATGAAAATGTATTCTACAGCTATATTCCTGCTGGTAAATGGATTTTAGTAGCATTTAGTGCTGCTATGTTCTTCATGATCCTTATCGTATTGGTAGAAGCCGTACGTAGTTGGATTCGCTTGTCTAGCATTCCTCAAGACTATCGGACTCAAGCTGAAATCGAAGCTGAAAGCCTTGTAAAATACGGTAAAGAAGTAAAAGCATAATATTGATTATTGCAATATATAACGTGCACCCACATTTGTGAGTGCACTTTTAATTTATAAATTTGCTGCCTTTTTTATAAAATAGTTAGGTAACGGTGCCTTGCATGCAGAGTTTTTTGTGAGCAAGGCGCTTTTTGTATGGAAAAGAGTTTCTTATGGTCAATATATTTGATACAGGCAACACCACATGGGTATTGTGATTTGAACATGTTATAATAGGGCTATGAAACATTATATACGTTCTTATTGGACAAAATATAAACAATTGTATAAGAAAGGCCTAAAAGGCATTGCTGCCTTTCTTGCCATTGGAGCGATTATAGTCTTTGTACTAGCAACCATTGCTAGTCGTGGAATGGGCGTTATTTTTAATGAGGTTATGGCTCGACAAACTATGATGCGCGGTACGGTTACTGTTGAAAGTTTATCTGCTACCCCGTGGGGGACTCTGACTTTTACAGGCCTTGTTTGGAAGGACCCAGAAGGACATGAGTTGTTCAATGCACCAAGCGGGAAAGTCCGCGTCAATATGTGGGATGTGGTGACACGTAACTTTAAATCCTCTGCTATCAAGGGTATTGAATTAGATGATGCGGTTATAGTTATTGATTTAGACGATAATAATCGGTTGGATTTCGCGCCCATATCTCCAGATGTAAATAAACCAATTAATGAGGTAGAGCCTCGTCCGAAAGCACCTAAAAAGACCACACAAGAACGGCAAGAGGAACTAGGTAAGAAAGTACGTAACTTTAATTGGCAAGGTCAACATTTAGATCTTAAGATTACACTTAGAAATAGTCAGTTAGAGGTCTTTAATAGAAACCGCCATTATGTGATAAAGAATGTAAACTCAAAAATTGATCTTGATAGTAAGAGGGCCATTCGTATCGATATGGAGACGGGCAAATTTGGTGGTACCGCCATAGGGGATGGTCTTGTATTAAAAGGTCGTGTAGATTTAAAGGATGTTTTAAAGCATCGCATGCCTCAACTGGATCTACAATTTGATGTGAAAGGGGTGGATCCATCATCACTAGGCTTTGGTGAGAATATTCATGATGCCATGACCTTGCTTACAAAGGTAACAGGTGATTTTAACCGTCCTTTTGCTAAAGGTCGTGTGACGATGCCTATTTTACGCATCCCCGCACTTACCTTTGAGAATGTAGTAGGAGATGTGACGTACCAAGATGGTATTTTGAATTTTGAAAACGTTAGTGCCAATGTATACAGCGGTAAATTGGAGGCTAAGGGTGTATATAATTTGGACACTCGAGCCTATACGATTACAGGCGTAGCAAAGGATTTAGACAGTAGTGTAGCCCTCAAGGCTCCTGAGTTCCTCGTGCCTGTATCGGCAAATTTGAACTTTAAAAGTGAAGGCCAACCTCGAGACATGGAGGTATGGGGGAACTTCTGGTCTGGTGAAGGGCACTATATGCTGATTCCAATTCAAAGTATTACGGGAAACTTTCACAATAAAGGGCGACATTTATCCTTTAGCGATGTGAAAGTACATACGAAAATCACCACTATCACTACGGATGCTCTGCGTATCGATGATGGACAGCTCACGATGGGGCCCCTTAATATTACTTCTCACGGAGGCAGTAATTTTATTCTGTATGATGAGTCATTTGATGAAATTGATGAAAATATGACTCGCATTAAAGACGATATGAAACAAGCTAGGGAAAATAGTAGGCGTGCTTCTGACTCTGCAAAAGGCATCGACAAATCTGGCCTTACAGCGCCGGACATAAAAGAATCCATGAAGGATCTGAAACGGAGTATGGATACGGCAAAAGATAGTTTAGATAATCTGTCAAAAAACAGTAAGCAATAAACTGTATTGAGCCGTAAAGGGTGAGAAGAAACAATAAAGTAATAATATAAAGTAACGGAAATAATAAACTAGCAGAAATCAAAAAAGAAGGCAATTCATCATGGTGATGAGTTGCCTTCTTTTAGTTATAAGGTGCTAAATTATATGTAGCTATACGAAAGATTTTATTATCTGTTTAATCCATTAGAGCGTACATATTCGGTATTTTCTGTGTCTTTGGTATCTGTTTTGGTGTTAGTTCGTTTTACCGTAATAAGAGGTTTCTTTTCTTTGGTTTCCTCTTCTTCGTATGGAATTACTTTATCTCCTTGATCCGGTAAAAATGTTTCGATACCGTTTCGTTTGCCTTTTTGCGTGTTTGAATCAGTGGCCAATTGACTTTGTTGTGGAACGATGTATATTTCGTCTTTATTGATGGTTACATCATTTAACAAGAGTTTGAATACGTTCGGACTTACATACAGAATTCCGTCTACCATACGTGCTGCAGGCAGTAAAGATTCGGATGTATCAAGGTTGATGATTTGCAGTTTACCCTTGCGCACGACTTGTTTAGAGTCTGGTTGTACCGCTAAGGTAGCAATATTCATATCGATTAATGCCGTTTTTGTAGGGGCATCCCAAGATACTTTATAACCTAATGCTTCTGATACTTGACGTAACGCTACGAGTGGCTGACCGTCAACATAGATGACATTTGGTTTATTATCTATGGGCTCTAATAATATGCCATCTACATTGATATAATGCTGTGTCGTTACTGATGCAGGTCTTTTTAAACTCTGTGTCGTTGTAGCTGTCTCCGCTCCGACTGCTGCCTGTGCAGGTTGCACCATTCCGCTTGTGAAAGCTAGCGCCCCAACGGCTATACCGGACAAAATCAGTTGTTTTAATTTCATGGTAACCTCCATTGTGTATAAAACGTAACGATAAATCATAATTGGTAATATAACATGGATATATGAATATTATATTATGAATTTTAATTTTATACAATCTATATAGCGGGTGATAGATATGATTTACTATAGATTTACTGTATGAATTATAAAAAGGGAAATTCTATTAGAAGGGAGCTTTTCTTATTAGATGGTTTACAGGAGACAGTAGTGCTATAGGTAATTTTTTATATGCTATAATTAAGTATTACATGAATTATTTGATGTATTTAATTATAGAGTTATAGAGTTTATAGAAAGAGGTTTCTTATGGCATCCGGCAGATCTGAAAAAGAGTTACAAGGGGTAACGATGTTAGGTCACAAGACCGATTACCCAACTGATTATGCACCACAGGTGTTAGAGGCGTTTGATAACAAGCATCCTGACAATGATTACTTCGTTAAGTTTAACTGTCCTGAGTTCACTAGCTTGTGTCCTATGACAGGGCAACCAGACTTTGCCACAATCTACATTTCTTATGTACCAGATAAGAAAATGGTTGAGTCCAAGTCCTTGAAGTTGTATCTGTTTAGTTTCCGCAATCATGGGGACTTTCACGAGGACTGCATTAACATTATCATGAAAGATCTTGTGAAGTTGATGGATCCTAAGTACATCGAGGTATGGGGCAAGTTTACGCCGCGCGGTGGCTTGTCTATCGATCCATACGCAAATTACGGCAAGCCTGGTACAGAGTGGGAAAAGACGGCAAAAGAGCGCCTTCATTTCCACGACATGCAGCCAGAGCGCGTAGCATACCGTTAATATGGCATACGAATATTTAACAATGGTCGCATCCTTTATTACTTGTTTTATGATGGGTGTGACCTTGTCTTTACAACCTGCATCAATAATCGTAGGGGCTCACACTCATTTAAGAGAACAAAGTAAATGGACTCGCTGGAACGGATATATCATGTTTGTGTTGCTCCTATTTGTGTTAGATATGCTCGTAACGAATGGTATATATATTGCGTTTCACGATGTGTATGGTAATCTTTTGAACATTGTTTATCATGATTTCAATCCTATGGACATGTTCTTTAGTGAAAGCTTTCAAATAGTTGTTATTCTAGTCTTTTCGCTTGTGTTATTTCAAGTGTTAGGGCTCGTTGATTTAGCTCATGGAGAACGGGATTTATCCTTTTATTATGACCAAGTAGATGAGGGTAAACAGAAGTCATCTTGGATGGAGCGGTACATGGGGAGTCAAAGAGGCTTTCTTGGAGCGAGCTTGGTGGGTTTGCTCTATATGCTGAGAATGACGATAAAAACAATGTGGCCTTATATCGTGTGCCTAGTGTGGTTTAAAATCCTAGCTATACTTGTAAATGTATTAGTGTCTCCGAGTATTAACCGAATTATGCATGCTGATAATGAATTGACGACCCTAATCATTTTCGACCCATATATTATCACCTATGTAGTTGCTGGTTTCTTATGGGGTCATGTAGCATTACATCATGATGTAACTAAAGTATCGCACTTAGCTAGTAGCATGGCTATATATCTTATCCCTCGTCTTACAGTTTTGGTAGGAGCGGTTTTCTTTATAGGATTGGCCCTCATCATTATAATGGTACCCATCACATGGGATGGGGTACTTAATGCACTTACAACAAAATAGATAAAGCTAGTTATTTCCTGTATTTTTAGGGTTTTAAAAGTCGTTCTCATTCTCTTGACAATGAAATGATTCAAATGTTAGAGTATGGTTGTATTAATTGGAATACATAAACGGTTATACCCCGTGTATGGTGAATAACAAGGTGCAATATAATATCGTCCTTGGGATGTTCCTAAGGACGATTTTTATCATCTATCGCTAGAGGGAGAATTAGATGAGTATAGTAACAAACCAAACAACTGAACTTATCGGTAAAACACCGGTATATCAATTACAAAATACTAATATCTATGTAAAGCTTGAGAAATATAATGTAGGTGGATCTGTAAAAGACCGTGCCGTACTCGGTATGTTGCAGGCTGCAAAAGAGCAGGGTCGCATCCATGAGGATAGCATCATTGTAGAAGCCACAAGTGGTAATACGGGAATCGCTCTTGCTATGGTAGGCGCTATTTTACATATTAAAACAGTAATTATCATGCCTGAAAGTATGAGTAAAGAACGCCGTGAGCTTATTAAGGCGTATGGGGCGCAGCTCATCTTAACACCAAAAGAAACAGGTATGAAGGGGGCTCTTGAGCGGGCAAATGAAATTTTAGCAAAGTATCCAAATGCTTTCACCTTGGGCCAATTCGTAAATCCTGCAAATCCAGATATGCATTACCGCACGACGGGTAATGAAATTGTAGAACAAGTGCCAAATGTCGATGTATTTATAGCGGGTATCGGTACAGGTGGTACTTTCACAGGCGTTACAAGACGATTGAAAGAACATAATCCTAATCTAAAAGCCATTGCTGTAGAGCCAGCGGGATCTCCTGCTATTACCGAAGGTAAGGGCGGCCCTCACAAAATACAAGGTATTGGGGCTGGTTTCATTCCTGAAAACTTTGACCAAAGCTTGATGGACGGCGTGCAAACTGTAAGTGATGAAGAAGCTTTTAGCGAGGTGCAAACCTTTATGCGTGAAAGTGGTATCTCTATTGGTCTTTCCGCGGGGGCGGCCATTGTAGCGGCAAAACGCATGGCTCGTGAATTACCTAAGGCGAACATCGTTGTTATTGCACCTGATGGAGTAGAGAAATATTTATCCCTTTTGGACTTCGGCAATAATGAATACGTTAAATAATAGATTTTAGATAGATAAAATACGAGATTTTGAATGATAAAAGAATAGGTTCTATATAGATATAGCCTTATATATAGGAATATAGACCAAATATGTTGTATACTAGATATATCTATATTTCTGTAGAATGTAAGTAGAGTTATTTGAGATGGAGTCACTATGATGCAAGGTTTGCGCGATTTATGGGGCAAAATTCAATATAATATTAAGCGCGTAATGGATTCTGACCCAGCTGCCACAAGTGTATGGATGGTTATATGGACATATCCACATATTACGGCTTTGTTCTGGCATTTCTTTGCCCACCGTTTATATAAGGCGGGGTGGCCAATCTTGGCTCGTCGTGTGGCTCTCCATTCTCGTCATGTAACGGGCATTGAAATCCATCCAGGTGCGACGATTGGTCGCGGCCTCTTTATTGATCACGGTATGGGGGTTGTTATTGGTGAAACGGCTATTGTAGGCGATAATGTAACCTTGTTCCATCAAGTAACACTAGGTGGGATGTCTTCTAAAAAGGTAAAGCGCCATCCGACCATTGAAGATGATGTACTCATCGGTACGGGTACAAAAATCTTAGGGGATATTACGATTGGGGCGCGCACGAAGATTGGCTGTAATCTCGTTATCAAACATGATATTCCTAAAGATATGGTAATTTTTGAAACAGACCCAGAAAATATGTATGTTCGTAAACTTAGTCGCAATGCAACCGCTGCACAAGCAGAGGAGAAAAAAATCCCTGATAATTACATAGAATACTATATTTAATATAGAAACGTATTTAATATATAATCATATTTAATATAGAATCATACAAAGAATCATACAAAGAATCATACAAACCTCTAACTATTGGATTAACTAGTAGTTAGGGGTTTTTTATGATTCGAAGAAACATGTTTCTTCGAATTATTGGATTTAGATTTGGTATGTATTGTATTGGGGATAAGTTTGATTTAGTATGGTTATAATATTTTCATTAAACTTTTATACAAAAATATCTCTGCTCATGTATTGACATGGAAAATCATTATTGGTAGAATATAAACATAATCAATATTGATTATAAATTAAATAAACGAATTGATGGCGTAGAAACCAACTGTGTTTGTTCTGCTTTTAGAATAAACTATAATTGAGAATTAAGTGAAAAAAGGAGTTTTATTATGAAAAACGTACAACAAGTAAATCAATATTTAGCAGATCTTTCCGTATGGAATGTAAAATTACATAATTTACACTTCAATGTAACTGGTCCGCAATTCAAATCCATCCATGAATACTTGGAATCCATCTATGATGAAGCATTTGAATACTTTGATGCCGTAGCAGAACATGTGAAAATGCAAGGTCAATTTCCATTGGTAAATTCTGCAGAATACACAAAATTGACTAAAATCGAAGAACTTGGTCAAGAAGACATCCCTCAAGCAAAGGTAATTGATATCCTTCTTAAAGATTTTAAATACATGAATGATCAAGCTGTAGCAATTCGTGCAGCCGCTGATGAAGAAGGTGATTTCTTGCTCGTAAGCATGATGGAAGATCACGTTGCATACTATGTAAAACAGATCTGGTTCATCGAATCTATGCTGAAATAAGACGATTGACAATGCCTTATTGGGTATGATATGATTACCCAGTAAAGCATGGAGGATTACTCAAGAGGCTGAAGAGGACGGTTTGCTAAATCGTTAGGGCGGGTTACCGTCGCTAGGGTTCGAATCCCTAATCCTCCGCCATGTAAAGACCCCACATCACTCGATGTGGGGTCTTTTTGTATAATATATTAATTTATTATATTATTTATATAGGCCTAATTTGTGAGGATTCGAGTGAGTCCAAGGCCTTATTAGTATTGAATGACACAGGTGTGTAAGGGTATAGAGTTGACGTATGTCTAGGGGTTTCATATAATAGATTGTATAAAATGTAATTTTAAGGAGACTCTTATGAATACAAAACATACACGTCAAATGAATCGTATCCGTCGAGCGTTAGGCATTGGCACATTATGCCTCGTTGCGTCTGTTGGCTTTAGTCATGCTGAAAGTATTGCCATTCCAAGTGCACGTCCTATGGTGGATGGCGTAAGTGCTGATGTAGAGACTGTTAGTAGTTCTAGTAAAGGGCAACAGCATGTAAACTCAGATGTTATTACGCCTAATGATTGGACGTATACAGCGTTACAAAGACTCATTAAACATGGTGCTATTACAGATACCCACGGATTTACTTTTGATGGTGCTAGCTACACAAAGGATGAGCTTATGCCACTTATCGATGAGGTAGTCACAAAACGTGAGCAAATGAACGACAATGATCGGGAATATGCATTGCGTATCTACCAAGAAAATATGCGTGATGTAATGGATTACCGTATTGCTCGCGATAAAAAAGTTACTGACGAGCGCCGTCAAAAACTAGATGAAAAGCGTGCTGAAAAGGCTAAAAAATCTGGTAAGATGTATCAAGTATCCAAGGATCAACAAGAGGCTCTTGATAAGGCTGGTGATGAAGTAGCAAAACCGGAAGAACGCGCTTTAACAGATGAACAAATCAAAGAAAAAATGAAGAAATTCAAAATTGATGATTCTCGCGTTAAGGTAAATAATGAAGTGCGTATTCGTTACGCTGATTCCAAGGATAAAAAGTCCAAAACAGATGCTCGTATGCAGACGGAGATGACCTTCACTCTATAACTCTTAGTAAGGGGTTATAATGATTGATTTTTTAAAGAAACAGTTGTTTACTGTCCATCAAAATGGTAAGCAGCAGGTAAGTGAGGTCTTTAAATATATAAAACCTGGTATAATCGTAACCGTTGGATTTATCGATCCGGGCAACTGGGCTGCTAACTTGGCAGCTGGTGCCAGTTATGGTTACGAATTATTGTGGGTAGTCACACTATCTACGATTATGCTCATTTTATTACAGCATAATGTGGCACATTTAGGCATTGTACGCGGTCAATGCTTGTCGGAATGTGCCTATGAATTCTTACCGCGTTATGCATCTCGCTTTGTGCTTAGCACGGCAGGAATTGCGGCGGCAGCGACGGCCTTGGCTGAGTTTATTGGCGCCGCTATCGCCTTGAAGATGCTCTTTGGTATTCCTATCTTGATAGGCAGCATTTTGACGGCTCTTATCTGTACGGTCATGCTCATTACGAACTCCTATCGTAAATTAGAGCGAATCATTGCTGGCTTTGTATCCCTCATCGCATTGGCGTACCTCGTTGAGGTAAATATGGTCAACGTGGATTGGGCAACGGCTGGTATCGGTTGGGTGGATCCTAATATACCTAATGAATCGATGCTCGTTATTTTGAGTATATTAGGGGCTGTAATTATGCCTCATAACTTGTTTTTACACTCTGAAATCATCCAAAGTCGCCAGTTTAATACACAAGACCCAGCGATTATGAAACGGCAGTTGCGCTATGAATTCCTCGATACTTTGTTATCTATGGGGATTGGGTGGATGATTAACTCCGCCATGATTATATTGGCGGCGGTTGTCTTCTTTGCTCATGGTATTGAAGTAACAGAGCTTGAACAGGCTGAAGAGTTGTTGCGACCACTCATTGGACCCGCAGCGGGTATTATTTTTGCAATAGCATTGTTATTTGCAGGTTTTGCCTCATCCGCTACAGCAGGTATGGCGGGGGCAAGTATCTTTGCAGGAATGTTTGGCGAGTCTTACGATATGAAAGACTTCCATACGCGATTAGGCTTGGCACTAACATATGTTCCAGCATTATTGTTGATCGTGTTTATTACAGATTCCTTCCAAGCATTATTGTTCTCTCAAATGTTCTTGAGCTTGCAATTACCAATCACCATCTTCTTGCAACTTTACATGACAAGTAGCCGCAAGGTCATGGGAGAATACGCGAACCGTAAATTTACAAATATTCTCTTATGGAGCATAGGTATCATCGTTACGATCATGAATATCTACTTATTGATTGTAGGCTAATAGAACATTCTTTGTTAGTTACCAAAAGGTTTATTATAAAATCATAATTAGAATACAGCATTAGAGTACAATATTAGAGTATAATATTAGAGTACAACATTAGAATACAAAATTAAAATGCAAAGGACCGCTATGGCGGTCCTTTTGTCATGTTGCTAACGTATCTATTATGTGAAAAGCGTATCTTTGAATACCCAAGAGGGGTATAAAATATGGTACAATTAAAAATAGTATAATTAAGATTAATATAATATCTGTTGGGGATATTCCTTAGCAGTGTGATATATGGAAAACTAGGAGGCCCTAATGGCAAAGGAAATCAAAGTGCAAGAGACAATACAATCTGATTTTAGTGTTGTGGTTAACGACATTGCTGAAGAGTTATTGACGCGCCTCAATATGGATGAGGATGGTTCTGTTATCGATATGTTCCAAACAGGCTCTTTTGATCCTTGGCAGTTATTCGTATTTTTTGGCGCTTTAGAAAAAGCTCTTATTGAGTTCAGAACGGATAAACGCAAGAAAACGGTTATCGTTCATGCACAACCTGAGGCTCTTATTGGCATAGGCCGCGTAGTGACACCTGTATCTACTATGCTTGAGCATGTATTGATGTCTCGTTTGAACGACATGAGCGAAGGCCGCTTGGAAACAGGCATGCTTACAGTATCTGCTGAAAGTATCGATTATGAAGGTGTAAACCTTAAAGGGCGTCACGTGGTTATCGTATGCGACCTTGTAGATGAAGATTCTAATTATCTCAAAGAATGCATTAAATTATGTAAAGAATTGAAAGCAAGCCACGTAGTGGCGGTGCCTCTCATGTTGTGGAACCCAGAATTGATCGATAATTTGACAGAGGAATCTATTAAGGCGGAATTATCTCATGAAAATCGTCCTCTCTCCTAGTAAGACAAAAACGATTACCGATGTTGCTAGAAATGATGAGGCAGTACATCATGCAGTCCGAGACAGCCAATTTCAGCCGAACATCACGAAAAAGATTATAAATCATGTACAATCTCTTGATGTAGCAGCTCTTGGAAAGGCGCTAAAGCTAAAGGCTGATAAGGCACAGGCTGTCTTTGATTTTTACCAGGACTTTGAGTCCCATCCAGTAGGTATCGCTTGTGAAAGCTACGATGGTATTGCTTTCAAATATTTAGACTGGTTGAACTTATCTGATGAAGCCAAGACCTTTGGTGAAAGCCACCTCGTTGTGATGTCCGCGTTGTATGGTGTCGTTGAACCTAATATGGGGGTGCGCAACTATCGACTCGATATGGTTGATAAGGTAGGCGTTAATTTATACGATACATGGCGTGAAGCAGTGGATGCATACTTTCACAAGGAAGATTGGATCCTAAACCTAGCATCTAAAGAATATGCAAAAATGGTGAACCATCCAAAGGTGGTAACCATTGAATTTTGGGAATTACGGGGCAACACGTTTAAGCAGATGAGTACGTCCTCCAAAATGAGTCGAGGTGTGATGGCTCACGAATGTTTAACACGACAAGTGAAACATGTGCGGGACTTGCCGCGCGAAATTAATGGATTTACCTGTGTCTCTGACATTGAATCCATTACCATACCAAGCGAATCGATGACGATTCGTTACGAAAGGAAGTGATTGTTTGCAAGTGCAAGACATTCTTGCAAAAGACCTTGTCGGTGATGAATGGCTGACCGAGGAGGAACTAAGATTTCTCATGTCTGTAACTGATGAAGAGCAGTTGCAGTTGATATATAAAAAGGCCTACGAAGTGAAGGCAAAATACGTAAAGCCTGTAGCGTATTATCGTGGCCTCATCGAGTTCTCGAACCGATGCATTAAGAATTGTAATTACTGCGGTATCCGCCGAGAAAACGATAAGGCGGAACGCTTTGATATGAATCGCGAAGATATCATCAAGATGGCACAGTGGGCGTACGATCATGAATATGGTTCCATTACACTCCAATCTGGTGAACGCTGTGATGATGCCTTTGTGGACTATGTTGTGGATTTAATTCGCGATATTAAAGCCATTGGTGATGGTTCTCTTGGCATAACGATGTGTGTAGGGGAACAAAGCGAAGAGGCGTACCGTCGCATGCGTGAAGCTGGTGCGAGTCGTTATTTATTACGCATTGAAACAACCAATACAGATTTATACCATAAGATTCATCCTCGTGATGAATTACATTCCTTTGAGACGCGCGTAGAATGCTTACGTCGTTTGCGCCGCGTAGGCTTCCAAGTTGGCACAGGTGTTATGATTGGTCTACCTGGGCAAACAGAAGATGATCTCGTAAATGATATCTTGTTCTATCGCGATATGGATATCGACATGATCGGTATGGGCCCTTATGTGGTGCATCATGATACGCCTCTGGGCCAAGAAGCATTGGCAATGGGCATTGATGATGAAGAGGGTAAGTTGCGACGAGTTCAACTGGGCCTCAAGATGATTGCCCTAACTCGTTTATTCTTGAAAGACGTAAACATTGCGGCAACTACTGCCTTACAAGCACTAGATAAACTAGGCCGTGAAAAAGGTTTAGCGGCTGGGGCGAATATCCTAATGCCTATCATCACCATTCCTGAACACCGTGCAAAATATTTGCTATATGATAATAAACCTTGCGTGGACGACAATGCAGAACAATGTAAAGACTGCCTGACGCGCCGCGTAATGTCCATCGGTGATACAGTAGGTTGGAAACAAAATGGGGACTCTAAACACTACGGCAAACGGACGGGAAAATTTTAAACTAGAGATATATTGGATAAGACAATTAGTCATAAGCTATATTTTTTATGAACTGAAAATAACATAAGGTTTAGATTGATTGTTAGTAGGTAACATTATGGTAGAGGGTAACATAAGTGAAACGTGAGTATACTGTAATTGACTTATTCTCAGGTGCAGGAGGTTTAAGTCAAGGTTTTTTACAAGCAGGTTTTAAGGTCTTAGCTGGAATAGATTTTGATGAAGCTGCACTTAAAACTTATGTTCACAATATAGTTGGGGCAAAAGCGTTGAAGGAAGATTTATTTCAAGAAGAAGTTGCTATAAATAATATAGCTAAAGAGTTAGGTGATACTTCCTTAGATGTAATTATTGCAGGTCCACCCTGTCAAGGTTTTAGCTTGACAGGATCAAGAGATATAAATGATACAAGGAATAAATTATATTTAGCTGTTGTTCATGCTGTAAATTATTTTAAGCCTAAAGTATTTTTGATTGAAAATGTACCAGGAATGGCAACCTTATATAAAGGGAAAGTTAAGGAGCAGATTATAAATACTTTTGAAGATATGGGATATAATGTTTCTGTTACGGATAAACCTTTGTTAGCAGCAGATTATGGTGTTCCACAATTTCGCAAACGAATGTTTTTTGTTGGATTTAGGAAAGATTTAAATTTAGAAAAGTTTGTTTTTCCTAAACCAATATTAGATGAAGACTCCTATATTGGGACTGCAGCAGCAATTTCTGATTTACCTTCTTTGGAATTTGATTTAGGTAGTCCGGTTGCTGAGTATAGTTCTAATCCTAAAAGCGACTATCAAGCTCTTATGAGAAGAGGTGCTTCGAAGTTATATAATCATGTAGGAACTAATCATACTGATGAAGTTAAATGGGTTATTAGTCAAGTGCCAGAAGGTGGTAATTATAAGGACTTGCCATCTGGTGTAGGCAAGTCAAGAAAGTTTAATGAAGCATGGACTAGATATCATAGTCAACGACCATCAAAAACGATTGATACAGGACATAGAAATCATTTTCATTATAAGTGGAATCGAGTTCCTACAGTAAGAGAAAATGCGAGATTACAATCATTTCCGGATCGATTTGAATTTTTGGGTACTAAAACACAGCAAAATAGACAGGTTGGAAATGCTGTGCCGCCATTATTGGCTCAAGCTATAGCTGAGGAAATCAAAAAATATTTAGATTTGATTAAGCTGTCAAAATAGAAGGAATATAATATGAGGAAGCTTAATACAATAGAACTTTTTGCCGGTGCGGGTGGTTTACTAGATGGTTTTAAGAAAACACAAAAATATAATCTAGTTGCGGCTGTAGAATGGTTAAAGCCCCAAGTTAGAACTTTAAGGAATAGGCTTAAGTCTAAATATAATATGGGTAGTTTAGCGGATAAAATAGTTTTGAATTTTGATATTCAAAGATCAGAGGAATTATTTCATGGTTGGGATGATTTAGAATATGAACCTTCGTTAGGTTTAGACCAATTAGTTGGAAAGAAAAAAATTGATATTATTTGTGGAGGGCCACCCTGTCAAGCTTATTCTATTGCTGGTCGTGTTAGAGATAAGGATGGCATGAAGAATGATTATCGTAACTTTTTATTTGAAGCTTATATCCGAGTGGTTAAACAATATAATCCTAAAATAATAGTATTTGAAAATGTAGAAGGAATATTGTCTGCTATTCCAACAGGTGAAAAAATAACAGACTTAATTCGTTCTGCATTTTCTCAAATTGGTTATGAAATAATTGATGACTTGAGAGCTTATGCACTATTAGATTTGTCAGACTTTGGAGTTCCTCAAGTTAGACGTCGTGTTATAATTGTAGGAATTAGAAAAGATAAACATGTAGACTACCAGAAAATATTAGTAAGATTCTATAATGAGATTTTAGAAAAATATAAGGTAAGTAAAAAGTTGACTGTAAAAGATGCAATAAGTGATTTACCTGCCATTTATCCACTCAAGGTTCCTACTAAACGTATTGCCTATGATAATTCGAATAATATTAATGGACATAAATCTAGATATCATAGTCAACGAGATCAAGAAATTTTTAATTTATTAGCCTTAGATATTGAGCAGAATACTAATAAATTTGATTCCTCAGATAAATTGATTCAACTTTATCAGGAAAAAACAGGTAAGAAGACAAATGTTCATAAATATCATGTTTTAAGATGGGATAAACCTAGCAATACAATACCGGCACACTTGAAGAAGGATGGATTAAGACATATTCACCCAGACCCATTGCAAAAGCGTAGTATAACAGTTCGTGAAGCAGCTAGATTACAGACTTTTGATGATGATTATGAATTTAATGAATCCCAAGTTGCTAATTATGAGATGATTGGTAATGCAGTACCTCCATTATTTGCTGAAAAATTAGCATTAGGTATTTTTGAATTATATAAAATTATACAAATTGAAGAACAGAAACAAAAAGCTACTGGTGATTAAATTCACCAGTAGCTTTTTGTTATATAGAAAAGTCAGCGTAATATACCCCTTCTTCAATTAATGATAGTGTAATAGTTGCTCTTCCGTAGTTTTCTAAAGTCTCCATGGTTATTAGGTCAGTTAATCCGATACCTAATCGATTTCTTAAATATCTACCTAATATACTTTTAGATGAAATACGATTACCATTTAAATAAGGTGTTTGAGCTTTGTAAGATGCAAGTTGTTTTGGATAGTTTCTGTTTTGATAGGTTTGAATACCTTCAAGTGATGCCTCCATAATAAATCCATCGTCCCATATTAGTTCGATAGAATCAGAGTTTCTTCTTCGTAAAGTCGTAGAAACATATGAACCATCAAAAGGTTTAATAAGTTCTGTTTCCATTTGAATAATACTTTTAGGTATACGAATATAAGCATCTCCAATCGCTACATGTCCATTAGAAAAACACCAATTTAATCCACTTCTTTCAGGAACATATTTACCTCTAGAGGGGCTTTCTGAATATAAAGGAATATCTACTGTATAAAGCCGTTCTGGCGCGACATCAAGTATATTGTGAATAGTATTGTCTTCATTATAATTTACAATAGCTTGTGAAGATTTTAATGAAGGAGTCTCGGTAGTATGTTCTAATATATATTTTGAATATTCTATAAGAGGCTCAAAAGTATCTCTTGTAGCATCTGCAAGAGATTCTCTAAAGTCTGTTCTAAGTCCATTGGATGAAAAGTTTGCAGAACCGATTAATGCTGATAAGACTTTATCTTCTTTTTTCCATATATAAATTTTAGAATGGATTTCTTGTTGACTATATAATATCTTTAAATTTGGATTAGTATTTTTTATAGTCTCTAAAGAGGTTAGCAATCTAACATCTATACCGTTAGTATACATACCTCCTATCACGGTTATATTCATATCACTTAATTCATTAAGCCTCTCAATTGGTGCAGGTCCCAGATAACCACTAATAATTAAGAGTTCATCAGGAGCATCACTTAGTAGCTCGTGTTTTGAAAAAATAATTTGCTCTAAATTTTTATAATATAACATTATAACCTCCATAGAATCAAAATATTTCATTAATTATATATATAACAGATTTATATTTTTTTAGATAGATGATGTATCTTACAATTTTAAATAAAATTTATTTAAGCCTAATTATAGAGTGAAATTGAACAATTTAAAAAATACTTAGACATGGAGGAACAGTTTTACGCAGAAAAGAAAATTGCCGTTGATGATCCTGTTACAGTTTAGCATCCGTATTGGGTAAAAATAGTGGTAGTTATGATCGTGCATTCCATAGAGCAATTGAAGATGTTTTAACTAAAATTGATTTTAATAAATAGTTAAAGTAATACTATTATGTTATTGACAACCTCTAAAAAAGAGCGGATGAGAGGCCGCTCTTTTGTTTGTATATAATTAATTTATGCTAAAAAAGGATACCTGTGCTTGCGTAGTAACATCAGGAACGAGGAGCAAGTGAGCATAGGTATCCCTTTTTAACTATATAGGTTCATCAAAATTAAGTGTATATAAAATTTCATCATGATAGATAAATTTATTTTAATTGGAAAAGAGGACTTTCACAAAGGAATGTCGAAATAGTATAGCAAAGCCGTAATTTGCCAGTAAGGAGGCGATTCCAATGAAAGAGTACAGTAGTGATAAAATTAGAAACGTTGCTGTTGTTTCCCACGATGGTGCGGGCAAAACAGCTCTTGTTGAATCCTTGTTGTTAACTTCTGGTGCGGTTGATTTCGTAGGTAAAGGTCAAGATAATAAACATATTATGGACTTTGAACCGGAAGAAATTAAACGTAATGTAACTATTCAATTGGGCATGGCGCCATGTGAGTGGCATGACCATAAGGTTAACTTCATAGACACTCCAGGCTATAACGAATTCCATGGCGAAGTTCGTGCCGCTTTGCGTGCTTGTGATGGTATGTTGATGGTGCTATCCTCCACATCTGGTGTAGAAACTGACACAGTTCGCGCATGGGATTATGCAGTTGAATTACAAATGCCTCGCATGGCATTTATCAATAAAATGGATGTTGATGGTGCTGACTTCTTTGGCACTATTGAAAGAATGCGGGAATTATTTGGCAAAGGCATTATGCCATTGCAGATTCCTATCGGTGAAGGTGCCGATTTTGAAGGCGTTGTAGACGTAGCGAAAATGACTGCGTTTACTTATAAGGACGGCCAACCAACAGAGGTCGCTGTACCAGCTCACCTTATCGAAAGGGCTCAAGAAATTCGGGAAATGACCGTAGAAGCCGCGGCTGAAGGTAGCGATGAGTTGTTGGAAAAATATTTAGAAGGCGAAGAATTATCCTTAGAGGAAATCCGCCAAGGCTTGCGTGAAGGGATGATTAGTGGCCGTGTGTGCCCAATCATGTGTGGCAGTGCCACATCTCGTATTGGCTTAGATCAAGTATTGGATCGTATGATCCGTTACATGCCGGATGCAACTAAAAAAGTGATGACCGCAACTGATGCGGAAACCGGCGAACAATGTGTTGTACATGTAGATAAACCATTAACTGCATTCGTATTTAAAACATTGTTAGACCCATTCGCAGGCAAACAAAGCTTTGTACGTATCTTCTCTGGTGAACTGAAAGAAGGCGATCGCCTTTATGATGTAAACCAAGGTGTAGAAGAAAAATGGGGCAAGATGGTTACCCTTATCGGGAAGCAACAAATCCCTGTATCTGCTGCTAAAGCTGGCGATATCGTAGTGATACCGAAATTGGCCAATGCTAAGACCGGCGATACATTAACGGCTCCTGACTTTAAAGTAACATACGATGCTATTCGTTTCCCTCAACCTCTATATACAGTGGCTATGGAGCCAGTGAAAAAAGGTGAGGAGGAAAAATTAGCTAGTGCTGTTCTTAAAGTGGCAGAAGAAGATCCTACTTGCGTAGTAGTGAAAAATGCTGAAGCTCGCCAATTACAAATCGATTGTATGGGCGAAGTACATCTTGAGCATATCCTCAACAAAATGGACCGTAAATACGGCGTACAAGCTAAACTTGTGGCTCCATATATTCCATACCGCGAAACCATTAAAGGCTCTGCTGAAACCGAGTCTAAGTATAAGAAACAAAGTGGCGGTCATGGTCAATATGGTCACGTTAAGATTCAAGTGGATCCATTATATGATGGTAGCGAATTTGCATTCGTAGACAAAATTTTTGGTGGTGCTGTACCTAAGCAATACATACCAGCAGTGGAAAAGGGTGCCAAAGAAACCCTAGATAAAGGCCTAATTGCAGGATATCCTATGATTGGCGTGCAAGTGACACTCTTGGATGGATCTTACCACAGCGTAGACTCCTCAGAGTTAGCATTTAAAGTAGCTACGTCACAGGCTATCAAGGATGTGATTCCTAAGGCGAAACCAGTACTATTAGAACCAATCTATGAAGTCAACGTGTTTGCACCAGATGCTTTCATGGGCGACATTATGGGTGATTTGAATAGCCGTCGAGGTCGTGTATTAGGCATGGAACAAAGTGAAAGAACCGGTATTTCCGTTGTTAAAGCACAAGTACCATTGGCTGAAATGTCCGATTATGTGACTGCATTGCGCTCCATTACACAAGGACAAGGCGTATTTAACCGTCAGTTCTATACCTATGAAGAGGTTCCACATAAGCAAGCGGAAGAAATTATCGCTGCTCATAAAACCCAAGAATAAGGTAATGGCCACATGCTGTATTTAATACAGTTTGAATCACTACAACTGAATAGACAATTGCATAATGTAACAATTTAATACTGTAACAATTTCATAGTGTAATGATTGACGTAAGTCATAAATTTGAATAGTATTTTACTGAGGCCCTCCATATATGTAGCGTATGGAGGGCTTTTACATAAGAGAATAGCTAGTTCTTTATGTATATATGTGCTAACATAAAAGGTAATATAATTGGTTTATTGTGGTGCCATATCCATAGATATTGTGAAAGGATTGTGTATGTTTTTCTCTAATATTACCGCAGATTATACAAAAATGGGCTATCCTAAAGCCATCGTGCGCGCTTTGGATTTCTTGAAAAACACAGATTTGAAAGCGTTGCCTGGAGGGCGTCATGCCATCGAGGGTGACATGATGTATGCTAACGTAGATGATGTAGAAACAAAACTATTTGAAGCTACAAAACCGGAATCGCATCGTAATTATGTAGATATCCAATTTATGGTGAGCGGCGAGGAAAACATGGGCTTTTTCGTAGATAAAGGTCTCGTTAAACCTGTGGAGTCCTATCCAGATCGAGATTGCTATTTCTATCCTAATGAAGCGGTTGATGAAGGGCAAATCCATTGCCCAGAAGGGTACTACACCGTATTCTTCCCCTCTGATGTTCATCGGCCCTTGCTTGCTGTAAACGATAAACCCATCAAAATCCGTAAGGTGGTTGTGAAAGTTCACGTATCTTTGCTCGGTGACTAGCATGAAACAATATGAAGTTATTGGTGTTATTATAACTTTATTAGGCGCTGTTTTATGGGGTGTATCAGGTGCATCCGTACAGTTCTTAAGCAATTTTAGAGATATGAATTTGGAATGGCTAGTAACTATGCGATTGATTACAGCAGGTTTACTAACTGTTATTTATGCATGGTTTAGATTTGGAAATTCTATCTTTAATGTATTTCATAGTGTAAAGGATACGCTAGGACTCATTATTTTTGGCGTATTTGGAATGGCATTATGCCAATATACATACTTTAGATCCATTGCTTTAGCTGGAGCTGGCATTGCAACGGTTTTACAATATCTGGCGCCGTCTATGATTATTATTTACCTGCTGGTTCGCTATGGTAAACGACCATCCAAGGGGGAGACGGTTTCTGTTATACTTGCCTTAGTGGGGACCATTTGTTTGATGGGGAATGGTGATGGTCTTTCTATTAAAAGCTTCCCGATGGCGGTTCTCGTATGGGGGCTTTTATCTGCTGTCGGTGTAGCCGTATATAGTATTTCTCCTGTTGATTTACTCTACAAATATGGCACGTTGCCTATTGTGGGATTCGGGATGTTCATTAGTGGTATTGTAGCCGCTATATTATTCCATCAACCGAATTCATATGCAGTGTGGGACGCATGGACTATTATTGGTTGTTTCAATGTCATATTCCTCGGGACGATAGTATCTTTCAATGCCTATTTAGAAGGGGTTAAACGAATTGGGGCCGTACCGGGATCTATTTTGTCATCTATTGAACCTATTTCGGCGGCTTTCTTTGGGTGGGCTTTTTTAGGAAATGAATTTAGTCTATTAGGGCTAATTGGTATGGCTATGATTATTGCTACCGTTGTTATCATTGCATTAGAGAGCGGGAGGGGCACATGGAAGAAAAGCAATGGAAGGGCATGAGCCTAGCCATTATGGGGGCCTTGTTTTGGGGACTTTCAGGCACATCTGTACAATTTCTTGAAAGTGCAAAGCATATTAATGTAGAGTGGTTACTAGAGGTGCGTTTGCTTGTAGCAGGGATATTAACCATTGGCCTTGCTTATCTGCGAGAGGGAAAACGTATTTTCTCTATTTTTAAAGCACCTAAAGATATAGGCAAGTTATTAATATTTGGCGTACTAGGAATCGCTTTGGCTCAATATACATACTTTAGAGCCATCGCCATTTCAGGGGTAGGAGTTGCTACAGTGCTTCAATACGTAGCGCCTACGATGATTATTATTTATTTGTTTTTACGGTATTTTAAAAAGCCATCTACGCCAGAGTTATTTTGTATACTACTTGCTTTGGTGGGCACAATCTGTATTGTCATGCAAAAAGGGCTGGATATTTCATCCTTTAATGAAAAAGCTTTATTTTGGGGCCTTGTATCGGCAGCTAGCATTTGTGTATATACATTCAACCTATTGAGCTATTAAAAACATATGGCACCACCGCTATTGTAGGCTTTGCTATGTTTATCTGTGGCATCTTATCTGTTATCATGTTCCAACAATTTGATTCAGAAGCCGTTGTAGACAGTATGACCTTATTGGGGCTCTTTGCTATCATAATTTTGGGCACCGTAGTATCCTTTAATGCCTACATGGAAGGAGTAAGGCTCATTGGGGCCGTACAAGGATCCATTCTTTCATCACTAGAACCCATCTCTGCGGCTTTATTCGGTTGGGCTCTCCTAGGGAATGAGTTTACCGTTATCGGTATTTTCGGTATGATATGTATCCTTGCCACCGTATTCATCATCGCTTGGGATAGACAACGAACTATTAAACGAGAAGTACTGGCAAAACTGAATAAAACCATATTAGAATAAATCGATAAGAACACATATATCACAGAAATCATTTCGTAGTATATGTGTTTTTTGTTATAACATAAAGTATATTTTAGATACTGTATACATGCGCCATTTAGTTGACTATTTACATATCAATTCATATAGTAAATGTATACGTGATTATTAGTTTGTTAAGGAGGTATTTATGTCTGTAAAAGATTTTGTGCAACAACGACGTGATACGTTAATCGCTATGCGTCGCGACTTTCATATGTACCCTGAGCCTGCTTGGCTTGAATATCGATCTGCTGCGAAAGTGGCGGATATGCTTATTTCTTTGGGTTATGATGTGGCGTTAGGGGCGGATGTACTCGATTTAGATTCTCGCATGGGCTTGCCTAGTGATGAGGTTATGAAAGCTGCTATGGATCGCGCCATCGAAGAAGGTGCTAATCCAGTGCTTGTAGAAAAGATGGGCTATGGTAAAACGGCCATCGTTGCAACTATGAAGTTTGGTGGTGAAGGTCCTGTAGTAGCGTTTCGTGTAGACATGGATTCCAACGATGTCATCGAAGCTAAAGAGGATAGCCATGTGCCTACAAAGAAAGGATTCCGTTCTTGTCACGATAAGGCGATGCACGCCTGTGGTCATGATGCACATATGACGATGGGGCTAGGCTTAGCTGAATACTTGGCTGCGCACAAGGATGAATTCAAAGGAACTATTAAACTCATTTTCCAACCTGCTGAGGAAGGCGTGCGCGGTGCTAAAGCAATGGCGGAAGCGGGCGATGTGGATGATGTAGATTTGATGTTCGGCATGCATATTGGGTTTAACGAAAATCTATCCAATTGCTTTGCGTGTAGCGATCATGGCTTCTTGGCGACTACAAAACTTGATGCGGTGTTCCACGGTTATTCTGCTCATGCTGGGGGCTCCCCTGAAAAGGCTCAAAATGCAATGCTCGCCGGCTGTACAGCGGTTCTCAACTTACAAGCCATCGCTCGTCATAGTCAAGGGGCTTCTCGCATGAATGTAGGTGTTTTTGAAAGCGGTACAGGCCGCAATGTGACTCCTGATGTGGCGGTTCTTAAACTAGAAACTCGTGGTGCTACGACAGAAATCAATGATTACATGATTGAACGGTCGAAGACTATTATTAAAGGTGCTGCAGAAATGCATGATTGTACCTTTGAAATCACAAAACAAGGAGAAACTCCTGCAGGTCGCATCAGCGATGATTTAGCTCATGAAGTACAAGCTATCGTGGAACCACTTGGGATCTTTAAAGAGGTGCCATTCGATTACAGCGGTGGCGGCAGTGAAGACTGTGCGTACTTCTTGAACCGTGTCATTGATCGCGGCGGTAGAGCGACCTATATGGTTGTGGGATCTGCCATTAAAGCACCGCATCACAATCCGCTCTTTGATATCGATGAAGAAGATATGCTAAATGGTATCGTTGCATTAGGTACCATTGCTGCTCACTATTTAAAATAAGCTTTATGTACTAGCATCATATGGTTTGTCAGTAATTGATGTAATAGATTGTGAGGTGTTATATGATTCGACGAGAGAGATTAGTTAAAGATTTTGATGCTATGGCCCAATTGACGGCACCTGGTGAGGGCATTAATCGCCTTGCTTTCACAGATGCAGACTGGAAGGGGCGTCAATATATTATAGATTGCATGACTGATGTGGGTTTATCCGTTGAAATAGACGATTTTGGTAATGTCATTGGCTATAAGATTGGTAAGAAACCAGATTTACCAGTTGTTATGGTAGGGTCTCATACGGATAGCGTGCCTAATGGAGGTAATTACGATGGTGTGGTGGGCGTATTGTCTGCCATTGAAGTAATTCGTAGCATGATCGATGATGGTTATGAACATGATCATACCATCGCTGTGGTATCCTTCATGTGCGAAGAGTCCGGTCGTTTTGGGAATGCTACACTAGGTAGTAAGGCCATGCGTGGTGAATTAAGATTACAAGACTTACACCGATTGGTAGATAAACAAGGAATTTCCTTGTACGAAGCATTGAAAGGTCGCAACTTAAATCCCGATGGGATTGAAGAAATGGAATATAACCGACCTGTAAAGTCTTTCACAGAAATTCATATAGAACAAGGTAAGGTGCTGGAGCACGAACAGAAAATGATTGGCATTGTGACTGGTATTGCCGCGCCAGAGCGATTCTATGTGACCATTCGGGGCAATGCCGATCATAGTGGCGCCACGCCGATGAACTTGCGTCATGATGCCCTATGTGGAGCCGCTAAAATCATCCTCGGCATCGAGGAGATTGCATCCATGCAAGAGGAGCCACCCGTGGTGGGTACTGTTGGTGTTGTAGAGGTTACGCCTGGTGCGATGAATGTCATTCCAGGCGGTGTAAAGCTAGGGGTAGACATTCGCAGCATATCTAAGGTAGCTCGCAATTCCGTAGTCACTCTTGTTAAGGAATTTATCGATATTACTGCCGGAAAACGGGGATTATCTTATACGATTGAGCCTATTGCACAAGACCATCCAGTGGCGATGCACCCTGCGATGATTCGAGAAATCGAAGAGGCTGTTAAGTCTGTAGGTGTAGAATATATGACTATGCCGAGCGGTGCCGGTCACGATGCGATGCATTGGGCGGAGGCAGTTCCGACGGGAATGATCTTTATTCCATGCCGTGACGGCATCAGTCATAATCCTGCAGAATTTGCTGAAATGGATGATATTGTAACGGGTGCAGAGGTACTTGATAAGGTGCTTAGAAAACTTAGCTTGGAAGAAACAAAGCTTGTTTAATATACTTCTTTATGTAGTTATGTAGTTATGTAGATAAGTAGTTATATAGTTATATGATTATACTGTATATAATTAAGTGATTACTTTTACTATTGTTAGGCCTATTAGGTGTAAGACATAGATAGGACTATTGTATTTTGTATTTAGTATTGTTAGTTGTGTATTGGATGTAAAGTGTTTATAGAGGGGATATAGCTATCTTGCATCATATGTACACGGATAGGAGAGTTATGGTTATTACAGGTATTGTTATCGTAGTAGCGACGTTTATCGCTATTATTAAACAGTTTGAAACGCGGCTCGTTTTATTATTATCAGGCTTATTAATGTGCTTTATTGGGGGCAACCTTGGAGCTGGTACGACAGCCTTTGTAAAAGAACTTACAAATCCAGGTCTTGTACCGACTATCTGTACGGTACTTGGCTTTAGCTACGTTATGGAATATACAAAATGTACGGAGCATATGGTGTATTTCATTTCCGCAGGGCTTAAAAAGATGACGAAAATCATCATTCCTGGTGCTGTTATTATTACATTTTTAATCAACATTGCATTGCCTACAGCGGCAGGCTGTGCGGCGGCTGTAGGTGCACTCTTGATTCCTGCCCTAATTCGTTCTGGAGTACATCCAGCAATGGCTGGTTCTGCTATTTTCTTAGGCACATGGGGGAGCTCCTTGAGCCCAGGCCTTATGTTTAACCCTCAAGTGGCACAACTGGCGGGAGTAGACGTAATGACAGTTATTGCGAGCTTCTCCATGCAAGCCATTATCGGTATCGTAGTGGCTGCTATTTTGCTCAATATTGTGGCCATTGTTAAGAAGGAACATACAGGATATGTAATGAAAAACAACACTGTAGAGGAAGGCAAAGAGTTCAAAGTAAATTATTTCTATGCAATCATTCCAATTATTCCTCTTGTATTACTTGTATTAGGTAGTAAACAAGTGGCGGTGATTCCAGAAATCTCCGTTCCTGTATCCATGCTCATCGGTACTGCTATTGGTATCATTGCCGTGCGTCCTAATGTGGCAGAAGCTGTTAAGAAGTTCTTCCGCGGTACTGGAGATGGTATGTGTGATGTAGTGGGCCTTATGGCTGCAGCAGCATGCTTTACAGCAGGGATGCAACTCATTGGACTTACAAGTGCCCTTATTGATGGAATGAAGAACTCTCAACAAATCGCCCAAATCGGGGCAGCCTTTGGTCCGTTCTTATTGGCGGTTATTTCTGGTTCTGGTAATGCGGCAGCTCTTGCCTTTAACGGTGCTGTAACACCGCATGCAGCAGACTTTGGTTATGGTATTATGCAACTTGGATCCATGGCTCAAATCGGTGCTGGTATCGGTCGAAGCATGAGTCCTGTAGCAGGAGCAGGTATCATCATTGCGGGACTTGCAGGTATCAACCCTATGGAAATGGCGAAACGCAATGCCGTGCCTTGTATTATTGCGACTGTAGTCATTATGCTACTGTTATTATAGTGAGTTCAATATGATCGTTATATTGAAATTATAATTCTATCAACACTACAATTATATTAATATCATAATTACACAGAATAAAAACCCTTCTGTATGCTGATTAGATATGTCATATTCGTGAGAATATAATCTTAATAATCAGCTATAGAAGGGTTTTCTTTTATGTATCGTTATTATTTGAGTTTTAAGCCAATCCAGAGAGCAGAAATTATAAATAAGCAGCCACTTGCCCAGAATAAGGTTGTAAAACCTAGCCATGCCATTAGGCTTGCACCACCGACGGCGCCTAAGAAGTAACCAAGAAATAAACATGATTGGTTGTAGGAGAATACTTGTCCCGTAAATTCTCGAGGCGTTTTTGAAGAAAGGTAGGTATTTAATGCCGGTAACATGCCACCTAGGCCGAAGCCTTGTAAAAATCGAATGAGTGCTAGCTGGTAAATATCAGTTACATAGGCTTGAGGAATGTTAAATAAGCCTACATAGATAAGAGATACGACTAATACCTTGCGAGGACCAATCTTGTCAACTAGCTTGCCGAGAGGTGAACTACTTATTAATTGAGCAATGCCCATGGCAGAGAACACCGCTCCTGCAATAAAGGCTAGGTTTTCAGTGTTGCTCGGAACAATACCTTTAATATATACGGAGATAACAGGTTGTAAGGACATGATGCATATAGCATAAATAAAGGATGCTATACACAATGCTACAATACTATTAAATTCAGGAATTTGTTCTTTTAGTTTGCTAATAGAAAGTTTTTCAACATTAGGCTTCGGTACATAATTTTCATGGATAAAAATAGTAGCTAGCAAACCCGCGAAACCCATGAGAATACCAACTAAAATAAAGCCATTACGAATACCTATAGTATCTGCAATATATCCACCTAGTAAAGGTCCAATTAGAGAGCCTGCTAGATTGGCCGAAGCTAATAGGCCAAGTGCCCAGCCAGTTCGTTCAATGGGAGATTCTGAAGCAATCAATGTAATAGTTGCAGAATAAAAACCATTTACTAAACCTTGTATAAGGCGAATTATTACAACCCCTTCAGGTGTTGTTTGAAAGGCGAGCAATAGATTACATAAAGCCATTCCAAAGCTAGATCGTATTAATGTAATTTTACGACCTTTTTTATCTGCTATACGACCCCAAAATGGTGCAACTAAACATACGATTAAATAGGTTGCGCCGGTTGCTAAACCTGACCAGAGAGACATAGCCGATGGCGTTTGAACTCCTAGATCATGAAAATATAGAGGGAGAATAGGTGCTAATTGGCTCACCCCAAAGGATGTACAGAATACACATATTAAACTTATATACACCGTACGTTTCCAGGTTTCCAAAGTATCTCTCCTTCACTAGTCTTAGTACAATTTATAGTACCAGAAAAATAGTAATTCTATATCTTTTTGACTTCATCCCCAATATTAAGTCAGGAAGTTTGTCGTTTGCACTGGTATCTTGAATCCAGTAGTTGATGGATAAAATAAAACTTAGGCTCTCTTTTCCACAAAATAATCAGTGGGAACTGATAACATATGTAATTTCAGTATACTATTAGTGTTTAAAGGAAAACAATATAAATATTCTGGACTCATAGTGTTGATATTTTAATATACATATATTTATATTAGAATAAAGTAGATTAAAAATTATTTTGAGCGTATAGAGAGAATTATTTTAATGTGGTTAGATAATGAACTTTCACTATTTAAACAAAATATAGAAATGCTACGAGTGAATCAACGTATAGGCCGATTAGCATATTTGTGGGCTGTGCTTGGTGTAATGGTTAGCAAATTTTTAGCCTATCTTATGTTTGGTTTATTGGTAGTGCTTATCCAAGGTAGTTCACTTCAAGATAGTCAGTATTTGTCTTATATTTATTTTGGATGCCTACAGATTATACATGTAATTGCAACTATTTTTTTGCTTAAACGTAGACTAAATGATTGTGGGGCATCCTTGTGGTATATGATTTTGGTTCCTATAGCATACCTAAGTTTATGGATGTATTGGGGGATGAATTTTAGTTGGGAAGCTATATTCGGAACTATTGTAAATGAAAGTTTTTATTGGGATGGTTTCTTTTGGCAGTATTTCGTCTTAGCTTGTTTTGCCCTGCCTCTTAGTGTGCCAGATTCTAATGAGTATGGCTTAGATGAAGGACGGGATAAATATAATAACTATATTATTGCCTACGATAGAAGCTCCACCGTTAGTGAAGAAAAAGATGTTGGTACATTCGACTATGTGTGTGGTTGTATATGGGATGTTTTATTTGCTAAGCTCTTTGATATTAAAGGAAGATCTTCCGTATCAGCCTTTGGGGTTGGTCTTGTAGGAACTCGTATTTTCATGGATGTCATTATGTATATGGCTATTGCCATAGTGTCGTTAATCGTTCAGCTGGGTACACCTATTTATATACCACATTGGGGTTTTATGGTTATCCAAATATGGCCAACCATCGCAATGATTACATTAGGTATACGTAGACTTCACGATTCTCTATTAAGCGGGTTATGGATTATTGGCCTTTTCATTCCGTATATCAATATCTTTGTTAGTTATCATCTTTTGTTTAAAAAATCTTGGCATATAGATGACTAAATGAAATGTCTTGGGTTTAAAATACCATTTGATATATATAAATAAGAGATTAAAAAACAACTTATTTTGTCGCATTACTTATTGTAATTCAAGAGATAAATAAATGATGTTGATGGGAGAGGTGTTATGGAGATTAATTTAGTAAATGAAATAAAATTTGCACTTAAACAAAATGATTTATATTTTATTAATAGGACACAAGACTATGTTATCGTTAATGATGATTATAGAGGAGTAATAATTTATACTCCTCAATTAGAGTATGCCGACTCTTATATACTAGATAATACAAAGGTTATAATTGTAAATAGTTTTGTAGATTCTGAAAATAATAGAATTGTACTCCATTTAGAAGCAGGATTATGGTACATTGATTTAAATAGACATTATTCACAGTTCATAAAGTATAATTTTGAGAGTGAATGCATTTATATTTTGTATTTTTCTGTATTTAAATCAGAGTCTATTAGCCTATTTGCCAATTCTCTTATGATACACTGGGACTTTGTCGATAATAATTTAAGTTTTACAGCTATTGATAGACTATCTTCTTCTGATGAACTCACTTTATATAAGAATTGGGAAAGTGAAATTAAAGGTGTAAATAGTATTGGCTTTATAGATAATAAATGGATAGTATATGAGGAGGATATTGAGATATATCAGCATAATAGTCTTATTCGTAAATTTCCTATGGAATATAGGAAATGGTATCGATTTGATATGGATGGTGATTATTTTATTGCCATAGATGAATCTATTTTAATTCTAACTAGTTTAAGTAATACCCGAAATAAGCTGAAAAAAGTTTATGTTGATAATGAATCTTGTTTTGGCGCTGTGTTAATACATGATAAGCACTTTTCTTATTTAGTTGTATTAATTTGTAATGAAAGAACAGGAGCATCATATTTGCGAAGTTATAATATTTCCAATTAGTGCATATATTACAATACTTACCATAAGATGAAGAATGATGAGACAACTATTATATTCTGAATTAATAAAATTTAAGCTTGAATTATTAATATTAGTTCAACTTTTAAAAACAATTAGATTATTTACAGTCAATATACAGACATACCTTTCTATAAACTTATTGGTGTTTATTGGTATAGGAATAAATATCTTTGTTTTATCTACTCTTCCGGAGATAGTATATACTCAAGAAATTTATGACATTATATATTATGTAGGTACAGCTATTTATGTTCTTTTTGTAGCTTTTACAAATTATGCTAGCTTGAAGTATTATAAAAAAGAGCGATTTAATTGGTTAAATATCATAATTACTGTGCTTTTACTATTAATATTATTGGGTGGAAAGCATTTTGACCTTTCTTACGGAAAAGCTATTTTTGAGTCCAACAATATTATATTATGGGGCGTTGATATACCAGATTTATTCTATCCATGTATTTTATGTTCAATGTTGTTGTTTTCTGTAGTGCCTAGGAAACTTTGGTTAAAAGATAATAATGTTGAACTTAAGGGAATAATTTTTGATAATAAGGTTATAGATGTACTCTGGGGTGAGCGTACTGATTTAACTACCTCTCAAATTAAAGCTATAAACTCTTTTTATAGTCGCCAAGATAAAAGGCCTCTTTTAACAGATCTTTATAAAAGCATATTAATTGACAGTCTTTGGCCTAATGGACGAAGCACAGTTCGTCAATGGAATCTGTTTAATGTATATTTAGCGTTTATAATATACAATATGATATTAAATTATAATATCGAAAACTGTGCTCTGCGATATGCTTTATACGTTTATCTTATATATACTATTATCATCATGATCTTTAGACGTTTGAGAGATAGCAATAGTAGTATATTTTGGATTATTGGCTTATTTGTCCCTATTATCAATATATATGTATTGTATCTGCTGTATAATAAAACCTCTGCATTATACGATAAGGAAAGTAACAGTATTTTTTATTATGCATTATGATACATAAAATATGGAGATACGAGATTGTATGTTAAAGATCTTTCTATGGCTGAACAACAATTAGAAATTAAAACTTCTTGACTTTCATTCTATAGAAACATTATAATCAGATTATAATTTTATACTCGCCTGAAATAAACCGATGAGGTGGAGATAAAAATAGGAAATGCACTCACAGAGAGCGGGATTAGCTGAGAACCCGTAGTACGCAGCTTATTAAATGGACCACCGAGGGCGCATGGAACAGAATGAACTTTCACAGTCATTCCTAGTATGGTGCGACGTCACACGAGCGTTAGTCGTGAGGGATATGTTAGTATCCTGCGAAAGGGGAATGCACTGCATTCAAACAAGGTGGTACCGCGATTTATAGCACATACAATCATATTGTAATAATAGAACTATAAACTCGTCCTTGACGTTATATTGTCATGGGCGAGTTTTTTTATTGGCAAATGCCAGATGGAGGTTCTCATGATTTTCCCTAGTCTTGACCGTGTGAAAGCTATCGCACCGGGCTACGATATCGTGCCTGTATATATGGAAATTTTATCCGACGTACGTACGCCGATTAGTGTGTTGAAAGCGTTAAAACAAGTGAGCAGTCATACGTACTTGCTTGAAAGTGCGGATAATAGTAATCATTGGGGCCGTTACTCCTTCTTGGGTTACGATCCTAAGATTGAGCTATTCTGTAAAAACCATACAATGACCATCAAAGACGGTACTACACGTACCTTTGAGTGCTCTGATCCTGCCGCAGAAATTCGCAATATTTTGAGCCAATATAAAAGTCCTCGTTTAGAAGAGTTACCAACTTTTACAGGTGGATTTGTAGGGTACTTCGCATGTGAATATATTCGCTACATCGAGCCAACATTGGATTTCCCAACGCCAGATGACGACTCTGCGATGGTAAACGATGTAGACCTTATGCTCTTTGATAAGGTTATCGCTTTTGACCACTACAAAAATAAAATTTACTTGATTGCCAACATCAGCACAAATGATTTAGAACGCAACTATAACAAAGCTGAGCTTGAATTGAAAACTCTTGCTGATCTCGTTATAAACGGCAAAGCGGCGGATGTTCCAAAAGGCATCCTTAAAACAGAGTTTACCTCTGAGTTTACAAAGGATGAGTTTGAAGCAGTTGTTAAAAAGACACAGCACTACATCAAGGAAGGGGATATCTTCCAATGTGTTGTATCTAACCGCCGCGAAGCCGAGTTTGAAGGGAGCTTGTTAAATGCATACCGCGTATTACGTACCTTGAATCCATCTCCATACATGTTCTACTTATCTGGCGGTGATGTAGAGCTCACAGGTGCTTCTCCAGAAACTTTGGTGAAAATGACAGATGGTAAAATGTACACCTTCCCAATTGCAGGTACGATGCGTCGCGGTAAAAATGAAGCAGAGGACCTTGCCATTGAAGAAAAACTCATTAACGACGAAAAAGAGTTGGCTGAACATAACATGCTCGTTGACCTTGGGCGCAATGATTTAGGTAAAATTTCTAAATTTGGTTCCGTAAAAGTAGAGGCGTTACATATGTTGCAACGTTTCTCCCATGTCATTCACATTACATCTACTGTAAGTGGCGACATTCAAGACGGCAAAGATGCTCTGGATGCGATTGGTGCTACCCTACCAGCCGGCACATTGTCTGGGGCGCCTAAGATTCGTGCTATCGAAATTTTACACGAACTTGAAAAAAGCCCACGCGGCGTATACGGCGGCGCCGTAGGTTATATCGACTTCTCCGGTAACATGGATGTATGTATTGGCATCCGCATGGCCATGAATAAAGGTGGTAAGGTCTATGTTCGCGCTGGCGCTGGTATCGTTCGCGATAGCGTTCCTGAAAGTGAATACAACGAGACTTTGATAAAAGGCCAATCCATGATTTCCGCAATTACAAATGCACAGGAGGTAGAATAATGGTACTCCTTATAGATAATTATGATAGCTTCTCCTTCAATTTATACCAATTAGTAGGCTCTATCGATCCAGATATTAAAGTCATCCGCAGTGATGAATTAACAGTTGAAGAAATCCGTGCTTTGAAACCAGACTATGTGATACTTTCACCAGGACCTGGCAGACCAGCTGATGCGGGCGTATACGAAGACCTATTGCGCGAATGCAAAGGTGAATTCCCAATCCTCGGCGTATGCCTCGGTCACCAAGCCATCGGCGAAGTATTCGGTGGCACCGTATCCTACGCAAAACAAGTTATGCACGGCAAACAAAGCGTAGCTAAACAAGTACACCCCTCCAAAATTCTTAAAGGCATATCAGAACAATTTGAAGTGGCTCGATACCACTCCCTAGCGATTATCGACGAAACCATGCCAAGCGAACTCATCATCACATCCATTACAGACGACGGTGAAGTAATGAGCGTGGAACACAAAGACTACCCGATTTATGGAGTGCAATTCCATCCGGAATCCATCATGACACCGAACGGGGAACAAATGATTTGCAATTTCTTAGAAAAATAATCACTGTTTAATTTAGGTATCGAGGGGCCATTCTTAGGCTCTAGAACGATTAGGCAGAAATAAGGTCTCTCGGAACTCCAAGTGGCCACCGCCCCACTACGTGGGGCCGCCAAGTCGTTCCTTAAGACCTTATTTCCTGCCAACTCAATCTTGGCAGTACCTATAATAGCCCCTCTACAATACATATCGTAAACTATAGCCATACTTTCCTAAAGAAATATGCGAATCAGAACCCCTAATATAAGAAAAAGTGGTGCGTAGCACCACCATTCCCACTCTCCCTATAAAGGGATGACCTGTGCGTTACTCCATATAATGCGCAGGATCATTTAAGAGATATTGAATTGTTGTTCATTTTATTGTGCGTGTGACAGTGAGTAGGGCATATAAAAGATTAAGTGTCCTAGTGTTTATGTGAGTTCACGGGGTTCTAGGCCCGACTTTGGCCCTGCGAAGGCCGCAGGCCGCAGTCAGACCCGGCCAGTGGAGGGCATAGGTCCACGTGAATCACATGTAGCGTTAAAGTAGGTATATGCCCTATTAACATTGAACCAAAGAAAATGAACAACAAGTAAGGAGCTATAAAATGATTAAAGACGCATTATATGCAGTAACGCACGGTCAGGATTTATCCTACGACCTTGCTAAAGATACAATGAACAAAATTATGAGCGGTGATGTACCCGAGGTTCCTATGGCTGGTTTCTTGTGTGCTCTTGCAGCGAAGGGCCCTACTGTAGATGAGGTTACGGCGTTTGCTGAGGTTATGCGCGAAAAGGCCGGTTCTGTTCCTCACGAAGGTACTGTTGTAGAAATCGTAGGTACTGGCGGTGATGAAGCTAATACGTTTAACATTTCTACCACATCTGGTTTCATTATTTCCGCAGCAGGTATTCCTGTAGCAAAACATGGTAACCGTAGTGTATCTAGTAAATGTGGTGCTGCTGACTTAATCGAAGCGTTGGGCGCTAAATTAGAGCTTAACGGTGAACAAAACGAGGCCGTGCTTAACAAAGCGAATATGTGCTTCATGTTTGCCCCTGTGTATCATCAAGCCATGAAATATGCAGGTCCTGTACGTAAGGCGTTGGGCGTTCGTACGGTGTTCAACATCCTTGGCCCTTTGGCAAATCCAGCAGGCGCAACTGTGGAGTTGATGGGTGTTTATGACAAAACTTTAGTAGATCCATTGGCTCGCGTATTGGCTAACCTTGGCGTGAAACGCGGTGCTGTGGTACATGGCTTCGACGGCCTTGATGAAATTACGGCTACCAACAAAACGTACGTATGCGAAATTAATAATGGTACTTTCACAAGCTACGAATTCGATCCTAAGGACTATGGTTTCGAATACGCTGATAAAACTGAGCTTGAAGGTGGCGACGCAACAGTAAATGCTGAGATTACACGCCGCGTTCTTGGGGGGGAGCAAGGCGGTAAACGTACCGCAGTTCTTCTCAATGCTGGCATGGCGATTTACCTTACAAAAGATGGCATTACATTAGCCGAGGGCATTGAAGAGGCGAAACATATGATCGACTCTGGCAAGGCGCTTGCTACAATGGAACAGTTTGTGAAAGCAACCCAAGAGGTGTAACCATTGATTTTAGATAAGATTATAGAGGCGACCAAAATTCGGGTAGCCCAAGAAAAACAGGTGGAATCTCCAGAGTCTGTGAAAGCAGCGGCTTTAGCATTACCATCTGATACAGGATTTCCTTTTGAAGCGGCCCTTCGTCAGCAAGATTTCAATTTCATTTGTGAAGTGAAAAAGGCATCTCCATCAAAAGGGATCATAGCAGAGCACTTCCCGTATTTAGAGATCGCCAAAGAATATGAGGTTGCTGGTGCAGCGGCTATCTCTGTATTGACGGAGCCAGACTTCTTTAAAGGCGATAAAAAATATTTGCAAGAAATTGCAAGCACCGTAAAAATTCCTGTACTACGTAAGGACTTCATCATCGATGAGTACCAAATCTACCAAGCGAAGGTGTGGGGTGCTAGTGCCATCCTCTTGATTTGCGCGTGCTTAGATGTACCTACGTTAACAAAGTTCCGTGGGCTAGCTGATTCGCTTGGATTGTCCTCCTTGGTAGAGGCGCATGATGAGCACGAAGTACAAATGGCCATTGATTGCGGTGCTCGTATTATCGGCGTTAATAATCGTAATTTGAAAGACTTCACGGTAGATGTACAAAATAGTGTGCGCTTGCGCAATCTAGTGCAAGACGATGTCATCTTCGTATCTGAAAGCGGGCTAGAAACGCCAGAGGATATACAAGTATTGCGAGATAACAATATCGGCGTAGCTTTAATGGGTGAAACTTTTATGCGTTCTCCAAACAAGGTGGAGAAACTAGCATATCTCTATGGTCCAACCTACTACACACCAAAGGTTAAAATGTGCGGCATTTCAAAGGTAGAAACAATCCCTGCTGTAGTAGAAGCAAAACCAGACTACATGGGCCTTGTATTTGCTCCTAGTAAACGACAAGTCACTGTAGACCAAGCTAAAACATTGGTTGAAGAACTACATAAGCAATATACTAAAAGATATAACAATGGTGCTGAACAGTCTAATAATGATGAGATTAAAACGGTAGGCATTTTTGTCAATGAAACGCTAGATAATCTCGTTACGATTGCCACAGAAGTAAATCTTGATGCGGTGCAATTGCACGGTGATGAAGATGAAGCTTTCATCCAATCCTTAAAAGAACGTACTAATGTAGAGGTTTGGAAAGCTGTTCAAGTCCGTAGTGCTGCAGATGCAGAAAAATGGATTGATAGCAGTGCCGATATGCTTTTATTTGATGCATACCACAAAGACGAGCGGGGTGGCACAGGTGAAGTATTCGACTGGTCCTCGTTAGATGAGTTTGAACGACCATTTATGCTCGCTGGTGGTATCGATAGCACCAATGTGGCGCGTGCCATTCGTACGGTTCGACCGTACGGCATCGATATTAGTAGCGGCATTGAAACAGATGGTGTGAAAGACGATGAGAAGATAAAAGCTTTCACCAACATTGTGAGAACAATAGCAATGCCATAGTATGGCGTGCTAGCAGGAATGGTATATAGAAAGGTAAGTTATATGAGTGAACAAAGACATGGCTATTTTGGCTCCTTTGGTGGTCAATTTATGCCAGAAACATTGATGAATGCAGTCATCGAACTAGAAGAGGCGTACAACAAGTACAAAGATGATCCTGATTTCGTACATGAACTTGAGGATTTACATAAAAAATATACAGGTCGCCCATCTCTTTTATACTATGCGGACCGTATGACAAAGGACCTTGGGGGAGCCAAAATTTATTTAAAACGTGAGGACTTAAACCATACTGGTTCTCACAAGTTGAATAATGTAATCGGCCAAATGTTATTGGCAAAACGGATGGGTAAAACACGCGTTATTGCTGAAACCGGTGCAGGTCAACACGGCGTGGCAACGGCTACTATCGCTGCATTGATGGGCATGGAATGCGAAGTATATATGGGTGCAGAGGACTGTGAACGTCAAGCGCTTAACGTATATCGGATGGAATTGCTAGGCGCTAAGGTGCATCCAGTAACAACAGGTACTAGTACATTGAAAGATGCGGTTTCCGAAGCGTTGCGCGAATGGACAAACCGCATGTCCGATACGCACTATGTATTGGGCTCCGTTATGGGTGCCCATCCATTCCCTATGATCGTTCGCGATTTCCAATCCATTATCAGCCGTGAAGCGCGTGAGCAAATCCTCGAAGCAGAAGGCAAATTGCCAACAGCTGTTATGGCTTGTGTAGGTGGCGGATCTAATGCGATGGGCATGTTCTATCACTTCATTCCTGATGAAGGGGTTCGTCTCATCGGTTGTGAAGCAGCAGGTCGCGGCATCGATACAGAGGAACATGCAGCAACAATCGCAAAAGGTTCTGTTGGTATCTTCCACGGCATGAAATCCTACTTCTGCCAAGATGAAGACGGTCAAATTGCTCCAGTATATTCTATTTCTGCAGGTCTCGATTACCCTGGTATCGGTCCTGAACATGCGTACTTGCACGATAGCGGTCGTGCTGAATATGTGCCTGTTACAGATGACGAAGCAGTAGATGCCTTTGAATATTTATCTCGCTTGGAAGGTATTATTCCTGCGATTGAAAGTGCTCATGCGGTGGCACATGCACGTAAAATTGCTCCTACTATGAGCAAGGACGACATCATTATTATCTGTTTATCTGGTCGCGGTGACAAAGACGTAGCGGCTATGGCGAAATATAGAGGGGTGGATCTTCATGAGTAAAATTAAAGACGCTTTCACAAAGGGCAAGGCATTCATCCCGTTCATTAGTGCTGGTGACCACGGTATTGAAAATACAGAACGTTATATTCGCATTATGGTGAAAGCCGGTGCAGACATGGTGGAAATCGGTATTCCTTTCTCCGATCCCACAGCGGAAGGCCCAGTTATCCAAGAAGCAAGTACACGCGCATTATCTACAGGCGTAAAAATCAATGATATCTTCGATATGGTGCGTCGTCTGCGTACAGGTGATGATGCGGTGACCATACCGCTTGTATTCATGACCTATTTGAATCCTATTTATGTATTTGGTCGTGAAAAATTCTTTACCCTCTGTGAAGAGGTGGGAATCTCTGGTGTTATCGTACCAGACATGCCATTTGAAGAAAAAGGCGAGCTCGCTAGTGTGGCTCATAAGCATGGTGTTGAAGTTGTATCCTTAATTGCGCCAACATCTGAAAACCGCATCGAAATGATCGCCAAAGACGCAGAAGGCTTTGTATACTGTGTATCCTCACTTGGTGTTACGGGGATGCGTAGTGAAATCAAGACGGATATTAAATCCATTGTTGAAATGATTCGCAAATATACGGATATCCCGGTAGCTGTTGGTTTTGGTATCTCTAAGCCAGAACAAGCGGAAGCTATGGCGCGCGTATCCGACGGTGCTATCGTAGGCTCTGCCATCGTTAAAATCGTGGCAGAACACGGTGAACATGCGGATCAAGCGTTGTTTGATTACGTACAATCCATGAAACAAGCTGTTCTAAAGGCTAGTGTATAATAAATGATTTCATTTAAATACCGGTTTTAGTAAGTCATTTAGATTTTTTAGAATATTTTGACATAGAAAAACTGCACCCCAAAAATTGAATTCAATTTTTGGGGTGCAGTTCATTTGGTATTTAATGTTGTTCATGTGCATGTTGGTTATGATGAGCATGCACTTTTTTATATGTGTTCTCTTTTGGTGGTTTTTGCACAGGAGCGAGGCTTAGTCATTAGAGGATTCAGAACGTTGGTGTCGTTCGCTGCGTTTTGCTGTTGCATTTTTATCATGCTTTTCACGTTCAGATATTCTATGCTTTCTGTGCTTTTTCTTTTTATCATTTACTTTGTACCATGGATGATCGCTGCTATCTACTGTGCCATCATCATTTTTTACCATGCGATGGTTTTCACCGATTTTGAAGTGATAATCTTTGGCTTGGGCTACATTGGCACCAATACCAACTGTTAAGAAGGCACCTAAACTGGCCAAGGCTACTGCTTTAATTAATTTAGCTTTCATAATTATCTCCTGCATAATTAATTGTACGAATTTTAGTTGTAAGAAATATATCTGTAGTATAGGTAGATTTTATGAATAAAAAATGAATCAACTAAGTTGATAAATCATAGTATAATAGGAATATCTATATATGTTTATTATCTAATATTATCTAAGATTATAGTAGGAGCTTTATGAAACAGAGAGTATACGAAATCCTCTATCGTGAGCTAGTGGAAAACTATGCGAACAGTAAGGGACGTACCAATACAGCCGATTTTTGGCTCACCATAAGTGCTATATCCTTTGTATATGGCTTAATTATATGTATTACAGGTCTTGCAACCTACATACCGTACGGATTTCTTTATGCTGTCTCTATTGGTGGCGGTGTATTATTTGTATTGTCCATCCTGTTATGCTTGCCGAAGATTATGCTAATGGCAAGACGGTTACGAGACTCTAATAATGATCCAACGTTGATGATTTTGCTTTTGGTTCCTATTTTAGGCTGGCTTGCATTATTGTATCTATTCTGTAAGCGCACATCGCCTGTATCTAATGGATTAGAGGAAAAACGTTCCGTATCGGGCCTCTTTATTTTGACTATATTAGTATTAGGCTGCTTAGCTATTAGTGCAGGTAGTACAATGATTAATCATAATTTTATAGTAGAGGAGACTGCTTATGGCAATTTAGAACCTAGTTCGTTAACGAAACAAGCAAATCGTCTTTTACAAAGTGAAACGGCTACAACAGAGGGGCGTACTGTGGTAAGTAATTATTATGAAGCTCTCAATAAAAAGGATTATCATGGTGCATATCGTTATTTGAGCGCTCGTGCTATGGAACGATATGGTACCTTTGAACTATGGGAACAAGCCATGACTAAGGAAGAGGTTCCTAAGGTGAAAGCGATACAGCTTGACTATGTTTCTCAAGACCAAGATGATGATACTGATGTAAACTATATGGGCTTTACCGTTACTTTTAAAGATAAATCAGAGCCTCTATTAGTTCGTTTGCATAATGAAGGCAAAGGCTGGGGCATTGTTGCTATTGAAGCCGCAGAGGAGGATTAGGTTATGTCAACCATAAATATATATGATTTGAACTATACTGATGCCTTCAAATTAGGTATTAGGAACTATGCTAATTTTAACGGTCGTGTTAGCCGTAGTGAATATTGGCGATTCGTGGCAGGCGTTACATTGATACAAGGATTACTTGGCATTTTAGCTTTACTTTGTAGTACCTTGGGCTTCCCTAATTATGAAGCGCTTATCGATAATATTGCTGTAGGGGTATCCCTTTTCTTTATAGTTCCCAATATAGCTATCACAGCGCGGCGTATGCATGATATTGGCCGGAGTGGTTGGACGCAGCTAATCTCATTTATTCCTGTTATAGGATTCTTTATATTTCTCATTTACGAATTGCGTCGTGGCGATCAAAGAGAGAATTCATATGGAGAAAGAACCGGATATACACCTATTACTCCTGAGGTTAGCAAAGCTACTGGTCTAGAAGAAACTCCATCCCGTCGCCAAGATTGGGCGATGGGGATTGCTATCTTTATTATCCAATCTATTATTATTGCTGATATCATTAGAGAGATATTATGGTATGGTATTAATGGGAATGGATATATGTAATAAAAATCTGTATTTATTAACAATCTCATTATTTTATTTTATAAAAGTTTAACATCTCCTTTATAGACAATATAACACTTTATAGTAAAATGAATTCTAGATGAATTTAAAAATATAGATATTAATAAATAAAGAATATCTAAGTTGTTATATGTGTTAAGTACAGCAGGACCTCGTAATATTTGCTGATTCCTGTTTGTAGCTAGAAGGAGTTTATTATGAAATCTTGTCCCTATTGTGGACATGAAGTGTTAAAAACAGAGTGTTACTGTCCAGAATGTGGGCATGTTAGTAGGCCACAAATCTCGTTAGATAAATACAATCTAGGCTTGATTGAAAACTTTAAACAATGTTTGGTTTATAAATATGCTGACTTTGATGGTCGTGCAAGTCGTAGTGAATATTGGCATTTCTTTTTAGTCTATCAATTGTTATTTGTGGCCATTCTATTTACTTGTGCTTTTTTGAGCTATATTAGCCCACTATCTAGCGTAGTAGGCGTAGGTTTTGGCTTGGTCATTCTTGTTCTTTTGTCCGTGATTATGGTTATTCCTGGTGTGGCCGTTTCAGTACGACGCTTACACGATCAAGGACAATCAGGCGGACTCGTATTTATTGGATTTATCCCGGTGGTAGGGACCATTATCCTGTTGATCCTTATGGCTCTACCTGGTGAAAGCCTATCAAATCGCTTTGGTCCCCCTACAGGTCAAGTGGTTGTAACAAAACAAATGGCCCGTGAATTAGGTCTTATTGATACTACGCCATCTATGGGACTAACTGCAGGACTATTCTGTGCTATCTTTGTGCTTTGGTTCCTGGTAGATAAACTACTTATGACTAGTGCGATGTAGGCTATGATGTATCCTATAATGAAATATAATGCATAGGTTATTCTCAAAACATATAGACATTGATTTTCAAAATCGTCAACAGTAATGATATAATATTTTCAAGTAGAATTTATTTGTTATTTCTATAGTATATAATCTAGCAATTTTATTACCTTCTATCGGCCTTGGTGTTCGTCGTTTACATGACATCGGTAAACAAGGTTGGTACCTTTTGATTAGCTTAATTCCATTTGGTATTATCTATGTTATTTACCTATTGGCTCAAAAAGGTGATGAAGGTGATAACGAATATGGTTCCCCAATGAGCTATGAAGTAATTACTGCTGAAGAAGCTGCTCGTACAGGTCTTAAAGAAACTCCAACAGAAGATATGGACCGCAAATTCATGTATGCATGCATTGGTATTATTATTCTTGAAGTAATTCTTATGAGTGTATTTTCTTAATTAGAAATAAAAAGCCTACTTACGTAGGCTTTTTTCTTTTGAAAGCGAAGCAAATAAAATTAGGAGAATATATATGATAGAAAATAATCAACAAAATGATCAACAAAATGAACAACTAAATGAACAACAAAAAGAACAACATCAAGTTGAAACCGACTCATCTAATGTAGAACCTGTGAGTACAGAGTCCAACATAGTTTCAAATAAACCTTTGACTGGGGCGGAGAAATATGCTCAGAAATTAGCTATAAAGCAACGTATTCAGGAATTAACATGTGAACTGGAGTCATTAAAGTATCCTAATGATAAATATGATATGGGGATACTGGATTCGGTTTATCGAACTGTTATTAAGAAATATGTCACTATCGGTGGGCGGGCAAGTCGGAGTGAGCTTTGGCAGTACGTATTGTTTTACTATATGGTCTTTGCCGCAATAGGAACTGTAACGGGTTTCTTGAATATATTATTAGGTAATATTATTGCATCATTTTTTATAATCTATATGTTTGTATTCATAGGGGCATATGGGCTTCTGTTGCCGACACTTGCAGTGCAAGTTCGACGCCTTCATGATATCGGAAAGTCCGGATGGTATATGTTGGTGAGCATGGTTCCTTTCGTAGGCGGTCTTCTTTTACTGTACTGGTTTGTACAGCCTAGTGAAGCAGGTCCTAATGAATATGGAAATAAGACATCTTATATTGAGATTACCCCTGATATGAGCCGAGAATTGCGTCTTAGCACGACACCGAGTTCGGGTTATAGATGGCTTATGGTGGGAATATTGATGGGACTCATTATTCTTTCGATTGTATTATGGGCTTATTCTTTATCCCATCAGTCATAGCATTTTCAATAAGTTGTGAATCAATATAAGTTATGTTGATTATGATATATAGGTTTTAATTAAAGTTAGTCTACGATATACAGTATCAATTATGATATAATTGATACTGTAATTTATATAGTTTTAGTTTTATTCTCATGAGAGGTGGCTTTATATGAGTGATTTAGTAACAAAAAAATTAGGATATAAAGATAATTTCAAATTTGTTATTATGGAGAATTATACCAATTTTAAAGGTCGTGCCAGTCGTGGTGAATACTGGCGCTTTACGGCTTTATATATTTGCTTATCTACTATTATTCAAGTGTTAAGTGCTTTGTTGAGCGACACTTTCTTGGGTATTGTTTTCTCCTTGTTATCATTAGCTATAAGTTTTGGTTTGTTATTGCCAAGCATTGCTGTATCTGTACGCCGCTTACATGATATCGGCAAATCCGGTTGGATGCTTTTGGTATCCTTAATTCCGCTTGTTGGTTGGTTCTATGTAGTGTACCTATTGGCTAAAAGCGGAGATGAAGACGTAAATGAGTACGGTCCTGTTGTGGGTTATGAAACCGTGACTGCGGAAATGGCTTCTGAAACAGGTTTAGAACCGACTCCTACATCCAGTATGGATAAAGCTGTTGCTATTATTACGGTTGTTATATATGTTGTGGGGATTGCTATTGTTGCAGCAACTACAAAATAGGTCTTACATAATTGGTTTTTGACCCAGTTACAGTTGATGCTATTGACAATGTATATAAATCTACCCTATAATATCTTGGTATATTAAGAATAAGATTGCGTTGAAAAAGACGGCATGTCTCAGGCGGATTTTGTAGAGACCAAACTCATGGGCTGAAAGGTTTGGAAATCTAGAGATGTGCGGATCACTTTGGAGCAAGCGGCAATGCCGCCGGTGAACACCGTTATATGTTTAAGTGGCTTTCACAGTTTATGTGATGAGTTGCGTCTTATGTGTTACAATCATGTGCTAGCATGGTGTGACAATCGCAGTTGCGGTGGCGCTAGCTTTCACAAGTAACGAGAGTCAGTAGGGTGGTACCACGGATATGACGTCCGTCCCTTCGGGGGCGGGCGATTTTTTTATGTAAAAGGAGCACATCATGGATTACGGTAAGACGTTACATTTGCCTGAAACAGAATTCCCAATGCGCGGCAATTTGCCTAAGCGCGAACCAGAAATCTTAAAATTCTGGGAAGACAACAAGATTTATCAAAAACGTTTGGAATTGCGTAAGGACGCAAAACCTTTCATCTTACATGATGGCCCTCCATACGCAAATGGTAAATTGCACATCGGTCATGCCCTCAACAAAACGTTGAAGGACATCATCATGAAATACAAAACAATGACTGGTCATTATACTCGCTACATCCCTGGTTGGGATACGCACGGTTTGCCAATCGAGCATGCGGTTATTAAAAATACAGGTCTTAACCGTCATGAAATGGCACCACTAGATTTGCGCAATAAATGTAAGGAATATGCATTGGAATGCGTAGAAACTCAAAAACAAGACTTCATTCGCTTTGGTGTATTAGGCGAGTGGGAGCGTCCTTATTTGACATTGCGCCCTGAGTTCGAAGTAAAACAACTTGGTATCTTCGGCGAAATGGCAAAACGCGGCCACATCTATAAAGGTCTTAAAACTGTATACTGGTGTACTCACTGCGAAACTGCATTGGCAGAGGCAGAAATTGAATACGCTGAGAAAAAATCCTTCTCCATCTATGTAAAATTCCCTTACGTATCCGAGAAAAAGGTAACATTGCCAGCTGGCGTAGATCCTAAACAAGCATTTGCTGTTATCTGGACAACTACTCCTTGGACAATGCCTGCCAACGTAGCAATCTCTGTTAACCCTGACCTTGAATATGGTTGGGTAAAAGTAGGCGACGAATATTACTTGATGGCGACTGAGCTTGTTGAAGCAGCTATGAAAGATATCGGTATCGAAGACTACGAAATCGTAAACCGTTTCTCTGGTGCAGATTTAGAATTGGCTGATTTCAAACATCCATTTGTAGAACGTAATTCCACAGTATTGCTTGGTGACCATGTAACACTTGAAGCCGGTACTGGTTGTGTACATACAGCGCCTGCACACGGTGAAGATGACTTTAACATCGTTATGCGTTATAACAAGGAAGGTAAAACTGAACTTCCTATCGTATCTCTTGTTAATGAAACTGGTAACTACACAAAACAAGTAGACGACAACCGTTATGGCGATACCGAATTCCCGTTGGCTGGTGTAGAAATCCACGATGCAGAGGTGCCTGTAATCAAAATCTTAGCGCACAACAATGCATTGCTTCACAAATCTAGCTTGCGTCACCAATACGCTCACTGCTGGCGTTGTAAAAATCCTGTAATCTACCGTGCCACAGAACAATGGTTCTCCTCTGTAGATGGGTACCGTCAACAAGCTCTTGATGCAATCGACAATCAAGTGCAATGGATTCCTAAATGGGGTCATGACCGTATCTTCAACATGGTTCGCGATCGTGGTGACTGGGTAATTTCCCGTCAACGTATTTGGGGCGTGCCAATTCCTATTTACTATTGTGAAAGCTGTGGCGAGCACATCATCAACGATGATACTATCAAAGCATTACAAGAAAAAGTAGCCGTAGAAGGCTCCGATGCTTGGTGGGCTCACAGTGCAAAAGAATTGTTACCAGAAGGTTTCAAATGTCCTCATTGCGGTCATGATGAGTTCAAAAAAGAAACTGACATCATGGACGTATGGTTTGACTCTGGTTCCTCTTGGGCTGGTGTACTTGAAGTTAACGATCTTGAAGTACCATGCGCTATGTACCTTGAAGGTTCCGACCAACATCGCGGCTGGTTCAACTCTTCCTTGTTGACTGCAGTAGCCACAACAGGTAAAGCACCGTACAACTCCGTATTGACTCATGGCTTCGTAGTGGACGGCGAAGGTCGCAAAATGTCTAAATCTGTAGGTAATACAGTAGCACCTAGCGACATCATCGACGTATACGGCGCTGACGTTATGCGTTTGTGGGTATCCTCCGCAGATTACCAAGCAGACGTGCGTTTGTCCAAAGACATCGTAAAACAATTATCCGAAGTATACCGTAAGATCCGTAATACATTCCGCTTCTTGTTAGGTAATTTGGATGACTTCAATCCAAATACCGACAAAGTGGCTTATGCAGATATGTCCGAATTCGATAAATGGGCATTGTTGCGCTTAGAAGAAGTACGTCAAAAAGTTTCTGATGCATACGAAAACTATGAATTCCACATGTTGTATCATGCAATTCATAACTTCTGTACAGTAGACTTGAGTTCCATCTATCTTGATGTAATGAAAGATACTATGTACGCTGAAGGCAAAAACAACGTAGCTCGTCGTTCTGCTCAAACAGCGATGTATGAAATCTTAAAAACATTGGTAGCAATGGTATCTCCAGTACTTTCTTTCACAGCGGAAGAGGTTTGGAAATACATGCCTAAAGAAGAAGGCATGCCTGAATCCGTTATGCTTCAAGATTGGCCACAAGGTCATCCTGAACACTTTAACCAAGAATTGGCTGACAAATGGAACCAATTGTTAGATTTGCGTACATCCGTACAAAAAGCATTGGAACTTGCTCGTCAAGATAAAACAATCGGTCACCCATTGGATGCATCCGTTACAGTATACGCTGAAGGCGCTGCATTCGACGCATTGAACGCTCTTGGTGAAGAAGGCTTGGCTAAACTCGTTATCGTATCCGAAGCTCACATCGTGAACGGCGCTGCACCGGCAGAGGCTGTAAAAGACGAAGAGACTGGCGTTGCAACAGTTGTTGTTGCCTCTGGTCTCGAAAAATGTGAACGCTGCTGGATCCACCGCGATACAGTAGGTCAAGATAGTGAACATCCTACACTCTGTGCACGCTGTGCCAGCGTTGTAAAAACACTATAATAAAAGTGCTGTCATAAGACTACTATAATAAAAACGCTGTAGTAAAAAATCTATAATCAAAATAATTCTATTATCAAGATTATAGGAATTATCAAAAAAAGACCATCCTGTTGAACTTCACTTCCCAAAATTGTGTCCAATTTTGGGGGAGCAGCTCACTGGGGATGGTCTTTTTTATGTTTGTAAATCCTTTGGCACTGTTAATTGTTTCCAATTATCTAGTTCAGGAATTTCCAAGGTATTTATCGTTTTTTGAATCCAATAGTTTAAGGATACTTCGTTCCCCACATATTGTTCGAATAAGTAGGTCTTACCAGGCGTGTCTTGTGGGTTTCCATCGTCATCGATGGTATGACGGGCCGACTCTTTCAGATAGAGCTGAACCCTAAATGGGGTCGACTGATTGCCTTTAAAAATAAAATAGGATGGGCCCACAAAGTCATGGGTACGAATATTAATTTGTTCGTACTTTTTCTCTTTCAACCCTTGCAAGGCAGTCTGAATCATAGCGTTCGCATCGTCGTACTCCTCTAGCAAGAATGGCTGTTGATCCACATCGAGCACGTAGTGCCAGGTCGGCTTTTCTTCATTCTTTTCGATGGACCAATTCTCTTCGAGACTAGGTAACTGACGATTATGGTAAAGCTCTTTTAATAGGCTTAAGGTATTTTCTTTGTTGTATACGGCCTTATAAACGATTTCATGTCCTTCTGTTGGATCATAACCGTGCAGTCTTACTTGATAATGATTTCGTAGCATCCGCGTTACATCGAGCTTGAAGATATTGCGCAATGCATCTGGAACGGATAGGAAACGATTGTAAAAGCTGAGCTTCATTTCTTCTTGTGACTCTAAGGCTGTTTCAATGGTTTGCCAGTCGTATAAAGTCGTATCCCATAGGAAGTCGTCCATAGTCACAGATAAACGGGCCGCATCTTGAGGCCAGGTGGCAGGTGCAGGGCGCACCGTAGTGGTGGATTCGGCAACGCCTTCTTTGTATTGCCAGTGACCATCAACCTCTTCAAAGGCAGTTAATCGTTCTTCTGCTTCGTCATCGATGGGAATATCCTTTAGCTCCGGATCTAAATTGGCTTTGTGAGACAAGATATATTGATGGGATTGCTCGTAATAGGATACGGCTTGATCTAAATCTGGTTTGCCTGTTACATAGCCTTTTTCGTAGGCATAGCCCAAGGCAACACGTGTTAAGGCGCGCGTAATATCGTAGAAAAGAACGCGATTTTCCTCTTCGAAGGCGCGTTGTTCTTCATCTAAGACACGCAGTAACGATTGTACACCGAAACGAATGTTTTTCGTCACCCCTAAACCGTGGATTCGCATATAACCAATATAGGGCAAGGCGAACATAAAACGATCTTTTGTAGCCGCCATATGCGTTAAGTCTGCAATGAGGCCCCAGTCGAGAGGGAGGTGACCTATGTGAAAGATATATCCAAAAGCCGCCTGCAAGGCGGTGTACCCCGCATCACTAAACTCTTTTGTTGCCGCACGGCGGTAGAGACCAATAGCCTTTACCGGATCGTAGGGGATAGTACAACGTAAATTTTTGGCATCATAGAAATGATAGTAATAATCCGCTAATTCTGCGATGCTTTCAGATTGACCTAAGGCGGCACCTTTAGTGAACCACGTGAAAGCATCCTCGAATTTACCGTTTTCATGGCAGTCGAGGCCTGTATATAGCATCATGGCTGGGTTGCCAAGCTCGGCCGCAGTCTTGGCGACGCGGCGCGCATTGGAAAAGTCGGCTTCATCGATATAGATATTGCGCAAGTTTCCTTGGAACATGGCAAGACCGTTGTCGAGAGCCTTATTAAACCATTCTTTCGCCAGGTTAGATGCATTTTTTTGCAATTTTTCGTCTGGCACGGTGCCTTGTAAGGCGGCGATACGATCCTGTACAGAGTTTGCTGTAAGGCTTCTTTGAATGCGTTTAGTCCAGCTCATGGGCGGAGGTGTTAGCATAGCTTCAGCGGAGTCGATGCGATTATCATCGCGCCAGAAAAAGACATTGCCTATAACATATTGGCAATAGGCATCGCCTCGATTCGCATGGTCATAGACAATGCGGAAAGCATCGTCGAAGGAGATTTGCATATCCTTCTCCACTGTAGGCGTGATGGAACCTTTGATACGCAAGGCTTGTAATGTACCGATAGGGCTACAACGGCGAATGCTATCGTGTAAGCACTGATACGTGCGCATATTGTCCTCTGGGAAGTTAGACTCTTCCCAGGTAAAGCGAGGCCCTGCATAGACACGTGCCAAGAGGGCATAGGCATCACCTAGCTCTCTAGCCTCTGGATCGTTGGCTATTTTGAGAGCATCTTCTTTAGTATCTATATCACTTTCAAGAAGGGTGGTCATATCGTTTCGCAAGGCACGATGATCAGTTTGTACTGTCCCTTGCTGATTATTGACGATGAGTTCTAACTGACGTAAGCCTTCTTGAGCCATTCTTTGATTATAGGATGTAAAAATCATGTGGAAGACCTTTTGCAGGCGTTCTGTAAAGTACTGTACCATTAGGCCTCCTTTTATACGATAGAATACATATTTATTATATAACGAATGCGAGGTACCGTAAAAGAGGCAATGCTAGTATAACTGCATGTCATCTATTGATATTATATTGATATCGTTTAACTATTCTCACAATATACTAGTTTATTTCTAATATGTCCGTATGTAATACAATTTAATACGGAAGCTTTAGTATGTGTTGTATTAAAGCGCAAAAAATCCCCTCTGAAGAAGATCTGTTATCACAAATTTTATGTGATGGTTGAAATCTTTCAGAGGGGTTATTATGTATCCTAGTTCGTAGGAATACATATTATTTTTTGTTGTAATCGCCAAACCATTTGTTGTAGATTTTTTGGTAAGTGCCGTCTTCTTTAAGTTCTTTAAGAGCTTTGTTAACAGCTTCTTGTAAAGCTTTGTTGCCTTTTTTCACGCCAAGCACTGTGCCAGGAGATTGTGTAGGTTCGCCTACGAGTTTAAGGTCTTGGTCAGCACCTTGTTTGAGGTAGTACATAGCTACAGCGTTATCGATGATAGCGCCATCAATTGTACCGGCTTTCAATTCCATGAAGATATTAGCATTGGAATCGATTTGTTTTACAGTTGTATTAGGAATTTTTTGAGCCATTTCAACAGGGATTGTGCCGATTTGAACACCTACAGTTTTACCTGCTAGTTCATCCATATTGTGGATGGTAGTGTTGTCTTTACGTACAACTGTGATGAAACCGCCTTGATCAAAGTATACATCGGAGAAGTCCAATACTTTTTCACGTTCAGGAGTAGCGTTGATACCTGCAGCAATCATGTCGATATCGCCAGATTGAACAGCTGGAATCAAAGCGTCGAAGCCCATGGATTTGAATTCCATTTTTAGGCCGATTTTTTTGGAAATTGCTTCGGATAAATCAACATCGAAACCAACGTATTTGTCGCCTTCAGTAAATTCGAATGGTGGGAATGTAGTTTCAGAACCTACACGCAATACACCTTCTTGTTGTGTCATTTTTGGTTTGTCGTTGCCACAACCAGCCAATAAACCCATTGCTGCTACCGCTACAAGGGCGATGGCTGTCAATTTTTTGAACTTAAACATAGTATCCTCCTCAAACATCCATATACATGGTTTATACATTTCTGTTTATATTGTACGGAATTTTACACCAATAGGCAATAACATTGTATAATTAAGAGTACATGAGTTTCATATTTAAAAATGGATTTCATTTAACATTATTTAAATCCATCGATTTGCACACATTTTTGATTATATCTATTGGAGGCGCTATGAACCTTATGCATACATTTTCCGATCTTTGTAAAAGCTTCGCCCCAGATGCTTTTGCGGTGAATTATACATTAGCTAAAAACCCTGAGATTTCTAGTCAAGAATTCGAGTCCGTCAAAACCATTGGTGCTGTTCTCGAAAAACATGGCATGGACGTAACCTATGAATTCTGTAATTTACCGACTGCCTTCAAGGCCTCTGTTGTGAAAGTAGATAACCCTCAAGGTCGTTTAGCGATACTTTGTGAATATGATGCACTGCCAGAGGTAGGCCATGCATGCGGTCATTCCGCTAGTGGTTCTATGAGCGTGTTGGCTGCATTGACACTGCATAAAATGCAAGAAGAGGGCGTAGCTTTCAACATGGACATCGATATTATCGGCACACCAGACGAAGAAGCGATGGGGTGCAAGGTGGATATGTGCAATGCAGGGGTATTTAAAGAATACGATTTTGCCATCATGGTGCATCTCGACGGCGAGGAAACACGGCCAAATTCACAATTTTTGGCACTCGATTGTTTCCGTGCTAAGTATCATGGTAAGCCAGCCCATGCAGCCGGAGAGCCTTGGAATGGCATCAATGCGGTAAATGGTGTGCAACTCGCCATCCATGCTATGGATATGATGCGTCAACAAGTGCGCCCTGAAACGCGCATCGGCACGTGGATCATTGCTGGAGGTACCGCATCCAATGTGATTCCTGCCTTCGGTGAATTAGAGGTCACCTTGCGTCACACAGAGCGGGAGTACTTGAATTGTTTATCTGAGCAAATCAAAAAAATCTTTGAAGGGGCTGCCCTTTGTACAGATACAACTGTGGATGTAGAGTTTTATGGCAACCCTTATGATGATATGAACCAAAACCACCGTGGCACAAAGCTTATCGAAGAGGTAATGGCCGACATGGGCCTCGATTTTGAACATGGTCCGGCAGCCCTCGGAGGTAGTTCAGATATTGGCAATGTAAGCTATCAATGTGCGGCACTCCATCCTAAATTGCGCCTCGCTGGCGAGCCGAAGGTGTGCCATTCTAAAGAATTTGCCGGTGCCATGTTAGAACCTACCATTGAACAAACTATCATCGACGGCGCTAATATTATTGGTGGCGCTTTACTACGACTCGTAGAAAACCCAACAACCTTAGAAGAAATTGTAGCTGAATTTAAAGGATCTCTAGGGGATAGTCATAGGATACTATGAGGATACTCATTTGAAATTCAAGATATTGATAAATCTATTTTAGATACCATGAGGGAGGCTGTATGTCCTCAAAGGAAACATTAACTATAAAAAATTATATTGGTCTTATAGGTGATAAACCAATTCGATTTATCGCATCCGATGTAGATGGCACCTTGGTAAACGATGCAAAGGCGATTCCTGAGGATGCCATTGAGGCGATTCGTGCAGCTCGTGAAAGTGGGATTCGGGTAGCCATTGCATCTGGCCGTGCTTGGAATGAGATGAATGATGTCATCGAAAAATTACCATGCTTGCGCTATTTCATGTGCACCAATGGTGCTTACGTGATGGATAAGGACGAAAACCGAAGTCTATTCCACGTAAATTTTGATAAAGAACAAGCTCTACACTTGTTACACAAACTATTAACCTATGGCGTTTATGTAGAGGCCTATGTGAAAGACCAAATCTTTGGCATGTATCCACCCTCTAGATATATTACACCTGAACGCTTAGGGGTATGTGCTAGTGAACGTAATGGAGAAGATAAAAAGACTTTGCATGGCATAATGGATAATCATCTGCCTAATACTAAAAATCAGATTTCTGGTACAGGAGACACTCGTCTGCCAGGAGCAACTTATGATCACTATGCATTAGCGGAAGGTAATGAAGCAGCAAAGGTAAAGATGTCTGAATGTGAAATAGAGCAATCTAATTTCTTCTTTAGACCTAATATTCGTCCATTTATCTTGGCTACGCGGACCATGGTATGTGATCTATTAGCTCATATGGAAGCCTTAAATGAAGGTCCAGAGAAAATTCAAATCTTCTACGGTGACGAGCCGATGCGTCAGCGTATCTTGCAAGACTTACGAGATGAATACCAAGGTCTGTCCCATGATGGCACAGGTCGTGAACGTTTTTATGATGTATTGCTCTCTAGTGAAGGCAATCTAGAATTCGTGTTGCCCCACACTACAAAGGGCACTGCTGTAGAAGCCTTGGCAAAACATTGGGGCTTAAGTCCCGATGAGGTGATGACACTGGGGGATAGCGAAAATGATCTATCTATGTTACGCTTTGCGGGTGCAGGGGTGGCGATGGGCAATAGCAAACCGAACATTAAAGAAGCGGCACGATACGAAACGACAGATAATAACCATCAAGGCGTGGCAAAAGCAATCTATTCGGCTATTGCGTATAATAGTGAAGTAAATAAGAAAAAATAATTATAATAGCTGTTGTTGTATTGAAATATTATGAATATATTTTTGAGCTAGCGTGATGTTTGTGATCTTATATATTTAAAATATGAATCCTACTACTTAAAAATAGATAATGTTAAGTTTGGCACAGATAAATAGTACATAGGAGGTGATGTATAATGGGGAATCTAAAGTTTAATATTGACGACACTTGTGTTAAATGTGGCGCTTGCGCTGAGGATTGTCCTGTTCAATGCATCACCGAAGGTAAGACTCGATTTAATATCGGGAAAGGCTGTATCGGTTGTGGAGACTGCTATTCGATCTGCCCTGTGGGAGCAGTAAAGATGTATAAACAGAAGGATGTTAAGGATGTTAAGGATATTAAAGAGTAATATAACAGCAAACTAAGCTGTATGTTAAAGCTGTATTTCAGTCTTTTAAACTGAATCTTAGGATTTTAAATCTGCGTCTTAATATCTTGAATTTATATTCTAATTTTAAAATCGTATTCTAGTATCTCACATCTGAATTTAAGTACATATTATAGCTATATAAATAAAAATCCGAACATTGGATTCTTATTTATAACTTACATACGGAATATATGGAGTCGTTATACTTCCTATGGTATAATAAACTGTAATGAAAAATTAGCGTTTGGCTCGGAAAAACGCACCCCCAGTACAGAACTGTATGGGCATAAAAAATAGTGAATATACTTTCACAAATAGATGCATATGGAGGAAGGCATGGAAAACAAGGAATTTGTAATTGTTGTTGACTTTGGTGGTCAATATAACCAATTGATCGCACGCCGTGTTCGTGAAAATCACGTATACTGCGAAGTATATCCATACAACAAAGCGCTGGACAAAATTAAGGAATTAAAACCGCAAGGTATCATCTTCACAGGCGGCCCTAACAGCGTGTATGAAGAAAACTCTCCAAAAATTGAGAAAGAGATTTTTGAACTTGGTATTCCTATTCTTGGCATGTGCTATGGCATGCAATTTATGGCGCATACATTGGGGGGCGAAGTTAAATCTGCGGACAACCGTGAATTCGGTAAAACACCTACTAAAGTGGATACTACATCTCCATTGTTCAAAGGCTTGGAAGAAGACCAAGTTGTTTGGATGTCTCACGTTGACTATGTAGCAAAGGTTCCTGAAGGTTTTGAAATCGTAGCACATACTAAGGATTGCCCTGTTGCATCCATGCAAAATAAAGAACGTAAACTATATGCTATGCAATACCATGCGGAAGTATTGCACACTGAACATGGTAAAGAAATGCTTCACAACTTCTTGTACGAAGTATGTGGCTTCACAGGCACATGGACAATGGCAAACTATGCGAAATCTGCTATTGAAGACATCCGTAACACAGTAGGCGATGGCAAAGTATTGTTGGCATTGTCTGGCGGTGTAGATAGCTCTGTTGCGGCAGCCCTTATCTCTAAAGCTGTAGGTGACCAATTGACTTGTATCTTCGTTGACCATGGTTTGATGCGTAAAAACGAAGGTGACGAAGTAGAAGCAGCTTTCAAAGATTCCGGCATGCATTTTATCCGCGTCGATGCAGAAAAACGTTTCTTAGATAAATTGGCTGGCCTTGAAGATCCAGAAGCGAAACGTAAAGCTATCGGCGAAGAATTCATCCGCGTATTCGAAGATGAAGGTCGTAAAATCGGTTCTGTTGACTTCTTGGCACAAGGTACAATCTATCCTGACGTTATCGAGTCCGGTACTGGTGAAGCAGAAGTTATAAAATCTCACCACAATGTAGGCGGCTTACCTGCAGTTGTTGACTTCAAAGGCCTTATTGAACCATTGCGCAACCTCTTCAAAGACGAAGTGCGTGAACTTGGTTCTGAATTAGGCTTGGCTGACTACCTAGTATGGCGTCAACCATTCCCAGGTCCTGGTCTTGCTATTCGCGTAATGGGCGAAATTACGAAAGACAAACTCGACATCTTGCGTGATGCGGACTACATTTTCCGTGACGAAATTGCAAAAGCTGGCCTTGATCGTAGCATCAACCAATACTTTGCAGTATTAACATCTACACGTACCGTAGGCGTTATGGGTGACTTCCGTACATACGACTACACATTGGCATTGCGTGGCGTAACAACAACAGACTTCATGACTGCTGACTGGGCGCGCATCCCTTACGACGTATTGGACACAATCTCCCGTCGTATCGTAAACGAAGTACAACACATCAACCGTATCGTGTACGATATTACATCTAAACCACCTGCTACCATTGAGTGGGAATAAAAGAATATATTAACTTTTAAAGCCTTCCATTTATTTAAGTGGAAGGTTTTCATATAATGATAAGTGTAAGTTGGTAGAAATTAAATAAGTGAGAATAGTATTAATCAATTATATAGGGAGAAAGACTATAGAGTTTTTATTGTAGATAATTGTAGTTTTATAGTTTATCTAAAATTTATAATGACTCTATATGATAAGGGACTAAGATGATAAGAAAAATACTTATAAAAAACTATAGGTCTATAAAAAAAATTGAGATTAGTAATATTTCTAATAAATTAGGATTAATAGGAGAAAATAGCTCTGGTAAAAGCTCTATATTATTTGCGATATTAACTTTTTTAGGAGAATATAATATAAAGGAGTCGGATTTTAGGTTTGATAAAGATGGAAATCGTAAAGACGAAATTACTATAGGTATAGGCATAGAGTTTGATGACTTTTCAATTAAGCGTATATTAGCGAATTCAGATTTAAATACTAATAAGCCAAATTGGTATTCAAATGCACTTGAAGAATCTAAAGGCGAAAGACGTAGAAGATTAGAGAGTAAAGCTTATTTGAAAGATTTACGAAAGAATATAAAACAAGAATGGGGAATTGATAATCATAGTAATGTTTTATATTTTAAAATTGTTTATAAATATGATAAGGTGATAGAGTCAAATATCTTTTTGACGGATGCTAGCTTTAGTGAATCGATTACATCTGAGTTGAGCTCTGAAGATATTAGAGAGATTCAAAAGATTATACAACCTAGATATGCATATTTACATGATGAAAGAAATTTTTTGGGAGAAGGTTTAGGAGAGGTTGATAGTACTACTAATAAATTATTTAGACTTTTGTTACCTTCAATAAATATAAAAAGAACTCTCTCCAATCAATCAGTTGACAATACAATAATTTCTAAGCTATCTATACCTGAGATTAATCAATATCTATTAAAACGTGTTCAAGAAGAAACAGTTGAAATAACAAATAAATTAAATAATAATCTTCAAGACTCTTATGATGATACTATAAAAATATCATGGCAATTCTCGAATCAACTTTTTGAAAATATACATATAAAAACAAATTTTAGATTTGCAAATATATATAGAGATATAGACTTTCAATCTGTCGGTTCAGGGACAAGAAGTATGTATAAGATTGTATTATTACAAACTTTACTGGAGATGCAGAGAAGTGGTGTTGAACCTGTTCTATTTTTGCTTGAAGAACCTGAATTATACCTTTATCCTAAATTGGAAAAGAAAATGGCAGATTTTATTTGTACAATTGCAAAAGAACATCAAGTTATGTTAACTACTCATTCTCATATGTCTATAATGAGCTTTGATAGAGGAACATTATTTAAAATTTTTAGAGAAAATCCGACTAAGCACTCATTACCTGTTACTAAGATTAAACCGTTAGAATCTAGTTTAGAGGTAATGCAATTACTAGGTTATGATATAACATATCTTTTAGGAAAAGAGTATCTTGTTTTTGTTGAAGGAAAAGATGATCAGAAGGCTTATGAGTATTTAGTCAAGACGATATTCAGAGATGATATAAGTTCAAAATTTATGATGTTAACTAGTGTATCAAAATTATCCATGGCAGTTAATTCTAGTGTTTTGAAATATATTAATACAAACTCTAAAAGTGTTTTTATTGTAGATTCGGATGGTGGAAATACAGAAAAACAAAAAAAAGAAGTTATAGATGAAATTTGTAAATTTGATAAAGAATTAAAAAAGGAGGATTTTTCAAATAAAATAGTTTTAACTAAATATTGTATGTTAGAATGTTATACATTTGAAAAGGCACTGTTGAAGCATCATATATCTGATGAAGATTTATATGCAAAAAAAGAAAAATTTATTAATGATAATATAGAAGTAATTAATGCGTGTTTAGAAGACAGGAATCAAAAAAGATTGGATAATCCAGAAATAGTATCTTTATCTTTAGAAGATAAGTTTGAGCATATTAGAAAATATGGTTTTACAAAAAAATTGATTAAAACCTTTAGGAAAGTTATAGGGGGAGCAGGATTTAAAAAAATAGAAAAGTTAACAAAAGAGGAATTAGAGTTATACTGTGAGTCATTAATCCAAGATTTAAAAAATGCATTTAATATTACCTAAATTTATTGATATTTATTGCAATGTTAAAGTTGAATAAGCCTCCTATCTTTATTGATTGGAGGCTTTTTTTAAAACTACAATTGAAATGTTATATAACTGTGGACTAAAATAGTTTTAGATTAAAAATTTTATATCTTGTAGTTATTATAATACATTAAAAAGTGTTAGTGTTATTGGAAAAATAGAGGGGAAAATGTTAGGAGCATCAGAGCGAATTGAATATATTACGAATTATATTGTAAATTACGAAAATAATATTAAAACACTCAATAAGTTAGGGTTATTTAATGATGCTACATTATTTGAACTTTTTGCGATTGAGTGTGTAAGTCTTTGGTTTGGGCAACGTTTTTTTAATCTAAATAGTACCAGAGCAAATTATCCTTATGTTGATCTTATTTCATCTGATAATCAAATTTTTGTTCAAGTTAGTACAAATCAGGATATAGTAAATAAAATCAAATCAACACTAGAAAAAATTAGTAGTAATAAGGCGTATAAGGATAAACTTAAAGAAGTTTATTTTTTTGTATTGCATAATCCATCTATATCAAATGTAAAGGACTATTCGCATGATAATCAAATCGGTAATATAGAGTTTTTGAAAGACAAACATCTTATTACCACGTTGGATATAATTGAAAAAGCGAAGGTGGATTTGGAGTTTCAAAAAAAACTTTATAAACTTTGTATTTATGAAAGTAATACTACATCAGTTTGTGCAACTAGTCTTAAGCAAGCTGTTGATAATAGTAAATTCTTGATAGAATCTAATATAGATGATTTAATTGCAGGAGAATATGAAATTGATAGATCCGATAAACTACTTGAAATGAATGAAGCATCAGATAGATTTATTTCAGTTCAAGGTGTAGCAGGATCTGGGAAGTCTGCACTATGTAAAAAGTTTCTTAAAGATAAAGACCTTGTTTTATTTGCACGTGCTGAAAATATTGTTGAAGTTAATTCTCTTGATGATATTTGGAATCTTAATTTACAAGATGTATTCCAATATACCGCTAATAAAAATATTTTTATATATGTTGATGCACTTGAGTTTATTGCTGATGCGCCAAAAACAAAGCATGATCTTTTATTTCAACTTTATAATAATGCGGTTAATTATGAACATGTTCATATTATTACATCGTGTAGATCTTCTGAAAAGAATGCATTCTTAAAAATTGAAAGTACTTTTTCGATAAAATCTATTGAACTTGATGTGCTAGGAAATCATGATATTAATAGAATTGCTAGTAAGTATCCTGTAATTATGCACTTAAAGGAAAATCCTGTATACGAACAGATTTTAAACATTCCATTTTATTTAGATTTGATTATCTCGAAGGTAGATGATAAGGCTGAGATTGAAAATATTAACTCCTTTAGAGGCTATATTTGGTCTGAAATTATATGTTTAGGTAAAAATAATACATATTCACAAATCGAATCTACTGAAATTCGCAAAGCAATAGAATATATAGCTCTCGAGAGAGCGAAGAATTTTTCTTCTGGCGTATTAGAGGATGATTTGGATACTAAAATTGTGTCAATTTTAAACTCAAATGGGATAATAGCACGTAATTCTAATAAAGTGCGCTTAAAATATGATATTTTTGAAGATATTTGTTTTGAAAGACTTATTGACAATAAGTTTGATCTTTGTAAAGGCCAGTATGATGTTTTTTTTAATAACATAGAAGCTTTTGGAAGATGCGTGTATAGAAGATATCAGATATGGGTGGAAAATAAACTGTTTTCTCGGAGCGATCGAGAAAAGTTTTTATATAATCTGATTTATACTGATAATGTTTCAAATAAATGGAAAGACCAGACAATAATTGGGATTTTGAAATCAGATTATTGTAAGATTTTTTTTAGTCAATATGAAAATCTCATTGAAGGAGATCTTTTGAACCGCTTTCTAAAGCTTGAAAATCTTTATGCTTTTAGTACAAAAGTAATCAAATTTTCATATAATAATGATTATTCAGTCTTATCTCCACTTGGTGTAGGTAGAGAATGCCTTATTAGTTTATTATTCACTACAAAAAAATATAAGGATGAGGCATATAAAGATGAGACTATTAAGCTTTGTGTAGATTATTCTAAAATCGGTCAGTTTAATTCGATAATAGCACAGAATGCTTGTGAGATATTGGAGTATTATATTCAAAAAGAGTTAGAAAGTGCTGAAAAACAATGGGATTTGTTACACGTTGAGTTAGTTAATAACCTATTATCAGCACTATATTTAATGGCAGATTATGCTATTTCATGGATAAAAGCGTTTTGGGAACAGATTAGTGAAGCTTTTATAAAGAATGAAGATAATTCTCTTGGAAGAAATTCAACGGATTTTATTGAATATACATTAAAAAATACAACGCCTAGTCTTGCAATTTGTTTAGGTGAAGAACTATGCCGATTAGCAGATATATATTGGTTAGAGAAAAGAGAAATGAAAAGGAGGCCTAGATTTTTAAATCATAGATCTATAACTGAATCTGAAGTGTGGGGATTATCAGAACAGGCGGATTCATATTCATATACATTTAAAACAATTTCTCAGAATATGTTCTTACATATTCTTGTGAGATATAATTTTAAAGTAGCTTTATGGTGGATTATGAATTTAACTAATCATGTCGCAAATTCTGTATATGAAAATACCCCAAATGAACTTTCAAAAATAAGATTATATGTAACAAATAAAATCGATAAAGAGTATCTTTTTTCATATAAATTTTGGCTTGTTGGAACACAAGAAGGTGGGATTCATTATCTAGTTGACGATGCACTTTATGTTCTTACAAGAAATATTATAGAGTTGTTAAAATCTAATCAATATGACGATGAAAGAAAAAAGCAATTTTTGCGGTTTATCAAACAGGAGATACTAAAAAATGCAAATAATGTAATGATGTTAACGGTTATTTCTTATATAGGATTTTATTGTAAAAATCTACTACCAGGATATTCACTAGAGCTGTTAAGTAGTATTGATTTGATAATTGCTGATATTCATAGAGTTGTATTATTTACTCCGAATCCAGTAATAAATTTGCTTGAAAAACAAATGTTGCAAACAGTGGGAATTTCTGATTTTGAAAAAAGATATCCTATTGATAAGAATCTTCTTTTATCATTACAGGAGTATATGATCCAAATGCAATTAATAAGTAGTGAGCAGGTTGCTGAGAAGGCTCAGGCTATATTGGACTACTTATATTCTCTGTATCCAAATAATAAAGAATATGCTAAAGAAAATTTACAGATTCAAAATATGGATCTTAGAAATGCATCGGTACGAAGTATTGGAAATAATCTTACAGAAATTCAACCCGTAGTTGTTGGTGAAGCAAAAAAAATCACTGAGGAAAATGATAATAATCCTTATATAATAGAACGAAAAAGATTAAAGAGTATTATTCAAGACTGTCATGAAAAAATACAGAAAAATTATTTTGATCTCTCATCATGCTTGGTTCAAATAGAAGCGTTAAGAACATTACTGCAAACTGCATTAATACCGGCTGAGATAGAAGACGTGTTGGTGGGACTTATAGCATATTCATTTGGTTTTGATGATATGGATGAAGAGTGTAGATCGAATTTTTGTCAGATTTGGATTGATGGTATTGAAAAACTATTTAATGGTGAATCTTTTATTTTTGATATATCCTTGTCAAAAGTATTATTTGCACAGGTTGAACATAATCTTAATGATATTGTAAAGGCGAGATTATTACATCTTATGGTTGATTGCATTCTTTACAGAGGCCATAATGGGATTATTAATAAAATTTCTACTCAGCTTAAGCATTATTTAGTGACTAATAAGGTTTTAGCAAAATCTATGTTTAGTACTATTGTAGCTGTTTCTGAAGATGAAATGCGAAGACATTTGTATAATGCTGAGCAAGTTTGCCTTAAGGAGCCATCATATAAGTATTTTCCAAATATGCAGGAACCTCCTATTTTGATTGAGAGAGTATCTGAAAAGAATAATATCCCTTTATATAAAAATAAACGTAAAGAAATAGTTGAAGATTTTTTAATAAAGGGGATACAAAAAAATTATTCTAGTTGGACGATTAATAAGTGTGAAATAGGAACTCTTTGTTACGCTATAAACTGTGGTCTTGATTTTAATGATAGAGATTTTGCTTTGGTTTTTAGTGAACTCTTTCCAACTATGATTAGATGCTGTAAAATTCGAGATCATTATAAATTTTTAGGTTATTCTTCTAAACATGAAGTGATACATTTTTTAGCACAATATCTGACAACTCAAAGGGACATAGAGCCTGCACTTACTATAATGTTTGATTTTGTTGATTTTACAGATATTAATAAAGATGGAGTTGAAGTATTTCTTGAGATTGGCTCTTGTTTTTTAACATCTTATTTTGATGGATATATTAATTCGGATATTCGTCGATTATTAGAAAGTAATATTCTTAAATTTGAAAAACGTATTTTAACTTTGTCAGAAAGATGGGTAAAGCAGGAATTAAGTAGAATGTTACTTTTGTCTTTTCCGCAATATTCTGCGAAGGATTGGAATGAACTTCAAACTAGTTACTCCTATGCCGATAAAATGTTTCTTATAGAGCTTTGGTCTAGATATGGGCATGAACATTTTATAGAACTAATCAATATAATATATCAGTTACATATTACAGAGCTTTTACCCGAAATCCTCATACCTATACACGAAAGTATAAGGAATCTTGAGGTGGGTAATCAGAAAGAATTGAAACAACAAGTAAATGCAGTTGAATCAATTCTAAATATGATTATTACAAAAGCATTTTTGGTATTTAGTGATAAAATAAAGAATGATACTGAATTGATGACTGCCTATGAAGGGATATTGGAAGTGTTGGTTTCTCTAAGCATTGAGGAAGCTGCAGTGATACTTGATGAATTTAGAACTCACTAATTTTATATTTAAACTTAAAGTATTAGAATAAAGTGTATTTTACAAAAAGATTATTTTCGTAATAATTTTAATATTGGCTATAAAATAACTTATGATCTCATTGATTATTATTAAGATTTTTTTATTAAGTAGCATAAATCTAATTAGTATTATTTTTAGGGTTTAATGATTTCTTTATTAGTAATGAGTTAGTTTTAGTACATTAAGGCTTAAAACTATTCCTTATGGTGATATAACTGGAGATAGCTATGAAAACAACAAAATCTTTTGGCAACCATTCCAAATATTCTCTCCATGATGCAAGGGTACAGAAAATAGAATACGCAGATGATAATTTGATCCTTACATTTGAGTATATTTTCTCTTATGAGAATGGTGTTGAACAAACTCATAAGGCTCAAGTTGTGTTTGAGACGTGCGATATAGATTTTTTCGAAATTCTCGTATTTAATAATACAATACTAGATACTTTTACAGGTAAAAGAATTGAGTTACCTCAGTATCAACAGGATTATAGTGAAAGCGAATTTGAGGTCATTACGGAGACCTATAATTGGGGACACGCTGTATTCCAGGGGTGGTTATGGACCGAAGGGAATCCAGTACACTGTATAATGAACATATACTTTAAAGGTGATATGGTATATGTAGTTGAATGAGGCCCGAAATGAGTAATTTAGATTTTACTATTGGTTGTACAGTTACTTTCTTCAGCAAGAAGAGAAGAACTCCACCGAATTTAAATAATGGAATGTACTATCCTCATTTTGTTATAAAAGGTACTGAGGAATATCTTGGTATCAATTTTATTGATGGTGAAGATGTCATCTTTAATAAACCAATTCAAGCTAACGCTTTACCAGTATATGAAACCGTAGATTATTCTGCGCTACAAGCAGGTGCAGAGTTCCTCATCATGGAAGGTGGTAATATTGTTGGTGAAGGGATTGTAAAAGAAATCTTTCAACATAAACCGTATGGGAGTAAATAACTATGGGTTATAAAAATGTATGTGTAAACTGCCGAATTTCCTTGTCGGAGGGTACAAACTACGAGTTGTTTAACAGAAATAAAACCTGCCCTACCTGTAAAGGTAAAATGTACTTTGTAAACGAGAAGTTCAAGGCTCCTAAAAAATCTAATGACAAAGAATGGAAGATTATCGAGTATTTGTTGTTGAGCGGCTATGACTTCCGAAATCCTTATTGTGGTCATGAAAGTTGCATTTATTTTGAGTTTCCTAAGAACTTACAAGAGGCTGAGGCATTTATTCGCGAATTGAGGAAACTAGATTAACAGTTAGGAGGTTTCGTATGGCACAGCAAGCTATGGATTTTTCTTTCTGGAATGAGAAGTGGAAACAAGGTTACTATAATCGAGAGAAAGGCATCCGTGCGAATCCATTATTAGAGTATTGGGATAAACGGGCTAATGATTTTTCTCTTATGCGTAAAAGCAATGACTATGACTTTGGTCGAAAGGTGTATGCTGTGCTTAGCCATATTTTGACACCCGACTCTACCTTGTTAGATATAGGGGCTGGTCCGGGTTCCTTTACGATTCCTTTTGCTCAACATATTAAATCTGTTACCGCTATCGAGCCCTCTAAGGGCATGGTTGCAGTCCTTAAAGAAAATGCCAAAGAATTAGGTGTAGAGAACTTTAACATCATTGAAGAAATGGTACAGGACTTACCTCAAGATGGATCTTTTGACTCCCAATTTGATGTAGTGGCTATTTCTTTAGTACTTTGGATGTTTCCTGATGTGTGGCCTCGGCTTTTACAAATGGAACAATACTCTAAAGGCTATTGTGCAATCGTAGCTGGCATTCCCGATTGGAAGAATCCTCGGGAAGCTAGCAAATCTGATGTACAAGAGTTTCAAATTCTGTATAATATGTTACTTTCACAAGGGCGCTCACCTAATGTAAGCATCATTGATTATAGATGTGAACGTACTGTAGAAGATGAAATCGAGTGTCGAAAGATCATATACGAACAGTACTATGGAGACTTAACGCCAGCAGCAGAGGAACAAATCAAAAAAGAAATCATAGCAAAATCTAAGGACAATAAATGCTTGATTTCCTCTCGGTCTGCTATAATCTGGTGGAATCCTAAGGAAGTTGTGTCACACACCTAAGATGTAGTTCGTAAATGGATTAGAAAAGGCAGTAGCATGATTAATATCGTTAAGGGCGATAGGGTGATTACCTATACCGAAGAAAAAAACTTTACCCCTCAGCAGGTAGCAGAACTGTTTTTATCTGTTCGCTGGGTGGTGGGGAAATATCCGGACCGATTGCACAAGGCTCTAATGAATTCATCGCGCGTGATTACTGCTTGGGATGGAGATCGCTTAATAGGTCTTATTCGCGTCATGGACGATAGTGAACTTGTGTGCTTCATCAATTATGTGTTGGTTCATCCTGATTATCGGGGCCGAGGTATTGCAGGGCACTTGCTAGAAATGGTGAAAGACGCTTACAAATCGTATTTGTACATCAATGTTATGATTGGTGAAAGTAAGAATGCTCCATTCTATGAGAAACATGGTTTTAAGATCAAAGACAATTCATTGCCGATGCAATATCGGAATGTACCGAAGTATACGAAATCATAAAATAAATTAGTGTTGATTAAATGTTATTTCGGCAATCTATTTGGGAGTGTAGAGATGGATAAGGTATGGAATTATAAGAACTTCAATATGGTTATTGAGTTAGATGTATCTGGGGAGTTTATTTATAATGGTATCCATGAGATAAATCGGTTGACTAGTTTTTCGAATGATGGAGCTACATTTTCTTCGTTATATAGCTTAGCAGTTGGAATTGAGAGGTTACAAAAAATTGTTTGTGTCCTTTGGGGTATGGAATATTATGAGAATGAGAATGACTTTGAGAATAGCTTGATTACACATAGTCATATGGAGCTTAGGGATAAAGTAAACGAGTTTCTTCAACGCAAGAATGAAAGTATAAGCTTTAGTGCACGTGAGAATGAATTTCTATCCTTGTTAAGTCAATTTTATAAATCTGCTAGATATCTTCGTTTTAATGTTGATGGTGAATGGGCAAAAGAAGTTGAGTTGTTGAAAGCCTATATTACTAAATATCTTGATGAAGATATTTATGAAATCCTTGATTCTAACAGGATCGTAGCAACTGATAAAGTTAAAGCCCTTTTTGGTCGAGTCGTGGGGAGTATATCTAAAAAGTATTATAAGTTAATTGTTAAAGGTAGTAGTATTAATAATACTTTTACTTATGAGCTTCGTTCAGGATCTAAGGCACAAAAAGTTTTTTTGAATATGAATAGAAAGAACTCACTTATGATAGAACAGATGAATGAAAGAATTGCCTTAAAAGAACTTTTAATATATTTACGATGTTCAAATGATAAGTGTGCTTTTTTAGACTTTATTGATAATATAGAGCCCTTAGATTTTGACTCGGCTATGGTGACAGAATACTTATCTGAGCTAGTTTATGGAAATGTTCCTCAAGATTTAATAGATGAAGTTGAGTATTTATATAGCGAAAACCAATACTCTGCTCAACGAATACAAACAGTAGATTTATTTGCAAATAATAAAATATATTTTGATTAGAAGGAATACTCTATGTTAATAAGAAAAGCTACAGTTGATGATTTAGATCTAGTAACGAATATAGAGTCAACCTGCTTTCCTCCTGCTGAAGCGGCGCCTCGTGAGGCTTTTAAGGAACGATTAGACCATTATGCAGGTCAGTTTTTAATTGCCTTTGATGAAACTACACCAATTGGTTTTATCGATGGCTTCGTATCTGATGATGAAGTCTTAACGGATGAGATGTTCGCCGATGCTTCGCTACATAATCCCAATGGCGCATGGCAGATGATTTTTGGTCTAAATACGATGCCTGAATACCGCAATCGTGGTGTTGGTGGTCAGTTGATAGAGGCTTTCATAGAATTGGCCAGAGAGGAAAACCGAAAGGGTGTCATTTTAACCTGTAAGGAAGAAAAGATACCTTATTATGCCAAGTTTGGTTTTGTAAATGAAGGAGAATCAGAGTCTGATCATGGTGGTGCTAAATGGTATCAAATGCGCCTTGAATTGTAGAGGAAAAGTTATTAATCGATAAAAATAAATTATCGAATTTGAAGGGCATTTCTACAGATTGTCCTAATGAGAAGCTAAAACTCCGCTTAGTGGTTGAGTTTTAGCTTCTTTTTTGCTGAAAAGTATAGATTTTACAAGAATAGCTGTACCCCTATATGTTTATTGACACTGTATATCCCGCATGCTACGATGAGGAAAATCACATATGATTGGGTTAGGTGTCTATTGACTTAATAGAGAATTTGGTACAAGCCAAAGCGGTCACGCCACTGTAACAGCGAGGTACTTTGCATAGAGGGTGAAATGCTCTCGGTCACTGAAGTTTTTGGGAAGGCGCAAAGTAACGTTAAACTGGAGCCAGGAGAACTGCCTAATTAACAATTGCCAATTGACCTGCGAGAGACAGGGATGGGGATTGATATAGATGAATTTATACTAGCTATGCATAGTTGAAAGCTCATACTATATGCTAGCTTATTAGGCGTGGTAGTTAGTCTAACTGAGATGACAGCCCGTTTCCTCTTCGTGGGGAAACGGGCTTTTTATGTGCACTTATAGTGATAGTTTTAGTTTGAGAGAAGAGAGGTATTTCATGGTTAAACAGAAAAGAAAATGTATGGCTTATATAGCCACGGTTTTCCTCCTAATTGTTAGTATGCTCATCGCTGCATGTGGAGGTTCTAGCGAAACGAAAAAAGATACGGCGCAAAATAACAAGCCAATCGAAATCACAGACGTAACAGGTCGTACGGTAACGCTTAAAAAGCCAGCAGAGAGAGTTGTCTTACAATGGAGTGGTGCTGGTGGTCCATTCTTTACGATTTCTGCCCTTATGGGTAAAGATACTCCAAAGGTTATTGCCGGTATGGATACATCTTTGCAGGATTACAGGGCGGATATGTGGAAGCACTTTACTGCTGAAATGCCTGAGCTAGCTAAGATTCCAGTAGTGGGTACAGTCGGTGATAAAACATTTAATGCTGAGCAAGTTGTGGCATTAAATCCAGATGTTATTTTTATTCCTGTAGATTTGAAAGATCAGTACGAGTCTGATGCAAAGCCAAAAATGGATGCTGCTGGTATCCAAACTATTTATATAGATTACCATGCTGAAAAACTGGAAAGTCATCAAAAATCCATTGAAGCCATCGGTAAGGCTTTAGGTAAAGAAGAACGTGCTGCGGAGATTAACAAGTTCTATACAGATCGTGTGACAAGAGTTCTTGACCGAGTTAGTAAAATCAATAAACCGAAACCAACAGTGTATATTGAAGTGGGTATCAATGGTCCAGAAGAATTTGGTAACTCCTTTAGTGGTAACTACTCTTGGGGTGCTTTAGCCACTATGGCTGGTGCTGATGTAATCACAAAAGATGCTATTAAAAAGTCATCTCCAATTAATCCTGAGTTTGTATTGGAAAAGAATCCAGACATCATTATGATTATGGGTTCTTACTGGCCTAAGAAACCAACTTCTATGCGTTTAGGTTTTGAAGCTACTGAAGATTCGTCTCAAGCGTTGTTGAAAGCTTTCACCACAGAACGTCAAGGTTGGAGCGAATTAAAAGCAGTTGAAAATAAACAAGTTTACTCTGCGCATCATGGTCTTCCACGCGAAGTCTTTGATGCAGCCGTATTCGAATATTTAGCAAAAACCTTCTATCCTGAAGAGTTTGCGGATGTAGATCCTGAAGCTACGCTTAAAGAGTTCTATGACAAATTCTTGCCATTCTCTTATAGTGGCATCTGGTTTATGCATATGAATTAGGGTTGTGTTGTGCGTGAAGGAGCTGATGATGTAAAACCCAAATAAATGCTGTTATATATTGTGTTTATTAGAACTTATTAAGTTTGGAATCGAGGTATTCTATGGTTAAGAAAAAGAAATTTATGGCTTATTTAGCCACAGTTTTTCTACTGATTGTTAGCATGCTCCTGACTGCATGTGGTGGCCCTGGGGATGCAAAAAAGGATGCAGCTCAGACTGGTAAATCCATTGAGATTACAGACGTAACAGGTCAAAAGGTTACGTTGAAAAAGCCAGCAGAACGCGTAGTAGTTCAATTGAGTGCTTCTGGTGGTGCGTTCTTGACTATGGCTGCGTTGCAAGGCAAAGATGTGGCTAAGACTATTGTTGGTATTGACCCTTATTTAAGCAAATTGCGTACAGATATGTGGGATCGCTACAAATCTGAAGTGCCAGAGTTGGAAAAAATTCCTCTCATTGGTAACGTAAATGATAAAACATTTGATGTGGAAAAAGTAATTTCCTTAAACCCAGATGTTATCTTCATGCCTTTATATTTCAAAGATCAATATGAAGCTGATTACAAACCTAAAATCGATGCAGCTGGCATTCCTACTATCTATATCGATTACCATGCGGAAAAGCTTGAAAATCACCAAAAATCTATCGAAGCTATCGGTAAAGCATTGGGTAAAGAGGAGCGTGCAGCAGAAATCAACAAGTTCTATACTGAACGTTTAACAAGAGTTATGGACCGCATTAGCAAAATCAATAAACCAAAACCAACTGTTTACATTGAAACAGGTAACGAAGGTCCAGAAGGTTTAGGTTTTGCGTATAGTGGAAACGTAGCATGGGGCGCATTGGCAACGCAAGTTGGTGGCGACCTTATTACAAAAGATGTAGTTCAAAAAGCAGGCCCTGTTAACCCAGAATTTATTTTAGAAAGAAATCCAGATATCATCATGATTATTGGTTCTTACTGGCCTAAGAAACCGACATCCATGCGTTTAGGTTTTGATACAAATGAAGCAAAATCTCAAGAGTTATTGAAAGCTTTCACCACAGAACGTCAAGGCTGGCCTGAATTGAAAGCCGTTCAATCTAAAAACGTTTTCTCTACTCACCATGGTTTACCTCGTGAAGTATATGACGTTGCAGTATTCGAATACTTAGCTAAAACATTCTATCCTGAGGAATTCAAGGATGTAGATCCTGAAGGCACACTTAAGGAATTCTATGATAAATTCCTTCCATTCTCTTACGGTGGCGTTTGGTTTATGCATTTGAACTAAAAAGGGGTTTTGTATAGTGACGGAAACTAACAATCAGTACGATTATAAAAAACAGAGTTATAAAAAACTATTGTTCATTATTATCGGATTGATCATTTGTGCGGTAAGTTTTGTTACCGATATTATTGTAGGTCCTGCATCACTTACGTTAAGTGATGTATGGCTCGCATTAACAGACCCAGCAGAGGTTTCCAAAAACGCATATGTTATCATTTGGTCGATTCGTCTTCCGACGGCCATTATGGCATTGCTCGTAGGTGCTTCTTTGGGCATTGCTGGTGCTGGCATGCAGACTATTCTTGATAACCCGTTATCTAGCCCGTATACACTTGGTATATCCGCAGGGGCTGGCTTCGGTGCATCTCTTATGGTTGTTGTAGGCGCTAGTGCATTAGAGTTTTTAGGTGTCTTTATGGTTCCATTTGGCGCCTTTGTATTCGCTAGTTTGACGAGTTTCTTTATCTATTCCATCAATAAGATTAAGAACTTCTCCTCTGAAACGATGATTCTCGCTGGTATCGGCATGATGTTCTTGTTCCAAGCGCTTCAATCCTTGATGCAATATATGGCATCTCCTGAGGCCCTTCAAAACATCGTGTTCTGGACGATGGGGAGTTTAGCTAAGGCAAATTGGGTGAACATCTCTATTGTTCTTATCGTGCTAGCAATCATGCTTCCGCTTATGATGCGTGAATCTTGGCGTTTAACAGCATTAAAATTAGGCGATGAAAAGGCTTCTGGTCTTGGTGTTAATGTTGAAAGCTTACGAGTAAAAGTGTTTGCTTTCATCTCCATCATTACAGCCGTTGCTGTTTCTTTCGTTGGAACCATTGGTTTTATCGGTATTGTAGGACCACATATTGCACGTATGCTTGTGGGTGAGGATCAACGGTATTTCTTACCGTTATCTGCAGTGTGTGGCATGGCGATTTTGTCTCTCGCATCTATTGCGAGTAAGATGCTCGTTCCTGGGGCGATGTTCCCAATCGGTATTGTGACAGCAATCATCGGTGTACCTTTCTTCTTCTCGTTGGTATTAACTAGGAAAAGGAGCTATTTCAAATGATTGAAGTTCATAATCTAACCTTTGGTTATTCCGCTACGGAAGACGGACAAATCTTAAAGGGCGTTGACTTTGCTGCTAAAACAGGTAAATTGACTGCGCTCATTGGTACTAACGGTGCTGGTAAATCTACACTTTTAAAAACAATTATGGGTATCTTGAAAGGCAAGGGCGAGATTTCCGTTAATGGTAAACCTGTATCTCAATATTCTACAAAGGATTTTAGCAGTACAGTGAGCTATTTGTCTCAAGATAATGACTGTAAAGTCAATCTATCTGTTTTTGAAGTCGTTATGCTAGGGCGCATGGGCTCCATGTCCTTCCGCGTAAGTGATGAGGATATTGTAGCCACACAAGAGGTATTGGAACGGTTGAACTTACAGCGCTTTGCATCGCGTAGCATCATGGAGCTCAGCGGTGGTCAACGCCAACTTGTGTTCATGGCGCAAGCCCTTGTAAAAGAACCTAAAATCTTAATTCTTGATGAACCGACAAGTGCTTTAGATTTGCACAAGCAATTTGACTTGTTAACATTGCTAAAAAACCTGACTCAAGAAAATGATTTTACAACACTCGTAACATTGCATCATCTTGATCTGGCGGCTATGTTCGCAGATGAAATCATCGTGCTTAAAGAGGGTACAGTATATGCTCAAGGCGCGCCGAAAGACATCTTTACAGAAGCCATGATGGAAGATGTATACCGTGTTAAAACGAAAATTTATATGGATGACAATGGGCTACCTCATGTAATTCCATTAGAAGCTATTATTAATTAATAGGATTCTTTGTGATTGCGTTGAGCTTATTATAGTGTTGGAACTATTTATTATAGATAATCATTGACGTGAATCCAGTTATATTAATAGGCTGTAAAATAATTAGTTAATAATAAAAGAAGCTGAAATCTTTGCAGAGCAGCATTGATTTCAGCTTCTTTTTGTTGGGAAAAGTATTGGTATTGTATTTAAATAATCTCTTTAACTTGTGCTATACCCTTATCAGTAAGCACGTAGTGTCCATTTGTCACATATAATAGACCTTGTTTCTTTAGCTGTGAAGCAGCTTGATGAGTATAATCAGGTCTCCAGTTCAAATGCTCATGAATGGTACCAATGCCGTTTTCAACGTGCGCGATAGGTGTATCCATATGTGTATAAATATGGCACAACATCATCGTTTCCCGATAATGGCGACGTAAGTGACGTTGACGACGGTATGTGGCGATATAGCCTGTCTTCGGTGTTGCGATAACAGCGATAATCAGTGCGATACCGATGGTGGTTGCAATGGAACCCGCGATGGATACGTCCATTGTGAAAGATACTTCCGTACCGACGACAGCACAGATAATACCGATGATGATACTGCTAGTAAGCATGGCTTTCACAGAGTCCGTCCATAAATAAGCGATGACCGCAGGCCCAATCATGAGGCCGATGACGAGAATGGCACCTACCGCTTGGAATGAGGCTACAACGGTGAGGGATACCATGGTCATGAGCACATAGTGGATGAGGGCTGGCATAAAGCCGAAGAGCCCCGCTAGTAGCGGATCAAAAGTAGATAATTGCAATTCCTTGTAGAATAGCATGACTAAAATTAAATTGATGAGCGCCACGCCTAGGGAAATCCATAGCGATACAGGCCCCAAGTCGGTGCCGTTCACAATCCATCGATCAAAGGGTGCAAAGGCTATTTCGCCGAGTAATGCGGTATCTACATCGAGATGAGCGTTACCGCTGTATAGGCTGACTAGAATGATGGCTATAGAGAATAGAAGCGGGAAGATGATGCCGATAGACGCATCTTCGTTGACAAGCCCCGTATTGTGTATCATTTCTGTAAGCCATACGGTGCCTACACCAACTAAGGTAGCCCCGACGAGTAGAAATGGAGAGTTTAAATCTTCCGTCATAAAGAAAGCGAGCACGATGCCGAGGAATACGGTGTGCGTAATGGCATCGGCCATCATGGACATGCGACGCAATACGAGGAAGACCCCAGGGATGGCACATGCGATGGATACCGCAATGGCAATGAGCAATATCTCTGTATGAACTGTCATGGGGCACCTCCTATGCGAGGTTGTGCGTCCTCTGCTACGCAAATACTTTGCTGTGCCTTGGATTTGGGAGCCCTTGTGGTTTCTAATAATAATGCGTGCTTTGACTGTCTATTTTTACGGAACTGCCAGAGCATACCTCTGTTAGGAGCAAAGATGAGGCTCAATAATACAAGAATCGATAAAATAACGATGATAGCTGGGCCTGTCGGTAATTTTGGAACTGATGTACTCCAGATAGTACCGCCGATGGCGGATATCATGCCGAAAAATCCTGCTAATATACACATGGTGCCCAGTTTATTCGTCCACTGTCTTGCCCCAACGGCGGGTGCAATGAGGAGGGAGCTAATCAAGATAGCCCCTACCGATTGAATGCCGATAATGATGGTCATGATCAATAGTGAACGATATAAAATGAGTGTAAATGTGACGGGAATTTGCAATGTTTTAGCATATTCTACGTCAAAGGAAATGAGCTTTAGCTCTTTCCAAAATAAGGCTGTTAAAACGATTATGATGAGCGCTGCCACCGATGTAATGTACACGTCGCGGGCTAATATGGTGGCGGCCTGTCCAAATATGAATTTTGAAAGTCCCGCCTGACCTGCATTGTTTAGACTTTGAAGGTAGGTGAGTAGAACCATACCGAGCCCAAAGAAAGCAGATAGTATAGTAGCTAGAGCACCATCGAATTTGATTTTACTGTTTTCTACGGTGATGGTAATGAGCCAAGCCGCAGTGATAGAGGATAGAGCAGCACCTGCGATGAGAACTTCGATGTCCTTGATGCCCGTCAGCAAGAAGGCTATGACCACACCGGGTAATGCCGCATGTGATAGGCCGTCACCGATGAGGCTTTCCTTGCGAAGTACCGCAAAGGTTCCAGCGATACCACTAGCGAGGCCTAATAGAGCCGTGCCAAGCAGTACCATCTGCGTCGTATAGGATTGGAGTATGGTCATACAATCCTCCCCTTGCCGTAGGTGCGCTCAATAGCTTCGTCCGTAAATGTATCTGCTACGGGGCCATAGGCGACAGTTTGTTTGTTTACCATCGTTACCCAATCGAAATATTGGGGCACCGTATTTAAATCGTGGTGGACGACGATAACCGTTTTGCCTCGAGCTTTCATTTCTTGTAAAAGCGAAATAATAGCATGCTCTGTGGTTTTATCGACGCCCTTGAAGGGTTCGTCCATGAGGTAAATATCTGCCTCTTGGACGAGAGCTCTTGCGAGGAAGACGCGTTGTTGTTGTCCCCCTGAAAGCTGGCGAATTTGTCTGTCCACATAGTCGCTCATGCCCATTTTTTCAATCATGGAGAGGGCGAGTTCCTTATCCTTTTTGCTAGGACGCTTAAACCAACCTAGATGACCATAACGGCCCATGAGTACTACATCTAGTACTGTGGTAGGGAAGTCCCAGTCTACGCTGCCACTTTGAGGGACGTAGGCGATTTTTTTGTAATCGTTTTTGTCCATCGCTAAGTGGTGATCGATATAAAATTTTACACTTCCTGAGATAACTGTTAGTAGACCAAGCATGGCCTTTAATAATGTGGACTTACCGGCCCCATTAGGGCCGACAATGGCCGCTAAGGAACCGATGGGTACCTTCATATCTACGTCCCATAATACGGGTTTTGTCGTATATGCTACGGTCATATCTTCAACTTCAACGGCCCATTCCATGGAAACCTCCTTGTATTAATGCGTGCCACTAGCTAATATTGCTAGTAGCACATGTACTTACAATAACAAAGTAAATTTGAGTCTATTTAAGTTAGTATACGTAAATTTAATTTGTCTTATTTAATTAAGAAAATCTAGCAATTGATTATTTAAGTGCTTTGGTAATTGTATCAATATTGGCTTTTACCATGCCGATATATGTACCGCCTTCAGTGCCTTCGGAGCCGAGAGAGTCGGAATATAATTCGCCACCGATGGCAACATTCCAGCCTTTAGCCTTAGCTGCTTCTTGAACGGCTTCAATTGTTTTATGTGGTACAGAAGACTCTACGAAAATCGCTTTAATTTTGTGGTCTACGATATATTGAACCAGTTCATTCACATCTTGTGTGCCTGCTTCTGTAGCAGTGCTTACACCTTGCAAACCTTTTACTTCAAAGCCGTATGCGCGAGCGAAGTATTGGAATGCATCATGAGCTGTTACAAGTACGCGAGATTCTTTCGGAATAGATTCTGCTTGAGCTTTAACGTACGCATCAGTTTCATCTAACTTAGTAAGATATGCGTCATAGCGTTTTTTGTAATCTTCTTTATGAGCCGGATCGGCTTTAGCAAGACCTTCGTATACTGCTTTTGCTGCCAGCTTCCAGTTAGCAACGTCAAACCAAATATGAGGGTCTTTTGTTTTTACACCATCTTCTTCGTCAAAGTCGAGCAATGTAGATGGATCAATGGCATCAGATACGCGGATGGTCGCTTTATTTTGCTTTGTTAGATTATCGAAAATGGAGCCCATTTTACCTTCCAAGTGAATGCCGTTGTATACTACAACATCCGCCTTAGACATAGCTGTTACATCGCCTGCACTCGCTTGATATAGGTGAGGGTCTACACCTGGGCCCATGAGACCTTGAACGGTTACATGGTCACCGCCGATTTCTTTTACTAAATCCGTTAACATCGTCGTTGTAGCTACGACATTAAGTTTTTTCTGACTATCTTGGGCTGTGTCTTTTCCGCAGCCTGCAAGGGCAAATACTATAAGTGCTAATGATACGACGACTAATAAAATTCGATTAAATTTCATAATAAGTCTCCTTTTTATAGATACTAAATTTAAAAACATTAATGACTTTGTTTGAGGGACATATTTTGTTCTAATAATGAAATAATTTGAAGAAGGAAAATATCTCTCTGAATCTAAACGGAAAAATAGCCGCTACTAACGTAGCGGCTAGTGGCAGTTATACGGTCTTCTGCTAAGGTCAAAATAATCTAGGGAATAAGTGCTTGTAGATGGCTAGGCCCAATGAGGGCAACGATACCAAGTACCATCATGACCTTCATTTGAATACGCTTTCTACGTCTCATGATGAACCTCCTTTGTGTAGTTTTTTGTCATATCAACTAGATATGTGAGTTCGAACAGTTATCTTAAATTCAATATATCATAAATGAGAAATTTTATCAATAAGATTTTATTCTTTTAATATTCATCTTTATTTAGTATGATATTATGCATAGATAAAAGGTTAATAAGGAGGCTTCTTATGAATAAATTATTCCGATACGCTGCTGCAGCAGTACTTGTTGCATCTTTTGGCATGTTAGGTGATTATACAGCTGATGCGGCAAAGTTTTTAGAATCTCCAAGAGAGGTTACTATTGTAAAACCAGAGTTGCCTGAGATTCCTCAAACCGCTACGGTAGCGCCTGATATGCGCGTACGCTTCTTGATTGATAAAAAAGGTAATGTTAAAAATGTTTTCGTAGAGCGCTCTTCTGGATATGCTCCCGTTGATGAAGCAGTAAAAAAAGCAATTTTGCAGTGGAAGTTTACCCCTGCTATTGGCACAGATCAAAAGGCACACGAATCCATTATTGGGATGACAATTACTCTGCCTAAGCAAGCTGTGAAAGCTAAATAAGGAGAAAATGATGAATAAAGTGTTGCGTTGTATTATCTTAAGCTCATTGTTTGTAATGAGTATGGTAGCTTCTGTGTTGGCAGCTCCATACGATCCACCAGTAGCTATAGCTACACCACCTATTGACCGAGCACTGCTCGCCGCCTATGGTGAAGCAGCTCATGGTGCGGATATACGTTTTACCATCAAGGAAGATGGTTCTGTAGGGGACGTTGAAGTTGTCTCATCTAGTGGCTCTAGTGCGCTTGATGCCGCCATTGTTGATACTATTTCTAAATGGAGATTTAGCCCTGCTAGAGATTCCAATGGTAGACCTGTAGCATCTTCTAAAACTGAATATATTGATTTTAAAAACTAATCAAAGGCACTCATACAGAACTGCACTCCAAAAATTGGACACAATTTTTGAAGTGCAGTTTTTGTATGCCAAAATATTCTAAAAAATAAAGTAAGGTTATTCACTTTCATAACATTGGATTCGTAAATTTTAAAAATAAATCAAAATTGTATCTGTAGCAACTGAAAATTACTTTCAAAATGGTATAATAAAAATATAATTATAGATTAGCCCGTGGAGGTATAAGCATATGAATCCATTAAAACAAAAGCTAGATATTAACAATGAACGTTACAGAATTATTGTGTCCATTAAAGAAGATTATTTAGATGGTAAATTGTCCTTAGAAGAGGGCAATCGCATTTTAAAAGAGAAACTAGGTACTTGTACACCTGATGAGTTTGCCTATGCAGAGCAAAGCTTGAAAGGTGTTTACAAGGACGAAGAAATCCTAGAGAAAATGGATGATCTCTTAGATCTATTTGATGGCGTTTTGGTGCGTGCTGAAAATGAGTATCCTGAGAACCATCCGTTGTGGGCGTACTTGGAAGAAATCAACGCTGTTGAAAAGGTAGCCCTTGAAGCAGACGAATTGTTGAAACAAGAGAAGTTTATCAAAAATCCGTGGCTCGGTGTTTTTGATTCCTTAGCAGAGTGGAGAACTCATCTATCTCGTAAGCAAAATCAACTGTATCCAATGCTTGAGGACCACGGTTTTGACCGCCCAACGCGCATTATGTGGACCTTTGATGATGCTGTGCGCGATGCTATCTCTGCATCCTATGCATTGCTTCGGGAAGATAAGTATGAAGAATTCCTAGCGTCTGTGCCAGAAACTTTGGCGAAATTACGGGATTTGAATTCTAAAGAACTAGAAGTCTTATTGCCAACATCTTATAAATTGTTGAGTGACGAAGAGTTTGTTCGGATGAGTAAAAATGACCATGAAATTGGTTATGCTATCATCAATGCGCCAGGTTTATATGTAGTGCCAGGTATTAATGATTCTGCGGCGCAATTGAATGGCAATAATTCAGCTCAAGGTGGTGCTGTATCTAACGAATTTTTAAATGATTTAGCTGGCTTGCTATCTAAATATGTAGGCCCTGTTGGTGGGGCGCCCGCTGGTAAGGATGCAGTCCTCGATGTAGCAACGGGTAAATTGACATTAGAGCAAATTAATTTGTTGTTCCGTCATTTACCGGTAGATTTATCCTATGTAGATGAAAATGAACTAGTTAAGTTCTACAGCGATACGGCACATCGTATTTTCCCTCGCAGTGCGAACGTTATCGGCCGTGAGGTGAAGAATTGTCACCCTGCAAAATCTGTTCATATAGTAGAGGAAATTGTAGAGAAGTTCCGTTCTGGCGAACAAAGCCAAGCGGAATTCTGGATTAATAAACCAGGCTTGTTCATCTATGTTATCTACACAGCAGTACGCGATGAAAATGGTAAATTCCGCGGCGTATTGGAAATGATGCAAGACTGTACTCATATCCGTGAACTTGAGGGTTCCCGCACATTGTTGACTTGGGATAAAACTGATTTTGTAGGCGATGGTGGTAAAGAAAAATCCTTGGCTCAAGAGGCAGCAGAAGAGGTAGAAGAAGAACCATTAACAACTGATGCAAATGGTCGATTCCATATCGATGCAAAAACAACATTATCTAATCTAATTAAACAATGCCCGGATATTGTAGATCATTTGATTTCTTTAAATCCTAAATTCGAGAAATTAAAAACACCTATGGTAAAAGTAATGGCTAAGGTAGCAACAATCAAGATGATGGCAGAGCGCGGTGATTTTGAGGTAGATGATCTAATTAGTAAAATCGATGCATTTATCAATAAAGATAAGAAATAATTGCATTTTTTAAACGTGAAAGAGGCAAGTGCTTAGAACCTTGCCTCTTTTTCGTTTAGCTATTTGACTAGTTGATTTGTAAATATAACTAGTTACTTTGTAACTATGTCTAGTTTTTAAGGTGTTCCATTGCATACTAATAGTTTTATGCCGCTAGGTATTAATTTATTACATTACAAATGTGTTGCACTAATTCAAAATAAACATACATTAATTTCCTATAAATCATTTGTTTTATGTATACAAATTTGATTGAAAAGGGTAAAATAGAAAATAATGAAAGTATTTGCCTTAGCAGTGTTTTCATGTACAACATTACTTTTACAAGAGAAATTACTAATATATTTAAAGGTGAGGATCTAGATACTATGTCTACAAGACGCGTTTGGAAGCAAAGTGAAATCAAAACAAATCCATTATTTTCTATGATGCGCAGTACAATTGAAACTGCATTCTATGGGAACAATGTAACTCCTGTAACATCTGTGGCACAAGCGTATCAACTAGCCTCTGAAGAGCCAGGTGTTATCGTCCTCGATATGCCAGTATTTAAACCATTAGAACAAGGTTTGCCAGCTGATGCAAAGGTCCTTGTTACAAATGATGGTAAAACTACAGGTCGTTATGCTAAAGCTCGTCGTATTATTGGAGACGAGGGCATCGATGAAGTTGAACTCGCGAATATTGCACGTGATGCTGTGTATGATAGCCGCAATAAAGAGTGGATTTCTGCAGAATCTATCGTTGGTCTTGATAAAAAATTCACAGCTCGTGCTCATTTGATGATTCCAAAAGATCACGCGTCTATTTTGTATTCTTGGCTCATGAACTTCAAGTTCTTTGATGCAGCTGTAAAAGAATTCTACAACGATAGTGTAGACATTCCGGAAGGCGACATCTATATTTACTCTGATCCTGACTATGTTGTACCAGGTCATCCAGGCGGTCTTGCTATTTTTGACCCTGCGCATAACTGTGCTATGATTCTTGGTATGCGCTACTTTGGAGAGCATAAAAAAGGTACACTTACACTTGCGTGGTCCTTGGCAAATCGTTTCGACTATGTTGCTTGCCACGGTGGCATGAAACGTTACAACCTTGAAGGTGGTAAATCTTACACTATCGGTGTATTCGGTTTATCTGGTTCCGGTAAATCCACATTGACTCATGAAAAACATGATGGTCGTTATGATATCTCTATCCTGCATGACGATGCATATATCATCAATACTGAGGATTTGAGTTCTATTGCTCTTGAACCTACGTACTTCGATAAAATGCAAGATTATCCTGTGGAACATCCTGCTAACGAATTCTTGTTGACGCTACAAAATGTAGGTGTAACGATGGATGAGGATGGACGTAAGGTTGTACTGGCCGAAGATGTGCGAAACAGCAATGGTCGTGCTATTAAATCTCAATTCTGGACAGATAACCGCGTAAACTACGTAGGTGAACCTGTTAATGCCATAGTATGGCTTATGAAAGATAAAACATTGCCACCAATCCTTAAGATTTCCGATCCTGTATTGGCTTCTACAATGGGGGCAACCCTTGCGACTCGTCGTTCTACAGCAGAAAAACTTGATGCTCACGTCGATCCAAATGCGCTTGTTATCGAACCATATGCAAATCCATTCCGTACATATCCATTGGTTCGTGACTATGAAAGTTATAAAAAATTATTCTCTAAATGTGGTGTAGAGTGCTATATCATGAACACCGGCTTCTTCTTGGAAAATAAAATTCCTAAAGAAGTTACTCTCGATTTGTTAGAGCGTTTAGTAGAAGGTACATTAGAATTTAAACCGTTCTGTGAATACGAAAATCTTTCTTATGTAGAGGTTCCTGGTTTTGAACCTCCATTCGAAGTACGCGAGTATCATCACCAATTGCACCAAGCTTTTGAGTTCCGCTATGATTATGTAGAAAAACTTAAAGGTCATAAAAACGAATTACCTCAAGAAGTATTGGATGTACTTAAATCTTTAATGTAATCTAAAAATTAAAAAGGGCTGTAATAGAATGCGGTTTTACCGCATACTATATGTAGTTCGTTTAACTTATAAGACATACCAAGAAATTTAGGTTTGTAAGGCACTAAATTTCTTGGTATTTTTTTATTTTCCCCATGTATATGTAACGTATATTTTAGTAATATATAGTTATAATAGAAATAATGTTTTATTATAAGACTTGTATATGTACATAGTTATAAGGACTCGTATATGGACATAAAAGACATTAAATATATTAGTACCATCGTTGAGATGGCATCATTTTCTAAGGCATCTAAAAAGTTATATATTTCTCAGCCGGCGTTGAGTCAGGGAATTCGTCGCATTGAAGCAGAGCTAGGAGTTACGTTGTTTGTTCGTGATCGTACAAAAGTCGTGCCAACGGCTGCGGCGTTACAAATTGCAAAAGAGGGCATGCCGTTAGTTTTAAAGGCGGAGGCTTTAACGCAATCTATCATTAATCAAGGCACAGATGTAGCCTATCATGTGCGTATCGGCTTGTCTCAATTTTATGGACATCATATGCTCGGGAAAACATTGAAAAGCTTTCAACAGATTGAACCGTCTTGGGAGTTCCATGTTGTAGAGGGTGAATCTCACTTCTTGGAACAGCAAATTTGTGATGGTTTAGTAGATGTAGGGTTATTCCCAACGCCGATTTATTCTCAGGATCTTGAAAGTTATCCCGTTTTAGATGAGCAGATTTTATTGGCCATTAGTGTGGAAAATAAGAAGGCTATAGCCATTGCAGATTCTCTCATGACTGGTGATGGAATTCGAGAAATTGCACCCTTTGGTGCATTTCCGTTTATTTTGCTAAGAGAAGGACTCAAATTACGGACGTTGGTAAACCGTTTATGCCAAGCGGAATGCTTTGTGCCCAAAGCCGTCATTGGCTCTGAAACTCTAGATTCATGCCGGTCCTTGGTAGAAGATGATTATGGTATTACATTCTTGCCGAGCACGCTCAATAGCAAGGGGGATGACGATAAGGTTAAATTCTATCCTCTTGCATCGAAACTTTGTTTCCGCCAATTAGTTCTCGTGGCAAGGTCTGATCGGGCAAAACGTTTCCATTTATCTGAAGTAGCACATATCATGCAGCAATTTTTGTAGTGCATAGGTATAAAGATATTTAGGTGGCATATCCTGAGGGGTGGATCATATTAATAAATTAATAATTAATACATAAATTAATACGTAAATCAATCAATTAATCAATAAAATAAAGAGACTAATTCCTGTAAAGTTTAGGAATTAGTCTCTTTTTATTTATGAAAAGAAACTGAAAAAATCGAATTTAATAAATATAGTAACTATCATATTCTTAGATATAGATGCGTCAAAAATTTCTCAAATTTTAATTGACAAATGTCTTTTCAGAAAATATACTTAAAGTGATTTAAAACATATTTAGGAGATAGGACTTAAAACCCATCATTGTAGTGGATTTAAAGTGAATTAAAAGTAGAATATGTTTTTTGTTTTTATTGGTTGGCCTATGTAGGCCCCTAGGAGGTTTCAAATGAGTAAAGATGTGGAAAATAAAAATACCCATGAACACAATCATGGTGAACAACATGGTCACGACCATAATCATGAACATCATTGCCACTGTGGCGGTCATGATGATTATGGTCACGACCATGATCATCAACATGACCACGATCATGACCATGGTCACGACCATAGTCATGCAAAGGCTCTTCCGACGGATAAATGGGTGCCACACACTCATGAACCAGGGGTACCTCATGAACATGGTGTAAATGACTACATGAAAGCTGTTGCTGAGTATCGTAAAACATGGCCTACAAAACAAGATGTAATTGAACAAACACCAGATCCTGCTGTGCGTGAAATGATTCTTCGTATGGAGCAAATCGGTTGTGATACGGTATTTGACCGCTTTGATAAACAACAACCACAATGTACATTTGGTATTGCTGGTATATGTTGTCGTATCTGTTTCATGGGCCCTTGTAAAATTACACCTAAGAGTCCTCGTGGTGTCTGCGGTGCGGATGCTGACCTCATCGTAGCTCGTAATATGACACGTGCTGCTGCAGGTGGTTTGACTCAACATGGTGCACATGCTCGTGAAATCTTGATTTCTTTGAAAGCTGCTGCTAATGACCAATTGGACATTCCAATTTTAGGGGAAGAAAAAATCCGTACTGTATGTAAGGCTTTCAACATCCCTGAAGAAGGTCGTTCCTTGAAAGAAGTGGCTAATGATTTAGCAGATGTATTGCTCGAAGATTTGAGCCGTGCATTGCCAGGTGAATATAAAACAATTACAGCTATGGCTCCTGCTGAACGTCGTGAAGTCTGGAAAAACCTGGATATCTTGCCTGTTTCCGCGTACAATGAAGCCTTCGATGCATATCATCGTACAACCGTAGGTACAGATGGCGATTGGGAAAGCAATATGAAACAGTTCTTGCGTTGTGGTCTTGCTTTCACATTCACAGGTGTAGTGGCAGCAGATATCGCTACTGATGCATTGTTCGGACAAGGTGGTCGCCGTACATCTAAAGTTAACATCGGTGCCTTGAAAAAAGGTTATGTTAACATCGCTGTTCATGGTCACTTGCCAACATTGGTTTCTCAAATTTGTAAGATTGGTGCGTCCGAAGAGTATTTAGAAAAAGCAAAAGCTATCGGCGCTAAAGGTATTCAATTCTACGGTATCTGCTGCTCTGGCTTATCCAGTATGTACCGTTATGAAAATGTTATTCCATTGTGTAATGCTATCGGTGCTGAACTTGTACTTGGTACAGGCGCTCTTGATTGCTGGGTAGCTGACGTTCAAGACGTATTCCCGGCTATCATGGACGTAGCACGTTGTTTCAACACAAAAGTTATCACTACATCTGATGCAGCTCGTTTACCAGGTGCAGAACACATTGGCTACGACCATCATCACACTAACTTGGCTGAAACAAAAGAATTGGCTCGCAAAATCTTGGATCGCGCTCTTGAAGCTCATGAATTGCGCAAAGGTATGCCTGTATTCATTCCGCCATACGAAATCACAGCAGAAGTTGGCTTCTCTCCAGAATCCACGGTTAAACATTATGGTTCCTTCAAACCATTGGCAGAGGCTTTAAAATCTGGTAAAGTTCGCGGTATCGTTAACGTAGTAGGTTGTTCCAACCCTCGCGTTATCTATGAAAAAGCAACAGTAGATATTGTTGATACACTTATTAAAAATGGCTGCATTATCCTTACAAACGGTTGTGCATCCTTCCCATTGATGAAACTTGGCTATTGTAATACAGATGCTAACAAGAAATGTAGCCCTGCATTGCAAGAGTTCTTGGGCGATGATCAACCACCAGTATGGCATGTGGGTGAATGTGTAGATAATGCGCGTTCTTCCGGCATCTTCGGTGGTATTGCGGCAGAACTTGGTCTTAACTTACCTCAATTGCCATTTGCTATGTCTAGCCCAGAATGGTCAAACGAAAAAGGCATCGATGCATCCCTTGGCTTCCGTTTGATGGGGATTAACTCTTACCACTGTGTTGAGCCACCTACACAAGGCTCTGATGCCGTTACAAAATGGCTCAAAGAAGATACTAAAGATATCTTAGGCTCTGTTATGTATGTAAATACGGATCCTGCTAAAGTAGCTGAGAAAATCTTGGCAGATATCGATGAAAAACGCGCTGCGTTAGGTTGGGCTGAAGTAAAATAGTAAGATAGAAATTAGTAAATTGTAGTTTATAATAAAAAACGCTCAAAAGCGTAATGGTTATCGTATTTCCTTAAGCTTTTGAGCGTTTTTCTTTTTAAAAGAATATAGTATTACTTGTTAATTCGTGAGTCCTTACAAACCCTTTACTATTAACTATTATGGTAATATGTATGTAGACTTAACAATATGTATAAGTTTATGAAGCAACGAAAAAAGGACTCTGTATAGAGTCCTTTTTTCATGTAAGGGGAGTGTTAGTATTAATATCAAATGAAACATGTATTTAAACAAGTAGTAGGTTTGGGGTTAGTATTACTTGTCGGGAGATAAATACACGTACGGCAACCAGGGAATTGTTACCTCTATCTATCATTTGACATTATCATTATAGGAATGGTAAATGAGTTAAAAATGAAGAAATTTAATAAATTTCTTTAAAATTCTTATATTTGTAAAAAACATGGTAATTAATTTTAATTATTGTTGATAAATATGGGACAATTTTGGTATTATATAAAGGAGAAGTTGTATATTTTATAAAGGTTTATCCACATTAAGCTTTTATAAAATATACAGCTCGATAGCATGAGAGGGGCAGTCATATGAGTAAAATATTCACCATATTAACACTTTTGTGGCTACTCAGTATAGGGGGGACTACTAACGCAACGGACTGGTACTATGTTGGACCAGATGCATCAGGAAACCAATTATTTATTGACAATGACAGTGTACAGAAGAGTGATTACGATGCGCTTTTGTGGCTGCGAGTTAATGAACTGGGTGGCGACGAATTGCGATATAAAGTTTATATCAGTAGATATAATCGAACCATGGAAACATTGAAGGTAGATGCGTACATGTCAGACGGGACGCCGTATGAGAATGTAGAATTTAATGAGAATCCTGAGCCCATTGCAGGGAACACAAATGGTCAAGCCATTTATATTTTATTATGGAAATAAAAGAACCATCTAGTACAGCAAACTAGATGGTTCTTTTTATGTGTAAAATATTTATAAAGCATTAGGGAATATTTTATATACTACATCCTCTAGATGTAGAGAATGGTATATATGAGGTTTTTAGACTTGAGCTGTATTGCGAGTCAACTCCAAGTCTTGAATCATTTGGAGATCGTCTTGAGGTGAACGACCGCCAGTAGTTAAGTAGCCACCAACCATGATACCGTTTAGGCCACCTTTTAGAGCATAAGCTTGTAAGTCTCGTAGATTTACTTCGCGGCCACCTGCAGTTCGTATCAATGCGTTTGGCAAGATGAAACGGAATACGGCGAAGGTACGTAAGATATCTAATGGACGTAAAGCTTCGTTGCTTTCAAATGGAGTCCCTTTAACAGGATTCAAAATGTTTAATGGCACGGAGTCAATATGTAAACGTTTAAGTTCGAACGCCATTTCAACGCGTTGTTCTAATGTTTCGTTAAGACCAAGAATGCCGCCAGAGCAAACACGGATGCCTGCTTTTTGTGCATTATCTATGGTAAACATTTTGTCTTCGTAGGAATGTGTAGTACAAATATCTGGGAAGTGACTAGGTGCCGTTTCGATATTGGAGTGGTATCGAGTAACGCCAACTTCTTTTAATTTGAGTGCTTGTTCGTAAGTTAACAACCCAAGGGAACAGCAGATTTCAAGACCAATTTCATTTTTGATACGGCCTAATACATGGATGATTTGATCAAATTCATCAGGGTTATTAGTATTACGACCACTTGTTACGATGGAAAAACGAATTGCACCAGCCTCTTTAGCTTTACGTGCTGCTTGGAGAATGCTTTCTTCATCCATGAAAGGATACTCCTGAACGCCTGTGTTGTGGTGTGCGGATTGAGCACAGAATTTACAGTTTTCAGGACATTTGCCGGACCGAGCATTAACAATGGCACATACATCCACAGAATTATCATTGAAATGTTGGCGAATTTTATCAGCCATAGCGAGTAGAATCATGGTATCATCATCTGAAGTATGAATCAGCTCGATTGCTTCTTCTTTTGTAATTTCGCCGCCGTTCATGATGCGGTTTGCAATGGTAAGAATTTTTTCGTATGTACCCACTTGGGATGGTTGTTGATCTATAGGCAAAGCCATAATAGCCTCCGGTAAATTGTTAACTTAATAAAAACATAATATATTGACAATTTGATTGTAAACGTTCACGTATAAATTGTCAACTTAATACATGAATTGGTTAACAAAAATAATAACATGTTATGGTTCATATCTTATGATGAAAGAATCTGAGCTTATCTTATAATTTATATTTATTAATAGTTAAGAGAAGTTTAGTTTAACTATATCTTTTTGATGCTAAATGATAGTTATTTTTAACTTATCTTTAAGGTTTTGTAGTATAATAAACTATTGTAATTACTATATATGACTATAATAAAAATATTAATGGAGGAGTGGATATAGATGCAGCCGTTTCGATTTATACACTGTGGTGATCTGCATTTAGGGGCACCCTTTCAATATGCTACAGGTATTAGCAATGCTGTTGATCGCGCCGTAAGTGAAGCAACCTATGTAGCCTTAGATAAAATTATTGATACTGCTATTACAGAACATGTGCATGCTGTCGTAATAGCTGGGGATATTTATAATAGCGAAGACCATAATTTAGAGGCTCAAGTCCGTTTTGTGCGCGCCATGTATCGCTTGGCTGAGCATCGTATTGATGTCTATATGGTACAAGGTAATCATGATCCTGCTGAAAGCTGGAAAGCACAACTGCAGATGCCAGATAATGTACATGTATTTTCTAGTGAGCAAGTGCAGCGCTTTCCGCTCATCGTTAACAATATAGAAATTGGTGGCGTATATGGTATTAGTTGTGGTCATGGTAATGAAAGCGACAACTATGCTCGTCAATACAGAGCTTTTGAACGGGATGAATTTTCCCTTGCTGTCATGCATGGTACTGTAGGTTCTAGTGTAGGCTCTGAAAATCATAATGTAACAGGACCTTGTAATTTAACTGATTTAACAGAGGCCGCTATGGATTATTGGGCATTGGGCCATATTCATAAATCTCAAGTTCTTAGCGAGGAGCCTCTCGTAGTTTATGCTGGTAATTCGCAAGGATTGCATCGTAAAGAACATGGACCTAAGGGATGTTATCTTGTATCTGTATCTCATAATGGTCATTGTGATTTGCGATTTATCGACACCTGCGCTGTACGATTTGAGGAAATCAAAATCGATATTGCTGGCATGCAAAATGAAACGGATTTCTTAGAGATTTTGCGCCGTAAAAAAGAAAACTTGCGAAATCAGCATAAGAAAAACATCTTGCTATCCATCGTTTTGTCCGGTACAGGACCTCTACATCGCCTATGTACGCAAGAGGGGATTCGAAAACTATGGTTGCAAGAGTCTCAAAATGAAGAGAAAGGTAAATCTATATTTGTTATGCCTTACCGTATCATTTCTAATACAAGACCTAGTATTAATCTAGTTGAGCGACGTCTATTAACAGATGTAGTAGGTGATTATTTGCGTGCTTATGATGATATGGTAGATGGGGATGCGATACAGACTGCGCGCCAAATTATGGCGGATCGTCCTGAATTTAAACGCTTAGGCGCATATGCAGATTTATTAAGTGATGAATTATTGGCACGAGCTTTGAAACGTTGTGAAATTGAAGGTGTTACTGTATTGATGGGGGCTAATGATGAACATTAAACGCATACGATTTGATGAATTTGGCCCGTATCGCGACTGGTCTTTCACTACGGGTGACAATGGGGTTCAACTCATGTATGGCCCTAATGAAAGTGGCAAGACATCCTTGCTCGAAGGGATGCGCACCTTGTTGTTTGGTGGTACTCATAAGGCTTATGGTCCTATGACGGGGGCCCTTGATGTGGACCGTAATGGTGAAAGCTACTATATCGGTCGTAAGGGTAAGCAGTTAGACTTTTACAGTCCTGGTAATCCTGCCATCCATGAAGAGCCGGCTCAACATTGGTGGCATGGCATCGATAAAAAAACATATAACCGCATATTTGCGTTAACATTAGACGACCTACAAGGCCTTGATGTATTACAAGAGGTAGAGGTTCGTTCCCGATTCTTTGGCGCCGAAGGGGGAGAACACTTAGGTGGAGCTGTTAAGGATGTTGAAAAAGGGGCTACAGACCTACTTGTAGCATCCTCGAATGGTAAACGTCGCATCAATGTATTGATGGATGAGCTTAAAGAAAACCGCCAAAAGCTGAGTCAGTTGGCGGAGCATGAAGCGCAATATGTGGAATTACAAACCGTCTTTCACAGTACAGAGCAAACCGAAATGGAATTGCAAAATCAGTTGAAAGAATGGAAGGAATATCGGGATGGTATCGATGTAGTATTGCGTGCGTGGGATACGTATCGTCGCAGTGAAGAGGCACGTATGCACATGCAGCAGTACAATAGTGAGCTCGCCTTGAGTCGTGATGAGTTTCTTCGCCTTGATGAAGAAATTAAACGGGCTCGTGACAATATGCAATTATGGCAGGAAAAGGAAGCGGCATTGATGCCAGCTAACTTTAGTCCTGATAGCCCATTTGGAACTTATGGCCAAGATATTGAAGATCTTATTCAACAAGGTGCTAAATGGGAGCAATTACGCCGTGAGTGCGAAGAAGGCGATGCGTACATCCGTAAAGTTAGAGAACAATTGGAGTTTTCACGCACCCTACATTCTGCGTGGCGTCATGATGAGCCAATGGCAGAAGACATCAATTGGTTTGATGGAGAACGTTTGGCAAGTCGTTTGCGCACCGCAAAAGAACAACTTTTACATTGGCAAGACCGCAAACCTGCAGAGGCTACCGATGAGGTGCCGACGGCGAACCTTGAAGGGGCATCCTTACCTAACTTTAGTGAAGAAGAATTAGCTAAAAAAGAATATTTAGAACGTGAATTAGATCGTATCTTAATGGATATAGATCGAGTAGAGGCTAGACGGAATAGTTCTGGTTCAGATGCACAGCCTACAATTCTGCCAAAATGGCTACAACGCATTAGTGGTATAGGTGCTGTTATTGCTGTATTGGTAGTATTAGCAGGCCTGTTGGTTCTTGAATCTGCATTATATACTATAGGTGGTTTTATTTTCTTGATTCTATCTATGGGGCTATTCTGGTATGCTACCTGGAGGCTTCATAATGGTAACTCTGAAGTGTCTAAATTAAACTATGAGTTACAAATTTTATCCTCTCGTAAATCCGATGTAGAGCATCAGCTAGAGGCTTTGATTAGGGTTGCTACGCCTACAGTGAGTCCTGTACCACCCTTAGAAGGGGCGGCACATCTTGAACGCTGGATTCAAGAAGGTCATACATTACAAGGCATTTACGATGAAGCCCTCGCAGCATGGCAAAACTGGTTACCACAAGGGGCGGCTAAGAGTCTCGATGAAGATGATTTCTTTGGCCTCAAACATGAATATGATCAATATCATGAGCAACTACGTACTATAAAAGGCTATGAAAAGCGTTTGGCAGAGCATAAAGAAGGCCTACGTATTATTGAAGACCAAGCGATGGCTTTGTGGTATAACCTTGGGATAGAGGCGCCAGTATCTCCAACAGAGCTAAAACGCATTTATAACCAATATAAGAACTTCCAACAAAATAAGATTGTATGGGAACAAAAGGAAGCACAACGTAAAAGCTTCCGCAATGAATACGATAATTGGCATCGTAAGGAAAAAGAGCTACTCCTTCGTCAACAAGAACTGCTCCATAAAGCGGGTATGGAAAGTTCCAACGAGTATCGTCAACATCTTATCGATGAGGACCAATATAAACAGTGGCAAACCATCTACAAGCAAAGTCAAGTGCAGCTTGATTTGCTTGCTCCTGATGCGGAGAATAAAGACTTGTTCTACCGTCGTTTGCGTGAAGCCAACAAGGATAACTGGTTGGATGAATTGGCTCATTCTGAGCGTGAAATAGCCTCTATCGAAGATAAATTGGCTACCTTGTACGAGCGTCGCGGCCAAATCGTTGAAGCCATGCGTACACTTGGTTCTGACCAGGAACAACACCAAATGTTGCAAGAACGAGAGGCTTTACAAAGTGAATTAGAGTCTGCTCTCGAAGATTGGGCTACGCAAGTATTGATAAGTCATTGTATGGATAAGGCTCAACAATCATATGAACAAGAAAAACAACCTCATATGTTAGAGCTTGCCTCCTCTTATGTTGAAAGACTAACTGGTGAGAGGTATACGCTTGATATTCTAGGTATCAATAAAGGGGTAGCACTTATCAACAACAATGGGGAACGACTAGAACTTAAATTCTGGTCTAGTGGTCTAGCTGACCAAGTATACTTGGCATTGCGTCTTGCCCTAGCCAAGGTATTCTCTTATCAAGTAGAATCCTTGCCGATTATCTTGGACGATATTTTGGTGCGTTTTGACGAAAATCGTCAACGTAGTGCTTTAGAATTATTGGCTGAGCTTGGGAAAAATCAACAGATTTGGCTCTTTACTTGTCAACGCTCCGTATATGATATGGCTCAATCTATTATGGGCATCGATTGCCATAGATTGAGTCGTAGTTAAATCAAAGTGGTAATGAAATAATAATCCCTGTGGAGGCATATGCTTTCACAGGGATTATTAGGGATTATTAAAGAATAAATAATGTAAGTGATTGTAACTAAAGTAACTGTTTTAGTTACACAAGTGTGTTAGTATACATTTAGAACGAAAGGGGTTGGGTACTTGAACACAGCATATTTGGACATGATCCAAGGAAAGAACCCTGGTGTAACGCCTGTGTGGTATATGCGACAAGCTGGTCGTAGTCAAGCGGAATACCGCAAAATCAAAGAAAAATATACTTTATTTGAAATTACAAAAGAACCTGAGCTATGTGCTCGCGTTACGGAATTACCTGTTAAGGAATACGGCGTCGATGCGGCGATTCTCTACAAAGATATTATGAGCCCCATGGTGGCTATGAATGTAAATGTAGAGCTCAAGGCTGGTGTGGGGCCTGTATTTAGCACGCCTATCCGCTCTATAGCTGATGTGGATAAATTAGAAACCTTTGATCCTACAAAGGTAGATTATATTGCGAAAACGATTACATTATTAACTTCTGGTATGCTCGACGTGCCGCTCATTGGTTTCTGCGGGGCACCGTTTACTATTGCGTCCTACCTTATCGAAGGGGGTCCAACAAAGAATTACAATAAGACTCGCGGTATGCTCATCGGTGCTCCAGATATGTGGAATGCATTGATGACAAAACTAGCGGACATGTCCATTGCGTACTTGTCCATGCAAGCCGAAGCGGGTGCTAATGCACTTCAAATCTTTGACTCTTGGGTAGGTGCTGTTAATGCAGACCAGTATAAACAAGGAATTTACCCTCATATGGAGCGGATCATAAAGACTGTGAAAGCTAAATATCCTCATTTGCCAATGGCCATGAATGGCGTTGGTACGGATCATTTGGTGTCTATTTGGTCTCACTTGCCTTTAGATGTCATTGCCCTTGATTGGCGTAGTTCCATCGTTATGGCAAACGAGCGCGGCGTAACACAAACGGTACAAGGTAACTTAGATCCGGCGTATTTGTTCGGAGACGAAAAAACATTGGCCCGCGAAGTGGATCGCATCTTGCTCGACGGCGTTCGCTATGGGCGCCATATCTTTAATTTAGGTCATGGCGTATTCCCAGAGGCAGATCCTAAAAAACTTCATTGGCTAACGGACTATGTGCATGAACGTAGTCGTGAGATTTGGACTCAAGAGAGGTAAATTAGTGAAAGTAGAAAAAAAAGGATTATTATTCCTGTCTTATGGTAGCCCTTTAAGTAAGGATGATTTAGTACCCTATATGACGAGCATTCGTCGTGGCCGTGTACCAACGGAAGCAGAGATTACAAATCTCACTAAGCGTTATGATACAATCGGTCAATGGGAAAATATTAAGCTTCAAACTATGGCAGAGTGCCAATATAAAGCATTGCTTACTCTGTTGCCAACTATGCCTTCCGCTATTGGTTTTTTACACATGAAACCATCCATTGCAGATGCGGTTGACTGCTTAGTCCAGCAAGGAGTGGAGCATATTATCGCTATTGTAACAGCTCCATTCTTCACCGCTCTCGGTACTGGAGCTTATGAAAAACAAGTGCAAGCAGCCATTTCAAACTATGATAATGTGACATTCGACTTTATTCGTTCCTGGTGGGACCAACCAACTTTTAAGGAATACTGGGTAAAAGCACTTTCAAAGTGTGTGCATAATGCTAAAGATGTATTCGTTATTTTTAGTGCGCACAGTATACCTCTTATCAATAATCATGGTGGCGATTCGTATGCGTTAGCTTTAGAGGAAAGCGCCAAAGAGATTGCTGAACATTGTAAATTACTTAAATGGACTGTGGCGTGGCAAAGTGCAGCTCCTCATGGTCAGTGGTTGGGCCCTACTGTAGAGGATGCTATCAACGAAGCCTTACAAACTGGTGCTAATCGCATTGTTTTTGTACCATTTGGATTTGTAAGCAACCACGTTGAGGTATTGTACGATAATGATGTGGAGTGTAAAGAACTCGTTGAAGCAGAGGGCGCAACATATATGCGTGCACCCATGCCAAATTGTAATGAAACATTTTTACAAGCAATGGCGAGTGCAATAATAGAAAGGATTCATTCGTGAACGTAACAATTGTGGGCGGTGGCTTAACAGGGCTAACAGCGGCTTATTATTTAGGTCATGCAAAGCCAGAATGGACCATTACTCTTTATGAACAAGCACCACGATTTGGTGGGAAAATACAAACGCAACGTGTGGATGACTTCGTAGTGGAACTCGGTCCTGACTCCTATTTGGGTCGTAAAACAGAAATGACAGATCTTGTGCATGATCTTGGACTAGGGGATACCCTTGTGTCTAATGAAACAGGCCAAGCCTTTGTATATGATAAGGGTTCTATCCACCCAATTCCAGGCGGCTCCATCATGGGCATTCCTACGGAAATGATGCCCTTTGTGAAAGCAACGCTCATTTCTTGGTCTGGTAAATTGCGTGCGGGCTTAGATTATTTTAAGAAACCATACCAACTCGATGAAAATGGTGATGTATCCATTGGTCATTTCTTCAAATACCACTTAGGACAAGAAATGATGGATAAACTCATCGAGCCTCTATTAGCGGGCATCTATGGTGGCGATATTTATAAAATTAGTCTATTGTCGACATTCCCTCATTTTATTCAAGTAGAACAAAAATATGGGAACATGGTAAAAGGTATGATGGCCGCTAAGATGAGTCATTCCAAAGCAGGTGTCTCTAAAGCAGCTAAAGATGCTGTTGCAGAAGGCGATGTGCCTCGTGCTGGTAAAGGTACTATGACAGATTGTCAATTTGAAAGCCACGAAGCAAAGTCTAGTCAAGCTAATTTTGCTAGTAATCGTGCAAGCAGTTCTAACCATGTAACAAAGACTAGTTCAAATCATCAGTCTGCTAAGGCGCAAACGGATATGGAAAGTCGGAAGGGAACAGCGGCTCAATCCGGTATGTTTCGTCAATTGACAGGCGGCCTTGAAAGCGTGATTACCGCTATCGTTGAGGCTATGCCTAGTAATGTACACTTGCATACAGGTACACTAGTTTCTGATATTCGATATGTTGATGGTGTGTATGCAATCGATGTGGTTAATCAGTGTAACGATTCTTGTGGTCGTCAATCTATGGCAGATCATGTGATTATTAGTACGCCGCCGGCAACGTATAGACAATGGTTTAAGGATGATCAGGGTTTTGACTTTTTGCGTTCCATGGAGCAATCTAGCTGTGCCATTGCTATTATGTCTTTTGATAAAAGCACCTTTGATGGTGACCTCAAGGGATCAGGTTTGCTCATTACTAGAAACACAGATACGCCTCTTACAGCGTGTACTATTCTTAATCAAAAATGGCCTCAAACAACGCCAGATGATAAGGTGGTGTTACGCGTCTTTATCGGTAAGCCTGGCAATGACGTGGTAGAACGACTCAGCGAAGAGGAACTTTCAGAATTGGCAGTCAAAGAAATTCAACATATCATGGGTTTCTCTGTCAAACCAGAGTGGGTGCGCATCAATCGCCTCATTCACTGTATGCCTCAATATAATGTAGGCCATCGCGCAGGCATTAAAGCTGTTCGTGAACATGTGGCAGAGCATTATCCCAATTTACACCTCATTGGTACGCCCTTTGATGGCATTGGAATCCCTGATGGTGTAAAACAAGCAAAAGAACTGGTAGAAAAACTTGTGAATGACAAGTAAAATAGTGACTTGCTTAAAAGAGTTAGTATAGTATTAAGAGCTATAGGATTATCCTCAGCATAAAAGTAGAAGTTTAGTCTTAACTAAAGAATGTACTAATAAAAAATCTCAATAGAAACTAAATTGAAAAGACTCTATATGCTATAATAGTAAGTGGAGTCTTTTGATTTCCTTAGTTATATAGATACATTATTATTTTGATATAATCACCGTAGATAGGAGTGATCATAATGGGAAAAGCAATCCCTACAGTAGAAGGTTGGCATAGCCAACACATGGTATTCGCCATGGATTTCAGCGCATGGAACTGCTTCACAGAGGATGAAAAAGCAGCAGCGCGCAATGAATTAAAAGCATTCTTAGCAGACCTTGAAGCTAAACATCAAGCTAAAGAAGGAAGTTATGCATTCTATGATTGTAATGGAGCAAAAGGGGACTTAATCCTATGGATTCTTGGTCCATCCCTTGAATACTTGGCGCAAGTAGAACGCAAATTCCGCCGCCTTGCCATTGCAAGCGTATTAGTACAAACATACTCTTATACATCTGTAACAGAAGTAAGCACCTATGTTAAGGCTAAACTTGATACAGAGGAAGTTAACCAAAAACTATATCCTCACGTACCTCGCGATAAATATATCTGTTTCTATAATATGAGTAAAAAACGCGAAGGTGATGATAATTGGTTCATGCTACCACCGCAAGAACGCGGAGCCTTGATGAAGTCTCACGGTGAACTTGGTAAAACATACTTGGACGTTTTATCTGAATTCACCACAGGTGGCTGTGGCTTAGATGACTGGGAATGGGGTATTACCATCTTCAGTAACGACGACATCCAATTCAAAAAAATCGTATATGATATGCGCTTTGAAGTAGCCAGTGCAAAATACGGCATCTTCAGCGACTTCTACGTTGGTACCATCATCGACGACGCACTACTAGAAGAAATCTTTGGATAATAAAAGAGCCTGCAATGCAGGCTCTTCTTTATTATTTAATTCATATATATCGATAAATAACTGCTTATTGTATCGTATATTTGTTCAATTTATAATGTTGTTAAGGTAGTCGGCGAGGTTGGGCCTCTCTTCGTTATAGAAGGGGGTGAGCTTATGAGTGACTTTGAACTTATTACAGTTATTACTGGAATCTTGACGCTAGTCATTTCCTTTGGAGCACTTATAGCGCTTATTTGCCTCACAAAAAGCAAATAGCCCTCCGTTACCAAGTGTAATTAGATAAACAGAAAGGCCATTTCCTAGATAATTAGTTTTTGAGATGCGCCTGACGTTCCTACTCGTCTGACTATCTATTTATATTATAGAGATAAAGGTATATATCGTCAAATTAGAATGAATGGACTGCCTTGCAGTCCATTTTTCTCCCCTCAAAATGAAGGCTATAATTTTGAGGGGAGAAAAGTTAATATACGCACTATACTTCGTAAAATATAATTCACAATATATGAGTATCGCATTCGCAACTATATTCTCATAAAAGAGAACCCCGCATCGATCCGACTTACGAGGTCAAGGCCCTAGGCCGCAGACCTGATAAGTATGGAGGAGAGATGCGGGGTTTCTTTTATCACTTAGTATAGAAAAGTGAATTATATTTTGTAGTACTGTTCAATGAACGTAAATTTTCTGTTCCAGAAAATTATACGTTCATGTTTGCACCTTTACGCACATAGAACCAGTAGCACACTGCTACAGTTACAATGTTAAATGCAAGTAATACAGCAAAGGCTGGGTGAATATTGCCGAACATGGAATATACAAAACCGAAGATTTTAGGTGTAATGAAGGCACCGTATGCAGCTACGGCAGCAACGAAACCTGTAATTAAAGAGGAAAGCAATGGATTGCCAAATACGTGAGGAATCATACGGAATGTAGCACCAGTTGCGAAGCCACAGCATACGAATGTCAACACGGACATAGCAAAGAAGAATGGGAAGTTGTGCATATCTACGCCAACTGCAATTAGCGCTGTTGTTGCACATAGACCGAGAAGGCTTACAAAGGTAACTTTTGTACCGCTATTGATCTTATCTGCTAACCAACCGCCTACAGGACGAAGGGCACCTGATACAAGAGGACCAACAAATGCGATAGACGCAAATGGAACTTCAGGGAATTCTTTACCTACTAATAAGCCAAGTGCTGCCGCATAACCAGAGAAAGCACCGAAGGAACAAGTGTATAGCAATGTAAGTGCCCAAGTGTGTTTGTTCCCAAAGATTTGTACAAGATTTTTAGGATTTGGTTTTTCTAGTGGTAAGTTATCCATGAAACGTGTCATAAGTGCAAGGATAACAACAAGTGGTACAATCCACATGAAAGCCGCATTGGCAAGGTATACTGCGTTACCTTTGATGATAGCTGGTGTTACACCAAATACGCTACCTAATGCAGCAGAACCCATAGCGAATGGAGCCAAGAAGTAGATTACAGAAATACCAAGGTTACCAACACCGCCGTTGATACCAAGAGCAGTACCTTTTTCGGATTTAGGGAAGAAGTTGCCAATGTACGCCATGGAGGACGAGAAGTTGCCACCCGCTAAACCGATGAGGGCAGTTAAGATCATGAATGTCGTATAAGAAGTTGTTGTATCTTGAACGGCAAAGCCAAGCCAAACAACAGGAACTAATAAGATAATTGTGGAAATAAATGTCCAGTTTTTACCGCCTAATAGTGCTGGCATGTATGTGTATACAAATCGCAATGTAGCACCTACAAGGCCTGGTAAGGCAGCTAATGTAAATAATTGATCTGTAGTAAAGTTAAATCCAGCGCTATTTAGCTGAGCTGCAATGGTAGCCCATAAGTACCAAACACAGAATGAAAGTGTTAAGGCAATAGTGGATATAACGAGGTTTTGTTTAGCGATTTTTTTGCCAAACTTTTCCCAAAATTCCGGATTTTCCGGTTGCCAATTAGCCACGATTTCGCTGCGGCTTGCACCTACTTGAGGCATTTTTAGTTCGTTCATTTTGAACTTCTCCTTACTGTAACAACTATACACGCAGATAAGACAAGAAAAATATATTAAAATTATATATAAAGTATATATAAATAATAAAATCTAAAAAATTCCTATAGAAAGTATTCGATTTACTTACAAATTGCGTTATAATTATTGTAGCATTAATATTTTTCAATGTCTTACATCACAGATATATTATATAGTGTAATTTTTTTTGTGAATGTGATGTAAAACACACATATTCTGAAATTAATAAGTTATAATAATCTTATATATACGAAAAAGTATATAGTATAGGTGCTTTTACTATAAATAGATTAGTATAACTAATGGATTTTGTTATAAAAGTACTGTGGAGTGATAATGGTATGGATCAAAATTTAATTAACCAATTGCTTGCTTTGCCGGGTGAGGAACTACATCTTAAAAAAGGTGATTTTCTCTTCCGTGAGGGGGACAAGGCAGAATACTTTTACGTAGTAGTAAAAGGTAGAATGAGCATTAAAAAGTTCGAAGCTAGCGGACACATTTTTGCGTTGCGTTTAGTAGGACCGAATAATGTAATTGGTGAGGTTCCGTTGTATGAGGAGAACACTAGAACATATGTGTTCAACGCCATTGCTCGGGAGGATTGCTCTGTTTATTGTATACGCTATGATGTGTTGGAAGGGGCTATTGCAAAGGAACATTCATTGGCCATTGCAATGATGAAAATCTACACTTTACATATGCGTCGTCAACAGGCAAAATACCGGGACTTGCTACTTTACGGCAAGAAGGGAGCATTCTATTCTACCTTGTTGCGCTTAGCCAATAGTTATGGTGTAAAGCGCGAGGATGGTATCTTTATTGATATTGCCCTAACAAATCAAGAGTTGGCTGAGTTTGCTGCCACATCAAGAGAAAGTTTAAATCGCATGTTAAGTGAGTTGCGTAAGTTAGGCTATGTAGCCTATGACAAACACCATCTAGTAATCTGTGATTTTGACGCTTTAATCGGATTACTTGATTTAGAGGTTGATGGTATCGACCCTAATATTAGTAATATCGAATAACAGGATTTTCTCCCTTGTGTTAGCATATCTAGCACAAGGGATTTTTTTGTAGTTTTGAAGGAGGACACGAGATGAGCTTGTTGTCTCAAAAGTTTAAGTTTCTTCGAAAGAAGGAAGTATCTCCAAACGGCCATCAAATCACAGAAGATGGAGGTCGTGAATGGGAAAATTATTATCGTGACCGTTGGTCTTACGATAAAGTTGTCCGCACAACGCATGGCGTAAACTGTACTGGTTCTTGTAGCTGGAATATTTATGTTAAAAACGGTGTTGTAGCCTGGGAAAATCAAGCGATTGACTACCCTGAAACACCAGATGATATGCCAGATTATGAACCACGTGGGTGCCCTCGTGGTGCAACATTCTCTTGGTATCTTTATAGCCCTTTGCGCGTAAAATATCCTTATGTACGTGGCGAATTGGTCGAGCTTTGGAGAGAAGCGAAGAAGCATGCTAAGAATCCAATCGAAGCTTGGAAATCTATCGTAGAAGATCCTGAAAAAGCGAAAAAATATAAGTCAGCCCGTGGTATGGGTGGCTTTGTGCGCTCCACATGGGATGAAGCAACAGAAATTACTGCAGCATCCTTACTATATACAGCAAAAACATATGGCCCTGACCGCAACGCAGGCTTCTCTGTAATTCCTGCGATGTCCATGTTGTCCTATGCAGCAGGGGCTCGTTTCCTTAACTTGATGGGTGGCACACCATTGTCCTTCTATGACTGGTATGCCGATTTGCCACCTTCCAGCCCTCAAGTTTGGGGTGAACAAACTGATACACCTGAATCTGGTGACTGGTATAATGCTGGTTACATCATGACGTGGGGTTCTAACGTACCGTTGACTCGTACGCCAGATGCTCACTTCTTGACAGAGGTTCGCTATAAAGGTACTAAGGTAGTATCCGTGTCTCCTGACTATGCGGAATCTACAACTTCTTCCGATGCATGGCTCAATGTAAAAGCTGGCACCGATGCGGCGCTTGCTATGTCTATGGGTCACGTTATTTTAAAAGAATATTACATCGATAAAGAAACTCCATACTTTAAAGAGTATGCAAAAGAGTTTACAGATATGCCATTCCTTGTACGCGTTGAAGAAATTAACGGCACGGTTCAACCAGGTCGTTTCTTGAATGCTAAGGATTTAGGTCGCCAAGAGGAAGGCGCTGACTTCCAAATGGTATTGATTGATGAATTAACAAATGAAATCGTTGTGCCTAATGGTACAATGGGTGAACGTCACACGAACCCACAAAAATGGAATTTACGTCTTGAAAATCGTGATACAGGCGCTAAAATTGATCCTCGCTTGTCCGTATTTGATCAACGTGAAGATGTGACTGTTGTCAAATTGCCATACTTTGGTGATGAAGAGCATGAAGGCGTTATTGAACGTGCTATTCCAACTATTACAGTACAAACTGTTGATGGTCCTGTGAAAGTGACTACTGTATATGATCTCATTCTTGCTAACTACGGTATTGACCGCGGTATCGGTGGTGAAGTAGCGACAGCTTACACTGATGACACTCCATACACACCTACATGGCAAGAAAAAATCACTGGCGTAAAAGCGGATATCGCTATTGCTACAGCACGTGAATTTGCAGATAATGCTGAAAAAACGAAAGGTCGTTCCATGATTATCATGGGTGGCGGTATCAACCACTGGTACCATGCCGATGTTATTTACCGTACTATTTTGAACCTTATCATGTTCTGTGGTACAGAAGGCGTTAACGGCGGTGGTTGGGCTCACTACGTAGGTCAAGAAAAACTTCGTCCTGTTGAAGGTTGGGGTGGTATCATGACTGCCAATGACTGGAGTAAGGCTCCTCGTTTGCAAAATGGTACATCTTGGTTCTACTTTGCTACAGAACAATATCGTTCTGACTGCATCGACTTGGCAGACCGCGTATCTAAATTGGCTAAACCGCGCTATCGTCATCCTGGTGATTACAACGTATTAGCAGCTCGTTTAGGTTGGTTGCCATCCTATCCTACTTTCAATAAAGGTAGCCAAGAATTGATTAATGATGCTCGTGCAGCTGGTGCTAGTACAGAAGCAGAAATCAACCAATATGTGGCGCAAGCCTTGAAAAATAAAGATTTACAATTCTGCGTAGAAGATCCAGCGGCTAAGGAAAATCACCCTCGCAACTTGTTTGTATGGCGTGCAAACCTTATTGGCTCCTCTTCTAAAGGTCATGAGTATTTCTTGAAACATTTATTAGGCACAAAAAATGCCGTATTGGAAGATGATGATGCTCCTACACGTCCAGAAGAAATTAAATGGCGCGAAGCAGATGGGGCGGGTAAGCTTGATCTCTTAATTGATATCGACTTCCGTATGGCGTCTACAGGTTTATATTCTGATATCGTGTTCCCAGCAGCTACATGGTATGAAAAAGAAGACTTGTCTTCCACAGATATGCATCCATATGTACATGTATTCCAAGCTGCTGTTGATTGCGCATGGGAAACTAAATCCGACTGGGATACATTCCGTACCCTTGCAGAAACAGTATCTCGCGTAGCAAAAGAATCTGGCTTTACAGAATATGAAGATATTGTAGCTACTCCACTTGGCCATGATAGCCCAGGCGAAGTAGCGCAACCAGAAGGTAAAGTTCTTGATTGGAGTAAAGGCGAATGTGAACCAATCCCTGGTAAAACAATGCCGAACCTCGTTCATGTAAAACGCGATTACAGTCAGATCTTTGAAAAATACATTGCTTTAGGACCTAATATCGAAAATAAAATGGGTGCTCACGGTTTGGCGTGGGATGTATCTGACGAATATCAAACATTGTATGCTCAAAATGGTACGATTGATAATCCAGACTTCATTTCTCATGGCCGTCCAAGCATTTACGAATGTAAGGAAGCTTGTAATGTTGTATTAACATTATCTTCTTGTACAAATGGTAAATTAGCGGTTCGTTCTTGGAAAGCGATGGAAGAAAAAACAGGTCTTTCTGGGCTTGAAAAGAATGCAAAAGGTCGCGAACAAGAAAAAATTACCTTCGATGACATGGTTCGTCAACCACGCTTTATCATTAGCTCTGTAACAAGTACTGGTAAGAACGATAAAAACCGTCGTTATTCTCCATTTACAACATCTACAGAAGATAAGGTACCATTCCGTACTGTAACAGGTCGTCAATCGTTCTATTGTGATCATGAAATGATGCGCGACTATGGCGAAGCTATGGCATTGTACAAACCTGTATTGTCATATAAACCAGTACAAGGTGATTATAAACAAGAAGGTATTCCAGAAATTACATTGAAATACTTAACTCCACATAATAAGTGGTCTACACATAGTATGTACTTTGATAGCCAACAAATGTTGACATTATTCCGCGGGGGCCAAACAATTTGGCTTAACGAAGATGATGCAGCAGAAATTGGTGTTAAAGATAACGACTGGGTAGAAGCTTTCAATAAAAATGGTGTAGTTGCAGCTCGTGCAGTTGTATCTCCACGTATTCCTCGTGGCATTTCTTATATGCATCACTCCCAAGACCGTCACATCAACGTTCCTGGTACGCAAGTTAAGAAAGATCGTCGCGGTGGTACACACAATGCGCCAACTCATATTCACATGAAGCCGACACACATGATCGGCGGTTATGGTCAATTGAGCTATGGCTTTAACTACTATGGCCCAACTGGTAACCAACGTGATATGACAATTGTGGCTCGTAAATTGAAGGAGGTGGATTGGCTTGAAGATTAAAGCTCAAGTATCCATGGTCCTAAATTTGGACAAGTGTTTAGGCTGTCATACATGCTCTATTACTTGTAAAAATACATGGACGAACCGCGAAGGCGCGGAATATATGTACTTTAATAACGTGGAAACCCGCCCTGGCGTGGGTTACCCACGTAATTGGGAAAACCAAGAGAAATGGAAGGGTGGCTGGACTCTCGATAAAAGCGGTAATTTGGCGCTTTCCACAGGCTCTAAAGGCTCTCGATTGATGAAGTTGTTCTATCATCCAGAACAACCAGAAATTACGGATTACTTTGAACCTTGGACATACGATTATGAGACATTGATTCATACCGGTCGTAAAAATAATCAACCTGTAGCACGTCCTCGTTCTTTGTTAACAAAGCAAAAAATGGAAGTAACATGGGGCCCTAACTGGGATGATGATTTGGCTGGTGGTCATCATGCACGGGAAGATGTGAACTTGGCTAAAATGGGTGATGATATCGTATTTGACTACGAAGAAGTATTCATGCGTTATTTACCACGTCTTTGTAACCACTGTTTGAATCCTGCATGTGTAGCAGCATGTCCATCCGGTGCTATCTACAAGCGTGATGAAGATGGTGTTGTACTTGTTTCTCAAGATGTATGCCGCGGTTGGAGACATTGCGTTCCATCTTGCCCATACAAAAAAATCTTCTATAACTGGGAAACAAATAAAGCTGAAAAATGTGTATTCTGTTACCCTCGTTTGGAAAATGGCTTGCCTCAAATTTGCGCTGAAACATGTGTAGGTCGTATGCGCTATGTTGGTGTAGTTTTATACGATATGGACAAAGTTCAAGAAATGGCAGCTACGAAGGATGAACAAGAAATTTACCAAAATACAGTAGATTTGATCTTGGATCCTAATGATCCAGAGGTTATTAAAGCCGCTCGTGAAGCAGGTATCTCTGAAGCCTTCTTGAAAGCAGCTAAAAAATCTCCTGTTTACAAGCTTGTAAAAGAATGGGGCGTTGCATTGCCATTGCATCCAGAGTATCGCACATTGCCAATGGTTTGGTATGTGCCACCGCTCAGCCCAATCTTACAACGTGTTACATCTGATGTATACTTGCCAGATGCACATGAAATGCGCGTGCCTGTACAATACTTAGCTAATATGTTTACTGCTGGTAATACAGATATTTTAGCTCGTGTATTACAACGCATTCTCGATATGCGTGAATACATGCGCCGCCGTGAGACAGGTGACGAAGCAATCGCTCATGAAGTAGATCTTACAGAAGAGCAAATGTATGCTATGTACAAATTATTAGCCTTGTCTAAATATAATGATCGTTTTGTTATCCCATCCGATGTTAACGTATCTCGCGAAGGTCGCTTAGAAATGCAACACAATCGTGGTTTTGCATGCCCGACAGGGGGTTGCCATAATGGATGATGCACAAAAAATAGCTCTCATTGCTTCTTTTTTGCTTCGGTATCCAGATGAATCTTGGTACAATGAACTTGGTGAATGGAAAGAGGATACTTACTCTGTTGAGCATCCTCAGCTTCGCCAAGGATTGCTAGAGTTCTTTGATTACATTGAAGAAACGGATCGTAAGGCCTTTGAAGACCAATACGTACGTATCTTTGACTTCAGCCGTAATACGACGATGTACTTATCGACTTACGAATTGCAAGGTACAGGGGAACAAGCAGAGGAACTCGTTAAATATAAAGCCTTCTTCCTAGAAAATGGCTATGATTTACCAAAGGAGATGCCTGACTATATTCCAGCTATTTTAGAGTTATGTGCAGTTATCGAACCTGAAAAGGCTCGTGAAGTATATGATTATTGTAAACCAAAGCTAGAATATATTAGGGATCGATTGATCGAAGCAAAACTGACCTATGCATTCTTATTTGATATCATATTGTCGGTTGCAAATGGATTGGAGGACGGTGCACGATGAATCTATTTTTATGGGGCGCTTTGCCATATATTGCGTTTACCTTCTTAATCGTAGGCACACTTGTTCGTTTCTTCTACTTTGAAAGAAACTGGACTACAAAATCAAGTGAATTTTTAGAGAAAAAACAATTACGTATTGCCAATCCATTGTTCCACTTTGGTTTGCTATGCGTTATCGGCGGTCACGTAGTAGGTGTATTAGTACCTAAAACTTGGACTGCAGCTATGGGTATTAATGACCATATGTACCATGAAGGTGCATTGTATATGGGTGCTGTAGCGGGTATCATCTTTATCGTTGGTTTCTTGCTCTTGATGAAACGCCGCTTTACTGTACCTGCTATGAAAGTAAATACATCTGGCTTTGATAAATGGCTATATTTATTCTTAACATTGGCTATCTTTAGTGGTATGGCCGGTACATTACTTAATGCATCCGGGTTCTTTGATTACCGTGTATCCATCGGCCCATGGTTCCGTAGCTTGCTATCCTTTATGCCTGATCCATCCTTGATGGAAGGCGTGCCATTCATGTTTAAATTCCACATGTTGGCTTGGATGGTGGTTGCTATTATCTTCCCATTCAGCCGTTTGGTACACTGCTTGAGTGTTCCACTCAACTATTTAACACGTCCGTTCATCGTATATCGTAAACGGGATCAAAAATAATTAGGATGATGATTAATTTGTATGCCTATATATAATAGGATTCATTAATCTATGGCCCCTTGTAGTGGTGAAAGCATATGCTCACAACTATGAGGGGCTTTTTATTTACCGATTCTGTATTAGTAGATTACAATGTATTCTCTGTAGAGAAAAAATTTATTCATTGTAATAAACTTAGAATTACTATAATAGGCATTTTAATTTAGAATTATTCTTATAATATATACTATGTATCTAATATAAGTAATCTACAAAATTCGATTTAAATGATAAACTATATCGTATAGATTGAATTTTTTAGGTATTATTTTTGAGAGGTATATGATGAATCAAGTTGAAACAAAACAGAAAAAAAGTATTTACCATATCTTTGTATGGATTGCTATTTTCTCCTTAGTTATGATCGGTTTATTAGAGTGGGGCTACATGGCCGGTGGTCGTGCCTTTGGTAATTATAAAGTGTATACGGGTCTTGTGCCATGGTGTGTATGGATCATCATGACCTATTTAGCGACTCGCCCTAAATGGTTTACAAGCCGCTATAATTTAGGTGACATGTATAAGGTACACCGTGCATTAGGTATTGCCACTGTAGCTGTTATTGCATTCCATTTATATCTCTATTTTGGTAAAGCGGCTAAATCCATCCTTGGTTGGTGGGGCGGATATGTGGCTCTTACCTCCTTTGGTATTGCTACAATCTCTGGCCTTGCGTTCTTAACTCCAAAACTTAGAAAGGTTACACCATCTGGTCGTAATGTAGGTATTTGGTTACATCGATTAAATCTTGTAGCACTTGTTGCTGCAGATATCCATATTCATGGTTTTAATCGTATTTCTAAAATGGTGCCATTCTTACAAGTGTTTGATATCATTACATACGGTCTCGTTCTTTACTGCATTTACTTGATGTTTAAAAAGAAATAATATGAATTACTAGAATCCCTTCTGTATCATGCAGAAGGGATTTTTCGTTACATTTATAGTTTCTAGTAAATTAACATAGGATATTATCAGTTTGAGTCATAAATGATTGTGAGATTGATATACATTTTCCCTTTACTCGTATAATGAAAATTGTTATTATCTGTATGTTAAACATGATAATGATAATTAGGTTCATAAATTCATTATCTATTCATTTTTATTCTTGTTATTTTTATTGTGTGAGGTTTAGTATGATTAAACGTAAAATGACCAGTGCTTTTGCAGTGGCTGCCATGATGGGTGTGGCTACAGCTTTTGCTGTTAACCCATTTTCTGATGTTCCTTCTGATAGTTGGGCTTATCAAGCAGTAGATCAATTGGCTACAGCTGGTATTATCAATGGATATCCTGATGGTACTTTCAAAGGGCAAAATAATATTACGCGTTATGAAATGGCCCAAATGATTGCGAAAGGCATGGCTAATCAAGATCGGGCAAATGCGGAACAACAAGCTATGTTAAATCGCTTGGCGGATGAATTTTCCAATGAATTGAATACACTTGGTGTGCGTGTAGCTAAATTGGAAGACCGCGTAGGCAATGTAAAAGTTACTGGTGATGCTCGTATCAACTACATCGGTAAAGAGGGTGGCGATGGTTATGATTACGAAGATAAGATCACAGCTCGTGTACGTCTAGGTCTCGATGCAAAGGTTAATAAAAATACCTCTGTTAAAGCACGTATTACATCAGGTTCTATTGAGCTAGGTGATAGCTCTAAAGAGGCACAAGCTAATTGGGATTTGGCATACGTAGAACACAAATTCGGTAAAAATGTTGTGGTCGATGCGGGTCGCTATACTCAAAAATTTGGTGGTGGCTTGATTTATAGCTCTAACTTTGATGGGGTAGGCGCTACAGCTAAGCTTGGTGATAAAGTTACATTAAATGGCGCTTATGGTTACATGACAGCAGGTCGTTTTGCTAAGACTAGTAAAGCTGATAATGGTGATGTAGGTCTTATCAATGCTAATGTAGCTGTTAATGATCGCTTTGGTTTTGGTGGTATGTTTGCTCATGTAGGTACAACGAATGTACGTATGGGTAATGGAAAGAAAAATAACGAATTCGATAATATATATGGATTTAATGCTAAGTATAATATTGGTAAATTCGGTATTGATGGCGAGTGGGTAAAAGCATCTGGCTTGAGTGATTCCGATATTTGGAACGTTGGCGTTAAATGGGGCGACTATAAAATTAATAAGAAGAACTCTTGGACTATCCGATTAGATTACTTTGATCAAGCTAAGAATGCACCTGTATTTAAAACACAAAAATATGAATCTAATGATTTATTAAAGAAAACACGGTATGAAGGCTATAAAGCATGGCAATTAGGTGCATCCTACGCACCAGAGAAAAATATCGGCATTAATGCATACTACGGTTTCAATGCTAAGACACAAGAGGGTAATCGCGTAAATGATTACTATCGTGCGGATCTTAACTTTAAATTCTAATTTAATCAGTAATTAGTTCTAAGTAGAATGCTATAGGGTGAGAGTGTTTTATTAGCATGCTACATTAGGCCAAACTAGATGTATACTTGTAGATTGTATAAGACATAGAGAGGTTTATTATGGCAGAAGTTGTAAAAAAACAGTTTAAGAGTAAATACCATATTTTAATTTGGATTGCAGTTTTATCCTTAATATTTATGGGGATGGTGGAATATGGTTATGTAACAGGTGGTAGACCATTCGGCAATTGGAAGGTTCATTTAGGCCTTATTCCTTATGTGGCATGGCTTGTATTAACATACATTGCAACAAAACCAAAATGGTTTATCAAACGATACAATCCAAAAGAAATGTTTGAAATTCATCGCATCGTAGGTATTGTTAGTGTGGTTCTCGTATGTGCACACTGGTATGTATACTTCTTGAAAGCTTTGAAATCCTTCTTAGGCTTCTGGGGTGGTTATATCTCCCTTGTGGCTATGTTTATTGCTCTTATCTTTGCGGTATTATACTTAACACCTTGGGTAGGGAATATGGCAAAATCTGTATCTCGTAAAAAAGCAATCTGGATTCATCGCTTGAATCTTGTTGCTATTATTGCGGCAAATATCCATGTTCATGGATTTGGACGTTTATCTAAAATGGTGCCATTCTTACCTGTGTTTGATGTAGTGACTTATGCGCTTGTTATTTACTATATTTATTGGATGTTCAAACAAAAATAATATATCGTAGGCATCTCTTTCTTTGGTAAAAGTAGGAGAATCACACGATAAAAAAGACCATCGCTGACCCTTATGGGTATAAGCGATGGTCTTTTTAGGTTGTTTGCGATACAATAGAATTATAAGTATATATTCTATGGATTTATGTAAATATATGCTGTTGCATTCTTTTGAGGTAAGAATCAAAATCTGTTCTATAAACATTTCTTTTGTATTATAGTATTCTTTAGCTCATATCGATATGTATATTACTACCTTTATAGGTAATTTCAAATAAGAAAGAAGGATATTATGGATTCTTCTTGGAAACGAATTATATACCTAATCTGTACTATACAGGTTGGTGGGGGTATAACAATTATTGGTGTATTATCCTTTCTTCCGTTATTTTTAGCTGAGCTAGGTCTTCATGATCCAGGAGAAGCCGCCATGTGGGCAGGCCTTGTATCAGGTGTAACGCCTTGTATGGTGGCACTGAGTGCACCCTATTGGTCGCGTAAGGCTAATCAGCTTGGTCCGCGTAAGGTAATGATGTTCATCTTGTTTACCCTGATGGTGACTGTTGGTGCCTGTGCTTTTACACAAACACCATGGCAGTTATTAATGTTACGTATATTGCAAGGTGTGGTAGGGGGCTATGTTCCAATAGGCTTGGCTATTATTATTCTCGTAACTCCTGAAAATAAGGTACCTTGGGCAATGGGCTTATATCAAGCTTCCATGGTTATGGGCCTCGTTTTTGGACCACTCATGGGTGGTTTGGTGGCGGACTTATTAGGTTATCGTGCACCATTTGTTATGTTCTCAGCCTTAACAGGGCTTTGTATGTTGGGAATTTATCTATTCATGCCTAATCTACAGTTTGAGCATAAGGTAGATGCTAGAGAGTCGCAGCTGTCTCTAATTAAATCCTTTTTGGTCATACCTCGAGTTCGCCTCTTGGTAGGGCTATTGTTCTTATGTAATTTTGGTATTACTGGTATTGGCCCCATTTTACCACTATACATTAAGCACTATATGCATATGAATGATGAGTTTGTAGCCACTATTGTTGGCATAATCATCTTTGGCGCCGGTTTGTTTAGTGCTTTAGCTTCAATCTCCATTGGTAAGATAACAGAACGTTTAACCATGCCTCGTATTGTTTTTACTGCTACATGGGCTGTAGGGACTTTGTTTATACTTCAATATATAATGCCTAGTATATGGGGTCTTGGCATATTCCGTGCCATTGCAGGATTCTTCATGGGGTTTATTACACCGATTGCCAATACGCTCATATCTAAGGCGGTTCCTATTGAGCGGCGAGGTATCGTGTTTGGTGCGGTGTCTAGTGTGGCCATGATGGGAAATGTATTGGGGCCTGTCCTTAGTGGCATGATTGCTCGTGCCTTTGGGTACGGGGCGGTCTTTTGGTCTACAGCAGCTATATTCTTTGTAGCGGCGCTGTTTATTTATCGTAGTTTAGTTATTCCCAGTGAAAGTCAATCGGCATAGCTGATTTGCTTTCACCATTTTAGACATAGTTAAATATATTTAGTAGTATGTATAGAATCTATAAATACTATGTAGAGAAAACGTATGGCAAACTCCAATATGGAGCCGTATGTTGCGAAATGTTTCAAAGATATTGAGCTGTCTAATCTGTAAGAGAGATGAGAGTGCATCGTTATGTTATTAAAACAATTAGAGTATTTTGTGTGTGTAGTAGATAACAACAGTTTTACACAAGCTGCAACAGAGCAATATGTATCTCAATCTGCTATATCTCAGCAAATCAAAGCTCTTGAAACTAGTCTTGGTGTTGAACTAATGGTTCGAGAAAAACGAAGCTTTCATCTAACACCAGCAGGACAATATTTATATCGATCTGGGAAAAAACTATTAGAACGGTTTCATGATATTAAGGTAGAAACGACGCGTATCGGTACGGATGCACGTGTGAGTTTGCGCATTGGTTATTTGAATCGTTACAGTGGAATTGCTATGCAGCAAACGGTGATTCACATGGCAAAGCGTTATAAAAATTTAGATATTCGTATGTACAGCGGCAGTCATGAAGAGCTATATGGCATGCTCAGTGATCGTCGTGTAGATGTAGTATTTAATGATCAATGGCAAATTTTATCTGATGATTTTGAAAGTCATTTAATTGATAAAGCCACTACATTTATTGAGGTACCACAAGGATATACTAATGAAGACTGTGTAGAACTAAAGCATATCGATGATTTACCACTTATTTTATTGTGTCGTGGGAAATATACCTTGTCTGAAGAAGAACACTATCGCAAAGCCATAGGTTATAATGGCGCCTTCGCTTATGCTCGTACGTTAGAAGAAGCACGATACTTGGTTGCAGGGCAGCAAGGGCTATTACTATTAGATTGTTTTAAATATTTAACAGATCCTATGCCAGGTATCGAACGTAAGGTATTGATGAATCATGGTAAACCTATGGAACGCCACTACTACTTTATATCTCAACGAAATCAAAATAATTCATATATTGTAGCACTCAGAGATATGTTCCAGCAGGTACTTGAAAAATTATAAATGAGATTATAAATGAAAAAGCCGTTAGCAATTTGCTAACGACTTTTTTCTTTTTCTGTACATCGTCTATTTGTATTTTCCTTATATAGTTATGATAGTATTAGAAATTTAAATTTTTCTTGTATCTATGAGTATAGCCTTACAAAAAGTCTTTTAACATCATGAGGACATCAATACATAGCTTGATACCGTAAATGACGAGAACCGAACCACAGAAACGGTTAATCCATGCCATATGAGTAATCTTAATTTTTTTAGCTAGAAGATGCATTGTGGTAGCAAGAGATCCAAACCAAATAGGTGTCATTACCAAGAAACCAGAGAAGAAGTGGTAGATGCTTTCTTTTGGAATATTAGCTTGAAAAGCACCGAGCATCATTGTCGCATCTAGAATGGCTTGTGGATTGCCCCATGATACAGCGATGGCTGAGACGATAATTTTCCTAATTGGAATATGCGTGTCTACGTTGCGCATGTCTGGTTGAGTTTTAAATATATTAAAACCCATATATACAATGAGGAGTCCCCCAAAGATGAGAACTATGAGTTTTGTGATTGGCCACATTTCAAGAACGGTACCAATACCATAGAAGGCGGCAGCACTTAAACTCATGTCAAAAAACGCTAGTATGATCAGCGTCAATATAATACGGCGAACAGGTTGCACCAAGGCCGTATTAATAATGAAGAGGTTTTGCATGCCAACAGGGGCAAACGTAGCGAGGCCGACAAGAAGTCCTTGTAAGAAGTACATATTAACCCTCCTGACTATGGTATGATAAAGCACTAATAAGGTGAATAGTAGCACGAAACCCCTCCATTACTGGAGGGGTCCTTACTATTCTATTCATATATAATTATAACATAATATACAATATCTGTATATTTTCTACCATAAACCTATCATATGTTGTGCCATAAGGCTTACAGCGGAGATAGCAATCCAGCAACAAGCTCCTAAGGTAAGGGCAGAGCCACCGGATTTTAATAATTTTACAATATTTGTATTAAGGCCAATTGCTACCATGGCCATTGTAATAAAGTATTTGGAAATTGTTTTGAAGATACTCAAGAATTGAATATCTACATTAGCATAGGATAATGCTGTTGTGACAAGGGAGCAAAGTACAAAGTATAAAACAAATCTTGGAAAAATTTTAGCAATACTAACATTTGCGCCATCTGTTTGAGAGGCATTTTTCTTAGCTTTGTATACTTGATAACTAGCAAGACCTAAGCATATAGGAATGATAGCTAGGGTACGTGTTAGCTTTACGATAGTAGCATATTCCAGAACTTGTGTGCCAGTACCTTTCATACTATCCCATACAGCAGCTGTTGCTGTTACAGAAGAAGTATCGTTAACTGCAGTACCAGCGAACAATCCAAAGCCCATGTTAGAGAGTCCAATGGCGTCACCTAATTGAGGAAATACAAAGGCGGCTACTACATTGAAAAAGAATACAACAGAGATTGCTTGTGCAATATCATGATCCTCTGCTTTAATAACTGGAGCCGCCGCAGCAATAGCGGAACCACCACAAATGGATGAACCAACACCGATGAGGACTGCTGAGTTAGAGTCAATATGGGTTAATCGATAAATAACATAGGATACGATTAACGATGTAGCGATGGTAGAAATGATGACAGGTAAAGAAATCCAACCTACATGTAGAATCTGTGTAATGTTAAGACCAAAGCCCAACAAAATAACGGCCCATTGTAAAATCTTTTTGGATGTAAACCCAATGCCAGCACCTGTTTTTTCCCGTTTCCATGATGTGAAGATAGAACCGATAATTATACCTAAAATAATGGCAAAGATTGGACTACCTACTAGATGAAATTGCTGTCCTAGCAACCAACAAGGAATAGCGAGAATGGCACAGAGTAAAATGCCTGGCAACGTTTTTTGATTGATACCCATTATAAAACCTCCTTACTGTACATACAGTTCACGTCATATGTGGTATCATGTGGCGTTTGCTTTCTATAGTGTTAATAGTACCATAGGAAGGGTTTTTAAATCTACCACATATATAAGAATTATACAGAATATTCATTTCTTGTGAATGTAAAAATATTGAGGACTGTGAAGATAAATATTGATTATGAGTATAGAATTATTACTTGAGTAATGAGCTTTGTGTGGTTTGGATAGGCTGTAATAATTATTTATAAGTGATAAATTTAACTTGTTTTATGATGAATAAGGTGTATATAATGAATAGAATCTATTTCAGGTGGAAATAGAGTATATAAAGTGAGGACCCTTATGATTGACATTGCAAAAATAATTGAAATCAATAAAGACTATGTAAAACATCATCCTGAGCTGCCAAAGGCTGGATTAACAAGTCATCCTACAAAAAAGTTAGGTATTGTAACCTGTATGGATACCCGCTTAGTAGGTATGCTAGAAGAAGCACTAGGCTTTCATCGAGGAGAGATAATTGTCATTAAAACTGCAGGCAATAGTGTAACACAACCTATCGATAACATCGTGCAAAGTCTGCTCGTTGCTACCTATGGTATGGAAATTGAAGATGTGCTAATCATCGGTCATGAAAACTGCGGTATGATTGACTTTTCTGCTACTACATTTATGGAATCTATGAAAGCGAAAGGTATTAGTGAAGATGCTATTCGCATGATCGAACCAGGCCTTATCGATTGGATGGATAGATTTCATATTTCTGAAGACAATGTAATTTATACAGTTAACTTCCTACGTCACCATCCACTATTTCCAAAAGGAATGGGGTTCTATGGAGGCATGATGGATCCTGATACAGGCGAATTTCGCTACCTCGAAATCTAGGCTAAGATTTGATGGGGCCCAAGTTGATTTGTACATTTAGGTGAAAAAGAACGATAACTAACCTCTACGCTCCAAAGCGAGCTAAGTCGCTAGTCGGTTAGTTATCGCCCTTTTTCTAACTGTACCTATGAATTAGTCCCATCAAATCTGAATGTTCATTAACGAGTTAGCGTAATTTCGCCGCATCAAGAGGGGGAAGAGAAACTAATGGTCCCCGTTAGATAACTACATTTAGGTAAAAAAGAGTGATGACTAACCTCTACGCTCCAAAGCGAGCTAAGTCGCTAATCGGTTAGTCATCGTTCTTTTTATAACTGTATTTGTGAACTCGTCCCATTGAGTCTATTCATAAATCAATAAAACAGAATTCACTGTATCAAATGAGTAAGGGACGAAAAAGTTATCGTTCTTTTCCAATATAGCCAACCTATTATTATCGTATTTAAAGTAGCGGTCTGTGACTCTATGGGACTAATACTGCGATAATGTTATAAAAAGCTGTGTCCCTAAGCGAAGTGCGACTTAGTTTACTATGGAGCGCGGAGGTTAGGGACACAGCTTTTTAGCTAAAATGTAGTGATGTATTCGGGCCCCATAGAGTCACAGCATCGTAAACTTGAATGGTAATAATAGGTTGACTATATATTCTATTTGGCTGTATATTGTAATTAGATTGTAAACTTAATCACATAAATTAGTTAACCTATGCGGCAGTAAGTATTCGCTTGAGAGGAGCTTTGTATGAAGCAGTTAGGTATTTCTATAATTGGTACAGATACAGATGTAGGTAAGACGTTTGTGACAGGGTTATTGGGGGCGATGGCTGTAGACGATGGCTTTGCTGTTGGGATGGTGAAACCTGTGTCTTCTAGTGCAGTGCCTTTCCCTGAATGTGTGACGATGGATGAGGATAATTATAATATCGATCTTGAAAGTAAAGATGCGACGCATTTGATGCGTTCGGCAGGTATTCCTGAATCCCGTCGTCATGAAGTGAATCCTTATGCTATTGCTGGTGATTTCTCTCCTCGCCTTGCAGCGGAATTGGCTGGTATCGAGATTGATTATAATGGTCTTGTAGAACATACTTTAGATGTAGTAAATCGCTATGATATAACCTTTGTAGAAGGTGCTGGCGGTATCACCACCCCTCTTTATGGAGATAAAACTTTCACGGATTTTATGAAAGATATCAAATTACCAGCTATTGTTGTAGCAGATGGTCGTCTTGGATCTATTAATCGTGCTGTTTTGACTTGCGAATATGCTAAATTGCATGGTATCGAGGTGAAAGCCATTATCGTAAATGATACGACAGCTGTAGACCTGTTTTTATTGAAAACAAATGTGGCAGATATGGAGCGTTACACAGGTGTTCCTGTAGTAGCTGTAGTGCCGCCATACCAAGGCCCGGATATTCACAAGGTTCAACTTGGTTGGGCTCGTTCCTTTATTGATTCTAAGGAATTATGGAATACCGTTTTAGGGCTATAAAGCTTAGATCGGATAATTCGTTATTAGTGGTAGAAACTTAGCATAAATTATATACATCAATTTAGCGTAGTTAGATATGTATAGTTATATAACTTACATTATATATAGTAATTTAACTTACATTAATTATAGTCATAGAGAGTTATAGTTTGTAAAACTTAGTAAGTATGAGGTGACGAAATGGCAGAGAAACAGCTTTCACAAGCAGCACAATGGGACCACGAGTTTGTATGGCATCCATTTACACAAATGCAAGATTGGCTAGCACAAGAGCCAGTAGTAATTGAACGCGGTGAGGGGGTATATCTCATCGATGAGAACGGTAAAAAGTATTACGATGGCGTATCTTCGTTGTGGGTTAATATTCATGGTCACAATCATCCTGTATTGAACCAAGCATTGAAGGATCAAATCGATAAAATTGCGCATAGCACATTATTAGGTCTCGTAAGTCCTCCGTCTGCACAATTGTGTAAAGAACTTGTAGAGCTTGCTCCAGAAGGCCTCGATAAAATATTTTTGTCCGATGATGGCAGTACGGCTATCGAAGTGGCTATTAAAATGGCATATCAATATCGTCAGCAAGTGGGCCAAACTAAGAAAACTAAGTTTATCGCCCTCAATGCAGGCTATCATGGGGATACATTAGGCACGGTATCTGTAGGTGGTATTCAATTATTTCACCAAGTATTCCATAATCTATTATTTAAACCATTAACATTGCCAAGCCCTGGTGTGTATAGAGATTTGGCAGATCGAGATAAAGCTTTTGAAGAGTCGTTGACTGAATTGGAACGTATCCTTAACGAAGAAGGAGATGAAATTACAGCTCTTGTTATGGAACCATTGGTGCAAGCAGCAGCGGGTATGCTCGTAATGCCTCACGGCTATTTGAAACGTGTTCGTGAGTTAACAGAACAACACGATGTATTCCTCATCGTCGACGAAGTGGCTACAGGTTTTGGTCGGACTGGCAAGTTCTTTGCGTGCGAGCATGAAGGCGTATCTCCAGATTTTATGACCTTATCCAAAGGCATCACTGGTGGGTACCTTCCATTAGCAGCAACATTGACTACAAAACGCGTATTCGACGCATTCCTCGGCACCTTTGAAGAAAAGAAAACCTTCTATCATGGTCACTCTTATACCGGTAATGCCTTGGCCTGTGCCGTTGCATTGGCTTCTTTGAAAGTATTCCGCGATGAAAAGGTAATTGAACAATTGCCTGCTAAAGTAGAAGCTTTCACAAAGGCTTTAGAACCTATTAAGTCATTGAAGCATGTTAAAGAGGTTCGTCAGCGAGGCCTCATCGTAGGTATTGAACTTGAAAAAAATGTGGCAACTCACGAAGCGTATCGCCCGAATGATGCGGTCGGTGCTAAGGTGGCAATCCTCGCCCGTGAGCAAGGGCTTATCTGTCGTCCTATCGGTGACGTGGTTATTCTCATGCCTCCATTGGCATCCACTGTGAAACAATTAGAGGATATGGTTCGTATTGTGGGTGAAAGTATCCAACGTGCAACTGAGGAAGAGGGGATACTTGAAGATATGCGCCCAATTATTTTATAATGCTAAATTAATTATTGGAAAGCTACACCTATTGTCTTTTGTTAGTAGATTAAGGCAATGGGGTGTAGTTTTTTTGTATAGCATATCGAAATTTCGTCATATTTTAAACTATAGACTATACATTGCCAAAATTCGATGATTATTTAGCATATCTATGATACTATATATGTATAAAGGAGGTCATCGTATGGACATTTATGTAATTATGCAAGTTATTATTTTATTTGGTGCCATCTTCCTCGGTGTTCGCCTAGGTGGCATGGGCATCGGTTACGCTGGCGGCCTTGGGGTTGTGTTGTTAAGCCTTGGTATGGGGATGTTTCCGGGACAGATTCCATGGGATGTAATTCTGATTATCATGTCTGCTATCGCAGCCATCTGTGCTTTACAGTTAGCCGGCGGTCTTGATTATTTAGTGCGCATTGCTGAAAGTATTTTGCGTAAAAATCCTAAGCATATCAACTACTTAGCACCAACTGTTACGTATTTCTTAACTATTTTAGCGGGTACTGGTCATACAGCATTCTCTATGATTCCAGTAATTGTAGAGGTGGCGAAAAGTGAAAACATTAAGCCATCTGTGCCATTATCCATCGCCGTTGTAGCAAGCCAAATTGGTATCACAGCGAGTCCTGTATCGGCAGCAGTAGTTGCTATGAGTGGATTCCTTGAACCATATGGTGTTAACTATCCTACATTGCTTGCCATCTGTATTTCCACAACATTCGTAGGGGTTATGATTACGGCATTTATCATGTCTACCTTTGCGAATAATGATTTATCTTCTGATCCAGTATATCAAGAACGTTTGGCGGCGGGTCACGTGACGCCACCTCGTGAAAAAAGCACTGATTTCCATTTAAAACCAGGCGCAAAAACTTCTGTATTAATCTTCTTGATTGGTATCATTTGTATCGTATTCTACGCAACAGCAATTTCCAAAAATATTGGTATTATTAAACCAGTTATCTTTGGTCGAAACGATGCTATCATCGGCTTTATGATGATTATTGCGGCTGCTATAACATTCTTCTGTAAGCTTGATACAGCAGAACTTGTTAATACAAGCACATTTAAATCCGGTTTATCCGCTTGTGTCTGCGTACTAGGTGTAGCATGGTTGGGCGATACCTTTGTAAAAGGTCATATTCCTGAAATTAAAGCACTCGCTTCTAGCATGGTAACAGCATATCCGTTCCTATTGGCGGTAGCCTTCTTCTTTGCAAGTACATTGTTGTATAGCCAAGCGGCAACTACACAAGCTTTGGTACCAGCTGTAATTCTAGCTCTCGGTATTACACCAGAGAACACAGGATCTGTTTATATTATTATCGCATCCTTCGCAGCTGTATCTGCACTCTTCGTATTGCCTACATATCCAACACTTTTGGGGGCTGTACAAATGGACGATACGGGCTCTACGCGAATCGGTAAGCTTGTATTTAACCATCCGTTCTTTATTCCAGGCGTACTTGCCATCGCCATTTCTGTAGCACTCGGTTTCGTAGTGGCTCCGTTGATGCTGTAATTGGTGAAAGCTAAATAAGGTTAATATAAAATATATTTTAAAACTAAAAAGGACGTAACTATCAGTTGCGTCCTTTTTGTTGTTTAAACATTAGTTGTCTATTTTCTACTTCTTGTTTTTGCACTTCTTACAAATCCCTGCGATCTCAAGGTGATGTTCCGTTACAGTAAATCCTGCATCGTTAAGTTCTTGTGGCATTTCTACGACGGGACAGGCATGGAGCGGTATCATGGCACCACAGCTCGTACATACAGCATAGTGTCGATGTGTATGAGGGGTAATTTCATAATATGCCATCTCACTACCCATGAGCGTGGTACGTGTAACGATACCCTTAGTTTCTAATAGTTCAAGTGTACGGTAGATAGTAGACATCCAAGTAGTACTACCATTACCTAAGCGTTCTGCGATTTCAAGGGCTGTAATAGGTTTATCTGTAGTTGTTAATACAGACCAAATGGCTTCGCGCTGTTTGGTCTTTTTTATGCCTTCCGGCCAAGCTGTTGTATTCATAACTCTTTTTCGATTCTGTTTTAATACTAAAACTGTTATACACTTGTATAGTTAGATGATTTATATGGCTAATAATATATCAAATATACTATCGGATTTAGTTAGCTGTATTTTTTTATTTAATTAATTATATTATTCTAACTAGCTATGTTGTTTATATCTAAACATATTAATGATTGTTTTAGTTTATTTGCTAAACTGCATGCGTCGTATGATAGCTCGAATATTCTTAATGACTAATACTACTAGTAAAATACCTACCGATGTTAGGGACACGAAGCCACCAGGTGCTACGTTAAGGAAGTAGGATCCAAAAAGTCCGATAATCATGGCAAGTAAGCTAAATCCAATGGAGCATAATAAAGTTATTTTAAATCCTTTTTCTAATTGTAATGCAGATGCTACTGGTAATGCAATCATGGCACTCAATACGAGAACACCAACGATTTTAATAGAAATGGATACGGCGGCAGCCATTAAGATAGCAAAGATATAGTTGATAAAATCTACCTTAACACCTGCTACACGAGCCGCTTCTTCATCGTAAGCGATGTAGAGTAAGGAGTTATACAAAAAGTATAGCGTTAATACTGATAAAATGGTGAGCACTGCAATGCTAATCATATCGGTTGCGTTTACCGTTAGGATGCTACCAAAGAAGAATACATTTGCGTTAGCCTTTAGTTTGCCTGAGCTAATAAGTGTAATAGCTGTACCGATGCTGAGGGATAAGATGATAGTAAGAATAAGATCGAGATGGTGTGAAAAATATTTTCGCAAGAACTCGATGAGTGCACCGCAGATGGCAGTGAAGATAAAGGCTCCTAAAATTGGATTAGTATTCGTTAATAAACCTAGTGTAATACCTGCTAGCGATGCGTGACTCATGGTATCGCCAATCATACTGGAACGGCGTAGCACCATGAAGATACCAATACATGGACATAAAAGAGAAATACAAATTGCTACGAAGAAGGCATTTTGCATGAAATCATAACTAAACATGGCGCACCTCCTCAACTGTGGTATCATCGGCCTGAGCCTGAGCCTGAGCCTGAGCCTGAGCTTGAGCTTCTATTGTTACATCTGTGAAACAGGAGCAGTTTTTGTGATCTATTGGATTGCGACCTGTACTGTGCATGATTTCACTAGCATATTGCTCAGGGGAGCAAAGGTGACCTTGACCATTTGCAATATGGTAGATATTGGTAGAGTTGGCGAGAGCCATTTCGATATTGTGCTCAACAGAGATAATCGTAATATGGTGCTCTTGGTTCAAATTTCGAAGTAGAGCATAGATGCCCTCTTGGCTTTTTCTATCGATACCTGTTGAAGGCTCATCGAGGATGATGAGGTCAGGCTTACCGATAAGGGCGCGGGCGATAGATACACGCTGAGCTTGTCCACCTGAAAGTTTGCTGATGAGACGGTCTTTAAATTCCGTCATATGGGTAAGCTCTAATACGCGATTGACTTCCTGTTTATCCTTAATCTTTAAAAGTTTACGGTAGGAATCGAGGATTTCTTTTACCGTAATAGGAAAGCCTGCGTGAGAGAAGTCATTTTTTTGAGACACATACCGAATATTATTGGTGCTTCGCTTGATAGAGCCTTTTACAGGGGTAAGAAAACCTAAAATGAGACGGAGCAAGGTACTTTTACCACACCCATTATCCCCAACGATGGATATATAATCACCACTGTGAATATGTAAATTAAGGTCATTTAACACATAAGGCGGTTGACCTTGATAGGAAAAATAAAGATGTTCTATTGATAACATATGAAAACCACATTTCTGATTGACAAAATTCTAAGTAAGTTTATACTATAACTATATTACAAATGCAACTGAGTCGCAACTGCAACTAAAGAATGGTTTATATTCTGTATAGGCATAGCGATCAGGTTTTTACAAAGGAGGACTACGATGATCAAGAAACTGATTTTGTTAGTTGTAGGTATTATGATGGCTGCTTTATTTGCAGGTTGTGGCAACGATGCACCGAATGCACAGAAGGAACAAGCAGGTAAAAAAATCCAAGTGGTAACAAGCTTTAATGCAATGGCTGAGTTTACTAAGGCTATTGGTGGTGACAAGGTAGAGGTATCTACTATTATACCAGATGGCGTAGAACCACATGATTTCGAATTGAAGCCTGAAAATATGAAACAATTGGCAACAGCTCAAGTATTTGTGTATAACGGTTTTGGTATGGAGCCTTGGGCAAAACAAGCTATCGAAGCAGCTAAAAATGATAAACTCGTATCTGTTGTAGCTACTGAAGGCGTTGAAGCTATTAAAAATACTGATCCAGAAGAAATTAAAGAACATGGTGCAGAAGATCCTCATGCATGGTTATCTTTGAAAAATGCTAAAATTGAAGTGAAAAATATCAAGGATGCCCTTGTAAAAGTTGACCCAGCAAACAAGGATTATTATGAAAAGAATTATACTGAATACATTGCTAAATTAGATGCAATGATTAAAAAATATGAAGAGCAATTCGCTAAAGCTCCTCATAAAAACTTTGTTACAGGCCATGCAGCGTTTGCGTACCTATGCCGTGACTTTGGTTTAGAACAAAATAGTGTGGAAGATGTATTTGCTGAAGGTGAACCTAATGCAGCACAATTGGCTAAACTCATCGAATACGCTAAAGAAAACCATATTACTACTATCTTTGCAGAAGAAATGGCTAGTCCAGAAGTATCCAAAACTTTGGCACAAGAAGTAGGAGCTAAGGTAGAAACAATTTACACTATCGAAAGTAACGAAGATAATAAAACATACTTAGAACGTATGGATGAAAACCTTACAAAAATTGCAGCATCTTTGCAATAAGATAAACGAAAGAGCAGCCCTAAGGGCTGCTTTTTTGCGTTATAATAGGCTAAAATAATATCTTCAAAGTTAGATTATATAGTATAATATATTATCTTCAAAGTTAGATTATATAGTATAATATATTATCAGATTAAATAAAAAGGAGACTTGATATGGTTATCATTAATAAATCAGGGGTTGCTGATGAAAGGTCTTGACCATAATTATTATTTTGAAGGGAATCAATTAATTAAAAGTGAAAAGTTATAAGGTATAGTATTATGAATGGTTTGTTTGGTTTATATATAGAAAAATGGATGCATTTAGTGACCATAAAAAATATGTTACTACTTGCTGTGGGATCATTAATTATAACTGACTTAGGTTTATACGTATTAATGTTGATTTTTCCAAAGAGTCCTTTTTTTAAAACTTTTATTTGGGAGGTCATAGGTCCTGTAGAGCTAGAGGCGCTTCCTATTATTGGATATATACTTGGAATTGTAGCCTTTGTTCTTGTAACTTCTGGTATTTTATATGGTATTTTTAAAGTTTTTAAGGGGCAGGTTACCTATAAGCAACTAGTGGCAGACTTACTTTTGAATAGCTGTATTGCTAGTTGGATTCATTTAATTTTTGTACTTATTGCGGCACCTGTTTATCTTTTCTTAGATTTACGTATTCGTGGTGGTTCGGGTGGATTAAGCACCATGGAGCTAATTAATGTTTTTATTATGGCACAACTCATGTCTAAGCAATTTGGTCTAAATCTTTGGATAACGGGTATTTCTTTTTACATAGTATCCTTCATCTTTGGTGTAGGAGGTATAATGTTGTCCATGACGGTTTAAATATAGTTTGTGTTACGATTAGAAAAATATAGGTGTTTTGGAGGTTTTATGGAAACAAAATGGTATTCAGATATTTGGCAGCTTATGGTAGCTCCCTTTAAACGCGGTATTCCACAGATTGTAGAGCATGGATCTTGTCGAAAAGGGTTCTATGCTACAGTAGCTTTGGCATTGGTGGCATTCGTATTTTCAAATATTCTACCTACTTTTTTGAGTATGATATTTGTGGATAAACTTAGTGTTGCACTTACTGGTGCGGCGGCTCTTTCTGGGGCCGGTATATTAGGCCTAGCGGTTGGCTTGCTATTTGCTTTTATTGGTATTGCTATTTATTCTGCGATTTTCTCTTGGGTCGCCAATAAATTTGATGCCCATACTACATATGAGTCTGTGTTAAAAATCATGTGGTACGAACAAGCTTATAATCAGATTATGGGCTTAGTATATTTCATTGGCTTCCTATTACTATCATTGCCATTTTTGCTGCTACTAGGCTCTCATCCTGATTCTACAGTAGGTAGTATTGTATGGATAACTATTATTATATTCGCAACGATAGCTTTTGCAGTCTATACATTCTGGGTATGCTTAACATTATTGAGTCGCCAAATTAATAAATCCCATTTAGCAACTTTTGGCATTTCTATTATTACGAGTTTAATTCCTGTAATCATTTTAGGTATCTTGATTGGTATGGTAGTACTTGCTAGTTCCAGATAATTACATAACATGAAAAAGATGAAAGGGGCTGTAACAAAACAGTCCCCTTTTTTATATTTTAAAGGAAACGCAATTAGAATATGGTAAAACCACATTCTTTTATAGGCTCTTTTGTGTTATAATGATGAACGGAAAATGAAAAGGAACTATTTTTTATAGTTCCTTATTGTGTGTTGTATGTTATAGTATTCAAACTTAAATGTTGTGTATGTATATTGTGTAAAAGGTGGTGATACCTATGATGGTGGGTTTAATGCAGTTTATCTATCGTTTATTAAACCCTATTGAAGAGAATAATCCTCGTATGTATCACTTTGATATTGCCTATGGGCAACTCATAGGAATGCTGCTATTAACACTCATATGTTATCAATTTACTATTGTAGGTGAAGGCGTATATTTAGATGCTATACGTGCGTTTATACGCAATTCTTCGTTATTAGTAAGGTGGGAATCGCTATCTCTTCCAGTAGGTCAACATGAAATACAACTTTTTTTGGAACAGATGGGTAGTCCTAGAGAATTTTGGAATATGGGTCGCTTTGCATGGGTAATCGGAAAAGTTATTTTTATGGCATGTATCATTATAGTTTATGCGGTTGCTCAACAGCGTAAATTTTATGTTCGAACTGTTACAACCGGTATTTTGCATATCATGTCATTTGCTCAACTTGTTGTGGCATTGATTACTTTTACAGCAGGGATTATGCTGATTTTAACTTCGGTACCATTAATACTGCAAGCAATCATTGGCTTCTGTATGATTGTGCTATGTGTTTTAAGTACCGTATTATTGTTACAAACTATGGGACGTATTGTGGGAGCATGTATTAATGGGACCCCTTATGAAGGTTTGATTCTAATGTTGATTGCTCTTTTGGTAGCACACGTGTTTGAATGGATTTATATGTTGACTCGATAAAATACATATGATATATCTAGGACGAGACATGGCTCGTCCTTTTTTACTAGTTTTAAACTAAAAGGAGCATTTATGACATGGTATAAGGATATATTGCATTTATTTACCAGGCTTAGCGAACAATCTTTTCAGAATATTATCAATTATGGATCTCATACAAGAGCCATTCTGAATCTAGTCGTATCTACTATTGTATTATATATAATGACCTATAGCTTACCGTTTATGGTGAAAGTTATATCTCCAATGCTCGGGATTAAACGGATTACTGGGTTAACTCATTTTGATGTAATTAGTATTTTAGCAAGTTCTGTATTTTTAATTTTTCAAATTATCATCGGTTCATTTGTTATATGGCGCTTACTTGTTTTATTAGGTGGTCGTGGTACTTATGATGGGGTATTGCGCAATTATATATATGGATTAGCTTATACAAATGCACTTCGCACGGTTGTCTTAGTATTAATTCATATACTAGGGATTATTTTTTTCTCTTTGTCTCTTCAAAAATATGTAGGGGATATGGCTTATCTTATTACGATGTTCAGCCAGTATTATGCCGTGTTCATTGTAGCCCAATTAATGAGACGTTATGTTGAATTAGGTATTATTAAAACCTATATTGTTATGTTTGTTGTGGCATTATTATCTGTCTCTGTATTACCTCAATGGATCCGTTTTGTTCATACCCTTTTCAAATGATGTATTATGATAAGAATTAAAAACCGCAAGATAAATATCTTGCGGTTTTTGTTCACTCTATAATAAGTTGGGCTTCGTAGTGTTGTAATAATAGCGCCACATTATCTTCGTCGTATTCGATTTGTTGTGACCATCTTGCAACTTGCTTTAAGGGTTGTCCCTCTAATGCGCTGGCTATAAGTATATAGTCAGTACCCTCCTTTGCATAGGCTAAGATAGATTCCAAGGAATAGTCTGATAGCATATCGATTTGGCGATACAATATATATTGGTACACTTTGTTAAATAGGCTCATATCTTCATGCTGTATATAGGTCTGTACGGATGCGATGAGTTGGTCTAGTTTACTAGATAATGTATTAACTTGTGCTGTCCAATTCTCATCGATGGGTTCCGTTTGTTTATATAGGTCTAATAGTTCTTTGAAAGATTGCTTTGAGAGCTTTGGCGTATATTGGAATAGATTAGGATCTAAATCAAAGGCTAATAATTCAAAAACATTGTGGAGTGTTAATCGCTCCTCAGAATTGAATTCATTATGGTCATCTTCAATTATAAAGAGGAGTAAGTCCATTGGTTCTTGTCGGGCCAATAGTTCAACCGAAGCTTCACAAGATAATCCAACGCCACATAGTTCTAAGTCTTCAATGTATTTATAAAAGCGTGGATGCATATGACAGGTGTCACAAAGTCCTTCTTCTCCCAATTCAAGAACTACCTTGCATAGACCTTTTTCATTGAGTAAGGGACACATAGGTTGTGCTTTAGAAAAGATAAAATGACTGCCTTCATCATCAACAGTGATAGCTTGGCGTAAGCTTTCACCAAGAGAACCTGTCATGGAATGATAACGTTCAGCAGTAGGCTCATCTATATCGATGGTCCACAGCTGACAACATGTATTTTCGCATTGATCGGCCTTGCATTGAAATGCGTGATATATAGTGGGGTAAATTGAAATCATAGTTAGCTCACATGTAGTTACAAAAATGAATCTATGTGCATTGTATCATAGGGCGCAGGTACATGCACTAATTATATAAATAAAGATTATAAACCGCGTTGATTTAGTGTATAATTGTATATATATTGTTATGATAACTGTTTGAGATATGGAGGAACCAATGAGATCATTTTTTGTAAAAGGTAGCCTTGTATTGGCCTTGGCAGCGGCATTTGGCATGCCAAATGCAAGTGCAGCCCCTTTAGTAGCTGTAGAGCCAACTGTGGCAGTTGTTGATGGCAACCATGCGGCGATTGTAGGCGCTAATGGTTTATTAAATGCCTTTATCCAAAATCATCCAAATGCAGGAATTACGGAAATCGCCTTTGATGCGGATGGAGGTCAAATTAAGTATGATGTTGAAGGTTTTGATGAATCTGGTAAGTATGAGTTAACGTATATCTATGCTACTAATCAAATCTTTGAAAAGCGCGAAGGGGACTTCCATAAATCACTAAAGAAAAAATCGTTTGATCCTCGGGAAATCTTACCGCCTGCAGCTGTGGTGAACTTTGCTTATGCCCAAACAAAAGGTAAAGCTGTGAGCCTTAATGAATGGGCTGTGCACTATGATAAAGGTAAGATTGTGTACAAAGTTAGCTTTGGTACAGCAGATAATAAAGAAGTACATGTACGTATGGATGCAATGAATGGTAAATTGCTATCTGTTAAATTTGACGATTAATATATGATTGACTAGTTATTATATCTTAATAGTGCCTAGTTATTTTATTCTGAATATAATAATTAAATGCCTTAATACTGTTTTCCTAAAAAAAATAACTAGTATTGAGGCATTTTTTGTGAAAGTTTGCTCATGAATGTGCAATTTTAGATATCGATACGTATATTTTGAAGCCGTTTATCCCTTATATATGGGATAAACGGCTTTTGATATGTTTTTCATGGAATTTTTAAGTATAAAGTAAATCCCATAGGATTTCATAGGAATTATATATAAATTCATTCTAAACTCACTATAAAATAAGCTTTTAACAGTGCTTCTACATTTTGACTTCATAGACTGTCGATAGTATGTGTACCAGTCGAAAGACAAACTCAAGTATATCTGAAATTTCCAAGCTATATATCTACAAGTCCATGCTAGATATATGTTTTGGAACTTACATGATGACATTGAGTTGACTGGAAATATACATGCGTAAAGTTGCATGTAAATGAATTAATAAGGAGGACAATATGAAAAAATCTATTTTAAAAAGTAGTATTGCTTTAGCAGTGGCTGGCGTATTTGGTGCCACTGTAGCTGTAACAGCAGCTGAACCAGTAACTCCAATGCCTGTTACGCAAGAAACAGCGAGTGCAGCGACTCCAGCACAACCAGTTACTGATCCAGTAGTTCCTACTACAGCGGTGGCTCCAGATGTGGCTACTACTGCAGTTGCACCTAAAACTCCGGTAGCTCCTGTAGCAGACGGTAATCAAGTAGGTACAGCAGTTCGTAATACTACACCAGTTCCAACAGCTACACAAGATGTTAAAACACCAGTAGCTCAAGAAACTGTAGTACCTAGTACAGAAAATCCTGCAGCAGCAGTTCCTACTATTGAAACTGCATCTGTAGCTAAAGCTCCTAGTGAAACAAGAGTAGTACGCGGTGGCGATAAAAAATCAGAATCTGTAGCAAAGCATGATAAAGAAGTTAAAAATACTAAAAAAGCTGCAGTAGACAAAGCGCCTAAAGTAAAAGTTGTGAAAGACGAAAAAAAGGCTGATAAAGAAGAGCCTACTAAAGAGGAAAAAAAAACTCTAAAAGTAGAAAATCACAACCTAGCACAACCAATCAGCAAGAAGGCGTAGTAGACCAAAATAGTATTTTCGTAGTTGGTGCTAATTATTTAATTGACCAATTCGAAAGTAAATTTGGAAACTCCAAAATCACTAATGTATCCTTCAAAACTCAAGGTAAAACTGCCATTTATGAAGTAGCTGGTTTTAATACTAGTGGTGCTCATTCTATGACTCTAGATGTGGCTACTGGTAATGTAACGGATGGTACTCCTAAAGCATATGACGCATCTATGGAAGCTAGTGCTATTGATGCTGGAACAGTAATACCTCCACATGTGGCAATTAATGCAGCTTTCGTACAGTCTGGCAAGGTAGCGACTGGTATTAATGCGTGGTCTCTTGCTAATCAAAATGGTAAACCACTATATACCATAGAATTCCATGATGCACAAAATAAACCGATATCCGTTGTATTGGATGCTAAAACAGGGACGGTAGCAAAATAAGTTGATCTCCTATTCTATAGCGCTGTAAAGCAAACCCTTTCAAAAACGAACACTAAGCACTCAAAACTATACACACATAACATAAATACACTTACACACACATACACAACACATAAAACACACAAAAACACACACAATAAACAATTACACACAGCCCTCTGGATTGGATAGATAAACATTGACTCTCTCCTATGCCGTCTATCGTTCAGAGGGCCCCTTATGAATTGTGGTTCCCTCCGAATCATAAGATTATATACTTGGTATATATACTCTCTCTCACAATAAGAACGTAACTGCTTTACAGCACGCTGGGTATAGGAGAGCAAGAAAGCCCGTATCACATGTAGAATTCTACATGTGATACGGGCTTTCTTTATTTTACATAGATTAAATATATTGTCGTGGTACGCGCTCTGAGAATCCACAAAAGATTTCATAAGGAATTGTAGAAGCAAGGGCTGCAATTTCTAAAGCAGAAATGCTTTCATGACCTTGAGACCCTAGAAGTACCACCTTATCGCCAGGTTTTACCGTGATTGTATCTGGAACAGAAACCATGAATTGATCCATACAAATACGACCTACTACGGGACAACGAGTGCCATGAATCAGTACGGTGCCCCGATTGGATAAACTACGAGGGTAGCCATCCGCATAGCCTACAGGGATAGTAGCAATTGTCATTGGTTCAGTTGTGATATAGGTAGATCCATATCCAATGCCTTCGCCAGCAGGGATATGTTGTACATGAACAACTTCACTATGGAAAGATAAAACAGGTTTTAAGCCCAATCGATTTGGCACATCAAGAGATGGCATGATACCGTATTGAATAATACCAGGACGAGCATCTGTGAATAGACTATCTTTGACAGATAAAAGACCTGCACTGTTGGCGAGGGAGAAACGGTAATCTGCTTCTGGACGGAATGCTCGTATTTCATCTACCATGCGATGAAATTTTTGCGTTTGGCTATGGGCGTGTGATTGATCCGCCGCATCAGCATTGCTCATGTGAGAGAAGAATCCGTCTATTTCCAAATTTTCGTAGGACTCAATGCGTTTGATAAACTCAATGGCATCCTCAGGCTTGATACCGATGCGATGCATGCCTGTATCAACGGCAACAGCAACGCGAATAATCATGTCGTGATTATCGGCTACTTTATTGAGTGATTCCAAGTCGGTAGATTCACAAACGGCAGGAATCGAATTAGTGTCTGCCACAAGTTCAAAGGATTGTGGCCTTGTGAGTCCTAATAAATAAATAGGTACCATAATACCTGCATTGCGAAGTGGTACGGACTCCTCTGGAATAGCAACGGCTAAGGATTCGTAACCTTCCTCCACGGCAATACGCCCCATCATAACACTGCCGTGGCCGTAGCCATTGGCCTTGATGACAGCTGTAGACGTACTCCATTCAGGTAAACTATCTTTAATTTTACGCAAATTCTCGCGAACGAGACTTGTATTTATGGTCAAATAGGTAGGTCTCATTGTATTCCTCAATTCTATATAACATTACTTTTATTTTATAACTTTTGGGGAATTACACAATACTTTTGTGAAAGTTATATACAGAAAAATGAGTTTTACTTTGAATTTTATAGGATTTATACATATATTATATACAATAATTGTGAAAGTATACTAATTAGTTGTGAAAGTATATTAATTGGTATAGGTAGTTGATATATAATAGAAGTTATTTTAGTATAAATTTATATAAATAATAGTATAATCTATATAGAAGTAGTATTACATATATTTAAAGCTATTCAATTTAGGAGGTTCTCATGAGTGAACGTGTAGTAGTGGTAAATGCAGGCAAAATGAATTATGACCATGCATTGGATTTCTCCATATTATCTAATGATGTGCAGGTCTACGAAGATAGTACGAATGCTGAGCTTATTGAACGGATTCAAGGTGCTCGTGTTGTGGTTACAAAAGAATTGCCTGTAAGTGCCGATCTGCTTTCACAATTTCCTGATACTGTAGAGCTTATCGTAGAAGCAGGTACTGGCTATAATAATATTGACTTTGACGCAGCAAAGAAAAAGGGCATCACTGTGTGCAATATTCCTGCGTATAGCACAGAGCGTGTAGCACATACGGTGATCATGATGATCCTCAATTTTGCATCTACCATGCAGCAACAAATTGGTATGCTGGCTAAAGGTAATCGCAGCAATTTCACGAAATACCTTCAAGTGAGCCATACAGAAGTGAATGGTAAAACCTTAGGTGTTGTCGGAGCTGGTCACATCGGTATGGAAGTCATCAAAGTTGCAAAAGCACTAGGCATGAACATCTTAGTGCATACACGTACACCAAAGGCTGATGGCGATGGCATTCGTTATGTGAGCCTTGATGAATTGCTAGAAAATAGTGACTATATTTCCTTACATTGCCCGCTAAATGACCAAACTAAACATCTTATTAATAAAGAAACAATCAGTAAGATGAAACCTAATGCGGTCATTGTGAATACGGGTCGTGGACCTCTCATTAATGAAAGGGATCTTTGTGAAGCATTAGCCGCTAAACGTATCGCTGGGGCCGGTCTCGATGTACAAGAGGTAGAGCCTCCTGCAGAGGATAGTCCTCTCTATACACTAGATAACGTCATCATTACTCCGCACATGGGTTGGAAAGGCCTTGAAACACGTCAACGCTTGGTAGGCATTATTCGAGATAATGTACAAGCCTTCTTTAAGGGGGAACCAATCAATGTTGTATCTTGATAAATTTTAAATAATTATATAATAGGTTCTATAACGGCATGGAAGTAATTGTCTAATTCTGTAGGCGATTCTTTCATGCCGTTTTTTACCCACCATAACACCATTTCCACAAAGCTACCTGAAATATGATTAATAATAAAGTCATCCGGTAGATTTGTATTTGCTTTACGGTCTTGGTTGATAAAATATCCTTGTACCAACTCATTTAGATGATCCCTGAAATAGCGCAAAAAGATTTCGTTATTATCACTAGCTAGTAGTTCGAGGATTTTATTTTCATTTTGCTGTAAATGTTGTAATAAATGACCAAATACTGAGACAGGGTAAATACTTTGTTGATACAGCCCATGAGCATGCGGTAAGTGATTAATACTATCTTTTATATGTAAAAATAAGTCTTCGCAGAGTGCTTCTAGCAATGCTTCTTTTGTGTCGAAATGAGCATAAAAGGTGGTGCGGCCAATGTCTGCGGCACTAATGATTTCTTGAACGGTGATTTTGTCATACGCCTTATTAGATAATAATTTGTTAAAAGCTATAAATATGGCTTTACGAGTTTTTTTCTGTCTACGATCCATAATAACTCCTGTCATTCTTTAAGTACAGAATAGCGTATATGTTCCATAATGAACATATACGCTGTTTTATATATTGTATTAATACCATAGGTTGATACAATTAAAATGAACAAGGTGTTCGCTATTGTAATTATTGTACTGTAAGTATAGTTGTAATTCAATTCATATTGATTGGGAAAGTCTGATAAGGGGATTGCCATATGGTACATCGAATACATGATATATTATCTGGTTTATATATGACGATTTTAGCGGGGCTATTTTTACTGCTTGATGGAATTCCGCATTTGATAGAAGAGTTTTGTGGACAGAGACTATTTCAAAATATAATCCCTTTTGAACCTTCCTGGATTACCGTTATTATTTGTGGTTTTCCTCTTGTATATTTATCTATACGAAGGATTATATATAATAAGGGGATTAGTAAAATCTCGTCAGCTTTATTGATTTCCATGGCTATGTTTGCGGCCATTGCTATTGGAGATATATTTGCGGCTGGTGAGGTCGCCTTTATTATGGCTTTAGGCGCTCTCCTTGAAGAAGCAACTACGGAGCGAGCAAAAAAAGGGTTAAAGAAGTTAATTTCATTAGCACCTGTTAAGGGTCGTAAAATACAAGATAACAAAGAAATGATGGTTCCTGTAGAGTCTATACAAAGTGGTGATTATTTACGAATCCTTCCGGGCGAAACGATGCCTGTAGATGGACGCATTATTAATGGTGAAACAACGGTAGATCAATCTATTATGACAGGAGAGTCTATCCCTGTTGATAAAACAATTGATGATGATGTATTTGGCGGAACGATTAACTGTTTTGGTGCCATAGATATTATAGCTACCAAAGTGGGCGAAGATAGTTCTATTCAAAAAATGATTCAACTTATTAAAAATGCGGAACAGAAACAGGCTCCGATTCAGCGTATAGCTGATATTGTTGCTAGTCGATTGGTTCCTATTGCATTGATGATTGCATGTATAGGCTATTTAGTAACTGGTAATATCATCGTCGGTGTTACTGTGTTGGTTGTGTTTTGTCCTTGTGCATTGGTGCTTGCTACACCTACTGCGGTTATGGCCGCTATTGGTCAAGCTACTAAACATGGCGTTATTATTAAATCTGGTGAAATTCTTGAAACTATGGGAAAAGTAGATACCATGGCATTTGATAAAACCGGCACATTAACACGTGGTCAGTTATCAGTTCAATCTATTTTAGCCGTTGATACAGATTATAGTGAGATTGATATTCTTCAATTAGCTGCATCTGTAGAGGCTAAGAGCGAACATCCTATTGGCAAGGCTATCGTTTCTCATGCCATAGAGCAAGATTTAGAAATACTTGATACTACTTCATTTACGATGTCTGTAGGTAAAGGGATTATAGCCGTAATAAAAGGTCGGGAATTATATTGTGGAAATGAACGATTTCTTGAAGAGCATAATATTATTGTATGTGATTCTATTCAAAAAGCCATTAATGTATATCGAAGTGAAGGAAAGGTATCTGTCATTATTGCAGATAAAGAGCATATTATAGGTATCATTACATTATCTGATACAATGCGAAATGATGCGATAAATATGATATCTGCTATCTCAAGCTTAGATATGACAACAGTATTACTTACTGGTGATAGTAAAGAAGCAGCTACATATATTGGAAAGAAATCTGGCGTTTCCGAAATACATGCGGAGCTTTTACCAGGAGAAAAAGTAAGTATTATCGAATCATTGCAAGGGAAACATCATAAGGTTTGTATGGTTGGCGATGGAATTAACGATGCACCGGCTATGAAGACTGCTGATGTGAGTATTGCAATGGGGACTATTGGTAGTGATATTGCCATAGAAACAGCAGACATTGCTTTGATGAGTGATGACCTTAGTAAAATTCCTTATATTAAACGATTATCAGATGCTACGATTAAAACTATAAAATTTAGTATTGCTTTATCAATGGTCATTAATTGTATCGCTATTATTCTCTCATTGCTTGAGGTTTTGACGCCTACTACAGGTGCATTAGTGCATAATGTGGGATCTTGTTTAGTGGTCCTCATCGCTGCCCGTTTGTATGATAGAAAGTTTATTTAAATGCAATAAGAGCCGTCCCCGGTTGTATGGGGGCGGCTCTATTGATTAGGGCTATCATAGATCAAGTCTTGGTATATATATTTATATATATCAAGGGAGGTAGTTATCCTCAAACTTGATTATGATTGATGTTGTGTTTTGATGGGACTCCACCAATGGCGTCTATAGGCCTTGATGCCTTCCACCACGGTTCTTGTCGCTTTAGCTGCAATATCTTTCGTTGCAGCTGGGATGCCCTCTAGGCGATAGGGAATACCTAACTCCTTATATTTAGCAATACCCATAACGTGATAAGGTAAGCAATCAACGGCTTGTAAATTTTTCAGAGATCCTAGGAAAAAGCCTAGACGATAGTGACGATCGGCATTATCTGTAATCGTAGGGACTACTACGTGACGAACCCAAATCGGAACTTCCACGTCTGCCGTCAATCGAGCAAACCCGAGAATGGGCTCTAACGGTTTACCCGTTAACCATAAATGCTTGGCTGGATCGATTTCCTTAATGTCTAGGATGACGAGACTAGTTACACTGAGTAATTTACGGTATGCCACCTCTTGGTGGGGGTCAAAACAAATTCCACTTGTATCTAAACAGGTATGGACGTTTCTTTCACGGAAATATGTGAAAAGCTCAATAACAAAGTCGATTTGCATAAGAGCTTCCCCACCTGTGACGGTGATACCACCATTAGTATAAAATTGGCGGTTACGTTCGTACTGGTCCCATAATTCCTTTACGGTCATGAATTTAGCATTATCGCTAGTTTCATCCCATGTATCAGGATTATGGCAATAAGCACAGCGCATGGGGCATCCTTGAAGAAATACCACCATGCGCATGCCTGGACCATCAACCGTACCCATCGTTTCAACCGAATGAATACGTCCAGTCATAGGAAACCTCGATTAGATACGTTGATGGAATGTACGGGAAATAACTTCGTCCTGTTGTTGTTTTGTCAATTTGTTGAAGTGCACCGCATAACCGGATACACGAATCGTCAATTGAGGGTACAACTCAGGATGTTTTTGAGCGTCTAACAATGTTTCACGAGTAAACACGTTAACGTTCAAATGATGGCCGCCCTTTTGGGAATAACCATCCAATAACTCTACCAAGTTATCAACTTGTTGGTTGCTCATGGGTATAACCTCCTTTCAACCAAGACTAACACTCGTATCGGTGCCGGTGAAAGCAGTCCGATACTGTGGAAGATTTTATTTATCTTCCTTTATAGTAACATTTGGTTCGCTGCATGCGAAGTTTGTATTGCTGTTAGGCAATTGAGAAGGGTCTAACTCAATATCAAAATCGCTGACGGAAACAAATGTTTCACCAGATTTACCTAATGCGTCCGGAATGATAGAGAAGGTATTAGAAATACCATCGGAGCAATCACGCCATGGCATTTTAGCTACGGATGCCAACGAGGATACAGCACCGTGAGAATCACGACCGTGCATTGGGTTCGCGCCAGGAGCGAAAGCTTCGCCAGCTTTACGGCCGTCTGGAGTAGAACCTGTAGCAGTACCATATACTACGTTGGAAGTAATTGTTAACAAGCTCATAGTTGGAACGGATTGACGATATGTAGGATGTTTACGAATCTTGTTCATAAATGTGGAAACAACCTTTGCTGCCAAGCTATCTACACGGTCATCATCGTTACCATATTTAGGGAAGTCACCTTCGATTTCGAAATCAACAGCGATGCCATTTTCGTCACGGATAGGTTTTACCTTAGCATATTTAATAGCGGATAAGGAGTCTGCTACTACGGATAAACCAGCGATACCAGTTGCAAACCAACGAGTTACCTTGCGGTCATGCAATGCCATTTCTAGTTTTTCATAAGCATATTTATCGTGCATGTAGTGAATGATGTTCAAGGCATTTACATATACGCCTGCCAACCATTCCATCATGTCGTCGAATTTTTCCCATACTTCGTCAAATTCTAAGTATTCGGAAGTGATAGGGCGGTATTTAGGACCAATTTGTTTCTTCAACTTTTCGTCAACGCCACCGTTGATAGCGTAAAGCAAGCATTTCGCCAAGTTGGAACGAGCACCAAAGAATTGCATTTCTTTACCGATACGCATTGGGGATACGCAACATGCGATGGCGTAGTCATCACCAGAGTTAGGACGCATCAATTCGTCATTTTCGTATTGAATGGAAGATGTTTCAATGGATAATTTCGCACAGAAACGGCGGAAACCGATAGGCATGCGAGGGGACCATAATACAGTGAGGTTTGGCTCTGGAGCAGGGCCAAGGTTAGTCAATGTATGTAGGTAACGGAAGGACATCTTAGAAACCAATGTACGGCCGTCAGTACCCATACCACCGATGGATTCAGTGGTCCAAACAGGGTCACCTGTGAACAAATTGTTGTATTCGTGGATACGTGCGAAGCGAACCATGCGCAATTTCATAATGAAATGGTCTACGAATTCTTGGATTTGTTCCTCTGTGTATGTGCCGTTGCGAAGGTCTCGTTCCGCATAGATATCGAGGAATGTGGAGTTACGACCAATGGACATAGCAGCACCGTTTTGCTCTTTAATAGCACCAAGATAGCCGAAGTAAATCCATTGCATAGCTTCACGAACATCCTTAGCTGGTTTGGAAATATCATAGCCATAGGATGCTGCCATCTCTTTCAATTCTTTCAAAGAGCGGATTTGATCTTGTATTTCCTCACGGTCGCGAATAACATCTTCTAGCATGTCACCCATTGTGATGCTAAATTGTTCTTTTTTATCTTCAATGAGATAATCAACCCCGTAAAGAGCGATACGACGATAGTCACCGATAATACGACCGCGGCTGTACGCATCTGGCAAACCAGTTACAATATGAGCTGTACGTGCAGCACGCATTTCTGGAGTATATACATCAAATACGCCATCATTGTGAGTTTTGCGATGTTTCTTGAAGAAGTCCTCTGTTTGCGGATCCATTTTGAATCCGTATTCTTCGATAGCGGATTTTGCCGTACGCAAACCACCATATGGGAACATAGCGCGTTTCAAAGGTTTGTCAGTTTGCAAACCAACGATTGTTTCAAGGTCTTTGTCGATATATCCTGGCGCATGGGCAGTAATGTGTGTGGCCACAGAAGTATCAGCATCGAGCATGCCGCCTTTTTCACGTTCTTCTTCATAAAGCTTCATTACTTGTTCCCACAATTTTGTTGTTCGTTCTGTAGGACCAGCAAGGAAGGAATCGTCCCCTTCATAGGGAATATAGTTTCTTTGAATAAAGTCGCGTACATCAACGGCTTTATCCCACACACCTGTGTTAAAATCTTTCCATGCAGTATGTTGCATTTTGCACCTCCATAAAAGGATATAACTATAGATTTCTATGCCTATAGTGTACAATGTTTGTAGCAATTCTACAATGAATAGATGATATAGATTTTCAATACATACTATGCGATTTTGTGAAGTATCTCATAAAATTCCATAAGCTGAATTGTTGACGTTTGCTTGTATATAGAGGATTATATAAGTTTTTTCTTTTTGTGATCTCACTTGATGTATACATAATAATATGAAATTGCATATCAATATTAATAAAGGGAATAAAAATTTCATTAAAGAGGATGAAGGCGGATTATTCAATAGTATGATCGGATATTTCAAATTTAAAGGCCCTTTCAGGTGTATTAAATGTCTCTGTGGATGAATTGCTTTCAGAAGAAGCGGTTAAACCTCGATATCCTTATGAAAGTATCGTAGAATACGATATCGATGAGATAAAACATTTCGACATTAAACTGGATTCTGTTAATCACGTAAAAATGAGAGCTGGAGAGGGTGAGAAGATAAAGGTTCAACTGGTCAGTGATACTATTGAAAATTTGACGGAACTGGTGAAAGTAAAAATCGATGATATCAAAAGGCGTATCGATGTGGATGTAAATCGTTCCAAATCCTTATCTGAAAAGCTTGTAAAAGAACATTTGTCGATTTTTATAAATTTGCCTGAAAAATATATGGGAGATACGGAGCTAGCGACCCATTGTGAAAAGCTAGAGCTGTTTGATATTATTAGTGAAAAGTTTGAGCTAGACGGAGCGGCTAAAGAAATTTATATTGCCGGCGGTAACAGTCATATAGAGCTGGATAACAACTCTCCAATGGAGATATATGTAGCGGATTATACGGGGTGAATTGATGTGAATCAGATATCGGCGAAATCTCGGCTGCATGTCCCTCACGAGTATGCTTTCAAAGCGGTGAAAAAAGGTATTCGCACTAAATTGTTCTTTGAAAATCGTGGACATCTTGTAGATGATTTTTCTGTGTCTGAATCAGAAAATCAAATTGAAATTAATGGAATCAATAGTGAACTTACAATAGTCAAGTGAAGTGAATAGTTGTATTAACTACATAGACATATCTGCTACATAGTTTTCATAAAGCGTTATTACTTGTTCCAACGACTTTGTTACACATTTTGTAGGACCCATAAGGAAGAAATCATCCCCTTCATAGGAATAAAAAGTATGATTTAATTTATTGTAGTGTTAGGGGTATATTATGGTACTATTGAGATAGTGTTATTAAGCTATAAAACATGGAGATAACATGATCTTGGTAGAATGAATCAAGATAGAAATAATTTGGATAGAATATACGTTAATCAAAGTGGATTATAAGATTGTATAGGCGAATGCTGTTGAAAGGTGGCTGGTAATGACAAATCGAAAGAAAGCACTTTTAGGTGCTTCTGCTACTATTGCGGTGTGGGCTACTGCATTTCCTTTCAGTAAAATCGCATTACAGTCAGTAGATTCGTTGACATTGTCTGTGGCAAGGGTCATGGGTGGCGCTTTGCTTATGCTGGTAATCGGTGTTGTAAAAGGGCTACATATACCGACAACATGGCGTGAGTGGGGACTATATATTCTGTTAGGTGCTACAGGGAATTTTCTTTACCAAGTTGTTTTTAATGAAGGCTTGCGCACAATTCCAGCGGCTACATCCAGTATTATTATGGCCTTGACGCCGATGACGACGGCACTGATGGCCATGATTGTTTATAAAGATAAAATTCGTCCCATAGGATGGGTATTTACAATAACGGCTTTTATTGGTGTAGCCATAATCATTCTATGGAATTCCGCACTTACTATTCCTGTAGGAGCCTTGTGGACTTTGTTAGGGATGATACTCTTTGCAGTGTATAATATTCTAAATCGTGGACTTAGTTTAAAAGGATATAAGCCTATTACCATTGCCATGTGGTCTATGTTTACAGGAGCTATTATGGCATTGCCCTTTGCAGAACATGCCCTGGAAATGATTGTAGTATCGCCGATTAGCGCAAAGTTTGCTATGGCCTATTTAGCATTCCTATCTAGTGCGTTAGGTTTTGTATTCTGGAGCTATGCTTTGGAACATGCTGAAAAGGTTTCTGATGTAACTAATTTTATGTATATCTCTCCCATAGTGGCAGCTATTGTAGCAGCATTTTTATTGGGAGAAATACCTAATATGGGGCTCTATATAGGGGCGCCTATTATACTAGGATCTTTATACCTTTTTAATCAATATAGATAAGTTATTTTGTTAGTGTCTGAATCGCTTTGGTTTGATGTAAAAAATATATAATTAGATGAATAGGGATGTAAACCCTTACTTATAAGATAAGAGCTATATAATAAAAGAACCTCAACCTTTTAATTGGTGAGGTTCTTTTTGGTTTGACAGTCCTTATAAATTGTAGTAATCTAAGTACATAATTAAATCATACTTTATAGATATGTTTTAAATTTAAATTTAACTCCTACTAAATTGAAGGAAAAAAAGAGGCGGTACAGTGATTGCTATACGAAATGTAACGAAAGAGTTTGATGTTAATAAGCAAAAGGTTACTGCATTATCTGATGTAAACTTTACCATAGAAAAAGGCGACATATTTGGTATTATTGGCTTTAGTGGAGCCGGTAAATCTACACTGTTACGCATGATTAATGCTTTAGAGGTACCTACCTCTGGTCATGTTGAAATAGATGGTGTGAATATCAATGGATTAAGTTTTAACGAGCTCAGAAAGGTTCGTAAGCGCATCGGCATGGTATTTCAACAGTTCAATTTATTGAATGCTAAATCTGTGTATGATAATGTGGCGATTCCATTAATTCTAAATAAAGTTTCTAAATCAGAGATTGATAACAAGGTTAAAACCTTGTTAGACTTTGTTGATTTAGGTGATAAAGCAAATGCCTATCCAGGAGAATTATCTGGTGGTCAAAAGCAGCGCGTTGGTATTGCTCGTGCGTTGGCTACAGATCCATCAATTCTGCTTTGCGATGAAGCAACAAGTGCTCTTGATCCAGATACAACAGAGTCTATTCTTCAATTATTAGAACGCGTTAATCGTGAACTAGGGGTAACAGTCGTTATCGTAACTCATGAGATAGATGTAATCCAAAAGATATGTAATCGCGTTGTAGTTATGGAACATGGGAAGCTTATCGAGAGAGGTTCTGTACTTGAGGTGTTTAGTAAACCTAAGCATGAAACAACAAAACGATTTGTTAGGACTGTTATTCCTGATGAAATCCCATCTACAGTGAAACATACCTTGGCTTGTGATAAAAGGCCTTACACAATACTTAAAATGCACTTCTTAGGAAATAATACAACTGATAATGTGCTATATCATATTAATAAAACCTTTGATTTAGAAACGAGTGTATTATTTGCTACGGTAACGGAATTAGAGCATACGGTACTTGGTATATTCATTGTTCAGTTTATTGGTGATGATCTGGAAGTGGGCAAGGTAAAAGAGTATCTTGTAGCGCAAGGCATCGAATGGCAGGAGGTGACACTATAATGGACTTCTTTATGCAAGAACTTGGAGTTCCCGGTTCGCAGTTAGTACTAGCTGCAGAACAGACATTATATATGGTGTTCCTGTCTTTATTCATTGGTACCGTACTAGGTCTAATTATCGCAGTTACACTAGTGGTGACAAATCCTAATGGCATCATTAAAAATAGTGTAGTTTATACCATAACAAATACAATTGTTAATATCGTGCGCTCTGTACCATTTATCATCTTGATGGTGTTTATCTTGCCATTAACAAAGATGATTGTTGGTACTCGTGTTGGTACAACAGCGGCCATCGTACCGCTTGTTATATTCATTGCGCCTTATCTTGCTCGACTCTTTGAAAACTCTATTTTAGAGGTCAATAAAGGCATTATCGAGGCTGCACAGTCGATGGGGGCCTCTCATTTTGAAGTGATTTGGCATTTCCTTTTACCAGAGGCAAAGGGTTCGCTTATTCTATCTATTACAACAGGTACCATAGGTCTTATCGGTGCTACTGCTATGGCTGGTGCCATTGGTGCTGGTGGTGTAGGTGATTTGGCCCTTACCTATGGTTATGAACGGTTGAACTTTCCATTGATGTTATTTACCGTTGTTATTTTAATTATTTTTGTTCAAATTATTCAAACAATAGGTAACTACTTTGCACGTCGTGCGCGTCGTTCCTAATTTGATGAAATAGATTTTAGTTATATGGATTGTGAAAGTATAGGAGAATGTACTATGAAATTTAAAAAATTCCTTGCCCTTGGTATGGCATTAGTATTTAGCGTAGCTTTTATCGCAGGTTGCGGCTCTAATAATAGCGATAATGGTGCTAAAAAAGAATTAACTTATAGTAAATCTCAAGGCCCATACTCTGAATTGTTTGAAAAAGGTGTAAAACCAATTTTGGAAAAACAAGGATATACCTTTAAAGGTGTAGACATGTCTGACTTGGTACAAGCAGATCAAGTGTTGAGTGATGGTGAAGTAGATTTTAACGTTGAACAACATACAGCATACATGAAAAACTTCAACGAAAAACAAAATGGCCATCTTGTAGCCTTAACTCCAATTCCAACAGTACCAGCAGGGATCTTTAGTGGTTCTAAAACATCTCTAGATCAAGTGGCAGATGGCGACACAATTGCAGTACCTAATGATGCATCCAACATGGCTCGTGCTTATGTGCTATTGCAAAAAATCGGTTGGATTAAACTTGATCCTAACAAAGATTTAGCAACAGTAACACAAGCGGATATTGTTGAAAACCCTAAACATCTTAAATTTACAGAAATGAAATCCCTTACAATTCCTTCTGTACGTACTGATTTTGATTATATCGTTATTACAGGTGCTATTATCTATAATGCAAAAATCGATCCTAAATCCGCATTGGCAAATGAAGATGTATTGCCACAATGGTTATTACAACTTGTAGTTAATGAGAAAAATAAAGATGCACAATGGGCAAAAGACATTGTAGCAGCTTACCAATCTCAAGAATTCAAAGACTACATGGAGAAAAATAATAACGGCCTATGGTTCGTACCAAAAGGTGAATAAATAAGAGAACCACCGATAAGTTGCAGCTTATCGGTGGTTCTTTTTTCCTATAATTCTATTGTATGGTAATACAAAAAATAAACCAATTAACAGTCAATAACGTCCAATCAAGCGGACAAATGAGTGTTAATCAGTTTATGATTAACAATAGTATACTAAACGAAAAAGATTTAGACAAGCTTCAAAAACAATATAATTATCAGTACTATCAAGCTGCGTGTCATGGGTCGTCACATGATTTTGATTTGTTTGATTTAGGTGCTATTAGGTTAACTACGGAACAAGGTTTGAATAAAATAAGGGTTTCACCTAATGATTTTAATTTATATGAAATTATATATTATAATAAAAAGCAGAATTACTGCTGCTGCTGTACATAAAGGTACAGGTAGTCAGACCAGTAATTCTGCTTCTATGGTTACTATATATGAAATGACGAAAGATATCAATGATGGATATGGAACCCTTCACATTGATGTTAATGGCAATCCTGAATTTTATATACTTATTCCTGCCACATAGTTTTCGTATAGTTCTTTATAGTGACCACCGCGTTTGATGAGTTCGTGGTGTGTTCCTTGTTCTGTGATAGTGCCGGTAAAAATCCAAGTATCTTGCAGTACCATGCCTACCGTGTTGTGTAAGCTTTCACGAGATACGTCGCGAATATCTACGCCATCGTTGATGATTGTGGCCGTTAAGGTTGGTATATATAATGTGCCTGCCACGGTGAGTAACGAAAGAATTGATACGATAATGACTGGAAACCATAAAGATTTTATATAGCGTATAAAAGGTTTCATTTAAATCCTTTCAGTAATTTTAGTTAAATTAATAATTTTCGATATTTATATTGTATTGTATAAAACCAAAAATATCTAGTAAAAACTATTACTAAAAGTTTAGTATTAATCAATAAGTATTATGACGAATATTATATTCTCACTAAAAAAATTCTGCTATACTGTATTAGCAATTTTGCAGTTTTATTTTTAGTAAGGAGTGTTCTTAATGAAGTTGAATTGGAAATTATTTGCACCGCTTGTAGTAGCTATTCTTGTATGGCTCATCGGTGCGCCTGAAGGCCTTAGTCCAAATTCTTGGATTTATGTAAGTATTTTCGCAGGCCTCGTGGTGGGGTTGATTTTAGAACCAATGCCACCAGCTTTTATCGGTATCATTGCAGTTACCGTATCTATGTTGTTTAAGGTTGGCCCTGCCCCGGTTGTAGATAAAGCAACTGGTGTAGCAAAGGCAATTACTGATGCTCAAGCTATTAGCTGGGGGCTTAGTGGTTTCTCTAATGCCATTGTATGGTTGATTTTTGCAGCCTTTATGATTGGTATCGGTTATGAAAATTCTGGTCTTGGCCGACGTATTGCATTGTTCCTCGTAGCCAAGCTTGGAAAGTCCTCTTTAGGCCTTGGGTATGCCATTGCTATTACTGATCTTGTGTTGGCTCCATTTATTCCAAGTAACGCGGCCCGTTCTGGTGGTACGATTTATCCAATCGTATCCAGTATTTGTCCGATGTTCGATTCTTATCCAGATAAGAATCCTCGTAAAATTGGTTCCTATTTGAACTGGGTAGCATTGGCTACTACGTGTGTATCTAGTTCTATTTTCTTGACTGGTGCGGCGCCAAACCCATTGGCTCTTGAGTTGTCTGCAAAGTCTGGTATCGTAGCGGCAAACTGGGGGACATGGTTCTTAGCTTTCTTACCAGTAGGTCTTATCTTGTTTATCATCACACCATTGTTGACTTATGTATTCTGCAAACCAGAGGTAAAAGGTTCCCCTGAAATTGCGGCGTGGGCGAAAGATGAGTATAAGAAATTAGGCTCCATGACACGCAGTGAAATCTTCATGGCCTTGATTTCTGTATTGGCTCTTGTGTTGTGGATTGGTGCTTCTACATTTAAAGTGAACCCAACTACAACAGCTTTGATTGTTATTATCTTGATGATTTTCACTAAGATTATGACTTGGCAAGATTTCCTTGCTAACAAACCAGCATGGAATGTTTTGACTTGGTTTGCCACACTTGTGCCGATGGCTTCTGGGCTTAAGAATGTAGGCTTCTTGGAATGGCTTGCTAAATCTGCAGGTGGTTCTTTAGTTTCTTTAGATCCAACAATGGCTGTTCTTGGCTTGTTATTAGCATTTTGCTTACTTCGTTACTTCTTTGCTTCTGGCACCGCTTATGTAACAGCTATGGTAGGTTTGTTTGCTACTTTAATTCTTCAGATTCCTGGTGTTGATCCAGCTCAAGTTATGTTGATTCTTTTAGTACCAATGGGAATTATGGGGATTCTTACCCCTTATGGTACTGGTCATAGCCCAATTTGGTTTGCTAGTGGCTATAATAAAGGCCCTGAATTTTGGAAACTAGGTGCTATCTTTGGGATTATCTACCTTGCTATATTCATTGTGGTGGGTATTCCATGGATTCAGTTCGTAATGCCACTTTTAGGATAGCTTTCCGCCGCCATATGTCTCTCTGCGCTCCATTCGCTGCAAGTCGCTGGACAGACATATGGCGGCTTTTTTATCCTGAAATGGCAATACTCACTTTGGAAAAAGCAAGTCGAGCTTACAGAACACTACGAGGGGCTTTCCTTATATCCGAAAATGGAAAAACTCACTTCGGGCGGGCAAGTCGCTGGACAGACATATGGCGGCTTCTTTTATCCTGAAATGGCAATGCTCACTTCGAGTGGGCAAGTCGCTGGACAGACATATGGCGGCTTCTTTTATCTTGAAATGGCAATGCTCACTTCGAGTGGGCAAGTCGCTTAGTAGATACAATGCGGCTTTTTCTATCTTAAAATGGCAATAGTCACTTCGGGAGTAGCAAGTCGAGCTTACAGAACACTACGAGGGGCTTTACTTATATCCGAAAATGGCAAGGTTTGACAAAGCTCGACAAATCTAAAAAAATAAATATAATAGTGATGTGATAGTAAATATCTTTTTTGGGTTTTCTGATGAAGGTGGTTTATTATTATGTCTGCTGTAGAGCGTGTTGTACAGTCAATTTTATATGAGATCGGTTGTATTTTAATCGGTTGGATCGTGATGCAGTTTGTTCCACATGAGGGGCAGCCTTTGGTCTTGATGATTATTTTTTCCTTGTTGGCAATGATTTGGAATTTTGTGTTTAACTGGATATTTGATAAACTAGTACTGGGGGACCGATTAGCGCGAGGTCCTGTAATCCGTACAGTTCATGCGGTATTATTTGAAGGTTTATTTATGCTTGCCACAGTACCGATTATTATGTACATGATGCATATGAGCTTTTGGATGGCCTTTGTTACAGATATAACGATGACATTAGTCATATTAGGTTATACATATGTTTATAATTGGGTATATGATCGGGCACGTTTATTATTCGTAGAAGCTTAGTTTTAATATATGAGGTAAGTACCTCTTGAAAAATCTATATCGTATAGTAGGAGGTTCTTATGTCTACAAAATCTATTACGGGCACAGGTCTCTTGTTGGCCGTAGCCTTATTGGCGCAAAGCTTGCGCCTCATTTTCCCCTTTATTCCTAATCAGGTGAGCATGTTCCTCATCGGTTCCATTACGTCCGCAACCTTTGTACTTGCCACATGGCGCTATGGATGGAAGAATGGTCTTGTTATTGCTTGGATTGCACCAGTAGTGGCGCATTTACAAGGCATGTTGCCGTTGCCGCCGTTCATTTTGATTACGGCCCTAGGAACGACAGCGTATGTATTCGTAGCCCACTGGTTACAACATAAACCAAAAGCATTGCTTATCATTGTGGCGGCTTTGGTAAAAGCCGGCGTACTCTTTGGAGGGTACTCCTTGTTCTTCTCCTTGTTCCAATTTCCACCAAAGATTGTAAATACCATGCTTTTTGTATCCAGTTGGCCTCAATTGGTAACTTCGTCATTAGGTATTATTTTGGCATTACTTATTACAAAACGTACTAAAAATTAGTCTAACTTAACTTAGAGTTATGACAACCCATTCAAAATAGATATGTCTTTTTAGGGGCACTCAGGATGTATGAGTGCCCATTTTTGTTGACCTTAGTCATTGTCTACTCTTATAATTAACATATTGTATACAAATATGAGGAGTTGATTGGAATGAAGTTTAATACAAAATGCGTTCATGGCAGTGGTAAACCGGATGATACCGGTGCGATTTCCCCTGCAATTTATATGTCTAGTACGTTCTCTCATCCAAAGTTGGGTGATACAACAGGTTACCAATATTCACGTGAGTCTAATCCAACACGTGACCGCTTAGAACAATTGATGGCAAGCCTTGAAGAGGGGATAGATGCGTTGGCATTCTCTTCTGGTATGGCTGCGGTGGATGCAGTATTCCATTTATTTTCTCCAGGAGACCACATCATCTTAGGTGATGACTTGTATGGTGGCTCTATCCGTATGTTCACAAATATTTACGAACAAAACGGCATTGAGTTTACTTATGTAGGTACCTCTGATCTTGATGCGGTGAAAGCTGCTTTCAAACCGAATACAAAGGCTGTATATATTGAAACTCCTACAAATCCTATGATGGAGATTACCGATATTCGTGCACTCTGTGCATTGGCGCATGAACGTAATGCGCTAGTGATTATCGACAACACATTTTTGAGTCCATATTTCCAAAAGCCATTGACCTTGGGTGCCGATATTGTCGTTCATAGTGGTACAAAATTCATCGGTGGTCATCACGATGTAATTTCTGGTTTTACTATTGTAAAAGACGAAGAAATCGCCGCAAAATTGCGTTTAACGTACAAAACCGTAGGTGCATGTTTATCTGCTATGGATAGCTGGCTCGTTATTCGCGGCGTAAAAACATTGGCTCTACGCATGGAGCAACATCAAAAGAATGCCATTGCTCTTGCCGAATGGCTAAAAAAACAACCAAAAGTAACTAAAGTTTTGTTCCCAGGCCTTCCTGAACATCCAGGTTATGAAATCAATAGAGCCCAAACAACAGGCTTTGGCGGCATGTTATCCTTCGAAGTAGATAACGAAGAAACGGCTAAACAAGTATTAGAAGGTATTGAGCTTATTCAATTCGCTGAAAGCCTTGGTGGTACAGAATCCTTGTTGACGTATCCTGTGACGCAAACACATCCAGATTTAAAACCTGAAGATGCAGAACGCAAAGGTATTACACGTCGTTTGTTGCGTTTATCTGTAGGTATTGAAGATACAGAAGACTTGATTGCGGACTTGGAACAGGCTTTTAATAAATAAAGGAGTTCCTATGGGACAATATAATTTTGATCAAATAGTAGATAGAACTCATACAAAATCATTGAAATACGACTTTGCTGTAAAGCGCGGTAAACCTGCGGATGTGTTGCCATTCTGGGTAGCGGATATGGATTTTGAAATTTCCCCTGAGTTAAAACAAATCTTATTGGATCGTGTTAAGCATGGTGTTTTCGGCTATACAGAGTCTGACGATGAATACTTTGAAGTGTTGAAGAATTGGTTTGCTACGCGTTTTAACTGGACGCCAGAACAAAAATGGCTTGTTAAAACGCCTGGTATCGTATTTGCTTTAGCGATGGCGGTTCGTGCTTTTACCGAGGTTGGCGAAGGGGTGCTCATTAATCAACCTGTGTATTACCCATTTAGTATGGTTATTGACGATAACAATCGTCGTCTTATCAATGTGCCGCTCATCAAAGGCGACGAAAAATACACTATCGACTTTGAAGGCATCGAGCGTGCAATTATTGAGGAGAATGTAACATTATTCCTCTTGTGTAATCCGCACAATCCAGTAGGGCGCGTGTGGACTGAGGACGAGTTGAAACGCCTCGGCGATATTTGTATTAAACACAATGTGCTCATCGTGAGTGACGAAATCCATGCTGACTTTGTTTGGGAAGGGCATACTCACAAGGTCTTTGCCGACCTTGGTGAAAGCTATGCAGAACACTGCATTGTATGTACAGCGCCTAGCAAGACTTTTAACATTGCAGGCTTACAAGTAAGTAATATCTTTATTCCAAATGACTCCTTACGTCGTCGTTTTATAAAAGAAATTGACCGTGCTGGTTATAGCCAATTGAACACGATGGGGATTGTGGGCTGTGAAGGAGCCTACAAAGTCGGGGCTCCTTGGCTTGATGAATTGAAAGAATATATTCAAGACAATATTCAATTCACCATCGACTATGTAGCAAAATATATGCCAAAGATTCGTGCATATCGTCCTGAAGGGACCTATCTCATGTGGCTGGACTGCTCTCAATTGCCGCTTAGCCCTAAAGAGCGAGACGAATGGATCATCAATGATGCTAAGCTATGGCTCGATACGGGTTCTATGTTTGGTGTCGATGGGGAAGACTTTGAGCGTATTAATGTCGCTTGCCCTCGTAAGGTATTAGAAGAAGGGCTCGAAGCTTGGAGACGTGCTTACGAGGCTAAAGGCTTTTAATTAGCTTATTTAAATTGTTTAGATTAGGTTATCAAATTGTAGAATATGTAGAGGTGACACTATGCCTATTAAAGTAATAAAAAATTTACCGGCCATAACGAAATTAGCTCAAGAGAATATTTTCGTTATGGATACTGAACGGGCGGAAAATCAACAAATCCGACCCTTGCAAATTTTGCTTGTCAATTTGATGCCTACTAAAGAAGTGACGGAAACTCAGATTTTACGTGCTCTTAGTAATAGCCCATTGCAAGTTAATTTGACTCTTTTGCATACCGCATCTCGTAAGGCTAAAAATACAGATGAACAATATTTAGAAACCTTCTACCGCACCTTTGATGAAGTAAAAGACCAGTTCTTTGACGGCATGATTATTACCGGTGCTCCTGTAGAGTTAATGCCTTTTGAAGAGGTAGACTATTGGTCTGAACTCGTAGAAATCATGAACTGGGGCGAAGAGCATGTTTACTCTACGTTTTATATCTGTTGGGGTGCTCAAGCTGGCTTATATCATCACTTTGGCATTAATAAATCGATTATGGATGAGAAATTATTTGGTGTTTACGAACACGATATTTATAATGATCGACCAGTGCTCATGCGTGGATTTGATGAAAAGTTTTGGATGCCACACTCACGGCACACCACAGTTTCGTTGCAACAAATTAAGGAAAATCGTGACTTGGAACTCTTGGCTGGGTCTGAACCAACAGGAGCTGCTATCGTTCGTAGTTTAGACAATAAACATATCTTTGTATTTGGTCATGCCGAATACGATTGGGATACACTTAACCGTGAGTATGTGCGGGATATCAAAAAAGGTATGGATATTGCGGTTCCTGAAAACTACTTCCCGGATAATGATCCGAAACAACGTCCCATCGTGCGCTGGCGCTCTGTAAGTACACTATTATTTACAAACTGGTTAAACTACTATGTATACCAAGAAACGCCATATATCATTGAACAAATACAAAAAATGAAATTTGAACGGGATAAAAATTTAGGCGCTTACATCTAAATTTAAGTACTTATTTCTAATTTATTGTTAGTACTATGTACCCCTAATTACTTCTAACATCTCTCAAGGGAGCTGGTTCTTTGGAAGTAATTAGGGGATTTTATTTTTTATAAAATGATCTTGCTTGCTTTAGAGGTTTTGGTAAAAGTTTTCATCATCCTTTGTTCACCATAGTTTAAAGTTATGGAGAAGACCATGTAAAAAATAGTAGACATATTTTTTAAAGCATAGTACTATAATAGGTATAAAGAATGAACTTAAAATATAATTAATATAAAGGAGTTATCATAATGAGTAAGCAATACAGATTTGAAACATTACAATTACATGCCGGACATACGGTGGATCCAACAGGTGCTCGTGCGGTGCCTATTTATCAAACTACATCTTTCGTATTTAAAGATGCTGAGGAAGCAGCGGGTCGTTTTGCGTTGACTAATCCTGGTGGCATTTATTCCCGCCTTGGCAATCCTACAACCGATGTATTGGATGCTCGTGTGGCAGAACTTGAAGGTGGCGCAGGCGGTATAGCTGTAGCATCTGGCTCTGCAGCAATTACATATTCCATTTTGAACGTAGCTAACGCTGGTGATAATATCGTATCAGCATCTACATTGTACGGTGGTACTTATAATTTGTTTACTGCTACATTGCCTCGATTGGGGATTCAAACTAAATTCGTAAATCCCGATCATTTGGAAGAATTTGAAGCAGCTATCGATGAAAAGACTAAAGCCGTTTATATCGAATCTATTGGTAACCCTGGTATTAATCTTATCGATGTACAAGCAGTAGCTGATATTGCACACAAACACAATATCATCTTGATTGTAGACAATACATTTGCATCTCCATATTTGTTCCGTCCATTGGAGCATGGGGCTGACATTGTTATTCATTCTGCTACTAAATATCTTGGTGGCCACGGTACAACATTGGCTGGCGTAGTTGTAGAATCTGGTAAATTTGATTATAAAGGTTCTGGTAAATATCCTGGCTTCTCTGAAGGGGATGAACACTATAATGGTTTAGTGTATGGTGATCTACCAATTCCATTTACTGTAAAAATTCGCGCTCAATTGCTTCGCGATACAGGTGCATGCATTACACCGCTTGCATCTTGGCAAATCTTGCAAGGTATCGAAACATTGTCTTTGCGCGTAGAACGTCACGTTGAAAATACTCGTAAAGTAGTAGATTTCTTAAGCAAACATCCTAAGGTAGCATGGGTAAGCTATCCAGAATTAGAAGACAGCAAATACAAAGCATTAGCTGATAAATACTTCCCTAAAGGTGTTGGTGCTGTATTCACATTCGGCGTAAAAGGTGGTAAAGAAGCAGGTATTAAACTTGTTGACTCCTTGGAAATCTTCTCCAACCTTGCCAACGTAGCAGATGCTAAATCTCTTGTTATCCATCCTGCATCCACAACACATGCACAACTTAACGAAGAACAACAAAAATCTGCTGGCGTAACACCAGACATGATTCGTTTGTCTATCGGTCTTGAAAATGTAGATGACATCATCGAAGACTTAGCACAAGCTTTAGATAAAGCTTAATCTTTCACACCTTTAGTTTGAAAACTATAGATCAAACTTTCAGAACTTACAAATGACATCCTTAAGCTGAACTTTGCTTAAGAAATAGAACACATAACTATCAAACCTATAAAACTTATACAAAAGACCTCCCGTTGGGAGGTCTTTTTGTAAGTATGTGCTAATTTTATAAGAATAAAAAGTTGTATAGGTGTAATACAACCTTGATAGAATGGATATATAAAAAGACCTTGGATTCAATGATCCAAGGCCTTTAAGGGAGTATAGTGTGTGTAACGTTTGGTCTGTGGTGTGTGCACAGACCGTTTTCCTATTGTGTGAGATAGGATGTTAGGGAACCCGTGGTTAGTGTTACGGGCTCTCTGAGAGTGTGTTAGAGAGTGTATCCAAAGGATACAGTGTGTATAGTATGTGTGTTATATGTGTAGTGTGTCATCTAAGTGGGTTAGGATAGGGTTTCACTTGATGAAAGAAAAAATCTTAGTATTTTGTGTTTTTAACTTTAGCGCTAATAACTTTACCGGATGTAGCGTCTACTTTTACTTCAGCATTTTTACCACCGCCAGTTGTCATATCGAATTCATATACAACTCTGCCGTTTTCACGTTCAACAGTCCAATCCATAGTTTGGAAATCAGAACCAACTTTTTCCATAGCTTTTGTTTCAGCTACTTCAGGAATGATGATGTTTTGAACGTTAATTGTTTTAGAAGCTTTGGAGTAACCTTTTACTTCTTTACCAACGATTTGACCAGATGCTTCGTCTACTTTAATTTCTACTTCACGGTTGCCATAATAACCTTCTACTTCATAGTAAGGATTGTGTTTTGCGTCATAGGAAATAGATTTTACAGTAGCGCCAGGGAATTGTTGTTGGAATACTGTAATAGCGCCCATATAATCAACAGAATAGTTAGCTTGTGCGGATGGAACAACGCTACCAACACCATTCCAGTTGCTATGGTTGTTGTAACCATGGTTGCTAGCTGCACCAACTACACCTGCTAATAATACTGTACTAACGCCAAATGCACATAGTACTTTGGATACTTTCTTAACATTTTTCATAAGCAATGCCTCCTGATACCAAATTATAATTTTCGTTTAGTTACGATTTTGTGAAAGTAGATTTTACTCAATCTACTTACGTATAATTTAATATTGTTATATGAAAATAAGATGAAATCAAATGATTTCTGTATGAAGATGAGTATATCTTTTAGTTATTATGAACTATTGATAATAACTATTAGCTATAGTCAAAATTAAAAAGTACAAAAAATATAGTATATATAATATTAGACTATATAGTAAACTAAAAGTCAATCGTTATAGTTGACAATTAAAAATACAAGTGCTTTAATTTAGATAGTTAGTAGTTTGTTTTCGTGTTATCTTGGATTTTTATTCTCCATTGATAGCACAAATTCCTGCTTAGTCTGTTATGAATGGAGGTATACCATGAGCTCTACTGTATCAAAACAAACTCACATTACCACCCGTCAGTTAACGATGACAGCACTTTTTGTGGCGCTAATCGCCGTTGGTGCTTTCATACGGGTCCCATTACCGAATTGTCCGTTTACATTGCAAATCTTATTTACTACATTAGCGGGCATGGTTTTAGGTAGTCGTTTAGGTGCCGCTAGTGTTGGCATTTATATTATATTAGGTCTTGTTGGGGTTCCTATTTTTACGTCCGGTGGTGGTCCTAGTTATATTTTGCAACCTACCTTTGGTTATTTAATTGGCTTTATGGTTGGTGCGTATGCAGTAGGACGCATTGCAGAGACAATGGATACATTATCGTTTAAACGTTTGCTAGCTGGATCCATATTAAATCTATTTATTGTATATGGTCTTGGCATGGTGTACCTATACTTTATTATGAATCTGTATTTAGGTAAGCCTATTGGTGTCGAAGCTGTTATTATTACATGCTTCCTAATCCCCGTTGGTCCAGATATTTTCTTGTGCGCTGTAGCAGCATCTCTTGGTAAGAGAATTATTAAAGAATTACAGCACTAATAGAACGTTTTAATAATTATTATAATTATAATAACAAGAATAAATATAATAACTATTATAAGGCATTAATCTTTTGTAGATTCATATAGACATTGAACTATGAAATATACGTTATTATTTTATTCAACAGAATCATTCCTATTAAAAACGAGGCGTTAAGCCTCGTTTTTTATGTAATTCTTAAGGGTATACATAGCCTAATATAGGTTCTGCAGATTTGATTTTTGTAATTTCTATATATGGTTGTTTACGACCGTGGAAGTCTCGCGTAGAAACCTTACCTTCAATCGATACCCATTGTTCATTTTGTAAGCTATCACCATCTGTTTTATAGGCTGTCATGCCAATAGGGGCAACGTCAGCAATACAACAAGCCATAGCCATACGAGAAATAGTAAATTCGTTAGATTTTAATGTATTATCTTCGCGGTTTACATAGCCTGTCATATAAACTGTGTAGTCTTTATATTGATCAACATTAGATCCAACCTTTACAATGGTTTGATAGAAATTATCTGAGTTCAAAACGATTTCTTTTTTGTCCTTGGAAATCCCTGGCTCTTTACTTTCACTGTTAACGGTGACAACCTCTCCAATAGCATCGTTTGTAAAGTCGAAATTGTTAGTATCATCGTTTACGCGAGCGGCACCATGAACGCCTGTTGATGGTACAAGAACGGGAGGAATGATGAGCAACATAATGGGAATAATAATCGGAACGATAGACTTCCAGTTATGTTTGTAGTATTTTGAAGGCGCCCAAATGATCGTCGCTAGACCTCCTAAAATAAGGGCAACGCCACTAATACCTAGTAAAAGTTCATAACGTGGTGCAATATAGTTCAAATAACGACCTGTCACAATGAGGTAAATACAGCAGATACCTAAGGTGAGATACAATAGACCTTTCACGATAGAAAAGCGATCTTTCAGTCCTAATGTCATGAAATCATCTCCTTTTAATTAATTAAGAACTGAGATAATGATTATAAAAGTTTGTAAACTAGCTAAGAAAAAATTTGAATACTAATGCTGCTATGTAGGACATAACGGCAATTGTTATACTTAATCGTACGATAAATGAGGGAGGCATATATTGTTTTAATATATATACATTTTTGATATCTAGCATCGGACCCAAGATGAGGAAGCCCATTACGGAGCTAATAGGAAATAAAGTGCTCAAGGATTTACCGATGATAGCATCTGATGTAGAGCAGACTGAGAAGAAGAATGCTAACATCAGCAAAATTGGAATGGCTGTAAATTCTGGCAAGGTTAATCCTGCATTGAGAAGCCAAGGTTTGCCATACACTTGAACTATAGATAGTACAGTTGCCGCAATGGAGAAATAGAATAAGAGTTGAGAAAACTCTTGTTCCATATGGATTAACAATCTTTTTTTATCAATATATTTAGTTTTAGTTGTTTCTAAAACGATTTCTTCGTAGCTAAGACTCTGTGGTGCTCTTGCTTTCAATATAGATGTGGCTGGAGGCCAGAATCGGAACGATAGGGCTACTAACAAGGCAACACCTAATCCTAAAACGATACGCCATACGGAGAGCATAGGATTGTCTGGAAATGCATACCAAGTAGAAAGAATGGTGATAGGGTTTATAATCGGACTAGCGAGCATAAATAAAAGGGCTACCGATAAAGGGATACCTCTGTCTATTAGTGCCTTGAATAAGGGGATGATAGCACAGTCACAAATTGGCAAGGCAAAGCCACTGACCATAGCAGCCCCATAACTTTTCCAAGAATGGTCGCCTAACAGTTTTAGTAGCACTCGTTGTGGTACGAAATAGCGAATAATCGTTGAGCCTACCGTGCCTAGCAATAGGAATGGGATGGCTTCGATGATGAGACCCGTGATTATAGCAAAGCATTGGTGGATGGAATAGGGGATATCATGGCGAAAAGCTGTGACCAACAGTATATAAGTTGTAACACCAATAACTAATAGATTGGGAATGAGTCCCCATGTAGAATTTCGGCACAGCTGCTCCACTTTTTCAGGGGTGGGAGTGGTTACAATTTTAGCCTCTCCGTTGTAGGTGCGCAATAAAGTGTGATGTGTATCGGACTCTGTTATGATACAATCTGCGCTGTATAATTGACTCATTACGTCATTACCTAAACCAGGGAGTATGGTTGAAACAAATTGATCGGGACAAATATATAATACCTTTTCTATTTGTACTAGGTGTCTTAACATATCGCTATATAGTAAGGCTTCTAGTTGATGAAAGCTTACCATGCCATTCCACTCAATCCATAGCTCTTTTGGCTGTACTTGTTTTAAATAATCCCCGATTTTACAGGCTATCAACTCGTAAGACTTGATATCGCTAGGAACGATAGCACTGAGTTCATCCGCATTGAGTTGTAAGGGCTCTTTGATAAGAGGCTCACTGCCTTCTTCGGCGCTGATTATTGCGGTACCGCCTAGCTTTTTTCGGTATTGTAATTGTTTGTTTATGAATATGCTTTTACCGGATCCAATAAACCCTGTAACGATATAAACAGGAATCATGATTGACACACTTCGTTATGTACCATTGGTACATTAAAATCTGTTCCGATAACGACTAAACTATAGTCATTAGTTTCACTAGGTGAAAGCGAACAATAATGTGTGCCGTACTGGAGTTCGTGTGGGCCTTCTGTAGTAGGTACAATCCCTTTGGCACGAAGCACTGTATCAGGCATGCCTTCTAAAATGGTTTTCCACTGTGTGAGACTAAGAGTACGTAAATCCTTAAAGGTATGACTCATAAATAAATGTTCATCGTGCAAACAGTGATCATCATGACAATGATACAGGCGCTTGATATAATCACGCAAACTGATGGTATCCCATGCTTCTTCATGGATTGGTGTATGTGGCGCGAGGTCTCGAATCATACGTTTCGTAATGCTTGTTTGTTGAATATCTTCTGTATGGCTCAAAAAAATCGCATCACTATGAGTGATTTGATCCTTGAAGAAAAGACCAAAATTTTTGATAAACATTGGTGCTTGCATAGCATCGACAGTCGTTATCGATGCGTGAACGTAAGCAGATTTTGCAATGTCCTCGTCGTTACAAGTATGGATGATTTCACTAAGCTTGCTAACACCTGATGGCTCGATGTAGATCATATCGATTTTGTAATTTTGGAGAATATCAAGTAGTGCTTGCTGGAAATTTCCTTGTAAGCTACAACAAATACAGCCAGAGGTTACTTCGCGAACTGTAGCCCCTGTTTTTGCAAGATTAGTCGCATCAAGGCTAGTTTCACCAAAATCGTTTTCTATAATAAGAATTTTATCTTTCGATGTATGTTCTTTTAATATATGTTGTAATAATGTTGTTTTTCCAGAACCTAGAAATCCGGATATAATAACTATTGGAATCATATATACCTCCTGCGTAATGTAAACACAGTATACACCTATAGGATAACACAGAAAATACTCTATGGGGTATATGGAGACTAGCAAGTTCCTCAGAGTTTAACAGTCTTCTCTGAAATTTATAGGTTATATACTATATATGAGTATACTGACACATGTAGTTGATATTCATAATTATTTATAAATAAAATGATGCATTACATGTTGTCCACATATGAAAGAATACTCCTATGTGAATAAATATTTATTTGTATAGTTGAGAAATTTTTATAAAAAAATCCCTCCTACAAGATAATTCAGTTGGAGAGATTGGCTGAATTACTTGTAGGAGGGTTGGAGAGTCATTATTACATGGGTCTCGTAATTTGATGTGCTATTTGCTTATAGTATAACAAATTATACATCAAAAATATAGTAATTATTTATTTTATTGTAATTTTGCTAATAATGCTTTTAGGTACACATATACATTTTCAACAGAAGGTAAATGAACGCGTTCTGTTGGTGTATGAGGACTTACGATAGTAGGCCCAAAGCTAATCATCTGTGTATTTGGCAATACGCCTTTTAACAAACCACATTCGAGACCTGCGTGAATAGCATTTACATTAGCTGGTGTATCGAACATTTCGTTATGCAGCGAAATCGCTTGTTCTTCCAATTTTGAGCCTTTGTCGTATTCCCATGCTGGATATCCACCTGTACGCTCTGCAGCTACGCCGAGTGCTTTTGCAAGAAGCATCATTTTTTTCGTTAAGAATTCAAGACTATTGCTATTGGAACTACGAATAGAAATGAGTATTTCAATGGTATGTTGATTTTCACGTACGATAGCAATATTATTAGATGTTTCTACAAGGTTTGGAATAGACTTACTTACAGAATGAACCCCATCTTGTGCAAGATAGATATATGTAATAAGTGCTTCTGTTGTGTCTTCTGCATATACTATTTCAGGAGTAGGAACATCTTCAACTACAAATGTAAGGCCTGGATCCTGTACACTATATTCGTGTTGGTATTGTTTTTCTTGGTATGCGAGCAATGTTTTAATGGCTGCCACATCTTCAGAGCGTACGGATAGTACAGCTACTGCTTTAGACGGGATTGCATTATGTTTTACGCCACCTTCAAAAGACGCTAAGCTAATAGGATATTGTTGTTGAATATCATAGAGTACACGGGTTAGCACTTGGTTTGCATTGGCTCGTTGCTCGTTGATTTCGATGCCGGAGTGTCCCCCTTTGAGGCCGGTTACTGTAATGGATAAGCCCGCATCATAGCCTGGTTGATTGTTATCGCGTAACAATGGAATTTTTACATGTACGTGGCAACCGCCAGCACAACTAACGGTGAAGTCATGTTCTACCTCTGTATCCAGGTTGAGTAAGTAGTCACCAGTTACTTGACCTTCTTTAATGGCAAAGGCACCATCCATACCAGTTTCTTCGTTGGTAGTGAATAATAATTGCATAGGTCCATGTTGTTGGCTTTCATCTTCAAGGAGAGCAAGCATCATAGCAGCACCCATGCCATTATCAGCACCTAATGTTGTATGGTCTGCGTGCATCCATTCGCCTTCGATGATATTGGCGATTGGATCTTTAGAGAAGTCGTGGTTAGAGTCATGGTCTTTAACACAAACCATATCAATATGGCCTTGTAAAATGATGGATGGACGGTTTTCATAACCTGGAGATGCAACTTTTTTGATAACTACATTAAAGATTTCGTCTTGATGAACTTCAAGACCTAAATTTTTAGCAAAGTTCACGATGTAATCGCTGATACCTTTTTCATTGCCGGACTCACGAGGGATTTGGCTCATTTCTTTAAAAATTTCTAATACGCGTTTTGCGTGAACGATTGTTTCCATAATGGTACCTTTCATTCTCATGTAAAATAGACATGTATGTATTGTTGAAAGCTTTTAAAACAATATAAAATAAAATATTATAGCGTAATGGTCGCTTGTTTTACAGTCTAGACTAGGTCCTTTCATACATACGAACTATATAAATTATTATTGTATATATATAGTTATATCACAATAAAGATTATTAGGATAGCTTATGCTAGGTGCTAGCTATATAGGAATAATATTGTATAATGAGGGTATACGAATAACGAATAACAATTAACTTAATTTCTATAGATCTTAGAAGGTTGGTGAACTAATGCAACATGAAAGCCGCAATATTAGCATGCTTATGGATTTTTATGAGATGACTATGGCACATGGCTACTTTACAAAATTAAAAAATGTGGATCGCGTCGCATTTGATGTTTTCTTTAGACGTAATCCAGACAAGGGCGGTTTTGCTATTTTTGGTGGTCTCGAACAAATCGTTGAGTACATTTTAAATTTACACTTTGATGAAAGTGATATTTCTTATTTACGGAGTCAGGGTATTTTTAGTGAAGAATTTTTAGAATATCTAGAAGATTTCTCTTTCACCGGTGATGTATATGCCTTCCCAGAAGGTTCTATCATCTATCCTAATGAACCTGTAATTACAATTGTGGCGCCTCTCATAGATGCACAAATCATAGAAACTGCAGTACTTACTATGATGAACCATCAATCTCTTATCGCTACAAAAGCTAATCGCATTGTTCGCGCTGCGGATGGGCGTATTGTGGCTGACTTTGGTGCTCGTCGTGCACATAATGTAGATGCTGCTGTATACGGTGCAAGAGCTGCTTATATTGGTGGTGTTCAGTCCACTGCAACTGTTTTAGCAGGGCAACAATTTGGTATTCCTGTCAGTGGGACCATGGCACATAGCTGGGTTATGTACTATGGTTCTGAATACGATGCTTTCAAAGCCTATGCTGAAGTGTATCCAGATAATGCAGTATTCCTCGTTGATACTTATGATGTGTTAAACTCTGGCGTGCCTAATGCTATTAAGGTTGCAAAGGATGTATTGGAGCCAATGGGTAAACGCTTAAAAGGAATTCGCCTAGATTCTGGTGACCTTGCGTATTTGGCTAAAAAAGCACGGCGCATGCTAGATGATGCAGGTTTAGAGGATTGTAAAATCATGGCATCTAATAGTCTAGATGAGTATACAATCACATCTTTGCTAATACAAGATGGGCCTATTGATATTTTTGGTGTAGGGGAACGCCTCATTACCTCTAAGAGTGATCCCGTATTTGGTGCGGTATATAAGATTGCTAGCATCGAGAAAGATGGTATGTGGGAACCGCGTATCAAGATTTCTGAAAGTGTTGAAAAAATTACTAATCCAGGTTTAAAAAAGGTATATCGTGTTTATAATGATAAAGGACGTGCGATTGCAGATCTATTAACATTGTTGCGAGAGGTACCCGATACAGAGGAACCATATCGTTATATCGATCCTGAGCAACCTTGGCGTGAATTATATTTTGAAAATTGTACTTTTAAAGAGATGAAGCAGCTTATTATCAAGGATGGTAAATTAGTTGTGGACTTACCAACACTAGAGGAAATTCGAGCATATGTGCAAGATCAATTAGCTAATGAAATTTGGCCCGAAGAGCAACGCTTTGAAAATCCACATCGTCACTATCTTGATATGAGTCCTAGCTACTATCAATTGAAGATGGATTTATTGAACCGTATTTATCGAAAAAAATAGGAGGGCCTATGTTAGAAAATCCACAATCTACAAAGAATGCCCTTATTCAATGGATTAGAGATTATTTTAGTCAAAACGGTCCTAACTGTAGTGCTGTAGTCGGTATTTCAGGTGGTAAGGATTCTACTATCGTGGCAGCTCTTTGCAAAGAAGCTCTTGGTGCAAATCGCGTAGTTGGTGTTCTTATGCCAAATGGAGTGCAATCCGATATTGATGATGCTCAGGCAGTGGTGAATCATTTAGGAATTCCTCACATGACAGTTAACATTGGTGCTGCCTATGAGGCGCTAGCTCATGCTATCGTTCAAGCTAAGGGATATGATGTGGTAACGGGGAGAACTGATTTAGCCAAGGATGCAATTATCAATACACCGCCTCGCCTTCGAATGACAACGCTCTATGCAGTAGGGCAAAATTTGCCAAATGGTGCTCGTGTAGCCAATACTTGTAATGGTTCTGAAGACTACGTAGGATATTCTACAAAATACGGAGATAGTGCAGGTGATTTTAGTCCTCTAGCTCAACTCGTGGTAGAAGAGGTTCTTCAAATAGGCAAGCTTCTTGATATTCCATCATATTTAGTTGATAAGGTGCCAAGTGATGGTCTTAGTGGTCAGTCGGATGAGGATAAATTGGGATTTACCTATGCTATACTGGATCGTTATATCAGAACTGGTGAAATTGAAGATCAGCCAACAAAAGAGCGAATAGATCATCTGAATCGAATTAATAAACATAAATTGGAGTTGATGCCATCATTTGACCCAAAGCTTTAATTGATAAGGCAGAAATCTCGATTTATAGAGATGAATCCATGAATCTATAGGGGCGAAGCCATAAAATAAGATAAAATAATTTTTTAGAATATAATAAGGCTGGCCATTATTGACCAGCCTTATTGAATCGTACTTAGTTTAAATTTAATAACAATAATTATTTTATAGTTTTATAGTGGAGGTAATATGGATACAAAAATCGCTTTGATTGGTACTGGAGGAACTATTGCTGGAAAAGGTGCTTCAAATACGGATTTAACGGGCTATACGGCAGGGGTGTTAGGACTTGACGAAATCTTAGCCTCCGTACCTGGTACAAAACCGTATGGTCCTTATACATATACTCAGTTTAGTAATATTGAAAGCTCCGATATTACCTTAAATCACTGGTTAGAACTTTCTAAGTTGGTGCAAAAATTGGTTAATCGAGATGATATCGGTGGTGTGGTCATTACTCATGGCACAGATAGCATGGAGGAGACAGCGTATTTTCTGAATCTGACAGTTCATACAGACAAGCCTATTGTTATTACTGGATCTATGAGACCTGCAGGTGCTATTAGTGCAGACGGGCCGATTAATTTATTGCAAGCAATCCAAGTAGCGAGAACACCATCGTCTGTAGGTAAAGGGGTGGTAGTCGTATTAAATGGCTACATTGATGGGGCAAGGGATGTATCTAAATGCAACACTACTAATGTAGCGACTTTTGATAGCCCATTAGTGGGACATCTTGGTATTGTACAAGATGGTATTGCCCATTATTATAAAACGTCGACTCGCCGACATACGCAAGACTCTGTATTTGATGTAAGTAAATTATCTGAGTTGCCTCGTGTAGTTATAATGACTTGCTATGGTGGTATGGATGATATGGTGCCTATGAGTGTAGTTGCTACAAATCCTGACGGTTTAATCTTAACAGGTCTTGGTCATGGTACAATCCCACAAAACGTACGTCAAATCACACAGAATACAAAGTTTCCAACGGTACGTGCTTCTCGTACCGGTAGTGGTATGGTATCTGCAGTGCCACAAGATGCACTGGCAAACTATCTAGTATGTGATACTTTAAGTCCACAAAAAGCGCGTATTTTATTGATGCTAGGGCTTACAAAAACTAAAAATCTTAAAAAGTTACAACAATTCTTCTATGATTATTAAAAGCACATAATATTTATGGAACATAATGATTCTTTGAACTAATAATTAATTTAATAAAAGTTGAGAAAATATCTCAAAATTTAATTTGATATTCATTTTCAAGAATTATATTACATGTAACAGTTTTATATGCAATAAACCGCACATTCCGATCGCCTAGGATGTGCGGTTTTTCATTTGTATTATATTTTTCATATATGAGTGGGGTGTTGAATGATAATTTGGGGGCATTCTAGATGTTTTTGGATATCACAAGATAGGATTATTCAGCTCCAATAGCATTTTCTAGTGCTCTTTGTACGCCTACATAGACGGCCTTGGCTAAAGTGTCTCCAAATAGTGAGAAGGAGCCAGCATCGGTTAAGATATCTCCATTTGTATCGATGGTGAGAACGATACCATCTGTAGAGGTACCTGTGGCAGATGTTTTGCGTTCTTTCGTAATTGCGTCAGGAATGTCTTCGTTAATAAACGGATGGAGGCGTACGCTTTCAACATTCCAATCTTGTAGGGCTGCGGTTTTAGCCTCGGTAATCGTCATGATAGCTTTTACCATAGCGCTATCTGTTAAAGCTTTATTTGTAAATACGAGGATATTAATTGTGCCTGGTACTATGAAGTCTCCATCACGCTCTTCATAACAATAACCTGTACCTGCGCGATGTGCCGTTTTTTCATAGCCTGCAGTCACGATAGTTTCTACGATAGTATCATGTTCTTCGACTTTGGCATAGGCGTGTAGATGCATTGTGGCAGACGTGAGGAGGGCTGTACTAAAATGAACAGGTGTATCAATGTGCTCAAATTCTTGAGCTAAATAATCGGCTACAGAGCCACCGGGTAAATCTTTTTCTGTTTCGATTTGATATGTTAGCTGTTGATTACGTACGGCTAGAGTATGGTGATAGCCACCATTTAATTGTCCGCTCGAAAGAGAATAGTGGATATCGTCAAAGTGTACCGTGACGGAGTGTAACTCTCTAGTTACATAGCCTCCAGTAGCGAGTTCTTGGGGTGCTTCGTATAGATTTTTGAACATGTAAGTCTCCCTAGTTTTATGATTGTTATATATGGAATATAACGATATAATATCTTTATTATCGTATTGCGAATGCATATGTAAAATTATAGCATATATGTTTACTGTTATTATATTGACATTATGTTGAGACGTATATTTGTTATTGTATAGATTTATATTATGGATGGTTATTATGGCTAATTTCTTAAGTGCTGTTTCTGAATTTCTTTTTAAAGACGCTAATATATTAATTCAAATGAGGGACTGGTTCTTTGCACAAGCTGGAAATATCTTATTAGCGTTAATTTTATTTTGGATAGGGCGATATGCTATTAAATGGGTAAAAGCTTTTGCTGTTCGCATTATGACAAAAGCTTCCTATGACTCAGCAGCAATGAGCTTTATCACTCAAATTATTAATTACGCCTTGCTAGTAGGGTTAGTATTGATTTGCTTAAACCAAATTGGTGTTCCTACAACATCTTTTATAGCTGCTTTTGGTGCTTTTGGTTTAGGTATTGGTCTCTCCTTACAGAATAACCTTTCTAATTTAGCATCTGGTTTATTAATTCTTATCTTCAAGCCTTTTAGAGCGGGTCACGTTATTCAGGTAGGTGATGTAGTCGGCAGTGTTAAATCAATCCAATTTATGTATACAGTTATTACTACAAAAGATCAAAAGAATGTATACATACCTAATTCTCTTCTTACATCCCAAGCTGTAACTAACATTGTTTATACTTCAGAACGCGTTATCCCATTTACGTTTGACATTGGTTATAATAATGATCATCATGAAGCAATAAAAATCTTAAAAAATATTTTTGCAGCAGATAAACGTGTCCTTAATCCGAAGAATATGGAAATAGGTATCTCTGAATTTGGAGACAATTCTGTACGAATCGCCGCTTATGCTCGTGTTAAGTCGAAGGATTTCCTCGCTGTTCAATACGGCATTATGTCTGATGTAAAAGATGCTTTTGATAAATATGGCATCGACATTCCATATCCTCAGCGTGTAGTATATATTCAAAATGATCCTCAACATGTAGTATATATTCAAAATGTAGATACATCGACAGGTGAAATTAAAGGGACAAAGAAAAAAGCAACTACTACAAATGTAGAAATAGATAATAGTCTTGAAAGTTAGGATACTGGAAGGTAGAACGAGAGTGATGACACTTTTAACGACGAATATTCATATATTTTATAAGAAATTGGTATTGGCCATAACTTTTATAGGAATCGTATTTATAGGTGCTGGTGTTGCTCAAGCTGCATACATTACACCTCCTTCTACTGTTGGTGAGGCCGTAGTCCTTATTGATGCAGATACAAAAGAAATTTTATTTGCAAAGAATCCAGATAAGTGGATGCATCCAGCTAGTACTACGAAAATGGTTACCTTGTTAACTGCTTTAGAACTAAAGGGAACACAGCTTGATGAATTAGCTACGATAAGTAGCTATGCAACGAGCATGGAAGAATCAAACCTAGGGGTTCGCGTAGGCGATCAGATTACATTGGAAGGTGTTCTTGAAGGTATGATGGTTGCTAGTGGCAATGATGCGGCCGTTGTAGTAGCCGAAAATGTAAGTGGTTCTGTAGATAAATTTGCTAAGGATATGACTCGTATTGCTGCAAAAGCGGGTGCAAAGAATAGTGTGTTCTTGAATCCTCATGGATTAACACAAAAGGGTCACCATTCTACGGCTCGTGATTTAGCGATGATTGCAGCGTACGGCATGAAATACCAAATGTTCCGTGACAAGGTTGCTAATGATTATTACAAGGTGCCGTATCAAAACCGTGCACCAGAAACAATTCGTACTACAAACCATTTTATTCGCAATAAATATCCAGGTGCGAATGGCTTGAAAACAGGTTTTACAAATGCAGCAGGAGAATGTTTGATTGCGTCTGCCACACGGAAGGGCCATACTATGATTGTAGTTATGCTTAATGATGATAATCGTTGGGAAGAAGCTGTACAATTCCTTGATTATGGATTTAAACTCCGTGGGGTAATTTAAGGACCTATTGTGTAATGGGGGACATATGAGTTCATTTTTTGCATTTTTAAAACGCATGCGCTTTATCAATCGATGGAGCCTCATGCGAAATACGGAAATAGAAAATATTCAAGAACATAGCCTTGAAGTGGCTATGGTAGCGCACAACTTAGGGGCCATAAAAAATGAATACTTCGGTGGGAATGTAGATATCAATAAGGTAGCTGTCATAGCTATGTATCATGAGGTGAGCGAAATCTTTACAGGAGATATGCCGACACCAATCAAGTATTTTGATCCAAAGTTGCGGGAACTGTATGGTGAGGTTGAAACTTTGGCGCAAGAAAAAATGCTATCAACCTTGCCAGACCGGTTACAATCTGTTTATAAGCCTATACTTGTTGATGCAGAAACTAGTCCAGAATGGCCTCTCGTTAAGGCTGCCGATACAATTTCAGCCTATATGAAATGCGTCAAAGAGCTCAAGGCAGGGAATGATGAGTTTAAAGAGGCACATGACTCTATCTTAGCTAAGTTGAAAAATCTAAATATGCCTGAGGTAGATATGTTTATTGAATTATATATCCCTGCTCTTGGTAAGAGTTTGGATGAGTTGAACTATTACGAAATTAAATAACTACTAAAAGAGACGACTTCTTGCGCTGTACCCCAAAAATTGGACACAATTTTGAAGGTATAGTTCATTTGGGCCGTCTCTTTTTGATTCTAAAGATTTGTAGATTATGTTGCTAATGCTTTATCAAATTTTTGTTAGTTTGTTTAATAATAATTATTATTATAAGCGTATTTGTTAATTATTATCCCTTATTGAATATTATAGTCTACTTTTCCTATCTATAATCTCTTGATTTCTCATTAGTATTTTTTTACCTCGCCACGAGAAGGCTCGATGGCCATATTTTGCTTTGAATTCTTTGTTCGTTAGTGCTTCTAGTTCGTCTATATTGACATACGGCTCAATCTGTTGAAATTCAGGGATAGGCGTAGTTGGAATATCTTTATTGTGAGGACACACCTCTTGGCATACATCACAACCAAATATGAGTGGAGTTTTAGCGAGGATATTTTCCTCTTCATCAGTGAGCTCTCCTTTTTTCTGCGTCAAGAAGCTTTTACAGGTGTTGTACTTAAAATCGTCATGGCCTAAACATTGACCTAAGCACGCTGTAATACAACGATTGCATCCCATGCAGGACTGCTCAAGAGGGGGATTTGGTTTGAGTTCTAGTGTTGTTAAAATCGTACCAATAACGACATAAGAACCCCATTTAGGGCTGATAAAACAGTTGTTCTTTCCGTAAAAGCCGAGACCTGCTAAGTAGGCCATGTACCGATCTGCTAAAGGAGAGGTGTCGCAATGAATGGAGAACTGAGCCGAGTCATCAATTATTTGTAATCTTTCAATAAGACGTTCTAAATATTCATTAATGACCAGGTGATAATCTGTTGACCATGTATAGCGCGATAGATTGGCATGGCCTTTGTGTTGTACATGGTACGGGAATAGACAAACGATGGCACTTTTGGGCATAAACCGAGTCGTTCCTAGTAGTCTTGCCTCTACATCTGCCGTAGTAAAGGGGCATGGGTTGCTTTCAAATAAAATAGTTTTGGCCTGTTCAGGTAGTGGCCATGAGGCAATTCCAAATTCATAAATATGTAATTCTTTGCAAATTTCCTGTAAATTTATATCTTTCATCGTAGATTTAGTGGTAAATAATTGGTAAAATAAAAGTATAAGAAATGCGTGGGATTCTATAGATTTTTATTAGGTTTGTAGTTTGGTGACAACTGTATTTTTATAGTTAGCACCGTAATTCTGTTAGTATTAGTATACCATTGAGAGGACAGATTATGTTAGCATTTATGAAAGTATTACAACCGAAGACGGTGGAAGAGGCTTATGAATTAGCCACAAAGAACAAAACTGCTCCTATGCTAGCGGGAGGCTGTTGGCTGCGTCTAGGACGACGTACTTGGCCATCAGTGATTGATATGGCGAGTCTTGATTTGCGTTATGTTCGTGAAGAAGATAAGGAGTTTGTAATTGGCGCTATGGCGACACAAGGAGATGTGGAACGTTTTGAGCCTTTACAACAATTCTGCGGCGGTGCCGTAGTTAAAGGTGTTAAGGAGATTCTTGGCATTCAATTTAGAAATATTGCTACCATGGGCGGTTCTGTAGCAAGTAAATTTGGCTTCTCTGATATCATCCCTGCGCTATTGGCCGTGCATGCAGACATCGTTACCTTTAAAGGTGGGCGTATGTCCATGCAAGACTATATGACATATAGAGAACGTGATATTCTCGTGGAGCTTCGCATCCCTAAAGTAGATGTACCTGTAGCTGTTGAAGCTCTTCGCATCTCTCGTGGCGACTTCCCATTATTGACAGGTGCTCTTCGCCATGACGAAAAAGGCGTTGAATTATACATCGGCACAAGACCTGGTACACCTCAATTAGCAGAAAAAGCAAGTGCTTTGCTTTCAGAAAGAGGATTATCTGCCGCAAAAGAGGCAGCTCAATTGGCATCTGAAGAACTGGTTTATCAATCTAACTCTCATGCGTCCAAAGAATATCGTATGGAGATGGTAAAAGCAATGGTTCAACGCTTAGCTAAGGAGGTGGCACAATAATGGAACTCGTACTTAATATTAATAACAAAAATGTAACTGTTAATGTGCCAACTGATGAGATGTTGTTAGATACATTGCGCAATCTTGGCTATTACAGTGTCCGCTGTGGCTGTGACACCACAAACTGTGGCCTTTGCACTGTATGGGTGGATGATGAAATTATTTTGTCTTGTGCTTATCCTACATTTCGTGCGCCAGGCCATAAGATTACTACATTAGAAGGCTTACAAGAGGAAGCTGAATTATTGGCGGCTTGTATCGCAAGTGAAGGCGCAGATCAGTGTGGTTTTTGTACAACCGGCATGATGATGAGTGCTATCAATTTGAAACGCAAAAATCCAAAGGCTAGCGATGATGAAATTCGCGAATACCTTATAGGTAACTTGTGCCGCTGTACTGGTTATGAATCACAACTTCGAGGAGTTCGTAAATTCTTAGAAGGAGGCCTATAATGATGAACAAGCATATTGGTAAATCCTATGACAAAGTTGACTCAAAAGGTATTTTGTCTGGTAAACCGTCTTATACTGGCGATTTTGTTCCCAAAGATGCGCTTGTTATTAAAGTTCTTCGTAGCCCTCATGCTCAAGCGCGCATCAAATCTATTGATACATCTAAAGCTAAATTGATCCCTGGCATAGAAGCTATTTTTACTTATGAAGATGTGCCTAATACGCGATTCACATTAGCAGGTCAAACATATCCAGAGCCATCCGCTTATGATGCGCTCATCTTAGACCCTGTAGTTCGTTATGTTGGAGACGAAGTAGCTCTCATCGTAGCAAAAGATGAAGCTACAGCGCTTAAAGCAATGCCACTTATCAAGGTTGAATACGAAGTACAGAAACCTGTACTTGATATGCACACTGCTATCGACCATGAAACTATAGTACATCCTGAGGATGATATTCATAACAATATCCCCGTAGGTCAAGATTACAAACGCAATATTTGCGTATCCTATCACAAACGGGTAGGAGATGTGGAAGCAGAACTCGCTAAATGTGATTACGTGGCAGAAGGTACATACTTTGATCAAGCCACACGCCAAACATCGATGGAAACATTTCAAAGTTTTGGCTACATTGATACATTGGGTCGTGTAGTTGTCGTATCCTCTACACAAATCGTATTCCATGTACGCCGTCACATCGCTCGCGCACTTGGCATTCCTGCTACGAAGGTTCGCGTGTTGAAACCTCGTATCGGTGGTGGCTTCGGTTCTAAACAAACGGCTTGTACAGAAATTATGACAGCTTTCGTAGCGTGGACATTGAAAAAACCTTGTTATCTTTTATACGATCGTACAGAAGCACAAACTTGCTCCACTACACGTCATGCTCGTGAATGGAAAATTCGTGTAGGTGCTACGAAAGATGGCATTATTAAAGTTATTGATATGGACTCCATCACAGCCGCTGGGGCACATGCAACTCATTGCTTCACTACTACAACGGCTGGTGAACATAAATCTGTACCGTTGTACAACAAAGCGACTGCTGTTCATTATGGTACAGAAGGTGTGTATACTAACCAAACTCCGGGTGGTGCTTTCCGTGGGTATGGTGCAACAGAAGCCTTGTGGCCATTAGAATGTGCTGTTAACCAATTGGCTGACAAAATGGGGATTGATCCAGCTGAACTACGTCAGAAGAACTTAATAGCGGAAGGTGAACAAAGCTTAGTATATGCTCCAGATGAATATCTTGATTCTGGTCTTTTCCAAGATACTGTAAATCGTGTAAAAGAAATGGCTCGTTGGGATGAACGCCCTCATTCTTGGGACATCGATGAGCGCTATCGCGGTGGACTTGGCATGGCTTTAGCACTACAAGGCTCTGGTGTCGCAAATATCGACGTAGCATCTGTTGAAATCCGACTTGGTGACGATGGCAATTATACATTGTATACTGGATCTTCTGATATGGGCATGGGGTCTAATACCGTATTAACTCAAATGGCCTGTGAAGTAATAGGTTGTCCTATGGAATATATGACTGTTATTGAATCAGATACAGATATCGTACCATTCGATCCAGGGTCCTACGCATCTAGTACAACCTATGTAACGGGTACTGCTGCTAAGATGGCTGCAGAAGAGTTACGCACTAAGATTATTGCTAAATTTGCTCAATTCTTTGAAACCGACGTTGAGAACGTTGACTTTGACGGCGTTGTAGCTACCACGAAAGACGGCTCCAAAACAATGGATATCCATCAATTGGCACCAAAATTATTAGTTGGTGCTAATGCGGAGCAATTGTCTGGTTTCGCTACATGGGGCAGTCATACGTCTCCACCTCCATTTATGGCATCTATTGCTGAGGTAAAGGTAGATAAACAAACCGGTAAGGTTATTCCTCTTCATTTCTATTCTTGTGTTGATTGCGGTACTGTTATCAACCCTAAATTGGCTCGCGTTCAAGTTGAGGGTGGTGTGGTACAAGCTATCGGGATGGCTTTATATGAAGATGTACGCTATTCCAACAATGGTCGTTTGGAAACAAATAATCTTATGACTTATAAAATCCCAACCCGTCAGGATATTGGTGAATTACATACAGACTTTGTAGAATCTTACGAGCCTACAGGTGGCTTCGGAGCTAAATCTATTGGTGAGGTTGTCATCAATACGGGGTGCCCTGCTATCCAACATGCCATTAAAAATGCAGTTGGTGCGGATATTCGTACATTACCTATGACACCTGAGAAGGTATTTATGGCTATGGACGAGAAATATAAAGTATAGAGATTTCTAGTTCCTTTTACTTTCTAAGGAGGCCTGGTTCTATGACATCACAAACATCCTATTGGAATCGATTGATTCAGCCGGGAATCGTTGCCCTTGTTGGGGCAGGCGGTAAAACGACTGTGCTTTCAAAACTAGTAGAATATGGACGGCTGAAAGGTCAGCCAATCGTAGTTACGACTACAACTCGACTCTATGAATCTCAGGTGGCTCATTATGAACCGATTTATACTCGTAATATTAATGAAGCTGATGAGTATTGTACTGACCGACTTTTACGTGGCTATTGTGGTGCGTGGTTCGCTGGAATTACAGGAACAAAAGTAGACTCCTTAGATTGTGATCTTATCGATGGTTTAGCCAAGTTACATCCAAATTGGCAAGTTGTTGTAGAAGCCGATGGGGCGAAGGAAAAATGGCTCAAGGCGCCTAAGACGACTGAGCCTGTCATTCCATCTCTTACAAAGACTACGATTGGTCTCGTAAATCTACAAATGCTAGGGGCCCCATTAGATGATGAGCACGTACATAATATCGAGCTCGTTCAAGATATCGTAAAACGCGATATGGGGGCTATTGTAACTCCGCGTATGTTGGCTGATCTTGTTTTGCATAAACAAGGTTTATTCCAATATAGTAAAGGCAAGAAAATATTGTTCTGTACTGGTTATGAAACAGTGCAACATCGCATTATCGATGATTTTATTGATCATATTGTTGATAGCGATATTACGGCTATCATTTTGGCTGATGGATATAAAGCAAGTTGTGAAATCCGTCGCATTATTCAATGTCGGTAGGTACTCATGACTATTATGAAAGCAAATTGTGATACCGCTTTTATTCCCATGAGAGACCCCATAGACCGTCGTCCTTTGCATATTGGCATTGTCCTCCTTGTGGGAGGGCAATCCAAGCGCATGGGATGTAATAAGCAACTCTTACCATGGCGTGGTAAGACTGTTCTAGATGCGGTCTGTGGGGCTCTTCAATGTGGATGGGGTGGACAGGTAGTTTCAACTATGTCCTGTAAACTACCTTTTGTGGCGGTTACTGGTGATGATCATGAGAAACTAGAATCTATTGTCACAAGCTATGGTTTTGAGGCGATTCGAAATGACCATCCTGAACTGGGGCAAGGAGTATCCATAGCGTTGGGAGTACATCATTTGGTGAATACGGCGCCCATACCGCTAGACGGTATTCTCTGTTCAGTAGGGGATCAACCACTTCTGACGAGTGCTGTTGTACATGAGGTCATTAGTGCATTTAGTGATAACTTTCATCCGAAAACTATCGTTGTTCCACATTATGGGGCGAATTGTCATTCGGGAAATCCCGTTCTCTTTGGTTCCCATTGGTTTGATTTTTTACAACAGATTCAAGGGGATCAAGGCGGTAAGACCATTATTCGTGGTGAGGGTCAAGCCCATGTCGTGAAATTATGGATTAGTGATGATATTGGCGACGATATCGATACACCCGATGATTTTGAGCGTTTGAAACATCGTGAAAGTGAGGCATTATGAAACCATTGGTACTCATGCGTGGAGGCGGAGACATCGCTTCCGGCGCTGTATATAGATTGAGACGGGCGGGCTATCCCGTTGTAATTAGTGAAATAGCGATTCCTACTATGATTCGCCGCGAAGTATGTTACGGTAATGCGGTTCATCGTGGAGAAATGATTTTGGAACGTTTTGTTGCTCGTCATGTGTCTATTGGTGAAGTGAAGGATACATTGGCACAGGAAATCATTCCCGTTGTCACTAGCTCATATGAGGAATTATTGGACACTTTAAAACCAGAGATTGTAGTCGATGCTATTTTGAGTAAAAAGAATCTTGGAACAAAACGAGATGATGCAGAGCTCGTTATAGGTGTTGGCCCTGGATTTACTGCTGGAGAAGATGTAGATGTGGTCATTGAAACGATGCGTGGCCATTCATTAGGTCGCTGTATCTATGATGGGCCGGCTCAACCTAATACAGGTATCCCTGGAAATGTAGGTGGCTACACTCATGAGCGCGTTATCCATTCTCCAAAGGCTGGACTATTTACAGCAAAACGGCATATTGGGGATTCTGTACAAGCCAATGAGGTGATTGGTTATGTTGATGAAGAACCAGTCCGAGCTAAAATTACAGGCATTCTACGAGGAATTTTAAAAAGTGGGCTCATCGTATCAGATCATTTTAAGTTGGCTGATGTGGATGCTCGTTGTGAAGAGTCTCATTGTTATAGTATTTCAGATAAATCTCTAGCTGTTGGTGGTGGCGTTTTAGAGGCTGTTACCGCTTGGGATTATGAAAGGAATCTAGATGGAAACAATTTATGATGTGATGAAAAATCGTCTACAGGTTACTGAAACTACCGTGATGGTTACAGTTCTATCCGGTCCTCGTCAAGGAGATAAGACTATTTATGCTGAAGATGGAAGTGTTCTATACGGAACTCCTATTGAAGGATTTACTGTAGATAAAGCAAAGCTAAATTCTCTCTGCATGGTAGGCGAAATGGAGTGTTTCGTACAACCTGTAGAAAATGATCCGTCAGTTCTCGTATTAGGCGCAGGTCATGTTAGCCGAGCTATTACTGATTTGCTGTTGTTTATTGGCTGTCGTGTTACAGTTGTAGATGACCGTCCAGAATATGTAGTTCCTGAATTCTTTGATGAACGTGTTACACGTAAGTGCTTACCTTTAGAAAACTTCAAGAATGATTTACCTCTTGATGAATATAATGGCTTTATCATTGTGACGCGTGCTCATGAGTACGATAATATATGTTTAGAACAATTGCGTGGTTACTTGCCTACGTATATGGGTGTTATGGGTAGCCAAAAACGCATTCATCATGCTTTTGAAGTGTTGCGTGAGCAAGGTTGGACCCAAGATGAGTTAGATATGATTTATGCTCCAATTGGTCTAGACCTTGGTGCACAAACACCTGAGGAGATTGCATTATCTATCGTTAGTGAATATTTGGCAGTGGTACGTGGTAAAAAAGGCGGCTCATTGCGGAAAGGTAGAGTGATCCATGAATCGTGAGTTTATTGAATATCTTAGTGAACGTAAAAACGAAACCTTAGCAGTAGCGACTATTTTATATACTCGTGGATCCACACCTCGTAAAGCTGGTACATCTATGGTTGTATTTCCTGATGGATCTATTTTTGGCACTATTGGCGGCGGTCGTGCAGAAAATGAAATCCGCCTAAGTGCTGTGGACTCTTTGAATAAAAAAGAAGCTCACCGTCGTATTGATGTTCTCCTTGATGATGACGTAGCTGTTAAAGAAGGCATGGTCTGTGGTGGCCAAATGGATGTATGGATTGAAACACAAAACATCTAATAAAATCTCATTCAGCGTTTGTTTATAAATTTACAGTACTCTCAAAATGAGTTAAAATATAAGGTACAGTCAAAGAATTGATTGTACCTTATTATTTTGTATAAGGAGCTATTTTTATGCATATTGACGCACTTATACATACCTTTAGGCTTCTTGATATTGTTGATATCATAATCGTTGCTATTGGTATTTACTATTTATATAAATTGCTTAAAGATACACGGGCCGTTTCTCTTTTAAAAGGTCTCGTTATGTTGGCAATTTTAAATTTATTGAGTCATCTGTTAAATCTATACGTTATCAACTGGATTTTGCAACAAAGTATGACCGTTCTTCTCTTTGCGTTACCCGTTGTATTCCAACCTGAATTGCGTCGTGCTCTAGAACAATTGGGGCGTGGACGAATCTTCAGCAAGGCACAAAATGTAAACGAAGAAGAAATGGATATGGCCATTAATGAAGTGATGGCTGCGGCTCGCGTTATGTCTCGCGAACATACAGGGGCACTTATCGTTTTTGAACGTGAAGTAGGTCTCAATGACTTTGTAGATACTGGTATTCTTATTGATGCTGTATTGAGCCGCGAGTTGATTAAAAATATCTTTGTTCCTAGTACACCGCTTCATGATGGGGCCTTGATTATTCGTGATGGGCGAATTCGTGCAGCAGGCTGTTTGTTGCCGTTGACTGAGGACCGCACATTGAGTACTGAACTAGGTACACGTCACCGTGCAGCTATTGGCTTGTCTGAGCAAACTGACGCTGTTGTAATCGTTGTCAGTGAGGAAACAGGGACCATTTCTTATACATATGGCGGTCATATTTATCGCCATTTACCAGAGGATCAAATTAAAGAGGCATTGCGCACCTTTATGGAACGCCCTCGTCAAACCATTACTAGTATGTGGAAATGGAGGGCAAATAAATGATGATTCATTTGAAACGCAATTGGCCTGCTAAATTATTATCCTTGTTAGCAGCTATCGTCATGTGGTTCTTTATTATGCGCGATCAGAATCCTGTGATGGAAGTAACCTACACAATACCTGTACAGGTTCAAAATCTCAATTCTGGCTATATCATAGAAGACGCACCAGATGTGGTCCGTGTTGTTCTGGCTGGTCCACGAGATACCATTATGTCTATGAAATCAGATAATTTACGAGCTTATATTGATGCATCCGGTGTAAAACCAGGTCAAAATAATGTAACTATTAATTTTACTCCTCCTGCAGGAATGAATCTTGTGGAGGTTAAACCAGATACCATCACCATCAATGTTGACGAATATGCAGAGAAAACGATTCCTGTTGAAATAGTTCCAATCGGTAAGTTCTCTGATGATATTGCTTTGAAATCGGTAACGATTGTGCCGAAAGAGGTAACTGTTTCTGGTCGTAAGCAACAAGTTAATGCAGTGAGCAAGGTTGTCATGAAAGTCAATGTGGCTGGTCAAACGAAGAACTTTAGCGCTGTTAGTACTTTAGAAGCTTGGGATACGGCAGGTAATGTACTGGATGTACATATTAATCCAAACCAAGGTCAAGCACAATATGAACTTAACTTATTACGTAAAGAAAAGGCAGTTCCTATTACTGTTCCGACTGTTGGTACAGTAGCAGAAGGTTATGAAGTTAAATCTACGTCGGCTACACCAACGCAACTAACGGTTACCGGTCGTGAAGAAATGATTGATTCCGTTACAGAAATACAAACAGAACCTATCGATGTATCGGGTGCTACCGAAACTGTACAGGGGAACTATAATTTAGTGTTACCAAATGGTGTTAATAGCAATACCACAACGGTACGGGTGAAAGTAGAAATACAAAAGAAAGTACTTAATGGATGATAAGTTTTTTGTGAGGCTTTGAAATCTTGCGATGAAGACCCTAATAGAGTGAATATTTCTCTATTAGGGCCTTTTTATGATTTATATATTAGCTTTTATGGTAGTGTTGTATAATAAAGATGTATGACTATTTTCTTACAGATCAAGTGGTAAAGAATTTTGGTCAAAGATTAAAGAAGTAGGCTCGCCTAAAAGGGAGGCTTTAATAGGAAAGATATGATTAGAATAATAAATCTCCGCGTAGCTGTTACGGTTAAGTCGGATATCAAAAGTATTGTAGAAAAGAAATATCCCCCGTTACGTGGTGCTATCGAAACGATTCATGTTGTTCGACGTGCCGTAGATGCTCGTAAGAAGCCAAACATTGTTTTTGTATATACACTATTCATTGAGGTTCATAATGAAGCTCAAGTCATGAAAAAGCTTGGTAAAGAAAAGGATGTATCTGTATTTGCTGCAGAAGATCCAGAACCTATTGTTTTTGGGTCCGTACCATTAGCTCATCGTCCTGTAGTTATGGGCTTTGGTCCTGCGGGGATGCTGGCAGCCTTTTATTTAGCTCGTGAAGGCTATCGCCCAATCGTGCTTGAACGTGGTCAAGATGTAGATACACGTAGTCATGATGTAGAAACATTTTGGAAAAAGGGCATATTTAAACCTGAATCCAACGTACAATTTGGGGAGGGCGGCGCAGGTACTTTCTCCGATGGTAAGTTGACAACTCGCATTACCCATCCGCGTTTACATGAAATTTCTAAATACTTTGTAGAGTTTGGCGCGCCTGAGGAGATTTTATATAAACATAAACCTCATGTAGGTACAGATAAATTACGTACCATGGTAAAAGCCATGCGTGAGCGCATCATCGAATGGGGCGGTGAAGTTCGCTTTGGTTCAAAGGTAACGGATTTGTTTATTGAAAATGACCGTATCGTAGGCGTTGAAGTTAATGGTAGTGAGCGTATTGATACGACTGTTGTTTTGTCTGGTGTAGGCCATAGTGCACGTGACACATACGAGATGCTTTATAAACGCAATGTGGAAATGACGGCAAAACCATTTGCTATCGGTGTTCGTATTGAACATGATCAAGCTGTAATCGATGAGTCCCAATATGGCGTGGAACCATCTAGCTTGGGCCTCGGTGCAGCAGAATACTCCCTCGTGTACCATGATAAAGAAACAGGCCGTACTGCGTATAGCTTCTGTATGTGCCCAGGAGGTCAAGTAGTAGCATCTGCCTCTGAACATGGTGGCGTTGTCGTAAATGGCATGAGTTTGTATGCTCGTGATAGCGGTGTTGCCAATAGTGCAATCGTGGTCAACGTAGGTCCAGATGACTTTGGTACTCATCCATTAGATGGCGTCGCATTCCAACGAGAATGGGAACGTAAGGCTTATGAATTGGGCGGATCTAACTTCCATGCACCAGCGCAAACAGTAGGGCAGTTTTTAGGACTTTCACAAGCACCTAGTGTACAAAACAGTACATATAGCTACGAGCCAGGTGTAGTGAATTGCGATTTGCACGATTGCTTGCCACCGTTCGTCACATCCGTATTAGAACGTGCCTTGCCGTATTGGGGCCGTCGCATCCGCGGATTCGATGATCCTGCGGTGTGCATGACAGGCGTTGAAACGCGTACCTCTGCACCGCTTCGTATGGGACGCAATGAAGAACGCATTTCTCCTACTGTAGGAGGTTTCTATCCTATGGGTGAAGGGGCTGGCTATGCGGGGGGCATTATGAGTGCTGCCCTTGATGGCGCGGAAACAGCCATTTTATGTATGGCAAAATACGCTAAACCTAATTAGTGGGGAATTATACTGATGAATTGAATTACAGTATAGATTCATACTATTTATGTAATATAGATGTGACTTTATAGTAGGTATGCTTTCTATATTGTGATATAATACACAACAGTAATTATTGAAATGATACACACGGTAGATATATAGACTTGTGAAACTTTCACAAATCCTTAGAGGAGGATAATTATGGCTCGTTTATTTGGTACAGATGGTGTACGTGGTGTTGTTAATGAGTTTTTAACGCCGGAATTAGCCTATCATTTAGGTCGTGCGGCAGGAACGCATTTTGGTAAGGAAAAGGAACATCCTACATTCTTGATTGGTCGCGATACGCGAATTTCTGGTTCTATGCTTGAAAGTGCATTAGCAGCGGGCATTTGTTCTGTTGGCGGTAATGTAGTGATTGCAGGCGTTATCCCAACTCCAGCAGTAGCGTACCTTGTACGTCAACAAGGGTTTGATGCGGGTGCTGTTATTTCTGCATCTCACAATCCATATCCAGATAATGGCATTAAATTCTTTGATAGCAATGGCTATAAATTACCTGATGAAGTGGAAGATGAATTGGAAAAATATGTTCGTCAAAGTGCAGATAATGAATTAGCACGTCCTACAGGGGATGGTATAGGTAAAATTGAGTTTAATAGTAACTTGGCTCATTTATATGCTCACTTTGTACGTCACACAATTGATACGTCCCTTGAAGGGTTGACTATCGTTTATGATGGTGCCAATGGTGCCGCGTCTAGTGTAGGTCCAGAAATTTTGTCTGGACTAGGGGCTAAAGTCATCAATATTAATGTGAATCCAGATGGCTTGAACATCAATCATCACTGTGGTTCTACGCATATCGAAGGATTACAAGTAGCTGTGCAACAACATAATGCAGACCTTGGTATTGCTAATGATGGCGATGCTGACCGCTGTTTATTGGTTGATGAAAAAGGTCAAGTTCTCGATGGCGATCAAATTATGTTGTTATGCGCTCTTAAGTTGAAAGAAGAAGGCAAACTTAAAGGTGATACCATAGTTGGTACCGTTATGAGTAATATCGGATTCCATAAAGCAGCAGAAGAACTTGGTATGAAAACGGTTTCCACTGCTGTTGGTGATCGGTATGTATTGGAATACATGCGTGAACATAATCTTTCCATTGGTGGTGAACAATCTGGTCACGTAATCTTCTTAGATCACAACACCACTGGTGACGGTATGTTAACAGCTGTTCAAGTGGCGGCTCTTATGAAGGAGAAAAAGCAACCTCTTTCTGAGTTGGCCGGCATTATGACAAAATACCCACAAGTTCTTGTAAATGTTCGGGTCGCTACAAAAACTGGCTGGGAAGACAATGATCTTATCAAAGCTGCTATCGTAACAGCTGAAGGAGAGCTCGGTGACGAAGGTCGCGTACTTGTACGTGCCTCTGGTACAGAACCACTCATTCGCGTTATGGCAGAAGGTCCAGACCAAGAAACATTACAATCATTATGTGAAGAAATCGCTGATGTTATCGGTAGAGAACAAGGGTTGGCTGAATAAAATTAGAAAACCCACAGCGAGGAACCATCTTTACTGAGATTAATCCTATGGATTTTAATAATTGTGAATCCATTCTACAATTTGATATTAAAGGTATCCCCTCCTATATATGTCCCTTTGCTCCGTCCTACGTAAAGTCGCTGCAGGAACATATATAGGAGGTTTAGAGATGAGTGATATTTAAAATTGAATAATCATAATGAATAATCTTTTTATTTTGGTTTATTCTAAGCTTAGAGGGTGATATTATGAAAACAATAGGCTTAATTGGGGGAATGAGCTGGGAAAGTACGATTACGTATTACCAAGTTTTGAATGAAACTATTAAGCAAGTTTTGGGCGGCTTACATTCGGCAAAATGTATTTTATATAGCGTTGATTTTGAAGAAATAGAAAAGTGCCAGGCAAATGGCGATTGGGATAGAAGTGCTGAAATTTTATCCGATGCGGCTCAATCTCTTGAAAAGGCTGGTGCTGATTATATTGTTATATGTACGAATACAATGCATAAAGTAGCGGATGAAATAGAAAAACATATTCACATACCTCTTCTTCATATTGCGGAAATGACTGCAGTAGAGTTAGAAAAATCAGGTATTACAAAGGTAGGTCTACTCGGTACCAAGTACACGATGCAACAAGATTTTTATAAATGTATCTTGGAAAATCGGGGGATTCATGTTGTTATCCCTAACGAAGATCAAGTTGAACTTGTGAATGGTATTATATACAATGAATTGTGTTTAGGTGTTATTTCTAATGAATCTAAACAACAATACTTAGATATTATTGGTGATTTGGTAAAATCTGGTGTACAAGGTGTTATTTTAGGCTGTACTGAAATCGGACTACTTGTTAAACAGGATGATACAGATATACCGTTATTTGATACTACATTGATACATGCAAAAAATGCGGCGTTGATTTCTATTGGTAGAGCATAATATATTTAGCTTTTATTTTTGTTTAAATAACATAACCCTCTATTAGATATTTTTATTCATTTTTAGAATATCTAATAGAGGGTTATTTTATGCAATTAGAACTAGCTAGAGGCTAAAGGAAATCTTTTAGCATGGTTTGAATTTATATGAGGGGAGTTACTATAGGCACGTATATAGGAAGTAATTTGTGTTATCATAGCCATATAGTCTGAAATATATTCGATAGAAAAGGTGTAATATGAAGCTTGCTATAAAAGAGTATTGGGAAAATCTTAAAGTAGAATATGAAACTACTTATAAGGTATCTATATGTAGTAATTATAATGTATTAAAGGAATATGCAGAGCGTTTTAGAACTTACTTGCATGGTTTGATGCATGAGCAACCGCATGATGTGGATGTGGTATGTGCTTTAGCAACTGTTGAACAGGTGTTGAGGCATGAAGAAAATTCAATACAACTATTGGAAGAGTTCCTTAGAAAATACAAAGAAGAATTGAGTGATACTGAAAAAGCAAGAGTTTACACTAATTTGGCTTTTTATTATAACGATGAGGGGAGTATAAAAGAATATGAGTATCTATCTGCAGCGGTAAAGCTAAACTCTCCATATATAGAGACCTACCGAGGGCTGGCTTTATATCATTTTACATCTTATGCAGAAAAGGGCTCAGTAGAGGAATTGGAGAGAAGCTTACTGACTTATGAAAAGGGACGAAACATATCAGATAATTATGAAATGAACTTTGGCTATGCGGTATGTTTATTTGAACTCAAAGAATATGAAAAAGCAAAGACCATTTTTGTGCAGTTACTTGAAAACTGTCCAAATAGAATGCGATTACTTCTTTGTATAGCTTATTGTGATGTGTATTTAGGAAATAAAATCCAATCCCTTGATTATTTGAAGAAAATTAAGATTGGTGGAGATCCTGCATATCAGCGAGATGATGAAATTTGGGAGTTTGATATCTTTAATGCCTATTATGTATTAGATGAGTACAAATTATTCTTAGAAGAATGTGAAAAGGCTAAAAGCTCTTGTGACCTAAATTACGGCCCTTATTATTTTGGCCTTTGGACTATGAATCAATATGACCAATTCCATCTAGAAGTGGACAAACAACGAACAAAAATACTAGCATGTATTGAAGATGTAAAAATAGATGATGACTTTGCGAGTGAAGAAGAGAGGCAAGAGCATCTCCAATGTTGGGAAGATGATTTAGAAAGCCTAAATATATTAGAGTATAAGATTAAATATGAAAACTACAAGCCTACGGTGAAATTAAAATTGTGGCCAATATATGGCTGTTATTTAATAGATTAGCTATCTCATGATTTTTAATCTGCTTATTGGTAGATTTATATAAAGATGATTTATATATTTAAATTGATATACAAGTAAGTTTAACAAATTAAAAGCACTACTTTGAATTGCAATTATTCAGAGTAGTGCTTTTGATATTATTTATCAGCCACAACAAGTTTATATCCATTCAATTGAATGTTACTGCCGGTTGTGTCTTCGTTGCTCAAGGATTTTACATAGCTGTCGCCAGTGAGTATCCAATTGGAGTCTTTGCTGAGTTTCACTGTTACTTCTTTAGCCGTATTGTCTGTGTTTACAGCACCTACAAGGCTAGATCCATTTATCATGTCAAGAGCGATGGTACTGATTGAATCGGCCATAATATTACCACTTAGTTCTTGATTAGATGTGCGGAGTGTGAGGTGACCGCCGTTCTCACCAGTTTTTCCCCAACGGGAGTCAGCAGCTGCTTTCACTAGGGTAGATGTGTTCGGCATAGAGATTGCATTGTTAGAAAGGTCTACTTCAGCAGTGGTGTTGTTTACGTAGAGGAACGCACCTGTAGCGTGAGTTGTGAGTGTGTTATTCTCTGCTTTCAGACGAGCAATACCGTTTTCAGCATCACCAGAGAAGCTTTGATATAGCATGAAGCCATTATCTTTGTAGCCTGTTACATTGGAGTTTGTAAGGGTTATGGAATTTTTACCTTCTACGACGCCAATTTCACTGTTATTCGCTATGCCGTTGACATTGTTTACCATAATATTACCCGTGGAGTAGATAACAGGACTGCCTTCGCCAGATGTGGTGAGTTTGGCTGCTTCTGCGGTGATAGTGCCTTCTCCGCGATCTGTAGCAAGTGTAGCGGAGTGAGCCCCTTCAGTGGTGATAGTTAGGTTTTTGCCATTTACAGTACCTTTGTAAGTAGCATCTAAACCACGAGAGGAATCGCTTTTTGTGTGAATATTAGTATTTTCTACGTTGATAACCGAGTTTTCACCAGTGGCAAAGACTGCATTAGAACCTTTAGAGTTAGATGTAATATTGCTACCCTTGATGTTGATTTGACTGCCGTCGATACCGAGGACTACTGCATTTTGACTACGAAAATTGCTGTTATCATCGCTTGCAGTGTTACCCGTTTTATCAAATACGCTATTTTCGATGTTTACGACTGCTTTATTTTTACCGATAAAAGCATTCTGATCGGCTGTTGTGTTTGTCATCGATTCATGAGCAATTGATTTGTTTTCTGTAACGATAGTTGTGCCTTTGAAAGTACTAGGATCTACATCAGCTTGTGGTATCATTCCATTAGGAGCTCCATTTTGCATAGCTGTTAGAGGCATACCGTTAGAAGTGCCAGAGGGAGGATTTCCATTTGGAGGCATTTGGTTAGACGGGCCTATAAGGGATTGACTGGCAGGTGGTTTGCCGTGAGGTGCACCGTTTTGAGTTGTATTTCCTTGTGCGGATGGTACTGTTTGCGTTTGTTCTGTTGTGGTTACAACTGCTACGTTGGTACTAGTTTGAATCTCTGCGGCTAATGTTGGAATAACCGCTAATGTCGACAGAGCTGCACCAAGGACCGCAGGTAATACCCAACGGCGTAACTTTCTATAGGGCAAACTATTTTTTCTATTTTTATGTTTCTTTTTAATCGTTGTTTTATTCATGATTAATATCTCCCAAATTATATACATACATTTTGAAAATACAACAAAATCTAATTGTGTAAAATTTAGAATGATAGAAGTATAATTTCTTACAATGAAAAGGACGTGAAGCATAGAAACAATCTTTTTTATTCCTTTTGAATTATCTGAGGTGGTTTACTTTTTATCGATTTTTTTAGTATAATATACCTCAGTACATATTTTATTTTGTACTGATTCTGCCATATATCACAGAAAGGAATTCCGAATTCGTAAAGGCGAATAGCGCAAGTACCCACGAAGGCAGTCGTTAGGGTAGACGAGGGGAAGAGTGATCGAGTCATCAGCGGATGCTCTTCCGGCATATTCATGTCGTAACAGGTATTAAAAAGCCCATCGGTAACGATGGGGACAAAGTATATCTGAATGAATTGTATTGAATTAATAATTAATACATTAAATAGAATATTAATCTAGAACATTAATTAGTTAGCCTTAGTTTTTGCTGGGGCTAGAAATACCCCCAGTTATAGGAGGATATACTCATGTGCGGTATCGTAGGATACATTGGCTTTAATCAAGCATCTGATTTCTTGTTGGACGGTATGGCAAAGTTAGAATACCGTGGTTATGACTCTGCAGGTATTGCTGTTATCGGTCCTGAAAATGTTATTAAAATTCAAAAAAAGGTAGGCCGTCTCTCCAATTTAGAGACTATCGTGAAAGCGGATCCTAATGAAGGAACTGTAGGTATTGGACATACTCGTTGGGCTACACATGGTCGTCCATCCGATATGAATGCTCATCCTCATGCATCTGAAGATGGTAAATTTGCTGTTGTACATAACGGTATTATTGAAAACTATATGCCTTTAAAAGAGGAACTCATCGCAAAAGGATATCATTTCAAATCTGAAACGGATACAGAGGTGGTTGCACATTTATTGGAGGACATGTACGATGGCGATTTTGTCGGTACTGTTCGTCGTATGCTGAATCGTGTAGATGGTGCGTATGCTCTCGAAATCATCTGTGCCGATGAACCGGATAAAATCATTTGTACAAAGAAAGAAAACCCTTTGGTTATCGGCCTCGGCAAAGGGGAAAACTTTGTTGCTTCCGATATTCCAGCTATTATTAATTACACACGTGACACATATATTTTAAGCGATGGCGAATTAGCTATCGTAACTCGCGATAATGTATCCGTATTTGACCGTGAAGGCAAACCTGTTGATAAAGAGGTATTCCATGTAAATTGGAACGCTGAAGCAGCAGAAAAAGGCGGTTATGAACATTTTATGTTGAAAGAAATTCATGACCAACCTAAGGCTGTACGCGATACATTTGGTACACATATTTCTGAAGACGGTAAGACAGCTATCTTTAATGAGTTGAATTGGACTGCTGAAGATGTGGCAGCTTTCAATAAAATTCTTATCGTTGCATGCGGTACTGCATACCATGCAGGGCTTGTAACAAAACAATATATTGAAAACTTGGCGCGTATTCCAGTTGATGTGGAAATCGCATCTGAATATCGTTACAGCAACCCGTTGACTGATGATAAAACATTATGTATCGTTATCAGCCAATCCGGTGAAACATCCGATACATTGGCGGCCTTGAAGGAAGCTAAACGCCTTGGTGCCAAATCCTTGGCTATTACCAATGTTGTTGGTTCCAGCATTTCTCGTGAAGCGGATAACAAAGTTTACACATGGGCTGGTCCTGAAATTTCTGTAGCGTCCACAAAAGCGTACACTACTCAATTAGTAGCAGGCTTGTTGTTCGCTGTATATCTTGGCCAATTAAACGGCAAAATGAATCCAGCTGTAGGCGAAGAAATTCTTAGGGGCGTTAAAAACTTACCATCCTTGATTCATGAAATCTTTGAAGTAGACGAAGATATGAAAGCCTTTGCAAAACATTATGGCTTCAAATCTGATGCGTTCTTCTTGGGCCGTGCTATCGACTACGCAGTAGCGATGGAAGGTGCTTTGAAATTGAAAGAGATTTCTTATATCCACGCTGAAGCATATGCAGGTGGCGAATTGAAACATGGTACATTGGCTCTTATTGAAGAGGGCGTACCTGTTATCGCATTGGCTACACAAGAGGATGTTTATGACAAGATGATCAGCAACATCCGCGAAGTAAAAGCGCGTGAAGCTATCGTAATCGGCATCGGTATGAAAGGTGACGAAGAATTATCTAAACACGTTGACCACACAATCTATGTGCCTCGTGCAAATAAATTTATCGCTCCAATCTTGGCAGTTGTACCATTGCAATTATTGGCGTACTACGCAGCGATTACTCGTGGTGCAGACGTAGACAAGCCACGTAACTTGGCTAAATCTGTAACCGTAGAATAATATATATAACCAACAGTGCTTCGGCACTGTTGGTTTATTTCAATATAGGGAGACTATTATGGCAGTTATATTTTCCGGCATCCAACCAAGTGGGGAGTTAACACTTGGTAACTATTTGGGGGCTTTACGTAATTTTTTAGACTATCAAGATACTGATGAGTGTTACTATTGCATCGTTAACCAACATGCGATTACTGTACCGCAAGATCCAAAAGAGCTATTCCAAAACACTCGTAATTTGGCTGCATTGTACCTTGCGGTTGGCCTTGACCCTAAAAAGGTAACATTGTTTGTTCAATCCGAAGTACCTGAGCATGTTAAGCTCGGTTGGGTTATGCAATCTATTAGCTATGTTGGCGAATTAGAGCGTATGACTCAGTACAAGGATAAGTCTCAAAAGCAAGGGGATTCTATTCCAACTGCATTGCTTACGTATCCACCGTTGATGGCGGCAGATATTTTGCTATATGGTACGAATTATGTTCCTGTAGGGGAAGACCAAAAGCAACATCTCGAGTTGACTCGTAATTTAGCAGAGCGTTTTAACCGTAGATTCGGTGAAACTTTCGTAGTACCTGATATCAAGGTCGGCGAAGGTGGTGCTCGTGTCATGAGCTTACAAGAGCCAACCAAAAAAATGAGTAAATCTGATGATAACCAAAATGCTACAATTCGTCTTTTGGATGCTCCAGATTTGATTGTGAAAAAATTGAAACGCGCTCAAACTGATTCTGATAATGCAGTGCGTTATGATAAAGAGAATAAACCTGGCATTTCTAACTTGATGGGAATATACCGTGCCATTACGAAAGACAGCTACGAAGCTATCGAAGAAATGTACGCTGGTAAAGGTTACGGTGTATTTAAATCCGATATTGCTGATCTATTAGTAGCAACCCTTGAACCAATTCAACAACGTTACAATGAATTGATTACAAGCCCTGAATTGGATGTAATCCTTGATGAAGGGGCTGCTAAGGCGCATGCTAAAGCAAGTGTAATGTATCGTAAGGTAGAACAAGCTATGGGCTTGTGCCGTAAATAAAATCATATAGTAGACTTTCAATTTGTGAGGTAAACCATGACGAAACAAGAGGCGATGGAACGCTTTTCATCAGGTGCCGTACAACAGAGCTTAGAAATACATCGCGGTATACAGTGGACCGGTCGCATCATCGGTCTAGTTGCGTGTGCGTTGATTGTAAAATATATGCCCTCAGACTGGGCGGAACGTGTATGGTATTATCTGTTGTTGCTCGTGATATTATGGACCCTTCATAGATTAGGTGAAAGTCAAGCTTTTATCTGTGAAAAGGGCCTCGTGTTAAAACGTAGGCCTTTTTCTGTGAAAGAATACTTTCACAGTTTATTCTATGGGGATGAATATTTCGTCTTTGTTGATTATGAGCATATTATCGGATTCACTGAGGAATGGCGTGAGTTGCAAGCAATGAATGGTCATGGTGGGATCTATGTGATACCACTTGATCTGCATCAGGTGGCGTACAAGGATAAAATGGCGATGATTGAGGCCATCCATAAACATACGCAGTCATAAAGCATAAGCACTAAGCGTCATATAATATAGGCATACAGAAAGATAAAGCAAATGAATCTAGAATCATAAAATGTATATGTGGAGAATCTGTAAGATAAAAAACTCAAAAATTCATCAAATTAACTATTTACAACTTTAATGAACTAAAGTATAATACAATCATTAAGTACGGAATCTAAATCTATATTGAACATATTATTAAGTGGTAAATAGGCGATAATCGCCGTGGAGGATAGTTATGAATTGGAAAAAGATGATGGCCGTTGGCCTTGCAGCCGTGTCTATGATGGCATTTGTAACAGGTTGTGGCGGTGACGCTAAAAAAGCTAATACAGAATTGCCTAAGAAAGTTGTTATCGGTTTAGATGATAGTTTCCCTCCAATGGGCTTTAAAGATGAAAAAGGTGAAATCGTTGGCTTTGATATCGACATGGCTAAAGAAGCAGCTAAACGTGCTGGTATGGATGTAGAGTTCAAAGCTATCGACTGGTCTAGTAAAGAAGCGGAACTAAAATCTAAAAAAATTGATGCTTTGTGGAATGGCTTAACAGTCTCTCCTGAGCGCGAGAAAAATATTTTATTCTCCAATACATATATGAAGGATAAACAATACGTCATTGTTCGTAATGACGATGACTCCATTAAAGGTAAAGCCGATTTAGCTGGTAAGGTAGTAGGCGTGCAACAAGCTAGTACTGGTGAAGCAGCATTGCAAAACGATCCAAGCGGTAAGGCTGTTAAGGAGACAAAATCCTATGCGGATTTTGTAAGTGCATTTATGGATCTTGGTATTGGGCGTGTTGATGCGGTTATTGCTGACGGTGTAATCGCTCGTTATCTTATAACAAAAGAACCTGGTAAATACAAAATTGTAGAAGGTACTGACTACGGCGTTGATAATTTCGCTGTTGGTTTCCGTAAAGATGACACTGCTTTGCGTGACAAAATTAATGGTATCTTAGCTGAAATGAAAAAAGACGGTACTGCTGATAAAATTGCTGAAAAATGGTTAGGCTCAGGCGCAGACTTAGATAAGAGCGATGCTAAATAGTACAATTCGTGATATACTAATAGTACTATGGTCAGTAGGTACAACTGATAATTAAAGAACGAAATGTACACTAGAGAAGCGGCCAGATGGCCCTTCTCTAGTCGTGTTTTGAAGGAGTCTTTCATGTTAGATTATTTATTGCAGATTATCCCAACCATCGCTGATGGTTTAAAGGTAACCGTATCGCTATTCTGTATTGTATGGATTTTATCTATTCCTGGTGGCATTTTAATGGCTATGTTACGTCTATCTAAATTGCCTTTAGTAGATAAGCTTGTTGATGCTTTCGTGTATTTGATGCGGGGCACACCGTTGATGCTACAAATTTTATTCGTCTATTATGCATTGCCAATCATCACAGACGGTGCCATTCAAATGGATGATGCGACGGCAGCAGTTCTTACCTTCGTATTAAATTACGCAGCGTATTTATGTGAAATATTCCGCGGTGGTATTCAATCTATCTCTCGTGGTCAGTATGAAGGGGCAAAGGTTCTTGGTTTTACCTATGCACAAACTATGCGTAAGATCATCTTGCCACAAATGTTTAAACGTGTATTGCCTCCTCTTGCGAATGAGACGATTAACTTATTGAAAGATACATCTCTCGTGTATGTATTGGCGATGAATGATATCTTGCGTATTACAAAATCTATCGTACAACGTGATTTTGATATTTCTGCATTCCTCGTGGCAGCATTATTCTACTTAATCTTTACCTTTATTTTGACGAATATCTTCAGCTACTTAGAACGAAGATTTGCTGTATACGAAGATTAATCTAATTCTATGGTAGTTTGTCATATGTAATGATGTAGCTAGTTTTATAGGTGAGATACTTTTATTTGATGTCTATAGATGCGATTTTATAGATGAGATATCTTTACTTGAGGCGCTAGTTATATACTTAATATGACGATGTAAGAGGTACTTATGACATTTGTAAATATGGAGCGTATTGAAAAACGCTTTAATAATCAAACCGTATTGCGCGATGTGTCGCTCAAAATGAATAGAGGAGAAATTGTTTCTATTATCGGACCTTCTGGTTCTGGTAAATCCACGTTTTTGCGCTGCTTAGGTCAGTTAGAAACGATTGATGGAGGCTCTATTACCGTTGATGGTACGATTCTTGCTAGTACTGAAAATGGGGTTGTAAAATACGCTTCTCCTCAAACTCAGCATGAATTATTGCTCCGCATGGGTATGGTATTCCAATCTTTCAATTTGTTCCCGCATATGACGGTATTAGATAATATTATGATTGCTCCACGTATGGTAAAAGGTATGAAAGATGACGAAATCTCACCGATTGCAGAGCAATTACTCAATAAAGTAGGATTATGGGAAAAACGAGATATGTATCCATCTCGCTTGTCTGGCGGTCAGCAACAGCGTGTAGCTATTGCCCGTGCGCTAGCGATGAATCCAGAAATTATGCTCTTTGATGAACCCACATCTGCTCTTGATCCTGAGCTTACTGGTGAGGTTCTTAAGACAATCAAACAATTAGCGGACGATCACATGACGATGATTATCGTAACTCATGAAATGAACTTTGCTCGTGAAGTATCGGATCGTGTTATCTTTATGGCTGATGGTGTTATTCAAGAAGAAGGAACACCAGAACAAATTTTTAGTCATCCGCAGAACGAAAGAACGAAAGCGTTCTTGGATAATATGTTATAGGAGGTTCTATGAAGTTACGTTTATTTGCGGCAACCTTAGCTGTCATGGCTTTGGGAACGACTTCTATTATGGCAGAAGATTTACAGAAGACGCCTGATACACCTTTATCTATTGTGGAATCTCAGAAGGATTCCGCATCTATTTTGCCAGAACAATACAAATCCTATGCTACTAAGATGAACACGGTGGTGAAGGATTACAAAAATGGTTATATGTTCTCGATTCCTTGGCGTGTAGCTGATGGCGTTATGTTAGATATGGATGTGCGTAGTGAAAGTGAACATATTCAAGGGTATTCCTTCAATTTAGCGGGCCCTACGCAAGAGGATTCCTATACAGTATCTTTTACTAAGCGCAATAATACACCACAAGAAGGAATATCTCAAAAAGAATGGAATACGACTTGGTATGGTGTACCTATTAAGGGCATGTCTAATGAGGAGTATTTAAATATCTGGCGCCAACATAGCAATAACTTTGAGCATAACGATATTGTTGGTGGGTTCTTTGCTAAGAAAGGTGCAGTTTCCGCACGCTGGGATAAGAGTACACCAAAATCTTATGCAGATATGACATCTACAGAGCCGGTTCAGTCTGTATTTGAAGCAGAATTTATCATGGAGAAAGATCCAACTCATCGGTACAATTTGTCTAGTACGTATGCACCTGTTCGTGCAGAGTTTATGGAGCTAGGTTTGATGGAGCATACAATTCCATCCTTTGAATTGATCAATAAGCGCGGTTCTAATGCTATTAAAGGGGTAAAAAAAATATTAACCGGCACAAGCGATATCAGTGTTGCAGAAGGTATCAAATTTACCTATCCAAAAGGTTTCACCCGTCTTAATGAAAAGGGTAAGATTGCTTTCACTAAACATAATATACGCCTCGACATTGAGTCTTTTACAATCCCAGTACAAGCTGTCAGCTCCGGTATGCCGACAATGATGGGCAAGCAAATGCTTGGTGACTATTATCTTAAACAATTGGTTGATGTGAACAAGGCCACGATTACTCGTTATGAAACGCATATCATTGACGGTAATGTAATGTTCTATTTGGCGGGCCATATGAAAAATCCAAATACGTCTGATACAGCTGTAGCGGAACCAGTATCCTTTGGCGCAACAATTATTCTTGGCAATGAAGGTAATGTAGCAGTAGCTCGAATGATTGGTCCATCCGGTAGTAATCTTGCTACTCAGGAACTTATAGATGTATTAGATGGTTTTAGATTGACTACTACACTTAATACAAACCAATCGTCTCAGGTTCTTTAATATACGCATAATATTCTTTTATTTGTATAATTCTGTACGATTTGTGCTATAATGTAATAAATCCTCAGAAAAAAGAGGAGTTTTCCTTGATGGTCTAGAATATATTAGTATAGGCTAAACGATATTTGATCATATCCCCTTTGAGGGATTAGGAATAGGAGGGGTTATTATGGTTACCTACAAAACTATTGTCGTACCTACTGATGGTTCTGAAAATGCTAAACGTGCGTTGGAACATGCTCTCGCTGTAGCGGATCGCAACCAAGCTGAATTGATTGTTGTTCACGTTGCAAATATTGTGTCTGCTATTTCCAATTTTGATCAAACACCAATTTCTGGTGGATATGTATCTGAGCAAATTGCTGAGGATATGGAAGAAACTGGTAAGGAAATTCTTAATGATGTAGTGAAAGAAATTCCTGCAGGCGTAAAAGTTAAAAGCGTATTTGAAGTTGGCTCCCCTGGACCTGCACTACTTGCAGTGGCAAAAAAATATAATGCTGATCTCATCGTAATGGGTAGCCGTGGTCTTGGCCCTTTGAAAGGCTTATTCATGGGTAGCGTAAGTAGCTATGTAACTAGCCACTCCACTTGCCCTGTATTAATCATTAAATAATTTATATCTTATATTTTATATAGATATGATAAAAAAAGAGACTTTGGTTTCTCAAAGTCTCTTTTTTATGTTAAAAATGATATAATGTCTATATGTATGCCATATATATTGGTGTTATACGTTAAGACGTATCGATTAGTGACATAGAAGAGCTACAAAAAAGAATGGATAGGATTAAAAAAGGGGGATTATATGACCGACAAACAAGAATCATTGCTGAAGCTAGCAGAACTGTTTAAAATCTTGGGTGATCCTACACGCCTTAAAATAGTAGAGCTATTACTAGAAAATGAAATGTGTGTTAATCACATTGCAGAAACCATGGAGATGGGACAATCTGCTATTTCTCATCAATTGCGTGTATTGCGCCAAGCACGCCTTGTTACATATCGTAAAGATGGGAAAACAGCATACTATTCTCTAAACGATGATCATGTTGAATGTTTAGTTCGCATGGGGATGGAACACGTAGCTCATCAATAATTTAATTTTTTTATAATGAACACATTTCGTCCTACTTAGGATGAAATGTGTTTTTATATTTTATATATTTTATTTGAGTTGTATTTGATTATGGAGAAGTATATAAAGTGAATCTGTTAATGAAAAATATAGGAATATTAGTGGTGTTTTTAGCTACTGTATTCTTATCAACAAAATCTATATGGGCAAAACTAATTTATTTAGATTCACTGAGCCCCTTAAATGTTCTTGTGTGTAGGGCTGTTTTATCATTACCTTTTTTTCTTATACCAATGATTCGTTTTGATTGGAATAGCGTGAATAAAAGTAAGATTTTTAAATACTCATTTTTTGGAGCTATTCTTTATTTATCTTCATCTATAGCTGACTTTATAGGATTATTATATATATCTGCCTCATTAGAACGTGCCGTTCTATTTACATTTCCAATTTACGTTTTTCTGTTATCTTCAGATTTATCACGCATTACATTTTCAAAAGTAGTTCTAATTGTATCTACTGTGTTAGGCTTAGCAATTATGTTTAATCCTACCGTTGATAACCACCTTATAGATACTTTAATAGGTATTTCACTAGTTTTACTTTCTGCCATTTTTTGGGCGTTGTTTATTATTTATAGTAAGAGGGCTGTTTCGAATATTAGTCCTACTATTTTTACTAGTACTTATATGTGTATAACTACAGTACTTTTACTTTTTGGCTTTATAATTGATAGCAAAAATTTTACTACTTTTTTAACGCTTCAAACTCATACTATGATTTATTTAGTATTTTTGGCCATTTTTTGTTCTATCATTCCTTCATACTTGATGTCTTTTGGTCTTAAAAGAATTAATGCATCTCTTGCAGCCGTTATTAGTGCAATGGGACCAATAGTTACTTTAGTTTTAGATGTAGTTATTCTTAATCATAATTTAGCCTTGAATGAAATTATTGGTGCTATAATTGTTACAGCTTGTGTAACTTGTTTAACAAGGCTAAATGCTAAGGCATAAAAAATCACTCATAGTCATATGGCTATGAGTGATTTTTTATAACTATGATTTTTTATTTTAATATAATGGGAATAGATAATAGGCCATAGTAATAAACAGTGGCATTGTTATAGCGGATAAAATAGTTGTGCCCATTACAATTTGTGTAGCATATTCTGGATTATTCTTCATTTCAATAGCAATAAGAGACATATTAATAGCCGTTGGAACGCTATAGGTTATAATGATAGTTTGCGCCGCTATTGGATGCATAGGTCCATAGAACATAATGAATAATATAGTAATACCAGCTGCTATGAGTGGACTTACAACGAGCCGTAATGTGGTAGCAAGCATGACATCCATCTTAAAGAAGTTTAGCGGTGTTCTATTAATTTGAACACCCAAGGCAATCATAGCGACGCCAACGAAAGCATTGGCAAATATATTGAGCGGTGCAAAGAAGAAGAGACCGTGTAAATCGAAAGGGAGTAGGTGGCAAAGTAGTGCCAGTGGGATGGCATATACCATAGGCATGTGGAATACGACTTTTAGTGCATCCCGAGGGGTTAATCGTCCTGCTCCCGCTTGGTAGAAACCGTAGGTATTACTGCTAATAGTTTGTATGATCATGATAGATACAACACTCACTAAACCTAGATTAGCATAGGGGGTAGCACCATCGATGACGTATGGAATGTTAGTAAATACAAAGATAGCAAGGGCGACACCCATATTCCCAACGTTATTAAACATAACGCAGTTTTTTAAGGTTGCAATCTTAGCCACATCATATCCTTGCATCTTACCTACCACATTTGAAAGGATGGAGTTTAGTATGAGTACACAGAGCGCACAGAATACAATCTCCAAAGTACCTGAGTTAAGTTTAGCTTCATACATCGCTCGAAATATAAAGGTAGGTAACAATATATAAAAATTTAGTTTACTCAGCGTATATAGATCGAGTTTAAATTTTCTATCTAATATAAATCCCACGCCTATAAGTACTAAGATAGGGACCATAGAATTCATAAAAATATGGCCTACTAATTCGAATAGATTCATCATCTCACCTAGAGTTTTTCTTTAATATATTAGTTAATATATAAGGCATAGTTTTAGTTTATCGTATAACTATATGTAGTAAATATACAGTTGTTTTATATAAGCTGTAAGTGAATAAGTTTTCTAAAATATTTTTATCCTTTATAGTATTATCATACCATAGTATCTATTGTTTGGGGCTTAAAAATTTATTGATTATTATTACTTATCATAATCATCAGAAATATCTATGTAGAATGTGATTTTAGTATACGATTTCAACCATCAATTTATAGTATAATATGTATATATTGTATATATTGTATATATTGTATATATTGTATATTTCAGTTTGTTAGTATGCGAAGTGTCTCTAGGTATTACCATGGTTTTTACAGTATGGCGTTTTAAGGGATGCACAGGAGGAATTATGAAACGAATTTTATTGGTATTAATGAGCGTTTTCATGCTTGCTTTTTTAGTAGGTTGTGGTAATGATGCAAGTAAACCAACTGAGTCAGCTAAACCAAGCACATCTGAAAAGATTACTGTACAAGCTGCAGCAAGCCTTAAAGGTGCTCTTACAGAATTGGCTGATGCTTACAAAAAAAGCCATAACTTAGCGGATGATCAAATCGCTATTAACTTCGCTGGCTCTGGTACATTACGTCAACAAATCGAACAAGGTGCACCAGCTAGTTTATTTATTTCTGCTGACGAGAAAAATATGAAAATGTTACAAGAAAAAGATTTGGTAACTGATGTAAAACCATTCGTAACTAATGAACTCGTTCTCGTAGTTCCAAAAGGTCAACCTAAGGTTGAGCTAAATCAAATCGCTACAGTAAAGCGTATCGTATTGGGCAATCCTGAAACAGTACCGGCTGGTAACTATGGTAAACAAGTATTAACAAAACTAGGCGTTTGGGAACAGGTAGAACCTAATGTAGTATACGCTAAAGATGTAAAAGCTGTAACAGCTTCCATTAGCCAAGGTGCTGGAGATGCTGGTTTCATCTATAAAACTGATGCTATCGCAGCGGGCGATGCAGTTGAAATCTCTGCAGTAACACCGGCTGATTCCCATGATCCAGTTATCTATCCAATTGGTATTATTAAAAAATATGACAACGCATTGGCAAAAGACTTCTACCAATACGTAATGAGCCCAGAAGGCCAAAAAGTATTAGGAAAATACGGTTTCTCTACTTCTAAATAAGAGTAAAGCGCTAGCTTTCAGGGCTAGCGTTTTCTTATGATACAATAGAGATATTATTGATATTACTAATCTTATGATTGCTCACTGTATGCTTTTTCTTTTACTCATTTGTAGTGATGAGTGCTTAATAATCTAACATATGATATGATTTTAGACATATAATTTGTTTGAAAAGTATTTTTGAATTAATGGATATAGCACATACTTTAGAGTTGTTGTGTATAGAAAGGGGGCGTGACATGAGTCCATTATGGCTGTCGCTATGGGTGGCAAGTATAGCTCTTATTATAGTTATTTTAAGTGGCTTAGCGACTTGTTACTGGATGAACCGTTGCAAGTGGGGTGGTATTGCCATTCTTGATGCACTTATTACCTTGCCACTTGTACTGCCTCCGGTAGTTGTTGGTTTTGCGTTACTTATGGTATTTACTCCAGGTTATGCGTTTGGTGCTTGGCTTGAAGCTCATGGTATGAGTGTTGTTTTTGCTGCATCCGGTGCCGTGATAGCCTCCTCTGTAATTGCATTTCCGCTGTTTTATCAAACGGTGCGTTCAGCATTGCAATCCGTCGATCATAATATGGAGGACGTAGCGCGTACATTAGGTGCTTCAGAGTTACGTATCTTTTTTACTATCTCCGTACCACTCGCTTGGAAAGGCATTTTGACGGGCAGTATCTTAGCCTTCTGTCGTGCTATGGGCGAGTTCGGTGCTACCATTTTGATTGCAGGCAATATTCCAAAGGTAACGCGCACCATGCCACTTGCTATCTACTCTTACGTAGAGGCAGGGCAGTACATGGATGCTTTTGAATTAGTTATCTATATTTGTGTGCTCACATTGGCATTGTTGAGTGGAATTCACTTCATCACAAAGGGGTCCTTGTTCCATCACATTGATAATAATTAGGAGGTCCGATGATTACATTTTCCTTTACCGTAGCGAGACCTTCTGTGACTGTGAAAGCCGATGGGGTACTTCCTTCTGGTATTACCGTTTTGACAGGTCAATCCGGCAGTGGTAAAAGTACTTTCATTAAATGCATTGCAGGACTTGTAAAACCCACTACAGGTAGTATTCACTGTAATGAAACAACGTGGGTGGATCGAGATAATAAGATTTGGGTTCCCGCTCAAAAACGTCAGGTAGGCTATATGCCACAAGGCAATATCGTTTTTCCTCATTTGTCTGTGGAACATAATATTATATATAGCAAACGAGGCACACCTGACATGTGCAATAGTCTATTGCAGCGTTTAGGCCTTGAGAAATATCGTAAAACGAAGGCTGGCAGTCTGTCTGGTGGCGAACAGCAACGAGTTGCTTTGGGACGTGCGCTCTACTCTAAACCGACTATCTTGCTTCTCGATGAGCCTTTATCTGCTTTAGATTGGAACTTGCGAAAGCATGTGCGCGAAGATTTGGTGTCCATTATTCGCGAGTGGGATGTACCTTGTGTATGGGTAACTCATGATGAAAGCGAAGCCGAAATGGTTGGAGATCGGCACTGGACCTGTGAAGACGGAATTATTACAATTCCTAAATAAGGAGAAGTCTAATAAAAATATAAAACACCTTCATAACCGTTATCATATGATATATGCTATTCAACTTGAATAGGGTCTCATTTTGATGACTATTTGTGAAGGTGTTTTTGCTATTACTATAATCTTTATTATTGATTTAGTATATGTACATTACGTTTTAGTTGTTGTTACTGTTTAATTTCTGCAGATGTGTGTGCTGTTTTACTTATAAATCCAATGATAGCTGTAACGACAAATGCCATTGTAAAGGTTGGTAATGTGGCACCTATTGTGCTTTCACTATGTAACATATAGTGGTATAAACCAACAGATACCGCCCAAATAAGACCTCGTACGAGATAAGCCGATAGTGTTTGTACTTGTTGGCGATTGATAAAGTAGTCCGCCAATAAGATGGCAATCATCGGCGCAAATACAGAGCCGATGAGGTATAGGAAGTCTGTAATATCGTCCATCGGATATAAGATAGCTGCAATAGTGCCAACGATGGTAACAATAACTGCAATGCCCTTACTAGATGCACTATTATAGATTGTGGTGCTAGAAACACCTGCAGAGTAAGCGTCCATAAAGGTTGTAGTGACAGTAGAGAAGATAATTACGAGGAGCCCTGCTAGGCCAAGGCCTGCATTCATCAGAATGGTAATAATAGAGTCTCCACCACCAAAGATGGCCGCACTAAGACCTAAGGTATACATGACGATACTCGTTACCGTGTAGATTGTAGCACTTGTAAGTGATGCGGTGAAAGGATGTTTACTTTCACGAGTATAGTCACTGATGAGGGGTAGCCAAGATAATGGCATAGCAATCGATAATTCGAGGGCGGCTATAAAGCTCATTGAGCCATCTGAAACAAGGTTGCTTTCACTAGGCCATTGAGCGATCATATGCATCCCCATATAAAAGGTAAGACTTAGTAATAAAAGAGATACGATGGCTTGCACATAACCCGTATTATGGAGGCCGATGAAGAGCCACAAAATGACGAGTGCCCCGATGGCAATGGTCCAAATCATAGGTGATAGAGGTGCCAGTGCTTGTAAGGCTAACATGGCATCGTAAATCATGATGCTGGTCCAACCGATGAGCTGGAGCATATTTAAAAAGGCAAAGCCCTTTGCTCCTAATGGTCCAAAGCTAAAAGCGGTTGTATTCATACTACCTTGTCGTAAACGTCCACCGATGAGGCCAGCTCCAAAGAGTAATATACCGCCGATGATATGCCCCAATAAGATGGCATATAGACCTTGGGTGAGCCCTAAGGGGGCCAGATAGGTACCGGTCATAATTTCCGCTATAGATAGAGCGGCACCGAACCATATCATGGCAAATTGTGGTTGTGTGATGTGTGTGTCTTTCATACGTCCTCCTTGCCAGGAAGTCATAGAAAAAACCGAGTTCATAGGAACTCGGCTATTAATCCTCTATGTTCCCTACGTTGGCATTATCCAAATCAGGTTATGGGTTAAAGCGTTAGCTTACTCTCAGCCCACTCTTGTGAGCACCCCGTTATGGCTTCATTATACGAGGTGCTACGGGAACCGTCAATTATTTTCTTGCATAGATTGTATATTGATGTTATAACTAGAGTATAAAAATATATTGCCACTAGGGGTGCTTTTGCTGAGATTGACCATTCAAAACCCTAGACCTGATCTAGATAATACTGGCGTAGGAAAGTGGAGTGAAACATAATACTAAACTATTACGAGACCATTCCATTTGGAGTGGTCTCGTTTTTATATGTTTGGAGGTATTATGAAAAAACTGATTATTGCTAGCATATGTGTGGCCTTAGGTGTCGTCTTATCGACTACGTCTATTCCTGTTGGGCCGGCTCGTATTTTTCCATTTCAACATATGATAAATGTGATTTTAGCCGTTATAGTTGGGGCGAGATTCTCTGTAGGCGCAGCCTTTAGTACTTCTTGCTTACGTAATGTACTAGCACTAGGTTCTCCCTTAGCCTTTCCAGGCAGTATGATTGGCGCTTGGTTATCTGCGTATTTATATAAAAAATACAACGCCATCTGGGCAGCGGCTTTAGGCGAAATCATTGGCACTGGACTTATGGGTGCTCTTGTAAGCTATCCAATTGCTCATTTCCTACTAGGCAAACCATTGGCATTGTTGACCTTGATTACATCCTTTTCCATGAGCTCTATTGCAGGTGCTTGCATTGGCTTCGTAGTATTACAAATCTTATCTCGACGTAATCTGTTACACAAGGAGGCATAATGAAACTACATACTGCATTAACAATTGCCGGTACTGACCCTAGTGGTGGCGCTGGCATTATGGCTGATTTAAAATCCTTCCAAAGTCGAAATGTATACGGCATGGCCGTTGTTACTTCTGTGGTGGCTCAAAATACAACGGGTGTACATCACGTAGAACACCTATCGCTAGAAAGCATAGAAAAACAGTTACACGATGTATATTCAGATATTACACCACAAGCCGTTAAGACGGGCATGATTGCTTTACCAGAGATGATGGATCTCATTTATCCTTATGTGAGTAAGAACATCCCTTATGTGATGGATCCAGTTATGATTGCCACCAGCGGTGATCGACTTGTATCGGATGAGGCTGTCGATTTCTTAAAATCTAAACTCATTCCGGTCGCCACAGTCATTACACCTAATCGTAGCGAGGCAGAGGTGTTAGCGGACATGTCTATCTCTTGTAAAAGTGACATCACAACAGCTGCTAACCGTATTTTACGTGAATTAGGACCTCAAGTGGTCATCATTAAAGGTGGGCATATTGGAGATGATGCAACGGATTATGCTTTCACCAAAGATGGAGATATGCATACGTGGACAAGTCCTAAATATGATACTGTTCATACTCACGGTACGGGTTGTACCTTCTCGGCGGTTATTACGGCAGAGCTCGCGAAAGGGCGTGATGTAATGGATGCCATAGGTATTGCAAAGAACTATATTGCATTGGCTATTAAGCATAATCCAGCGCTTGGAAATGGCTGCGGACCTGTTAATCACATGGCTTATGGTTTATTGGTAAATGGCCCTCAAACGATGGATGAACTCTTGAAAAATGAGTAGAGGAGATAGTTATATGACCTACAACAATCCAAATATAAATGGTTCAAATTGGTCCGAACTGAATATATTAGAGACTCTACGCAAAAGAAATCCTCTTGTTATTTGTATTACTAATGATGTGGTGCGGACCTTTACGGCTAATGGTTTACTAGCCATCAGTGCATCACCCGTGATGAGTGAGTGCAGCGAAGACTTAAAAGACCTTATCGTTCATGCTTCTGCACTACTTATTAATATTGGAACCGTTACACCAGATAAGGTTACTTATTACAAAGAGGCTATTAAGTTATCGAAGGCTCATGAGGTACCTATTGTGCTAGATCCTGTGGGCTGTCACGCTGGGGTTTATCGGTTATCTGTAGTTTTAGACTTGATTAAAACTGATGCTATTTCGTTGCTACGAGGTAATCAAAGTGAAATCAAAGCCATCTATGATGCGCTTAATACAAATCATAAGGTTAATAATTCTCTCTCTGGTAAGGGCGTAGATGGGGAACAAGTTGAGGATAGCGCAATTATAACGTATCGTCTTGCACGCCAAATTAACTGTCCTGTTGTCGCAACGGGGGAAGAGGATTATGTTTCTGACGGAACCCGTGTATTTGCGGTTCCTCATGGGCATCCAATCATGACAGCTGTAACAGGGACCGGCTGTCTGTTAGGGGCTGTGTTAGCTGCATTTTTTAGTTCCTATTGTCCATTCACGCATAACATGTCTATCGGTGAGTTTCTTGCGTATGCGCTGGCTTACTATGGTCTAGCTGGTGAAAGTGCGGTTAATGTGAGCGGTGTAAAACCTGGCAGCTTTAGTGTGGCATTTATGGATGCCTTATATGAATTCGATGATGCGATGCTTTTATCCGAAAACCGAATACGGCCTGTAGTTGTGCCCGATCAATTAAAGGTATATTTTATTAGTGGTACACAAGATGTAGGTTTTAATGAAAGCCATTTACTGGACATTGTTGAAGCTGCTTGTCGAGGTGGTGCGACCTGCTTTCAATTTAGAGAGAAGGGCATAGGAACATTAGAAGGTCAACAAAAATTAGAATTAGCTCAGCAGTTAAAAGAAATCTGTGCCATGTATAATGTGCTTTATATTATTAACGATGATGTAGACTTAGCAGTGGCTGTTAATGCTGATGGTGTTCACGTAGGACAAGAAGATATGCGTTTAGAAGACGTTCGTAATCTTGTAGGGAATAAGGTTGTTGGTATATCCATTCATTCTGTGGAGGAACTTCATAAGACCGATGTAGTTTATGCGGATTGTGTTGGTGTAGGCCCTATGTATACTACAAGTAGTAAACCTGATGCTCAATTGCCGTGCGGACCTGAGCGCATTGCTGAGTTACGAGCAGAAGGTTTAACATTACCATGCGTTGGTATCGGGGGTATTACCTTAAATAACGCAAAGCCTGTTTTGGAAGCAGGTGCTAGTGGAGTAGCCGTAATATCTGCTATTGCTCATGCAGATAATCCATATGAAGCAACACAACAATTTAAATGCTTAGTAGATAATATTAAGTGATATGTCTTTTATAATTCTAGGATAGTAAATAATAAGCACTATACAAAGGAAATAAAAAACATATTATAGTGAATAGAATAAAATATAGTAGACAAAATAAAAATCTAGCAAAAGAATGCAAAAAAAGACGATGACAAACAAATGTCATCGTCTTTTTGTTAAGGAAGTTGTCAGTACTTACTGTAAGTTTAGATTGTACTTACAGGTATAGTTTCATTAAAATCTGTACTTACAGGTTATTAATCTAGTTGGTGTCGCACTTACAGATTAGAAGGATTCAACCAAACGTTGGAAGAAAGCTTGTGGGTGAGCACATACTGGGCAAACTTTAGGAGCTTCTTCACCAACGTGTACATAGCCACAGTTAGCGCAGATCCAAGCTACTGGTTCGTCATTGTGGAATACTTTGTTACCAGATACTCGAGCTGCTAATGCAAGGTAACGAGCTTCATGACGAGCTTCGATTTTACCAACTTCGCGCATTTGGAAAGCGATTTTAGCAAAGCCTTCTTTTTCGGCTTCGTCAGCGAATTCTTTGTACATTGTAGTATGTTCGTAGTTTTCACCAGCTGCTGCATCGCGAAGGTTAGCTTCGATATCAGCGGAAATATCGCCACCATGAAGAGCTTTGAACCACAATTTAGCATGTGCAGATTCGTTGTGAGCTGTTTCTTCGAAATAGTCAGCGATTTCGTTCATGCCAGCTTTACGAGCTGCACTAGCGTAGAATGTATATTTTTGGAATGCTTGAGATTCGCCAGCAAATGCTGCTTGAAGATTTTTTTCAGTATTAGAACCTTTTAATTCTGCCATTTTAATACTCCTTTGTACTTACGATAATTTTCAAAATTGTTACTTAACATATATATTCATAACCACTTGGTTGTGAATGCAATGGAATAGAATACTTATTCTATAATTTCGAGGGCGACTTCGCCTTAGTTAAGAAAACTTATTCTTAGATTAAATAGACACTTGCCTAACTCTTAAAATAGTACTTACTTATTTGTGTGTTTCGGCACTTGCCGTCCTAACAGTTTTATATACAATGTGTTATCCGTATACTTAACGAATAATCATTGTTGACTATATTGTAACATACTAAATGAGAAATGCAAGTCTTTTTATAAAATTTATTTCGAAAATTTTCTAAATGATAAATATTATCAATGCAGTAAAGATGCGGATTTATAAAGAATGAATAGTATGGGGTTTATAAAAAATCCCTGTTTTGATATTGAGAATGATAACTAAATGAAAAATCATTATTGTTTAGTTGTTAATGTTAATTTCGTTGTATGCACTAATATTTCCCCATAAAATATAATGATTAAGTGCAAAGTTTCTGTGACCTTTTGGTGGTTATAAAATAATAATTCTCTTGATTTATGGTTTAATTATAAGAACAGTAGATATATTAAAATTGTACATTATATATTTATGGTGAAAATTTTATGGTTATATATAATAGAGGATTGAACTATAGAATTAGGGTATATTTATAGAAGTAACTATTTTATGTATAATAAATATATAAATACTGACAGAAGTTAAAGGAGGCGCTATGGCATTTGTTAGATATTACGTAGGAGATGTAGTGAAGATGAAAAAATCGCATCCTTGTGGCAGTGACGAGTGGGAAGTTAAGCGAATCGGCACAGACTTTCTCATCGTATGTAATGGCTGCGGTCATCAACTCTTGATGCCGCGCCCTAAATTTGAAAAGGCTGTTAAGAAAATCGTCTCTAGATTGCCGGAAAATGAGTAAGGAGGAGTTATGGTACGACTTACTGATTATGTTACAAGTGGAGGCTGCGCGTGTAAGATTGGGCCTCATATATTGAACCGTGTGCTAAAAGCTGTAACACCCGTTACTAACAAGCATGTTCTCGCTGATATGACTGGTGCCGATGATGCTGGAGTATATCAAATCTCTGATACCTTTGCACTGGTGCAAACTTTAGATTTCTTTACACCTGTGGTTAATGATCCTAGTTTATTTGGTAAAATTGCAGCTGCCAATGCATTAAGCGATGTATATGCTATGGGTGGCACCCCTTTAACAGCGATGAATATCGTAGGCTTTCCGGTTCCTCTTGTCGAGCAAGGTGTTTTGACGGATGTGTTAAATGGGGCTGGTTCGATTGTAGCCGAGGCTGGTGCAGCCATCGTAGGTGGACACAGCATTGAAAATAAGGAACCTATCTTTGGGATGTCTGTGACAGGACAAGTAAATCCAAATCAGATTTGGAAAAATAAAGGTGCTCAAGTAGGGGACGTGTTGGTGCTAACAAAACGCATTGGCACAGGTATTATGAATAATGCTCTGAAAGCAGGTTTATTTCCTGTAGGTACGGAACAGGCTGTTACTAGTATGAGTACTTTAAACCGTGTAGCGGCTGAGGTGGCACATAACTTTACAGTTCATGCTTGTACAGATGTAACAGGCTTTAGCCTTATGGGGCACTCCGTAGAAATGGCAAGTGCTTCTGATGTGACGATTCATATCAAAGCTTACGATATCCCTCTTTTTGATGATGTTATCGAGGCGGCTCAAATGGGCTTAATTCCGGCTGCATCTTATGGTAATCGCAAGGCTATAACTGAAGTACAAGTTGATGAGGACTTGGATCCTGTATGGACGGATATTGTATTTGATCCTCAAACCTCTGGCGGGTTACTATTTTCTGTTCCTGCTAGCGAAAGTGAGACACTTGTCGAGGCCTTTTATAAGGCGGGGATTGACTGTGCTGCTATTGTGGGCACTGTTGAAAGCTTCAGCGGTTTAGCGGTACGCGTTACAGAATAAAATTATAGAAATCAGGTCTATACTATTGAGGATAGATATTAAATTAAATTATTATTAGCTGATAGCTGATAGCTGATAGCTGATAGCTGATAGCTGATAGCTGATAGCTGATACTTTCATAAAACATATAATGTATATAAAGAGGTATATGATGAGCAATACAAAGGAATTAACTGTAGATGTGCGCGGTAGCTTATGTCCAAAACCTGTTATCGAGACCAAGAAGGTAAGTGATGTGAATCCAAGTGCTATTATTACAACTATTGTAGATAATGAAGTGAGTCGCGATAATGTGGCGAAGTTTGGGAAGTCTCGTGGTTATGGTGTAGAAGTTCGCCAAGATGGAAAGGATTTCTATCTTACACTGACCCCTGATGCAAATCCAGTTACTGAAACCCGTTGTGAGCCTATGAATTATGGAAATCGCGTCATTTTGATGACGAAGGATTACCTTGGTGAAGGTAGTGAAGAGCTTGGTCGAAATTTAATGAAAACCTTCTGGGTATGCTTGCTTGAAGCCGATGTAAAACCTTCTAAGATTTATTTCATCAATAGCAGTGTTAAGATGGTAGTCAATGATTCGGTTCATTTGGAAAATATAAAGAAACTAGCTGAGCTTGGTGTAGAGATTGCAGCATGCGGTATTTGCCTTGATTATTTCGGTGTGAAAGATGAGCTGGGCGTAGGTAGTATTACTAATATGTATGCCATTACGGACTCTATTGTAGGGGATAATATTATTAAGCTATAATTTCTAGTAGTATAGTATCTTTTTTGTTAATTTTGATGGAGTTTTTATATCTCCAAGCTTTATGTTTAATGTATGAGCAATTTGATCTTGCTAGTTATCAGAGGGGTGAGGTAATGGAACGAAAAAAATTACTTGTAGTTTTTACCTCTTATTATTTTGGAGATAAGGCGGATAAGGTATTAACAGAATTAGAGGTGCCTCATCAGTTGATGGCTACCCCCCCAGAGCTTTACGATATGTGCGGTTTATCTATTGCAATAGACTCAAGTATAGTGGATCAAGTCAAGACCATTTTAAAAGAACATAAAATTAGTACATCTGGCTTATTTTGGTATGAAAAGGGCGAGCTAGCTGTACCGTATAAAGTCTAGACGTTGTCTAGGCTTTTTCTTTGCTTTAGTGTCCATCTTCATACAATTTGAACGATGAGTGTGGTACTATAGAAACATGATATATTTTATCAATTGCAGATATTAATTATGGAGGTATATATGAGTAAATATGAAATAGAAAATGTAAAATTAACAGCCCCTAAATTTGATCGTAAGGATTTAGAATATGCTATGACATATCGCTACGCATGTAAGAAATTTGATAGCGCTAAAAAGATTTCTGATGAAGATTGGCAAGGTATTTTAACGGCGGCGCGCTTGTCTCCAACCTCCTTAGGTTTTGAGGCTTACCAATTATTAGTTATTCAAAATCCTGAAATCCGTGAAAAGATGAAATCTTATGGTTGGGGTATTCAAGCTGGTCTTGAAGCAAGTCATTTCGTGGTGTTCTTAACACGTAAAAAAGTGGATTTGGAATTTGATTCTCCTTATGTACGCTATATTCAAGAAGAGGTGAAACAATTACCTGCTGAAGTCGATGCTATTTATAAAGAAAAATATGCTCAGTTCACAACTGAAGACTATAAAACATTTGAGTCTGATCGTGCTGCCTTTGATTGGTCTTCTAAGCAAGCGTACATTGTAATGGCTAACATGATGACCATGGCTGCTTATGAAGGTCTTGATTCCTGTGCATTGGAAGGCTTTAATCAAGATAAGATGACAGTGCTCTTAGGTGATGAATTAGGTCTTTTTGATACAAAGCATTTTGGGATTGCTGTGATGGCTGCCTTTGGCTATCGTGATGAAGAACCACATCGAAATAAAACACGTCGTACAATGAATGAAATTGTTACAGTAGTTTAATCAATTGTGACTTTTATAACTACATCGAATTTCTTCATCTAATCTTTAGAAATGAATGGTATATTATAAATATACATATTATTTATTATATTTATAAAGCCCATATAATTTGGTAGGATATTATAAATATATTGATTAAATAGGAAGGAGTGATCGTATGTTATGGTCAATTATTGTTGGTGGTTTTATCGGTTTTCTTGCAGGAGCCATCACTAACAAAGGTGGAGCAATGGGCATTATTGCCAATGTTGTTGCTGGTTTAGTTGGTTCGTCTGTAGGTCAAGCAATATTTGGCACATGGGGTCCTAGTTTAGCTGGCATGGCATTAATTCCTTCTGTTCTTGGCGCTGTAATTGTTGTTGCTGTTGTTTCGTTTTTCTTCGGGAAAAAGGGATAGTAATCTATTTTTAAAAGTATAGCTAACATATATAGCTAACATAACTAAAAATGATTTCATATGAAAGGATTCATAATTATGGCATTAGAAGATAAATTAAATCAAGCTAAAGGTGCATTAAAAGAAAATGCCGGTAAATTAACTGGTGACAAAGAATTGGAAGCAGAAGGTGCTGTAGAAAATACAGCTGCAAAAGTTAAAGACGCTGCACATGATGTTGCTGAAGATCTCAAAAAAGCAGCTGAAGATGTTAAAGATGCTGTAGATGGTGCGATTAGTGGCGTCAAAAATGTTCTTCATAAAGACGATAAATAATATTATATAAAGGTTATAATTAGTAATAAAAAACCAGTAAATCCTGAGATTTACTGGTTTTTGTTATATAAGTTTGTTTATACATTGAAGCGGAAATGGGTTACATCGCCGTCTTTCATAACGTAGTCTTTACCTTCAAGGCGTACAAGGCCTTTTTCTTTAGCCGCGTTTTGGCTACCGCAAGCTTGCAGATCATTAAAGGATACAATTTCAGCACGAATAAAGCCTTTTTCGATATCAGAGTGGATTTTACCAGCTGCCTGAGGAGCTTTTGTACCGTTTACGATTGTCCAGGCGCGCGCTTCCATTTCACCAGCTGTGAAGTAATTGATAAGACCTAAAAGTGCATAACTTGCTTTGATCAGTTTTGTTAACCCAGATTCGTCAAGACCGAGATCTTCGAGGAATGCAGCGGATTCTTCGTCGGATAATTCAGCGATTTCAGACTCAATACGTGCGGACACAACAACGATACCAGCGCCTTCGTTTTTCGCATATTCCTCTACGCGTTTTACATATTCGTTGGCAGAATAATCAGATACTTCATCTTCGGAAATATTGGCTACATAAAGAGATGGTTTAGCTGTAAGCAATGTCAACTCTTTGATCATTTCCAATTCTTCTTCTTCAAGACCTTGTGCACGAACGGGTTTTGCTTCACCTAAACCTTCAATGATGCGTTCCAATAATGGCAGTTCAGCACGAGCATCTTTATCGCCAGATTTGGCGATTTTTTCGATGCGTTGTTTTCGTTTTTCTACGGATTCAAGATCAGCAAGGCAGAGCTCAGTATTTATGATTTCGATGTCACGGATTGGGTCAATAGAGCCAGAAACGTGAGTGATGTTAGGGTCATCGAAACAACGAATAACTTGTGCTATCGCATCTACTTGGCGGATATGGCTAAGGAATTTATTACCCAAACCTTCGCCCTTGGATGCACCTTCTACGAGGCCAGCAATATCTACGAAGCGCATAGCAGCAGGGAGGATGCGTTTGGACCCGAACATTTCAGCCAATACGGCTAAACGATTATCTGGAACGTCAACGACACCTACGTTAGGTTCAATTGTACAGAATGGATAATTGGCAGCTTCAGCGCCCGCTTTTGTGATAGCGTTGAATAATGTACTTTTACCAACATTTGGAAGGCCTACGATGCCTACTTCTAAATTTGTGCTCATGGTACCACCTTTTATTAACAAATTGATTTCGTTCTTTGTGAAAGTTTATAGTAATAGTTTGTTATAAACCTTATCAAATAAATATTATACCATACTAATAGGATGGAGTTACTCTATAAATATAAAATAGATTATTTCAAAGTGCTATAATATAAATAGAGTTAAATATATTACTTAAATAATGTGATAAGTTCATATTAAAATATAGGATTAATATAGATTTTTATTCGCCGTAACTATATTGATATAATTTATAGGTATATAAATTAATAAGGGTATGGAATGTATCCAATCTTGTTAATGTATATATTTTTAAACCTATATAGTGAAAGCTAATAGGAAAGGAAGTTCAGTATGTTTTCCAAGCTATTTGATAGTTTCTTAGTCCATTATTTAGAATGCTTTAATGATCATTGTTTCACCGTAAAAATTGGAGATAATGAATATACGATCGGTGACGGAGAATCCGAGTTTACCGTCATCGTTAATCGCGATATTCCCAAGAAGGATTTGTTGATATCCGCAGAACTTGCTCTCGGTGAAGCGTATATGCGTAAAGATATCGAAATTGAAGGGGATTTGTTTAAAGCCCTTTGTGTAGTCCTTGGTCATGTAGGTAAGGACTCTATCAATCGTAAGGTACTTAGCTCGCTCTTTAATGCAGGTCTTAAAAAGAAAGATCAAAAACAACAAGTATCTTCCCATTATGATTTAGGCAATGAATTCTATAAATTGTGGCTCGATGAAACCATGAGCTATTCCTGTGCGTATTTTAAGCATGAGAATGATAGTCTCAAAGATGCGCAATATCAAAAGGTTCACCATATTCTCGATAAATTGTACTTAAAAGAGGGTATGACTTTACTTGATATCGGTTGCGGATGGGGATTCCTTCTCATTGAAGCGGCTCGTAAATATGGGGTTAAGGGCTATGGGTGTACTCTTTCCGAAGAACAATGGAAAAAAGGACAGGAACGCATTAAAGAATATGGCCTTGAAGGACAGGTTGAGATTGAGCTTATAGATTATCGCGACGTAGCGGCTTCCGGGCGTACCTTTGACCGCATTGTCAGCATCGGCATGCTTGAACATGTAGGGCGGCCTAATTTTCCTCTGTATATGGGGGACGCATCGGATATGCTTAAAGACGGAGGTTTGTTCCTGCTTCACTACATCAGTGATCCCTCTGAAAAGGAAACAAGTGCCTGGATTCGTAAATATATCTTCCCGGGTGGATGTTTGCCGTCCCTTCGCGAAATGGTCAGCCTCGCTTATGACTATGATATGAATGTCATCGATGTTGAAAGTTTACGGTATCACTATTATAAGACTTTAATGCATTGGTATAACAATTTCCAAGGCGTCCGTGAGCAAGTAGAGGCGAAACGAGGCAGTGAATTTGTACGCATGTGGGATTTGTATCTTTGTGGATGTGCGGCAGGTTTCTACATCGGTAATATGGACTTGCATCAAATTTTGATGACAAAAGGTGTTACGAATGAGTTGCCATTAACACGTTGGTATTAATTAAGAGTAAAAATAGACTTATAGGACAAAAAAGAGACCATCTTAAGATGGTCTCTTTTAATGTGTATGAAAAGGCCCTCATCTATTAAGTCGATGAGGACCTCACTCTATTATAGAGAATGTGCTCTTAATTCTTCAGCAGATTGTGTGGAAATCCAAGCTGGTGGAATGTCGAATACTGTATAGCAACCTGTGCCGCCGTGTTTAGCAAGTCGGTAGAGACCACGAGCGTAAGCAACAAGTGCAGAGCCTGTGAATTCAGGGTTAGAGTCAAGTTTCAAGGAGTACTCAATAACGTGACGTGTGCCTTCTGTACTTTCACCAGAGCGAAGAACGAAGCCACCATGTGGAATGCCTTTGTGGTTGCGATCAAGTTCTTCTTGGGAAATGAAGTTGACTACAGTTTCATAGCCTACGAAGTAGTTTTCCATAGTTTTGATTTCATTTTCGATTTTAGCTTTGTCCGCATCAGGAGCCGCTACTACATAGCACTCACGAAGGTGACCTTTATAGCCATCAACATCTGGAGTTTCGCCATTACGGATAGCCTCTAGGTATTGTTCTTTAGGAACAGTGTATTGACGAGCGTCAAGAACACCATCGATACGGCGAATGGCATCGGAATGGCCTTGGGATACACCGCGGCCCCAGAATGTGTAGGATTTACCTTTTGGCAAGATTGCCTCCGCGTAAACGCGTTGCAAAGAGAACATGCCTGGATCCCAACCACAAGAAATTAATGTAGCAGTTTTGGCCTCTTTAGCTACTTTGTCTACATTAGCGAAGTGTTCAGGAATACGTGCATGTGTATCGAAGGAATCGATACAGTTAAAGTATTTTGTTACCATCGGTGTTTGTTCGATAAGATCTGTTGCAGAACCACCGCAAAGAACCATTACATCGATCTTGCCTTTAAAGTTAGGAATATCTTCCATCGTGTAAGTAGGTACACCAGATACAGTTTCAATACCTTGACGGCGAGAAAATACGCCGATGAGCTCCATATCAGGTTGTAACTGAACAGATGCTTCTACGCCACGAGCTAAGTTGCCGTAACCAACGATACCAATACGAATATTCATATTAGCCTCCTATATAAGTTGAAATTTAATAATTAACATATTTATTATAGCATAAAATTAATAGCTTTTAATATTTTTCTATAGAATTTATTAGAGGGTATGGAAAATAATTAATATCTAATTTAAACAAGTAATTTGTGCACAACTATATCGATACATAGCGTGTTGTTATAGGGGACAAATAAAAAATCATATGAGTAGAAATTGACACATATACCCTGAATCTAGATACAATTAAATTGGTTATGTTAGCTAGTTATGTTCATAGTTGAAGTGTTAAGGAGGTATAACATGAGAAGAAATGTAAAAGCTGCTGTTATTGCTGCATTAATCGTAACAGGTGCTAATGCTTTTACCATGGTATCAGCCACAACTGTGGAAAGTCATACAGACGGAAAATCCATTGGTCTTAATTTGTGGGGGGAAAAGAGACATTATACAGATGACTTAACTGTTAATGTATCAGGCTTAGGTGTGAATGGTACAAAATATCATAATAATGTTACAGGTATTTACGCCCTTGATGGGACACAAGTCACTATCGATAAAAATGTAACTGTAACAGTTAAAAACCCAGCACCTGCAGAAAGTGGTGCGAAACGTAGACCTGATTTGGCGCATTATTACATGAGCGGTATCTATGCTGGTTATGGTGGACTTACTAATGATGGAAATAACGATGATACTCGAATTACTGTAAAGGGTTATGCTAAAGTCGATGCTGTTGGCGTTGGTTTGCAAGCTAATAAAGATGGGTATATTCGCATACTAGGTGGGGCCGATGTAAAAACATATCCTTTAGATACCTCTGATACCTATTCTGCATTATCTGAAGAAGGTTTTGTTTATGTAAATACGGGTATGGATGGCTTACATCCGGGAACTAATGATGTGAAGATGTACGGTAATATAGGATTTTTAGATAAAAACTATGGTATCGACAAGAATCCACATAACCATGGCTCACATATTTCATTAGGCTTAACAACACCAAATTCTAAATTAATAGGTGGTGTGTTGAATGAATTTGATGAAAGCAACAACAATCCGTATCATGGTGGTTTGCGATTGTATTTACAAAATGGTGCGACCTGGCGCAATGAATGGTTAGGCGCTGAGCGCGTATATCCTACACAAGGTCGTCCTAATAATGCAAACTATTTATATACTGGTAGCCGTGTAGAACATTTCATTGGTGGTAAGGATATAGCGAGTCAAGGTATTATCCAAGCCGTAGATCCACGACCTATTACTATTAATAACTATGCTGGTCATGCAGCTATCGACTATGAAAAGGGAGCCCCTGCAGCGGCACAAGGTAAGGGCGAAGTCGTTATTAACCATGCTGATAAAGGTTCTTCTGTGACTATGCGCAGTTCGGCAGATGCACTTAAAGGGTATGCAAATATAGACAACCCACGAGGCACTTTGCAGCAGTTGGCTAATAAATTAACATATACCGGCTTTACCAAGGGTGAACGTAATTTAGATGTGAATGTTCAAGTCGATTCAGGCCTTATTAGCCCTGCATATTCCACTAAGCTTGGTACAGGTAGCTTTACTGTTGATGGGAACCCTAGTGTTACTGACCAAGCGGTTGTGACAGCGCGTGAAAGCGAAGTTGTATCTGGTGCTAAGAGTGCGTTAACCTCCTCTGTGATGCAAATGAAAGCTGATACGAATGATTTACAACGTCGCCTCGGTGATGTGCGACTCAACTCCAATAAGCATGGTGTATGGGGAAAATACATCGGTGGTAAATCTAAAATTACGGACAGCGCCTATGTAAACCAAACCTATAACATGGCGCAAGTAGGCTATGACACATTGCGTGGCGATTGGACTATTGGTGGGGCCTTGTTATATGGTACAAGCAATAGCGATTACGCTTTAGGTTCAGGGTCTGGTAAAACTGCGGGCTTAGCATTATACGGTGCAAAACAATATAATGATGGTCGTTACTTAGATGTTATTGGTAAAGTAAATCGTTTGAAAAATGATTTTACCGTACGTAATAGCTTGGGCACAAGCTTGAGCGGTGATTACCGCAATACAGGTGCCTCCTTGAGCGTTGAATATGGTAAACGAATCAAGAAAGACAATGGTTTTTATATCGATCCTAACGCAGAATTGACGTTTAGTCGCTTGTCTGGTGTAAACTTTGATGCTCGTACAAATACGGGCAGCATAGTACACATTAACTCTGATGCAGTAAATTCCGTTATCGGTCGTATCGGTGTAGGCATTGGCAAGGAAAGTAAGAACAGCAATATCTTCCTCAAAGCAGCATTAGCTCATGAATTTTCTGGCAAAATGAAATCTACTTATAGCATGGCCGGTGAGCCAACCACAGGTAGTGAAGTGAACCTTAAAGATACATGGCTTGATCTTGAACTAGGTGGCTCATGGAGCGTACGTCCTAATACATATATTTATGGGACTTTCACTAAAAACTTTGGTGCTACCGTAGATAATTCCTATCGCATTGACGCAGGGATTCGGCATAACTTTTAGATAATAGTAAATATAGTAGAGACAAATAATATGGGGATGTTATTTATTAGTACTATAGTGTTAAGGAATACTGAAATCAAATATTCATATATGTAAGGGTATATAAAAAAGACCGACTACATTCCTAGTGAAGGACTGTAATCGGTCTTTTAGTTTTATAGATATAAACTATTTTAAATCAGCTGTCTCAAATTAAATGTAATCTAAATCAAGATATAAATCTAAACCTAAATCTAGACATAATTATATTAGAATTGTAATGTTTTGATTCTTTCAACGGCACGGATTGTATTTTCACGGCTACCGAACGCTGTTAAACGAAGGTAACCTTCGCCGTGAGGGCCAAAGCCAGAGCCTGGTGTAGATACGATTTGAACTTGTTCGAGCAAGACATCGAATAATTCCCAACTAGTCATATTGCCAGGCGTTTTAAGCCAAATATATGGAGCGTCAACGCCACCGTATACAGTAAGGCCGATAGATTCAAGACCTTCTTTGATGATGCGAGCGTTTTCTTTGTAGTATGCAATGTTAGCGCGAGTTTGTTCGCGGCCTTCTTTTGTGTATACTGCTTCAGCACCGCGTTGGATGATGTAAGGAACACCATTGAATTTAGTACATTGACGGCGGTTCCACATAGGGTTTAGCGGTTGGCGTTCACCAGATTTAGTTTTGCCAGTTACTTCTTTAGGCACAACTGCGTAAGCACAACGGGTACCAGTGAAACCTGCAGTTTTGGAGAAGGAACGGAATTCGATAGCTACTTCGCGAGCGCCTTCGATTTCGTAGATAGATTTTACAGTGTCTTCTGTGCTAATGAAAGCTTCATAAGCAGAGTCAAACATCAAAATCGCATCATTATCTTTACACCATTTGATCCATTCTGCTAAACGAGCACGGCTTAAAACAGTACCAGTAGGATTGTTAGGTGAGCAAAGGTATACAATGTCTACTCGTTCAGACGGGAATTCTGGAGAGAAGTTGTTTTCTGCATAAGTAGGGAGGTATACAACCTTTTGGAAGATGCCTTCTACAGCTTCGCCAGTACGACCACCCATAACGTTGGAGTCTAAGTATACTGGGTACACAGGATCTGTGATAGCAATGATGTTATCTTCGCTGAATAACTCTTGGATATTACCAACGTCAGACTTTGCACCATCGGAAACGAATACTTCGTCAATAGCGATATCTACGCCTAATGGTTTGTAATCGCCATCAACAATAGCTTGACGTAAGAAATCATAACCTTGTTCAGGGCCATAACCTCGGAATGTTTCCGCTTTTCCCATTTCTTGAACAGCTTTACTCATAGCATCGATAATTGCTGGAGCAAGAGGTAATGTAACATCGCCGATACCAAGACGAATAATATCTGCATCTGGATGAGCAGTTTGGTATTCATTTACCTTTTTAGCAATATTAGCAAATAAATAAGAACCTTGAAGGTTTAAGTAGTTTTCATTGATATTAGCCATGATGACTCCTTTTTATAATCAGATTTCTCTATATATAGTAAATTATATAGAATAATGACGCAAGGATTTTCTATAGAATTTTCGATTAATCCAAATAGTGTAAATATTTTTAATAAAATAGATTAAAATATGGGAAAATTATTACTCATTGATTGTAATAAAGTATATATAGATAAAGAGACTATTAGTATTTAATTAATCTTTTCATTATTTACTCATAAAATAGTTGTTGATATAATGAATTTAAGATTAAAAACCTTGATTGTTTGTATGTGATAAGAGCTAAATTATTGGCTTTGTTAAGGGGTATAAATTGCTTTTAGGGAGGCATATCATTATGGTAGATTGTAAGATGTCTATTAAGAAAATTTTTGATCGGATTAAGCGAGTTGATAAGTTTGAAGAGTTTAAAACGACCTATGGCTTAACTGTTCCTGATGAAAAGGAGAGTACGAAATTTGCAGCAAATTTTTATAAGTCAGCTGTTGTAAATTACAAAGGCTGTGTAAAAGACTCTAAGAACCTTTATAGTGAAGTTATTGCCGAAACCCTTGTGAATGATAATTTTATAAAGGACTGGTTAAATTTAATACCTGTAAGACCAGAACATTTTAAGATAAATCATTCGCATAAAGATGAAAGCCTGGAAAGCATAAAAATCACAAATCGAAAAGAAGAAATATTAGCCAAGTTATTATTCTATCAAGGTAATATTGATGGGCTAGGATATATTTTTGATTATCAAACACCATTAAAAGAGACACAAAATGATTCTTATGGAAAAATAGATTTATTAGGCTATAACCAAGATGATGAATGTTATTCTGTCATTGAATTAAAATATCGACCTTCTGGCAGTGAGGAAACTTTACTACGATGCGTTTTAGAGGCATATACATATTATAAGTTGCTTGATATAAAACAGATTGAATCTGCTGTCAGCCATGATGGTATACAGGATTTAAAGAAATTACCTGAATATAAATATACGAATGAAGCTGAGCTAGTCATTTTGTTTGATGAAAAATCTTGTACCAAAGATGACGGTGGAATAGAAACTAATTTGATGCTTCGTATTGATTCAAAGGCAGTAACGGAAGATAGTTATCCATCCAAAACTGTTGTGTCACAACAGTTTAAAGAATGCAAAGAACTGATAGATTCTGGCAAACGTAAGCAGTTACGAAATTTATGTGAAAATATTTTGAAACAAGAGCCTGAATTAAAACAAATTCGTTTTGTTGTATTACAAGCTCAAAAAGTAAGTAAAGCACCTTATAAAAATAAAGTAGATAATTGGTCAGAAAGTTTAGATCGTTTATATCGAGCAGAAACATTGCTTACCATTTCTAAGTAAAGGTTGAATATGAATATTGTTGTTCATCGTGGCACACATCAGATTGGTGGTAGTGCTATAGAAATTAGTACAGCATCTACTTGCATTATGTTAGATTTTGGTAATGAATTAAGTTTAGATGAAAAGTACACACCTATAAATCTGGATATAGACGGCGTTACAAAAGGAAAGCCGGATTGTGACGGTATTGTGATTTCTCATTATCATATGGATCATTTAGGCCAATTAACCTCTACAATACCAGACGTTCCATTATATATGGGTGAGTTAAGCAAGGAAATCGCTCTAATAGGTGCTGAATATCAAGACAAAGATTTATACTTACGACTATTAGGTGCTAATACATTTCGTGGAGGAGAAGCTTTTTCTATTGGCGACATACGCATTAGACCTTTGGTTATAGACCATAGTGCTATTGATAGTTATATGTTTGTTGTTGAGGCCGGAGGTAAACGCATTTTATATACAGGTGATTTCCGGATGCATGGGTTGCGCCATCACGTATTAGACAAATTAGTTAACACCTATATAGGTGAGGTTGATGTATTAATTACAGAGGGCACCTCATTGTCTAGAGACGCAGATGATTGTATATCTGAAGCGGCCGTATTAGATGATATTTCTTCATATATTCAAGATGGAAAATATGTTTTTGTTATGTGTTCATCTACGAATATTGATCGTATTATGGGAATTTGGCAGAATATGCCAACTGATAAAGTACTCATTTGTGATGCTTATCAGAAAAGAATATTAGATACTGTGATTAATAATGTATATTATGAAAGTTCTTTGTATCGTAGACATGATAGCCCATTAGTTATTGATAAAGGAATGTATCCTAAATACTATATGGAACATGGATTTGTATCTTTAGTAAGAGGGACAGAAAATTTTATTTCTAAAATTAAAGAGTTCCCTAAAGATGATGTACGTATTATATATTCCATGTGGATAGGATATATTGAGGAGAATTTAGCATTGAAAGAATTGTTAGATACATATTCATCTTATATATGTCATGCCAGTGGTCATGTCTCAAAGGACGATTTAGTTCAGTTCATAGAAATGGTTGATCCTGATATTGTTATTCAGGTTCATACTGATATCCCTGAAAAACTAAAGAGAATACTACCTAATAGAAATGTTTATGTCGTTGATGATAAAGAGCCATTTATCATATAATTCGTTTAAGAAATTCTATTTATGTTGTATAATAGATAAAAAGAGAGCCATCAACGTGTGGTAGCGTTAGGCTCATCTTATAAATACTTTTTAAGGGTTGCCTAGCGTGCGAGTATTTTGAATACTCTGTTGCGTTAGGCTTTTGTCTTTATACTATTTGAATAGTGCAAAGAGTGATATTACTATAGACCAATTTTTGCGTAGTATTTTACTACGCTTTTTTATTGAAAAAATCAAAACTTTATATAGCATTAATTTTATTTCTGATATAATCTAAATGAATACATATTATAGTGCGATTTTATATGAAAGTGGTGTCTTTATGCTGACGATTAGCAATAAAGGATGGCTTTTTACTTCTATATTAAGTGCTTTGATGGCGTTTACATCGTTGTCGACGGATATTTATTTGCCGGCTATGCCTGAGATGGGGCGTGACCTCAATGGTGATGCGGAGCTTACGTTGACGGGTTTCTTAATTGGGTTTGCGCTAGCTCAGCTTTTTTGGGGCGCCGTTAGCGATAAAATTGGTCGTAAGAAGCCACTGATTATAGGGATAGTTTTATTTAGTATTGGTTCTGTAGGTTGTGCCTTGAGTTCCTCTATGATGGAGTTGTTGGCTTGGCGTGTGTTTCAGGCATTTGGTGCCTGTGTAGGACCGATGCTATCGCGGGCTATGATTCGGGATTTATATGGTCGGACTGAGGCGGCTAAAATGTTGTCTACATTGGCCATTGTTATGGCTATAGCGCCTATAGCAGGCCCAATGTTAGCCGGACATTTACTTGTATGGTATACATGGCATTCTATATTCTGGTTGCTTGTTGGTATAGGACTTTTAATGCTCGTTGCCGTATTAGTGCTTCCGGAAACACATCCCGTAGAGAAGAGGAGCAAAAAGTCCATAGGTCATACCTATAATAACTATTGGATTTTATTACGCAATAAAGGTTTTATGAAATATACCCTATGTGTTAGCTCATTTTATATTGCCATTTATGCGTTTTTAACGGGATCGCCTTATGTATATATAGATGTGTATGAAGTGCCCAAAGAATATTTTGGTTATCTCTTTTCTGTTAATATTATTGGTGTTATGTTGTTAAGTGCCATTAATCGTCGTATTGTTAGTGCTATACGCCTTGATAGACTATTGAAATATGCCACACTATTTGCTGCTGTTTGTGTATCCATTGTTATGGGCTTGATGTTCTTAGGTTACCATTCATTGTGGTTAATCGTTATTGGTTGTTTTTTATTCTTCTCCATGAATGGTATCATTGCCGCTGTAACTAATGCATTAGCTTTAGATAGAGCAGGTAGAATGGCTGGATCTGGGGCGGCACTATTAGGTGCCATGCAATATGGTAGTGGTATTGTGTCATCGTTGATACTTACCTTTTTACCAAATGATACGGCCTATCCTATGATGGGGGTAATAGCCATATTTGTAATTATCTGCGCTATTATCGCCTTTCCTGAGGATGAAAAATATAATCGTATATAATATTGGTAAAAGCGAGGGTTTTAATTTGAATCCTTGCTTTCATCATTTTTTTAGGTTATAATAGTAAGGCTTATTGATGGTAAGCACTTCCTACCCCTATGTGTCGATAGGGGCATTAGTCCGAAAGAGGAGGTGATTTTGTATGAACAAATACGAAGTCATGTTTATTGTGAAACCAGCTGAAGAGGAAGCAACTAACGCTGTTATTGAAAAAGTAGAAGCTTTAATTGCTCGTGTAGGCGGCACAGTAGAAAAGGTAGATCGTTGGGGCAAGCGTCGTCTTGCTTACGCGGTGAAGAAATTCACTGACGGTTTCTATGTATTGATCAACTTTGAAGCAGCACCTGCTGAAATCAAAGAAATCGATCGTGTATTGAAAATCAACGATGAAGTCCTAAGACATCTAATTGTTAAACACGAAGCATAATTAAAGCCTGGAGGAAAACATGAACTCTGTACAAATTCTAGGTAATTTAGCTCGTGATCCTGAAGTACGCTATACCAAAACTGGTCGTGCGGTAGCAACTTTCACAGTAGCTGCCACAAATACCTATATTGATTCCACAACAAATGAGACGAAAGAACAAACTGCTTTTATCAACTGCGTTGCTTGGGGGAAACTTGGTGAAGCGGCAGGCAATCTTCGTAAAGGCAGTCGTTGCTTTGTAGAAGGTCGTTTGCAAACTCGTTCTTACGAGACTCAGGACGGTCAAAAACGGTACGTTACTGAAGTGGTAGCGAACTTTGTGGGCCAATCCCTTGATATGAATACTAATTCTTTTGAAGGTGGGTCCAATTTTGATAGTTTCAGTACAGGCGGCGATGACGAAAACATCCCGTTCTAGTGTCAGGGACTCCTACTAATTCGAAAAGGAGGATTCGCAATGAGAAGAGATAGAGGCAGAAAGCCAAGAAGAAAAGTATGCGTTTTCTGTGCAGACCATATCGATCAAATCGACTATAAAGATGTTGCTAAACTTCGTCGTTTTACGACTGAACGCGGTAAAATCTTACCTCGTCGTATTTCCGGTACTTGCGCAAAACATCAACGCAAATTGACTACATCTATCAAGCGTGCACGTGCAATTGCTTTATTGCCATTCACTGCTGAATAATTGATGAATCAAGGCGGTACAACCATTTGGTTGTGCCGCCTTTTTGCGTTCTTTGGACCGACTATATAATTTTAATGATTTTATCTTTCTAATGAATCATAAACCGAAATGGTAGAAAATTATAGTTGTAAGGAATATTAGTATGTTATGATAGCCATTAATCTCTTTGATAAAATAGTAGAAGTACATTTGGATGCATTGTTAAGTGTGGTTTATAAATATATAATTTTTATAGATAAATATATATAATTTATTAAAAGATTATAGATTTTTTTCGAATAGGACTATAAAAATTAGATGAAGTATTATATAATAATATCTACAGTATGTATTACAGTAGAACAGTAAAATAAATCCATTGATAATATACGCTACTATTGCAGTATTATACAATTAGTATTAATGATAAGGGAGATTGTAAGACTTTGAAAAGAGTATTAACCTTAACATTAGCCGTGGCCATCGTTGCCGGTGGCTATATGTTTGAGGCTAATGGGGCGGGAGAACAACCTTCTAAACAGGCACCATCTATATCTGAGATAAATATATATACGCCAAAAGAGCTTAATGCACGTCAGAAAGACTTGGTTGAAATCGGCCGCTATACTGCGTCTGGTGATCAAGGTGCATTAAAGAGTGTAATTGCATCTGCTATTGAGCGAGGCACGTTGACGCCACAAGAGGTGAGTATTGCCATTCGTCAACTTTACTCTGCTGCTGGCTTGAAACAAATGAATGCTGCTTTAGCTACATTTGATCAATTACGTGATGAACGCCCTGAGTTTGGCGATGAGTACGAAAAATTGGTTCCAAAGCAAACAGGACTTAGTGCTTTATTGGGGAATGGCACTAATGGGGCACCTTTAACAAAGCCGAAAGCTGAAGAAACAAAAGAGGGGGTTCAATATAATACGTTCCGTATGAAAAAACCAAAACCTCAAAATCGTAATCGTTCACGTTTAGGTAAATTGGACCGTGAATTGGTCGCTGCGGCAGCACTAGGCACTCGAGTTGGTAAAAATAATCTTTTCACTGCAGCTGAAAAGAGTTTATCTGAACTTGGCCTAAGTCAATATCAAATTGAAAACTTAGAAGCTATGATTTTCCAATAAAATGTAGACCTACTTCTTTCGGAAGTAGGTCTTTTCTTATGGCTTTTACGTTCACAGTTCCATTGATTAGGGTTAAATCCATAGAATGTAATTGACGTTTAAGGTCCCCTTTTCTATAATTAATAAGATAGGTATATGACCTGTAATAATAAATATAAACAAATATAAACATATTTTTAAAAATAGATGTAAGGAGAAAGTATGCGCCTTCGTAGAAAACCATGGATTGATGAAGCTATCCACGAATATGACTCTCATATCATTTTGTCTGGTCAAGAAGAGCACAAAGGCAAATGGCGTGAATTATTTGAGCATCCTGAGTACCCATTATATATGGAACTAGGGACGGGGAAAGGTCGCTTTATTGCAGGGATGTCTGAAGCGTATCCAAATGCTAACTTCGTAGGTTTTGAAGTACAAATGGGTGTTATCTATTATGCAGCACAAAAAATCTTTGAAGGAGAGCGAAACAATGCAAAGGTCTCTCTATTTGATATTGCAGGTATCGAAGAGATAGTGGCACCTGGAGAAGTTGATCGTTTCTATATTAACTTCTGTGATCCTTGGCCTAAGGCTAAACATGCAAAACGCCGCCTTACATATCACACATTCCTCGATCGTTATGCCCGCCTTTTGAAAGATGGTGGAGAAGTTCACTTTAAGACAGATAATGAAGGGTTGTTCATGTTCTCTCTTGAAGAGTTTAAAGCGTGTGGTTGGGAGCTTAAAAATGTGACGTATGATTTACATAGCACAGACCTTCCAAATGTAAAAACTGAGTATGAAGAGAAATTTAGTAAAAAAGGACAACCTATTTTTCGCTTAGAAGCAATTAAGCCAAAAGTTCAAAAGGAGGCTTAACATGCAAACACCGAATAAGGGGGATAGTCGGTGGGGCTCACTCTTTAAAAATGATTTACAAGGTATGCTCTTACCTATTCTTCTCATTACAATTATAGGCAGTGTAAATATCTTTAGTGCTACGTATATCAGCTCTATCTATGAAAATACGGGATTATTAGGATACTTTTTAAAACATATGACATTCTTGTTTTTGTCTATGGCGGCAGGTGTCATATTGTATCGTTACGATTACCGTCAGTTACAGAAGCCTCACATGTTGCAAAGAATTATGATTGCTACACTAATTGGTATGATTTTGGTTCTTGTGATTGGTGCAGTCATTAATGGTGCACGTCGTTGGATTGTTATTGGGCCTGTATCGATTCAACCTTCAGAATTTGCGAAATTGGCTGCCCTGATATGGACATCGGCTAAATTGAGTACCATGCGGAAATGGGGAAAACCAAAGCATACTAACCCTCTCATTAATTTACAAGGTTATTTTAGTGAACGTATAAGTTATATGTTGCCAATGTTAATATGGCCAATTATATTTGCAGGCTTAACAATCTTGCAACCAGATATGGGCACGACCGTATTGATTTTTGGCTTTTCCTTTGTGCTCATCTATTTAGCGGGCTTTGATGGAAAATTCTTTGGCGGAGCTTTTGTGATAGCTGGATTTCTTGGCTTTATTGCAGCTCGTATGTCGCCATATCGCTGGGAACGTATTCAATCTTGGTTTGATCCTTGGCCTCATGCGCAGGATATGGGGTATCAAACAGTTCAAGGGCTGTTGGCCGTAGGTTCTGGCGGTATTTTAGGCGAAGGCTTTATGCAAGGTACATCAAAGTATTTTTACTTACCAGAAGCACATACGGACTTTGCCTTTGCTGTATGGGCCCAAGAAATGGGTTTCATTGGTGCAGTATTTGTTGTCGTTCTGATTGCAGCTTTTACCTATTTTGGATTCCGCATTTCTAATAAGGCTCGTGATGAATTCGGGAAATGGTTAGCAATGGGCATAACATTGCTTATCAGTGGTCAGGCTTTGTTTAACATCGCCATGGTATGCGGTATCATGCCTGTAACAGGGGTACCATTACCATTTGTTAGTTATGGTGGCTCTTCATTGCTGATGAATTTCATGGCTATTGGGTTGTTGGCAAGCATTGGTCGTCGTAATGTAGAAGGGGTAAAACAAGTTGGTACAGCTGAACCATTACCATCTTTGCGTGAAGAAACACAAAGTCGTTTCAAGCCTTCTGCTACGACGCGTACTAATAAGACAAATATGCCTGGACCGTTTAAACCACGGCCTTCTAAAAAGTCGACTCGTAGATAGACTAAATTTGAACGTTAATATCTAACGTATGTATCATAAGATAAATCTGTTTGTGTAAATTCATAGAGTATATTTAAGGACTGTACTATATGAACTTAGCATCGTTATATTGTGTGTGAGGAGAAACGATGAAAGATTATATTGATATTCAAGAACGCCCATCATGGGGCCGAATGTTACCACTTAGTTTTCAACATTTATTTGCCATGTTTGGCTCTACTGTATTGGTACCGTATTTATTAAAAGTAGACCCTGCAACAGCATTGTTTATGAATGGTATTGGTACATTATTATACTTATTCGTGTGTAAGGGTAAGATTCCAGCATATCTTGGCTCTAGCTTTGCCTTTATTGCGCCTGTAGCAGGTGTGTTATCTGCAGGTCTTGGCTATGAAGCGGCAAAAGGGGCCTTCGTTGTATTTGGTCTATCTTTTGTAATTTTATCTGTTCTCGTACGTTATATTGGTACGCGTTGGATTGATAAATTATTCCCACCAGCGGCAATGGGTGCTATCGTAGCTATTATCGGCTTAGAATTAGCGCCAGTAGCGATGAGTATGTCTGGCCTTATTGGTAATCAAGATTTAGGTATGAGCCACAGCCAAGCTATTTTTATTTCAATGTTTTCCTTAGTTGTTACCTTGCTTGGTACTGTTGTGTTCCGTGGTTTCTTAGCCGTTATTCCAGTTCTAATCGGCGTTGTTTCCGGTTATGTATTATCCGCTATTATGGGTGTTGTTGACTTCTCTGGTGTAGAGGCTGCTCCATGGTTCTCCTTGCCACAATTCTACGGTATGCCAGTATTTGATATCAATGCGATTATCATGATTATGCCGGCTCTCTTCGTAGTATTTGCAGAGCACGTTGGTCACTTGGTTGTAACTAGTAATATCGTTGCTAAAGACTTGATGAAAGAACCAGGTTTACAACGTTCCTTGCTTGGCGATGGTCTTGCCAATATCCTTTCTGGTTTCTTCGGTGCCACACCAAATACGACATACGGTGAAAACATCGGCGTACTTGCAATCACTCGTTGCTTCAGCGTATGGGTAATCGGTGGTGCTGCAGTTCTTGCTATGATCGTTTCCTTCGTAGGTAAGGTAGCCGCTCTTATCCATGCAATTCCGGTACCTGTTATGGGTGGCGTATCCATTCTATTGTTCGGTATCATCGCAGCATCTGGTTTGCGCATGTTAGTAGAACGTAAAGTAGATTACACAAATCCTGTTAATATGATTCTTACATCCGTTATTCTCGTTGTAGGTCTTAGCGGTGCAGAACTTGCTGTAGGTCCTGTAGTATTAAAAGGTATGGGCCTTGCCACGGTAGTAGGTATGGCGATGAGCATTAGCTTGTTGATCCTTCAAAAAACAGGCGTTGGTAATGACCAATTGAAAAAAACAGAAGTATAATATCATAGGTCTTTAAAATCTTGGAGTAGAATCTTGAGATTATAAAGTAAGTTGATTTGTACACAAAATAAACGACTACTGAACTAGGTTGAACCTGAGTAAGTAGTCGTTTTTATTTAGTGTCTTTATAATTTATCCTCAATATTGTATAATGAACATATCAGTTGTATAAAATTAATTTAAGAGAGGAGGCCCTATGGAGTTTTTGATATGGATGGCTATCGGTGTTTCTTTGATGGCTGTAGAACTCGTAGTACCAGGCGGTATTTTAGGTCTTATCGGTTATTGCGCATTCCTTTGGGGCGTTTATGTAGCTCTTGGGGAAGGTACGGTAGCATTGTATGCCGTACTAGGATTAACAGCCTTGTTAATTGTCATTATCATCGTGTTTTTTAATCACTTTGAAAAGACTTGGATAGGCAAATTGTTTACTTTAGGGCAACGATCTACGACAAAAGCTGGTTATATATCTAATGATGTATTAGAAGATTTGGCTGGTAAGGAAGGCGTAGCTCATACAACACTGCGCCCTGCAGGTATTGCTAAAATTAATGGTAATTTGGTAGATGTTGTGACCGAAGGTGACTTCATCGATGCCGGTTCACCTATTGTGGTACTTCGTGTTGTAGGTGGCCGCAATATTGTTAGAAAGCGTGATTAAGCTTTCGCAACATCGTTGTAAATAATGGAGGTTATTATGGATGTAGGTATTTTAATTTTGATTCCCATTTTGCTGATTGGTATTATGGTATTCTTATATGTTGTGCCATTAGGGCTTTGGGTATCTGCTCTAGCAGCGGGCGTTAACGTAGGTATCTTTACACTTGTAGGTATGCGCTTACGTCGTGTAAATCCATCTCAAATCGTAATGCCTTTGATTAAAGCTAATAAAGCAGGTCTTGATGTGAATGTAAATCAGTTGGAAGCTCATTACCTCGCAGGTGGTGACGTTGACCGCGTTGTAGATGCTTTGATTGCCGCTGAACGGGCATCTATTCCGTTGACCTTTGAACGTTCCGCAGCTATCGACCTCGCCGGTCGTGATGTATTGGAAGCGGTTCAAATGTCCGTTAATCCTAAAGTGATTGAAACTCCAATTATTTCTGCGGTAGCAAAAAATGGCATCGAATTGAAAGTTCGTGCTCGTGTTACTGTACGTGCGAATATCGATCGCCTCGTTGGGGGTGCTGGTGAAGCCACAATTATTGCCCGTGTAGGTGAAGGTATCGTAACGACTGTAGGTTCCTCTGAAGAACATACAGATGTATTGGAAAATCCAGATCACATTTCCCGTACTGTATTGGGTAAAGGCCTTGATGCGGGTACTGCATTCGAAATCTTGTCCATCGATATCGCTGACGTAGACGTGGGACGTAACATTGGTGCTCAATTGCAAACTGACCAAGCGGAAGCGGATAAGAAAATCGCTCAAGCTCGTGCCGAAGAACGTCGTGCAATGGCTGTTGCTACAGAACAAGAAATGCGTGCTAAAACACAAGACATGCAAGCTAAGGTTGTGGAAGCACAAGCTGAAGTCCCTAAAGCATTGGCAGAAGCTTTCAGAAATGGTAATCTTGGCGTTATGGATTACTACAATATGAACAATATTATTGCAGACACTAAAATGCGTGAAAACTTAGCAGATGGTGAATAGGAGTAGCTATGGACTCTATTTTGTCTTCAGTGCTATCCATCTTTTCGCATAATCCAATCTTTGTTTTAGGTATCATAGCGTACATTGCTTTTTCCATTATAAAAAATAAGAATACTGAAGAGTCTGAAGAGTATGATGAGTATGAAAGCTCTGGTGGCGGAACTTGGGAAGATATGGAGCGCGAATATGGCATCTCCATAGAACGCAAGGTAGATGAACCGTCTATGGATGATTTGTCTAAGGTTGATGACTTTTATCGGGACTCTTATGAAGATAAACCGATTGTAAATCAGCAACCAGAAGCACCATCGAAAACTATGGAGGACATACATTTCAATGAAGAGGCTGCAGCAGCTCAACGAGATATTGAAGCCTTATCAATGAAAAGTTCCAGTAGCAATCCGAGTTATACTACCAGTAAGACTCGCTTAGATAGAGAAGCTGTTACGGGACCGACCTTAAGTGAAAGACTAGCTGAGTTTAAACGAGATAAAGTAGCTAAAGAGGGGCAAGTTCTTATTGAAAATGTAGGCATTACAACTGCGCCTACTGCTCTAGCTGCGACTTCGACTCGCGGTCGTAAATCTAATCATGCTTTAAAAGAGGGCATGAAATGGTCCATCATTTTAAGTAAACCTAAAGCTCTTGAACGTAGATACCGTTAATGAAGTAATCTATTTATAAGTGTATAAACTAATTATGGTTTTATTGGAACATAAATAATAATGGATTGTGCACTGATGTGGTATAGCAACCATACTGTCACATATCATAATGTGGGGCATATAATTACATATTGAAAGAGGTTCCTATTGGTCACCTATGTGACTATTAGGAACCTCTTTTTTATTGTTTTTTCTTAGTGAAACTTTCACAATAATAGGGGAAGGAGTTCGTTTATAAGGAAGGGCAAAATTATGTATCGAAATGTGCGTGTTATACCAAAACAGCTGTTGCAGCAATTATATATAGAGAAACAATGGAGCGTTCGCGATGTGGCGGATTATTTTCAATGTAGTGTTGATACCATCATGCGCCGTATGAAAGCGTACGATATCGAACGGAGGCCTCTGAAGAAAGAAATCAATATGGTTCATGTACAAGCTTTGTATGAGACCGGTAAGTGGTCGCTCCATTCATTAGCAAAGCGTTATGATGTGTCTATTACGACGATGGCGAATCGTTTGAAAGAATATGGATTGGCTTGTCAGCAATCAAATAAGAACGTCTCTATAGATGTAGTGCGTATATGTAGGGCCTATAAAAGTGGAAATAGTACAGATGCCATTGCTCGTATGTATGGTATATCGCGATGGAAAGTTCACCATGTATTGCGGCATATGGGGAATTGCTTACTTCCTAAAGTTCGAAAGCCTATGCGCGTAGAGAAGATGGCTTATTTATATATTCATCATCACATGAGTACAGATGACATTGGCCTAGCTTATGGGATACGTGGTTCTACAGTGGCAATTTATTTGCGAGAGCAAGGTATAGAAATAAGGGCAAATACTCTTGATCTAGACGAAAATAAGATTAAAAAACTCCGTGCTCAAGGTTATGGAGTTGCAAGGATTGCACAGGTGATGGGTTGCTCTACCTCTGCTGTGCGAAAGCGTCTAGCTATGAAAAAATATATCTCTCCTTGATGTAGTGTGGTAGATACTATATACTTAAATTTATACAATGATGGGAGGAATATTATGCTCGAAATTATATCTGCTTTAACACCGTTTTTATTACTGGGCTTAGTGGCTGCTGGTTTATCTCGACTTTCTGGGGTAGCCTTATCTATGGTTGTAGTACCAACTTTATTGATTTGGGGTGCAACTGCGGTTGACGTAATCGCCTTTATGTTGCTCTTTGTGGTGTACAACAACTTCACTATGGAAACACAAGATATTCGTTTAGATTATAAAGATCTTGTCTTATTCCCTAAATGGCGCTTGTGCATTCCCTTCATTTTGAGTTTGGTAAGCGCGTTCTTTGTTCCTGCTGCAGGCATTGCTGTTTTTATGGCTTGCTTTGTTTTAGAGTTATTGGCTACTGTGTATAAACGCATTCCTGAAAATAAACGACCTCGTTTACAGCGTGTAATAGTAGCATCGATTTTGAGTGCTGTTGCAACAGCTGTAGGTGCTTATATAGGTCCTAAAATTCCTAGTGAATTCTACTTTGTCTGTGTAGGCTTAGCCATTTTAATCATTACAGACTTTGCATGGTATGCCGGCAAGCATAGAGATGCTTTTAGAAGCGTATGGGATAGCATTTGGGCTGGTTTTAATATATTCTTAGGCATGTTTGGCATAGAGGCTTCATATTATCCAGCTGCACTTACGCGATCTATTCCAAATCCAATGGATCGCATGTTGCCTATGGTTACTGTAGTAGGTGGCTATGCAGGCCTTATGGTAGTATTCGGTTTTTATAACATTTTTTCTATACCGTCTTTGATTACAGCTATTGGTGCTGCTATAGGGATACGCCTCTTTGGTATGTATGAATTTCCTCGTAATGGCAGTTTCTCTTATTTAGCAATCGGTTTTGCCGTGGCTGCCGTAATTTGCTTGTATCTCGTATCTCCGACACCAGTTGGTTTCGATCATATTAATACCTTAGTTTCTCAACCAATTGGCCAATAATAATAGATAATGTAAGTCTATTGATATATTTTAATGAGTTCTTTAGTTGCTTTCACCTAGGAGCTAATTGGATTATAATGTGTGATATATCTCATATATTGTATTGAAAATTAAGTTCATATTAGAATGTGAAAGGAGTTGATGCTATATGGCAGAAACAATTGAAACAAGACCATTCCCTCCATTCTTACCAAAGAAGGCAACAGTCATGATGATGGGCACATTTCCTCCAGAACAATCAAAACGTGCTATGGAATTCCATTATCCAAATTTCCAAAATGATATGTGGCGTGTTTTTGGACTCGTATTCTTTGATGAAAAAGATCATTTTAGAAATGGTGAGAAAAAAGCGATGGATCCTGAGAAGATCAAAGCTTTTTTGTCTGAAGCTGGAATTGCATCTTGTCCTACTGTTTTGAAAGCTATTCGCGAAAAAGGGAATGCATCTGATGCATTTCTTAAGGTCGTTGAACCAGTTCCACTTGCGGACGTACTGGAGCAAATCCCTGACTGTAAGCATATTGGTACAACAGGCGGCAAGGCTACGGAGATTTTATTGAGCCTTTTACCAGAAAAGGTTAAATTACCTAAAACTGGTGAAACAATTCCTTTTGTATTTAATGGTCGGGAATTGACATTGACACGTTTGCCATCTACATCACGTGCCTATCCGTTGAGTCTACCGAAAAAGGCTGAAGCGTACAAGAATTTCTTCAAAGCTTGTGGTCTAAAAACAAAATAAATATTTAAAGTAGCACCTTTAATAGTTGGCTTTGGGTCTTTTGGTCTCATCTGTCGCTATTGAAGGTGTTTTTATATCGTAAAAATATATGAGATATTAAAATGGAATTTAATGCATATTTATTGTGAATATGTAGTTTGTTATAAATAAAATTGATGAGATATATAATATTTTAATTCTTGTTTTTTATAATGAGAGGTTTATAATTAACCGTTGTCGCAAACTGGTTGACAATAATTTAAAAAATGGAGTTGATAATATGGATAAGGCTAAGGAGGCCTTGTGGACAAAATCCTTTGTCCTTGATACTTTGATTAATTTCTTAGTATTTTTAATTTATTATTTATTAATCGTTATTATTGCGGTTGTAGCAAAAGATAATCTTCATGCTACGGCTAGTCAAGCGGGACTTGCTGTTGGTATATATATTATTGGCACCGTTGTAGCCCGTTTGTTGGCAGGGCGGTTTATCAGTATCCTAGGGTGTCGCAAGATGCTCTATTTAGGGTTATTGATTTACTTGATTTCAACGGCTATGTATTTCTACACACCTAATTTACTAATGCTTGATAGTGTTCGTTTCTTAAATGGTTTTGCTTATGGTATTACATCTACTGCTACAAGTACTATCATAGCTGCTATTATTCCTACGTCACGCCGTGGGGAAGGGATTAACTATTATGGCTTATCTACCTCTCTCGCCGCTGCAGTAGGGCCATTCTTAGGTATCTTGATGCTTCATAGTCTTGGTTATGATTTTATCATCGCATTCTGTGTTGCACTTATCATCCTTTGCGGTATTGGCTCTGTCATCATGAAATTTAATGAACCTAAACTTGGTATCGAATCAGAAGCACATAAGGGCATTAGAATCTCGGACTACATTGAACCACGGATGAATTCAATCAGTCTTGTTTCCATTCTAGTCGGCTTTGCCTACTCTGGTGTTATTGGCTTTATGGCAGCCTACACAAAAGACCTAGATCTTATTATGGCAGGTACCTTCTTCTTTGTTGTATATGCTGTAGTTATTACTATAACAAGACCATTGCTTGGTATTGTGTTTGATATGAAAGGGGAAAACTTTGTTCTTTATCCTTGTTTTGTATCCTTAGCACTTGGTATTTTCTTATTATCCATCGCCCACTCTACATGGCTTGTACTTTTATCGGCTGTGTTTGTTGGCCTTGGATATGGTACATTTATGTCCAACGGACAAGCTGTTACTGTTAAAATAGTACCTGTTCATCGTATTGGTGTTGCCACATCTACATACTTCATTGCCTTGGACATGGGGCTAGGCTTTGGCCCCTATATTTTAGGCGCTGTTAAAGAGGTTGTAGGTTATACTAGTATGTTCCATGTAACCGTTGTTGTGGCGCTCCTTGCACTAGTTGCTTATTATTTATTATATGGTCGTTATGTGGGGACTGAAAGAGATCTTTCTTTAAAAGCTCGCGCTGAAGAGGAAGAAATTAGAAATCGTAAGCGTAATAATAAGCTTGCGTAATATGTAAATTAAAAGGACTATACGAACCTAGGCTCGTATAGTCCTTTTTTGGTTATCTAGTACTGCTTTGTTAATGCTATTACTTTTCAATATTTACGATATTAACGATAACTTCAACAGCTTTTTTCATATCCTCGATACATGCGAATTCATGACGACCATGTAGGTTTTCTACGCCTGTAAAAATATTTGGTGTAGGAATGCCCATGAAGGAGATTTTGGATCCATCTGTGCCACCGCGAATAGGATCACAAATAGGTGTAATCCCAGCTTTTTCCATAGCTGCTTTGGCTACATTTACACATTCCATATTATCTTTGATGACATCGTACATGTTGTAGTATTGGTCTTTTACAGATACTTCACATACTTCACGACCATATATTTCGTTCAATGTTTGACCTGCTTGTAAGAAGAATGCTTTTTTTGCTTCGAACAGTTCCTTGTCATGGTCGCGGATAATGTAGTTCATTTTACCGGTATCTACTTGTGTTTCCATGCTCATGAGCATAAAGAAACCTTGGCGCCCACAGGTGTGCTCAGGAACAGCTGCTCCTGGCAATAAAGCGTCAAATTGCATAGCTAGTTTAGCACAGTTGATCATAATGCCCTTGGCTGTGCCTGTGTGAACAGAAACACCTTTCAGGGTAACGGTACCGCCAGCTGCATTAAAGGTTTCGTATTCAAGTTGGCCCAGACTTTCACCATCGATAGTGTAAGCATAGTCTACAGGAAATTGTTTAACATCGAAGTGGTCCGCACCAGTACCGATTTCTTCGTCTGGACCGAAAGCACACATGATTTTACCATGTTTAATTTCTGGATGAGCTACGAGATAGGCGAGAGCTTCCATGATTTCACAGATTCCAGCCTTGTCGTCACCACCGAGGAGTGTTAAACCGTCAGTTACGACTAAAGATTTGCCAATGTAATTTTTTAGATTTGGAAAGTCGGCACGTCGGGTGAAGATTTGGTGTTCTTCGTTGAGGCAAATATCACTACCATCATAGTTTTCTACGATACGAGGCTTAATATTTTCTGCATTATAATCAGCTGTATCCATATGGGCAATGAAGCCGATGGAAGGAGCTTTCTCATCAGTGTTAGCATGTAATGTGCCGATGACAAAACCATTTTCACGATTATAAATAACCTCATCTAAACCTATTGCCTTTAAATCGGGAACGAGCACATTCGTAGCAAAGTCTACTTGAGTTTGAGTACTAGGAATGGTTGTACTTTCCTCATTAGACCGTGTATTTATGCTCGTATAGCGTACAAAACGTTCGATCATTGATTCCATAATGAGCCTCCTCGTAAGTAAACATACGTGTTATACAGGGCAGTATACGATACCGTTACATAATAATAGAGATTCTTAATATACTTTCATTGTAGAACAGGGACGCCAAAAATGCAAAATAATTATTTATAGGGGGTGTATTGTTTTATTCGCATAGTGCATAGAAAACCATTGAACCATGTGTAGTACCGTGTTAGTATAAAGGTGAATAGTTATACGTTTGTACTTTTTCTGTGAGGAGGTTTTACTATGTCGGACGAGGTTCGTTCCATTCCACCCATAGAACCGGTGTTAGATCCTAAGAAAGATTACGTAGAGATTAATTCATATGTAGTATTCTGGGGCTTGTTCTATGCGGCAGTTTTCACACTGGCTGTTGGCTATTTATGTTTGAAAATCGGTCAAACAGTAGATGCCTTTGCACCAGTATCTGTACTTGCTATGGGTACAGCAGTTATTTTAAAGCGGCAAAATGCTTTTGCCGAAACGGTACACATTCAAGCTATCGCTAGTTCTAGTACGAACACATTAGCAGGGGCTATGTTCTTCTTGCCAGCTCTTTACATCTGGAATGTAACAGATGTATCATTCGTACAAATGGCGATTCCTATCATTCTTGGCGGCGTTTTAGGTGTTTTATTATGCGTTATGTTCCGTCGCTATTTCGTTGAGGAAATGCACTATGTGTATCCGTTCCCAAGTGGTCGTGCTGCAGCGGAAGTATTGATGAGTAATGAAGGTAGCAAAGCAAAACTTATGCTTGGCTCTGGTTTAATTGCTCTCGTGTATGACTTTATTCTTAATAGTTTAGGGTGGTGGCAAGAGGTTATTCGCACTGCTACCTTTAAGTGGGGGGCAGCCCTTGCAGATCAAACTAAGCTAACCGCAGCGGTAGATACTGATGCAGCATTGCTTGGCCTTGGTTATTTCACGGGCCTTCGCTATGCGGCTATCATTGCAGCCGGTTCCTTCTTCTCTTGGTTTGTATGTATTCCGATTGTGTACTATTTAGCGCCTGAACATATCATGCAAATTGGCGGCCATGCAGTTCCATTAGGGGAGGCCCCAATTCGCAAGGTATTCCTTGATTATGTTCGTCATATTGGTATCGGCATGCTCGCTATGGCAGGCATCATCGGTCTAATTACAATGTCTAAAGTCGTAGCAAATGTTGTTAAAAATGCAGTGCTTGACATCTTTAGTTCTAAAACTGTAGATGTTAATTTGCTTCGTACACAACGTGATGTACCTACATCTTGGATTGGTGCTGGCATCTTGTTATGTACAGTTTTATTTGCAGCATATTTCCATTTTATGTATGCTGAAAGCTTCGGACAAACAATTGTAGCGTTCTTAATCGTTCTTATTATGTCTTTCCTATTGTCTGTAGTGGGGATTAGCTCCATCGCTTATACAGGTACGGAACCAGTTTCAGGTATGACAATCTTTATGATTATCATCTCCGCTGTATGCTTAACCGCAGCAGGTATGACTGGTAAGGTTGGCATGATTGCAGTCCTCATGATGGCATCTTTTATCGGTACTACTATTGGGATGGCTGGTAACTTCATGTCTGAGCTTAAGGTGGCACATATGACAGGTGCTACACCTAAGAAAATGGAACAATGGCAAATCGTTGGTACTATTCTTTGTGCCGTACTTTCTGTAGGTGTTATGATTCTTTTGAATGATGCTTATGGATTTGTAGGAGATCATGCATTAAATGCACCTCAAGCGAACGCTATGGCTGCCATCATTGAGCCAATGATGACTGATGGTAGTGCTCAATGGCCTCTATACATGGCTGGCGCATTATTTGCAATCATCTTGTGGATGGTAAGAGTTCCACCGTTGGCATTTGCCTTGGGCACATACTTGCCAATGGAAATTAATACACCATTACTTATCGGAGGTTTGATTGCGTATCTTGTACAAAATAGTACAAAAGACAAAGAATTGGCAGATCTTCGCTTCTCCAAAGGTAGTACAATTGCCTCTGGTCTCGTAGCTGGTGGTGCTATTGGCTCCTTGTTCAGTGCAGTGCTTCGTATTGCAGGTGTTGATGTATTTGCTCAAGCTTGGGTAGAAACACCTGAAGCGACATATCTCAGCATCGTAATGTATTTATTACTCTGTACGTTCTTGTACAAGGTAGCTATGTATATAAAAGCTAAACATGCTAAATAAATTACATACTATATATCCTAAATGAATTGAATAGCTTATTTATTCTATAAATAACCAGGAATCCTCCATTTTGGAGATGACCGCCTTTATCAAGTTTCATCTATGCTTGGTAAAGGCGGTTTTTTTATATACTTAGGAATGTTATTTTCGATATAGCTAAAAACTATATCAATTCAATACCTATTGGTATAGTTGGATTTATTGACCCGTACTATATCGAATGTTATCATAAAACTATAATACCTTTAGAGGTATTATTTTTATTATGCTCATAAGTGTAAGTATAGATATATTAGTTGATTAAGAAGAACTCTGTTTCTAGATAGAACAGAGAGAAGTAAGGATAATAATATGAAATTTAAGAAAATAGCAGCTCTATTAGGGGCTTTCACCATTGCTAGTAGTTTATTAATCGCAGGCTGTGGTCAGGAGGGGAATAGTCAGAAGGCATGGCGCGTAGGTACTGATGCGACCTATGCACCATTTGGTTTTAAAGACAAAGATAGTGGTAAATTAGCTGGATTTGATATTGATATTATCAATGCGATTGCAAACGAAGAGGGCATAGAAGCAGATATTCAAAATCTAAACTTTGATGCGCTTTTACCAGCATTACAAAGTAACACCATCGACATCGCTATTTCGGATATGACTATTTCTGAAGAACGTGCAAAATCCGTTGATTTTAGTAAACCGTACTATATTGCAGGTAATGGTCTCGTTGTGAACATTGATAACACCAATATTAATAGCTTTAAGGATCTAGAAGGTAAACGCATTGGTGTATCCATCGGTTCTACTGGTGCAGAGATTGCTAGCAAGATTCCAAATGCCGATGTACGTCAGTTTAATATCATTGTCGATGCGTTCTTAGAATTGCAAAATAAAGGCGTCGATGTAGTTATCAATGATACACCAGTAAACGAATATTATGTTAATGGTAAGGGCAAAGGTATCGCAAAGGTTACTGGAGAGGACTATGATGCGGCACCACTAGGTATTGCTGTGAAAAAAGGCAATACAGAATTGCTTAACAAAATCAATGATGGTTTGGCTAAGATCAAAGCAAACGGTAAATATGCAGAAATTTATAAGAAATGGTTTGGTAAGGAGCCTCCAGCAGAGGTATTAAGATAGTTTGTAGATAGTACCAGAATGTATTATTTGATATAATATGCTAGGTAAACCTCGTGTTATAAGAGGTATGTATAGAATGGGTGGTATGATGGCTAAACGAAGTGCATTTTTAGATATTATTAAGGAAAAGGGCGCCCTCGTCTTAGATGGGGCTTTAGGGACCGAATTAGAGCGTTATGGCTGTGATATTCAACATAAGTTGTGGTCTGCTAAGGTTCTCATGGATCAGCCAGATATCATCAAGAAAATACATATTTCTTATTTAGCTGCGGGTGCCGATATCATTCAAAGCTCTGGCTATCAAGCGACAGTAGCAGGCTTTAAAGGTTTAGGTTATGGAACGGAAGAAGCGATAGAGCTCGTTAAACTATCTGTTCGTTTAGCCGTGCAAGCTCGTAATGAGTTTTTAGAAGCAAAGGCGAGTGGAGCGCTTACATTGCGTGGTATTAAACTTGGTGAAGAGACTCCTGAGGGGGTTAGATATTTTTCTGAAGGTGCTTTACCTAAACCGTTGGTGGCAGCCTCTGTAGGACCTTATGGCGCGTTCTTGGCGGATGGCTCTGAATACCGTGGCTATCCTGATGTGCAAACAGAATATCTAGAGATATTCCATATTCCACGGCTAGCATTGTTCTGCGAAGAGCATCCAGATATATTATCCTTTGAAACCATACCGTCTTATGCTGAAGCGATTGCTATTGCGAGAGCTATGTCTGATCCGTTTACATCAAAAGGTATTCCCGGGTGGATTTCTTTTTCCTGTAAGGATGGGCATCATGTTTCTAGTGGCGAAACCATTATTAAATGTGCACAAATGATCGACAAGGTACATCCTATTACGGGGATTGGCATTAATTGTACTAAACCGGAATATGTAGAATCATTGATAAAAGATATTCGTACTGTTACAGATAAACCGATTGCTGTATATCCTAATCTTGGTGAAAGTTATGATAGTAAAACTAAAACTTGGTATGGCGATGCTGCATCATTTGTAGACTACGTTGAGGTATGGCGAAAAGCTGGAGCTGAAATCATTGGTGGCTGTTGTAGAACGACACCTGAAATTATCGGTGATATTGCAAAGAAAATTCACAACTAATATAGTGTGATATACAAAAAGCTATTCGAGTATAATTCGAATAGCTTTTTCTTTATATGCAAATAAAAAAGCAGTGCGAAAGCACTGCTTTTACTATGGCGGAGAGACAGGGATTTGAACCCTGGGTACGGGATAACCGCACACATGATTTCCAATCATGCTCCTTCAGCCGCTCGGACACCTCTCCATGTATTCTGTTGTGTAACAGGTACTTGTATAGTATATGAAAAAGTTAGATTTATGTCAAGCAAAAAAATAGTAGAATTATCGCATATTCACAAGGCTTTTAAAATATAGTATTTGAGCTCAATAAATGGATATAAACCAAAAAACATAGCCTGGTTTTAGGCGTATAAAATCTGGTATATAAAAAGAAAAAGCCACCTAAATAGGCGGCTCTTGTATTAGAATACGTCTTTAATTTCAGCAGCTTCAATGGACGCTTTGATATCGTCTGCCATTTTTTCAATTAATGGAAGATCTTCTTCTTTCAAAGAGGATTTGATATCTAGTGGTTCAGAAACGATTTCAATGTCTTTGAAGTCATTTTCGAAATGGGAAACCATTGTTTTCATCGCAGCGGAAGCCCAAGAGTGGTTACCAATGATGGATACTTTATGGTTTTGGAAGTTAAGGGCTTTTAATTCATGAATAAAGTTTTCCATAGTAAGGTATAGATTCAAGTTATATGTAGGTGCGATAGTTACCAAGTTAGTATATTTCCAAGCATCGGAGATGATGTAGGAAGCATTAGTTTTGGAAACATCGTAAATTTTGATATCTGTAACGCCACGTTTGGAGAGTTGTTTAGCCAATTGTTGAGCAATAGCACGAGTATTGCCATACATGGAACCAAAAGCGATAACAACACCTTTTTTCTCAGCTGTATAGCTGGACCAATGTAAGTATTTGTGTGTGATATATTGGATAGATTCAGGGGTGCGCCAGATTGGACCATGAAGTGGAGCAATCCGTTTGATATCAAGGCTAGAAATTTTGCGAAGCGCATTTTGTACTTGTGGTCCATATTTACCAACGATATTTGTATAGTAACGGCGAGCTTCTTCTTCGTATGTAGCTACGAAATCGGTTTGATCAGCAAAGATATTACCATTAACTGTACCGAATGTACCAAAAGCATCTGCAGAGAACAATGTGCCTGTAGATTTTTCGTATGTACAAGTTACTTCAGGCCAGTGAACCATAGGCATAGTGTAAGAAACCAAAGTATGTTTACCTAAACAGATTTCATCGCCTTCTTTAATTTGATGGTATTGTTCTGGTTTTGGAGTGTTATAGAATTGCTCAAACATGCGGAATGTTGTAGCATTACCTACCATTTTACAATTTGGATACCGTTCCAATGTTTCCAATAATGTTTGGCAATGATCAGGCTCCATATGGTTTACGACGATGTAATCAAGTTCACGACCATTTAAGAGGTGAGTCAAGTTGTCGAAGTACTCTTCACGAATTTCAGCATCTACAGAGTCTACCACACAAGTCTTTTCATCGTCGATGAAATAGCTGTTATAGCTAACACCATTTGGAATAGGGAATAAGTTTTCGAAACGTTCTGTTGTCCAGTCATTACTACCAATCCAGTAGATATTATGAGTCATTTTCTGAGCACAATGCATAATAAAATCCTTTCTTAACCCACACTAGGTATGTATAGCTTTACATGAGAACTCATGTCTGTAAATATAGTATCAATTTATAATACTAATATTTTCGAAAAAAATCAATATTGAAAAAGCCTACTTGAAGAAGTAGGCTTTCACATGAAAGTTCATAGTGACCAATTATTTGAAGTATTTTACACCAGATGTAAAGATTGGCATTTCTAATTGGCCAGGAATATTTTTGCTGATGCCTGCACCACAGCGTTCGGAGTGTGCCATTTTGCCGAATACGCGACCATCAGGGCTATAAATACCTTCGATAGCAGCTACAGATTGGTTAGGATTGAAGTGACTATCCATGGAGGCGATACCATCAAAGTCTACATATTGTGTAGCGATTTGGCCAGTTTTATTGAACTCCAACACTTGTTGAGGAGACGCTATAAAGCGACCTTCGCCGTGAGAAATTGGTACCGTGTAAATTTCTCCAGCTTTAGCATCACTCATCCAAGGGGACTTTGTGGAAATAACTTTCGTATTAACCATGCGAGATAAGTGACGACCAATCGTGTTGTATGTCAATGTAGGATGATCTGCAGTTAACGTTTCAATATGTCCACCAGGTAACAAGCCTAACTTGATGAGCGCTTGGAAGCCGTTACAAACACCTAATACAAGGCCATCTTGTTTATACAAGAGGTTTTCTAAACCTTCTGCAAGGTATGGGTTGCGGAAGAGGGTGGCTATGAATTTACCAGAACCATCTGGCTCATCACCAGCACTGAAACCTCCTGGGAACATAAGAATTTGAGACTCTGCTAATTTAGCTTTGATTACGTCGATAGATTCTTTTAATTGTTCTGGAGTTTGGTTGCGAATGAGCACGATATCTGTTTCTGCACCAGCTTGTTCAAAGGCACGAGCAGAGTCAAATTCGCAGTTTGTACCAGGAAATACTGGGATGAGAACTTTTGGTTTTGCACCTAAGGATGTGCTACGAGGCTTAGCGTGTTGGTCATGGATGTAAGCGACTGCTTCACCAAAGCCGTTTGATGCGTACATTGGGAAGATATCGTTTAGAGGTGCTTCATAGGCCGCTTGTACTTCTTTGAGCGATACGGATTGACCTTCCCATTCGATAACAGGTGTGGCTTGGGTTACGCCGATAACTTTCACATCAGGTAATTCTAAAAGATAATTAACAGCCGTAATATCTACTTCAACGATGAAGGAACCAAGGGCTGGTTGGAAGATACCACGTTCAGCGTATTTATCGAATTTAACACCGATATTGTTGCCAAGGGCCATTTTTGTGACTGCTTCAGGAATGCCGCCTTGATCAACTACATAGGCAGAGTAAACGCGACCTTTTTCAATTTGTTCTTGTAGTGTATCGCAGTTTTCTTTGAATCGATCCCAATCAGGGGTGTCATCGTATGTACGAGGTACATCGAAGAATACGAGGCGGTGATCTACGCCTTTAAGGTCTTGGCTCACGATATTATCTACATGAGCTGTACCAACTGCAAAGGATACGAGGGTAGGGGGAACGGTAAGATCCATAAATGTACCGCTCATAGAGTCCTTGCCGCCGATAGCGCCGATTTCAAGTTCTTTTTGTGCTTTATAAGCACCAAGTAAAGCTGCTACTGGCTTACCCCAAGATTCTTTAGAGTTGAGGCGTTCAAAATATTCTTGTAATGTTAAGTATGCGTCTTCTCGGCGACCTCCAAGAGCTACTAATTTTGCTACAGATAAAAGTACTGCATATTGCGCACTATGATAAGGGCTCCATGCAGATAACTCAGGCACAAAACCATGAGTCATAATACTAGCCGTTGTAGTTTCACCGTTTAGAACCGGTAATTTAGCAACCATGCCTTGGGTAGGCGTTTTTTGGAATTTGCCACCGAATGGCATGAGGACTGTATTGGCGCCCACAGTGCTGTCAAAGCGTTCTGCTAAGCCTTGTTGGGATGCTGCATTTAAATCGGATACGGCTGCGATCCATTTTTCCTTGAAGTTATCTGCACTAGCTGAACCACGTAAGAAGTAGGATCGATCTGTAGGTGCTTTTACGATAGCTTCTTGTTGTTGACTAGCACCATTTGTATTTAAAAAGTCGCGGCTAATATCTACAATTGCTTCGCCATTCCAGTTCATAACAAGGCGATTTGTATCAGTTACCTCTGCCACAACTGTACACTCCAAGTTTTCTTCGTCGCAGTATGCTTTGAATGCCTCTACATCAGAAGCATCGATGACACAGGCCATGCGCTCTTGGGATTCAGAGATGGCTAACTCTGTACCATCGAGGCCAGCATATTTTTTAGGGACTAAGTCGAGATTGATTGATACACCATCAGTTAGTTCACCGATAGCAACAGATACACCACCTGCACCGAAGTCATTACAACGTTTGATAAGTGTCGTTACTTCGCCACGACGGAATAAGCGTTGGATTTTGCGCTCTGTAAGAGCATTGCCTTTTTGGACTTCTGCACCGCATGTGGAGAGAGATTCAACGGTATGTTCTTTAGAGGAACCTGTAGCGCCACCACAGCCATCACGGCCAGTTTTACCACCTAGCAATACTACCACATCGCCTGCAACTGGTACCTCACGGCGAACTTGGTTGCGAGGTGCAGCACCGATAACTGCGCCGATTTCCATGCGCTTTGCTACGTAGCCAGGATGGTAATATTCTTTTACTTCACCTGTAGCAAGGCCGATTTGGTTGCCGTAAGAGGAGTAACCACGAGCTGCTTCTTGGGTGATCTTTCTTTGTGGTAATTTGCCTTCCAATGTATCTTCAAGTTTTGTATGTGGATCGCCAGAGCCTGTGATGCGCATAGCTTGGTATACATAAGCGCGACCGCTCAATGGGTCGCGAATACAACCACCTAAGCAGGTAGCTGCGCCACCAAATGGTTCGATTTCAGTAGGGTGGTTATGGGTTTCGTTTTTGAATAGTAACAACCATTCTTCAGTCTTGCCATTTACATCGACAGGGACGATGATTGTACATGCATTGATTTCATCAGATTCATCGAGATTTGTAAGTCCTCCAGCGTGGCGTAATTCTTTTACAGCCAATGTAGCCATGTCCATGAGGGAGCGAGCTTTTTTCTTAGTCGTGTAGAGCTCAGCACGGCCTTCCATATATTCTTCGAAGGCTTCCTTTATAGAACCGGTGAAGCGGCTGTCTTCAATGGTAATATCTGTTAACTCGGTCATAAAGGTAGTGTGACGGCAATGGTCAGACCAATATGTATCGAAGAGGCGAATTTCTGTAATCGTAGGATCGCGGTGTTCCACCTCTGCGTATTGTTGTCTAATCATTTGAAGGTCTGCTAATGTCATAGCAAGACCGTAGTTCTTGATGAGAGCTTCTAAATCATCATTGCTCATCGTAGTAAAGCCATCGATTGTTGCTACCGGTTTTGGATCTTCTAAATCGAGAGCTAAGGTATTTGGTACGTCAAGGCTCGCTTCGCGGGAATCAACAGGGTTAATGTAGTAGGCCTTAATGACATTTTCTTGTTCTTTTGTAAAGGTGCCTTCGATAGCATATACGCGAGCACAACGCACGATGTGGCCGGATGTAAGTGTGAGCATAGAAATACATTGCTCTGCGCTATCAGCACGTTGATCGTATTGACCTGGCACATATTCAACAGCAAATACAAAGCCTTGTACACTTGGAATTTCTTCTAATACAGTATCTACAGGAGGTTCAGAAAAAATTAAATTTTTAGCAGACTCTAGATCTTTTGCATCTAAATTTTCGATGTCGTATCGCTCATAGATTGTCACATCTGTAGCAGGCATAGATAATTCCTGTTGTAAGGTTTGTAACATGCGTTGCGCTTCTAGGTTGAAAGATTCTCGTTTTGTTACGAATAATCGTTGTATAGCCATTGTAGCCTCCTGTAATGTATATAATTCCCTATGGGATATTGACAAATTAAGTATAGTCGGTCTAGACTTATAAGTAAAGATAATCTTACTAATGAAAAGATTAGAAATACTAATAAATATGAAAAGTTCATGAAGGTCATAAGACCTAACTTTCATGAAGATTTCTACATATTCATTATATATTGAGAGTCTATAGTTATAATAAGGTAATGATATGTGTATTTAAAAGTAAGACGTTACTATTAGTATATAACAGAGGTGAATAAAATGGCAGTATCTGCAGATTTATATAGAACCTTTCTAGGGGTAGGCTTATATTTATCTTTTTCCCGTGCCGCAAAAGAATTAGGCGTGTCCCAATCCGCCATCAGTCAAAGTATTAAACAATTAGAAGGAGAACTTAATATGCCTCTCTTCGTGCGTACTACAAAATCTGTAGGGTTCACGCCAGAAGGTAAAGAATTGTTTGATACGGTAGCTAAAGCTTTCTCCATTCTTGATAATGGTGTTACCCAATTACAAGAACGGGTTAGTCAAGCTTATGAAAGTTTAAATTTGGCTGCCACAGATACTTTGTGTCGCCATTTCCTATTGCCTTATTTCCACAAATGGCAATTACAAGAAAGTGAAATTGGCTTACATATCATTAATCGTCCGTCTCCTGATTGTGTAGAATTAGTACTCAATAAAGAGGCGCAATTAGCCGTGGTTAATGATTATGAGGGCTTGAGAGATAATCCTCAGTTAGAGGTAACTACGCTAGCTACCATTCAAGATGTCTTTGTTGGCGGTCCTGACTATAAAGGGGCAGGATTCTTTGATCAAGGGCGCCTTCTTAACGAGCCTATTTTACTCTTGCATAAAGGCTCTGCTAGTCGTACATTCTTTGACGATGTAACACATGGTGCTTGTCGTAAGCCTCGCTTTGAATTGGGTAGCGTCGATGTATTACTAGATCTTGTAGAAATCAACATGGGTATTTCCATGTTACCTAATCATGTGGTACAACAAAAAATGCAAGAAGGGACTATTGTGCGCATCGATACAGATATTCCGGTACCAACACGCGACATTGTGCTTGTGCGTTCTCGCTTGGTTCCTCAATCTGAAGGGGCTGCAAGATTTACGTCCTTGCTAGTTAATCGTGAAAGTACTCGAGATAAAGTTTTATAAGAAAAAGACATGTTTAAAGACATACTTTAGGAAAATTTCTTAAAGTGTGTCTTTTTATATATTAGTGTGAGTTTTACCGTGCTATATTATATTCCTATAAAGCAGTTGAGTTATATAATTCATATATGAAATATTTAAGTCTTATTTGCAATGATATTTATGGGGTATATTATAAGACTTTTACTAGATATAGGTTGACCCTAAGGGGTTGTTTACGTTAAAATTTAAAGATAGTTATGCGGAGGTATGAGCACATGGAATTATTAAAAGAACGCATTCGTGAAGAGGGGATTGTCCTCAATAATCGAGTGCTGAAAGTAGATGGGTTCTTAAACCATCAAATCGATCCACAATTGTTTAAGGCGATTGGTAAAGAAATCGCGGATCGTTACCGTGATGCAGGTGTACAACGTATTGTTACCATCGAAGCATCTGGTATTGCGTTGGCGTTGATGGCCGCGCTTGAACTAGACGTACCATTGGTATTTGCGCGTAAGAAAAAATCCATCCTTATGGTAGATGATGTATATCATAGTGTTGTGTACTCTTATACAAAAGAAGAGAATTATGATATCACTATTTCTAAAAAATTCTTACCAGCTGGCGAAAAAGTGTTGATTATCGACGATTTCTTGGCGTCTGGCGAGGCGGCTATGGGCCTTGCTAAGTTGGTTCAAGACGCAGGTGATGAAGTAGTTGGCATGGCGATTGCTATCGAAAAGTCCTTCCAACCTGGTCGTGAACGCTTGGAAAATGCGGGCTACCGTGTAGAGTCTTTAGTTCGCATTAAAGAATTCAAAGATAATGGTTGTGTGTTTATCGAAGACTAATTAGTCTGATTATTGTTAGAGGGAATTATGAATAAAAAAGCAGAAAAATTCGACTTACTCGTTGCTGACCTTAATAAAGGCGGTAACACTTGGTTTACAAAGGAAGAAATGACAGACGATCTTAATACAGTTGTATATCATGGTCGTTTGGATGTTCATGAGCATAGCTTGCCTGTGTTCATCGTTGTAGACGATTCTGCGTTCACCTATGTACGCATCGCTATCACAACAACATCTATTGATAAAAAAGTGATTCCTGCGGTATTGAAAGAACTTAACACGTTAAATCAAGATTACAAGATATCTAAATATTACGTGAGCAATGAAGATAATAACATTTATATGGATGTGTCTATACCATGTTTGAATGAACAATTTGATCCTACTGTAGTAGTGAATCTTATGCTTGAAGTTATTCAACCGCATTTAGATACTGTACATAAAGATATTCTTAAAGTAGCTGGCTTAGCTTAATAGAGGTTGTTATGAATCCTAAATCCTTATTATTTGATAAGTTTTTGAAAGAAGAAGAAATCATATCTTTTGAACGGAAGGATTTTGATGATGAAGACGGTACAGTAGTATATCGTTCTTATATCAAGTCTCCTTTATGGGATATGCCTTTATTCGTCATTCTCGATAACAGTATTTATAGTGTAGTTCGTTTAGTGTTAGGCCCTGAAAAGGTAACAGCACAAAATATGAATGCCTTGAATGCATTAATTAATCGTGACAATGCGACATATAAAAATTACAAACTATATATTGATGAACAAGATTCTAGCCTATACTTGGATTGCGTATATATGTGTGGTGATGATGCGTTCGAGCCTGCATTGATGTATGCGTTGATGTCTTCTATCGTAGATTATATTCCAGAATCTGTAGGTGAATTAAAAACTGCCTTTGAAAGTGGTACTCACTAATCAATAATAGATACAAGTTAAGTGATCTAATGTTCGGAATTATGAAAAGAGGATAACCTGTTTATAAATGGGTTATCCTCTTTTTGTATGGATAAGAAAAAACATATAAATATTTTAATTGATAGAGTAAGTTTGTGTTATTATAAGATTGAAAAGGCAGTATTTTATTTTACAGATTTATTTAAAATTATTTTATATGATGCAATCTATATTTTTATAATAGTTCGGAATATAACGAATGATAAAAATATTTAATAAAAAAATATTCGAAAATAGTATTGATTTTGTAAATGTTAGGTGTTACAATTTGAGTACAAGAAGGAGGTAGCACCGTGAACTATGCAAATCAACAAACTCAAAGCAAGTCTACGGAGGCTATTTGCGCGTATTTGTCCCAGTCTGTTTTGGCTGGGCTTTTTTATTAGGAGGATCTATGAAGGTCGGTATTATCATGGGCAGCAAGTCTGACCTGGACACAATGAAAAAAGCATCTGCCGTACTTGATGAATTTAACATTCCCTATGAAATGGTTATTGCCTCAGCTCATCGTACCCCAGAGGCTGTAAAGAATTTTGTTACACGACTTGAAGGTGAAGGAGCTATTGCTTTTATTGCTGGTGCAGGCGCAGCGGCTCACCTACCTGGTGTAGTGGCGAGCTTTACTACACTACCAGTTATCGGCATCCCACTTAATGCAACCGCATTAAAAGGTATTGATTCTCTACTTGCTATTGTACAAATGCCATCTGGCATGCCTGTAGCAACCATGGCTGTAGATGGTGCTAAAAATGCGGCTCTCTTTGCAGTACAAATTGGAGCAGCTTTCAATAAAGACCTGAAAGAACAATATCAACAATATCGTAAAGATATGGCTGAAAAAGTCTTGGCAGACAATGCAGAATTACAAGGTGCTATTCAAATTTAATCATGTAAATCATCGGTGATTAAATGTTGGTTAAGAAAAACAGTTTATTTAGATATCTATTATATAGTTTGTATCATTAATTATGATAAAGGAGAAAGATCATGGCTAACATCGATTTGGAAAAATTAACATTATTGTACGAAGGCAAAGCAAAACAAGTATATGCAACAGATAACAAAGATGAGTACATCGTTCATTACAAAGATGATGCCACTGCATTTAATGGTGAAAAACATGACACCATCCTTGGTAAAGGCGTGTTGAATAACAAAATTTCCTCTTTCTTCTTTGAATTGTTGAAAAAAGAAGGCGTACCAACTCATTTCGTTCGTCGTGAAGATGATCGCAACCAAACAGTACTTACATTGAAAATAGTTCCTCTTGAAGTTATCGTTCGTAATATTGCGGCTGGCTCTATGGCTAAACGCTTTGGCATTGAAGAAGGTACACCACTTAAACATCCAATTCTTGAATTCTGCTATAAAAACGATGAACTAGGCGATCCATTTGCCAATGAATCCCAAATCACAGCACTTGGTTGGGCTACTCAAGAGCAACTTGACGTAATTTCTACAATTACTTTAAAGGTAAATGATATATTGAAGAAATTTTTGGCTACTAAAAATGTGACCCTTGTAGATTTCAAGGTAGAATTTGGTACCCATAATGGTGAAGTTTTATTGGGTGATGAAATTTCTCCTGATACATGCCGTTTCTGGGATGCTACAACTGGTGAAAAACTCGACAAAGACCGTTTCCGTCGAGATCTTGGTAATATTGGAGAAGCATATAAGGAAATGTTATTCCGTCTTACAGGTGAGCGTGCCTAATAGGGGGGAAGATGAACTACGATTCTGTTTTTGATAAATGGCACGAAGAGTGTGGTGTGTTCGGCATCTATGATAGGACCGTTGATGTAGCACGCTATGTATATTGGGGACTATTTGCTCTCCAACATCGTGGTCAAGAAAGTGCGGGTATTGCTGTTACCGATGGTCATGATGTAGAACTGAAAAAAGGCATGGGCTTGTTGACCGAGGCTATCAAAGAATTACCATCTTTGCCAAGCTATATGGGGACTGGTCATGTGCGGTACTCTACGACCGGGTCCAATAATCCGCGTAATATCCAGCCTTTGGTTATTCACTACCAAGGTGGTCAAATTGCGGTGGCTCACAATGGAAACTTAACGAATGCCTTATCTATTCGAAAACGTCTTGAAGCCGATGGTTCCATCTTTCAAACGACGATGGATTCTGAGGTTATCGTAAACTTGATAGCCCGTTCTAAAGCAGAAACACAAGCGGAACGGATTGCCGATGCGGCGCGTCAAATTGAAGGGGCGTTCTCTTTAGTCATTACTACGAACGACTCTTTAGTAGGTGTACGAGACCCTCAAGGATTTAGACCACTTTGTTTAGGTAAAACTGAAAATGGTTATGTGCTCTCTAGTGAAAGCTGTGCTTTTGATGCGATTAAGGCAGAGTTTATTCGTCATATAGATCCTGGTGAAATGGTTATCATCGATGACTCTGGTGTGCGTAGTACTATCTATGCGGAACCAGAAAAAATCCATAAAAAACTTTGCGTCTTTGAATACATCTATTTTGCACGTGGCGATAGTCATATCGATGGTCAATCCGTATATCAATCTCGGCTAAATATGGGCCGCGAACTATATAACGAAACTAAGTATGATGCGGACATCGTAATGTCCATTCCGGATTCCGGTACAACAGCTGCATTAGGTTATGCTCGTGCATCGGGTATCCCTTTTGCAGAAGGGTTAGTTAAGAACCGTTATAGCGGTCGTACCTTTATTAAACCAAATCAAGAGGAACGAGAATTAGCTGTTCGTATGAAGCTAAATGCATTGCCACATATTGTTGGAGGTAAGCGTATCGTCCTTATTGATGATTCTATTGTGCGCGGTACTACGAGTGGTATCATTGTAAAAATGCTAAAAGAGGCTGGTGCTAAAGAGATTTATATGTGTATTAGTTCTCCAACTATTGAGTATTCCTGTCACTATGGCATTGATACATCGGTGCGTAAAGAACTTATAGCAGCTACTCATACAGTGGATGAAATTAGAGATTTTATCAAGGCTGATAGATTACATTACTTGTCTCGTGAAGGCCTATGTCGTGCTGTATCTGATGTAAAGCCAGATGATTTATGTTTTGCATGTTTCAATGGTGATTATAGTGTAGCGGTTCCTGCGGACCAAGAGGAAGGGGTCAAATATGTGCTCGAATAAAACTAGTTTAACCTATCGTGATGCAGGTGTTGATATCGATGCAGGTAATCGCGCCGTAGAACTGATGAAAGAATCTGTTAAACGCACGTATACACCGGGTGTTGTTGGTGATTTAGGTGGTTTTGGGGGACTCTATTCCTTATCTGGTCATGATATGTCTGATCCTATGCTCGTATCTGGTACAGATGGGGTAGGCACCAAATTACGTCTCGCTATTATGATGGATAAACATGATACTATCGGTCAAGACTGTGTAGCTATGAGTGTTAATGATATCCTCGTACAAGGTGCTACACCTTTATTCTTCCTTGATTATATTGCGGTTGGCAAACTAGAGCCTGTAAAAGTGGCGGATATCGTACGTGGTGTAGCTGAGGCGTGCGAAGAATCAGGCTGCGCTTTACTAGGCGGTGAAACTGCTGAGATGGCAGGTTTCTACGATGATGAGGATTATGATGTAGCTGGTTTTGCCGTTGGTATCGTAGATCGTCCTAAATTGATTACTGGTGAAAGTATTAAAGCTGGTGATGTGATTTTGGGCTTGCCATCTTCTGGAGTACATTCCAACGGCTTCTCCTTGGTTCGTAAAATTGTATTCGATCATAAACAGTTGTCTATTGATACAGAAATTCCAGAATTTGGTAAAACTTTAGGCGAAGAATTATTAACGCCTACTCGTTTATATCCAAAAGCGGTACTGCCGTTGATTGAACAAGAACTCATAAAAGGAATGGTTCATATTACGGGCGGCGGTTTCTATGAAAATATTCCTCGCGTTTTACCTGCGGGAGTAACGGCAGAGGTCGATTGTGATACATGGCCTCGTCTTCCTGTATTCGAAAAACTACAAGAATGGGGCAATGTAGATTGGCATGAAATGTACCGTACTTTTAACATGGGCATTGGCATGATTCTCATAGTGGACGCTGCGGATGTGGATCGAGTAAAGGCAAATCTTGAAAGTCGTAATGAAGCGGTATATGAAATTGGTCATATCGTTAGCGGTGACGGTCCAGTTGTTGTAAAAGGGGCGGTATTTAATGACTAGTTCCGTAGCTAAAAAGCGTCTAGCTCTATTCGCAAGCGGTAGAGGATCCAATGGGGAAGCCCTTTATAAAGCCATGCAAGAAGGGTATATTAATGGTGAATTCGTAGTTATCATTACAGATCACGGTGATGCAGGTATCGTTGAACGTTCTAAACCTTGGAATATTCCACTCATTGTCATCGAGCGTAGAGACTATGACTCTAAAGCTAGCTTTGAACAAGCCCAGTTAGATGCGTTAGAGCCCTATAAGGTAGATGGTATCGTTTTGGCTGGATATATGCGCATTGTAGGGACTCCATTGATTGAGCACTATGAGCATAGAATTTTAAATATCCATCCTGCCTTGTTGCCATCCTTTCCGGGACTACATGGACATCAACAAGCTATTGATGCGGGAGTAAAGGTAACCGGTTGTACGGTACACTTTGTTGATGCGGGAATGGATACGGGGCCTATCATTATGCAGAATACGGTTCCTTTATTACCGGAGGATACAGAGGATACCCTGAGTGATAGATTATTGCCTATTGAACATAAAACATATAAAGAGGCGTTACGACTATTTTGTGAGGATAAGCTCACTATAAAAGGTCGTACGGTTTATATTGAAGATTGATATGTGTAAGCAAATGGAGAGGTTACATGATTAAAAATGCACTGCTTAGTGTTTCTGATAAAACGGGTATTGTAGATTTTGCAAAAGGTTTAGTTGACTTAGGTGTAACCATTTATTCTACAGGTGGTACGCTTAAGGCGATTACCGATGTAGGCATTTCTGCAAAAGCTGTAGAGTCTTTGACAGGGTTTCCAGAAATGATGGATGGCCGAGTGAAAACTTTACATCCTAAGGTGCATGGTGGTATTTTGGCTATCCGTGATAATGCGGAGCATAAACAAGCTATGGCAGAACATGGTATCGAACCAATCGACCTTGTTGTGGTGAATCTTTACCCGTTCCGTGAAACCATTGCAAAACCTAATGTGTCTCTAGAAGAGGCCATTGAAAATATCGATATTGGTGGTCCTACGATGGTTCGTTCTGCAGCAAAAAATCATGCGTACGTAGGCATCGTAGTAAATCCAAATCATTATGATGAAATCTTGAAGATGCTCAAAGACCAAGGAGAATTGACTAAGGAATATCGCTTTGGTCTTGCTAAAGAAGCCTTTGCTCATACAGCGGCTTACGATGTGGCCATCGCTAATTATATGAGTGGAATCTTGCATGAAGGTCCTACACCTCCTGAGTATTTGAGCGCTTATGAAAAGGTAACAAATCTTAGATATGGCGAAAATCCGCATCAACAAGCAGCGTTCTACAAAGAAATTGGTACAGCTCATGGTATGGGGGCTTTGAAACAACTACATGGCAAAGAGCTTTCCTATAACAATATTGTAGACATGGAAGCGGCATGGAATATGGTATGGGAGTTTACTAATCCAGCTACATGTATAATTAAGCATACGAACCCATGTGGTGCCGCTACTGCATCTACATTACATGATTCCTATGTAAATGCGTACGAAGCTGATTCCGTATCTGCCTTTGGTGGCATCGTAGCCTTAAATCGTGAAGTAGATGCAAGTACAGCGGAGGAAATGAGCAAAATTTTCTTAGAAGTTATTATGGCGCCAGCTTTCACAAAAGAAGCATTAGAAATCCTTGAAGCAAAGAAAAATATTCGCCTCATCGAGCTATCTAAGCCGGAATCTGGCCAAGTGACAGTGAAAAAGGTGTCTGGTGGTTTATTAGTGCAAACAGAAGACGATCTCGTAGAAGACCGCGCCAATTATAAAGTTGTTACGAAGGTACAACCGACAGAGGAACAATGGAAAGCCCTTGAATTTGCATGGAAACTTGTAAAACATGTAAAGTCCAATGCTATTTTAATTTCTAATGAAAAGCGTACCCTTGGAGTTGGGGCCGGTCAGATGAATCGCGTAGGCTCTGCAAAAATTGCCCTTGAACAAGCCGGGGAAGCCGCAAAAGGTGCTGTTTTGGCATCCGATGCATTCTTCCCCTTTGGCGATACCGTAGAAACAGCGGCAAAACATGGCATTGCAGCTATTATTCAACCAGGTGGCTCTATTCGTGATGAAGAATCCATCAAAGCGGCTGACGAAGCGGGTATTGCTATGGTATTTACAAATATTCGTCACTTTAAACATTAATTGGTTAAGAACTTTTAGCGGATTGTTAAACACTATCAGGGTAAAATATCTAATGAATGGTCAACAATTATTGATGCTTGGCATGGTCCCGTTATGTGTTTATATTATTATGAACTTGATGGCGTTTAGGCGCCGATGGAGGACTTATGAACGTATGTGTAATCGGTAACGGTGGCCGCGAACATGCATTGGCGTGGCGATTGTCCATCAGCCCTAGCGTAACAAAGGTATACGCTATTCCTGGCAGCGCGGCCATGTCAGATTGTGCAGAGCTAGTTGGCATCGATTGGCAACAAAGCGATCATTTGATTAGCTTTTTGAAAGAGAATCAAGTTGATTTAGTTGTTGTTGGGCCTGAGGCTCCTTTGGTAGCAGGTTTAGCAGATGTACTCAATAAGGTGGGTATTCCTGTTTTTGGTCCATCCAAAGCCGCCGCTCAATTAGAGGGCTCAAAGGTATTTGCCAAGGATCTCATGAAAAAATACAACATACCAACCGCTGCGTATGGTGTATTTCATAAGGTAGATGAAGCAAAAGCTTTTATTGCTCAAACAGGAGCTCCTATCGTTGTTAAAGCTGACGGCTTGGCGGCAGGGAAGGGTGTTGTAGTAGCCATGACTGTAGGCGAAGCGAATGCAGCTGTGGAAGATATGCTCAGCGGTAATCGATTCGGAGATGCAGGCAGTACCGTTGTTATCGAAGAGTTTATGGAAGGTGAAGAGGCTAGTTTATTAGCCTTTGTAGATGGCAAGACCGTGGTTCCTATGATTGCCTCTCAAGATCATAAACGCATCTTTGATGGTGATAAAGGCCCTAATACGGGTGGCATGGGAACCTATGCACCGGCACCAGTCCTTACGGATGCATTGCGGGATGAAGCGATGAAAATCATCTTGGAACCTATGGTAGAGGCTATGGAAAAAGAAGGCATGCCGTATGTTGGCTGTCTCTACGCTGGGCTTATGATTACTGACGAAGGTCCTAAGGTGGTAGAATTCAATGCGCGCTTTGGTGATCCTGAAACACAAGTTGTATTGCCGCTACTGGATAGTGATTTAGGTGAGATCATGATGGCCTGTGCTACGGGCACATTAACCTCTAATATGGTGAAATGGAAAGATTCCTCGGCGGCGTGCGTTATCCTTGCTTCTAAAGGCTATCCTGAAACTTCATCAAAGGGCGATGTCATCAGTGGGAATATTAAACAATATGACACAACCATTGTATTCCATTCTGGTACAAAGCTTGTTGGTGAAAATTATGTCACTAATGGCGGTCGTGTGCTTGGTGTTGTCGGACTTGGCAAAGACCTTAGAACGGCACTTGATAGAGCCTATGGACGTATAGAGCATATCGACTTTGAAGGCATGCAATATCGTACAGATATTGGGGCTAAGGCTTTTAAATAAAGTAACAACATTTTGAATATAATGAAAACCTCTACATTCATGCATAATGCATGCGGTGTAGAGGTTTTATTTTCTACCTTTTAACTGTTACCTATGATATAATAAATTAGATATAAAGAGGGCCCATCGACGTGTGATGGCGTTAGGCTCATCTCAAAAATTTGGAAACTTATTGATGACGCCTGACGTGTAGAAGTAAATCTTCTACACGTTAGGTGTTTTTACTATAGTCTATTTTATTTCTTAATAGCGATATACAACTATGATATATAATAAAGAACCGTTAGAACTGAATAGTCCGGTAGCCTTTTGGCTGAATTTTCCAAACGAAGAACGCGTATTTTGGGTGGATCGTCAAAGTGATCGTATCGTTGTAGGCGCTAAACGTTTGGCGACGGTCAAAGATGATGAAGATCGCCATAATTACGCTTACGTGTTTTATGGAGATACTTTTTTTGAGAACTCTAAGGACCCTAAATGGGCTGGCATGGGTCATGAAATGATTGCTTTCACCCATTACTACATCGTAGAAAATGGGGAGTCTTTCTACTTGCACGCTGGTGAAAGCGTCCCTATTACGGATTTCGAGGTGCCTCGAGTTCGCCATAACTACAAGGAAACCAGTGATGATAAGGCGGCTTGGGATAGTTTGATGAACGCTATCGCTGATGGTATTAGTAGTGGTGAAATGACGAAGGTCGTTTCTTCTCGAGAGGTACAGTTTACTAGTGAAACACCATACAATGTAGCAAGTATTTTGGCAAATTTAGTAGATAATAATCCAAATTGCTTTATCTTTGGTTACGAAAAGGATGGACGCACCTTTGTGGGTGCATCGCCAGAGATTCTAGTTCGCCATCGAAGTAGTGAAATTCTCAGCTATGCCTTGGCGGGGACAGCACCTAAACATGGACCAAATGCGTGGACTAAGGAACAACTGTTAACAGATAAGAAAAATCTCTTTGAACATAATATCGTCCGTGACCGTATTGTGGATATCATGAAATCTATTACTCCGGAGGTTATAATAGGTGAAACGGGTATCATGGAGCTGGCGCATCTCTATCATTTGCGCACCATTATTACTGCAAAGGATAGCACAAAATCCCTCGTGGAATGGGCAAAGTTGCTCCATCCTACACCGGCTCTCGGTGGTGAACCGCGAGAAAAGGCGTTGGCATTGCTACAAAAGTACGAAACTCATGAGCGCGGCATGTATGCAGCACCTTTTGGCTTTATGAAAGACATGGGGGACGGCATTGTCATCGTTGCTATTCGATCTGCCCTCATTATGGATAAGGTTCTTTATGCCTATGCAGGATGTGGCGTCGTAGCCGATTCTGATGCGGATGAAGAGTACGCAGAAACTAATAATAAAATGCGCACCATTTTGGATGCGTTATAATAAATTTCCAAACCCTTAGAAGTTGTTGAAAGGGAATATAATGAACGAATATATTGCTGCCTTGGTAGATGAGTTTTACCAACTCGGAGTCCGGCATGCTGTGTTTAGCCCTGGTTCTCGTTCTACGACGATGGCTATGCTTTTCACGGAGTATGAAGGCTTTGAAACATATATGAATATAGATGAGCGCTCTGCTAGCTTTATGGCGCTTGGCATTGCAAAGGCTCATAAAGAACCAACTGTGTTAGTTTGTACATCCGGTTCCGCAGTGGCTCATTATTTGCCCGCTATTTTAGAGGCTCAATATAGTGGGGTACCTCTTATTGTATTGTCTGCCGATAGACCTTATACCTTGCTACATACAGGGGCTCCACAAACAGTAGATCAACAAAAAATCTTTGGTACAGCTGTAAACTATTATGAAGAATTAGCGGTGCCTCAAAAGGAACATTATTACACATATCCACGACAAGTAGCGCGCAAGGCATATATGAAAGCTATGGATATCAAAAAGGGGCCAGTGCATATCAATGTACCCCTCTTTGAGCCATTAGTGCCTGAACTGGACCGTAAGCACTTTGAAGCGGGACGTAGCCCTTACAAAGTATTTAAACCTAATTACGGTGATGTGTTTAGCTATCAGAATAGAAGTCTATTGCTTACACAGTATAAGAGAGTCCTTATTTTAGCTGGCCCACAAATTGATGTAGATGAAGTTGAGTCTATTCATTCCTTTGCGGAGAATTTACAAGCTCCTATCTTGGCGGATCCATTGTCCAATGTAAGACGTTGTCATAAGACTGGTACTATTGTTGCCAATCATGAAGTTGCTAGCAATCGTAACAATGATACAGATATGATTCAGAAAAAACATTTCTCTAATGTTGTCATTTCTACGTATGATGCATTTTTAGCGGATAAAGACCTATGGCCTGTACTAAAGCCAGATTGCGTGATTCAGTTTGGCCAAATCGTTGTATCGAAACGGGTACAGCAAATGGTGGCAAGTTGGGATAATGTGGAGTATATTGAGGTAAATCCCACGATGGACTCGATGAATCCAACGGGGAAAACCACCATGCATATGCAAGCAAGCATAGATATGTTTACGCATTTGTTCGCTGTAAAGAACGAATTTAATGCATATCTTAATAGATGGCAACGTTTAGAAGTAGCTGGTAAAGCTCAACTAAGTACAGCTATAGAAGAACCAAGTTGCTTTGAAGGACGCACAATACGTGAGTTGCAACAGCATATTCCTGACAATAGCCAAGTACTTGTGGCGAATAGCATGACCGTTCGCGACTTTGATTACTTTTGGTTTTCTGGGGAGTCCGATGCCGTTCTTTACGGTAATCGTGGTGTTAATGGTATCGATGGTACAGTTTCCACTGCGCTTGGACTTGCAACGAATCATCAGCCTACATATCTCGTAACGGGTGATTTGTCTTTATTCCATGATCTAAACGGTTTAGCGGTCGCTAAAACGCACAATCTCAATTTGACGATTATTTTGCATAATAACGATGGAGGCGGTATTTTTGAATATTTACCGCAAAAGGGAACGAAATATTTTGATTATTTGTTCTCTACGTCACAAGGTTTAGATTATAGTGGGGCTGCTAAACTCTATGGCTGTGGGTACACTAAAATCTCTAGTCCTGATGAATTGGTCTCTGTATTAGCTAAAGTTAGTAAGGAATCTGGCGTTCATATTATTGAAATACCAACAGACCGGGAATATAGTCGTCAGTTACATAGGAAATATACAAAAGTTTCAGTTGATATGGAGGCATTACTATGAGTCAGTATTTTTGCAGTATTGTAGATAATGCTTTGTGTAATCCAGCTCAGCGTATGTATTTTGACTTGGGCGACTACCGCTATGGTTTGACTGTGGTAGGTGAAGGGGAATCTATTGTATGTTTCCACGGCTTCTCTGAATCAAGCTATACTTGGGATGCTATTAATTTGCCGGGGTATCGCGTGGTCCGTATCGACTTGATAGGTCATGGTGATTCAGATATTCCTGATGAGGATAAGGCCTACACCATTCCTCAAATGATAGAGGATTTGCATACAGTTATCTATCATATGGTTGGTGAAAGCTATTACCTTATGGGCTATTCCATGGGTGCACGTATTGCACTTTCCTATGCTTTACAATATGAATGTGAAATCAAAGGTCTCATTCTTGAAAGTGGTTCGGTAGGCATCGCTTCTGAAGCTGACCGAGAAGCGCGCCGCAAGGCGGATGAAGACTTAGCAGCTCATATCGAAGAGCATGATGGTGCTTGGTTTGCTGCACGATGGGCGGAAGTACCTATTTTTGAGAGTCAAAAACAGCTTTCAGAGGGGGTAGAAGAATTAATCTATCTACGTCGTTCCAATAATAGCCCATATGCATTAGCTTGTACGTTGCGTGGGTCAGGGCAGGGCGTAATGCCTTATGTAGGGGATAAATTAAAAAAATTCTCTGTTAAAGGTTTATATGTGAGTGGCGCATTAGATACAAAATATACTACAATAGGAAGAGACGTATTTGGCAAGTTGCCAAGTTTTAATCATGTCATCGTCAACGGGGCGGGGCATAATGTACATATAGAAAAACCGCAGATTTTTGAACAAGCGGTACTGGATTTTTTACAGAAGAAAGGTTAAGTCCATGAGCAAATTTGATTGGAAAGTATTGGATCGTAATTATGAAGATGTAATTTACGAAACATATAATGGCATTGCAAAGATTACTATTAACCGGCCAGAAGTGCGCAACGCATTCCGTCCTAAAACGGTAATGGAGCTAATTGATGCTTTCACAGTAGCTCGTGAAGATAACGAAGTAGGCGTAATCGTATTGACTGGTGCTAACCACGGTAAGGGCGAAGATAAAGAGGCATTCTGCTCCGGCGGTGACCAAAGCGTACGTGGTCACGGTGGTTATGTAGGTGAAGACAATGTGCCTCGCTTGAACGTTCTTGATTTACAACGCTTAATTCGCGTCATCCCTAAACCAGTTATTGCAATGGTTAATGGTTATGCTATCGGTGGCGGTCATGTATTGCACATCGTATGTGACCTTACAATCGCTTCTGAAAATGCTAAGTTCGGTCAAACTGGTCCTCGTGTAGGCTCCTTCGACGCTGGTTATGGCGCAGGTTACTTGGCTCGTATGATCGGTCACAAACGCGCTCGCGAAGTATGGTTCTTGTGCCGTCAATACACAGCAGCTCAAGCGTATGAAATGGGCATGGTTAATACTGTGGTACCATTTGACAAATTGGAAGAAGAAACAGTTCAATGGTGTAGCGAAATCCTTGAATTATCTCCAATGGCTTTGCGCATGTTGAAAGGCGCTTTCAATGCCGACACAGATGGCCTTGCAGGTTTACAACAATTCGCAGGGGACGCTACATTGATGTACTATACAATTGATGAAGCGAAAGAAGGTCGCGACGCGTTCAAAGAAAAACGGAAACCTAACTTCAAACAATTCCCTAAATTCCCTTAATTGGGAGTCGATACAGTCCTATATGACGGACTATATTAACGGTTAAAACGACAAGTGCGCCTCTATAGGAGGCGCCTTTCTTGTAATATTTCTTTATTTATCATATTTCAATTATTATTTTTTTAGTTTTTACTTATTATTTACTATTTATTGGTAATTAGTGATTACTTATTAGTGATTAGGTTTAGATACGAGGTGAGATGATGGAGTGGTTACGTTATGGTGCACAGCACTATCCTAATCGTAAATGTATAAATGAATATACCTATAACGATATATACCGTGGTGTACTCCATGTGGCTCGTAATTTACTGCCTTTAGACGCATCTCGTGTGGCTATCTTGTCTGATAACTCTGTGACCATGGCAATGTATGTGTTGGCTGCTATGCTAGTTCATAAAGAGGTACTTTTACTTAATGTACATCTTAAGCCAAAGGAAATAGAAAACCAATTGGATCAACTAGGTGTTACCACCGTATTACATAGTAAAGAACGAAGTAATCAATTATCTCATTTCGTTGATTCGAAGGCCTCTAATTCAATTGTTACAAATGAGTTTGAAACTCTAGAAAGAATTCTATCGGATTTAGCGGTCGAGGACTCCTTTGATTGGGTATTTGTGGACACAGACATAGCTGCTATCATGAATACGAGCGCTACTACGGGGCAATTTAAGTCTGTACCGCTTCGATGGGGGCAAATTAAAGCTCATGTACAAGCTTCCCAAGAGGTACTAGGAAAAACGGATCAGGATAATTGGCTAATGGTACTGCCTCTGTTTCATGTGAGTGGTTTATCTATCTTGATGAGGTCTCTTTATAACGGGACGGCTATCACTATTTTGCCTAAATATGATGAAGCTCAAGTTCTCAAACTTATAGAATCTGAGCAAATCAATATGATGTCCTTAGTGCCTACCATTTTGACTCAATTAGAGCCACATATTACGCACCATGCATTACGTGTTATATTGCTCGGTGGAGAATTCATTCCTATGGCTCTCATCGAAGCTTGTGAAAAGAAATCTTTGCCTATCTATAAGACCTACGGTATGACGGAAACCTTTAGTCAAAGTGTGACCTTCTCTGTATTGGAGTATCCTCATAAACGAGAATCTGTAGGTAAGCCCTTGCCTGGCATGCAGGTTCGTATCGATAATCCTGATACAGATGGGGTAGGCGAAATTCATTTGACGGGCCCTATGGTTATGACTGGTTACATCAACAAGGAACCTATTGATGGAGACTTTAATACAGATGATATTGGTTACATCGATGAGGACGGTTTCGTTTATATTTTGAATCGTCGTAAGGATCTCATCATTTCTGGGGGTGAAAATATATACCCTAAGGAACTAGAGGATTTGGTCTATACGTTGCCATCGGTAAAGGAATGCGCCGTTGTCCCTGTACCTGATGCTAAATGGGGACAAGTGCCAGCCCTTTTTGTGGCCTTTCATGATGGTAAAAGTTTGCCACCAGAGGATATTATAGTCTTTATGAAAGACTCTTTAGCAAAATATAAGATTCCGAAATATGTAAAAGTATTAACCGCATTGCCTCGAAATGGAACTGGCAAAATATTGCGTAATGAATTGAAATTATAAAATTGAGGCGCCTATGAATAATATTTTAAACTTTAAAAGTATAACTACATATCGCCTTAAATTGCCACTGAAGTTCAATTTTAAGACTGCCAAGGGCGAGGTGAAAGAAAGAGAGACTATCGTTGTTCGCATTGAAGACCAACAAGGGTATGTAGGATATGGGGAATGCGTAGCTTTCACAGAGCCATTCTATACATTTGAGACCGTAGAAACCTGTTGGAAAGCTATGGTAGACGATTATATCTTTAATTTGCGCTTGATGCGGCCTAAATCACTGATGACCTATGTACGACAATTACAATTTTGGCGCAATCGAGACAATATGCCTATGGCTATTGCGGCTCTAGAAAATGCGCTTATTCATCTTCATTGTGAACGGATAGGTGTAAATTCTGTTTCCTACATTATGGATCAACCTTTACAAGAGACAATTGAAAGTGGTATCGTCGTCGGTGATGTGCCAATAGACCAATTACTTGATGTTGTAGCGCATCATGTAGTAAATGGTTGTAAGCGGATTAAATTAAAGGTAAATCCTATAGATGGTTATGAACGCGTAGCTTTAGTTCGCAAACATTATCCGGATTTGGTCTTAGCGGCTGATGCAAATCGAAGCTATTCATATCAAGAAATAGATAAGGTCCGTCAGTATGATGATTTAGGTCTAGCTTGTATTGAAGAGCCCTTTGCGATAGCAAACCTTCGATCTTATAAAGACTGGAAGTGGGAGCATCTTAATCATGGTGATTGGAAAATCTATACGCCAATTTGTTTGGATGAGTCCATTTTAGGATATGATGATTTGTCCTATGCTATCGAATATGGTTTGATTGATGTGCTTAATATAAAAGTAGGGCGCATGGGGGGGCTTATTCCAACAAAAGCAGCTATTAATCTATGTAGAGAACGTCATATTCCATATTGGATTGGTAGCATGGTAGAGTCAGGGGTTTCTAAAATGCTTCATGTCCAACTAGCCGCATTAGGAGATTCCTATATGGCAGGGGATTTGTCAGATTCAAATCGATATTTTGAACAAGATCTTATTTTCCCAGATTTAACCTTTAAAGAGGGTGTTATGCAGGTTCCTGATGGTGATGGACTAGGTGTAACAGTTTTTGATGACCGATTAGAAGCCTATTGTATGGAGAAACGAACACTATGAATCTAATTGAATCCTTACAAATCGATGTACCTCGTATGACGAGCGACACTACATGTATTGCAAAAATGAATTTAAATGAATTTCATAAACAACCGCAAGGCTATTTAAATGGTGGTGCTACCTTAGCTTTTGCAGAAATTATTGCAGGCATGATGAGCAATGAGCTGGTAGGTTCTCATAAATTTGGCGTAGGTCAGTCTGTAACTGCTAATCACTTGCGTCCTGTGAAATGCGAAGGAACATTAACAGCCTTAGGAACACTACTAGTGAAAGGCAAAACATCCCACGTATGGCGCTTTGATATGATAGATGATGCACAACGCCTTATTTCACAAGTGACTATAACCTTGGCTATTGTAGATTTTGATAGATAAAATCCCATTTTTAAAGGATTTAGTTATATTTGCTAATTAAGTTATGTATAATTTCGTCTTACATGAGAACTTACGATTGTTAAGATTATAGGATAATAAAAGGACAGTATATACTTTTCAGTAGATACTGTCCTTTGTTGGATTTACAATGTAAATGGCTCGTCTAGAAAAACGACATAGCTCTTTTTTACGTTTTTTAAGATCTGCAATTTAAAATGTTAGGAAAGACAAAGATATTTATTTTCTAGTGATAGTATATAGGTCTTCAATATCAGGAATATCGTAAATTACCCATGTTCCATCTCCTAAATGACGCATCAAAACTTTTATATCTTTTGTCATATTCTTTTTATTATTTTGTATCGTTACAGTCACAGTAGCCGTATCACCATTATCTTCTGACTTTAGGTTTTTAACCTCTACATCATGTTCCTTAAATAGGCGACCTTCTACAAGACGATCTACCATAGACTTATTATCATCATTTGCTGTAGTGGTATTATTGGTAGGTGATTCAGATTTAAAGCTGTCAGGATCTTCGATATATGTTCGTATTACGTCTTCGATAAGAGCTGGTCCAAATGTTTTGGTAGCTGCTATTGTAGCTTTGCCAAGTGGGGTAGATGTATCGACATATTTATTGCCTTCTCGTTCTACAATATTTTTTACAATGGATTTTATATCTACGTGGCGTAATGCTTCGTCTGCATCTTTATCTTGTACTGCTTGGCGAATGATTTTTAATGTGTAGGCTGGTGTATGTGGTACATACCATAAGAAGTACCATGCGGCGGCCATTGCTCCTACAATAGCTATGATAAGAGCGATAATAACACCTTTTGAATTGAACTTATTCATAGCGAATCCTTTCATATTTCTATAGAGGCATTTTCATACTGAATATATACATATTGTAGCATATTGAGTAAAGAATAGGATGATTTCTAGTAAAGGGTATACCTAGTGAAGCTTATAGAGAAAATTGTACTATTGCGAAAACTGACGAATTATGACGATAAAGGGTGGATTCCTGTAATATAATATAGATATACTTTTATAAAAGCTATAAAATAACGATTATCAAATATAATCAATTATTTTCATAGATTTGTAATAATATTTTTTAAAAAAATAGTTGCATTGCTCTAAAATCCATGATATTATGTACAAGTAGTCAACGCGAGTTGATACGCGGCCCCGTGGTGTAGCGGTTAACATGTCGCCCTGTCACGGCGAAGATCGTCAGTTCAAATCTGATCGGGGTCGCCATTTTTTTTTACAAAAAATCATGCCTCGGTAGCTCAGTTGGTAGAGCAACGGACTGAAAATCCGTGTGTCGACAGTTCGATTCTGTCCTGAGGCACCATTTGTATTCCATGCGGTTGTGGTGGAATGGCAGACACGCCATCTTGAGGGGGTGGTGAGCTAACGCTCGTGCGGGTTCAAGTCCCGCCAACCGCACCAGCGCAAAAGACCTACAGTTTTCTGTAGGTCTTTTTTTCGTTATTTTGATATTAAAATACATTTAATGAGTTTATCTTCTCCTTTTAAATCTGAGAAGTGTTGGCAGGTTTTCACAATCCGTGTACAATCATAGTAATTAGTAATATACATTTATATATATAGTTTTCAATATGAGAGAAGATTATGGTTTTTAATTATGGTGAGACGTTACGTATCCGAAGGGATCTATATACGATTTTAGGCAAGATACGCTATATTGATACTCATGGAAAAATTGGGTATGAGTATAAGTTAGTTAGGCATAAGAATAATGCAGAGTTTTGGCTCAGTTGGGATAAGAAGCGAGATGCGTACCAGTTTTCCAAGTTGTGTGGAAAAGCACTACCAGCCGATATGAAACTCATAGATAGTGGTTATGAGATGGTAACGGGCACTTGGGGTGAGGTAGACGTAGGTACTACTGATACTGCTAAATATAAAGAGTATGAAAATGCTGATGGTACTGCTACGTTTTCTGTTCAAGAGTGGGCTTTTGAAACGGAATATTCAAAAGGCTTTTACATTAATAAAGAATACGTATCTGTCGAAAAGGATTCAGAGGTAACCGAGTCTATTCTAGATAAAATGGATACGATTAAGAAGCTAAAGTTCATAGGACCAATCGGTTGGATTTTGGGGAACTTACTACTTTATATGCCAATCTTTGATATAAAAATATTGAATGATGTACGGGATGTACTTACCTGGCCTTATATAGTAGCTGGGAGTATAGTCCTTGGTATCATTGTGGTTTGTGCTTTCATTATTTCCAGAACTATGCGTTGATGAAAACACATCGGTTATATAGGAGTCCCTTTCGTGGGGTAAATAAAAGGTCGTAACATGTATTAATACATATTACGACCTTTTTACTATAGGATTTATTTGTTAGGGGTTAGCTATTAGCTTCAGCTGGTTGAAGTTGTTCAAGTTCAGCTTCTTTAGCATCTAATTCTTTGGCGCCAAAATGAGCCAATACACAGAATGTAATACAAAGAACACATGCTACTAATAAAAGATAGAAACCTGCATTCCAACCAAATTTATCTGCTAAAACACCAAATAGTGTTGTACCTAAGTTTGCACCAACAATGTAACTCATGAATCCACGAAGACCAACAGCAGAACCTACTGCAAATGGTGGTACAATATCCATAGTTTGTACTGAAGCTAAGAATTGAGGAATGTAGATTAAACAACCTACAATAGCAGCGAAGAAAGTAACCCATAAGAGAGACTCGCTTTGCCAATAACCAAATATACAGAAGAAGATAATACTTATAGCAATGATTGCAGGTGGCATGCGATAACCTTTAAAGAATTTATCGGAAATGTAACCTGCAAAAATAGTTGAAGGGATAGCCGCCCATTCAAAGAATAAAAAGGCAACAGACATTTCTGCTTTGGAGAAACCCTTTACTTGTAATAAATAAATTGGAAGCCAAGTAAGCATACCAAAGCGAATCATGTAAACAAAGGTGTCAACTAATGATACATACCAAGCGTTTTTATTTTTCAATACGTATTTTACAAAGATTTCTCTTGTGCTCATATGCGGTGCTTCAGAACTTCTGTGCGCCTTATGCGCTGTGTCGGCGATGATTTCACTTGTTGGTGGTAAGCCTTCACGTTCAGGGCTTTCTTTGATTAAGAAAGAAATGGCAATTGCTATGATAACTGCAATAAGCGCTGGTACACCATAACTCCCTAATTGCCAGTGATCTGTAGTAGTGAAATATAATGCGGCGGCTACGATTGGTGCTACGATACCACCACCGAGATTGTGTGAAATATTCCAGATAGCTCCATAACGGCCACGTTCCTGTTTTGGGTACCATTTAGCTAAGGTGATAAAGGATGGTCCTACACCAAATCCTTGGAAAAAGCCATTTAGTACTACTAAAACTAAGAAGAAGGCGAGACTATCGGCAAAGCTCATAAAGATATTGATAATTGCACAGCAAATGAGACCGAAAGCCATAAACTTGGCAGGACTTGCTTTGTCTGCAAGACTACTCATAAAGCCTTTACTTAAACCATAAGCGATAAGCATACCACTAGATAGCAAACCAATTTCTGTTTTGCTCATATGGAGGATATCTGATAAAAAGTGTGTTGATAAGGCAAAGTTATTACGAACAATATAGTACGCAGCATAACCTATAAAAATACCAATTAATGATTGCAATCTATATTTATAATATAGATTCATAATCATGCTTTGTGGAACTGATGATTTTGCCTCTTTAGGTTGTAGAAATGAAAACATAGTTATTACCTTTCTTTCTTAATAACTAAATCCTATTGCATTGTTAATACTACCATTTCTATAGAATTCATGTAAATGATTTATGAGATAAAAATATTAATTTGTAACTTTAAATTGCTTATTATTAGCTGAAAATGTGTATAGAAAATATTTGAATTATAGACAAGTACTTCTTAATATATTAGATTAAATATATTGGGAGGTTATTATCTATGAAATATTTACGCTGTGAACTTAATCAAGTAGAAAAAGAATATGTAAAACAATTTGGTGAAGACTCTTTAAATCGTGTCATCCTTCATGATCCTGATACAAAGGATAAACAAGATGTGCAAGATACTATTGATATTCTAAAAGAAGCAATTGCGAAAAATAAACCTCTAGAACAGGTTCCAGAGGATATGTGGAAGCTTATTGAGTTTTAATGTATATGAATTCCATACAATAAAAAGGCACATTGTTTTATGCGCAGACCATCTATAAATGAATTGTTTAAGATGGTAGTTCAAAACAATGTGCCTTTATGTTATAGCTTGTAGAGTTCAGGTTTGCGATCTCTAAAAATATTGATTTTATTGCGAATATCCTCTACTACGGTGAGGTCGATATCTACAGATGAGATGCTTTCCACGGTGTCCATTTCGAGGAGGTTTGTACCCCATGGATCGTATACAGCGGAGTGACCAGTGCTTTGAACTCGACCTACTGTACCACAGCCGTTGACAGCACATAAGAAGAGTTGGTTTTCAATGGCGCGCACTTCGTTTAATACTTGCCAGTGGCGTAAACGCATAGTAGGCCATTGAGCAGGTACAAATAATAACTCTGTATTTGATAATGCAGCCATTCTTACGAGCTCAGGAAAGCGAATATCGTAACAGATAACCGTACTACAAGGAATACCATCCAATTCGAAATGAGTGGTATGCGTACCGCTAGCGAAGTATTGGTCCTCTTTAGCAGGACTAAATCCGTGAATTTTGGAATATTCTCCTACGAGCTTGCCTTCACGGTTGTAAGCATAGGATGTATTAAATACTAAATCCTCTTTTGCTACGGCTACAGAACCGCCCACAATGTTTACATTGTGTTCTTTTGCGAATGTACTTAATAAAGCTTTTGTTCTTTCTCCATTTCTGTCAGAAATATTGATTAAATCCTTAGATGGATGAAATCCTGTATTCCATGTTTCGGGCAAGACGATAATGTCAGGCTTTTTTGATAGGGCTTGTGAAAGTAATTCTTGGACGCGCGCATAATTGTATTCTACTTCGTTTACATGGACGTCCATTTGTATAAGGCTTAAGCGTTTTTTCATAGAGAATCCTTTATCTATTAGATGAGTATAATTCTAGTAATGTGTATTATAATTAGAATATTAAAGCATTATTGAGTGTATTACAATATAAGAGTCGATAAAGCTAGTTTAATTTTTTTACAATCTTTTGATAATAATAGTTTGCATACTATTTATGGAGATATAGGTTATTACTTTAGATAATGTTAGATCTTTTGGTGAAAATATGGAAATAATAGATGTTATAAATGCGCGAACTAGCATACGTCGGTATAAAAAATCTTCTTCGGTTGGAGAAGACATAATTCAAAATTTGGTAGCCCTCGGAATGCGAGCTCCATCGCCTAAAAATCGTCAGCCCTGGCAGGTTATTCATGTGACGGCAGTGGAGAAAGAACATTTTGTGAATTTAGGCTTTCAGGTATTAGAGCAATATAAAGAGCGAAAAGAACATTTTGGTAGCTTAGAAATTAGCCTTAAGGCTATGCAAACAGCTAGCGATATACTTTTTGTAGTTAATCCTTATGATCACTTGCCTGACTATACTCGCGTGTGGGAGAAAAGTGACTTACAAGCTATTGGCGCTTTCATAGAACATATTTTATTGGGGGCAAAAGCAATTGGGTTAGGTACATTGTGGATGAATGATGTGTATTTTATGCAAAGTGAAAGTAAAGCCTTTTTAAATATTCCTCACGATGTACAGGCAATCATTGCTATAGGTATTCCAGATGAGTCCATGTATCCTAGACCTCGAAAATCGATTGATGAAGTACTAATAAAGCGTTAATTTTTACTATTCTTCATGGAAATGTTATAATATTCTGTATATAATTGTGTTCTGATAGAGGAGGACCTATGAAACGGATTCCGTTGGTAACACTGTTAGTTTTGGTATTGGCAATGGTTGTGGCAGGTTGTGGATTGCTTTCACAAAAAACAGAACCTACTAGTTCAGTACCGCCTGCAAAAGAAGTTAAGATGGTACATCCAACGGGTATTCCTGTTCTTATGTATCATAAAGTCGGCGACGACAAAGATAATGATGCAGTTATTCGGGAGGATTTGTTTAGAGAACAAATGAAGTTCCTCAAGGATAATGGCTATAATCCATTGACGATGGATCAATTGTATGATTATGTTGTGAATGGTGCTGCGGTGCCTGAAAAACCTGTTGTTTTAACCTTTGATGACGGTTATGCAGATACATATTCTATCGTATATCCAATTATGAAAGAATATGGATTCCCGGCTACTGTATTTATCAATCCTGGCGATGTTGGGACGCGTCTAACTTGGGATCAAGTGCGTGAAATGCACAAAAATGGTATTACTATTTCAAACCATGGTTTCCAACACATAGAAATGGGCCAATTGTCGGAAGCAAAACAAATTGAAAATATAACAAAGGCCCAAGAGGCACTTGCTAAAGAAGTAGGCATTAAGGATAATCCTTGGTTCTGCTATCCATATGGAGATAAAAATGAATTCACCGACTCAGCATCTAAGAAAGCTGGTATTAAAATGGGGATGGCTATGAAATCTGGCTGGGCTCATACTGGTGATAATCCATATAATATTTTGCGTGTTTGGGTAGGTAATGCGGTGGATATCAAGCATTTTGAAGAACGCATTAGCACTGAACATTTCACTGATTTATAAGGAGAAATACATTGTTCAAAAAGAATTGGGTAAAGTTCATCATTATGGTGTTCTTATTTACCGTTGTCACATCACCCTTCGTGGTGCTCTTTGGACCATTTAATAATGTAAAGCGCGCTGTAATTGGTGCTATCTTACAATCTCGCCATCCTCATTACATTACATGGTTGTTTAATGAAGACGAGTTACAATCTATTTTGGGGACTGTAGGGGTCGTTAAAAGCCAAGATTTGTTCAAGTTTAATGCTCGTGAAGATAAGACTTTAAATCTTGAAAAAATCCAGTCTGCTCGTTATGTAGGCTATATTTTAGAAATTCCAGATCCTCGTCGTATCCAAGTAGGCACAGCGGCTAATATTCAAGAAAAAGGCGATACTACAAGTAATATTGCAAAAATGAATAATGCTGTAGCAGCGATTAATGGCGGTGGTTTCCACGACCCTAATGGTACTGGTACAGGCCGTTTGCCATATGGTTTCATCTTGCATGATGGTGAGTACGTTATCGGTAAGGATGTAGGCCCTGATGAAGACGTAGACTTTGTAGGTTTCTCTAAATCTGGTAATCTTATCGCTGGTAACTATGATAAAACTCAGCTTAGTGATATGAAGGCCATGGAAGGTATTACCTTTGGTCCACCTCTTATCGTTGATGGTAAGAAGATGATTACCGAAGGTGATGGTGGCTGGGGCGTAGGTCCTCGTACTGCTATCGGTCAAAAGAAAGATGGCACAGTGCTATTCCTTGTAATCGATGGTCGCCAACCAGGGTATTCTATTGGGGCTACCTTGCGTGACGTACAAGATATTCTATTTGAAAAAGGTTGCTACATTGCAGCAAATTTAGATGGCGGTTCTAGTTCAACTTTGTACCTAAATGGTAAAGTCGTAAATAAACCTGCCGATTTGTTAGGGGAACGCATGATCCCAACGGCGTTTATCGTGAAATAGGAGGACAGATGAAACCTTTTACGCGTGTACTGAGCGCCTTTGCGGTAGGTATTCTTCTGCAAGGTGGGGTATACCTATACCTTGATCAATATATGTTTGCACCGACTACAGAATTTAACGTAGCAGGCGCATCAAAAGATGATACGAAAAACTTCCCTGATGTGAAGGAAGGCACTAAATATGTGTCCTATGACCGTCAATTTATGGCCGTTGTTACAGAAAACTCTTTGAAAATTTACAAGGCTAATGAAAGTAAGCCTACAAATATCGATTTGAAGGGCCGTTCGATTAGTTACTTCAACTGGATGCCAGACCGTAACTATGCTGTCATGGGTTTATATGACTCCAGAGATGTTGTCATGGCTCGTCTTAATGCGGATGATCCAGAACACGAAGTTGATACCAAACTTGAAGACTTGCCTCGGGGCAGTAAAATCGTAGATGCTGCGTACTCTGAAGCGACAAATGTGGTGTATATGAAGGTAAAAGTTCAAGAACACACATATCGCATTTATCGTACCGATGCTAACTACGATACACGTCGCGTTTACATGCAAGCTACTGATATCGGTCATATCGGTGTATTCTACGATGAAGATAACTTCTTCTACGATAATGTGAGAACTGGGGATGTATTCATGTTCAACGGCATTGAAGGGGGATGGCGTGTTATCAACCCTGAAGGGCGTTTCCGCTTTATCGGTGTTGATATGGACAAAACCATCTACATCGCCCGTGTTGATGAGGACAATAATGCATTGACTGTTTACACTGGTAAATTAGGTGTAGGATTCAATCCAGTTTACAAATACAACCACCCTACTACATTTAATGAGTTGACATTATCAGATGTAAAAAACATCATTAAGAATGGTAGTGAAGAAACTACTAAGGTAACAGAAGATACTACATCTTCTAAAACATCCAATAGTAGTGGTAGTAAAAAGAAATCTTAAGAAAAAGCCTTTATAATGTTCTTTCATTATAAAGGCTTTATTCCTATAATAGTATGTACCCTAAGGATATCTATGAATATATTATTTGTACGCCTTAGTTACATAGGTGATGTTTTGCATGCTACACCTGCTGCGCGGTGGATTAAGGAACAGTATCCTGATGCTAAGTTGCATTGGATTGTAACGCCTAGTATGGCAGAGCTTTTACAGGGCAATCCCTATGTAGATAAAATTATTCCCTGGGAACGGGATATATACGAGGCACATTCTAAAAAACTACATATTCCTACAATGTGGCGCATGTGGTGGGATCTTAAGGCCAAATTAGAGCCTTATAAATTTGATGTAGCCGTTGATGTGCAAGGGCGACTCATAACAGGGCTAGTACTATTAGCTTCAGGAGCCCCCATTAGACTTGGCCTTGGTGGCACAAAAGAGTTGAATTGGCTGTTTACTAACTATAAAACGAAGCCTAGTACAGAACACGTGATTAAACGCTATGTAGAGGTAGCTCAGTTGTTAACAAAGGCTATTACTGAACATGCAAATTTAGATACATCGCTTAACATTGATAAATACGGTATTGAGAGCAGTTGTTCACTAAATGAATCTAATGCTAATACGCTATACCACATGGATTTTCAGGTGCCAACAAATTTACATAGTTGGGCAGAAGAGCAATGGAAGTCGATTGATAATGACGTTTCTTTACATCGAGGCGTGGTAGAAACTCCGTTACGCATTGGGCTGGTATTAGGTACCTCTTGGGCAACGAAAGAGTGGCCTCAGGAAAAATGGTATTTTCTCATTAAATCCCTTCAATATAGAGCGAAATTTGTTTGTTTAGGTGGCCCTAAAGAGGCTGCTCAATACAAACCCTTGCTGGACTCTTTGACAGATGAGGGTATTGATAAAATTGTTCTGAATATGTTAGGGAAAACGACACTTCAAGAATTAGGGGCCTTAATTGAAAGTTGTGATGTATTAGTTACTGCAGATACGGGAGCTCTGCATATTGCGTTAGCTTTAAATAAGCCTGTAGTAGCACTCTTTGGCCCTACGGACCCTAAATTATGGGGCCCTCTGACGGGGACCTTTAAGGTGCTCGTAAATGACGAATTAGATTGCTTGGGCTGCCGAAAACGACGTTGTCCTAAGCCTAATCAATATTGTATGTCTGGTATTGATCCAGTACGCGTAAAAAAAGCAATTTTTGAACTGATAGGAGATACACATGGCAAAGTTTAAAATTCAAAAAGGTTTATCTGATGCGGATATGATGAAAAATTTTAAGGATACAGAAAATTTCGAAGATACTATGCTCAATATGGAGCGAGATGCTAAGAAACCAGTAGTTCATCAAAGTCCAAAGCAAAAAGAAGATGCTTTTTACCGTGAGTTCTTAACTGAAAAAGTAGAGACTATGATTGGTAAAATGCTCCTTGATATCAAGATGGAGTATTTTAAAGAAGGGGAAGGGGCTTTCTCTATTCAGGTGAAACGGGAAGGTAAAAATATTGTCCTTGAAACTGCGCCTAAAAAGGTTAAGCCTGAGAAGTAAGCCGTATAATGGAGACTATCAAATTTTAAAGATTAGGTCAGAACCTGTCCGTAAATGGGCAGGTTCTTTTGCATGTTTATGCATTTAAAAATATCGGCTTAGTTATTAATAAAATTGATGAGCTTATAAACATACCGACGTTTATCGAATTACTACATTTATAAATACCGATATATTTTGAAAAGTATTTAATAATAACCAAAAATTATTACGATATAATTTTTAGTTTCTCATTAAAATGAGCAATTACAGAAAATTTAATTTGATTAAACATACATGCTAAACTCTAGTTCCTCTGCAGTTTTTTGTGATATTCATCACGAAAAAATCATCTTTGAATACATGAGATTATGAGTAAATAGCATAATGTGGTTGTTGACAAAGAATTTTATAAGTAGTCTAATATAAGTATGTATTACGATTTTAGCGCGTTTGGCTAGTGTGAGCAGACATCGAAAAAATCGTAAAAAAAATAGGTATGAGATAGTTGTTTAATGAGTGTATAAAGTTACATACACAGACTATTTCGATTTGGAGGATTAACATGGCTAAAAAATTAAGAATTTGCGAAACCGTTCTTCGTGACGGTCATCAATCTATTTTGGCAACACGTATGCGCTACGAACAAATGGAACCAGTGCTCGGCCTTTTAGATGATATTGGTTATGAAGCTCTTGAATGTTGGGGCGGCGCTACTTATGACAGCTGTCTTCGTTTCTTGAATGAAGATCCATGGGAACGCCTTCGCAAATTGAAAGCTAATTTGAAAAATACCCCATTGCAAATGTTGCTTCGCGGTCAAAATTTGTTGGGCTATAAACACTACTCCGACGACGTAGTAGAAGCATTCTGTAATGCAGCTGTAAAAAATGGTATCGACCGTATCCGTATTTTCGACGCATTGAATGACCCACGCAATATGGAAGCTGCTATTAAGTATTCCAAAAAAGCTGGTGCACACGTTCAATCCGCTATGGTATACACAATTTCTCCAGTTCACACAACTGAAAGCTTCTTGAAAGTAGCTGAAACTTTGGTAGAAATGGGTACTGATTCCCTTTGTATCAAAGATATGTCCGGTTTGTTAGGACCTGCTGATGCATATGATTTGGTTTCTACTTTCAAAAAACGTTTTGGCGAATTGCCAATCGACTTGCATAGCCATTTCACTTGCGGTCTTGCTAGTACTACATACTGGGAAGCTGCTAAAGCTGGCGTAGATATCATCGATACTGCTATCTCTCCATTCGCTCATGCAACTAGCCAACCAGCTACTGAAACTATGATTGAAATGTTCAAAGGTACTGAATGGGATCTTGGCCTTGACCTTGATAAATACATTCCATTAGTTGACCACTTCCGTAAAGTAAAACAACAAATCGCAGAAGAATTCAACTTGAAACCAGCTAGTGATGTAATCCCTGCTGTTCGTCGTTACCAAATTCCTGGCGGTATGTTGTCCAATACTCAAAACCAATTGAACGAAATGGGTATGGGCGATCGCTTCTTTGACGTTATGGATGAAATGCCACGCGTTCGTGAAGACTTGGGTTACCCTCCATTGGTAACTCCAACATCCCAAATCGTTGGTACAATGGCTATGATGAATGTTATGATGGGCGACCGTTACAAAATGGTTCCTAACGAAGTTAAAGATCTTGTTCGTGGTAAATATGGTCAATTACCTGGTACAATTTCTGATGAAATTCGTCAAACTATCATTGGTGATGAACAACCTATTACTTGCCGTCCAGCAGATCTTATCGAACCTGAATTGGAAGGTTACCGTCAAGATTTAGCTTCTAAAGGCTACAATGGCATCACTGACGAAGACGTATTGACTTACGCTATGTTCCCAGAAGTTGCTATTAACTTCTTCGATGCAAATCGTCGTTAATCCAAATTTTAAAAGAGGATTCTTAGGAATCCTCTTTTTTTTGACCATATTTAAACTATCCTCATAGAGAAATAGTATAATTCAGTATATATTTTGTTTTATTAAATGAAGAGATTCAATAGTTGTTTCATTTTTTATATTTTAGCTTTTTTATAAACAGTATAGACAAGTTCCTATTAAAAGGGGAGACTAAGGAACTATGAAATATCAGATATTACCAATTTTCATATCGCCATAAGATACATGGGTGCGTGTGAAAATATAATTTTTACGAAAAGTATTAGATATTAAAAGGGTCGAGATACCTTTGAATAATCGGTCAATTATAAACTACGTATGAAAGAATAGTGAAAAATATGTTGGATATTTGCGTGTTTTACTTGCGTTAAGTTATAAAAATAGCGTAAACTATAGAGAGTATCTACTATTTATGATATTGAGGTAATCCTGTGAATTTACAAATACGAATTTGGATATCCAATGTTGTGCTGTTTGTTGTACCTATTTTAATAGCAATTATTTTATTTTTGCTATATTTTACAGGTTTGCGCATATTGGCCAATGCCGGTTACTATTTGCGTATTGAGCAGGAACAACAGTTTAAAAGTGTCAGTCGAATAACTGAAACCATTACCTTTTATGGGTTAGAAAATGATCTAATTAATAGCTTGGTTAAGCCTAGCTATAGCTTACTTGATCCAAAGGAAGTATATGTTGAAGTACTTGATCAAGGAAGTATGGTGTATAACTACGGTAATCCACAAATCTATAGTGCTTCTGCCATTGTTGGTCTTATTGATGTTAACCCTGAATTACAGGGCATCGTATATCAATCCAATAATACTTTTGTTTATGAAATGAGAAAGTACGATGGACGTCATTCCTATGTATATCATATTGCGATTAGGCGTGCTACTCATGGTAGTGATAGCTTAATGGAATCCGTATCTTTCTATATTATCGTAGTTTCCATATTGCTCTTTATTGTTACATTTTTTGCTATTAACCGATTTGTTACACGATTTATCATGATTCACGTTAAGAATATGACAAAGTCGTTAGAAATGGCGAATCGTCAAATTGAAATGGAACAGGAGCAACAAAAAGAGCTACTCGCTGGTATATCTCATGATATACGAACTCCATTGACGGCTATTAAAGCGTATGCTGAAGGTGTTCGTGATGGTATTGCACCAACGGAAGAGCAACAAAAAAGATACATGGGGATTATTTTGAAACGGGCCAATGATTTAGATTCTATGTTAGAGGAACTATTCCTCATAACAACATTGAACTATAAAAAAGAATCTCGTCCATCTGAGCGAATTGAATTAGGTCAGTTTGTACGTGACTTTGTAGAAGATCATTTAGCTCCGTATCAATCGAAGGGGCTTGAGATTAAGGCCCGTATAGCTACGGAAACACCTTTTATCAATGCTAACCCACAATTGTTACAACGTGTTTTGCAGAATGTGTTGAACAATAGTGCTAAGTATAAAATGACCGATATTGGTCACTGCGTCATAGATGTAACGAGTGATGATGATTTTGTATACTGTGTCATCAGTGATGATGGACCAGGTGTGCCGCCAGAATCTCTAGAGCGTCTGATGCGCCCATTCTATCGTGTAGATTCGTCTCGTACGAATCCTCAAGAAGGTAGTGGCCTAGGATTGTCGATTATCCGTCGAATTATGGAAATCTTTGAAGGCCGAGTTATGATTGAAAATGTAAGGCCACATGGTCTACGTATTATATTAGAGTTTCCTAAGCAAGGAGAAGAATCATGAGTGAACATATCTTAATTATTGAAGACGATTTGGATATTGCCAATATTGAGCGTGATTATTTAATGGTGGCGGGCTATGATGTAACTATTATGACTAATGGTACAGATGGTATTGAAGCAGCATTAAATACTCCTGTAGACCTTATTATCCTTGATGTTATGTTGCCAGAAATGGATGGCTTTGAAGTTTGTCGCCAAATTCGCGACAAAGTTCGTGTACCAATCGTTATGGTAACTGCGCGTCTTGATGATATCGATAAAATCCGTGGTTTAGGCGTAGGTGCCGATGACTATATTGAAAAACCATTCTCTCCATCTGTATTAATTGCGAAGATTAAAGCTATGTTGGCGCAATATAAACGTTTAACAGAGCGTGATGCAATGGAAACTAACGCTATTCAATCCGGTGAAATCCGTCTGGATCCTAAGATGATGAAAGTATGGGTGAATGAAAAAGAGGTTCATCTCAAAAAGAAAGAATTCCAATTGTTGGAATTTTTGATGCGTAACCGTGATATCGTATTCAGCAAAGAAGAATTGTATTCTCGTGTATGGGGACTTGACTCCTATGGTGATTATGCAACTGTAGCGGTTCATATTAATCGTTTACGTGAAGAAATTGAGGATAATCCATCTGATAGTAAGCATATTATTACAGTGTGGGGTGTAGGGTATAAATTCGTTTAGTATCGAGAATATGCATTCACATTATACTCACGTTGTTCGTGGCTGTTGATTAGATATGACTTTATAGAGATTTTATTATAGAGATATAATCAAAGGTTTAAGAATTGTTTATATAGTTACTTTGATAGTTTAGATATTCCATGTATACTTATTTAAGTAAGGCTGACTATGACTCTAGATAAGTAATATTTTAACTTCTCTCTCTTAATAAGTTCTCTCTAAAGCTTATCTAGATCACATATACTCTCTCTCAACAGTCCTTACACTCTCAAACTATATGCATAAAGGGCATTTGCTAGCGACGGCTAGTAAATGCCCTTTATGTTTTTTAGATTTTAGATATTTGAATACATTCTATACAGCTTCTTTCAGGATTCTAGGTATTTATCTAGTGGAGGATATACGGTTATAATAATTATACTTTCATAAGAAAAGTTATAAATTGATATCTTGCATTGTAAAAGCAGGCGTACTATAATAGGTTCATCAAAATCAATTTTATAAAATTAATTTTGAGCTGATTTGAATTAGTGTGAGACGTGGCGTATTTATAAAGTATCATAATTATATGATTTATGATTTGGTTCTTATTTTACCTTTTATAATCATCATTAAGACGTTATGGGTGATGTAGAAGAATATTAAGAAGAATATAAGGAGATCTACATGACATTTTCAAAATATAAGAAAACAGTAATTGCGTGTATTCTTGCTTTGGGTATTGGGGTAGGCGGAGGATACTATTTCTTTGGCAGCCCTGTTAATACGCAACCAACAAACGTGAGAGAACAAACTAAACAGACTAAGCCTATTACTGAAACGCGTAATACCTATGTAGTACAAGCAGCTAAAGAATCTGGGCCAGCTGTAGTAGGGATTACAACACAAGTATTTCAAAAGGATATTTTTAACCGTACTATCTATGCTGGAGAAGGTGTCGGATCTGGTGTGCTTATCGATAATGACGGACATATTATAACAAATAAACATGTGGTAGCGGGGGCTAGAAATGGGGAGGTTACAGTATCATTGTCTGATGGCAGTACGGTGACGGGGACTGTTATAGGTTCAGATTCACAGACGGACTTAGCAGTTGTAAAAATTAAACCTCCAAAAGATATTAAACCTATCAAAATTGGTGACTCTGACTCCTTGCAAGTAGGGGAGCCAGCTATTGCTATTGGCAATCCTTTAGGTCTTGAGTTTAAAGGTTCAGTTACCTCTGGTGTTATTAGTGCCTTAGCACGTACAATTGATGATCAAGGTCAACGATTCCCATTGATTCAAACTGATGCAGCCATTAATCCAGGTAACTCAGGTGGTGCGCTTATTAATGCAGATGGTGAGTTAATTGGTATCAATAGCTCTAAAATCTCTAAAGAGGGAATTGAAGGTATGGGCTTTGCTATTCCAATTAATTCTGCGATGACAATTGTTGATTCTATTATTAAAAATGGTAAGGTCATTCGCCCTTATATTGGGGTGTGGGCTGTAGACCGTCAAACTGCAGCGCGCAATAATGTAACCTATGAAGGTGATGGACTTCTTGTTGTTCAACTTGATCCTAATGGTCCTGCTGCACAAGCTGGTCTCGTAGAAGGGGATACGATTGCACAAATTGATGGTAAAGATATTACTACATTACTTGAATTAAAAGAACAAATTGATGCTAAGAGCCCGGGAGATACAATTTTGGTATCCTATACTCATAACGGCAAAATGAAGAGTACACAGCTTAAATTAGGGGAAGCGTCTTCAAATTAGAATCTAGTAAATAAAACTTAATTAAGTATTCCAATAATGCACTACTTTCTTTTGTAGTGTTAGAAAATCCTCATCTTTTAGATGAGGATTTTTAGTTATAATAGGGTGCTTTAATAGATTTTGTATAAAAAATACCATAAATAAGAAAATTTTTTTGAAAAAATTTTTCCCTATAAACGCAGAAATTAACTGTGTTTATAGATTAGAAATAAGAAAAATATATTAAATTTCAATATTTTTTTACAAAGTACCTTGCGTTCCGAGGTACCTTATGTTATTATGTATTTGTCAGTACATGATAGTGACCGTAAGAGAGCTTTCACATTGGCAGGCAAGCACAGCCTAAAAGGGAGGAACTATGCAAGTTCAATTAAAAAAAGGTGTTATGGACATGCTGGTGCTAGCATTACTAACACAAAATGATCGCTACGGATATGAAATCGTAAGCACCATTTCGGAATATATTGAAATATCTGAAGGAACGATATATCCATTGTTTAACAGACTGAAAAAAGAAAAGTATGTTGAAACGTATTTAAAGGAGTCTTCTACAGGCCCATCACGGAAATACTATCATATCACGAACGAAGGCCGTGCAGCATATAACAAGATGCGTCAAGAATGGGATGATTTTTCTGGTGTTATCAATATGCTGTTGAAAGGAGTCGATAATAATGAACAAAAATAGCTTTTTGGATGCATTGCGTAATATATTTAAAAAAGCACGTGTTGCAGATGTGGAGAGTATTATAGAGGTTTATGAAGAACATTTTGCGGTAGGTTATGAAAAGGGTCTTACCGATAGTGAGATCATTAAATCCTTAGGGACTCCAGAGGAAATATATGCATCCTACGTAGATGCAGGTATCATTACAGACACAATGAATCAAGATGGTAGTGAAAGTAAATCCGTTAATATGCAGGAAATTTATGCACGATTTGATGATTATAAAGAGCGTCTTTTACCTCAATTACCGGGGATGGCTAAAAAAGCATCTAAGACTTTGCTCTCTATTGGAAGTGCCTTATCCTATATTGTAGGTGCTCTTATATTCATTATTACACCGGCTATCTTGTTCTTACTAGGTAGCTCATGGCAACCATTTGAGAATGTTACTGCATTTCCAGTATTGTCCATTGTAACTTTAGTGGCACTTGGTGGTGTAGGTCTATTTGGTGGACTTACATGCGTCTTTGTTGGTACAGAGCTTCGCGGTGTGCGTGAACGTTACTTCCGCAATGTGGACTAAGGAGGATTTATGAGACGAATTATAATAACAGCGATTTTAACCGTAATTTGTGCTGTTGGGGCATGTACATCTTTTGCTGTTAATGATTTACCTAATTTTGGTGAATGGATGAAAACGAATGAACAACAGTTTAGAAAGCCACATAGACATGATGGTCCTAATAAATATATGGATAAACATATGATGGATGGAAATAATCAAATGATGCCTCAAGATGGCATGGGGCCAAATAATGGCGAGCATATGCACCAAAATGGTCAAAACCAAATGATGCCTCAAGATGGTATGGGACCAAATAATGGCCAGCATATGCATTCAAATGGTCAAATGCCTCCACAAGGTCAAATGCCTATGCAAGGCCAACCACCTCAACAAACTAATGGTAATGCACCACAACAACAAAGTGAACAAGGTGTGCCACAAGCTACACAAAACTAACGATACTTTATGAGTCCATTTCTCTTATAAGATTATAGAGTACGTGGTCATGAAAGTGCATTCATGGCCACCATAGAGCCACATACTCTATGTGATACATTCGTATCAGAATCTCTCTCTTACACACAATAACTACACACAAACAAAAAGAGCTCCTCAGTGAAGGAGCTCTTTTTGTATCTATTTATAAATATAGACAGTAGTTGATGGACTGGGAATATTTTATTAACTTCCTAATGAAAAACGACCTATGCATGTATATAGGTCGTTAAAAAATTATTTGATGTGTTTAGAACCGCGTTCTGTCATAGCTACGCCGTCTTTGCAAAGAGGGCATTCTTCAGGTTTATAAGTTGGAACTTCAAGATTAAGTAATGCTTGTACCTTTTCATGAGGTACACCGAATTCTGCTTTGCCCCCAGAACGGTTAACAAGAAGGCCTACACCTACGATTTCACCACCGGATTGGTTGACAACATTTACTACTTCTTGTACAGAACCACCAGTTGTTACGATATCTTCTACGATAAGGACACGAGTGCCTGGCTCGATTTTAAAGCCACGACGCAATGTCATTATGCCTTTTTCACGTTCTGTGAAGATAGCACGAGTGCCAAGAGCTTTACCTACTTCGTGAGCAAGTAAGATGCCGCCAGTCATAGGTCCAATAACAAGTTCCACATTTTGATCGCGGAAGCGTTCAGCTAATTCTTTACAAAGTTTTTCAGTATATTTTGGGTGTTGTAATACATTGAATTTTTCAACGTACATTGGACTGTGGAGACCAGATGTCAAAAGGAAGTGACCTTCTAAAATAGCTTGAGTGTCGATCAGTAATTGTTTTACTTCTTGTTCTGTCATCATTTGGATACTTTCTCCATTTCTTCAATAATTAAACGAACCGCTTCACGAGGGTTTTCGGCTTGTGTAATAGGTCGACCGATAACAAGGCGAGATGCTCCATCTTGTAATGCACTAGCTGGTGTAGCAACCCGTTTTTGGTCGTCTGTTGTTGCAAAGGAAGGGCGAATACCAGGGGTAACGATGAGGAAGTCATCGCCACATGCTTCCCGAATCATTTTAGCTTCTAATGCGGAACATACAACACCATCCATACCACAGTCCTTAGCGAGTTTTGCAAGTCGAATGACTTGGTCGGAAATTGGTAGCTGACCACCAATAGCAGTCCAAGATTCATCGTCAAAGCTAGTTAATGCGGTGATGGCTAATAATTTTGGGCGTTCCACGCCTAGTTCTTTGCCACTCTCACGAGCTGCCTCAACAGCAGCTTTCATCATGACAGGACCACCTTGACCATGTAAAGTAATTAAACTAGCGCCGAGACGTGTTAAGGAAGCTACGCCATGGGCTACGGTATTTGGAATGTCGTGCAATTTCAAATCAAGAAATACTTGTTTGTTTTGCTCCTGTAAAAAACGAATTGTTTTTGCTCCTTCGGCGTAGAATAGCTCCATGCCGACCTTGTAAAAGCTAACCGAATCACCGAGGGATAATACGATTTCTTTCACTGCATCCATCGTGGATACGTCAAGGGCAACGATTAATCTGTCATCTGCCATGTTGCAACCTCCATACTACATACATATCTAAATAATTTTCACATACTGAGGGCCTATCTGTCAATTAAAATTGGTGTGAATGAGGTGATTATTGGTCACCTTTGAACAGTAGATTATAGTCTATTTCATGCTATAATAAGTAGAGTAAATGAATATAATTCTTATATATAGATTTTGAAAGGAGTCCTATGTTAGATTTTGTTGCATTAGACTTTGAAACAGCAAATAAATTTAAAAATAGTGCGTGCTCCTTGGCGGTTATTACCGTAAAGGACAAACAAATTACCAAAAAGGCATATAGCCTCATCAAGCCTCCGTTTATGAGTTTTGATGATGAATGTATTGAAATTCATGGTATCCAACCGAAGGATGTTATTCATGAAAAGACCTTTGATCAGTTGTGGAATGCCATTTATGAAAATCATTTAAAAGGGAATATTATGGTGGCTCACAATGCGAAATTCGATATGAACGTATTGCGTGCTACTTTAGATTATTATAAAATCCCTTGGCCAGAACTAGATTATGCATGTACAGTTAAACTTTCACGTGCGGTATGGCCTGATTTGGTTAATCATAAGTTGAATACAATGGCCGCATACATTGGAGTTGAGTTTAAACATCACTATGCACTGGATGATGCAGAGACTTGTGCAAAGGTTGTATTAGAAGCTGCTAAGTTAAAAGGCGTTAATAGTTTACCAGATTTATTAAAGATTACAGGCGTACCATTAGAACCATTCATTGATGATAAAAATCGCTCTGCTCAAGATGCATTACATAAAGAGCCAGAACCAGAACAAATGTCGTTCTTTTAGTAAGGAGAGGTACTATGTTGGGGAAAGAATTATTAGCTTATGTAGATCATACATTATTGCGTCCTATAGCCACATGGGATGATATTAAAGAAGTTTGTGAGGATGGTTTAAGGTATAAAACTGCATCTGTTTGTATTCCTCCAGATTTTGTAGCATCCGCCCATGAAGCATATCCAGAACTTAACATATGTACCGTTATCGGTTTCCCTTTAGGATATGAAACAACAGAGGTAAAGGTGGCCGAAACGAAACAGGCTATTGAAGAGGGCGCTTCTGAAATTGATATGGTTATTAATCTTGGAGATGTAAAGCAAGGTGATTTTGAAGCGGTAACTAGCGAAATTGAGGCGCTTAAGAAGGCTTGTGGTGATAAGATTTTAAAAGTTATCATTGAAACTTGTTATCTTACAGATTCTGAAAAGGTAGCGCTTTGCAAATGTATTACAAATGGTGGCGCAGACTATATTAAAACATCTACTGGATTTGGTAGCGGCGGTGCAAGCCTTGAAGATATTAGACTCTTTAAAAAGCATATTGGTCCTAATGTACAGATTAAGGCCGCAGGGGGTATTCGCTCTATTACGGATATGAAAGCCTATATTGCAGAAGGTTGTAGCCGAATTGGAGCCAGTGCAGCTGTAGAGTTATTAAAGAATCACTTGAACGAAGAAGTATAATAGAAAACCACCTAGGCTATGCTTAGGTGGTTTCTTAGAATGGCGGTGTAACTATGCGTATGTATGATATTATTCTGAAGAAAAGGGCGGACTTGCCGTTATCAGATAAAGAAATCCGCTTTGTCATAGATGGCTATGTAAAGGGGGAAATCCCTGATTACCAAGTGAGTGCGCTCTTGATGACCATAGTTTTTAATGGTATGAATGCTCGCGAACTAGGAACTTTGACCTTGGCTATGGCTCAATCAGGTAATATGGTAGACTTATCGAATATTGATGGGATCACCGTAGATAAACATAGTACAGGTGGCGTAGGAGATAAGACCACACTTATTATTGCGCCTCTCGTAGCCGCTTGTGGAGGCAAGGTGGCTAAGATGTCTGGACGTGGACTTGGTCATACAGGTGGCACTATTGATAAGATGGAATCTATTCCAAATTTAAAGGTATCTTTAGAGCAAGATGCTTTTATCAATCAAGTTAATAAAATTGGTCTTGCTGTTATTGGTCAGTCGGAAGGGCTTGCACCTGCTGATAAAAAGCTATATGCTTTGCGCGATGTGACGGGAACTGTTGATAGTATCCCTCTTATTGCATCCTCTGTTATGAGCAAAAAATTGGCTTCTGGTGCTCAAGCAATTTTGTTAGATGTAAAGGTTGGCAGTGGTGCCTTTATGAAAAACATAGAGGATGCTAGTGAATTGGCTAAAGCAATGGTAGATATTGGAAAGGAAAATGGTCGTTCAGTTAAGGCTATTTTGACGGATATGGATCGACCGCTAGGCCATGCTATTGGAAATGCTTTGGAGATTCGCGAGGTTATTGATACGTTGAAAGGTCATGGTCCAGAGGATTTAACGCATGAATGTATTATCATGGCTGCTCATATGCTCGTATTGAGCCATATGTGTGATTATGAAACTGCTCTTAATCGTGTGCAACAAGCACTAGATTCTGGTACAGCCTTAGAACGATTACGATTAATGGTTGATGCTCAAGGAGGAGATAGCCGCGTTATCGATGATGAAAGTATATTGATAATCGGCCAGTTTACCTATGATGTGATAGCACCTCAAGATAGTTATATTATCCATATGAATACAGAACAATGTGGGATTGCATCCGTTATGCTTGGAGCCGGTCGCACTGTTAAGGATGGTCCTATCGATTATAGTGCGGGCATCTTGATGCACAAGAAAACAGGCGACTCAGTTACAGTAGGTGAATGTATAGCTACCTTGTATGCTTCTGATGAGAGCTTGCTTTCTAATGCTGCAAAGACATATTTAGAGGCGATTACCTTTGGCGAAACTGCACCAATCATGGCGGATACGATTCTTGATATAGTGGAATGAGGAGATCCATATGATAGAAAAGGAAACTCATATGACAGAACAGGAAATTCAAAACCTTATAGATCGCGCCATCGTTGCTCGTGAGAAAACTTATAGTCCGTATTCCCATTTTGGCGTAGGTGCAGCTATTCTCTGTGAGGATGGGACTATTTATGAAGGGTGTAACATAGAAAATGCTTCTTATGGCTTAACGAACTGTGCAGAACGAACCGCTATATTTAAAGCTGTATCAGAAGGGCATACAAATTTTAAGGCTCTTGCCGTAGTTGCTGATACGGAAGGGCCTTGTGCACCATGTGGTGCTTGTCGTCAGGTGATTTCTGAATTTGAAATACCTCGTATTATAATGGCGAATTTAAGAGGGGACTATACAGTTGTTGAATTAGAAGGTTTATTATCTTTTAGATTTGGGGCCGATAACATGTAAAAAAGAGACCACGTTGATGTGGTCTCTTTTTGGTATACCTTAGAATGCAGGAACAATAGCACCTTGGTATTTTTCTTGGATGAATTTGATAATTTCAGGACTATGAAGTGCAGCCATCAATTTTTTAATGCGAGGGTCATTTTCATTGCCTTTAAGTACAGTTACGATATTTACGTAAGGGGAATCGTTATTTTCAATTGCCAATGCATCTTTGCCAGGGTTAAGACCTGCGTTTAATGCAAAGTTAGTGTTGATAGCGGCTAAGGCTACATCGTCAAGGGAACGAGGTACTTGTGCTGCTTCTAATTCTACGAATTGATATTCGTTAGGGTTCGCAGTAATATCTTGCACTGTAGATAAGATGTTTGTAGAGTCTTTTAATGTAATTAGACCTTGTTTTTGTAATAACAATAATGCACGGCCACCGTTTGTAGGGTCATTAGGAATAGCGATTTTAGCGCCTTTTGGAAGATCTTTCAAATCTTTGATTTTACGGGAGTATAAACCCATTGGCTCAAGATGAACACCACCGGCAGATACTAAGTCAAGTTTGTGAGCTTTTGCGAATTCCTCCATGTAAGGTACGTGTTGGAAGAAGTTGGCATCAATTTCTTTGTCCCCTAAAGCCAAGTTAGGTGTGTTGTAATCAGTAAATTCAGTGATTTTTAATTCGATACCATCTTTTGCTAAGATTGGTTTAACTTGTTCCAAAATTTCTGCGTGAGGTACTGCTGTTGCCCCAATTTTTAATACTTGTTTGCCATCGCTAGCAGCTTGTTTGTTGTCGTTACCACAGCCTGCGATTAATAAAGCGCCGCCAAGGATTACAGTAGCTGCCAATGCTAAAAATTTTCTCATTAGACACACTCCTTATACAATAATTACATATAAAACATTAAATCTATAGTACTAAATAATTTCCTATCTATCAAGAAGGAATTATTATAGGTTCTCCATAACTAAAAACTATGGAGAACCTATAATATAAGTATGTTCATTTTTAAAATAATTTGCCCATGATAAGTCCAATCGCCCACATTAGTTGATAAATCATAGCGGCCCCAGCGGTAGTTCCCATAGCCTTATCTAATTGGAACTCATCTGTATTGGTAGATAATGTATGAATTGTTTTGAAAGCCAGTGGTGCTGCAAGGAATGCTAATAAGGTGAACCATGTCATATGGCCTACTATAATCCAAGCAATGATCCAAATAAAATTGAAAATATATGAGATACTCATTAAGCTGAGTGCTCTTTCACGACCAAGCACGATTGGCAACGTGTGACGTCCATGGCTTTCATCATTACGAATATCTCGGATATTATTCGTCAACATGATGGAACCAACTAGCAATGTAGATGGAATTGCAGGAATTAACAGGGCTAAGGATAATTCTCGTGTCCAAGCATAGCCTGTAATGAGTACGATGGCAAAACCCATGGCGATACCAGAGGAAATTTCCCCAAATGGTGTTCGAGAAATTGGTTTTGGACCGCCAGAGTAAAGGAAACTAATTAGAATACATAGGAAGCCTACAGGAATGTAGTACCAAGTTATAGTAGCAGATAAATAAAGACCAATGATAATGGGTACAAACATGAGTACTTTAATCATCGTTATAATGAGCTCTGGTGTTATAACGCCACGTGTGATAGAACCAGCATTACCTACCTTTTGACCAGCATCAAGTCCAGATTTAAAGTCTTTATATTCATTCCATAAATTAGCTACAATTTGGGCTGTTACAACAGCTAAAAATATGAGCACTGTATGTAAAATGGCAAGACCTGTACCCTGAGCAGCACCAAATGCGTAATAACTAAAGGCGGCACCTAAAATGGTAGGCCCCAATGCAGCCGCTAATGTGCGAGGCCTAGTGAGGGGAATTAATTCTTGTATCATGTTAAAAGCACACCGAGTGTGCACTCCTTTCCATTTCTCATACATATATCATCTTTACATGTCTATTTATGTATTGTATAGCAGAAAGGTAAGCTTGTAAATTATACTATACAGTTATATATGTCGATATAGTATAATAATTAATATATGCAGTATAGATTATCTTTTAAACTCTTAATATATACTGCACGGATTATCTAACAATCTATACATAGTGTATTGTTAAAAAGGTGAGGTGTCTTATGAGAACTCTCAATAAAAAGTTGATGACATTGGCTTGTGCCACCTGTTTAACTGTGGGTATGGGGGCAGTGGCATGTGCTGATACGGTAGATTTAGGTTATGGTATGTACGGCAGTACTTCCCCAACTGTGAAAGCTGTAGAAGTTGTGCATATTTCTACTGATGCAAGATTGCGTAATCAAGAACAAGATAAATTTCTCAAAGTAGCAAATAAATCTGCTGTTGATACTATTAATAATGTTGTGAAAGCACAGACTGGTGTAGCTGTTGAACCAGTGAAGGGGGATTTTCTTGATGGTTACTCCTTCTATCAACTGCAAGGTACTGATAAACAAGGTCATCATATAGGTGGTTTAATTGTTATTAACTATTCTAAAAATGCAATTGATCAAGTTATAGGTATGAATAAGACTATTTTAGAGAAGGGGTCAGATGCGGAAAAAGCCGCATTAAAGCATTCTATCTCTAAATATGTAGAATCTTACTCCAAAGAGACGGCCCAACAACAATTACAAGACCTGAAGAGCAATACTATTGAAGGTGCTAAATTAGCTAAAGATCTAAAAACGATAAATGATAAGTTACCTTCTCAAATTATAGGTGTCTTTGATAAAATGCTTGCCACAGATAAGAAATCATCTCCTAAAAGTATAGAAGAGATCCGTTCTTATGTAGACTTTATGGCAAAACAAGTAAGCCTAGATGCAACGCATGTGGCCTATAAACCTGTTCAAACACGATATGGTACAGCTGTGACAGGCGATTTACGCGGTAGTCTAAAATATGATGGCTTTAGAAATACTTATTCCTTAATTGGTTATGCTGTTCCTATAGATAAAGGTGTATCTTTACAGCTTTTAATGTCTGATGACTCTAGCCATGATTATTGGGCTAATGAGTTGAATCATATGTATCAAACACAATCTCTCAAGGGAGGTAAATAATATGAAATCTTTGAAAGTATTGGCTTGTGCAGCTTGCCTAATGGGTACTGTATCTGGCGTAGGTTTTGCTAAGGATGTACAAACAATTGCAGGATCCATGGTAGTGCCTAACAATGTAACTGTTGTTTCTGCATCCAAAACAAATACACGTGATTTTGTAGAAAAACAATTAAATGAGGAATCTTCAAAATCTACGATGTCGAATATGATGGCAAAGGAATTTTTCCAAAACTTTGGCACCAATTTTGATGTATACCAATTGCAAGGGGCAGATAAAACTGGTCAAAAAGATGCATTCGTAGTAGCTGTAGATGTTAAACAAATAGCGCAACAAGTGGCTAAAGAAAAGGCTAATGACCCTATGTTTATAGCGGCAATGGCCGCTCTTGATAAAGGTCAAATTGATCCTGTAACAGAGCAACTTCTATTAGGAACAATAAATAAACAGATTCCCACTAGCACAACAGTAGTTCCTTTGAATGGGCCTATTAATGTGTCTAGTCGTGATCCCCAAAAAGCAACGATTATGCCTAAAACACTTAAAACTCTAACCGTAGAAAATGCAGAACAAGTACATCCGGTGGGTGGTACAAAATATCAAACATATGCAGCAAGCTCTCGCTTGTTATATGCAGATGGAAATGTACAAACTCCACTCTATGCAAATGCTGCATTTGTGTTGAAGCCAGGAAAACCAGTGTTGTATGTAGGTATAACAACTGATGTACAACGTGATTATTTCAAACCAATATTTGACAATGCATTCAAATCAATTAAATAATTGGTTATATACGTACTTTTATGTAATATGTGATATATTGAGGTAAGTCATATATATCGAGGCATCAACATGAGTTTCGCACCTTAAATATAGTCATATTAATTTATATTTATTTATAAAAGGAGATTTATCATGAAAACAATTTCTACAGACAAAGCACCAGCAGCAGTAGGCCCTTACTCTCAAGCTAAAGTGGTTGGCGGTTTATTATTTGCTTCTGGTCAAATTCCACTCAATCCTGCAACTGGTACAGTTGTTGAAGGGGGCATTGTAGAGCAAACTGAACAAGTATGCAAAAATATTGAAGCCGTATTGACTGAAGCTGGTACAGACTTTTCCAAGGTTGTTAAAACAACTTGCTTCTTAGCTGATATTGGTGATTTCAAAGCATTTAATGAAGTGTATGCTAAATATTTCACTTCTAAACCAGCTCGTTCATGTGTAGCAGTAAAAGACCTTCCATTAGGCGTTATTGTAGAAGTGGAAATTATTGCGGAAGTATAAGATGGATTATATTTCTTTGTTACAGTCAGAGATGCGTCCTGCCTTCGGTTGTACTGAGCCAATTGCATTGGCTTATGCGGCTGCGAAGGCAGTCTCTGTTTTAGATGAGTTTCCTAACCATATTCATGCAAGATGCAGCGCGAATATTATTAAAAATGTAAAATCTGTAGTCATTCCAAATTCTGGGGGGCGAAAAGGACTAACGGCGGCCGCTACACTGGGTGCTATTGTAGGTCATCCAGAGCGTGAACTTGAGGTGTTGGAATCTGCTACAGACGAAGATCGCAAATGGCTTGGTACATTGCTTGATGCTAACTTCTGTACCGTTTCACTTGCTGAAGGCGTAGATAATCTATATATAGAAATCACTGCAGAAACAGATGAACATACAGCGGTTGTTCGCATTGAAAATGACCATACGAATGTAACCTATGTATCAGTAGATGGCGAGATTGTCTCTGAAACAGTCAATGAAATCAAGAAAGCGGCTAAAACAGAATATGCCATGACCTTCGATAGTATTTACGAATTTTCCTTAACAGGTGATATTTCTGGTATCCTACCTCAAATTAAACAGCAAGTTGAGTATAATACTGCAATTTCTAAGGAAGGTCTGTCCAATGATTATGGATCTAATATTGGACAATTGTTATTGTTAGATGAAGAAAATCCATCTCTCGAAACGAAATGTAAGGCTCGTGCCGCAGCTGGCTCTGATGCGCGTATGAGTGGCTGCCCATTGCCTGTTGTTATTTGCTCTGGCTCCGGTAACCAAGGTTTAACCGTATCTGTGCCAATCATTACGACTGCCGAGGAACTTGGTAAAAGTGAAGATGAATTGTATCGCGCTCTCGTCTTTGCTAACTTGCTAACGCTTTACGTTAAATCTGGTATTGGTAAATTGTCTGCATACTGTGGCGTTGTATCTGCCGGTGTGGTAAGTGTAGCAGGTATTGCCTTCTTGAAGGGTGATAGTAAAGATATAATCGAGAACACTCTTGTAAATGGTCTTGCAAGTTTATCTGGTATCGTATGTGATGGTGCGAAACCATCCTGTGCAGGTAAAATTGCAATTTCCCTTGATGGCGCCTTTATGGGATATAAACAAGCTCGCCTTAACAAAAACTACCAAAAAGGCGATGGACTTGTAGCATACTCCGTTGATGAAACTATCCGCAGTATTGGTGCTGTGGCACAAGGCATGAAAGAAACGGACGTAGTTATATTGAATGAAATGCTAAAACACTAAACTGCAAGTGACGTGGTTAGCTGAATATAAAAAGAACCCTTCGTTGGTCTGTACCTTCAAAAATTGTGTCCAATTTTTGGGGTACAGTTCACGTGAAGGGTTCTTTTTTGTTTATTGTAATTTTTTAGGATCTTTAAGTATCAATGAAGCCCCAAGACCTACTACTAGGAATGGTACGAGTGTCATCATAGCGGCAGGTAAAGAATAGGTATCCGCAAGGTTACCTACTACAGGTGCGATGATACCGCCGATAGTTTGGCTCACCCCAAGGGTAATACCGGACGCAAAGCCGATGCTTTTAGCAAGGTAGGTTTGGCCTAGTACGATAACGGGGCTGTAGCTAAGAGCTTTAGCAGCGCCAATCATGAGTAGTAATATATAGGCTATAGGCATCATGATAACAGGGGAGAAGGTTGGCACTTCTGTTAATAGGAACATGGCTGGTAACCAAATCAATAGGGATAGTCTAATGATTTTGATGGGACCATATTTGTCGCCTAATAGACCGCCAATATATGTCATGAAGATACCGATACTAAAGAATATGGTTAATGCAAAGCTACCTTGCTCTGGGCTAGTGCCGAGTTCACGAGTCCAGAAGATAGGAATGAATGCATTGATAACACGGAAGTTTACTGATTGGCTTAGGATGATAATAAACAAGATGCCAAAGTATTTCCAGTAATTTTTGAGTGGTTTTGCCACTAGTGTAGGGTTTTCCATAGCTACTGCTTGGTCGATAGTGTGTGCACAAGTTACTATGCGCGGCATGAGGACGAATAAAACCGTTGAGATAATAAGACCTACTATGGTGAAAGCTGCTAGTCCATGAGGACCTACTGTATAGGCAATAGAGCCCGCAAAGAGTGGGCCGATGGCAAAACCAGAGCTACCGCCGATGGCGAAGGTGCCCATGGCTTTACCTTTTTTACCACCTCCGAGGCGATTCATGATTTTCGCTCCTTCAGGGTGGAAGATAGAGGAGCCTACACCAGCTAAGGTAGCACAAATAAGCAAGCTTTCATAGGAGGTTACAAACCCCATGGCACCTGTGCTACAAGCTGAGAGCAGAACCCCTAAGGCGATGAGCCGTGGCTGATTGATCTTGTCAGAGACATAACCTAATAATGGCTGTAACAATGAAGATAATGCTGTATTGGCTAAGATGAGAAAGCCCGCTTGTTCTAAACTGAGTCCATAGGTATAGATGAACAGTGGTAAGAGGGCAGGCAATACACTTTGACAGGAGTCATTAATCATATGACTCACCGTAATGAGATAAGGGTAATATTTTTTCATAGTAGTGGTCCCTTCGCAAAAAAGCGCTAACCATGGTTAGCGCTTTATATATTTTATATGGCAGAGGAGGAGGGATTTGAACCCCCGCGCCGGTTGCCCGACCTACCGCATTTCGAGTGCGGACCCTTCAGCCTCTTGGGTACTCCTCCGTGTTTTACGGCGCTCTTTAAAAAAGTCTTTCATGATTTGACTACATTCATCACCAAGGACACCCGATGCTAATTCAGGTTCATGATTTAAACCAGGGTGAGAGAGTACATTGAAAAGAGACTCTACAGCGCCTCCTTTGTAATCACTTGCACCATATACAACACGGTCAATACGACTGTTGATGATGGCTCCAGCGCACATCGGACACGGCTCTATCGTAACATACAGGGTACAACCAGTCAACCGCCAGCGCTTGAGTACATCGCATGCTTCGCGGATGACGAGCACTTCTGCATGAGCCGTTGCATCGTGATCTAGTTCACGGCGATTATGATGACGTGAAATAATAGTGTTATCTTGTACCAAGATGGCACCGATAGGAATTTCTCCTAGGTCATAGGCCTTGCGAGCTTCCTCTAGGGCAAAACCCATGAAATACTCGTCCCGAGTGCGCTCATCCATATTTTTAATCTCTATAGGTGTAATGTCTTTTGTCATTCTCATACCTCTTAATGTATAATATCTTACATAAAGTCTATCATAGTGTGCGAAGTTATGCGAATAGATTGTGTGAGGGTATTATGGATATTATTTGGTACATATTTGATATGATTGGCACTATTGCCTTTGCTATCTCCGGAGCACTTGTTGGGGTGGCGCGGAGAATGGATATATTTGGTATGGCTGTATTGGCACTGGCCACGGCAATCGGTGGTGGAATTGTACGGGATGTTCTCTTGGGGTATTTTCCGCCGAATTCATTACGCAATATTGTATATGTAACTGTGGTTATTTCCGTAACAATTATCGTATTTATTATGTATAATAGTCGTTATCGCAAGCATGCTATGGGTCCTCGTAGCCGAGCAAGCTATTTATTAGCCGACGCTGTGGGGTTGGCATCTTTTACAGTAACCGGAGCATCTGCAGGGTTTAAACTATATCCAGAGTTGCCAATTTTCATTGTTTTATTAGGAACTATTACTGCCGTTGGAGGTGGTATTATCCGAGATATGCTGGCTCAACGGATTCCGTCTGTTTTGAAAGAAGATGTGTACGCTCTGCCTAGTGTTATTGGGGGCATCGTTTATTACTTAATGGTTATTTCTAACTGGGTTGGAGAGGCTGTATATGGTGCTTTTACCGTTGTACTAGTTATCCGTTTACTAGCTATTAAATATAATTGGAGCTTACCCAAAGTGCGCTAAAGCTAAAGGCACTGCATTTGAGAAATAACAGGTAAATGATATAATTATACTATTAAGTATTTCATAAAAGTGTCAGAAAAAAAGAGTATTATATAAGAGTTAATTTTCGAGTCGAGAGTACTCGTGTACACAGAAGGAGATTTGCTTTATGACAAATAAATGGTTGAAAGTAGCATTAATGGTTACAGCCATTGCTACAGGTACATCCATCAAAATCGATGCAGAAACCGTATTATATGTACCTCAAGATGATCGTCCTGTAAGTTTGCAATATACAGTTGATACAGCTCGTGAGGCGGGTATGACTGTGTTGACACCACCTCAACACTTGATTTCTGGTAAGACCTACCAAGGTCAAGCTGATCAAATTATGGCTTGGGTAGAGCAAAATGCAGGTCGTGCTGATGTTATGGTATTAAGTACAGATACTCTTATTTATGGAGGTCTTGTAGATTCTCGTAAACATAATATTCCTCTTAGCACATTGCAAAATCGCTTGAAACGTATTGAAGGCTTAAAAGCGCGTAATAAAAATGTACGCATCTATGGATTTGGTACCGTAATGCGTTCCCCACGCGCGAGTGGTGGTGGTACTGAACCGGCCTACTATGCGGAATATGGCCCAACTATCTTCCAAATCGCTGCATTACAAGATAAATTAGATTCTGGCTCTTTAACGCAAGAAGAAACTCAAAAATTGATGAGCCTACAAGCCTCTGTTCCTGTGGAATACTTGCAAGACTGGTTTGACCGCCGTCAAAAAAATATGAAAATCAACAAAGAGTTGATTGATGAAACTCGCAGTGGTGTATTCGACTACTTTGCATTAGGTCATGATGATACATCTCAATTATCTCAATCCGCTCTAGAAGGTCGTTACCTTAACAAATATTCCAAGGATATTTCTGTTGAAAAATACGGTAGTTTCCCTGGTGCTGACCAACTTGGTCTCTTATTGATGGCGCGTTCCCGTACCGATGTGAGCACAGAAAAACCTACATTCTCCGTAATTTATCCACTCGGTGGTGGCGGTAAAACATTGCCAGGTTACGAAGATCAAACGATTGATAAAACAATTGCTCAACACGTTGAGGCCGTAGGTGGCACGATGGTGACACAAGGCAAACCAACTGTATTATTGGCTGTTAATACACCTCTTACTACGAGCACAGGCGAGTCTGAAAACTTCGAAAACTTCCCAATGATCTCCAACTCTACAAATGCTTTCGTAGATCGCATTCAACAAGCTGTTGACTCTGGTGTGAACGTAAGCGTTGCAGATATTGCTTTCAATAATGGTGCAGATAATACATTGGTATCCGCTATGTACAAACGAGATTTGTTGTACAAAATCGGTGCGTATAATGGTTGGAATACAGCAAGTAACACCGTAGGTTACGCTATTGCTCAAGGATTATTGCTTAAATCTATGAGTCCGGAAGGTCATCGTGATATGTTGACGCAACAATATTTGGATAACTGGGCATATCAAGCAAATATCCGTAAAGATATTTATCGTATGCAAGATTCTATCAGAACAGACAATGTTCGTTACTCTGGTGAATTAAATGAACGTCTTGAAAGTTATTTAGGTGAACGCATTCAAGATTTCGCTGAAAAATACCTTAAAATCAATCCTCGTACAGTAAAAGCTACATTCCCATGGGGACGTCTATTTGAAACGGATATCACTGTTTACGACAAACCAGTGGTACCACTTGAAAAAGAATTACGCTTGAAACGAGAAGCTGAAGCAAAAGCTAAGGCTGAAGCAGAAGCTAAGGCTAAGGCAGAAGCGGCTGCTAAAGCAAATGGTCAGGCTGTACCAGCACAAGCCGCACAACCTGAAAAAGCTGCAACGCCTCAAACACCTACATCTACCCCTCCTGTAGTTAAACAACCAGCTACAGAGTCTCAAGGTCCACGTGTGGTACCGACACCTGCAGTGGCACCTGGTCAATAGTGAATAGGCAATGGCTATGAAAAAAGCGTTTTTACCGGAAATTACTTATATGCGAGGCCTCTGTATGCTCGGTGTTATCGGCATTCATGTAGGATCTTACGCATTGCAAAATCCTTTTGTAAATTTAGAACTCATCAGCGTGTTAGAAATTCTCTCTCGCTTTGGAGTGCCTGCGTTTTTCTTCCTCTCTGCATTTGGCTTGTTTTATCATACCTCGGTAGAGGGACCATTCTCATATAAGGAATTTATGCACCGCCGCATTCAGGTGGTGCTATTTCCATATATTACGTGGTCCATCTTTTACTTGCTATATACAGGGATGACAGCTCATAACCTTGGCAATTTACATCCAGGGCCGTTGGCGATAAATCTACTCTTTGGTACCTCTATGTATCATCTATATTTTATGGTTATTTTGCTATGGTTCTACGTGATGATGCCATTATGGCGGGCCATGGTGAAAGTCATCTTAAAATGGCCTGTATTTTGGCTGGTGTTACTATTTGTCATCCAAGTTGGTATCGATTATGTTTCGTCTTACATGCTTGGCCGTTGGGTAACAGAAAATCTAAGCAATCAGCCAGTTCTTAAATATCTTTTTGATATGCGACTCAACTATTGGGTTATTCATTATGTGTGGATTTTCCTTTTAGGTGCCGTATGTGCTGAACGATATGAAATCGTCTGCGAATATATGTGGCGTTATCGTTACCTTTTAGGCATCAGCGCGGTAAGCTCCATATTATTGATGCTTGGCTCTTATTACTATGTCATGGACGTATGGCATTATACTGTGTTAGAAGCAATTTACACGGTACATCAAATGAGTCCTATGGGCGTTCTTTATACAGGATTGGGAACGATGTTTAGTTTGTTCCTATTCCAAAGGCTACCTATGAATGTGACTATGGAGTCCATTTGGTCTGAGATAGGCGATAAATCGTATGGTATTTATTTAGCGCATCCATTTTGGTTGTTAATCATTTCTGGTGTGATGGCTAAATATAATCTCTTGTATACGGTGACCAACGTGCTAATTATGTATGTTATGGCGTTGGGATTATCCTATTTGTCTACGGTGGCTCTTAATTATGTGCCTAAATCTATCCGTAAATTTATACTGGGGCATTAGTCTAGTATGGGAACTATTGTATAGAGAAACCTAATTGGTACTAGTACTCTAATGGTGTACCTAGTTTTAGTTATTTCTGTAGTGCTGATTTAGTATTAAAATAATATTTGTTATACATCCGCTAGGATATAGTTTTTAACTATGGTATCCTAGCGGATTTTTGTATATCGAATTAATATCTTTCACAAAGTAAAGTGTGAAAATTTAAAAGTAATTGTGTTATAATAAGTCCATGATGATTACCACTTGATAGAGTAACGGAATAGAAAAAGAGGTGCTCCTATGCAAGAATTAACATATTTTAACGGTGAATTCGTCGAACCAGGTGCCAAAGTTATCAGCATTGATGACCGTGGCTATTTATTTGGTGACTCTGTATATGAAGTTGTTCGCGTCGTAAAAGGCCGTTGCTTCGCTTTGTCTTACCACCAAGATCGCTTGTATCGCTCTATGCGTGAAATGGATATCCCTGTAAAAATGACCCCTGATGATTTGACAGAATTGCACGAAATTTTGATCGAGCAAAGTGAAATCAAAGAGGGCTATATTTATTTACAAATCTCTCGTGGTGTAGCACCACGTCATCATGCTTATGATCGCTCTAAATTAGAACCACAAATGCTTATGTCTATCCGTACCTTGGATTTAGATGAAGTCAATAAATTGGGTGAAGGTGTAAAAGCGATAGCTTTGCCTGATGAACGTTGGGAACATGTAGATATTAAGACCACTAACTTGATCCCGAATATTTTGGCGCAAACAAAAGCAGAAAAGAAATTTGCCTATACAGCCATCTTGTTCCGTGATGGCATTTGTACAGAGGGCGCTACATCTAATGTGTTTGCTGTTAAAGATGGTATCTTGTACACGCATCCAGCGGATAATCATATCTTAAAAGGTATTACGCGCCAAATGATCTTAACCCGTGTAGCACCATCTTTAGGTATTACCATTATTGAGAAAGAATTTGACCGCACCTTTGTAGATGAAGCGGACGAACTATTCTTTACCGATACAATTGGTGGTGTCATCCCAATTACTAAGCTAGACAGAAATCCAGTATCTGGTGGTAAACCAGGTGCTATTACACTTCGTCTACGCGAAGCACTAGAAAAATTGATGGAAGAAGGACTACCTTGATAGATAAGCTGCTTTCATCAAATGTTAAACATTTACCTTAAGAAAGGAAATTATTTTGATACAATTAGAACACATTAGTAAAGTCTATGAAGGCGCTACTCGTGTGGAAGCGTTGAAAGATATTAGCCTAAATGTGAAAGAAGGCGAAATCTTTGGCATTATCGGTCAATCCGGTGCCGGTAAATCCACATTGATTCGTTGCATCAATATGCTCGAAGCACCTACATCTGGCTCTGTTATCGTAAATGGTACAGACTTAACTACACTTAGCAAATCTGATTTGCGTAAAGCGCGAAAAGATATTGGCATGATTTTCCAACATTTTAACCTATTGTCTTCTCGTACCGTATATGACAATGTGGCATTTCCGTTGGAATTACAAGGAATGAGCAAATCTGAAATCAAGGAACGCATTACGCCAATTCTTGATATCGTAGGCCTTACAGACCGGATGAACAACTATCCATCTCAATTGTCTGGTGGTCAAAAACAACGTGTTGGTATCGCTCGTGCTTTAGCGTCTAATCCAAAGGTTCTCCTTTGTGACGAAGCTACATCTGCCCTTGATCCTCAAACAACAGATTCTATTTTGAAATTGTTGAAAAATATTAACGAGAAGATGGGGCTCACTATTGTGCTCATTACACATGAGATGCACGTTATCCGTGAAATCTGTGATCGCGTGGCGGTTATTGAAGGCGGCATAATACTTGAAGAAGGTAGCACGGTTGAAGTATTCACACATCCTCGCGAAAATACGACAAAAGAGTTTATTAGCTCTGTAGTGAGTGATAACTTACCTCCAGAAGCATTGGAACACTTGGAATTACATGATCAATGGATTGCAGGGACAGCACCTTTAGTGCGCCTCAAATTTACAGGACAAGCAACAGATGAGCCTGTAGTAGCAGGCCTTGTGAGACGCTTTAATTTAGATGTAAGCATCCTTTTTGGCGGCATTGATTACATCCAAAATACGAGCGTTGGTCGCCTCATCGTTATCTTGAATGGTGACCCAGAAAATGCGCAAGAAGGTTTGGACTACATCAAAACGTTACCAATTGAAAGCGAGGTGATCGGTTATGTCAGAGCAAATCATTAATCTACTCATAACTGGTACCCTTGATACATTGCAAATGACGATAATTTCTACTGTAATGGCAATGTTATTAGGTATTCCTCTTGGTGTTGTTCTGGTTGTTACTTCTAAAGGTCATATCTTGGAAAATGTAACACTCAATAAAGTATTGGGTGCCATTGTCAATGCAACGCGTTCTGTACCTTTCATCATCTTGATGGTTGCTATCATTCCGTTTACTCGTATGGTGGTAGGTACATCCATTGGTACAACTGCAGCATGCGTGCCGTTGACCATTGCTGCAATTCCATTTTTGGCACGCCTTGTAGAAACGTCTATTAAGGACATCAATTTTGGCGTTATCGAGGCGGCTCAATCCATGGGGGCAAGCCCATTACAAATCATTTGGAAAGTATTATTACCAGAAGCATTGCCAACAATTATTGACAATGTAACGGTTCTTATCGTTAACCTCATCGGTTACTCTGCGATGGCTGGTGCTATTGGTGGTGGTGGCCTTGGGGATATTGCTATCCGATATGGTTACCAACGTTTCCAAGCCGATATTATGATCGCTACAATCATCATCTTGATTGTATTGGTACAAGTTGTACAAATGATTGGTGATGCTTGGTCTAAAGCGATGAATAAGAAGTAGGAGGATCCTATGAGTATCAATGAAAAATTGAGAAGTCAACAAAATGACGAATTGTTCACCGCCATTTTAACGCTTGAAAATACAGAGGAATGCTATGCATTTTTTGAAGATATCTGTACGATTAACGAATTAAAAGCATTATCTCAACGCTTACAAGTAGCAAAAATGCTTCGCGCAGGGGATAGCTATGAGAAAATCGTAGAAGAAACAGGTGCGAGTACTGCAACGATTAGTCGTGTAAAGCGCTGTTTAGTATATGGTGCAGATGGTTATACATTGGCTCTCGATCGTCTAGGTGCAAAATAAAATAAATTAGCATGACAACGGTGGCCTTTGGCGACCGTTGATGTGCTATCTGTAGGAGGTTTATTATGGAGTGGCTCATTACGGTAACAGGTTTACCATTTGATATCCTTATACTCGTTTTACTCGCCGTAGCTGGTGCGTTTGCTGGCTTTGTAGACTCCATTGTAGGCGGGGGAGGCCTCATTTCTGTACCTGCCATGTTATTAACAAATCTTCCACCTAGTGTGGCTCTAGGCAGTAATAAATTATCCAGTATCTTTGGTGCTGGTAGTGCATCGATTACATTTTTAAGAAATCACATGGTTGATTTTTCCCTAGTTCGCAAATTACTGCCTTTTACCTTTGTGGGTTCTATGCTTGGTACCTTGGCGGTTGTTTCTTTACCACCGCTATATGTAAAGCCTATTATTATCATATTACTTGTTTGTGTAACACTCTTTGTGGTGTTCAAAAAAGACTGGGGTGAAATCAATCGTACATCTCAGGTAACAGGAAAAGCGCTATATATTTGTATGGCTTTTGCTCTTGGCATTGGTATATATGACGGCTTTATTGGTCCTGGTACAGGTACATTTCTGATTATGGGATTTATCTTTACAGGCTTTGATTTTTTACATGCATCTGCTAATGCAAAAATATTGAATTTTACTAGTAATTTGGCATCTTTATTGGTATTTTTATATTTAGGACACGTCAATATTACGTATGGTCTTGCCACCGGGGCAGGTCAAATTATAGGTGCTTATTTAGGCTCGCATTTGGCAATTGCGAAGGGCTCATCTTTGGTGCGAGTTGTATTCTTGTCGGTAACGACAGTTATGTTGTTGAAATTAGTCTATGACTATATTTCAACATTATAGGAGGGCAAGGTATGCCTCATAAAAGTGATGTTCAAGTGGCCTTGATTAGTGGCGGTACATCGGGTATTGGATTTGCTACGGCAAAGCTTTTACTCAAAGAAGGTTGGTGCGTAGTCATCAATGGTCGAAATGAAAAAGTTGGTCAAAAGGCTAAAACTAAGCTACGTCGTTATTCCTCTAAGGTACAATATATTCAAGGTGATGTATCTAAAATTGAGGACTGTCAGCGAATTGTAAAAGAAACAGTAGGTTTATTTGGTGGGGTGTCTGCTCTTGTAACAGCTGCAGGCTATTATGAAGAAGAGTTACTAGCTGATGTTACAGAAGCAGCTTTTGATGAAATGTTTGGGACCAATGTAAAAGGTACTGTATTCTTATGTCAAGCGGCGCTTCCCTATTTACGAGCCTCAAAGGGCAGTATTGTAACAATCGCTAGTGATGCAGGTTTACAAGGTAATGTAGCGTGTTCTGTATATGGTGCGTCAAAGGGAGCTGTAGTGAGCTTTACAAAATCTCTATCCCTTGAAATGGCACCTCACAGTGTTCGTGTAAACTGTGTGTGTCCTGGTGATGTAGATACATCATTAGTAGATAAACAGATTGCTAATGCTCACCAAGATGCGGCGGCTGCTAAGGCTGAAATGGGCCAACATTACCCATTAGGTCGTATTGCTAAGCCTCATGAAATTGGCGAAGTAATTGTATTTTTGTTGAGTAATAAGGCGTCTTTTGTGACAGGTGCAGCCTGGACAATCGATGGAGGACTCACAAGTTGGTAATATAGAAAATATTAGAAGCTATTATATATGGATAATTAGAAAAATTCATTTCACTTCTATCAATAGAATGGTATAATAATACTAATAATAAGACCTATAGTTGGTTCACAACAAAGGAGAATACTTATGGCAGAATATAATGGCGTAACACTTGAGCCCCTTACGGATGGATCTCAAGATCGTGACTATCAAGTTGAACAATTTATCTTCTGGGGGGCAGGTCGTGCGGCAGCATTGGCATTATCCTCTAAATTCAGCAGTGTCGCTTTGTGCGCCAATGCTACGTACATGGTAACTCGCATTGCTCATCTTTATGATGTAGAATTGCAAGCAGGTGCTGTAGTTGGTTTAGTAGGTGGTCTTAGCACAGCTGTAGGTACAGCTGCAGTATCCCTTCTAATTCCAATTAAAGCTGTTCGCGTTCCTGTAGCTATCGGTTTAACTTATGCTATTGGTAAAATTGCACATATTTGGATTCAAGATGGTATGCCTTCTGATATCGAACGTTATAAACCGATGGTTGCTGAATTCCTAGAAAATGGCAAAGCTATTGCTTCTGAAATCGTTCGTGATGCAAGTGCTAGCATTCCTTTCACTCAAGGTCAACGTGACGTATGGGCTGGGATTGCTAACGAAACAGGTCTTGCTAAAGAATCTTTAAAGCAAGTTTACGATGAAAAAGTAACACCTGCCATCAATAAATGGAATAATGAAACAAAATACCAAATCCATGATAACGCAGCAGAGGTTGTAGCAAAGGTTTCTGATGCAGCGAAAGAAAAAATTGATTCTGCTAAAGAAGGTATTGAAGTAGCCAAAGAATTCGCAAAAGGTGGTGTAGAAGTGGCAAAAGCTTCTGCACAAGTAGCAGTAGAAACTGCAAAAACTAAAGCTTCTGATGCTGTAGAGACAGCAAAAGATGTTGCTACAAACACTGTTAATACAGCGAAAGAAAAAATTGGCGGTTTGCGTAAATAAACGCTGAAGGATTATTATTACTATGAATCCATTTAAGATTATTAAATATGGTAAGTATTTTAGCGAATCAAGATTTTTAGGGTTTCTTGGTCGATATGGTAAGAAACTTGCCTTTGTACAACAAGCAGTAACCTTGTTCCTTTGTTTTCGTGACAAGGACACTCCCAAATATGTAAAGGCGGTCATTGCAGGTGCCTTAGGGTATTTGGTATTACCTATTGATATTGTACCGGATGCGATTGCTGTATTAGGTTGGGTAGATGATGTGGCAGTACTCGGATTAGCCTTTAAGATTGCGAATCGTTATATCAAAACGAGTCATCAAGAAGAGGCAAAAAAATTCTTTCCATTTGGTAGCAGTCGCTAATTTTTACCATTTTAGGCAGTTTGATCCACAGTGATTGAACTGCCTTTATTTATTTGACACACTAAAGTAATAGATATAGAATAAAAATTGTATACTATTTAAAAAGGACAGAATTTATGCATATTGCTTCAGTAAATGTACGATTTTATGAAACTGATATGATGGGGATTGCTCACCATAGTAACCATTTTAGATGGTTTGAAATGGCGCGCATTGAATTCCTTCGTAAGATCGGTGTCACTTTGTGGGATATGATGAATGAGGATATTGTATTTCCTATCATGAATGTATCTTGCAATTATAAAGAACCTGCGAATTTCGATGATGAACTTCACATCGAAACGTATTTGGTTAAGATGACAAGGGCTCAAATGGTGTTTCGCTATCGCATGCGCCGTGCTAGTGATGGAGCGTTACTTGCTACGGGGGAAACTAAGAACGCCTTTATGTCAAAATTAACAGGAAAAATTGTGCGATTAGACGATACTTTTTATCTGCCTATGTTAGCAGCTGTTGAGGAGATGCCGCATGAGTAATGTACAACAATTGCCTATCGGTGTATTTGACTCTGGTGTAGGCGGATTATCTGTATTGAAGGTATTACAAGAACAATTTCCTAACGAAGATTTCATCTATATCGGTGATAATGCGAATAATCCTGTAGGTAATCGAAGTGATGATGAAATCACTTATTTGGCGTGCCGTATTGCGGAGACGCTAGAAAAGCAGCCTGTTAAGCTGATGGTGATTGCTTGTAACACCTTCACTGTTGTGGCTCTTGATGCGGTACGTGAACTTGTGTCTGTGCCAGTTATTGGTGTATCACAAGGTGTAAAAACAGCTATTAATAAAAGTAAAAGCAAGACTATCGGTATTATGGCGACTGTGGCCACTGTAAATAGTCATATTCATAAGCATGTGGCTTTAGAAGTTGATCACGAGGTTTTGGTTTGGGAACAACCTTGTCCAGAGTTGGCGGGGCTTATTGAACAAGGTCATTTAGATGATTACTTTGTTCGTGAAGTATGCAAGGATTATTTAGAACCTTTATTATCCCGAAAAATTGAGGTAGTCGTTTTGGGCTGCACCCATTTCCCATTTGTACAACCTTTACTAGAGGAACTTACTTCAGGTCGAATTCAGTTCATTGATCCTGCTTTTGAAACAAGTGAATTGGTTCGTCACAGACTAGAGAGTAAAAATCTTTTCAATCCTCAAGATACTGGAGGCACTGTAAAATTGTATTTTACAAAGGATATCGAACTTGGTGATACATTGAGTGCATCCTTCCTTGATACAAGCCGTCGTACCATTGAACATATTACATTATAAAGGAGATACCCTATGTGGTTTTATAACATCCTCAGTGCAGTAATAGCTATTATTGTGACTGTTGCAGCTCTGTACTTATTATTCCGTTTGTTTGTATTGAAACAAGGTAATGAAAATATTGTCTTATTAGCGAAACGAGCAACGAACTTCCAAGTATCTGATCGTAGTTTTGAATCTATTACGTTGTTCTGTGATATACCATTTGTAAATAAAGGGCGCCAATTGGGCACAATAATGGACTTATTTCCACGTCCATTATTACCTGAAGAACACTTTGATGCAGTCAAGGTAAATGCTTGGGCTATGGATATTAATCGTCCGCGTCAAGATGGATACTTTGAAGCTATAATTATCAAACCACGCAAAGGTGGCACAATTCGTGTATATGTTACATTAACAGGTAAAACTGGCAATATTCGAGAAGATATTAAGGGATTCCCTTATATGGACATCGATATTTACTACCAAATCGTAGGTCGGACAGACTATCATATCGATAAACAGCGTATTCGTTTGACTGCTGAAGAAGTTCAAGCAGCAATGGTTCAATAAGGAGGCATAACAATGGCAGAATTAGAGTTAGTATGTGTGCCAACACGTATTCTTACAGATAATGATGACATCGTTGATGCTATCGTTGAATTTGGGGGTCATAATATTGGACCTGAAGATATCGTATGCGTTGCTGAATCTGTAGTGGCTATTACGCAAGGCCGTTTTACACGTCCTGAAGAGCTAGATGTATGCTGGCAAGCTCGTTTAATTAATCGTTTTATCCATCCAGATGGCTCCATGGCCTCTATTTATGGTATGCAATCGGCTATGAATTTGGATGGTAAATGGAAGGTGTTAGGTGCTTTTATTTTAGGTGCTATTGCTAAAATTTTCCGTAAACCTGGCGTGTTCTATGCAATTGCTCGTGCTGCATCATTAACCGATGATGTAACGGGGACTATGCCTCCATTTGATAAGCACATTGTATTTGGTCCAAAAGATCCCGATAAAGTGGCTGAGAAAATTGTATCTCGCACTGGTTGTTATGGTGCCGTTGTAGCTGACGTTAATGACTTGAAACGGTCTGCTATTTTAGGCACAAGTCGTGGCATTGACGCAAAAAAAATTGCACAATTGTTGATTGATAATCCTTTTGGTAATGATAGCCAAATGACTCCGATTGTTATCATCAAAAATTACGCATCTGTATCTGGTAAATAACAGAAGGCTGTACTCATCACATAGAGATGGGTACAGCTTTTTTATATATAATGAGATTGAATACGAACTATACGCAGGGTTGAATAGGAATTGCATATTAGTTCAAATAGAGATTATATGCTAGCTTAAATTGAGTTTTCTTTACTCTGTTTTGAGTTTGTATAGATTCTTTATTAATACTAATAAGGAGGTTATATGTTACTAGGGTTAGACGTAGGTGGTACTTTTACCGATGCTGTTATCATTGATGGCCATCGTGTAGTGGCAACTGCCAAGAGGCGGACTACAAAGGATAATCTAATGAATGGTATAGGTGAGGCCTTAGATGCGGTTTTGGAGGGTTATGATACATCAAATATTGAACAAGTAACCTTATCTACTACCGTGGTGACGAATACCATCGTAGAAGAGAAGGAGCAAGTAGTAGATCTCTATGTGGTTACAGGTCCAGGCCGTAATGTAGATGATATATTCCCTGTGAAACCTATATACCTTCAAGGTTATACAGATCATAGAGGTATCGTTGTAGAGCATACCCCTGCTGATGCTGTACGTGGTATAGCCAACATGGTTCAAGCACGTAGTGGTACTGATTTGGCTGCTGTGTCCGCTAAATTTGGGGTGCGGAATCCTCAAGAAGAACTATCTATTACAGAAGAATTGAAAAACACATATCATGTAATTTCTAATGGTAGTTTATTAAGTGGTTCTTTAAATTTCCCTCGGCGTACTATTAGCGCTTATTTTAATAGCGCTGTAACACCAGTATTTACGGTGTTTAAGAAAAATGTTGAAGATGCTCTCAGTGCACGGAATATAGTGGCCCCACTTCACATTTTAAAAGCAGATGGAGGCTCTCTTCCAATAGAACACATGGTGAGTCGCCCAGTAGAGACCGCCTTTACAGGCCCTGCCGCAACAGTTCTTGGACTATCTGCTCTCGGTGTTATAGGTAATCAGCATACAGTGGCTCTAGATATTGGGGGGACTACAACGGATATATCCCTTTGGAAGCATGGTAGACCATTGATGACAAAAAATGGTGTATCTATTCGTGAGTATCCAAGTGCAGTGCGATCCTTTGCCGTTACCTCTGTCGGCATTGGTGGGGAATCTGTAGTTCGCTTTAAAAATGGTAATCTTACCGTAGGTCCTGAACGAGTGGGACCATCGGTAGCTCTAGGGGGTATAGAACCTACCTTGGGGGATGCACTTATCGTGCTCGGTCACGCGAACTATGGCGACTTTAATCTAGCATCACGAGCTTTACAAGATTTAGCAGATGCTATCCAGGCTACGGTGCAATCTAATAATGTAAATACCTTAAATAATCAACTAACTCTTATTAAGACCTCCTCTGATGTAGCAAGACTAATCCTACAAAATGCGTTGGAAACGATTCAACGTGGCGTAGATGAGGTTATAACGGTTGAGAATAAACGCCCTATTTATGTGGTGGCAGATATTGTAAATCCTGATATATTTGTGCCTGAACATATTGTTGTAGTAGGAGGCACGGCGCCAAGTCTCGGAGCGAGCATTGGAGAATATATGGATTTACCTATTACGATTCCAGAAAATGCAGCCGTAGCGAATGCTATTGGTGCTGCGCTAGCCCTATCTACCATCGAACTCACTGTCCATGTAGATACAAAACGTCGTTTGCTTGTTATTCCTGAATTAGGTATTAAACAGCAAAATTGTACTTTAAAACGAGCGGAACAAGTTGTAGAACGAGCTAAAGAGGTTCTCAGTGAAGAGGCTTTACGTTTAGGTTTAGATACGGCGCAAGAAATCGAGGTTATTAGCATTGAAGATTTCCCTGTGGTAGAGGGCTGGCAATCTATGGAGCGTTTAATTACGGTGAAAGTACAACTAGCGGCGGGGGTGAAACACTATGTGGAATAAAGGACTATCCTATCGAGAGCGTCATGGCCTTATAGAAAAGGATACGAACACGAAACTGAATGACGACGTGAATTCTACTATTGATAAGGCTAAATATCATCACAGTTTAGGTCTTGTCTTTTTCCCTGCGTTTGATTGGAAAATTTCTGAAACACATCCTGAACGACAAGAGCGTTTACTCTATACGCGTGATCAAATTGTAGAAGAAGGTTTGTTAGATATACCGAATATTAGAGAATATAATCCAATAGTAGCTGATTGGGATACAATAGAGCGGGTTCATGTTGGTGCTCCAGATTTAGAGTCTTGGGTGACTGAAGCTCATCGAGTATCTGCTGGAGGTGCTATTGCGGCAGCTGATGCGGTCATGCGCGGTGAAGTAGATCGCGCCTTTGCATTGGTAAGACCACCAGGTCACCATGCGATGGCTATGGTTCATGGTATTCGTGGCTTCTGTACGATTAATATTGAAGCCGTTATGATTCAACACATACGTCAAACCTATGGAATCAAACGCGTTGCCGTAGTAGATACCGATGTACATCACGGTGATGGTTCTCAAGATGTGTTTTATCATGATCCTGATACGTTGTATATTAGCTTCCATCAAGATGGACGTACTTTATATCCTGGCACAGGCTTTATGGATGAATTTGGTGGACCTCAGGCCATCGGTGGTAACATCGATATTCCACTACCGCCTGGTACGGGTGACGAAGGCTTGATGAAGGTCATGCGTGAGCTTGTATTGCCTATCCTTGAAGATTTTGATCCAGATATTGTCATTAACTCGGCAGGACAAGATAATCACTTTAGTGATCCGTTGGCTAATATGCAGGTAACTGCAAAGGGCTATGCAGAGCTAGTCGATTTATTACAAGCAGATATAGCAGTCTTAGAAGGAGGCTATTCCGTACAGGAAGCATTACCATACGTGAATACAGGTATCATTTTATCCATGGCAGGCCTTGATTACAGTAAGGTCGTAGAACCTGCCTTTGACCCTGTTAAATATAAGCAAAGTCAAAGTGTAACAAATTATATAGATGAGCTTATCGCTAAGTGGAAGGTACAATGGGCTAATCGATATCGTATAGCAGAAGAAGAACGTGCTGGTGTAGGTGATATTTGGTCAAATCGTTACAATGTGTATTACGATGAAACGGGCGTACAAGAGGAGCGCCTTGAAAGGGTGCGCATGTACAAAGACAAGGTAGGCTGGCATAGCGTGCTTTCACGAGGACAATACGGCCCGTATGGGCCGCAAAGTGTATATGCGATGTTTATCCCTTGGCAAGCAGATGAAGGGACGCGTCAAGATGCTATTGCAGAAGCAAAACGAGCTAAAGCAGAAGGGGGAGCTAGTCGTTACGTTGTGGTAGATCCACTCGGTGACGGACAATATGAACTATAATGTTAATCTCCGTAGATAATGCGAGTTATTATGTTAGAATCGTAAATTATAATATGATTCGTAATGCTGAAAAATAGAAAAATTATGATATAATATAAGAAATAACGCCCCTTTGTGTAAGGGGCGTTCTAATATTTAGTTTTAGAATGGTGAGGTTCCTATGCGCAGTGATAATAGAACAGCGGGTCAATTGCGACCTATTAAAATAACACGGAATTTTACAGAGTATGCAGAAGGTTCTGTACTTATTGAGTGTGGTAAGACCAAGGTTATCTGTACAGCTACTGTTGAAGATTCTGTGCCACGCTGGCTAAAAGGTTCTGGGCAAGGATGGGTAACTGCGGAATACTCATTATTGCCACGTTCAACACAAACTCGCGTGAGCCGTGAGGCTGCAAAAGGAAAACAAACAGGACGGACTGTAGAAATTCAACGTCTTATCGGTCGTGCATTGCGTGCTGTTGTGGACCTTGAAGCATTAGGAGAGCGTTCTATCACTATCGACTGTGATGTGATTCAAGCGGATGGCGGTACACGAACAGCCTCGATTACAGGTGCCTTTGTAGCTCTCGTTGATGCGGTGGACTTCACTTTTGGCGGAACTGGAAAATTTCCAATTATTGACTTCTGTGCAGCCATCTCCGTAGGCATTGGCCCAGATGGTCCTATTACGGACCTTTGTTACGAAGAGGATAGTGCTGCCATTGTAGATATGAATGTAGTCCGTACTGGTTCTGGTAATATGGTTGAAGTACAAGGTACAGGTGAACACGGTACATTTAATCGTGATGAGCTCAACGCTTTACTTGATTTAGCAGAGGCTGCTACAGATGAGCTCATGGCTAAACAACGTGAAGTCCTTGGTGCGACAGCAGATAAAGTAGGTAAAGAGTATCCTACAGCTCCGGAGGTATAAAATGGAACAAATTGTGCTTGCTACAGGCAATAAAGGAAAGATTCGTGAGTTTTCCGAGGCCTTCTCCCATTTATCTATTGATTGTGTACCTGTAAAAGCTGTGATTTCCATTGAGGAGCCTGAGGAAACTGGTACAACCTTTATGGAAAATGCTCTGTTGAAGGCTCGCTACTATGCGAAGGCTACGAATCGCCCATGTCTTGCTGATGACTCTGGCATTACGGTTGATGTTCTCAATGGTGCACCAGGTGTATATTCTGCGCGTTATGCAGGTCGTCATGGTGATGACAATGCAAACAACGAGAAGTTAATTCGTGAACTACAAGGGAAAAGTAACCGTACAGGTTATTATGTATGCGCTTTAGCGCTTGTATATCCTGATGGCCGAGAAGTTACTGCGGAAGGGTATTGTGATGGACTCGTTCAAGATGAGCCAAAAGGGGAGAATGGCTTTGGCTATGATCCGTACTTCTATGTGCCTGAGTTTAAAAAGACGATGGCAGAGTTAAGTATAGAAGAGAAGGAAACGATTAGTCATCGTGGCCGTGCACTACGTGAATTAATTAACAAACTTTGATATTTTCGAACTATATGGTATAGTTCATATAAATATATAATATACTGGCATTAGAGATTAAATACAATGAAACGAATTGGCATTTTAAGTGACACTCATGGGTATCTAGAGGATATCGACCTCGTCTTGGCTGCTACCGCTGATCAAGACATCGATATGTGGCTTCACGCTGGCGATTTTGGAGATGACGCACGTTATATGCAGAAACATACGGATATTCCTGTATATGCTGTGCGTGGGAACAACGACCGTGTGCAACCGCTTGAACCACGAGAGCAATTAATTCCTCTTGAAGACACCTATATTTACATGACACATGGTCATGAGGTATCATATTATAATCGAATACAAAAACTGATTGAGTTAGGAACTGACATGGGTGCGCGACTCATCGTGTCCGGTCATAGCCATCATCATGGGGAGGTTCGTGCCCGTGATGCGGTATTTGTAAATCCTGGTAGTATTTCTTTGGCTCGTGATCGCTCCGGTGGTACCTTTGCCATCGTTACCTACGATAATGGACAGTTTGATGTAGAGTTTGTGTATAAACAAGATATTGTTTAGTTATATGGTGAAAGCTTCGGTTTTGAAACTTTCAAAAGGAATAGTAAGTCTATGCATGGAAAGGGTTATGACATATCATGGATACACCAGTTAAAGCAAAGCCTAAAATGAAGTTATATGGTTTTAACAATCTCACGAAAACATTGAGTTTTAATATTTATGATATTTGTTATACTCGTACGGAAGAAGAGAAAAAACAATACATTCAGTACATTGATGAAGTATACAATGCGGATCGTTTAACGGCTATTTTGACGGAAGTTAGCCATATCATCGGCGCCAATATCCTTAATGTAGCGAAACAAGATTATGATCCACAAGGTGCTTCTGTTACGATTTTAATTTCTGAAGAGGAAATTGAAAAAGAAGATGTAGTTATGCATTTAGATAAATCGCATCTTACTGTACATACGTATCCTGAAAGCCATCCGCACAAAGGGATTAGTACATTCCGTGCCGACATTGAAGTGTCTACATGTGGACAAATCTCTCCGTTAAATGCACTTAATTACTTAATTCAAAGTTTTGACTCTGATATTCTTACCTTGGATTATCATGTACGTGGCTTTACTCGGGACGTGTCTGGTAAGAAAATTTATATTGATCATCGTATCAATTCTATTCAAAATTACATCAGTGCAAAAACTCGCAATATGTACAACATGATTGATGTAAATGTATATCAAGAAAATATTTTCCATACTAAGATGATGTTAAAAGAATTTGATTTAGATAATTATCTTTTTGGCATTACTGAGTCAGAGTTGAGCGATCGTGAAATCAAGCAAATTAAACATCAATTAAAACAAGAAATGATGGAAATCTTCTATGGACGCAATTTGCCATCTGTAAAAGCTTAAAGACAGCTTTTATAACATTGTTGTTATAGCTTTTATCGTATAATACGAAGATAGATTTGAAGTAGATAAGCCTTATATGGTTTATCTACTTTTTTATAATTTACTTTATTACTACTGGAGCTTAATCTTTATTATTATGGGAGCTTAATGATAGTTGTTTTTAAAAAAATCGAAAAACTATATCGAAAAAACTTGAATTATGATTTAGCATTTTGTATAATACAATTAGTTAAAGGTATAAATTACCGACTCTAAAGAGTCCGAGTGTATCCACAAAGGAGAATTGTTATGGACGTACGTGAATTAGCTGTACAAAAAAAACGTGAATTAAAAGGTTTCCTTACTGTAGGAACTAAATATGAATTAAAAGACGCTCATGATTTATCTGTAGCTTACACACCAGGTGTAGCAGAACCATGTTTGCGTATTAAAGATAATGAAGCAGAATCCTTCGAATTAACTTGCCGTTCCAACATGGTTGCCGTTGTATCTGACGGTACTCGTGTACTTGGCCTTGGTGATATTGGCGCTGCAGCAGCATTGCCTGTAATGGAAGGTAAATCCTTATTGTTCAAAAAATTCGGTGATGTAGACTGCATTCCATTGGTTGTAGATACAAAAGATGCTGATACATTGATCAATACAGTAAAATTGTTGCAAAAAAACTTTGCTGGTATTAATTTGGAAGATATTTCCTCTCCTAAATGCTATGAAGTTGAAAATCGTTTGAAAGCAGAGTTAGAAATCCCTGTATTCCACGATGACCAACACGGTACTGCTATCGCATGCTTAGCAGGTGTAAAAGGCGCTCTTCGTTTGGTTAAAAAGGATTTAGCTACTGCTAAAATCGTTGTAAACGGTGCTGGTGCGGCAGGTGCTAATATTGCTCGCTTATTATACCTTGCAGGTGCTCGTGATATTACATTATTGGTATCCTCTGGCGTATTGCATAAAGACTACAAACGTCTTGACTCTTTACAAGCTGAATTAATCGATTTACTTAAACTTGAAGAAAAACATGGTGATTTGGCTGAAAATGCTAAAGGTGCTGATATTCTTCTTGGTGTATCTGCAGCGGGTGCTTTCACAAAAGAAATTTTGGAAAGCTTAGCTGATGATGCAATTGTATTTGCAATGGCTAACCCTAATCCAGAAGCAACATATGCTGATATGAAAGCTGCTGGTATCCGTGTTGCTGGTACAGGTCGTTCCGATGCTCCTAACCAAATCAACAACGTAGCAGTATTCCCAGGTGTATTCCGCGGTGCTATCGACGTTCGTGCGTCTCAAATCACTGACGAAATGAAATTAGCTGCTGCTGACGCTTTGGCTCACTTGATTCCTGATAGTGAATTGAACGAAGAAAACGTAATGCCATCCGTATTCGATCCTCGCGTAGCTCCAGCTGTTGCTAAAGCAGTTGCTGAAGTTGCTGTAAAACAAGGTATTGCTAAAAATCCTCAAGCAATAGAAGATGGTAGCTACGAAGGTTAATTTATTTGCTTTACTAGCATTTTATAATCTTATATAACCATAGAACAATACAACATGCACCTCGAAAGGGGTGCATGTTTTTATATGATTGATTAAGTATATGATTGGCTTTATACTATTAGGGCGAATAATCTATAGATTAAAATGATATAGAGGCGTAGGCGTATAGGATAATAGAAGTAAGGATAGATATATATTAAAGAATGTATTAATGTATCAGTAAAAAATTAATGAAGTTGTAAAAAAGTACTTGTCACTAGTTTCTATCAATGATATAATAATTTTCGTTGCAGAGCGATACTCAAGAGAGTAAGAACTCAGCAAGAGTAGTGGTTGACATCAACTACCGGGTTTGCTATAATAGCAAAGTAATTAATGACGGGGCATAGCGCAGTTTGGTAGCGCACCTGGCTTGGGACCAGGGGGTCGCAGGTTCGAATCCTGCTGCTCCGACCATTTTTTATTTGCGGGTGTAGCTCAATGGTAGAGCCCCAGCCTTCCAAGCTGGTCGCGAGGGTTCGATTCCCTTCACCCGCTCCATTTTTTTTTGCCTTTTTTAGGGTATACTAAGATAGGGTGTAGTTGACGATACATAGTACATAATTTATACTATAATAGATAATTATATAGGGAATCCACATGGTTCAGTAGCTCAGTTGGATAGAGCAACGGCCTTCTAAGCCGTGGGTCGGGGGTTCGAATCCCTCCTGGATCACCAAGTAAATAAGCGAGTTTTCAGAAATGAAGGCTCGTTTTTTTGTATCTGATTAGTAGTTACATTAGTAGTTTTGGAGGTGAAGAATCATGAAACCTAAATTATCTGGATATACATGGAAAAAAGGAATTTTTCAATCTGTATGGAATGAAATTGCAAATCCGCTAGAAACTGAAAAAAGTTGGACATATGGACAACTCCCTGAATATATTTGGTTAGCTTTAATTCTTGATAAATTAGGGCGAATAGAGGGCATTGATCAGTCTGTTAGAATTTTGAAATACTGGAAAGCCATAAATCCTAAAATTGAAGATTGTAGGTTTTCCACACTTCTTGCTGAATCAGTAGAAAATCAGCAGAAATTATTCAACCAGATTCAATTGTTTGTTGGTGATAATACGCTTGAGCCATTAACGCTCATTTTTGATATACATGAGTATCCAACCTTTAATGGTAATTTTTATAATAAGATGAGTATTGAAAAACGCTTATTAAAAATAGAACAAATAATGCAAGAATGTATGGGGAGTCAAACTAATATGACTACTGATATAAAATATATTGTTTTATTTTTCCGCTTAATACGTAATAAGATTAATGTCAAGAAGGGGCAGGAACATATAATTGATGATTTGAACGATTATGCGAGGTTGTCTCATGAGAATGAAAAAATGCGCACAATTCGACCTCTTGTTCGTTCGATGTTTGGTGCTTTTCAATCTATGGATAAAAGTAATTTATTATATTTGAATAAATTTTGGGAGGGTTTAAGTTGTATGTCTACATGTAAGTTATTTTCAGTTAATCTTAGCGAAGTAGATGAGCAGAATTTGAATAAAGACCAGTGTGTTGAGGCCTTTCAAAATATCTTTGATTACTTTATTTCAATCAAACAAGATGTTCTAATTTTAGATGAAAAAATGACAGTGCTTTTGGGGTTAGCTGTATTTGCATATAATCGATTTTATGAGGTATATAAACATGATTTAGATAATAGCATATCCGGAAGAAGTTCAGTTCGGGGACTATTTGAAATACTTATCATAATGAAGTATTTAATTCATGAGGCGAATAATCACGATAATATCTGGATGGATTACCAGTTATATGGTTTAGGAAAGTATAAACTAGTATGTGAAGTGAATAAAGATAAAATCAATATGCCAGAAGGTGAAGGTACTCATATTCCTTTAAAATATTTAAATATTCTAGTTGAAGAGTTTTTTAGGCCTGAGTTTTTAGATATAAACACAAACTATTTTGACGATACTAATATTAGGAAGAAGGCAGAAATCACAGGCTTAGCAGATCTTTATGCCACTTATTATGAATATCTTACATCTTATGAGCATGGCTTTTGGGGGAGTATTAGAGAGAGCTCTTTTGTAAAATGTGATAATCCTGCACATCAATATCACTGTATACCTTCTATAGAGCAACATGATAACTTAACATCTGTGTGGAATGATTGTGTATTGCTAATGCATCATATTGTAAATGTTCTTAATGAAGAATATGGAATTCCTGATAAATTGTTAGTTGAGGTGAATAAATTTGATCCAAAATCAGTTAATGGATAGGCTTAATCAAATTCAGGATGAATATAAGATATTATTACTTAAAATTGAGGATTCTCTTACTAGGAATCCGGATTATGTAGAAAATATTTTAGATTCTGTTCTCATATTTTGGAAGAAACATGAAACTCTAGTAGATATTTTTTTAAACTATCAACTTGAAAGTTATAGTGTCTATCTTTATACTGCAGCAGATTATTTAGATGTTGATGGTCTTGAACACTATCCTTTTTTAGCTCAAGGAAAAATTCATATAATGGATGACCCTTTAGCTAAAATGTGCGATATGACTCTAAGATTGTCTAGTCATGAGAAAATTAATACTCAAGCTATGATTGAGGATGTTGCGTTTCTTATCAGTGATAATATCAAATTATTAGAATTGGAAGAACGGCCCATTTGGTTATTACCTGTTAGGGAAAATAATAGGACAGAGGGCTCTAGTGAAATTAATTCATTAGCAGAACAATTATTCTTGAATTTATTTTCGGATATAGAATCAATTGAAGTATATGAGAAAACATGTATTACAATTGTAGACATAAAGAACCATCTAAGACCTGAATCGCTAGATGGAATTCTTTTATTTAATGAGGATGTAAAGGAGGATACATTTGAAGCGCGAATGGAAGGACTTATTAGTTATAGCTCCAAAGTACCCTTCCTAAGACCTTTTTGTGAAGTCAAAGATTATAAATCTGTATTTTTATTTTCAATAATAGGTTATTTGATACAGGCAATTGATATTTTTTTACTATCAGAAGAATATAAAATTATACCTTACATAAGATCAAAGTCCGCATTTTATTACTACAGTTTGCTTTGTTATCAATATTTGGAAAATGAAATCAGTGCAGATAAAATGCTTTTTAAACATGCAATTTATTGTCATTTAATCTATCTGGCATTTGATAGATCGATTGTAGAAAAGATCTCTTTAAAACAATACTTAGATATTATAAGTACGCTAGATATAAATCTTGATTTGATTGAGATGATGGACTTGAAAGATATAAAAAAAGTAGTGGATAATAATTTAGCAACTTTATATTCAAAAATTAATGAAGAGGCTAATTAATTTTTGAAAGGGAAGGGTTATATGCCTAAATTATCTAATGCTTTAACAGCTTCTTGCTGTATATCGGGAACTAAATGTGAATAAGTATCCAGTGTAATGGTAATTGTAGAATGGCCTAGTCTTTCTTGCACTATTTTAGGGTTTATTTTCTGAGATAGTAGAAGTGTAGCATGGGTATGACGGAGATCATGAAATGTTATATGGTCTAAGTTTAGTTGTTTTAATATTGGTATAAAATATCTAGATTTGAAATTGCTTGTTGATAGAATTTTTCCAAAGGTACCTGAGATAACAACTCCATAGGAATCAGTCCATTTATCTCCTAATTCTTTGGCATAATTGGATTGGAATTCTTTATAAGTAGTCAATTCACTTTGTAATTCTTGGCTGATAGGGATACAACGACGAGAAGTTTTTGTCTTTGTATCTTGAAATATTTGCCCTTTAGTACCTGTTTGTATTGTTCGTCGTACTGATATATGTCCATGTATTAAATCTACACAGTCCCAGCATAGTCCAAATACTTCACCTAGCCGCATTCCTGTGCCTAAGGCAATTTTTGTTGCGATATAGGATGAGTAATAATTAATCCTATAAGGTGAGGATATATTATTACTAACTTGTTGTTTCATTGTGCTTGTAAGCTGATGAATCTCATCGAGTGATAAGGTATGAATTTCTGTAGTTATTAATCTAGGTGCTTTAGTTAATTTAATAGGATTTTTTAGTAATAAACCGATATTTACTGCATATTCAAATAGTTCTGAAAGATAACGTCTAGTACAGCGTATAGTACTAGAAGATATGATATGTCCTTTTTTACCTTTCAATGTTCCATTACTCCAATTATTCAGGACTGTTTGTATTTGTTGCGGTGTAATTGAAGCTATTTTTATTTCACCTAAGAGAGGAAGTATATATAGCCTCAGTGTAGAGTCATATTTCTGAAAGGTTTTAGGCTTTACACTAACTTTTTTTACATCTTGTAGCCAGTAGTTACAGATGTCTTTTAGTTTTGTATTTTTAGATGAGAAAATAGAAGTATTTTGTTGTGTAGCCTCTATCCATTGTTTTCCTAATTTATATACTTCTAATTTTGAGTTTCCAGAGAAGGCACGGCGAATTAACTGATTATCCTTGGTAATACTAAATTGGCCTCGCCATTTTCCTTGGCTTTGATAAAATGTGCCTTCTCCATTAGATCTCCTTAGGTTTTTCTTTTGAGACATGTATAGGTTTCCTTTCTTTGCCTTTAGAAATGTATGGCGTGAAAGTTGATGAAGTAATCTTTTGTTGGAAACGTTTAGCTTGTTTGACTAGAGCTTCCTTATCATCGGTAAAGATTTTTACGCTTTTTTTAGCACGACTTACATCTACATAAATTTTATTGCGAGTGTTGGAGTTCTTTTGTGTACTATCATGTACAATAAGAGCGTTATCAACAGTAATACCTTGTGCTTTGAAAGTAGTCATTGCATAACCATAATCAAAATGTTTGTATTCTCTTGTATCAAATATTACATTTTGATTTGTGTTGGTTTGTACGGTAACTTTAGGTCCGTTGATATTTATGATTTTGCCAAGTTGTCCATTTTTTATTCCTACTGTTTCCCCAGTAGTATCTTTGAGTTTGTAGTCATTTTTAGTAAAAATGACTTTTTCGCCAATAGCATAAGGATTAGAACTTTCTATACCATACTGATTGACGCTAGTAAGTAAATTTTCATTTTTTAGAGTACCTTTTTCTATTAGCCTTTTATGGATTTCAGAATTGAGTTCATTACGATCATTGTTGCGAGCTACTAAAATAGCACTTTTATCTTGTTGCTCAACTGTATAATTACAGTATTCATGAATTACAGAATTCAAGCGATATTGTCGTTGTGGAATTTCTTTAATACTGTTATCTATATAAGATAGTGGAGATTGTTTTTCTATATTTTCAAATTTGCCAGATAAAGCTTCTACTGTTTTCCTAAGATTAGAACCTTCTTCTTGCCTATTGATTTCCCTCATACGAACAGTAGGTACTTGTTCATTATCTTTTCTAGTCATTCTAGCAAATGCATTACCTGTACCAATTGGAAGTAATTGGTTTGGGTCACCAAGAAAGACTACTTTAGCATTTCTTTTTTCAGAGGCTTCTAGAATATTACTTAGTAGATGATCTGTTAACATGGAGCTTTCATCTACTATCCAGACTTCTGGTGTTTCTGTTTTCTTTACAGATGAAAAATCCCAGGAGTTGTGAGGCGTAGTGGGAGAAAGGTGATTTAGATACTTATGAATAGTTTGAGACGAAATTGCAGCTTCTGACTCCATGGCCTCTGCTGCTTTTCCTGTAAATGCCATACCTATTACATTAACTCCTTGAGATTCGTATAGTAATTTAGCTTGTTCAAGCATAGTTGTTTTACCCGAACCTGCTATACCTTCTACGGCAACATATTTGTTAGAAGATGATAACATTAAATTAATAGCTTCTTTTTGCCCTTTTGAAAGCTCCCACCCTTGAGATAATTTGAGATTATTGGAAAGTATATCAATTTTTGTATTAGCATCATTTTGGTCTAAGGTGCTATAACTATCAATTTTAGGGCCTAAAAGGAGTGAATCAATATACTTGGCACGAGCCAAGTTTTTAGGAGTTGTAAAATATATCTCATTATTTAGTTGACGAAAGCCAACTTGTATTAAAGTACTTTGTAAGTGGTGTTCAAATATATTTTCAAATTCTGATACAGTTATGCCAAGCATTATACCTTGTTTATATACTTCAATCATTAAGTCTGACTTAGAAAATGCATAGGACTTTTCTTGTAGATGGTCAATGGACTTTTTTAATATATCATTGATTTTTAAGAGTCTTGATGCATCCTTATTATGTGTAGATTTATTTATTACAAAACCGCCTAAATTATCAATAGCTTTGCGCCATTCCTTCTCTAAAGTTGCAAGATCTTCTGGTGGTTTTGGCCGACGAGAGGCCAGACCTGCAGCGTGTGCGCCATCCCATGTATCAGAAAAGCCTTGATTGGCTTGATAATCCTGAATTTGATGTTTTCTTTTTGAAAAATAATCGATTAGAGTATCATTTATACCTTCAATTTTAAAATGTATATTTTTCTGATCTTTGCTCAAGGATTCCCGTAGGGGAATCCTTTTTTCTTGTAAAGCTTTGGATAATTCATTGTTATACATTAAAGAGAATAGGTATTGGTTTGAGTGAATAAATCGGTCCCCAATCGTCATAATTTTGCTATTTATCATTGTCTTTCTAAAAAGTAAGCAATGGGTATGTAATTGCGGATCTTGTTCTCTAGATACCCTATGTTGTAAACACGCAAATAAAGCATTTTTAGTTTTTATATTTTCTGTTCGATTATCTTTATTTGTATGCTTGCGCCATACTACATAATTAGATTCAACGAAAGTTAAGACATTTTTAACCGCTTGATTATGTGCATCTAGAAGATCATATTTTAATGCAGGATTTAACATTGCAATTGAGATAGATTTTGGTGGAGAGAAGGTTAGATCTATTGCCAATTTTTTTGCATCGGGAGTCAATTCGTCTTTTAATGTATTTACTTTTTGTTCGTAATTATCTTGCGATAAAGGTGTTATAGTACTTTTATATGGATTCGGAATATCATCTCCTATAGAAGATAACAATCCATTACCAAACCAAAAGTCCTCTTGTGTAATTGTGCGACTATAATAATCATCTTTATTATAGTATTGTCCTGCTTGAATGGTGGACACATTGGAGGTTGTGACCATAGTAGATTATTCTCCTTTTTTATACTTGTTAATTAAATCTTCTCCATAACGATGTTCTTTATATTCATTAAACTTTATTCTATGGGGGTGCATATTTGGCTTAAATGAATTTACTGTTTTTTTATCAATAGGGTCAAAGTGTTTTATATTGGGATTTTCACTGAAGAACAATTGAGGAATTACTAAATTAAAAGGATTAAAACCTAATATCTTTCCGTATCCTTTAAATGGTGGTAACGACTGTAATTGACTTGGAAGAATAAGTGATTTAGTTGTTGTATCTTGGCTAATTGAGGGGATAGGACTACCGTTTTGAGGTAGTTGAATTGATTCTTTGTATTCAATAATTTCCTCTACACCAAAGTTATCCGCCAGCTCTTTTGCAGTAGCTGCATCGTTAATCCGTAATACTATTTGCGTGCCAAAGTTATTTAAGAATGATTGCATTACTTGTGGTCCATATTTTTCTCTTAATAAACCAGGATCTTGTGTTAAAGCGAGAATACTGATGCCATAACTTCTACCTTTTGTGATTAAATCAGGGAGTAATTGAATCTTGTTAACGCTACCAATTTCATCAATAATAAAATAAAGTCTACAATTTTGGCTTTCAGGTAAAGTAAGTGCTTCGTTAATCATGATATCCATGACTAGTGATAATAATGGAGCCATGATTCGTTGGCGATTAGCAGGAACTAATAAATATAAGTTTGGTATAGTTCCATTTGTTCGTTGATACTTCTCTCTAATGTATTGTTTAAAGGAAAATACAGCATTATTATCGGTTGAATCTTTTAAGTGCATGAAGGGCTTTAGACCGCTTGCAAGAGTTGCCAGTATAGAGGCAAAGGTATTTTCTGGAGTGTTTAAGTACTGCTTAGATGTTATTAATGTTGGGGGGAGGGAGTTAATAGCTTCTGTTAGATCTTCTGCAGGCTGTTTAAAAAATTCTAGAATGTCTTGGTTTGTTTTACGCCCTTGTAAATCAAGATACTTTAAGCCATCTGCAAATATAGCACCCGCAGCTAATCCCCAGAATGGATCTTTTGCACCTTCCTGTTCAAATAGAATAGAGGCGAAGGTATCATAATCTGAAATATCATCAATATCATTAAAGATTGACCAACTAATACTACGTTTATCGAAAGGACAAAAAATGTAGTCATCGGGTTTTGCAAATTTTCCTACGAACTCAGGTTTTACATCTGTAATAATATAATGACGCTTATCATTATATTTTTGGCTATATGTATTAATTTGATTAAGAAACTGACTGAGCAATACAGATTTACCGGAGCCACTAGCACCAAAGACAAGAATATGTTTACATTCGGTATCCGTTGGGATATTTATATTTCCAATAGATAAAACATGAGGTTTATTTTTGGTATATAAACTCATTTGCTTTTGGGATAATAATTGCATACCACGCTTATGGAGTGCTTTTTTTGATACAGCAGTATCTTTTAGATATTGACTATAATTCCAATATAGTGATATCCCTAAACTTAATAAAAGCGTTATGAGCCAGTATTTTTTGTAATTCTCTTTTAAAATATAAAGCTGATTATTAGTTAAATGGTCGATTACTTCTTTATAATTTTTGAATGGAATTTTATTGTATGGATTTACTTCAAAATCGAATTTATGGCTTGCAATAAATTGACCGATTTGAGTTTTATAAGTATCTGGCTTTATAGGATTAATATAATTTAAAGCTACTTCTTTTGTTACATAAATATTTTGAGTGGATATTATATTTTCTGCTTGATAAAGAAAACCATAAAATAGTCCTACAGATACAAGGACTTGAAAGAGGAATAAGCCAATTAAGATATTTCTTAGATATTTTTTCCAGATAGCTAACGTAATTTTTCCTCTTTTGAGCTCTTTAAAAGCAATATTGTTGTTAATATTCGTCATGGTGCTGGTCCTTTCTGTAAATTGTAGAGCAGATTTCTTCAAACTTATCTTCTGCACTATATAATTCATATAGCCCTTTAAAAAGGCTTAATGTTAAAACTTCAAGTCGATCCAGGTTTTGATTTAAAGAGTTATAGGAGTCTATATCTGTACGAATGCTTTGTTCAAAATGCTGGTCAATTAGGTTTGTGATATAACTTGATATACTTTTATTTTCTAAAGCTGCAATATTTTTAATTTGTCGCTTTAATTGTGATGTGCAATAAATTTTAATGGATTCATTTAGGTCTGTATTTGCCATAAAGATCTCCTTTGTATTTTAGAGTGGAATAGTAGAGTAGATAGTGCCTAATCTACTTCATACACCATACGCACTGCATGCGAAGGTATATATTGTTAATAATGGTAGATTTTTTCTGTGTTATTAATAGGTATATTGTTATATTTCATCTAGGAATATTAGAGGTTAATTTAAATGAATAGTCCCTATAGATAAGCCGTTAGTAAGCAACTTATCTATAGGTCTATTCCTATATACCTTGTTTTTGTATTAATGTAGATATAAATTTGTTATATTTGTAATAAAAAAGAGACACTAAAGACTTGTATTTTAGTCTCTAGCGCCTCTCGCTGCATAGATTTAAAGTGGTATTTAATTTGTGCTTTTTTCTAAAGCTTGTTCGATCTCGAACATATTTAATTTTGCCATTAGGAAGTTCGATAGGAAAATACTTACGTTTTTGTTGAGAATAATTTGGATTTGTTTGCATATAATGGGGTATCCTTATTGAATATTAAAATTAGCTTTACAATAGTCATCTAAAGCATTTTCTGGGATTAGTATTTTATGACCTATATGAATGCAATTTAAGTTTTTAGTTTTAATTAGATTGTAAATGTGACTCACACTTACATTTTTTGCAAAGTATTCCTCAGCAGCTTCGCGTACAGTGTAGAGTTTCATAACGGGGCTCCTTACATTGTAAAATACATGAAATTTTAATATAATAAAATAATAAGAAATTTGCACACACCAAATAATTAACTCATAAATAATAATTAATTAACTATTGGTTAATTACAGTATAGCGTATTGAAATAAAAAAATCAATATAAAATAAAGAAAGTAGGGAACAAATGGGAGTTATAGATGTATTAATGGATCTAAAAAAATCGGATTCATCCATTAAAGATATTTTTTCGTCTAGATTAGAAATTCTTTTGGATGAGTTTCAACTTCAAAAGAAAGATTTAGCCAAAGAAATTGGAGTTTCTGCTGTTGCAATAACTAAATATACTAAAGGTCTTACATTACCTTCTTTTGACGTGCTAGTGTCTATTGCGAACTACTTTAATGTTAGTGCAGATTATCTAATTGGTCTTGTTAATGAGCCTATTTCAGAGTATGATTATGTTTATTTTGCTCCTATAGGTAAACTAAACTATTCATTTAAAATTTCTGATTCAGAAACTTTAGAAGGGGAATTAGATTATATTTTTGGATTGACTGTTTGGAATATGGAGATTCCAAAAGATGAGACTGCTTTAAACCAGTTTTTATGCTTTAAGTTTTCAGATAACACAGATAATCAACGATTATATGACTGTCTTTTCTTAACTGATGAATTGAATGTAGGCTATTTTTTATATAAAATGTCAAGTCAGTTAGGTTTACCTTTTATGGATGAATATCAAGGGATTCGTTCAAAAAAATCTCAATATTTAGCTAATTTATTAGTTTGGAATGAGTTTGGAATTAAACCACCTATTGGAGAAATGGCACTAAAAGAACCTCAATATTTGGCAACGCTACCAATACCAACTGCTAATGAGCATATACGTTTAAACTATACATTTACTAGTGGTGCAATGCCTCACTTACAAGCTTGGATGGCTATGAGCAATCAAGAGCGAAGAGAGTTGTTGATGAGACGATTGAGACGTATTAAAAGAAATTTTATATAGAGATTAAGCTAAAAGGAGTATCTAATGATTAAAGATAACATTGTCACAAATCAATCAATAAGGCCAAATAGTTTTGAGTTGGAAGCATTAAAAAATAATTTTCCTCAGTTTTTTAATAAAGATGGTGAGTTTTTATTTGAACAATTTAAAGCTCTTTTACAACAAAATGATGTTACTCTAAATAAAGAAGGTTATGAGTTAAAATTCCTAGGAAAGTCATATGCACGTTATTTGAGTTCTACTAAAACAGAAACATTTATTTCGCCTGATATTGAACATAATTCTTTGCCTGAAAATCAGAATAGTGAAAATGTGTATATTATAGGTGATAATATTGATGTATTAAAACATTTAATGGGCTCTTATGCTGGAAAAATCAAATGTATTTATATAGATCCTCCTTATAATACTGATTCTAAAGATTTTGCTTATCCAGATAGTTTTGCTTTTGATGCAGATAAGTTATCAGAAATACTTGGTATTGATATTGAAGAAGCAGAGAGAGTTATTAATTTAAAGGGAAAAAGTTCGCATTCTGCTTGGTTGACATTTGTTTATCCTAGATTGGTTTTAGCAAGAACGCTTCTAACTGATGATGGCGTAATTTTTATATCTATTAATGATAATGAGATGACTAATTTAAAACTAATTTGTGATGAAATTTTTGGCGAAGGAAATTTCTTAGCTGAATTTATTGTCAGAAGTAATCCGCGTGGTTCACAAGCAAGTAAATTTGTTGCCGTAGAACATGAGTATCTTTTAGCATATGTAAAGGATAAAAATGCTAATTTAAAATTAGGCTTTTCAAAGTCTGAAGAAGATAGCGACTATAATCTAAGCGATGACTTTGGTAAATATAGATTATTGGGATTGAGACAAAGAGGCGGGGCCTGGAGAAGATCCGATCGGCCAGATATGTATTATCCAATTTTTGTGAATCCTAATACTGGTCGTGTTTCTTTAGAAGAATCTGCTGAGTTTAATAAATGTGCGTTACCAGTAAGACCTTCTGGTGAAGATAGCCGCTGGACTTGGGGCAAAGCGAGGGCTTTGAAGGATTCTGGCTTATTGGTAGGAAAACGTGTTAATCGTGATGGACAAGAAGAGTTTTGGGATATTTTTAGAAAAGATTATTTGTATCAGGATGGAGAAATATCAATAGCAAAAGCAAAATCAATATTTGATCAAAAAGAGCTGAATTATCAAAATGGAGGTAATGAACTGAAAACATTGCTTGGTGATTCTGAAATATTTAAATTTCCTAAGCCAAGTTTTTTGATAAAAAAAATATTACAGATGATTGGCTTATCGGATAATGACATTGTGTTAGACTTTTTTTCTGGTTCAGCTACGAGTGCACATGCTGTATTAGATTTAAATGCAACAGATTCTGGAAAAAGAAAATATATACTTGTGCAAATTGCAGAGAGCCTAAAAGAGAATACTATCGCTTATAAAGCGGGATATCGTAGTATTGATGAAATAGGAAGATATAGGATCCAACAAGCTGCAAAGCAGATAAAAGAATCAACTAAGGCAAAAATTGACTATGGATTTAAATTATACCGTTTAGAGCCAATTTCAGATAAAACATTAGATAAACTTGAAAAATTTAATCCTGATAGTTTAATTTATGATGATATGGTTAATATATTCAGAACGGATACATCTAATGGCAAAGAGTCTATTTTAACTACATATCTTCTTATGGATGGATGTGGATTTACGAGTGGTTCAAAACCATATAAATTAAATAAATATATAGCGGATAAATTTAAAGATAATCTATATCTCATAGATCAAGGATTAACATCGGAAGATATTGTAGTTTTAGTTAAACTTTTAGAGAGTAGAAAGCTAGATATAAATAGAGTTATTTTATATAGTTATTCCATTACCTTTAGTGTATTGCAAGAATTAAAAAAGAATCTTTCAAATTTACAAAATAATAAGCATGTTGAACTAATAGAGAGGTATTAATATGGGGATTAATTTAAGTATTCTACCTCATCAAAAAGAATGTGTAAATCGGGTTTCTAATGTTTTCAAATCGGTTGATATGATAATAACAAATGAATTTTCAGCGAATCCTATTTTTGAGAAAAGTAATATAAACATTAAGAGGAATATAGCTAAAATTCAAGATGGAGAAAATAGTATATCTTCTATACCTAAAGAGTTTAGAACTAGTACTCCAGATGAATTTGGTATTGATATTAAAATGGAAACAGGAACAGGAAAAACTTATTGTTATACTCAGATCATGTATGAATTAAATAAGTTGTACGGTTTCCATAAGTTTATTATTTTGGTACCGACTACTCCAATTAAAGAAGGAACATACAATTTTATTAAATCTGATTATGCAATACAACACTTTTCAGATTTATATCCTGGAAAGACAATGGAGTTGTCTGTTTTAAATGCCCAAAAATCAACTAAAGGGAAAAAAATATTTCCACAAGCAGTTGTAGATTTTGCTAGAACGACGATTCTTGAAAAAAGTAAAATTAGTGTGTTGCTAATGTCTAGTGGTATGCTTCTTTCTAAAGCTACAATGGATAAGGACTATGATCAAACTTTGTTAGGACGTTTTTCAACTCCTTACGATACATTAAAAGCTACTCGTCCTATTGTGATTATTGATGAACCACATAAATTTAAGCGGGATAATAAAGCATATGCAAGATTGATAGAAAAAATTGATCCTTTATGTGTGATTCGTTTTGGTGCAACATTTCCTGATGGAGATGAACCAGGACAAAAAGATTATAATAATTTAATCTATAATCTTGGTGCTTGTGAATCATTTAATAACAATCTTGTAAAGGGGGTAGAAACACAGTTTATAGAACAGGAAACAAAGAATAAAACTAAAGTAAAGGTACTAGATATTATAAATACTAATCCCAAGTCTTGTGTAATAAGAAATGAAATGACTCATAAAAGTTATACCTTAGCTTTAAATGATTCTTTAGCAAGTATTAGTGATGATTTTCATGGTGTAACTATACAATCAATTGGCAAGACAGATGACGAGACAATAAAAACAGGTATAATACTATCAAATGGTAAAATTCTTGCTAAGGGAGACCAAATATATCCTGGTATATATAGTGGTACTTATCAAGAATTGATGTTAAAACAAGCTATTTACAATCATATTGAAATAGAGCGAAGTAATTTTTTCAGAGAGACAAAAATCAAGACCTTATCATTATTTTTTATAGATTCAATAGAGTCATATCGTGGTGATGATGGAAATGGTTCATTACGATATAAGTTTCAAGAACTACTAAAAGCTGCTTTAGAGAATGAGTATGATAAGTACAATAATTCTGTTAACTCTAGAGAAGCAGAATATTCTAGTTTTATAAAGGCATCAATAATTGATATTGAAAATACTAATGGTGGATATTTTGCTGAAGATAACTCTACTAGTGATGCTGCCATACAAAAAGAGGTTAATCAAATATTAAAAGATAAAGAAGCGTTGCTAAGTTTTAAGGACAAGACGGGGAAATGGAACATACGAAGATTTATTTTCTCAAAATGGACTCTTAGAGAGGGATGGGATAATCCTAATGTTTTTCAAATTTGTAAATTACGATCTAGTGGCTCGGAAATTAGTAAATTGCAGGAAGTTGGTCGAGGACTACGACTCCCTGTAGATGAATATGGTAATCGTATTTCGGACGAACAATTTTATCTGACTTATCTTTGTGATTATTCAGAAAAAGACTTTACCGAATTATTAGTTCATGAAATTAACAAAGATAACATTCATTATTCACTATCTATTCAAGATTTATTAGAAAAAGTGGCATCTAATATAGGGGTAACGCCAGAGCAATTGTTTAGTGAATTATTAGCCAAACAGTATGTTAACTTTAAAGGCGAGATTTTAGATGATAAAAAATCTGAGTTTTTTGAGATGTATCCCGCATTTAATATCGGCTTAATTCAAGGAAAGGTTAGAAAAAAGGACGAAAAAAGAAATGTAACGGTAGGAATTCGTTCTGAAAGATTTAATGAAATTAAAAAACTTTGGAAACGCTTAAATGAAAAGTATTATTTGGCTTTAGAGGATATTCCTGAGAGCGATTTAGAGACAGCCGTATTATCTATTCTTCAAAGCGGTATCAAAGAAAATCTTTATACTTATACAGTTAGAAAAAGCGTAGTATTTAATAACAGTGAAGCCTATGTTCATGATGAACCTACAATGTCACAAAAAATTGAAGAAAAAATTCCATATGGTGAATTTTTAAAATTAGCTCATCAAAGTACAGGCTTACCACTTAAAACAATACATAAAGCGTTATGTGTTTATAACTTAACTTTTCCGATAGATGATTTATTCTTTAATAAAAAGACATTAGAAAAATTTGTTGAAAAGTTTCAAGTTTGGTTTGAGAGTGAATTTCTTAAGAGATTTTCTTACAAAGCATTAGGTATAGAAAAACAAGAGACTGCTTTAACTGATTTCACGGGGGCGGTTAAGAAAAGAATAATACAAGGGGTTCTAGGTATCAGTCGAGATAGCGAAATGAAGGTGCCTGATAATTTCTTGTATGATCAAGTTGTATTTGATAGTCCTAAAGAGAAAGAGAATATCAAAAATAGTGAAATTGATGAAGTGGTTGTATTTGGGAAAATACCTAGAAAAAGTATACAAGTTCCACTTTATTTTGGCGGCACTACGAGTCCTGACTTTATGTATGTCATTAGAAAAAATTCAGGATATGAAATTAATTTAATTGTAGAGACAAAGGATGTAGATAAAGATAGTACACTGCGTGGTACTGAAAAGCTTAAAATTGAATCTGCTAAAAAGTTTTTTGATGCTTTAAAAGAATCAGGCGTTAATGTTGTTTTTAAAGCGCAATTAAAAAATGATGATATAGTGCCAATGATAGAAGGAGTGCAGCAAAAATAATAGTATTAAATCAGTATTTATAATAGTTTGAATAGCTCTTTTGTGTAGTGGAAGGTGAAGAAGTATTTTTAGTTGCAATAAAATATATAATAGATAGAATATAAAGATTAAATATACGGCTTGTATCATAAAATTAATATATATGTGTTATATCTACTTAAAAAGATGCATAGAAATTATTTTTTCTTCCTTCTAAGCCGTGGGTCGGGGGTTCGAATCCCTCCTGGATCACCAAAGAAATAAACGGATAGCTCGTAATGAGCTATCCGTTTTTGTTTGCGTTTTTAGCATAGTTACACATAAAAAAAATGTAAAAAGATAAACCTGCATTAAAAATGAATAAAATTTCATAAACTAATATATGAATGAGTAAAAAAATGTACTTATAAGATGGCAAAAGTCTAAAATAGAATTAAAATAATACTATAAACACTGGATTTTTGTATGATGATAAAGCATGAATGAAAAATGAATTTACCTTGATTGTTATATTGATGATTTTATATAATTATAAATATTATGGCTAATTATAAGCTTTCATATGTATGTATGAGGTTTTATAAATGGATATCTAGGTTATAGTTGTAATAGGAGTGTTTCATGAATAAGATTTTCAAGGTGATTTGGAGTAAAAGCAAAGAGTGTTATGTAGTTGTGTCTGAGATAGCAAATAATTATAGTGCTAAAAAGGCTGTATTGACTAGTGTTTTTGCTGTGTTGGCGGTAACTGGTGGTGCAGCTCATGTTATGGGGGCGACTTTACCATCGGAGCTAACAGATAAAGGCTCTATTAAAATCGGTCAGTATGCAACTACAAGTAATATGTCTAGTATAGTTATAGGGACAAGCAGTCAATTTAGAACTTCTTCAGTTGATGGGTATAGGGCAATTGGTATTGGCTCTGGGATTATTGCTAGTGGTAATAATAGTGTTTCTATCGGTGGACATTCTCGAGCAACAGAAGATCAGGCAATTGCTATTGGTGGAGCTTCTGATGATAGTGGTGCTAAAGCGACGGGTTCTCAATCTATTGCTATCGGCGGTAATACTGTAGCTAGTGGGGATTCCTCTATTGTAGTAGGTGGTGATGACGTAGAGGTTGCATTTGCTAGAACTGTAACTTATACAGATATTAACACTGGACAAGCTAAAACGGGGACATTGAGACAGGCATCTATTGATTTGGCGAATATCCAATTGCCTCAATATATCACCGCTACAGCTAGTCATGCAGGGACTGCCATTGGGATGAAAACTAAAGCTGGTGACTTGGGTCTTTCTCTTGGCATGGGGGCGGATTCCGCTACTCGCCTAGATGGTAAGGCTGGTAATGTAGTTAACGCTATCGCTATTGGTGCCGGTGCAAAAGCTAATCGGGATAACTCCATTGCAATCGGTGGTGGTGCTAATACTGATGCAGCGGGTGTGGCACAAACAAGCTATACTATGAGTAATGGAGATACGGTTAACTGGGCCGGTGGTGAAAATGTGTTGCCTGGTGACGTTGTATCCTTTGGTGCTCCTGGTTATGAACGTCAGCTTAAAAATGTAGCTCCTGGTATTGTCAGTGCAACTTCTACAGATGCGGTGAATGGCTCTCAGTTATATGCAATAGCTGAGAAGACTTTATCTAAATATATTTCTATTAAATCTGATTTGGTTGGGAATAAATCTAATAAAGGTGCAGAAGCGACTGATTCTATGGCTATAGGTCCGGATGCATCTACAACAACTGCTGCTACTAAAGGGGCTGCTTTAGGTACTGGTGCAACTGTTACTGTAGCGAATGGTGTAGCTGTAGGTTCACAGTCTAAAGCGAGCACAGCTAGTGGTGTAGCAGGCTATAATGTAAACGACTCTAGAACCGATAAATATGGTGCTTTATCCGGTAAAGCATTGACATCTACTTTAGGTGCCTTTTCTGTAGGTAATGAGACGAATACACGTCAAATTACAGGTGTGGCTGCTGGTACAGCTGATACAGATGCTGTAAATGTGGCACAGTTAAAGAGTGTGAATTTGAAAGTAGCTGGAGATACCGGTACAGGTGATGTTAATCTTGCTAATAGTACTTTAAATATTAAAGGTGCTGGTCTTGCTAAAACTACTGCATCTGGTAAAGATGTAACCGTAACTGTGTCTGAAAAAGCAGTTAAACAAGAAGCTGTTAAAGCGGTTACAATGACAGCGGCGGATCCTAATGGTGCGATTACTGTGACACCTCAGCTTAGCGCAGATAAAGATACGGCAACTTACAAAGTTGGCATTGATCCAACTAAAGTAGCAGAGACTACTAAGTTGACCTATAAGGATAATGATGGTGCAGATAAGACCGTTACATTAAAGAAAGGTTTGAACTTTAAAAACGGTACTATGACGACTGCTACAACTGGTGCAGATGGGGTCGTAACGGTTGATATCAATGATGATACAAAGGCTAAAATCAATAACGCTGCAACAAATAAGCTAGATAATCTTACATCAGATGGTGAACAAAAGGTTAAGAGCTTGTCCGCATGGAATGTAAAGGCTAATAACAGTAATGCTGAAACAGTAACAGGTGGAGATACCGTTACATTTAATGATGGCTCTAATATCGCTATTACTCAAAATGGCAAGACATTTACTGTAGCGACTAAAAATGATGTAAACTTTAATACTGTAACAGCTACGACAAAGGTGACAACACCTGCGGTAGAAGGGCTTACTAATACGTCCTGGACACCTGGTACTACTACTCCTGTTAGTGGTCGTGCGGCAACAGAAGATCAATTGAAAGCCGTTGATACACAAGTAGCAACAAATAAAGATGATATTGCTACGAATAAGGCTAATATCGATAAGAATAAAGATAATATCGCAAAGAATGCGGACAACATCACGAAAAATGCTACAGAAATTGCTACAAATAAAGGCAATATTACAACCAATACGCAGAACATTGCAACTAATACGGCAGCCTTGGCTCGTAAGATCTCTTTAGGAGGTAATACTGGTAGTACAACAGAGAAATCCTTAAGTACAGGTGATGTGAAGTTTAATGTAAAAGGTGCGGGTCTTGTAACGACTTCTGCAGCTGGTGATGATGTAACCGTAACTGTGACAGAAAAAGCAGTTAAACAAGAGGCTGTTAAAGCAGTTACAATGGCAGCAGCGGATCCTAATGGTCCGATTACTGTGACACCGGAGCTTAGTGCGGACAAAGATACAGCAACTTACAAAATTGGTATCGATCCAACTAAGGTAGCAGAATCTACTATCCTAACTTATAAGGATAATGATGGTGCAGATAAGACCGTTACATTAAAGAAAGGTTTGAACTTTAAAAACGGTACTATGACGACTGCTACAACTGCTGCAGATGGAGTAGTAACGGTTGATATCAATGATGATACAAAGACTAAAATCAATAACGCTGCAACGAATAAGTTAGACAACCTTACTCCAGATGGTGAACAAAAGGTTAAGAGCTTGTCCGCATGGAAGGTGAAGGCTAATAACAGTAATGCTGAAACAGTAACAGGTGGCGATACCGTTACATTTAATGATGGCTCCAATATCGCTATTACGCAAAATGGCAAAACTTTCACCGTTGCAACAAAAGATGACGTGACGTTTAACAGTGTAACAGCTGGTTCGAAAGTGACAGCACCTGCGGTAGAAGGTCTTACTAATACGTCCTGGACACCTGGTACTACAACTCCTGTTAGTGGCCGTGCGGCAACAGAAGATCAATTGAAAGCCGTTGATACACAAGTAGCAACAAATAAAGATGATATTGCTACGAATAAGGCTAATATCGATAAGAACAAGGATAATATTGCAAAGAATGCGGACAATATCACGAAAAATGCTACAGAAATTGCCACAAATAAAGGTAATATTGCAATCAATACGCAGAACATTGCAACTAATACGGCAGCCTTGGCTCGTAAGATTTCCTTAGGTGGCGATACAGGTAATACAACAGAAAAATCCTTAAGTACAGGTGATGTTAAGTTTAATGTAAAAGGTGCAGGCCTTGTAACGACTTCTGCAGCTGGTGATGATGTAACAGTAACCGTGACAGAAAAAGCAGTTAAACAAGAGGCTGTTAAAGCAGTTACAATGGCAGCAGCGGATCCTAATGGTCCGATTACTGTGACACCGGAGCTTAGTGCGGACAAAGATACAGCAACTTACAAAATTGGTATCGATCCAACTAAGGTAGCAGAATCTACTATCCTAACTTATAAGGATAATGATGGTGCAGATAAGACCGTTACATTAAAGAAAGGTTTGAACTTTAAAAACGGTACTATGACGACTGCTACAACTGCTGCAGATGGGGTTGTAACTGTTGATATCAATGATGATACAAAGGCTAAAATCAATAATGCTGCAACAAATAAGCTAGATAATCTTACACCGGAAGGCGAACAGAAGGTTAAGACCTTGGCAACATGGAATGTCGCTACTGCTGCTGATGGCGGAACTCATTCTGGTGACTCCACAAGTACTGTAACAGGTTCTGATACAGTGACTTTTAAAGCAGGTAATAACCTAAATGTAAATCAAACTGGTAGAGATATTATATTCTCCTTAAATAAAGAGATCTCTGATATGACTAGTTTAGGTCTTACAAATCCGGATGGTGCAAAGGCAACTATTAAGACTGGAAAAGGTGATGCTCATGTAGGTGAAACAGACCAAGCGGATCGCATTGTTTATACTAATGCAGCTGGCACTGAAGAACAGGTAGCAACATTAAAAGACGGTTTGCAATTTGGTGGCGATAATAATCCTGAAGTTATTAATAAGACATTGAATCAGAAGCTAGAAGTTGTTGGCGGTGCTGATGCAGCGAAATTGTCCGATAACAATATTGGTGTTAATGCGAAAGACGGTAAGTTGCATGTACAATTGTCTAAAGAATTGAATAACTTGACTAGCGCTCAATTCAAAAACGGCAATGCAGTATCTACAATCAGTAGTGCAGGCACGACTGTGACAGACGGTACGAATACGACTCAATACGGTCCTAAAGGCATTACTATTAATCCAGGTGCGAATGAAATATCTCTTACCGATAAAGGCTTAAACAATGGTGGCAAAGTCATCTCCAATGTAGCGAGCGGCGGTAATGTTGATACTAATGCGGCGAACATCGGCGATGTGAAGAAAGCGACTGCAGCATCCAAAACGACAGTATCTGTTAATAAGAAAGATACAGAAACTCCGAATTTGGTACTAGAAGCAACCGTAGATCCTGCTGATGGTCATACGAATTACGATATTAAGTTGGCAAATAAAGTTAACTTAGGTAATGGTAATATTGTTCTTGATGGAACTGATGGTAGCATCAAGGCTAAAGGTAATATTACATCCGAAGGTACTGTAGAAGGCAAAGATCTTAAAGCGGGCGATGTAACGGTTAACAAGGACAATAAAGGTACTGTGAACGGTTTATCCAATAAGACTTGGACTCGTGGACAGGCTCCTGTGAGCGGTCAAGCAGCGACAGAAGACCAAATTCAAGCGGTAGATACTCGTGTGATGGCCGTAGAAGATAAAGTAGCGGACTTCGGCTGGATGGCGAAGAGCAGTGCTATAGGCACAGGTCAAGCAACAGGCAATAACGCAGCGACTAAGGTCGGTGATAAAACGGAAGTAGAATTCCGTGCCGGTGACAACCTCACTATTGATCAAACAGGCACTACTTTCACGTATTCTTTGAATAAAAATATGACAGGTCTTGAAAGTGTGTCCGTAGGGGATGTAGCAAATGATAAGCCGGGCGTTGTATTGAACGGTGCTGACGGCACTATGGGCGTACGCGGTAAAGATGGTGCGAATGCATCTATTACAGCGGCTAAAGGTGCTGACGGATTGATAGGTACAGGTACTGGTAAAGATCGTATCGTTTATGAAACGAAAGACGCTAACGGCAATCCTGTTAAAGAAACTGTAGCCACAATGAATGATGGCTTACATTTCGCTGGCGATAATGGAAATACAGTTATCGATAAGACATTGAATGAAAAACTCGAAATTGTTGGTGGTGCTGACGCAGCGAAATTGACTGATAACAATATCGGCGTTAATGCAAAAGACGGCAAGTTACAAGTACAATTAGCTAAAGATTTAAATGGTTTGTCCAGTGTAGAAGTGAAGGACGATAATGGCGGATCCACTGTTATGAAAGGTGACACTATTAAGAGCAAAGATGCAGCAGGAAATACCTCTGTTGTAAATGGCTCTGGCGTGACTATCACACCTGCTAATCCGCAAAATCCAAATGCTGGTACAGTGTCTTTGACTACTGAAGGCTTGAATAATGGCAACAATCAAATCAAGGGCGTTGCAGCTGGTACAGCAGATACAGATGCAGTTAACCTTGGTCAATTGAAAAAATCTAATGCTCAACTTGCTAATGCAATTGCTAATGTTGAATCCGAAACACAACGAGTAGGCGCTCATGCGGCGGCTATGTCAGCGTTGAAACCAATTCAATATGATCCATTAGAACCAACTCAAGTGATGGCTGGATATGGTAACTATCGTGGTAAGAGTGCAGCAGCATTAGGGCTTGCTCATTATACTAATGAAGATACAATGTTCAACGTGGGTGTTTCCGTAGGTGGACGTCATAATATGATCAATGCCGGTTATACTCACAAGTTTGGTAACAGCGATGCTAAAAAAGCTGTACCAGAACGCTACAAAGGCGGTCCAATCAGCTCCATTTATGTGATGCAAGATGAAATGACCTCTTTGAAACAAGAGAATAGTAGACAGAAGGAAGTATTGGATAAACAACAAGCTGAAATCGAATCGTTGAAAGCTATGGTTAATAGTTTACTAGCAACTAAAGGTTAATAACTAAATATAGTAATTAAAATGATGATTTCGCTATAGCATTCTTGTAGTGTTATCCGATGTCGTAAAGGAAAAAGGTTCCGTAGGACGTTGATGGCCGATAAGCCGCAACTGAAATACGGAACCTTTTTTCTTTTAATTGTAGTGTCCCTTTATAAGACAACTAATATTTATGTATGATATAATGTTAAAAATGAAAAATAGATGAATTTATGCGGATGTTGTAAGGAGTAAATTAAATGGAGAATGTAGAATGTATTTTTAATTCAATAAAATTACATGAACGTAAACAAGATGAGAAGTGTTATTTTGATCCTATTCGTTACTTTTTAGTTCAGAAAACTCCAGAGGAAGAAGTTCGACAAAAAACAATTATATTTATACAAAAGAAACTCGGTATACCTATTGAACGAATTCGCGTAGAAGAACCTATGTGCCATGTGAAGAAAGGTTTACGAGGTAGAGCAGATATCGTCGTTTATCGTGATGATAAACAAGAAGAAGCTTTAATGGTAATTGAGTGTAAAGCTCCTTATATTGATGTTGAATGTAATGTGGTATTAGACCAAGCGATAAGATATCGGGATATACTTAATGCGAAATATATTATGCTTGTTAATGGTGTAAATGCTGTAGTATATCAATTTAAAAATGGAAAACTTAAAGAAGTAGACAAAATTCCCTCTTACCAAGAGCTTTTAAAATCAAAAGTGAAGATTGTTAAGCAAAGTAAAGATAAGCCTTATACATTTGAAGATATTAAGTCTAAACGGCTACAGAATAAATTTTTGAATGAGGGTTATATGGGTGAAGACAGTCCCCCAAAAAATTATGAGTTTTATCTTAACCTTTTGAATTTATTACTGTTAAAGAATATTACTTCTTCAAATATTCTTGAAAAATTAAATGTTATAGAGGATTGCTTTAGAGGTGTAACCTTTTTTGGTAATAGAGGTGGGGGACAATATCAAGTTTGGACACGTTTATTTATAGCTAAGGACTATGAACGCAAAGATCAGGTTTTGGGGATTAGTATATGTGGTACGGAGCATACAGAAAATGATCCACACTGGGGAAATCGTCTTGGTGTTACTCAATTAAATGTATCTATAACAAATAAAGAAACTAGACATCATTCATTACAGTTGAATTTGGATAAATTTTGTAAGTTTGATATCAATACCAATATGATTGAAATTACACACAATGGTGCTATAACAAGAGGTCGAGATGGAGCGTTACCTAAAAAGGAATTACTTGATTATGTTCAAAAAAGAGCTCCTGAATTAGTAAAAGATGATAAAATATACTTAGGTCGTCTTGATAACTCCCGTTTGTTAGAGTGGCGAAATTCAAATGTACAATCCTTTATAAGAAATTTACTACGCTATGCAGTACTTCGAGATGGATTTAGATCAGAATATAAAAAATCAAAGTAATATTGTTAATGAAAGACCATTCATCGAATGGTCTTTTTGTATTTATAATAAATCACTTAAAAGTTTAATTTTAATCGCATCCTATAAATCCAGTATTTATCTACATTTTTTACTCATAAGTCGAATTGGTCAAATTAAAAGTCAAAAAATTACACTTTGATATATTGACTTTTTGACTTTTAGGGGTTATTATAATGTCGTAGGGTAAATAAACCCAGTAAAAATAGTATTAGTCAAATAGTTAAACTCTATGATGTATGAGGGGGTAAAATATATGAACAACAACTTTAACAACTTTGGTAATGAATTTTCTAGCATGAATGATTTGTTTAATCAATTGATGGGTAATATGGGTGGTTATTCCACAGAACGACGTAGTTATAAGATTAATGGTCGCGAAGTAACTCCAGAAGAATTTGCGTTTTATCGTCAAACTGGTCGATTACCATCTAATGAAGAAATGCAAGCTGCTCAAGCTGCGCAACAAGGTAAAATTAAACAAGATGGTATCCTTGCTCGTTTGGGGACAAACTTAACTCAACAAGCTCGTGATGGTAAACTTGATCCTGTAATTGGTCGTAATAAAGAAATCCAAGAAACAGCAGAAATCTTAGCACGTCGTACTAAAAATAATCCTGTACTTGTAGGTGATGCTGGTGTTGGTAAAACTGCAGTAGTAGAAGGCTTGGCACAAGCTATTGTAAATGGTGATGTTCCAGCAGCTATTAAAAATAAAGAAATCATTTCCATTGATATTTCCGGATTGGAAGCTGGTACTCAATACCGTGGTTCTTTCGAAGAAAATATTCAAAACCTTATTAAAGAGGTAAAAGCCGCTGGCAATATTATTTTGTTCTTCGATGAAATTCACCAAATTTTGGGTGCTGGGTCCACAGGTGATGGTCAAGGGTCCAAAGGCTTGGCAGATATCTTAAAACCTGCTTTGTCTCGTGGTGAAATGACTGTAATTGGTGCTACAACACAAGATGAATACCGTAATACAATCATGAAAAACGCGGCTCTCGCTCGTCGTTTTAATGAAGTCAAGGTAAATGCGCCATCTGCAGAGGATACTTTCAAAATCTTACAAGGCATTCGTCCATTGTACGAAGCGCATCATAATATTGAATTGCCAGATGCGGTGTTGAAAGCAGCTGTAGATTATTCCGTACAATATATTCCACAACGTAGCTTGCCTGATAAAGCTATCGACTTAATCGATGTAACAGCAGCTCACTTGGCATCTCAACATCCTGTAACAGATATTAAAACATTGGAAGCAGATATTGCTGATGCTAAAGCAAAACAAGAGGAATATGCTCAAAAAGAAGACTATGAATCTGCGATTAATGAAAAAATGCGTATTCAAAAGTTACAAGCAGAGCTTGATAACCATACAGAAAATCAAAAGGTAGTGGCTAAGGTTAACGATGTAGCAGAAGCCGTTGAAAGAATGACAGGTATCCCTGTATCTCAAATGGGAGCATCCGATATCGAACGCTTGAAAGACATGAAATCTCGTTTAGAAGCTCATGTAATTGGTCAAGATAAAGCAGTAGAAGCTGTATCTAAAGCAATTCGTCGTAACCGTGCAGGCTTTGACGAAGGTAACCGTCCAATCGGTAGCTTCTTATTCGTAGGTCCTACTGGCGTAGGTAAAACAGAATTAGCTAAACAATTAGCTTTAGATATGTTTGGTAACAAAGATGCAATCATTCGCTTGGATATGTCCGAATATAGTGATCGCACAGCCGTATCTAAATTAATCGGCGCTACAGCTGGTTATGTTGGTTATGAAGATAACTCTAATACATTGACTGAACGCGTACGTCGTAATCCTTATTCCATCGTATTATTCGATGAAATCGAAAAAGCAGACCCTCAAGTTATTACATTACTTTTACAAGTATTGGACGATGGTCGCTTAACAGATGGTCAAGGTAACACAGTAAACTTTAAAAATACTGTTATCATCGCTACATCCAATGCAGGTTTCGGTTATGGTAATGACAGTGATGATGAAAATAAAGTAGATGTAATGGAACGCATCGCGCCATTCTTCCGTCCAGAGTTCTTGAACCGTTTCAACGCAGTTATCGAGTTCAATCAATTAAGCAAAGAAGATTTGAAAAAAATCGTAGATTTAATGCTCGATCAAGTTAATAAGACTTTGGCTAAGAAAGACATTACTCTTGATGTAACTGATGCAGCTAAAGAATTGTTGATGGAACAAGGGTATGATAAAACTATGGGCGCTCGTCCGTTACGCCGTGTTGTGGAATCTGAAATCCGAGATAATGTAACAGATTTCTACTTGGATAATATCGATGTAAAACACTTGCTTGCTGATGTTAAGGATGGACACATTGCAATTTCTGAAAAAGCAGATTCCGATGATAGTAAAGACCAAGATAAGGCTGAGAAATAAACAATAGACGTATAAGTGTCGGAATAATCATTTGACAAATCTGAATAAAGTAGTAATATTAATAGCATAATTATATAGTGAGTATGCAAGGGAGCCTATTATATAGGCTGAGAAAGGGCTGCGAGCACCTGACCTTTATACCTGATCGGGATCATGCCCGCGTAGGAAGCACGCTAATACTTAATACGGGTATCGATCATTTTGTTCGATACCCGTTTTTGCATACCTAACTATATATGTCTTTTATATAGGAGGATGTAAAAATGTTTATGACACAATTGGAATCGGCTGTGGCTGGTGTAGTTACGAAGGAAATGAAAGTTGTCGCGGAAAAAGAATGTATGGATGAAGACGTATTACGTTCACTAGTGGCAGCAGGAAAGGTTGTTATTCCTTGTAACAAGCAACATACTAGCATTTCGCCAGAGGGGATTGGTAAGCGTCTTAGAACGAAAGTTAATGTTAATTTAGGTACATCGAAAGACGTTACTGATTATGATAGTGAAATTGAAAAGGTTAATCGAGCCATTCGACTTGGAGCAGAGTCGATCATGGACCTTTCAACTCATGGTGATACTCGTATTTTTAGACGTAAATTAATCGAGACATCGCCAGTAATGATTGGTACGGTGCCTATCTATGATAGTGTTATTCATCATCAAAAAGATTTGGGTGAATTAACGGCTCAAGACTTCTTGGACACTATCCGATTACACGCACAAGATGGTGTAGATTTTATTACTATTCACAGCGGTATTACAAGAAAAACAATAGATCAAATTAAGAATCATAAACGGATGCTTAATATTGTTAGCCGCGGAGGAAGCTTGGTGTTTGCATGGATGAGCATGACAGGCCATGAAAATCCATTCTATGAATACTTTGATGAAATCTTAAAGATTTGCAAAGAATATGATGTTACTTTGTCTTTAGGTGATGCTTGTCGTCCAGGTTGCTTGGCGGATGCAACTGATGTGTGCCAAATTGAAGAGCTTGTAAGGCTTGGTGAATTGGCAAAACGAGCGAAACAATATGGTGTACAAGCTATGATTGAAGGACCTGGGCATGTACCTTTACATCAAATACAAATGAATATGGAAATACAAGAATCCTTGTGTGATGGAGCGCCCTTCTATGTGTTGGGGCCGCTCGTCACAGATATTGCTCCCGGTTACGACCATATTACAGCTGCCATTGGTGGTGCTGTAGCGGGTATGCATGGAGCGGCATTCTTGTGCTACGTTACACCAGCGGAACATTTAGCCTTACCAAATGCAGATGATGTAAAAGATGGAATTATGGCTTTCAAAATAGCGGCGCATGCTGCAGATATTGCTCGTGGTATTTCTAATGCAAGAGATATAGATGACACTATGGCTAAGGCACGTCAAGTTCTCGATTGGGAGGCACAATATGCTTGTGCCATTGATCCGGAACGGGCTCGTTCTATTCGTGAAAGTAGAGCTCCGGAGGAAGACCATAGTGAAACCTGTTCGATGTGTGGCAAGTTTTGTGCTGTACGCAGTATGAATAAAGCTTTACAAGAAGAATATATTGATATTTTATAAGCTTTTTCATATAGGAGGTCATTATGGACTTGATTGTTAATGGAGAACCAAAGCTTGTTTCAAGTGAGCAACTTCATTTGGTTTTTGATGAATTAGGGTATTCTGGTAAACACTTTGTAGTTGAGCTTAATGGCGAGATTCTTAGTAAGGAAGCATATACAACCACTAAATTAACGGCTGCTGACAGATTAGAAATCGTTAGCTTTGTAGGAGGTAATTGATATATTGGATACATTTACTATAGGTAATATTGGGGTAGGGCCTATTTTTTCTACACAGACAAAACCCAATGCTAATCCTGTAGGAATTTCTTATGTATATTGGGCAAAGCAATTTAGTAAGTTTCCTATTGTTGCTATTGGGAGGATTAAAACGACAAATGCTGATATCGTTTGGCAAGCGCATCCCGATTTTATTTGTGCCGTTTCTGAAATAACAGAGTCGGACAATATAAAAAATACGGTTTATGAGCTTATGACTGGATATAGGAAAGTCAGATAAAAAAATTGAGTTTACATACAAACCACAAGATTATAATCTTGTGGTTTTTGGCTATAAAAGAATTTTGTATACATGATAAAAATCATTGCTAACACATCGATTTATTTAGTATAATCGTATCATTAAATTCAATATTCTATAGAATTTATAAAATAAATGAAGATGGAGAGGTAATAGTATATGTCTCATTATGTAGATTTAAATAGTGATTTAGGCGAAAGTTTTGGTAACTATACATTAGGCATGGATAATGAAGTATTAAATCACGTAACGAGTGCTAATATTGCTTGTGGTTGGCACGCTGGAGATCCTCTTATTATGGATGCGACTGTTTGTATATGTAAAGAAAAAGGAGTTGCCGTAGGGGCGCATCCTGGTTATCCAGATTTGATGGGATTTGGTCGTCGTGCGATGGCAGTAAGTCCTGCTGAGGCAAAAGCCTATATGATGTACCAACTAGGTGCACTTCAAGCTTTTTGTGATAGTTATGACATTACTTTACAGCATATGAAGTTACACGGTGCTTTTTACAATACAGCCTGTGTTACGCCTGTACTAGCCGATGCAATTTTAGATGGTTTACAAGCGGTAAATCCTAATATCGCGGCCATGGTATTGAGTGGTAGCTATATTGCTCAAGAGGCACAGCGACGAGGTATTCCTGTTATACAGGAAGTGTTTGCCGATCGTGGCTATACAGAGGAGGGAACATTGGTCCCTCGTACAGAAGTAGGTGCTTTCATTAAAGACCCGCAAGAGGCTTTAGACCGAGTTCTTATGATGGCTACAAAGGGTAAGGTTGTTACTAATACGGGGAAGATCATTGATATTGTGGCCGACTCCGTATGTGTTCATGGTGATAACCCAGAAGCGATAGCTTTCACAAGATATATTCGGGAGGGGCTCACAAAAGCTGGTGTAACGGTGGCGAATTTTCAACACCGATAACGCTATTAAATACATTAAAATAAATGCTTAATTAATTCCAACAAAAATGCAAATATAAGTATTAAAAGTAAGTATTACATGTAAGTATGAGCTTTAAGCAATAAGTATGGCATCAATTAATTATTATATGTGGAGGTTCCTATGAAACCAATTACAGGTAAAGCGAGTTTCTCTGTCCTACTAGGGGCAGCTTTCTTAATGGCCACGTCTTCCATTGGACCTGGATTTATGTTACAAACGGCAGCATTTACAAATGAGTTGAAAGCAGACTTTGCATTTGCTATCGTTGTATCCGTTATTTTCTCTATTATTGCACAGCTTAATGTGTGGACGATTATTGGGGTATCCCAAATGCGTGGTCAAGATATTGCGAATAAGGTATTGCCAGGCCTTGGTTATATAGTGGCATTTTTAATTTCCCTTGGTGGATTGGCCTTTAATATCGGTAATATTGGTGGTGCTTCTATGGGCCTCAATATTATATTTGGAATTGACACAACAACAGCGGCCGCTATTAGTGGTATTTTGGGCATCTTATTATTTACATCCAAGAAGATGGGTGGTGTTCTAGATAATACGGCTAAAGTACTCGGTACGGTTATGCTTGTCCTTATTGCTTATGTAGCCTTTTCAACAAATCCTCCAGTAGGTACAGCAGTAACTCATGCGATAGTACCTACGAATTATCCATGGCTTGCTACGATAACTCTTATTGGAGGGACCGTAGGTGGATATATAACATTCTCTGGTGGTCACCGCCTCATTGATGCTGGTATTACAGGTCAAGAACATTTAAAGGATGTACGTCGTGCAGCGATTATGGGCATGTCTGTTGATGCGCTAGTTCGTATATTATTATTCTTAGCTGTTCTTGGTGTGGTATCTATGGGGGTTGTATTAGACTCTAAGGATCCAGCTGGTTCTGCATTTCTTCTCGGCGCTGGTGAAATCGGTCATAAATTATTCGGTATAGTGTTCTTCTGTGCCGCATTGACCTCTGTAGTAGGGGCTGCTTACACATCAGTATCCTTTTTAAAAACATTGTTTAAAGTTGTAGAAAGAAATGAAAAATTGACTATTATGGCGTTTATTTTTATTTCTACATGTATCTTAATCTTTATTGGTAAACCAGCATCTCTATTGATTTTAGCGGGCTCTGTAAACGGTTTAATCTTGCCTGTTACGTTGGCAGTTATGCTCGTTGCTACTCATAAATCCGAAATCGTAGGGGCATATAAACACAATAAACTTTTATATTATACCGGTTGGATTGTAGTGCTCGTAACATCTTATATTGGTGTTACATCTTTAAAAGGCATTGCTAAGTTACTAGGTTAATTAATTATCTGTGAAAGCACCATTACGTTCGGCTTGAATGTGATGGTCCTTTCTAGTTATAGCAGGAGGTACATATGAAACCTACAATTTCACCTGTAGGGGATTGCGCTATCTCTATTGATTTTGGTCAAGTAATCGATCCAAAGATTAATCGACAAATCCGACAAATTATAGAGCAGATTAAAGGCTTACAACTAGATGGAATTGTTGAACTAGTTCCTACATACTGTGCATTGCTTGTTCAATATGATGCAATGGTATATACGTATTCCGACATTTGTAGAATTCTTAATCCTATATTACAAGAATCTGTAACAGACAGCGCAAATGAACGTGTTACAATTGTTGAAATCCCAACCATATACGGTGGTGAGTATGGTCCAGATCTAGGCTTTGTAGCCTCTCATAATCATATAAGTGAAGCTGAGGTTGTATCCATTCATAGTGGTACAGATTATTTGATTTATATGTTAGGTTTTATTCCTGGTTTTACTTACTTAGGTGGAATGGATCCTCGCATTGCAACTCCGCGGTTGTCTTCGCCAAGAACTTTGATCCCTGCCGGCTCTGTAGGTATTGCGGGAGAACAGACTGGTACATATCCATCAGATTCTCCAGGGGGCTGGCAGATTATTGGACGTACACCTGTGACTATGTATGACATGTCTAAGAAACAAGCTGCACTATTGCAAGCCGGAGACTACGTTCGTTATGTGTCTATCGATGAAAACGAATTCCATAGGATTAAATCCTTGGGTATGGAATATATTCCGTCTATGTATGAAGTAGAGGTGGGTGAGTTACGTGGGTATAAATGAGTTTAAGGCTGCTTTAATCCGCGTAGATGCGCCAGGGATGTACACTACGATTCAAGATTCTGGCCGCGTAGGCTTTCAACAATATGGTATGCCTGTGGCTGGTCCTATGGATAGTGAAAGCTATTTCTTGGGACAGGCTCTAGTAGGAAACAAGGAACCTCTAGGTGCTTTAGAATGTACTGTGTTACCTCCTACGCTAACTGTTCAAGGTACATGTATTGTTGCTTTTACAGGGGCCGACATGCACCCAACCATTAACAATGTAGTCGTGCCTAGATATATACCTTTTATTTGTCACGAAGGGGATATCATTTCTGGTGGCTTCAGCCAATGTGGCGTGCGTATGTATATTGCTTTCTCTGGTGGTGTCGATGTTCCTGCTATTAACGGTAGCGTATCCACTCATACAAAGGCTAAAATAGGTGGTTTTGAGGGGCGTTCATTACAAGCGGGCGATCAGTTTGGCATTAAAGCATTTACTAGAGACGAAGTGAATGTGTGCGACTTCTATGGAACTCATAAATTATTTAATACCGCTTTATATAACCGCGGCGGTCGTGAGTGTCACGAACCTTTGCGTGTTGTTCTCGGGAATCAAACAAAGTATTTTACAGAGAAAGGAATCAAGACCTTTGGTAGTAAAATATATACGTTGACTGTGCAATGTGATCGCATGGGCTTCCGCTTAGATGGTCCTGTTATAGAGCATATCGATAGTGCAGACATTATTTCTGATGGTGCTGTATTTGGCTCTATTCAAGTTCCGTCAGATGGAAATCCAATAATCCTCATGGCGGACCGACAAACAACGGGCGGCTATACAAAGATTGGTACTGTCATTACCGCCGATTTACCTAGGTTAAGCCAATTGCCGGTAGGGGACGGAATTCATTTTGATATTATATCCGTTGAAGAAGCACAAGAAATATATCGCACATATATTAGACGTTTGCATAAGCGAATACAATTAGCACACGAACAAAGTTTATATGTTTTTAAAGTAAGCTAATTTGTTCTCTAATTTAATTATATAAATTAGTAATAAAGCTATCTCGTAGATTGTGATTTCTATGAGATAGCTTTTTATTATGTAATGTAAGACGAATTCGATTAAATGTTGACAAAAACTGAAGCATAATAACCTAAAAGTAATACATGATAAGTTAAATGCTGTATAACAGGATAATAGTGATGTATAAGAGGTTCAACTTAATCGACAATAATCTGAGTATATTTTTTGAAAGGTTTAGTAACTCAATCATTGATTAAAGGAGAACATATAAAGCTTTATAAAAATTTAATGAATTAATTATATCTACAGTGATGACATGTAACTTAGTCCATAATATCTAGTTGCATACATGTTTTTTTAGTATATATAATCTCATAAATGAAATTTAAATAATTGATTATGAGTTTATATTCATTTTATCTCTTCAGTATGGTATAAAATAAGCCCGTATTTTATATGATTATGTGATATGAATCACCATAAAAGGCATTGCTAAGCTATTTTTGTGATGCTTGAAATTGTGAAAAATAGGTGAAAATGCTTGATAGTGTATTAAAGGTTTTGATATACTTAACATATTGAAAATATTGAAATTCTCATATGATTTATCATATGAAGAAGCATAGAGGGAGCATTAATATAGTTTATAGGAGAAAATATGAATAAGATTTTCAAAGTGGTTTGGAGCAAATCAAAAAATTGTTACGTAGTAGTATCTGAGTTCGCTAAGAATAATAGTGGGAAAAAGAAAATTGTTGTAGCAACTATCTTTGCTGCATTAGCAATGTCTAGTGCTAGCATTTCTATGGCGTCAAATGATGTGCCTGCTGGCTTGCCTGCTTCAGCAGTAGGGTTGGGGCCAAGTGCTTCTGTTACTGGAGACAAAGCTGTAGGTTTTGGTTATAAAGCAGCTGCTGCTGGCGGAAATTCTGTTGTTATTGGTTCTAACGCTAGTGTTGCTACTGGTAGTCCACAAGGGATCGCTATTGGTGGTGGTAACTATAATAATGAAGGTGCAAGAGTAATTGGGGAGCAAGCAATCGCCATCGGGGGAAATACATTAGCCAAAGGCCACTCTTCTATTGTTATTGGTGGCGATGATGTAGTTAAAGCTGATGGTATAAAAGTTATTTACACTACAAGTGATGGAGCGACTCAAACTGGGGACTTGCGTAGTGCTGTTCAAAGTTTAACTGGCTTTGATATGAGAACCCCAATGTATACAATGGCGACGGCTGGCGAATCCGGTATCACATTAGGGATGAAAGGTCAGTCTGGTAATGTGGGAATTGCCATTGGTACTGGTGCAAATGCAAAGGATCGTTTAGCAGGAACTGCTACTGGCGCTACTGGTCAACAAAATGATGATGTAACAAATGCTATTGCTATTGGTACAGGGGCTAGGGCAAATCGCGATAATGCTATTGCTCTTGGTGGCGGTTCTAATACTGATATAGGTGGATCAAAACAATCTAGCTATACATTGCCGAATGGCACTGTTGCTTCTTGGGCTGGTGGCGATAAAACATTACCAGGTGATATTGTATCCTTTGGTTCTGCAGGTTATGAACGTCAATTAAAACACGTGGCTCCTGGTGAAGTAAGTGCAACTTCTACAGATGCAATTAATGGTTCTCAGCTTAGTGCTCTCGTAGACCAAGTCACTTATAAATACATATCTATAAAATCAACTGATGCTGGTAATAAAGATAATACTGGTGCTACAGCACCTAATTCTATTGCTATTGGTCCCAATGCCGCGACAGATGCATCTGCGAGTCGTTCTGTAGCTGTTGGTGATGGCGCTAGAGGTAAAGTAGTAGATGGTGTAGCTGTTGGTTCAAAATCTATAGCTGATATTGCTTCAGGCGTAGCGGGATATAATGTTAATGCTAGTCGTACAGATATATATGCTGGTTTAAGTGGTGCTGCCCTAACATCTAAATTAGGTGGTGTTGCTGTTGGTACGACAAACCAAACACGTCAAATTAATTATGTTGCTGCAGGTACTGCTGATACAGATGCAGTAAACGTGGCACAGTTAAAGAGTGTTAATCTAGCTTTTACAGGTGATACTGGTACAGGCGATGTAAACCTTGCTAATAGTAAATTAGCTGTAAATGGTGATAATACATACATTAGTACTACAGCTAATGGTAAGAAAATTACAGTTTCTGGTAAAAAGCAAGATATCACGGTAGCAAATGGTAGCGCTACAGCGACTGCTGGTATGGCGGATTCTGCTAATGTAGCTAATGCAATTAACCAAGCTATTGATCAAAACAAATACGGTTGGAACCTTTCTGCTAATGGCGAAGCTATACCAGTAGCCGTTGAAAAAGGAAATACAGTAGATTTTTCTGGTGACGATAATGTTACGGTTGCTAGAAATGATAAGAAAATCTCTGTAGCCTTGAAGAAAGATCTTTCTAAATTAAACAGTGCATCTTTCAATAATGCTGGCGGTAATGAAACTGTAAAAATTGATGGTGACAAAGGTATCAATGCTGGGAATTTGAATGTTACGAATGTAGCAGATGGTATCGCTGATAAAGATGCTGTTAATGTATCTCAATTGAAAAAAGTTGACGATAAAGCTGAAGCTAACAAAACTGCTATTGATACAAATAAAACTGCAATCGCTAAAAATGTAGGTGATATTGCAACAAACAAGGCTGACATTGCCACCAATAAAGATAATATTGCGACGAACAAACAAAAAATTGCCGACAATAAAACTGCAATAGATAAAAATACTGGTGATATTGCAACGAATAAGGCTGACATTGCCACCAATAAAGACGATATTGCAACGAACAAGCAAAAAATTGCCGACAATAAAACTGCAATTGATAAAAATACAGCTGATATTGCTACAAACAAAACGGATATTGCTACCAATAAGGACAATATTGCTGCGAACAAGCAAAAAATAGCTGACAATAAAACTGCAATTGATAAAAATACTGGTGACATTGTTACAAACAAAGCTGACATTGCAACTAATAAGGATAACATTGCAACCAATAAAGCTAACATCGACAAAAACACGACAGCTATCGCTCGTAAGATTTCTTTAGGTGGTAACTCTGGCTCTACCGATGAAAAATCCTTGAGCACAGGTGATGTGAAATTTAACGTAAAAGGGGAGAATGGTCTTACTACGGTTGCTAATGGCGACGATGTGACTGTTAAACTCGATGATGCAACTAAAAGTAAAGTCGACAATGCAGCTGATCGAGACTTGAGTAATTTGACTCCTGACGGTAAGCAACAAGTTAAGGCTTTAGCCGCTTGGAATGTAGTAGCTAATAATGAAACGGCTGAAAAGGTTGAAGGTGGTAACACTGTTAAATTCATCGATGGTGATAACATTTCCATTACTCAAAATGGTAAAGACTTTACCATTTCCACTAAGAAAGATGTAACTTTTGATACGGTAACCGCTAACCAAACGATTACAGCGCCAAAAGTGAAAGCGACAACTGGCGTTGAAACACCTCAAGTAACTGGACTGACTAATACTGCTTGGGTTCCAGGTCAAACACAACCTGTATCTGGTCGTGCAGCTACAGAAGATCAATTGAAACAAGTTGATGATCAAGTAGCAGACAATAAAGCCAATATTGCTGATAATACAGATAAGATTGGTAAAAATGCTGATGCTATTGCAGACAACAAGCAAAAAATTGCCGACAATAAAACTGCAATTGATAAAAATGCGGGCGATATTGCGACAAACAAAACAGATATTGCTACTAATAAGGACAATATTGCTGCGAACAAGCAAAAAATAGCTGACAATAAAACAGCAATTGATAAAAATGTAGGCGATATCGCAACAAATAAAGCTGATATTGCAACAAATAAGGATAACATTGACAAAAACACGAAAGCGATCGCTCGTAAGATTTCTTTAGGTGGTAACTCTGGCTCTACCGATGAAAAATCCTTGAGCACAGGTGATGTGAAATTTAACGTAAAAGGGGAGAATGGTCTTACTACGGTTGCTAATGGCGACGATGTGACTGTTAAACTCGATGATGCAACTAAAGGTAAAGTCGACAATGCAGCTGATCGAGACTTGAGCAATTTGACTCCTGATGGTAAACAACAAGTTAAGGATTTAGCAGCTTGGAATGTAGTTGCTAATAATGAAACAGCTGAAAAGGTTGAAGGTGGTAACACTGTTAAGTTCATCGATGGTGATAACATTTCCATTACTCAAAATGGTAAAGACTTTACCATTTCCACTAAGAAAGATGTAACTTTTGATACGGTAACCGCTAACCAAACGATTACAGCGCCAAAAGTGAAAGCGACAACTGGCGTTGAAACACCTCAAGTAACTGGACTGACTAATACTGCTTGGGTTCCAGGTCAAACACAACCTGTATCTGGTCGTGCAGCTACAGAAGATCAATTGAAACAAGTTGATGATCAAGTAGCAGACAATAAAGCCAATATCGCTGATAATACAGATAAGATTGGTAAAAATGCTGATGCCATTGCAGACAACAAGCAAAAAATAGCCGACAATAAAACTGCAATTGATAAAAATACTGGCGATATTGCTACAAACAAAACAGATATTGCTACAAATAAAGACAATATTGCTGCGAACAAGCAAAAAATAGCTGACAATAAAACTGCAATTGATAAAAATACTGGTGACATTGTTACAAACAAAGCTGACATTGCAACTAATAAGGATAACATTGCAACCAATAAAGCTAACATCGACAAAAACACGACAGCTATCGCTCGTAAGATTTCTTTAGGTGGTAACTCTGGCTCTACCGATGAAAAATCCTTGAGCACAGGTGATGTGAAATTTAACGTAAAAGGGGAGAATGGTCTTACTACGGTTGCTAATGGCGACGATGTGACTGTTAAACTCGATGATGCAACTAAAGGTAAAGTCGACAATGCAGCTGATCGAGACTTGAGCAATTTGACTCCTGACGGTAAGCAACAAGTTAAGGATTTAGCAGCATGGAATGTAGTTGCTAATAATGAAATGGCTGAAAAGGTTGAAGGTGGCAACACTGTTAAGTTTATCGATGGTGATAACATTTCTATTACTCAAAATGGTAAAGACTTTACCATTTCCACTAAGAAAGATGTAACTTTTGATACGGTAACCGCTAACCAAACGATTACAGCGCCAAAAGTGAAAGCGACAACTGGCGTTGAAACACCTCAAGTAACAGGTTTGACTAATACTGCTTGGGTTCCAGGTCAAACACAACCTGTATCTGGCCGTGCAGCCACAGAAGATCAATTGAAAAAAGTTGATGATCAAGTAGCAACAAACAAAGCTAACATTGCGGACAATAAAGCTGCAATTGATAAAAATGCAGGCGATATTGCGACAAATAAAGGAGATATTGCAACCAATAAACAAAAAATAGCTGATAATAAAACAGCAATTGATAAAAATACTGTCGACATTGCTACAAACAAAGGGGATATTGCTTCTAATAAAGCTAATATTGCTCAAAATACTACGGCTATCGCTCGTAAAATTTCTTTAGGTGGTAACTCTGGTTCGACTGATGAAAAATCATTGAGCACAGGTGATGTGAAATTCAATGTTAAAGGTGAGAATGGTCTTACTACGGTTGCTAATGGTGACGATGTGACTGTTAAACTCGATGATGCAACTAGAAGTAAAGTCGACAATGCAGCTGATCGAGACTTGAGCAATTTGACTCCTGACGGTAAGCAACAAGTTAAGGATTTAGCAGCATGGAATGTAGTTGCTAATAATGAAATGGCTGAAAAGGTTGAAGGTGGCAACACTGTTAAGTTTATCGATGGTGATAACATTTCTATTACTCAAAATGGTAAAGACTTTACCATTTCCACTAAGAAAGATGTAACTTTTGATACGGTAACCGCTAACCAAACGATTACAGCGCCAAAAGTGAAAGCGACAACTGGCGTTGAAACACCTCAAGTAACTGGACTGACTAATACTGCTTGGGTTCCAGGTCAAACACAACCTGTATCTGGTCGTGCAGCTACAGAAGATCAATTGAAACAAGTTGATGATCAAGTAGCAAAAAATAAAGCCAATATTGCTGATAATACAGATAAGATTGGTAAAAATGCAGAGGCTATTGCGGATAACAAACAAAAAATAGCTGATAATAAAGCTGCAATTGATAGAAATGCTGCTGATATTGCTACCAATAAAGATAATATTGCGACGAATAAACAAAATATTGCTGATAACAAAGCGGCAATTTCTAAAAATGCTGGCGATATTGCAACAAATAAAGCTAATATTGATAAAAATAGAGAAGCCATTGCTCGCAAGATTTCTTTAGGTGGTAATACTGGGTCTACCGATGAGAAATCCTTGAGCACAGGTGATGTAAAATTCAATATTAAAGGTCAAAATGGTATTGTTACTGAAGCTAATGGCGAAGATGTAACTGTTAAATTAGATGATGCCACGGCTAATAAAATCAATAATGCAGCAAATATGGATTTGAGCAACTTAACAGATACTGGTAAACAACAAGTTAAAGATTTATCCGCATGGAATGTAGTAGCTAATGGTAATACTGCCGAAAAAGTTGAAGGTGGTAACACAGTTAAGTTTATCGATGGTGATAATATTTCCATTACTCAAAATGGTAAAGACTTCACAATTGCTACTAAACAAGACGTAACTTTCAATACTGTAAAAGCAAATCAAACAATTACCGCACCAAAAGTGAAAGCTACAGAAGGGGTAGAGACACCTCAAGTGACTGGCTTGACTAATAAAGAATGGATTTCTGGTCAAACACAACCTGTAAGCGGTCGTGCAGCCACAGAAGATCAATTGAAACAAGTTGATAATCAAGTAGCAGAAAATAAAGCCAATATTGCTGACAATAAGGATAAAATTAGTAAAAATACTGCTGATATTGCTGCCAATAAAGGCAATATTGCGACAAATAAACAAGATATTGCAGATAATAAAGCTGCAATTACAAAAAATGCTGGAGATATTGCAACCAATAAAGCTAATATTGCTAAGAATACAGAAGCTATTGCTCGTAAGATTTCTTTAGGTGGTAACACCGGTTCTACCGATGAAAAATCGTTGAGTACAGGCGATGCAAAATTCAATATTAAAGGCGAAAACGGTTTAACAACTGTAGCTAATGGTGAAGATGTAACTGTTAAGATTGATGATCAAACTAAAACAAAAATCGATAATGCAGCAAATCAAGATTTGAGCAACTTAACAGATGCTGGTAAACAACAAGTTAAAGATATATCTGCATGGAATGTAACGGCTGCTGGCGGTACCGTTGAAAAAGTACAAGGTGGGGATACTGTAAAATTCCAAGCGGGTGATAATCTTGTAGTTAACCAAGATAGAACTACTTTCACATATGGCTTGGCTAAAGACTTGAAAGGTCTAAACAGTGTTACCGTAGGTGATGAAAACGGTGTATCCACTAAGATTACTCCTGCAGGTACAACTGTGAAAGATGCAGCTGGCAACTCTACTGTAATTAAAGGTGGTGGTATGACTATTACTCCGACAGATACAACAGCTAGCCCTGTATCCCTTACTGTAGACGGCTTAAATAATGGTGGTAAGCAGATTCGTGGTGTAGCTCCTGGCACAGCTGATACTGATGCAGTAAATGTTAGTCAGTTAAAAGCCTCTAATGCTGGTTTACAAGAAGCTGTTAATCGTGTAGGCACTGAAACACAACGTGTTGGTGCTCATGCGGCAGCTATGGCAGCGTTGAAACCAATTCAATACGATCCATTGGAACCAACACAAATTATGGCTGGTATTGGCAACTACCGTGGTGAAACTGCGGGGGCTATCGGTATTGCTCACTACCGAACTGAAGATACTATGTTCAACGTAGGTGTTTCACTTGGTACTAGCCACAACATGGTAAATGCAGGTGTTACGCATAAATTTGGTGGTAGTCGTGAAAGAAAAGATGCTATTCCAGAACGTTATAAAGCAGGTCCAATTAGCTCTGTTTATGTAATGCAAGACGAAGTATCTAGCCTCAAAAAAGAAAATAGTAATCAAAAAACTGTTATTGCTAATCAAGCAGCACGTCTAAATACATTGGAAGCTGAAAATGAACGTCAACGTCAAGAATTGGCTGAGACTAAACAAGGCTTAGATGACTTGCGTGCAGTAGTAAATCAATTATTAGCCGCTAAAGGTTAAGAGTTGAGAGCTAGTTTTGATAATAGTTTAAGATAATCATTTTCCTGTAAATCTAAAGAACCTCTTATACACTGTTATACCTGATAGGGTACATACATTTTGTATAAGAGGTTCTTTTGCTATTTTGATATATATTCTTATTTAAAATGCATAACATATGAATGACTTCTCATATGTTATATGATATAATACAGTGGAAATAAGAGGTGAAGTGATGCCTCTACTATGTATGATCTTACATGAATAGGAGATAGGATGTTAGACCGTATACAACGATGGCTTTCAATAGATACCATGTTACCTGTTGCAGAACGATTAGGACCTGTAGGCACGACAAAGCAGCTATATGGTAATTATTTAAAAATAGCTTGGCCAGCTACATTACAAGGCTTGATGTTACAATTTATGACGGCCATCGATTTGGCGATGGTTGGTGCCTTAGGTGCGTCAGCTCTTGCTTCGGTAGGCATTATGGGACAACCTGAGATGGTAATGCTCATCTTCTGTCGAGCCTTATCCATTGCCGTGACGGCAATTATAGCTCGTCGTAATGGTGAAGGTGATGTAGATGGTATGAATGCCGTGCTCAAGCAGTCTATTTTATTGAATTTTTTGATTTATGTACCGTTATTATTGATATGTTTCTTAAATTTAGAGCATATTCTACGTTTTACAGGTGCTGAAGATGGCTATATTGAAACAGCTGTTTGGTATGGTCGTTTCATAGTTATTAGTTTAATCTTTCAGTCTTTTAGTCAAATCGTAGGGGCTGCACTCATTGGATATGGTAATACTAAAGTTATTTTTAAATCTAATGTAGTAGGGAATATTTTGAATACAATAATGAACTTCTTCTTGATTTATGGTATTGGTTTCTTCCCTGAACTTGGTGTTATGGGGGCAGGGGTTTCCACCATGATCAGTAGTGCGATTATTGCATTATTGTTGTTGCGTACGATTTCACAACATACTGCTACTGGATTAACATTGCGCCATCCGTCGAAGTGGATTTTTGAAAGACCTGTACTTCATACGATGTTTCACGTAGGTGGCAGTTCTTTAGGGGAACAGTTCTTTGAGCGGTTCGGTATGTATACATACACTATGATTGTTGCTTCCTTAGGTGCAGTACCTTTGGCCGCGCATTACGTATGTATGAATCTAATGGATATATTTTATTATTTTGCGATGGGACTTGGCTTTGCAGGCGCGTCACATACGGGTCAAAATCTTGGGCATAAAAGGCCGGATATTGCACGTACTTATGGTAAAATTGGTGCTCGTATCGGTTTAGTCGTGGGGATAGTGAGTGCATTAATCTTTATTGGCCCTGGTGATTTTTTAGTACAGTTATATACTCGTGAAAGTGATGTTGTTACCCTTTCTGCTACTTTGATGGGCATTATGGCAATCGCTGCATTTCCTCAAGCATTACAACAAGTATACTCCGGTGTGTTGAAAGGTGCAGGGGATACATATTACATCATGAAATATTCCCTTGTGAGCGTAGCAATCATTCGTCCTATTATTACGTATCTATTGTGCATTACATTAGGTTTAGGACTTTTTGGGGCATGGTTATCTTTGTGCTTTGATCAGTCTCTAAGATTATGTTGTTCTTATTTTAGATTTATTCGAGGAGCATGGCAACATAAGGTTGTTTAATGAGATGTAAATATAGTTTTAATTTAACTTTCGCTTTATATTAAAAATAGGCTTCATGTAAATGTTAAAATTTAAAATACTAATACTCGATATAATTTTAAACGGTAGATAATAATTATAAATTTTGTTGATTATTCTTTTTCACATTGAAATTTTTAGAAGAATTCATGAAAAAATAGTGAATAGACTCTTGTCTATTAAAAATTTTTGATGTACAATACTTAATGTGAAAAAAATGACACATTGGGGAATGTGTTATCTGACCAGAAACTTCTGATTTCACGTATATATGTAAGGGATATACATATGAAATGATAAAAGCCTCCTTAGTGTATAAGGGGGCTTTTATTTGTTCAATTATAGTTAGATCTATTAGTGTATATAATAATGATTTTGATGAACTTACAGGACCAGTGATCTTATTATTGTTAGAGAATCTTAAAAAAGATAAATAGTATTATAATTACGGGACTGTAATATGTGCAGAAAATCGCAGTGATTAGGTAATTAAGAGGATTTAAATATTTATATTTATAACATTAATAGATAGATATAACTAAAAATTCATCTGATATTCATGAAGAATATTGAATTATATTGAAAAATTGTGTAAAATATAAGCATATTATTACCAAAGCCTAAGTATTATAAGGGCTGTTTTTGGAGGGAATTATAATGAATAAAAAATTATTAGCTTTATTGGCAGTTGCTGCTGTAGGCGTGTCCGTAGCAGGTGCAACTCCTCAAACTCAATTCAATAAAGGTGAGTTTCAAGTTGATCTTGGTGCGTCTGATTCTAAAGCAAAAACTAAAGCTTGGACTTCTGATGCAAAATGGAACTTTGATGGTGGTGTAACATACGCTTTCACAGACAAAACCGCGTTACAATACCAATACCATGGTTTGAATGATAAAATGTTCGGCACTAGCTATAGTGACAGAATGCAAGAAGTTAACTTGGTTCAATCTTTGAATAAAAATTTCGCAGTATATGGCGGTTATGCTCATATTTCTGGTGATACATTCCCTAAAGCAAATAATATTGCTCAATTGGGTGTAATTGGTAAAGCTAATCTTGGCTCCAAAGTAGACGTTTATGGTAAAGCGGGTGTAGGGACTAAGAGAACTACCACTTGGGAAGCAGGTTTAGGTTATAAAGTTAACCAAGACTGGGATATTAATGCAGGGTATCGTTATATCAATACTAAACGTGATGATAAGTCTAATATTTCCTTCCAAGGTCCTGTAGTAGGATTATCTTACCGTTTCGGTGGTCACAAATCCGTAGCTCCTGTATACACTCCAGCACCAGCTCCTGTATACACTCCGGCTCCAGCTCCTACTGTAGAAGCGCCTGCATATAAAACTCCTAAATTGGACTACTATGTACAATCTATCTACTTTGACTCTGATCAAGATGTTGCTCGTGCAGACCAATATCCAAACTTAACGGCTGCTGTAAATGCTGCTAACCAATATTCTCAAGACCAAGTTAAATTGATGGGTAACGCTGATACTGATGCAAACCCTCAATACAACATTGCTTTGTCTGAACGCCGCGTACAACATGTGGCTCAATATTTAGTTAACCACGGTGTATCTGCCGATCGTCTTATCGGTATTGCTAATGGTGATGTTAAACCAGTTGCAACTAACTCTACAGCAGCAGGTAAAGCTGAAAACCGTCGTGTAGACGTTTATATTCATCGCTAATTTCTAGACTTATCTAGATTAGCCCTACAATAAGTCCACCTTCAATCATGCTCTCTTGTTCATCGGGAATTCGAGCATGCGACAAGGTGGACTTTTGTGTTATACTAAGCTTGCATACAATACTAGGTCATACAATGTTCATTATGCTTTGGTAATGTATGCGATGTGAGAATCGTATAGTTATATAGGTGTAGCTTATTAATAGTGTTATGTGAAGTAGGTTATTATGAAAGAATTTAAATATTACAAACAGCTCATAGGGGCTATTATACTAGCGGGCATTATGATTATGATGGCACTACGTATAAGTGATATTGCTAGTGGTCTTGACGCTATCTTTACGGCCTTTGTTCCGCTCATTGTGGGTGCTTGTATTGCTTTCGTATTGGATATTTTAGTCGTTCGTTATGAGCGATGGCTATGGCCTAAGTGTGACTCTGGATGGAAGTATAAAATACGTCGCCCGTTGAGTCTTTTGCTATCCTTTGTAACAATTAGTGTTATTGTGTATTTTATTGCTCGGATGGCTTTACCTCAATTGATTCATTCTATGTCGATTATTGTAGCTGCATCACCGCAATTGTATACGGATTTCCAAACATGGATGCAACATATTACAGAAACCATTCCAATGGCATCGAATCAAACGATTATAGATGCCCTAAGTGGAGAAAATATTGCTAAATATACTCGTGAATGGGGGACAAAAGGTGGCACATATATTGTAAATGCAATGGGCACCGTATTGTCTTGGACTTTGAACATAGGTCTTGGCTTAATTTTTGCTGTTTATATGTTGCTTGATAAGGAACGCCTTATGTTACAAGGTAAACGTATATTAAAGGCATATGCATCAGATGAGTGGGTAAATCGAGTTAGTTATGTAACTCGCGTAGCAGTTCAAACATTCAGTAATTTTTTTGTAGGTCAGTTTATAGATGCCTTGGTTCTAGGCGTGATGGTAGGAATTACTTTATGGCTATTTAATATTGAATATGCTACAACGATTGCCTGTGTAATTGGTCTAACTGGATTGATTCCACTATTAGGTATTTATGTTGGTGGTATCATTGGAGCCGTTATGCTACTTACTGTTAGCCCTATGGATGCTCTCATCTATGTAATTATTTTAGAGGTACTTCATCAAATTGAAAGTAACTTTATTTATCCTAAAATTGTAGGTAACTCTGTTGGATTACCAGGTTTGTGGGTATTTGCTGCTGTTATCGTAGGCGGTAGTTTGATGGGGGTTACTGGTATGTTGATCGGTGTACCTTTAGTGGCTACATGCTATAAATTGATTATGACTGATGTAGATGGACGACTTGCATCTAATGAAGGTTTATAGTATATTGTCTAAATGATATGACTATTTACATATTTTTCGTGTTGCTGAATATAGCATGAACTTATAGAAATTCTAGTGTACTAATAGTTTGATTAATAGAAGCATAGTATCTAGTAGGAGGATTATAATGAATAAAAAGTTGATTTCTATGGCATTAACGGGGGTATTAGCAGTGGGCATGTTATCCGTTGCTACACCAAGTGTGGCAGATGCACGCAAAACAAAGCCTGAAACAAGTACGGATATTTCTGTAAAACGTGCACCTGGCGAGTCCATAGTTATGACTATGAGCCAAATTGGAACTATTTTCCAAAATCGCTATCCTAATGCGGCACTTCATTCTGTAGAGCTCAACTCTAATGACTTGAACTATGGTTATAAAGTAGTTGGTTATAGTAAGTATCATCAGTACAAGATGAAAATTGATGTAATCACTGGTAATGCTTCTGATATGGAAGAGGGGGGCAAACCTAAGAAAGTTATTGGTGAGATTTTTAATAAAGATAAAGTTATTGAATCAACGCAAGCAGAACGTGTTGCAAAACAACAACTTGGAAATGATGCTGTTATGAAGGGCTGGAAAATTGAAGCTCATAATGGTAAAGTTTTATACTATGTGACTATGCATCAAGATGGTAAAAAAGTAGTTGTTACAGTAGATGCTGAGACAGGTGCTTATGTAGAACAATCTAAATCCTATAAATTACCACCTGAGCCAGATCAAGGCTTCGATGGTCGTAAAACAAATCTCGTTTGGGGTTCTGATATAGATATGGGCCGCTAACCTATCTATTGATGATTAATAAGAAAAGAGCCGAAGGCAATGCCTTTGGCTCTTTTTTGCGATTCCGATACTATAAAATATCGGTTGATAGTGCTCTTATGTTAGAATATTTTTTTTACAATAGATATGTTTGCAACAAAAGTACTGCGCCTAGGTTTAGTCCTTTTATTATTTATAACTATAGTTGTATTACCAACGATTTTCGTAGTACACTTGTGTCCACATGATAACCTCGACGAGGGATGGATGTGGGCTCATAGTTTCGCCTACAGTGATAACGGATCTAGGGTCCATTTCACGAGTAATACCTTTTTCACGTAAACGTTTAGTGCGTTCAGAAGCAATTTCTTCGTTGATTGCTGTCAACGGAGTTACACCACTATTCATAAGGTTCACATAAGGCTGGAAGAGGATAGAAGCTTGAGGACCTACGACATGCATACCAAGGATATGGTTGGTGTCTTTATCTACCACAATTTTTACAAATCCATCGTTTATATCTCCAGGGTTGATACCCATTGCATAGCCTTTTGCAGTGGAGGAGTAGAAGTTCTTCCCAACCCCTACATTGTAACCTGCTTTGATAGCTTCCGCCTCTGTGAGACCTACACTACCAATTTCAGGATAGGAGAATGTAACCTTAGGTAATGTATCATACCTTGCCCAACGGTAATCATCTTCACTTGTTGCATAGAAGAGATTGTGAGCAATGATATCTGCTTCGTAGTTTGCACGGTGACGGAATGCAGGTTCACCATTTACATCACCTAAAGCGTAGATACCATCAACGGATGTTTCTAAGAATTCATTAGTTTTAATCCAGCCTTTAGGCCATGTTTCGATACCAGTATTTTCAAGGTGAAGCTCTTCCACAGCTGGACGGATACCTGCAGCTACAAGGATTTCTTCAACTTTAGTTTCTGTAATTTCTCCAGTAGTACGATCTTTAGTAACTACCACTTTAAGGCCATCTTTTTGGCGGATTTCAACAGTGTCTTGGTTTAGAAGTACGTTAATACCACGTTCTCTGTAGTTGTTAAGCAAGTGTTCCGATATATCTGCATCTTCTTTAGGAACTAAACGTACATTATGTTGTAGAATTGTTACTTTTGTACCAGCGGAATCAAATACATGAGCGAACTCAACACCAATCGGACCCGCACCAAGTACAGCAAGGGATTTATATGGCTGTTTAGGGAATTTATCACCAAAGAGACTTTCACTAGTAAGGAAACCTGCCTCTTGAAGACCAGGTACATTCGGTACATTACTATAGCCACCAGTACCAAGGATAATTGTAGGCGCTGTAATTTCTACAATGCCAGAACCATCGTTAAGATGGATGTTCATCACTTTATCAGATACAAAGCTTGCTGCACCACGATACACATCTACGTTGTCATAGGCATTGTAATAATCATAGATGCCTGCAGATTCGTCAATTTTATGCCAAGTACGCTTGGACACAGTGTCCCAGTCCATAGTAGCAGAACCAACATTAACACCGATTTTTTTAAATTCTTCTGTTTCTTGGATTGCGTTAGCCACTGTAACCATAACTTTTGTAGGGATACAACCGCGAGTTAGGCATGTGCCACCAAATTTACCTTTTTCTATGATTGCCACTTTAAGGCCTTTTTTGAGCGCAGCGTCAGCTACGATGGTTGCGCCTCCTGTACCAACTACAATAATATCGTATTGTTTCATGTTGATTCCTTTCTATATATCTACTAATAGTTATTATCATTAACTATATTATACCACTACATTGAAAAAAATCAATATAGTTTGTTAGTGATTGGTGAAAGTTTATATTTAGTTTATCCAAATACATAATATTATTTCCAGAAAATTAAGAGGCGCGGATATATGTAACTTCCACAAAGCCTTATAAAATAATATGTAATTAGTTTACAAAAAAAGACGGTCCCAAAGGACCGTCTAAAAAAATTTTAGTTCCAATCTTGATGATAACCGCGTTTTGCATAATCAGCAGTAGCAGTGAAGAGGATATCTGTGCTAGAGTTAAGTGCAGTTTCCGTGGAATCTTGTAATACGCCGATAATAAAGCCTACGCCTACAACTTGCATTGCTACATCATTGGATATACCGAATAGGGAACAAGCCAATGGAATGAGTAACAAGGAACCGCCTGCAACACCGGAAGCCCCACATGCACCTATAGTGGCAATAACAGATAATAGGATTGCGGTAGGAATATCTACAACGATACCTAATGTATGCGCCGCAGCTAATGTCATGATTGTGATTGTAATTGCTGCACCACCCATATTGATTGTAGCTCCTAATGGAATGGATACGGAATACATATCTGGATTAAGTTTTAATCGTTTGGCTAAATCAAGGTTTACGGGAATGTTTGCAGCAGAACTACGTGTAAAGAATGCATAGATTGCAGATTCTCGTAAGCATTTGAATACCAATGGGTATGGATTACGACGAAGGTAAATAAATGATAAAATTGGATTGATTACTAGTGCTACAAAGATCATAGAACCAAGTAATAATACGAGTAATTGAAAGTACCCAATCAAGGCTTCGATGCCGTTAGTAGCAATGGATTCTGCTACAAGGCCCATAATACCAAGAGGGGCGAATCGAATGATCCAACCTACTACAGTAGTAATAGCTTGTGCAATGGACTCCATAACTTCCTTCGTATTCATCGGTGCATGGCGTAAAGCACCACCAATGATAAGTGCCCAACCTAAAATACCGATGTAGTTAGCAGTCATTAATGCTTTTACTGGATTATCAACTACATTTTTTAGTAATGTTGTCATAACCTCTACGATACCTTGAGGTGGTGCGGCATCGGCTGCACCTGCTGCTAGGTGTAATGTAGTAGGAAAAAAGAAGCTTACGATTACTGCTAAAGCCGCAGATAGGAATGTACCTAGTAAATATAAGGTTATAACAGAGCCCATACCTGTTTTTTGTCCAGAGCGATGTTTACTAATCGCAGCAATTACTAAGAAAAATACGAGGATAGGGGCGATACCTTTTAGCGCTCCAACGAAGAGGACTCCTAATAAAGCAAGTTCATTGGCCACATCGGGCACATAAAGAGCAGTTAAAATACCAATAATCAAACCTATGATAATTTGTTGGATTAGACTGACTCTATTGATTGATTTTACAAATCGATTCATAGTACACTCCAATACTTATATAAAAACAAATAAAATTCCATGATAAAGTATCCTTTCAACATGGACATATGTCATTATACAACGAACATGAAATGGTGGCAATAGATATTATAATCGATAGTCGTATATATTTATTATAAATATAGGTAAAAAATAGATATGTGTGTTTAGTTCTATATTATGTAGCGGAAAATACTAAATACCAGTGTTTTTAGTAGATATGTATATATTACATAGTCACTATATAGAGTATATATATTAGGATTCTTTTTAGCGTTCCTATAGTGTGGTATACTATGCCATATATAATTCTTGAACATAGTTCTTGATTTGTGAAAGGACCATAATGAATACTAAAGAATTTAAAACGTATGCAGATAAAGAAAAATTTGTGCAAGGCGTTTTTTCTAATATTGCAAAAAACTATGATTTAATGAATACGGTGTTAAGCTTTGGACAAGATTATTTTTGGCGTAAATTCTCTGTAAAAGCGATGAATATCGGTCCTCACCAATATGTACTTGATGTGGCATGTGGTACTTGTGTATTTACGAAGGAAGCATTACGTCAAGAGCCCACTTTGAAAGTAGAGGCATTAGATTTTAATAGTGAAATGCTAAACCAAGGGCGTGTTCGTATTGAAACTGCCGGTTTACTTGATCAAGTAAATTTAGTACAAGGTGATGCCATGGCCTTACCATATGAGGATAATACATTTGATGCTGCAATGAGTGGCTTTGCAATGCGAAATGTTCCAGATATTAAGCAGGTATTGTCTGAAATGCAACGCGTGGTAAAACCAGGGGGGAAGGTTGTGGTGTTAGAACTTGCAAAACCAAGTATGTTTGGGTTTAAACAGTTATATAACTTCTATTTTTCATATATATTGCCTATTATAGGAAAATTGAGCAAAGATAACTCTTCCTATGCATGGCTTCCAGAATCTTTACGTAGATACCCGCATCAAAGTGAGATTTTAGAAATCTGGAAATCTCTTGGATATGAAAATGCCACCTATCATGAATTGACAGGCGGCATTGTAGCTGTACACGAAGGTGTGGTACCGGAAAATTCTATTGTAGATAATAAGTGATGTTAGCGTCTTGTGAAACTATTAAAGAGCCTTTTTCTACAGGCGTAGTAGTTTCGAGAGCTGCTTTTAGCATTACTGGGTTACGATAGTAACCAGAGTCCATTGTGCTAGTTTCAGTTGTGCTAATGGAAACAGTTTTTACTGGTCCCAATGTACGACCGAGGGCAGCTGCGATAACTTCTGCTTTATGGCGACCGTTTTGAATCGCTTCTGTAGTTAAAGAATCAGATAATTGTTGAGACACATCATTTTGGAATGAAAGGTTGTTGATGTCGTTAGCACCAGCGCTAACAGCGGCATCGACAACCTTTCCTACGTTATCAAGGTTATTGATCTTAACTGTTACATGATTTGATACATTGTAACCTGTATTGATGCGTTTGCCGTCTTGATAGTCGCTCGTTGGATTGATGGAAATGCTAGATGTATAGATGTCTTTTTTTGCAACACCTAAGTTAGCTAATTGACTAATTAAATTACTCATAATACGATCATTATTAGATTTTGCAGCATTGATATTGGTATTTTGGCTTGTAATACCAAGTGTTAAAATCGCATAGTTAGGTGCTACAGATCGAGACGCTTGACCAGTAATATTAATTTCTGAAGTATCAAATGTGCCCTGTGGTGCAGCTAATGTGGTAGTTCCCATAGTAGCACATATAGCAGCTATAGCTACAGCTTTTGATAATAAATGTTTTGATAGTTTCATACTCAATCTCCTTACAATAATGTAATATTCATATTGGTAAATGCTAATAAAAGAAAACTAATTTGTGCTGAAAGTTCTTTATTACAGCTACATTGTACATGATTAATTGTGTAAAATCAATTATTAGGTTTATAGTTGAAAATGAAAATAAAATGAAGATTTTGTAAAATTGAGAATTGGGGGTTGCGATTATATTTTCATTGTACTATAATATGCATACAGTCGTTTGAGCGGCTGTTTCTTAATGAGTGTAGCAATACACTTAGAGGTTTAAAATGAACTTCAAAAAGATTATAAAATGTGTTGACATGAAAGTGGTCATAATGTTATTATAATCAAGTCGTCAATTACGACAGTACTTAATAATGAAGTAGTGCAAATTGATAACAGATCTTTGAAAACTGAACAATGATAGGTAATCAATCATATGATTGAACAT